>ENA-ORLW01000014-ORLW01000014.1-human-gut-metagenome-genome-assembly--contig:-NODE-14-length-253970-cov-28.381259_pt1 | contig 253970 bp, 218 predicted proteins | sample MGYA00243017_ERZ508829 | MGnify/ENA primary metagenome ERZ508829 (study PRJEB26277, sample SAMN04329776) | human gut metagenome | biome: human-associated habitat | host: Homo sapiens | place: USA...
GTGTGACCCGGCGGGCTCACATAGAGGCTGTCCCCCTGCACCTCCGCATAGATGCGGTCGGGGGAGGGTTCGGGTTTGCTCCGAAGGCCCGGCGGCTGCGGCTCCTCCGCGGGGTCGCCGTCCCATGCAAACGCAGGGATGCGGAGCAGAGCCCCCGGGGTGAGCATCGGGGTGGACGAGCGGGATGAGCAGGACGCAGAGCCGCCCGGCCTGTCGCCGGAGAGCACGGGGATGGCATCGGAGAGCACGGGGGTGGAATCGGGGAGCGCGGGGATGGCATCGGAGGCTGGTTCCTGTGCTGGGGGCGGGGTGCTCGCAGCGCCCTTATCGGCTTCCGCTTCGGGCGCATGCCGAAGTATGGGGGTCGGAAGAAAGGTGATTTCCATGATGTGGGGTTTGGGTAGTGGTAGGGACAAAAAAAGAGGGCGCGGTGTCAGCCTCTTACCACAGGTCATAGGAAACCCGAAACCAGAAAGCTGTCCTGCGCCCTTGCTTGTCCTACCGTAAAGGTAGGACATAACAAGGACTGACAACCATTATACCAGTTTCAAACCCTCCCGAAAGAGGTTCCTATGTTTGTGGTAAGGTATAAAGAGTTGTTTACCCTTTATATGTTATGCGTCGGCTATGCCGAACTTTCTATTCGCAAAGGTAGCATAATTTGTGCATTGAGTTGGGACAAAGATACGAAATATTTTTATGCTAACAGTACTGTCGGCCACATTATTTTTTTAATTGGCGTCCTTTGTATAAATGAGACGTGAAAGATTCAACGAAATGGCAGTGAATGGCGTAGTTGAAAAACTAAAAAAACTGCGCCATGAACGCGATCTTTCACAAGACGATGTATATATTGACACCGATATAAACATTGCTCGAATCGAATCCGGCAAAGGCAATGTTTCTGTTTCGACTATCGCCGATCTATGTAACTACTACGACATTTCCCTAAGCGACTTTTTTATTGGAATCGAATCCAAGTAGATAGCGGGCACTCCGAACGGCATAAATAAAGCAAGGGACGCGATTAAAATCCCCGTAGAAGGTATTGGGATACCTGGAATTAGGAAATGTACTGCGCCCTTGCAAGTCCCGCCCGAAGGCGGAGCATAACAAGGACTGGCAACATTTATACCGGTGCTTCTGAAAGTGCCTATTTTTCTGAGCGGTATAAAGAGTTGCTGCTCTCTATTATGTCCTCGGCTATGCCGAGTTATCTATTCGCAAAGGTAGCATAATTTGTGCATTTATCTTTTCGGTTTGCTAATGCAAAGATAATAAAAATACATCAACATGATGTATTTATCATTACAAATTTATTTAGGAGCCCTGTTTCTTTGTTATATGAAATCTCAAGTGCGCGATATCCAACTCTTGCAAGCTATTGCTCGCAGATTTAAGGTACTTCGTGCAATCAAGGGTGTTTCGCAGGAAACAGTGTATGAAGATACGGGAATTCATATTGGAAAAATCGAAACTGCAAAATATAATATTTCGATAAGCACACTATCCAAACTTTGCAAATATTACCAGATAACCATAGTGGATTTCTTTCGTTCTCTGGAGAATCTATAACAAAGCGTCGAAAGACGCTTTGTTTATTTTGCCGCTTTGAGGGTTGGAGGAGATTTTCTTGTGCGGTGGGTTTGGCTGGTGGCAGTCACCCCGGAAATAAAAGAGGGCGCGGTGTCAGTCCCATACGCAGGTCGTGGAAAACCCGAAACCAGAAAGCTGTCCTGCGCCCTTGTCTGTCCTACTGCATTGAGCTGGGATAAAGATACTTAAAAATATCATATACCTGCGAATTGGCCGTGATTTTTTTGTATTCACGGAAAATAGTGGCCGATATTCAAAGATCCTGAATTATCAAAAATAGGTCTATTGACGAATTTTTCACCGGCATCGACTATCCCAAAGGACAGAAAAAGGCGGTAAAAAGTGAGCGACAGACCGGAAGATGACAAGCCGCCCTTGTGCCGCCGGGCAGGAGAGGGCAGATCGGAACATTTTTCGGTTTATGCCCTGCTATTTTTAGTTTATGCCCTGCTATCCGGTCGGACGGAGTGCTCCTGCCCGCAGAGAGCCCCGGAATTGCGGAGGGCCGTTATCGACGGAAATAAGCGGAGCCGCCCGGCTGGGGCGGCTCCGCTCGTGCGGACGGAGGAGGGAGGTTACTCCTCGTCGGTGTCGGTGTAGGCCTTGAGCAGCTTCTCCTGCACGTCGGCGGGCACCTGTTCGTAGGAGGCCAGACGCATGGAGTAGGTTGCCGAGCCGGAGGTGAGCGACGAGAGGGTCGTCGAGTAGCGGTAGAGCTCGGCCAGCGGCACGCGGGCGTTGAGGCGGTCGAAGCCCTTGTCGGACTCCATGCCCTCGATCATCGCGCGGCGGTTCTGGAGGTCGCTCATCACGGCGCCCATATACTCGCTCGGGGTGAGCACCTCGACGCTGTAAATCGGCTCCATGATCTTCGGCCCGGCGTTGCGGAACGCCTCCTTGAATGCGTTGCGGGCGGCGAGCTTGAACGAAATCTCGTTGGAATCCACCGGGTGCATCTTGCCGTCGTAGATCACCACGCGGATGTCGCGCGCATAGGAGCCCGTAAGCGGCCCTTCGTCCATCTTCTCCATGACGCCCTTGAGGATCGCCGGCATGAAGCGGGCGTCGATGGCCCCGCCGACGATGGCGTTGTAATACAGGAGTTTGCCGCCCCACGGCAGGTCGTACTCCTCCTTGCCCTTGACATTCACGGTGATCTCGCCCTTGCTCAGCTTGTAGGTCTTGGGATCGGGCATACCCTCGTAATAGGGTTCGATAATCATGTGCACCTCGCCGAACTGCCCCGAGCCGCCCGACTGTTTCTTGTGGCGGTAGTCGGCCTGCGCGACCTTGGTGATGGTTTCGCGGTAGGGGATGCGGGGGGCGAAGTACTCGATCTCCATCTTGTTTTCGGCGGCCAGCCGGTTTTTGAGGATGTTGAGGTGGTGTTCGCCCTGACCCTGGATGATGGTCTGCTTGAGCTCCTTGGAGTATTCGACCAGGATGGTCGGGTCTTCGTATTTGGCGTCGCCCAGCAGCTTGCCCAGCTTCTCCTCGTCGGACTGGTTTTTGGCTTTCACGGCGGCGCGGTAGCGGGGTTCGGGGAAGGCGATGGGCTCCACGCTAACGGGCGCCGAAGCAGCCGCAAGGGTGTCGTTGGTGCGCGTGCCCTTGAGCTTGACCGTGCAGCCGATGTCGCCGGCCGACAGCTCGGTGACCTTGATGCGGTTCTTACCGGCCACGGCGAAGAGCTGCGAAATCTTCTCCTTGTTGCCCGTGCGGGTGTTGATGAGCTCGGTGCCCTCGGTCAGACGGCCCCGGATGACGCGGAAGTAGGATATTTCGCCGATGTGCTGCTCGATCTGGCTCTTGAAGACGAAAGCCACGGCGGGGCCGTTCTCGTCGGCGGCGATCTCCTCGCCCTCGGTCGAGAGGAACTTGTGGGCCTTGAGCGGGCCGGGAGCCACGTTGATGATGAACTCCATGAGGCGCTTGGTGCCGATGTCGCGCTTGCCGCTGGCGCAGAAGACGGGCATAATCTCGCGGTTGGCGACCCCGATCTTGAGGCCCGCGCGGATGTCGTCCTGCGTGAGCGTCCCTTTGTCGAAGTAGAGCTCCATGAGGGCCTCGTCGTGCTCGGCGGCCATCTCGACCAGCTCCTTGTTGAGCGCCTCGGCGCGCTCCATCTCGTCGGCCGGGATGTCGAGCTCCTCGCGGCGGCCGTTCTCGTCCTGGAAGCGGTACATCTTCATCAGCAGCACGTCGATGAAGGCGTTGAACTCCGGCCCCTGATTCACGGGGTACTGCACGATGACGGGCTTCACGCGCGAAGCGGCGCGGATGCTCTCGATCGTGGCCTCGAAGTTGGCTTTCTCGGCGTCGAGCTGGTTCACCACCCCGATCAGGGGTTTGTCGAGCAGCCGCGCATAGCGGGCCTGAATCTCGCTGCCCACCTCCCAGCCGTTCTGGGCGTTGATGAGGAAAACCCCGACGTCGCCCACCTTGAAGGCCGAGAAGAGGTTGCCGCAGAAGTCGTCCGAGCCCGGGCAGTCGATGATGTTGAGCTTGCGGTCCATGAACTCCGTGAAGAGGATGGTCGCATAGATCGACCGCTTGTATTCGTGCTCGATATCGGTGTTGTCCGAAAGCGTGTTGTTGGTTTCGACGCTGCCCCGGCGGTCGATGACTTTGCCTTCAAAAGCCATCGCCTCGGCCAGGGTGGTCTTACCCGAGCCGGGGGCTCCGATCAGTACGATGTTTTTGATCTCTTTGGCTGAATAGTTTTTCATATTCGGTATGTTTTAAGGTTTTCCGACTTCCGCCGCCGGCCGCGCGGAACGGTTGCGGACGGCGGCGTTGGCCGCGCCGGTGCACAGCCGCACGCGGCGGCGCAATTCGGCACAGCGAGGATAAATATACGGAAAAATTCTGATTATCCAAACGCGCCGGGCGCTTTTTTCGTATCGCCCGTCGTGCGCGGTCGTCCGTGCGGGGCCGCTATGGGGCCGCAGTGGGACGGCCGTTGTCCGCACTCCGCGGTTCGGCGTCGGCCTGCAGCGGCGGAGGCTCCTCTGCCCGGCCCGGTCGCGGAGAAAGGGCGGAACATTCGTCCGCCCGTTCCGCCGGATGGCGGGCGGTCAGCCGGCCGGTTCAGCCTGCCTGTCGCCGCCTGCGGAGCAGCCGTGCGATCAGGTCGGTGAGCGTCCCGGCGTCGATGGGTTTGGCGATGTAGCCGTCGAAACCGCCGGAGAGCACGCGGGCTTCGTCGCTGGCATAGGCGTAGGCCGTGACGGCGATGATCGGCACCTCGGCATCGCGGGCGCGGATGGCCTCCGCAGCTTGGTAGCCGTCCATTTCGGGCATGCTCAGATCCATGAGGATCAGGTCGGGGCGGTGGCGGGCGTGGAGCTCCGTCGCCTCGCGTCCGTTCCAGGCGTGAAGCAGCCGGCAGGCGGGCCCCAGGATCGATTCGAGCAGGCGGTAGTTGTCGGCGTTATCCTCGGCCACGAGCAGGGTCGGCCTGTCGGGGGCGATGTCCGGCCGTGAATCGGAAGCCTCGTCGGGAGTCGAATCGGCCGGCGCTCCCGTCGGCTCGTAAGGAATCGTGAACCAGAAGAGCGAGCCCCGGCCCGAGGCGGTTTCGCCCAGCCCGATCTCCCCGCCCATGCTCTGCACGATGCTGCGACAGATGGCCAGACCGAGCCCCGTGCCCTGGGAAAAGCGATTCAGCTTGACGAAGCGGCCGAAGACCTCCTCGCGTTTGTCGGCCGGGATGCCGCAGCCCGTGTCCTCGACCTCGAAGCGCAGCCGGTCGCCCCCTTCGATGGCGCAGCTTACGCGGATGTACCCTTCGCGCGTGAACTTGAGGGCGTTGCCCAGCAGGTTATTGACCACCTGCATCAGACGGTTTTTCTCCGTGCGGACCGGCCCGCGGGGTGCCGGGCGGGCGAGTTCGACCCGCACGCCGCTGCCGGCCCGCAGTTGGGCCGCCTGCACCTGCTCGCCGAGCAGAGCGTTCAGATCGACCTCGGCATAGTGGAGTTCGAGCGTCCCCGCCTCGATTTTCGACAGGTCGAGGATATCGCCGATGAGTTGCAGCAGCAGCTTGTTGTTGTCGCGGATGATGCCGAAGTAGTCGGCCCGCTGGTCGGGGTCGTCCGTCTGGGAGAGGATTTCCGAGAAGCCGACGATGGCGTTCAGGGGCGTGCGGATCTCGTGGCTCATGTTGGCCAGGAACGCGGACTTGAGGCGGTTCGACTCCTCGGCCTGCTCCTTGGCGCGGATCAGCTCCAGCTCGGCCTGTTTCTGGCCGGTGATGACCAGCGACGAGCCGATGATGCTCAGGGGCTCGCCCGTTTCGTCCCGTTCGTCCGCCAGGGCGTGGATGAGCACCCACTCGTAGCGGCAGGCCCCCTCCGCCTCCCTGACGGCGATGCGGTACTCCTCTTTGAGCCGTTCGGTGCGGCCGTCGATGAGCCGGCGGTAGCTCGCCGTCACCCGCTCGCGGTCGTCGGGATGCAGGCGGGAGAAGTAGTCGCGGGGGTGGATGGTGCGCTGCTCGCGGTAGCCGGTGCGGTCGTCGTGGCGGTCGTAATGGATGCGCTCGCCCGGGACGTCCCAATGCCAGCTCAGCAGACGGGTGGCGTCGAGCGCGAGCGCCAGCTTGTGGTTGAGGCGGTCGATGTCCTGCTGGGCGCGGATCAGGCTGGTGTTCTGGGCGAAGAAGAGGTCGGCGCGGTCGGGCTTGCGCGAAGCGGTGACCACCAGCAGGTAGTGGCGGTCGGTGGGGCGGTGGTGGTACTGCACGGTGGTCTCGCGGTGGGTGCTGAGCACCTGCTGCGCCAGTTCGAGCAGGCGGTCGCTCCTGGCGGGCTCGAGCTCCGTGCCCCGGAAATGGACGAAATTTTTGCGGTCGCCGAACTGGGTTTCCCAGTAGGGATTGACCGCCTCGATCCGGCAGTCCACGGCCCGACCGCGGGCGTCGCGGAGCAGCGCCAGTTCGAGGTAGCCCACCGGCATATTGTCGAACAGGTTGCGGAAGTCGTCCATCAGCCGCATCTGCTGGCGCTGGGCGTTGCGCTGCACCACCAGTACGCGGATGACCAGCAGCAACAGCAGGAAGCAGACGGCCAGCGCCGCCAACTGGTAGCGGTAGCGGAACAGCAGGGTTTGGGGCCGGTCGTAGAACAGCGCGTCGGAGAGGGCGGCGGGGTCGAGCCCGTGACGGGCGAGCACTTCGTAGTTGAACACGGGCTGTGCCGGTTCGGGCGTCCGGTAAAAATCGGCCGGGGAGGCGCCGCCGCCGCTGAGGGCGAACAGCTCGTCGAGGCTGCGGCTGAGCGCCGCGCCGTTGGCGGCCGCCGAGGGGAAGTAGCCGCCGACGATCTCGGTTTTCTCGTCCCCCACGTCGAGATCCTGGAGCACGAACATCGGCCGCCGGGCGTACAGCCCGATGATTTTCTCGACTTTCGAGCTTAGAATCGTCCGGCCGGAGAGCTCGCCCTGCTGAATCCACGAGAAGAAGAGAATGCCCGAACGCGCGGGATCGGACTCCCGCAGCCGGGCCAGCAGCTCGTCGAGGGTCAGCTCCCCTTCCATCAGGAAGCGCAGGTGCAGGTCGGGGAAATGTTCGGCGCATACCGTCCGCAGGTCGGAGCGGTTCAGCCGGCTGATCCCCCGCCGGTCTGAGACGAAGAGCAGCTCCTCCATTTCGGGCAGCAGCCGGCGCATCTGCTCGATGGTCTGCTGCATGTAGAGGCGGTACGAAAGCACCAGCAGCCGTTCCCGCTCCCCGGCCAGACGGGTCAGGGGCGTCCGCTCGCCGTCGAGCGGCGCATCGACCCGATAGGCCTCGGGCCGCAGCACGTAATCCCGGTCCGAGCAGTAGAGGCTCCAGGTGTCGGGCCATTTGGCGCGCAGCAGGTCGTGGAGCATCGTCCAACTGCTGTTGCCGATATAGACGATCATGCGGGGCGCGGGGCCGTATTTCCGGTCGAGGGCTTCGCGGAAGTTCTCCAGATAGAGGTCTTCGTGCACCATCAGGTTCCACATATGCTCGGTATAGACCTGCATGCCCGGCGCGTGCGCAGACATATAATCGAGCAGGCTGTCGATGATCTGACTGCTCCAGGCGGTGCCTTCGGTGTAGGAGTTGATGACCAGCATGTATTCCCCCTCGGCGCCGGGAGCCGTTGCCGTGCAGCTCACGGTAACGGCGGCGGGCAGCGTATCGCGGCAAGCGGCGGATTCCGCTTCCGCCGGGGCTTGTCCCTTAGCGACAGCTTGCGGCGGCGGGATAAGACGCTCCCGCACGGCGGTCGGCGTGCCGAACCCCTCGGCTGCGGGCTGGCCCGCACAGGAGAGCGGAACGACGATCGACAGCAGACAGAGGCAGCGGGCTGCGAACAGGGCGAAAAACGGATATTTCATCGGTCGAGGGTGGGGGCCGTCTCTTTTCCCCAAGACGGTATGGAGACAAAAGTAGGAAAATTTTTTTATTCCGCGTGTGGTTTGCGTCGCCAATCGCGGGTCTTTTGCGGCCGGGCCTGCGGCGGCGCACCCGGCAGGGGCCTTCGGGGCGGTTTCGGGGTGGGTTTCGGGGCGGGTTTCGGGAGGGCGATTCCGTTCTGCTCTTCGTTCTGCTCGCCGGTTTGCTCCGGCCGTTTCCGGATGCCGGTTGTGCGGCAGCCGTGCGTCGTCGGGGGATAAAAAGGACCGCACCCCTTTTTGCAACGGGTTTATGCGGTTTTTACGGACGAGAGCCCGCTCCCTCCTCCTCTTCTCCTCCGGCCCGAACAATCCCGCCGGTGCGGTTGGTTTTGCATCCGGTTTGTGCTATCTTTGCAAAGGATATGGAATCATCGGTACGCATCGTTCGCGCCCGCACGGTGGACGGGGCGCTGGAGGAGGCTTTCGCACGGCTGATGCCGCAGCTTTCGTCCGCCTGTCCCGTGCCGCAGCGTGCGGCGCTGGAACGCATCGCGGCGTCGCCTTGTACGGCACTCTTTTTCGCCGAGGCCGGGGGGCGCATTGCCGGCGTGCTCACGGCGGCGGCGTATGAAGTGCCCTCGGGCCGCAAGGTCTGGATCGAGGATGTGGTGGTGGATGCCGCCGCACGCGGGCGGGGGATCGGACGCAGCCTGGTCGGGGCGGCGGTGGCGTGGGCCCGCAGCGAAGGGGCCGACCGGGTGATGCTCACCTCCAACCCCGCTCGCCGGGAGGCCCGTGCGCTCTACCGCAGCCTGGGCTTCGGGCTGTGCGACACGGGGGTGTTCCGCATGGACTTAACACGTTGAAAGATATGAAAAAGCTCTTTAAAGTGCTGGGAATCGCCGTGCTGGTCGTACTGGCGCTGCTGGTGACCCTGCCGCTGCTCGTCGAAAGCCGGATCGACGGGATCGTCCGCCGCGAAGCGGAAAAACGCCTTGCGGCCCGTCTGGATTTCGAGCGGCTGGATCTGAGTCTGCTCCGCCACTTCCCCCGCGCCTCGGTCGATCTGAAAGGGCTGACGCTGGTGGGCGAGGGGGAGTTCGCCGGCGATACGATCGTGGCGGCACGTCGTATCTCGGTGGTCGTGAACCTCGGTTCGCTGCTGGGCGGCGAGGGGCTGGAGGTGACCAAAGTGGTGCTGACCGACCCCTCGGTGTCGGCCCGCAAGCTCGCGGACGGACGGGTGAACTGGGCGGTGATGAAGCCCTCGGAGGAGGTCGGGAAACCCGTCGGGGAGACCGAAGCTGGGGAGGAACCCTCCTCCTTCCGCCTCTCGGTCAGGGATGTGCGCATCGACGGGGCGCGGGTGAGCTACCGCGACGATTCGTCGGGGATGCGACTTCGGACGGCGCCTCTGCGGTTGCGGCTGCGGGGCGACCTGTCGGCTGCGCAGGCCGATGTGCGGCTGCGGCTCGACGCTGCCGATGTGACGTTCGCGGCGGGCGGTGCGGAGCTGCTGCGCAGTGCGACGGTCGGGGCGGAGATCGAAGCGGCGGCCGATTTTGCGGCCCGGCGTTTCGAGCTGTCGCGCAATCGCCTGCAAGTAAATGATGTAGAGGTCTCCCTCGACGGGTGGGTCGCCCTCTCGGACGAGGGGGTTGCGATGGATTTGAAGGCGGCGGCTCCGAAGGCCTCGTTCCGGGATGTGCTGTCGCTCGTGCCCGCGCTCTACGCGCGCGACTTCCGCGACCTGCGGGCGACGGGCGAACTGAGCCTCTCGGCCTGGGCGCGGGGCACGCTTGCCGGCGAGCGGCTGCCCGCGTTCGGCGTGTCGCTCGGAGTGAGCGACGGCACGCTGCGCTACGCCTCGCTGCCGGGGGTGATCGAGCGGATCGACCTGAAAGCCTCCTTGACCAACCCCGGTGGTCCGATGGACGCCACGGAGCTGGATGTCGAGCGGTTCTCGCTCGCGCTGGGCGGCAACGACCTGCGGGCGTCGCTGCACGCCTCGCGTCCGGTCAGCGACCTGCGGCTGCGGGCCGAGCTCGACGGGCGCATCGACCTCGGAGCGCTGTCCGAGGCCTATCCGCTGGGGGAGGGCACCCGGCTGCGGGGGTTGATTACGGCCAACGTCCGGGGAGAGGGCCGCATGTCCGATATCCGGCAGAAACGCTATCGGCAGATGCAGGCTTCGGGGGTCTTTACGATCGAAAACCTGGAGTTGTCGCTGCCCGGCGTGCCGGAGGTGCATATCGACCGTGCGTCGGCCGGGGTGTCGCCCGATGCCCTCACGCTGGGCGAGCTGACGGCCCGTATCGGGCGGAGCGACCTTGCGGCCCGGGGGCAGCTTACCGACTACCTGGGCTATCTGCTGGGCGAGGGGGATTTGGCGGGCAAACTCTACCTGCGCTCGGAGCTGCTCGACCTGAACCAACTGCTTCCCGAATCGTCGCAGCCTGCGGCGGCCGCGCAGGAGCCTGATGCCGCGCCCGCGGCGGAGGCGAAGCCGCTGGAGGTGCCGCGCGACATGCGCCTGTCGCTCAGCGTGGCGTTCCGCAAGGTGCTCTTCCGCCAAATGGAGATCGCCGACCTTGCGGGGACGTTGTCCATGCGCGGGGGCGTGCTGTCGCTCGACGGCCTGAAGATGGGGCTGTTCGGAGGCCGTGTGAACGCTTCGGGTCGCTATGCGACGGCCGACGATCCGCTGCATCCCTCCCTGTCGCTCGACCTGAGCGTGCAGCAGGCCTCCTTCGCCCGCACCTTCGCGGAGCTGGAGACCGTGCAACGGCTGGTGCCCCTGTTTGAAAAGACCGGGGGCGATTATTCGCTGACGCTGCGGATGAACGCCCGCCTGCAGCCCTCCATGCAGCCCGACCTGGGAACCCTCGACGCCCGGGGCGAGATCCGCTCGGAGCATATCCGGCTCGGGAACATCGCGGCGCTGGATGCTCTGGCCCGGGTGCTGCGCGACGAAGGGCTGCGGCAGATCGAAGCCCGCGACGTCAGGATCCGTTTCACGGTGGCCGACGGGCGGATCGCCACGCAGCCTTTCGACATCCGCATGGGCAAGACCTCGATCAACCTGTCGGGCGTGACGGGGCTCGACGAAACCATCGACTACACGGCCCGCGTGACGCTGCCCGAGGGGAGCGCCGGGGGTGTGCTCAGCACCTTCAACGTCCATATCGGCGGAACGTTCTCCTCGCCCGAGATCACCCTCGGGCTGAAGGAGGCGGCCCGCGATGCGGTGCGGGACGTCGTGGAGGAACAGGTGCAAAAACTCACCGGCGGCAAGGATGTCGGGGAGGTGCTCGGGGAGGCTTTCGAGCAGCAGGCCGCGAAGCTGCGGGCGGAAGCCGCGCGTGCGGGCGAGAAGCTGGTGGAGGCGGCACGTGGACAGCGGCAGCAGTTGATCGACAAGGCGAAGAATCCGTTGGCGAAAGCGGCGGCCGAAAAGGGGGGCGACGCGCTGGTCAGGGAGGCCGAGAAGCAGGCCGCCAACCTCGCGGCGCAGGCCGAGCAGCAGATCGAAACGCTCCGGCGTAAACTGACGGCCGAAAAGGGGGAGTAGCCTCGGCAAACGCCTTCGGTCCGTTGGTACCGGCCCGGCTTCTTTGTCCGGCTGTCTGTCCGGCTGTCTTTTCCGACAGTCTGTCGGGCTGGTACGTCCGATTGTCCTGTCCAATTGACCTGTCCGTGGTCTTTTCCGGTGGTCTGTCCGGTTGGTACGTCCGACTGTCCTGTCCGGCTGTCTTTACCGACATTCTGTCCGGCTGGTTCGTGCATATTTTTTTTCGGCAGGTACGTCCGACTGTCCTGTCCGGCTGTCCTGTCCGGCTGTCTGTCCGGGCAGTCCCGGGGCGGTCGGTTTTTCGTCGGCCGGCGCGGATGGATTGCGGAGTCGGGCCACATTCCGGCGGGCCTGTCCTTCCGCGGATGGGCGGCCGGAGAATAAAGCCCGGAATCCCATTCGGGATTCCGGGCTTAGAATGACGGACAGGTGTTCCCGGGAAACGTGTCTGCCGATTCCTGCTGTCGTTCTTTCCTGCCGATTCCGTTGCGGGGCGCTCTCCCGGCCGCGGTTATTTGCGGATGTAGCCCGAGATCGCTTCGACGTATTGCTCGAAGGCTTCCAGCCCCGCCTGCGTGATCCGGCAGGTGGTGCGGGGCATCCGCCCCCGGAACGATTTTTCGACTTCGATGTATCCCGCCTTGGCCAGCTTGTCGATCTGCACGCTCAGGTTGCCCGCGCTCGCGCCCGTCTGCTCGCGCAGATAGACGAAGTCGGCGCTCTCGGCCCCCAGCAGCAGGGACATCACGGCCAGCCGCAGTTCGGAGTGGAGCAACGGATTCAGTTCTCGGAACATAGACGGCGACATTTGAAATCCAGGATATGGCCCGGTATGACCATCATCACCGCAAAGACGGCGGCGAAGATCAGGCATTGGTCTATTCCCCCTATGAAAAGGCAGACCGGAGCCAGCAGGAGGGCCGAAACCATGCCCGATACCACGCAGAGGCGGAAGCGGGTGACCAGCCCCGTGAGGGCTGTCGCAAGCCCCATCAGCAGCAGGATGATGAACAGGATATCCAGCCGCACGAAGAACGAGAGCAGGGAGCAGAGCACCGCTGCGCTGCCGAATACCCACCAGACGTAGCCCACCACGCGGTCGATGTAGGTAGTGACCGCCTTTTCCCGGTTCGCACGGCGCACGATCCCGTTGTAAAAGAGGCCCGCGATCGGAATGACGAACCAGAGCAGATGCCAGATGGGGTTGTGCGTGGCCCGCAAGGCGAACCATACCGCTATAGAGACGGCGACGGTCAGGTAGCCCATCACCAGAAACGGCTGCGCTGCGTTGCGTTCGACGCGCGAGCGCGTCTGTCGGATCATGCGTGTAATCAGTTCGAGGCTCTCCTCGCTGTTCAATTGTTTCTCTTCCATGATGTTGTCGGATTGATGTTGCGGTTTTTTCGTCTTCTTTCGGGGTTCGGTCGTGCTTCGGTCGGATCGTCCGTCGTTCGCTCTTCGCGGCCCGTTACTCGGCCAGCACGACGGAGTTCGTTCCGGTTGCTGCCCGGACGTTTGCCGGTGGACGGCCGCCGATGGGGAAGTCAGGAGCGTCCTGCCTGCCGAGCGTTCGCGTTTCATTCTGTGCCCGTCCTCTCGTCCGTTCTTTCTGTCCGTTCGGCGTCCTGACTGGTGGATGGCTGCCTTTCGGCTTGAGGTGCCGATTCCCGGCTCGTCCGCGTTGTCCAGGCCACTCGTGACACCCCCAGCGGCGCTACTCGGATTCGGGGTAGGTGAGGTCGATTTCCACCGTATTCCGCTCGTCGGGCAGCAGGCAGTCGCGGGTCGCATACCCTTCGGCGGGGCCGCCGTTCTCGCGCATATCCATCTGGTAGTTGCCGTTTTCATCGTGGATAATCCATACGCCGGCTTCGTCGCCTTCGATTCCCTCGAAGTGCACCGTCACCGTGTCCGCCCCGGCAGGGGTTTTCGCATAGAGGGGTTGCTGTCCGGGGATGCGCAGCATGGTCAGGATGCTTCCGTCGGTGCTGCGGACGTTGCGGACGGTTACGGTAAGCTCTTTCGCCGCAGCGACGACGCTCAGCGCGACGGCTGCGAGCGTGAGCAGGATTTTCGTGGTTTTCATGGCTCTCGGTTTTATTGGTTTGGAATCGGTCGGGAGTTGTCGGCGGCATCCGTCCCCTTTTCGCTGCGGGCTTCGGATCGCTCTCCGGCTGTTTCCCTTTCAAATCCCATGCAAATATAAAGTAGTTTATATTATAAACCAAATATTCGAGCGTGTTTTTTTGGAATATTTCAATACCTATATTATGAGTAATCCGGATGGCGGTATTCCGGCATTGCGGGGCGGTATCGCTAAAGCAGTATTCGGGGAGCGATATTTCCGGATGATATTCTGGGCGGCGTTGCGGGCGGTATCCGGTTGCGCTATTCGGGAGAAGTATTCCGGGAGCGATTTCCGAGGGCGATTTTACCAGGCGATATTCGGGGGCTATATTCGGAGCGGTATTCCGGACGGCATTTTCAGGGTGATATTCAGGGCGGTGTTGCGGGCGGTATCCGGTTGCGCTATTCGGGAGAAGTATTCCGGGAGCGATTTTCCGAGGCGATTCCGCTTTCAGGGTAGGGTCGGGATGGGATCGGTCTGTTCTTATCGACCGGGATCGGGAGACGCGTGGATTTCGGAAGAAGGGCTCGGATGATCTGTTTCAGCAGGCTGTGCTGCTGTGCTGCCAAAAGCGGGACGGGCTTGCTACCCGGGTTCTCACCGACCGGGTGGGCTGTTTCTCGGGTGCGGGATACACGCGGGATGTCGCGGTTTTGCTTCGGCGCAGCGGGAAAAGCAGTCGGTAGGGCGGCGGAACGCAGGTTGAGGGCCGGGAAACCCGGTGGCGGCTTGTGCGACGCACGGCAATGCGACCGCTATGCCCCGGCGTAAATCAGCAGGCCCAGTCCGACCAGGAAAAGGACGAACATCCCTGCGTTGAGTCGGGCCGAGACGCGCGGGGCACCCCGGAACTCTTTCCAGATCACGATGCCCCACAGGGCCGAAACGAGGGTGGCCCCCTGTCCTAGCCCGTAGGATATGGCCGCGCCCGCCTTGCCGGAGGCGATCATGCTCAGCGATGTGCCGATGCACCAGATCGTCCCGCCCAGGATTCCGACCAGATGGGTGCGCACACCGCCTCGGAAATAGTCGGCGATGCGCACGGGAGGCCCCTCCACGGGGCGTTTCATGGCCACGGTATTGAACAGGAAATTGCTTGCGAAGACCCCCGTGGCGAAGATGAAGACCGCCGTGTAGGGCGTGAGCTTGCCCGGGGCCGGCGAGACGAAGTCGTCGAGGTCCATCGAGGCGGCGACGAAACGGTAAAAGAACGCCATAATGACCCCTGCGGCCACGGCGATCAGGATGCCCTTGGTCGGGGTTTTCCGCTGCCCGGTCTGCGCTTTTTTGTAGGCGATGCCGTTCATCACGATCGCTGCGGCGATCAGCGCCACGCCCAGGAAAATGAAGCGCGGGTCGCCCTTGGCGGCGCTGAAATAGTTCACCAGCACGCCCAGCACGAGGGCCAGCCCCACCCCCACGGGAAATGCGACCGACATGCCGCTCAGGGCGATGGCTGCAGAGAGCAGGATGTTCGCGGCATTGAAGATCACCCCGCCCAGGAATGCCGAGGCCATGCTGCCGCCGTCGGCCTGCGCCAGATCGGGGATGAAGCTGCGTCCCTCCGCTCCGATGCTGCCCAGCGTGAAGGCCGACAGCACGGAGAAGAGCAGCAGGCCGATGACATAATCCCAGTAGAAGAGCTCGTAACGCCACGTACGGGCCGCGAGTTTCTGGGTGTTGCCCCACGATCCCCAGCAAAGCATGGTGATGAAGCAGAATACGATAGCGAGCGAATAGCTGTGAACGATGAACATAACGTTTCCGGTTTATCGGTTTCAAATTGCATGCGGCTTCGGCAGGTTCCTTTCCGTGACTTTAGCGGCAAACGGGCAGCATCCGGGGTGCCTTACCGCGGGCTTGCGGGCAAACGGGCAACATCCGGAATGCCTTACCGCGGGCTTGCGGGCAAACGGGCAGCATCGGGGGCTTTCCGTTACTTTAGCGGTGAAGCGGGCGGCGGGTGCGGTTTTGCCCTTCTCTGTGAGCGTTGCTGCCAGACCGTTGGCGGCTGTTACCCCGCGTTACCGATCGAAGGCTTCGACCTCGGCGCGCGTGGGGATCGATCCCTGCGCTCCGGGGTGGGTGACGGAGATTGCGGCGGCTTTGCAGGCGAAGCGGGCGGCTTCTTCGAGCGGCTTTCCCTCGGCGAGCGCCACGACGAGCGCTCCGTTGAATACGTCGCCGGCAGCGGTCGTATCGACCGCCCGCACGGGGTATCCCTCCACGATCCGGCTTTGACCGGCCTCGTAAACCAGCGCCCCCTGTGCTCCGAGTGTGATGACCACCTGCTTCGCGCCGGTCGCCGCCAGACGGCGGGCGGCTTCGTCGGCCGTGCGGCGGTCGGCGATGCGGATGCCGGTGATGGCTTCGGCCTCGGTTTCGTTGGGCGTAATCAGGTCGAGGGCGGCGAGCAGACGGGCCGGGATCGCCGTCGCAGGAGCGGGGTTGAGTACCACTCGCTTGCCCGTGGCGCAGGCCGTCAGTGCGGCTTGCTCGACGGTTTCCATCGGAATCTCGAGTTGCAGCAGGACGATGTCCGCCTGCTCGAAGGCCGACGCCGCCCGTCTCAGGTCGTCGGGGGTGAGGTTAGCGTTGGCGCCCGGGGCGACGACGATGCAGTTCTCGGCCTGTCGGTCCACCGTGATAAGGGCCACGCCCGAGGGGGCCGAAGGGTCGGTGAGCAGGTGCGACGTGTCGATCCCTTCCTCGCGGAAAAGGCGTCGTGCTTCGCTGCCGAACAGGTCGTCGCCCGTTTTGCAGACGAAAGCGACCTGACCGCCAAGGCGGGCCGCAGCGACGGCCTGGTTGGCTCCCTTGCCGCCCGGATTCATGAAGAATGTGCCCCCGAGGACTGTTTCGCCCGGTCGGGGCAGCCGGTCGGCGCGGACGACCATGTCGGTGTTCGAACTGCCGATGACGAGGATTTTTGGCATCTTGCGTTCCGGTTTATAGTGTGTATTCCGCCTGTCCCGAACGATGCGGCACAAATTGCGCCCGCCTCCGCGGGATATGCGGGATGACCATATGCTCCCTGCAAATTTCCCGCCCGAATCACAGCTCGGGCAGGCTTCGCAGCCGTTCGCGGTATTCCGCCATCGTGCGGGCGACGACCTCCCCGGCCGGAGGCAGGTCGCGCACGAGCGCGGCCACCTGCCCGATTTCGAGCTCGCCGCCGCTCAGGTCGCCCTCGAAGATGCCCCGCCGGGGACGGCCGCTCCCGATCAGCTCCAGCAGTTCGTCCGCCGAAGCGCCCCGCGCCTCGGCTTCCGCCACGAGCCGGAAGAAGTCGTTTTTCACGAGCCGCGTGGGGCTGAGTTTCTTGAGCGCGAGCATGGTGTCGCCCTCCCCGAGACCCGTGCACAGTTGTTTGAAGGCTTCGCTGGCCGAGCTTTCGCGCGTCAGGGCGAAGCGGGTGCCCATCTGCACCCCCTCGGCTCCCAGCGCGAAGGCCGCCAGCATCCCCGCGCCCGTGGCGATGCCGCCGGCGGCGATCAGCGGCAGGCCGACGGCCTGCCGCACGTCGGGGATAAGCGGCATCGTGGCGGTCTCCTCGCGTGCGTTGTGGCCGCCCGCCTCGAAACCTTCGGCAACGACGGCATCGACCCCGGCGTCCCGGCATTTGAGGGCGAAGGCGGCGCTGCCGACCACGTGGGCGACTTTGCAGCCCGCGTCGTGCAGCCGCGCGGTCCATGTGCGGGGGCTGCCGGCGGAGGTGAAGACCACGGGCACGCGCTCCGCGATCACGACTTCCATGATCGCATCGGCATAGCGATAGGTCAGAGGGACATTGACCCCGAACGGCCGGTCTGCGGCCGTGCGGCATTTGCGGATGTGTTCCCTCAGCAGGTCAGGGGTCATCGAACCCGAGCCGATCAGACCGAGGCCGCCGGCCCGACTGACGGCGGCGGCCAGCCGCCAACCGCTGCACCAGACCATGCCGCCCGAGACGATCGGGAAGCGGATGCCGAAAAGGGAAGTGATGCGGTTTTCCATAGGATTGCAAGGTTGTTCGGATCAAAGATAGCGAATTTTCGCATATGCGGGCGGGCCGTTCTTCTCGGGCCGGTTTCTCGGGCCGGTTTCACGGGCCGATCTTTGCGGGCCGTTCTTCGCGGGGTGGTTTCAAGGGCCGGTCTTTGCAGGCAGGTCTTCACGGGGCGCGTTGCAGTGAGGGGAAGGAGGTGAACGGTCGGCGGGATTGCGGGCAGGGTGGGCCTTTGCGGGCTGCTCCCTGCTTCGGGCTTACGTTTCGGATTGTTCCGTATATCGGTTTCTTCCTGTTTCGGGCCGCTCCGCATTTCGGGCCGTCGCCGGATCCGGGCCGCTGGTTCAGGGCGATCCCAATCGGATTTGTTTGTCCCTGCCCCGGCAGAACGAAAGCGTGCCGAAGAACGTGGGCGGCGCTTGTCCGGAATGCTGGCGGGTGCCTCTCCGGAGCGGATGCGGAAAGCGGGCGTCCGGTGCGGGCGGCGTCACTCCTGGGAGGGAAAATATTTCATGTACTGCACGCGCTGGAACAGGGGCGAGGAGGAGTTGATGAAGTTGAGGTGGCCGCGGAACTCCCCGATCTCGCCGAAGCCGTGGCGCTCGGCCCAGCGTGCGAGAAAGTCGTTCATCCGTCCGATCGCCTTGAAGCCGTGGAGGTGGATGGCCGTGCAGACCTGAGCGACCCGGGCGCCGCAAAGCAGCGCCTTGACCACGGCGGCGCCGTCGTGCACGCCCGTCGAAACGGCCAGGTCGAGCTGCGGCACCAGCCCCGTGAAGAGGGCGGCCGTGCGCAGGATGTTCCTCAGTTCCGAGGGGTGGCTGAAGGCCGGCCCCTCGATGAACTCCATCCGTTCGATGTCCACGTCGGGCTCGAAGAAACGGTTGAACAGCACCGCGCCCTGCACGCCGAAGCTGCGCAGGATGTCGGCCGTGGCGAAGAGGTTGGTCAGCCGCATCGGCAGCTTGACCGAGACGGGAATCCGCACCGCCTGCACGACTTTGGCGGCGATTGCGGCGTAGCGGTTCTCCAGTTCGCGCGAAGGGGTGAAGCGGTCGAACGGGTGGAGGAAGATGTTGAGCTCGAGGGCCGAGGCGCCGGCGTCGGCCATCTGCGCGGCGTAGTCGATCCAGCTGTCGTGGTCGGCCACGCAGTTGATGCTGGCGATCACGGGAATCGCGACGGACTCGCGCGCCTGCCGCACCAGCCTGAGGAAGCGGCCCCGGTAGTCGTCGCCGAGGTAGCGTTCGAGGTAGGTGTCGGCATCCCCGTAGGGGGAGTCGGCGCAGGCCGCCAGTGCGGAGGCTTCGTGGAGAATCTGCTCCTCGAAGACGGATTTGAGCACGACGGCGCCGGCGCCGGCTTCGGCGCAGCGTTGGATGGCGGGGAGCGCGGCCGTATAGGGCGAGCTGCCGACCACGACGGGGCTGTCGAGTTCCAGCCCGAGGTATTGGGTGCGCATGGTTGCGGGTTTAAGGTTGTTCGGGCGAAGGCTCCAAAAATCGGGCGAATCCCGGCGGATGCGTTTTTTTTGCCTATTTTTGTACCGGATTCGCCGCTTCGCGCGGCAAAACGTCAGAACGACCATGAAAGAACGCTGGAAACCCGGGACGATGATCTATCCGCTGCCCGCCGTGCTGGTGAGCTGCGGCGCCGTGCCCGAGGAGTATAACCTGCTGACCGTCGCATGGACGGGCACGGTCTGCACCGACCCTCCGATGTGCTATGTGTCGGTGCGGCCCGAACGCCACTCCTACGGGATCATCCGGCGCACGGGGGAGTTCGTCATCAACCTCACTACGGCCGACCTGGCACGGGCGACCGACTGGTGCGGCGTGCGTTCGGGGCGCGACGGCGATAAGTTCGCCCAAATGGGGCTCACCCCCGGCCGGGCGTCGGTGGTCGCCGCCCCCACGGTCGAGGAGGCGCCCCTGAGCATCGAATGCCGGGTGCGGCAGATCATCCCGCTGGGGACGCACGATATGTTTCTGGCCGAGGTGGTCGCCGTATTAGCCGACGACCGTTACATCGACCCTGCGACCGGGAGGTTCGCTCTCGAGCAGGCCCGCCCGATCGTCTATATGCACGGTGCCTATTACGAGCTGGGGCGCATGATCGACCGATTCGGCTGGTCGGTGCGGCGCAAGAAACCCGCGGACCGCAAACGCTGACAGGGAGCCGTCGCCGCTGTGAGGGCCCTTTCGGTCGGAGAGCTGTCCCGGCCGGCTCCGGCACGGCCCGAACGGAGTGAAACGAAAGGGACGAACTTCAACAGTTCGTCCCTTTTCTTCGGTTATGGCGCGGTTATTTGCCACATTCGCCCAAGGGTTTGCCGTCGGCATAGGCGCAGAGCATCCAAACCATTTTCTCCTGCTCCTCCAGGTAGTCGGTCATCATCGAGACGGTCACTTCGTCGCCCGCTTCCGAGGCCTGCGACAGCAGCTTGCGCTCTTCGCCGATCAGGTGCCGGTAGGTCTCCAGGATGTGTCCGAGCGCCTGATCCCCGCAGCTCACCCCGCCGATCTCGGCCACGTGCGAGAGGTTGAGGTAGTCGCTGAACTTGTTGGAGGGGGAGCCGCCCAGCATCAGGATGCGTTCGGCGATCTGATCGACCTTCTCGGCCGCGTCGTTGTAGAGCTCCTCGAATTTGGCGTGCAGCACGAAGAAGCCGCGCCCCTTGATGTTCCAGTGGAAGCCGCGCAGGTTCATGTAGTGGACCTGGAAATCGGCGAGCAGTTGCTTGAGGGAGGCCACCACATTGGCCGAGGTCGTTTCGTTCAGATGAAGATAATCCAGCGTTTTCATAATTCGATTATTTTAAATGTTCGTATTGTTTATTCTTGTTGCTGTTGCAAAGATAGTGCGGCAAGAAATATAAATCAAATAGATTTCAGGCATGTTATTATCTACAAAATCTATTGCTGTTGAAAGGCGATTCATCCGCCTCCGGGATGAGAGGGGGATGGCTGTCTGCTCGCCCCTCGGAAAGGTTGCGGAGCGGTGCCTCCTCCGGCGGGGAAAGCGGTGAAGTTGCGGGCGACCTGCTGCTGCGGATAAGGCTGCGGAACCGGGAGCAGGCAGCCCTCTTCGGCGGGAAAAAGTTGTGCAGTCGTGAGGAGTCCGTTCCTCCGCAAGAAAGCCGAGAGGCATCCTCCCTTGTGGCAAGAGGCTGAGAAACAAGAATCTTATGCCCGTTGTGAAAGAGCTGTGGAGGCGGGAGAAAATGTCCATACTCGACAGAAAAAGGCTATGCGGTCGAAGAGGCGGCTTGTGTCGGACAGGCGGATTTTTGGCCGCAATCTGCCGGTTTTCCCAAAAAAAACGTAAATTTGTCGAATAACTGCAAATCGTATGAAATACCTGACCTACCTTTTGTCGGCGCTGCTGCTTGTTTTCGCCGCCGGCTGCAACGACACCGAAGAGCCCCTCGGCGATCCCGTTCCGCCCTTTACGCTGAAGGCCGACCGCACGACCGTCGGGGTCGGCGAGCCGGTTACCTTCACGGTCACCTCCTCCGACGGGCAGGACGTGACGGCCGACTGCCGGATCTGCTCCGATATCAACTGTTTTCTGGGCAATACCCATACGTGGAATACGGCCGGAACCTATGTCGTCGAGGCCCATTACCTGACCGACGACCCCGCGAATCCCGACGGAATCGCCGCTGCGAATACCGTGACCATCACCGTCACGGGCGGGGCGACCGCCTACACGCTCGCAGCCGACCGGGAGGTGGTGAACGTGGGCGAGACGGTCGTCTTTACCGTCACCTCGTCCGACGGGCGTGACGTGACGGCCGACTGCCGGATCGGTTCGGGGAACGAGACCTTCGCGGGCGCTTCGCACGCCTGGCAGCAGGCGGGCAATTACGACGTGGAGGCCCGCTACATGACCGACGACCCCGAATGGCCCGACGGAATTCCGGCTGAAAACACGGTGACGGTCACCGTCCTCAAACCGAGTGCGACCTACCGCATCGAGGCCGACAAGACGGTCGTGCACGTCGGCGAGCCGGTCGTTTTTTCGGTGATGTCGAGCGAGGGCGAGGACGTTTCGACCCGGTTCACCATGCGCGAGCCCGACGGGGATACCTACCTGGGGCGCACGCGGAGCTACCACGCCGTCGGGAAATACCGCGTCGAGGCTTTCCTGAAGAGCAACCCCGAGGTGGTGAGCGAAAACCGGGAGGAGATCACCGTCGAAGAGGCCCCGTTCACGCCCGACCCCAGTCGATTCTACCGGCGCACGCTGCTGGCCGAGATGACCGCGACCTGGTGCTGGTCGTGCCATTTCATGATCGACGCCATCCACTACTGCACCCACGACCTGCTCTACGACCGCGCGCTGCCGGTGGCGTTCCACGAAAAATCGAGCGAACAGGGCAACCTCGTGCCGATATTCGACCTTATCATGGTGCGATATTATAAGCAGCTCGCCGCCAACATTCCCGCCTATGTGCTCGACTGGAATGCGGATTTCTCCTCCAACAGCATGTTCGCCAACCTCGAAGCCAGCACGCCCGAGATGGTCGCAGATATCCGCGACGTGCAGGCGGCGGACGCCGCTACCGCCGGCATCGCCGTCGCCACCTCGCTGGCAGGGCGCGAGCTGTCGGTGACGATCCGCGTTACGGCCCGCGAGGGGCAGGAGTACTGGCTCGGCGCGGTGCTGGTCGAAGACCATATTGAGGGCTACCAGCACAGCGCCTCCGATCCGTTCTACCACATGAACGTCGGGCAGGCGATGGTCACCGCCGGGGATCAGCCTGCGGAGAAGATCGGCTGGCTGGAGGCCGGTCAGGAGGGGACGTACCGCTATACGGTGACGATTCCCGAGGCGAGCGTGACGGCGAACTGCCGCGTGGTGGCTTACGTCTGCAAGACCTCGGAGCAGACCGAGACGGCGCCGCTGGGATACCTCGTCTCCAACGCGGTGAGCTGCCCGGTCGGCGAGTCGGTGGACTACCAGTACGAACCGATGGTACAGTAAGCGGGGCCGGCGGGCGAACGCGCCAACGGCCGGGCTGGAAAGCGACGGGCTGCATCCGCAGGATGCGGCCCGTTTTTTCACCGCCGGCTGCGCAGGTGCCGGGGCGTGCCGCATGCGCGGTTGTGCGGCAGAAAGGGTTGCGACCGGAAGGCAGGAGCGGGCGTGGCGTGACCGAAAAGAGGGATCGGAAACGCGCCGACCGGAGCGACCGGCCGGGGGAGGGAGTGCAAACCCGGCCGGCCGGAAACGGCGCACCCCGGTCGAACCGGGGTGCGCTTGATTGCACAATATATTAAGTACGGCTTGTCGGCTGCGTCAGAGCAGGAACGAGAGGTCGTCGCCGGCATTGACCTCGTAGGGGGCGATCCCCTTGCGGAATATGCGCAGCGGACGGTCGCCGATCAGTTGCAGTCCGCCGTCCGTGTAGCGGAGCATACACCCCTCGCGCAGCCCCACGGCATACCGGCCGGGGTTGGCCTCGATGTATTCGAGCAGCCGCTGCTCGCGCGTCTCGCCCGCGTGTCCCTGGGGATTGGCGTCCAGGTAGTGGGGGTTGATCTGGAACGGCACCAGCCCGACGGCCTCGAACGATTCGGGCTCCACGATGGGCATATCGTTGGTGGTGCAGATGGTGGGGCAGGTGACGTTGCTGCCGGCCGACCATCCGACATAGGGGATACCCTGCGCGACGCGGTCGCGGATGGCCCCGACCAGCCCCAGCCGTTGCATGGCTTTCAGCAGGGCGAAGGTGTTGCCGCCCCCGACGCAGACGGCCTCCGCCTCGCGGATCGCGGCCGCGGGGTCGGCGAGCCCGTGTACGGAATCGACGCGGATGCCCAGTTCGTCGAACCGCTCCTGCACCCGCCGCCGGTACTCGTCGTAGGAGAAGGTGACGGCGGCATAGGGAACGAACGCCACGCTGCGCACCCCGTCCAGGAAGCGGCGGATTTCGGGCAGCGGGTACTTCAGATAGGGTTCTCCGGCATTGGTGGAGTTGGAAATCAGGAGCAGTTTCATAAGCATTTGGTTCTTATCCGGTTGTGAATCCTGTGGACAACCGTGTTGATAAATATTTGTTGGTTCATGCCAAAAGTAATGAAAAAAGTGTTACTTTTGCGCAAAATTATCTGCGAAATAACGAACTATTTCCAAATAATAATTGTTTAACTAAAAAATTAAAGTTATGTCAGAAGTTCAATCTAAAGTTGTCGAAATCATCGTCGACAAGTTGGGTGTAAAGGAGTCTGAAGTCGTGCCCGAAGCAAGTTTCACCAACCACCTGGGCGCCGACTCGCTCGACACCGTGGAGCTTATCATGGAGTTCGAGAAGGCTTTCGACATCCAGATCCCTGACGAAGACGCCGAGAAGATCGCAACGGTCGGCGACGCCATCACCTACATCGAATCGCACAAGAAATAAATTCACAGGAACCTATCGCCGGCGTTCTCAAAGCCTTAAATTTATGACTGAAAGAAGGGTAGTCGTTACGGGTATCGGTACCATCAACCCGATCGGCAATAATGTTGAGGAGTTTTTTACGAATCTGGAAAAGGGGGTAAGTGGTGCTGCGCCGATTACGCACTTCGATGCCGCAAAATTTAAGACGAGGTTTGCTTGTGAGGTTAAAAATTACGACTGGACCCAGCATTTCGACCGCAAGGAGGTCCGCAAATACGACCTCTTCGCCCAGTATGCCCTGATCGCCGCCACGCAGGCCGTGGAGGATTCGGGGCTCGATCTCGAAAAGACCGACCTGGAGCAGGTGGGCGTGATCTGGAGTTCGGGGATCGGGGGACTCAAATCGTTCTTCGACGAATGTCTGGGCTATGCTGAGGGTGGAAACACGCCTCGGTTTAGCCCGTTCTTTATTCCCCGCATGATCGCCGATATCGCTGCGGGATACATCTCGATCAAGTACGGGTTCATGGGGCCGAACTACTGCACCGTCTCGGCGTGCGCCTCCTCCAACCACGGTATGATCGATGCCTTCAACGCCATCCGCTACGGTAAGGCCGACGTCGTGGTTTCGGGCGGCTCGGAAGCCGCGGTGAACGAGCCGAGCGTCGGCGGATTCAACGCGATGCAGGCGCTCTCGACGCGCAACGACGACCCCTTGCACGCTTCGCGTCCGTTCGACGTGGACCGCGACGGCTTCGTCATCGGCGAGGGGGCGGGGGCGCTGATCCTCGAGGAGCTGGAACACGCCAAGGCGCGGGGAGCCAGGATCTACTGCGAAATGATCGGCGGAGGCCGTTCGGCGGACGCCTACCATTTCACGGCACCCCATCCCGAGGGCAAGGGGGCCATCAAGTCGATGCGCGACGCCCTGAAGGACGCGGGCATCGGCCCCGAAGAGGTGGACTATGTGAACGTCCACGGCACCTCGACGCCTGCGGGCGACGTGCCCGAGCTGAAGGCCGTGATGAACGTGTTCGGCGAGCATGTTTACAAGCAGAACATCTCCTCGACCAAGTCGATGACCGGTCACCTGCTGGGCGCGACGGGGGCGGTGGAGGCGCTGGCCTGCATCTTCGCCATCACGCACGGAGTGGTGCCTCCCACCATCAACAACGTGAACCTCGATCCGGAGATCGATCCCCGGCTCAACCTGACGCTCAACGTCGCTCAGCGCCGTGAGGTGCGGTGTGCGATGAGCAACACGTTCGGATTCGGCGGGCACAACTCCACGGTGCTGTTCCGCAAATACTGAGGTAAACCGCCTGCGCCGTGTTTGATTGGATGCTGCGTCCGCTGAGGCGCAATTTCGGACGGGACAAGGCGTTTTACCGCAAGATCGACGACCTGCTGGGATTTATCCCGCACAACATCGAACTTTACAAGCTGGCTTTGATTCACAAGTCAGCTTCTTTGGTATTGGACGACGGCCGCCAGATCAACAACGAGCGGCTCGAATTCCTGGGCGACGCGGTGATCGAAACCGTCACCTCGGACTACCTCTACATCGAGTTTCCCGACGGCGACGAGGGATTCCTGACGCAGTTGCGGTCGAAGATCGTCTCGCGTCAGTCGCTCAACGCGCTCGCGCGGGCCCTCGGACTGGATGCGCTGGTCATCTCCCATTCGAGCGGGAACATCGCCCAGAAAAACATCTTCGGCGATGCCTTCGAGTCGATGATGGGGGCCGTTTACCTGGATCAGGGATACGACTTCGTGAACCGGCTGCTCATCAACCGCATTTATTACCGGCATCTCGCGCTGGATGAGCTCACCGAATCGGAAACCGATTACAAGAGCCGCCTGATCGAATGGTGCCAGAAGAACCACCACGCCATCCTCTTCCAGACCGGGCACGACCGCAACGCCGCGCCCCGGTGCACCCGTTTCTGCGCCAAGGTACTCATCGACGGCATCGAGGTCGGACACGGGGTCGGCGACTCCAAGAAGGAGGCCGAACAGCGGGCGTCGTTCTCCGTGTCGCAGGTTATGGACGACGAGGCCTGCGCCCTGTTGCTCGATCGCGTGGATAAGTTGAGCAGTTGATCGTGAGGGATCTGACGGACAAACTGACCGCAAGGGGCGCCGAGGCGCTGGAGGATGGGGAGCTGCTCGCCCTGCTGCTGGGCGACGGGGTTGCCGGGGAGCCAATGGAGCAACTGGCCGGCCGGCTGCTCGATGCTTTCGGCGGACGTCTTTCCGATCTGGGCCGCGCGGACGTCGCCCGCCTGCGCATGGCGGCGGGAATCGGCCTGAAACGGGCCTGCCGCATTGCGGCCGCTGCCGAGATCGGCCGGCGCATACTGGCGGCCGAAGCCTGCGATGCGGACCGTATCGCCACGAGCGACGATGTGATCCGCCTGTTCCGCCCGCAGATCGAATCCCTGGGCTATGAGGAGTGCTGGGCGCTCTACCTCACCTCGACCAACCGCATCATCGAACGCTGCCGCATCAGTCAGGGCGGGGTACAGGGCACGGTGGTCGATCACCGGCTGGTGGTAAAACGGGCGCTCGAACTGCTGGCCACCCAGCTTATCCTGGTGCACAACCATCCGTCGGGCACGGCGGAACCCAGTCCGCAGGACCGGCTGCTGACCGAGCGGCTGGCCCGTGCCGCCGCGCTGTTCGACATCCGGCTGCTGGATCACCTGATTATCGCACGCGAGGGGGAATTCAGTTTCCTCAGACACGGCCTGCTCGACCCGAAGTAACCGAATAAGGCCGGTGCCATTCCGATCGCATGGCCTCCGATCCCGGCTGTTTCTGCTTCTCTTTGCTTTTCCGCATCCGGCTTTCCCTGTCGCCCCGCTTTTCCTGCCTGCACGGCTTCCCTGCCGTCCCGCTTTTCCGCCGCCTCACCGCTTTCCTGCCTGCACGCGGCTTTTCCTGCATCCACTGCAGCTTTGGTGCGTCTTCGTTATCCGGCCTGTCCGACCGATTGCTGTCTTTCCGACCGCTGTGGGTCTGACCCTTTTTCCGGTCGGCCTGGTATTCGTCCGGCCTATTGTCCGTTTGGCCTGTTGCCGTTCGGCCCGCCGTTCGGCCCGCCGTCCGCTCTGTCGTCCGCTCTGCCGTCCGGCTATCGTTCGGCTACCGTGCAGGGATCGCCTGACTTACCCCGCGCTCGCCCGGCAACATGCCTGACGGCAGCTTTGGCGGAGTCCGGGCGCAGGCCGCCGGTCAGCAGTAGCTCTTTACGTCGTCGGCCGTGATGCGGTCGCCGCTGAGGATGATGAGTCGTTCGATCACGTTGCGCAGCTCGCGGATGTTGCCGCTCCAGGGCATCGTCTTGAGGGCGTCGAGGGCCTCCGGATCGATCTTTTTGACGGGCAGGTTGTACTCGCCGCAGATTTTTCCGATGAAGTATTCGATCAGCAGCGGAATATCGTCGGGGTGGTCGCGCAGGGCCGGCACCTTGACGATGATGACCCCGATACGGTGGTAGAGGTCTTCGCGGAAGTTGCCCTTGCGGATCTCGTCGCGCAGGTTTTTGTTGGTGGCGGCCACCACCCGCACATCGACCTCCACGTCCTTGTCGCTCCCCACGCGGCTGATCTTGCTCTCCTGGAGCGCACGCAGCACCTTGGCCTGGGCCGAGAGCGACATATCCCCGATTTCGTCCATGAAGAGCGTGCCGCCGTTGGCCTGCTCGAACTTGCCTTTGCGCTGCTTGATGGCCGAGGTGAAAGCACCTCGTTCGTGGCCGAACAGCTCGCTCTCGATCAGCTCCGAGGGGATGGCCGCGCAGTTCACCTCCACGAAGGGGAAGGCCGAGCGGGCGCTCTTGGCGTGGAGCCAGCGGGCCACGAGCTCCTTGCCCGTGCCGTTCTCGCCCGTGATGAGCACCCGGGCGTCGGACGGAGCCACCTTGTCGATAAGCTGCCTCACGTGCTCGATCTGGGGCGAGGTGCCGATGATCTGTTCGGTATGGTTCGCATGGGCGCGGCGGGCCTTGGCGGGCGTGCGGGTCGCCTGTGCGGGATCGGGATGGTCGAGGGTCTCGCGCAGCGACAGCAGCAGCCGGTTCATGTCGATGGGCTTGGTCAGGTAGTCCTGCGCTCCGTTGCGCAGGGCTTCGATCGCCGAGTCGATGGTGGCCTCCGACGAGAGGACGATGAAGGGCACATCGACCTCGGGCACGCGGCAGCTCTTGTCGGAGAGGATCACGTCGAAGGGGATGCGGCTGCACATCTCCGCGGCGGCGGCTTCGGTCTCTGCCCCCTCCGTGGAGAAGCCCTCGAACTCGAGCCGCTCGCGCAGGGTGTTTCGCATACTTTTTGAATGGTCCAGAATTAAAACCTTTGCCATGCAGTTGTTTTTGAGAAAAAAATCCTTACTTTTGCCACGAAGTTAATAACTTTATCCGGTGCGGGATCAAATCCGGACACCCGCCCGCGGGAAGAGCCCCGGGCTGTTTCAAACCCGAAAAAGCACATCGTTCAGGCCTGTCGTCCGTGTTTCCGTGACCGAACGCGGCAGTCGTGCAGGCATCATCGCATTATGAAGAAGAATTACAATTACAAGCGGCGCAAGCTGTACCTTCCCGAATACGGGCGCCACATCCAGGAGATGGTCGATTCGCTTCTGCAGATCGACGACCGGCGCGAGCGCAACCGTCAGGCCCGCGCCGTGATCGCAGTGATGGGCAACCTCAATCCCCTGCTGCGCGACACGGCCGACTTCACGCACAAGCTCTGGGACCACCTGTTCATCATGTCTGATTTTCAGCTCGATGTCGATTCGCCCTATCCGCGCCCATCGCGCCAGGAGCTCACGGTCACCCCGCGCCGCATGCCTTACTCGCAGGACCGCATCGCCCTGAAGCATTACGGCAAGTACGTCGGCCGCATGATCCGCACGCTGGCCGGGGAGCGGCGGCCCGAAACCGTGGCCCGCACGGTGGACAACCTGGCCCGCTACATGCGCACCAAAAGCTACGAGTACAATCAGGAGCACCCCAACAACGAGGTCATCATAAAAGATATAAAGCGGATGTCCGGGGGCGGCATCGTCATCGACGAAGTTGCTTTAAATAATCTCCGAAGCGACTACAAACAGCACCTTCCGGCGCGTCCTCAGAAAAACCAGCAGCGCCCGCAGCAGCGTGCTCTCCAGAAGAACCGCAACCCGCATCCCAATCCGCACCCCGGGCAGCACGTCAACCGCTACCAGAAAAACGGACCGAGGCACAATTCGCAGAAGTAATTTCCGTTTTACGGGAAAATACCTACTTTTGCATACCTAACCCGTGGATACCATGAACAGACACGCGCTGTATCTCATGCTCGCGGCCGCGGCCCTGCTGTGCTCCTGCCAATCGGGCCGTGTGCGCATCGAAGGGCGGATCGTCGGCGCCGACGACCGCCAGGTCTATCTCGAACGGATCACGCCCCTGGCCCGGTCGGTCGTCGATTCGGCCGCGATGGACGAGGGGGGCAACTACCGGTTCGACGTGCGGGGCGTGGCGGCGACCCCGATGCTCTACGACCTGATCTGCGACGGCGAGCGCATCCCGCTCTATCTGAGCGGCGGCGACCGCCTGACGGTCAATTCGGTGGGGAGCGTGGTGCGCAACTACACGGTCGCAGGGTCCGAAGAGTCGGAGCTGCTGCGCCGTTTCTACCAGCCTTTCGTCGCTGGGTTGCAGCGGCTCGACAGCATCGCCAGCACCCCCGGAGGCCAGCCGCTCACGCAGGAGCAGCGACAGACGATGGCCCGGGAGTACACCCGCGAATACCGGCGCATCAAGCGCGAGCAGTTCCGTTTCATCATCGAAAACAAATCCTCGCTGGCGGCGGTTTACGCCCTTTACCAACGGCTGCCGGGGGATCGCTACCTGTTCAATCTCCAGAGCGACGCCATCTATTACCGCACCGTCGCCGATGCCCTTGCAGCGCGTTACCCCGAATCCCCCTACCTGACGACCCTGACGAGCGAGATCGCCCGGCTCGACGCCCGGCTGAACCTCAGTTCGTCGATTGCCGAAACGGGGTATCCCGACCTCGAACTGCCCGATATGTACGGCCGCAAGGTGCGCCTTTCGTCGCTTCGGGGTAAGGTGATCCTGGTCGATTTCTGGTCGGCGGAGTCCGGGAACAGCAACGCCCTGAACGCCGATCTGAAGGTGCTCTACGACCGGTTCCGCGACCGCGGCTTCGAGGTGTATCAGGTGTCGGCCGACACGTCGAAGCCCGACTGGATCGCCTCGGTGCAGGAGCAGGGGTTGCCCTGGGTGTCGGTCTGCGACTTCCGGGGAGAGGCTTCGCCCGCAATGGGGCTCTATAACGTAAGGCAGCTGCCGACCAACTTCCTGATCGACCGCAGCGGAGTGGTCGTGGACCGCGACCTGTACGGCGACCGGCTCGAAAAACGGCTCGCGGAGCTGCTCTGACGATGATCTATTTCGCTTCCGACATACACCTCGGCGCCGGCGGCAGGGATGCGGCCCGCCGCATTGAGCGGCGTTTCGATGCGTGGCTCGACCGGGTGGCGGACGACGCGGAGGCGATTTTTCTGCTGGGCGACCTCTTCGACTTCTGGTTCGAGTACCGCGAAGTGGCGCCCCGGGGCTTCGTGCGCACGCTCGGCCGTCTGGCCGCGCTCACGGATCGCGGGGTGAGGGTGGTGCTGCTCACGGGCAACCACGATATGTGGGTGCGCGACTACCTGAGCGCCGAATGCGGTCTGGAGGTTTACACCGCGCCGCAGGAGTTCCTGCTCGCAGGCCGCCGCATGTTGCTGGCCCACGGGGACAACATGCGCATCGACCACCTGCCCGTGCTGCGGCTGATGAACGCCGTGTTCCGCTCGCGCGTGCTGCGCTGGCTCTTCGGCTGGCTCGTCCATCCCGATTGGGCCGTCCGTTTCGGCCGCTGGTGGAGCGGCAAGTCGCGCAAGTCCCACGGGCCGGAACCCGAGGCGGAGGAGGTGACCGCCCCGCTGGTGGATTATGCCCGCGATTACCATGCGGCCCGGCCCGACGTCGATACCTTTGTTTTCGGCCATATGCACGTGATCCGCGACTACCGCGACGAGGGGTTTCGGGCCCTCTTCCTCGGTGAATGGGAGCGGCAGCCCGCTTTCGCCTCCCTCGATGCGCAGGGGCGGCTGACGCTCGAGAAATTCACGGAGTAACCCGGGTATCGCACCCATTCCCTCCCATCCGGATCCGCAGGTCGGGGCTTTGTCGTCTCGGATGGTACCAGCTTCCCGCGCTTCGATCCAACCCGATCCGTTGGAGGGCTTCCCCGGCGGTGAGGTTACTTGGCCGCTTATTTCCCTCGCTTCCGCCTGTCTCCGATCCGAAGGCCGGTGCTTTGTCTTCTCGGATTGTTCCTTATTGTCGGTCACTTTTTCACGCTCGATCGCCTGTTCCCATCCCGATCCGCAGGTCGGGGCTTTGTCGTCTCGGATGGTTCCAGCTTCCCGCGCTTCGATTCGGCCAGTCCTCTCCCGATCCGTTGGCCGGTGCTTTTTCTGGCGGGAGGGCGCATGGCCGGGACGTTGTTGCTGCCCGGTAATCTGCCTTTGTCCGCGTCCGGAATCGGGATGAAATAGCCGCCTGGGCCCGGATGCGTGGTGCGCGCGTCCGTTCCGGTTACAGGATGCCGCCGGAGAATCGGCGGAGCGTGTCGAGCAGCTCCGGTTCGACGCCGCACGCCCGCCAGTCCCACGTCCCGGCTGTCCCCAGGTATGCGGCCAAAGCGCGGCGGAAAAACTGGGACGGATATTTTCCCGCAAGCGCCGTTGTGTCGAGATAACGGATACCGCCCGCAGGGTCGCAGCTCAGCAGGTATTGTTGCGCATCCGCGAGCCGGCGGTAACAGGCGCCGAGGGTCGCGGCGCTGCATACGGGGTCAGCCGGATCGAAGAACCGGCGCATGTCGATCGCGGCGGGCACGGCGAGCAGATGGAAATGGGCGTGCGAGACGCTGTTGCTCCCTCCGACCGGGCCTGTGGCCCCGTGCTCGAACCCCACGACCTGCCCGAAAGGAGCCAGCCGCTCGCACAACCTGCCGAGCAGGTTTTCGAGCCGCACGATTTCATTCGGGAGCAGGTGTACCATGCACCCGATATGGCGGCGGGGGGCGATCAGCAGGTAGAGCAGGCCGATCTGTCCGAGGGTGGGAAAGACTACGAACGTATCGTCGGCGTAAAGCAGCCGGCTTCGCTCCCCGTACAGTTGCGTGAACCGGGTAGGGCGTCCCGCAAACTCGTCGCAGAAGTCGCAGGGCACGGCATTCGCCTCAGGCTGCGAGGGGCCGTGGCCACCGCACTCGGAGTGCGCGGTATGGGGCGGATGGCGCACGGTCGCTATGGCTTTTGACCGGCCGCAGGAACGGGAGTCGGCTTCTTTTTGGACTTCTGTTTTTCGGGCATCAGACCCTTCCAATATTTTCGTTTGTTTAGGTAGATTTTGCGGCTATAACTGCATTCTTTGAGCTCTTTCTCAGCGATTTTTTCGATCCACGAGCTGTAATCGGCCGGCAGGACGGGAGCGCATTGTTTAGTGACTTTGTATTTTGCGACCTCCTTATAGGGCAGTCCCCGGGTCTGTGCGAGAAAGTCGTTCAATCGATCCGTTTGACCCGTCTGGTCGCAAATCTGCTCCCGGCAGGCTTCGTCGGGGAGGTCGTAAAGCAGCTTTTTATCGAAACGTCCGGAGCGGATGATGGCCTTGTCCATCCGGTGCAGGAAGTTGGTGCCCACGACGAAGATCACCTGCCGGCAGTCGTGGAGTTTCTGCAGCTTGGGTAACATGCAGGGGGTGAGAAAACTCAGGATGTTGCGGTTGTTGCCCGCCAACGTGCGGTCGCAAAAGAGCTCGTCGCACTCGTCGAAGAAGACCACCGCATGGAACAACTGCATCAGGGCGTCGAAAACCTCCTTGCTGGTGCTTTCGATGAACTCCATGCCGTTGCGGATGAAATGGCTCGGCGACAGCTCGACCAGCGGCCAGTCCAGGCGGGCGGCCAGTTGGGTGACAAGGTGGGTTTTTCCGCTCCCCGGAGGCCCGCAAACGATAAAGGATACGTGGTCTTTTTCGCATAGCCGGAGCGAATTGCCGTTGTCGCACTTGGCAACGAGCCCGGCTGTGAGGGCTTCGATCTCGCTCTTGGGGGTCAGTATGTTGTCCGGCTCCAGAATTTTCTCCCAGTCCGAATGTCCATCTCCGTCACTCGTGGTTCCTTTCGGGCGGGCGGTCGCACGCCTGGGCGTGAAGCCCGGCACGCCCAGTTGCCTGAGGGCCTGGGAGCGGAGGCAGGCTTTTTCGAGCAGATGGTACCTGAGCAGGAACCGGCAGACGTAGGCCGTGATCCAGGTTTCGGTAAAGTAGGGCAGGCGCAAACGGTCGCTGCACCAGCCGTGAATCGTGACCGGAGCATCGGGGGATGCGTCGCTTCGTTGGGCCGTGCTATAGGTGGTTTCGAGGAAGCGTGCGAGCCGCTGGAAAAGGGGCGTGACCAGCTCCAGAATCCGCTGCGACTGTTCGTTGTGCGCGACCAGCAGGTCGTAATCGACAATCGCCTCGATCAGCTCGGTGACCAGTGCGATGCTCGGTTGCTGGATTACGTCGCCCGAATCGTGGAGGGAGATCGCCGCTCCCGTGGGCCAGCAGCCGTCGGGCTGTTGGCAGGCGAAGATTTTGCGCAGACACTCCACGAAGAGCGGGTTATGGCGGAACTCTTTGTCCAGACGCAATTTGCAACAGACGGCGATGGCGAGCGAAACGGGGTCGAACGAGTGTCCTCCCAGGCCGGAGCGGGCCATCTGGTAGTCGATATGGCGGTCGGTTTTGTCTCTGAGTACTGTTTCATCGGGAAAGCTCTCCCCGACGGGCATTCCGATCTTTCCCAGCGATCTCTTGCAGTTCAGGGCGGTGAGGATGAACCACGGCGAGCCGGGGGGATCGGGATAGATGATTGTCGGCTTCTTTGAATCCGAGTCCCCGATCAGGGTGCTAATCAAATTCTTGATGGGTTCCTCGATCGGGGCTTTGTCCGGGAGTTCGATTCCCTCCGGGCACCGTTCCACCGCGTTCAGCAGCGCTTCCCACAGGATGATCGAACGCTGCCTGCTGTTGGCCGAGCTTTTGGTCAAACCGGTGGCGTCGCATCCCCTGAGCAGATCGAACAGCCGGTCTCGCAGAGCGGCGGCATACTTCGATTTGTCGGGCGTGAGGCTGAGCATTCCCCCGATCTTTTTCAGGAAGTCCGCCTCCCCCAGCTCCTCCAGGAAGCCGAAAGCGTCGGCCAAAGCCGCGTAGGCATGGAATGTAGCCGTCGGGAAGAAGTGGACCGAAGCCTTTTCCTGCTCCTCTCCGTTTGCGTCGTTCCGCGGCTCTTCTCCGGCTTCCTTCGGGGAGCAGGATTCCGAGGAGCGGATAAAGGTCGGATACCCTTTCTGCGTGTTTTCCCGGTGCTCGGCGAGCGCTTCGACCGCATTTTTCAGCCAGTCGAGCGACCGTTGCGGATTGATGTCGTTAAGTTCCATTATTGCCCTTTTTTTGCGGATTTGCGTTTTTCGGCTTCTGCGCGGGCAAGGTCGTAGAAGTTGTCATCGACGAATAGCATCCCATCCGTCAGCAGGCCGTGTCCGGCCCGATCGCGCATCAGCTCGTACATTCTCAGGCAGATGCGTCGGTAGGAGTCGTGGCCCTGCCGCTGCGTGCGCAGTTCGATCAGGTGGAAAGCTTCGCGTAGGTTCATCGTGATCGCATAGCGCAGCCGGAAGGCGAAGGGCACGGCGTACTGGGCCGTGTCGGGGCCCAATTCCCGGCGCAGCGTCTCGAATACCTGCTGCGCCCGGCGGAGAATCCCGTCGTAAAGGGCCCCTTCGGCAGGCAGCTCTTCGAGGATCGCGGGTTTGAAATACCCGTTGTCGGTGGTGAGCCGCTGCCAGTCGATCGTGAGCATGCGGTGGCGCTGGATGTCGCGGAATGCGCCGTAATCCGAGAGCAGGTCGAACTCATAGCTGGCGGCTTCAAAGGCCCGGCCGGGCTTGTGGCGCCGGTTGAGGCGCTCGCCGCAGTAGGCGCGGACGATTTGTCCGAGCTCCGGCTCCGTGAGCCGGGAGACGGTCTGGTCGAGTTGGGTTTTCGACCGGTCGGAGTATTCGTAAAGGATGGCCCGCACGATCCGCCGCACGGCGTCGGGATCCCAGCCGACGAGTTCGACGGTGTTCGGCTGCGGCGAGGCGGGCAGGACAGCTCCGGGCTGCGGGACGAAACGCTCCATGTCGTCGCCGATGTCCGAGAGGTAGCGGCTCCACGCGCGGCCCCGGTTTTCCAGATCGACGCGCGTGAGGAACGAGGGGATCATCTTGCGCAGCTCCGTGAGCATCATATCGGCATAGGCGAGCACCTCCCGGTTGCGGCTGGCGAACATCTTGATGAGCAGGTATTCATAGTACTGCCCGTTGGCAAAGATGCCCAGGTTGGTGCGGGTGGAGGCCGGCAGCAGGCCGCGGATCGTGTCGCACGCCTTGGCCTTGATCGTATTTTCCCAGGCTCCGTCGGTCATCCCCTCGGTGCGGGGATAGCGCTCGCGGAAGACCGGAATGAGCCGCTGCTGCAGGTCGGTGTAGGTGTCGAAAAGCGCGTCCATGAACTCCCGGTAGAGGGCGCAGCAGGAGGAGGACTCGATCTCGGGGGACGTGAGGTAGCCGTAACGGCCCTCCCGCTTCCGGTTGTAATAGACGTAGCGGGTACTCTGCTCGAGGTAGGAGGCGATACGCCCCTTCTCGATGAACTTGGCCAGCAGGTTGGAGACCTGCTCGCAGGCCAGGTGAGCCCCGCCGAGCTGGGCGACCGAGTCGTCGCCGAAGTCGAGGATCATCTTGTCGTAGAGCCTGCCGGCGCGCTCCGTGTTCAGCCCGCCCGTGGTGCAGGTGCCTGCGGAGTCCGGCGTGTCGATCCAGAATTCGTCCAGGAAGAGCCGCCGCAGGCTCTTGTCGGAGCGGCTGTAACGCGCGAACAGGGCGCCCTTGACCACATCGGGCAGGTTGATGAGCCCGAAGACGGGTTTGTCCGTGTTGGTGAAATAGTTGCTCAGGATCGCACGTTCGCGCTCGGTGAACGGTTCCCGGATAAAAGAGAGGTTGCTCATGGAAGGATCGACAATTTGAAAACAAAGTTAATAAAAATATGGAATCGCCCGGCATATCGGCGGCCCTATCTGCGGGGATGCACGCTCTTTCGTGCGACAATGGCCGGAAATTCGTATCTTTGACCGACCTATGATAACTCTTGTTGCAGCCGTGGCGGAAAACGGCGTGATCGGCGCGGGAAACCGGATGCCGTGGTATCTGAAGGAGGATTTGCAGCGGTTCAGGGCCCTCACCCTCGGGCACGGGGTGGTGATGGGGCGCAAGACCTGGGAGTCGCTCGGCGGCCCCCTGCCGGGGCGTCGCAACGTGGTGGTGAGCCGGCAGGAGCTTCGGCCCGAGGGGGCCGAAGCCGTCCGCTCGCTCGAGGCGGCCGTCGCCCTCTTTCCGCCCGACGAGGAGCTTTTCGTCATCGGCGGCGCGCAGCTCTTCCGTCAGGCCCTGCCGCTGGCCGACCGGATGTTGCTCACCCGCATCCGCCGCCCCTACCCGGGCGACGCATACTTCCCGGAGTGGGACGAGGCGGCGTGGCGGCTGACGGCCTCGGAAGCCCGTGCGGGCGGGCCCGACTTCCCGTGGCCCTACGCGTTCCAGACCTGGGAACGGAAGAAATAGGTATTTATACCACTCGCATTTCGGCCTGTTTGGCATAACTTTGCTGTCCGGGAGAGCAAAGTTTTCTATGGGTAAATATTACGATATGCTGCTCGAAGACGTGCGGATGCGCGAAGGGCTGCACGCCTGCATGAACTGCGGGGTCTGTACGGGCGTCTGTCCGGCGGCGGAGTTCTACTGTTACGATCCGCGCGAGATCGTCAATATCGTCCAGTCGCGCGACGACGAGGCGATCGAGGAGCTGCTGCGCAGCGAGACCATCTGGTATTGCGGCGAGTGCATGTCGTGCCGTCCCCGCTGTCCGCGCGGCAACACGCCCGGATATGTCATCCAGGCGCTCAGGACCCTTTCGCAGCAGCTCGGATTTTTCGTCGAGAGCGAGAAGGGGCGGCAGCAGCTCGCCCTCAAGCGCATCATCGGGGAGAACATCCTGCGCACGGGCTACTGCATCGTGCCCCGTCTGGTCAAACCCGACCTCCATCCCGAGCAGGGCAGCGTGTGGCGCTGGATTTTCGAGAACGACCGCGAGGTGTACGGCCGCTTCACCCCCGTATATATGCAGCAGGGGGCGGGTGCCCTGCGCCGCATGGACGAGGAGTCGCTCGCCGAGCTGCGACGCATCTTCGAGGTGAGCGGCGGGCAGGAGATGTTCGACCGCATCGAGGAGCACTCCGACCGCAAGGCCCGCGAGATGGGCTACCCCGACGGGGCCGATGCGGGCTACATGATGGATACTTTTACCCGCAACTCCAACGAACACAGTTGATTTCCCTCCGCCGTGCGGAGGATAACGACACCCCTTATGAAACGAGCGAGCTGGGCCGAATATCAGAAAGATATCGCCGACGACCACTATTATTACGCACGAAGCTGCATCCGCCAGAATTTTTTTCCGGGAAGCGAGAAGCTCTTCCTGGAGATGCTGCGCAGCGACCTGGGGCGGGACGTGCTGGACGATCCGCTCCACAGCTCCTGCACGGGCATCGGATACCACTCGGACATCGTGCCGCTGGATACCATCATGGCGGTCGTGGCCCGGCAGTTCGCCCTGATGGGGGAGGCGGGATACGAAAATTTCATCAGCTCCTGCATCACCTCCTTCGGCATCTACACCGAAATCCTCAATACGTGGGAGGAGTTTCCCGAGACCGAGGAGCGGGCCCGCGAAAACCTCTACAAAGCGACCGGCCGGGAGCTGCGCAAGCCCCGCTCGCTGGCCCACACGTCGGATATCGTCTTCCATTTCCGCGAGCAGATTGCCGCGAAAGCGAAATACCGCCTCGTCAATGCCGAGACGGGCGAGCCGCTCCGCGCGGTGGAACATATCGGCTGCCACTACGCCAAGATCTTCCCACGGCAGGGAATCGGCGGCTCGGAGTTCCCCTATGTACTGGCCGGGATGGTCGAGTCGTGGGGCGGCGAGGTGGTCGATTATCCCGAACGCCGCCACTGCTGCGGCTTCGGTTTCCGCAACTACCTCGTGCAGGCCAACCGGGGCTTTCCGATCGCCAACTCGCACAAAAAACTCGAGAGCATGGCCCCCTATAAGCCCGACTTCATCGTGGCCAACTGCCCCGGCTGCGCGATGTTCCTTGACAAGTGGCAGTACACCATCGCCGAAATGGAGGGGGTCACCTACGGCGAGAACGGGCGCGGCATTCCGGTGCTCACCTACGAGGAGATGGCCGGACTGGTGCTGGGTTACGACCCCTGGGAACTGGGGTTGCAGATGCACCAGGTGGACGTGGAACCGCTGCTCGAAAAGATGGGCGTAAGTTACGACCCCGCGGCCAAATACCTGGGACGCAACGGCAAATACATCGGCAAGCCCGAGGCGGCGGTAGTCAACAGTTGCGCTCAGGACACCGTTTACAACATCAAACTGCAATAATGAAGCGAATCATCGTCATAGGGGGCGGCCCGGCGGGCATGCAGACGGCCCTCAGCCTGAAAGCCGAAGGAGCAATTCCCCTGATCGTCGAGAAGGAGTCGGAACTGGGGGGCAAACTGCGCGGCTGGCACCGGCTCTTCCCCTCGTTCACCCCCGCGCACGAGGTGCTCGGCGAGCTGCGCCGCCGCGTGGCCGACGCCGGTATCGAATGTCTGACGGGTGCCGAGGCCGCGGAGGTCGAACCCCGGCAGGTGACCCTTTCGGACGGGCGGCGGCTCGCCTGCGACGGGGTGGTCGTCTGCTCCGGCTTCACGCTCTTCGACGCCCGCATCAAGGAGGAGTACGGCTACGGAATTTACGACAACGTTTTCACCTCCGTGGATCTGGAACGGATGCTCAACCAGGGGCGCGTGGCGCTCCAGAACGGCAACCGCCCGCGCCGCATCGCCTTCCTGCACTGCGTGGGTTCGCGCGACGAGAAGGTCTGCCAGTCCCACTGCTCGAAGGTGTGCTGCGTCACGGGCGTCAAGCAGGCGATGGAGATGAAAGAGCTTTTTCCCGAGGCCGATGTCTTCAATTTCTACATGGATATCCGCATGTTCGGGCCCGGTTACGAGGAGATGTACCGCCGCGCCCAGCAGGACTACAACATCCATTTTGTGCGGGGCCGCATTTCGGAGGCCAGCCCCACCATCGAGGGGCGCATCCAGATCAAGGCCGAAGATACGCTTACGGGGCGTCCGCTCAAGATGAGCGTCGATATGCTGGTGCTGCTGGTGGGGATGCGGGCCAACGACGACAACGGCCGTCTGGCGGCCCGGACGGGGCTGCGGCAGGCTCCGAGCGGCTTCATGGAGCCGCGCGACCGTTTTCTGGGGAGCGCCGGGAGCGGGGTGGAGGGAATCTTCTATGCCGGAGCCGTCACCGCGCCCAAGAACCTCGGCGAGAGCCTCTGCGACGGGGCTGCGGCAGCCCTTGCCGTGCGCGACTACCTTAATCCGTGCGAACGATGAGCGCGATCAACTGGGGCTACTCGATCAGCAAGCCGCGGGCGATCGACATCGACAGCAACAACCTGCGCAAGAGCGACGAAATCCTGCGCGAGATGCCCGAGTTGCAGAGCTGCATCGGGTGCGGAGGCTGCACGGCCGTCTGCACGGCGGGTAACCTCACCTCGTTCAACTTCCGGCGCGTGCATACGCTCGTGCGCCGTGGGGAGTACGAGGGGGCCTACGAAGAGATGAACAAGTGCATGCTTTGCGGCAAGTGCCGGCTGGTCTGCCCGCGCGGGATCAACACGCGGGGCGTGGTGATGCTCATAAAACGTAAACTGGGGGATTTCTGAGATGACTTTCTTTGCTCCCTTCTGTGTGCCTTTCATGGTCGGCGCGGCGGTGATGCTGCTGGCGCTGGCCGCCAAATACGCCTGGTGGTTCTACGGCCTGCCCCGGGCCGACAAGCTCCGTTTTGTCCGGGGGCTGCCCACGCGCCGCACGCTCGAAGCCGTCGGCGAGGTCATCGGCGAGTCGCTGCTCCACCGCCGCATCTTCCGCGTCAATCCGCTGCTGGGGTATATGCACATGAGCCTCGCATTCGGGTGGTTCCTGCTGATCGTCGCCGGATGGGTCGAGACGGCCGCCTACCTCGGACTGCGCTACGTGCCCTTGCAGGGACACGTCTTTTTCCGCTACTTCTCGACCGGGATGGAACACAAGCCCGTGTTCGACTTCATCATGGACCTGCTCCTGCTGCTGGTGCTGAGCGGCGTCGTCCTCGCCTGGGGCAAGCGGGTCTGGTCGCGGGCGATGGGGATGCGCCGCACCACGCGCCACGTGATGGGCGACCGCATCGCCCTCTCGGCCCTCTGGTTCATCTTCCCGCTGCGGCTGGCGGCCGAGAGCCTGACGTGCGCACTCTATGGGGGCGGGGGCTTTCTCACCGGCACGATCGGCAGCCTGCTTGCCGGCCACGCGGATGCGCAGGTGCTGCGGGCTCTGTTCCTGCCGGCCTGGTGGGGTTACTCGCTTGCCCTCGGGATTTTCTTCGTCGCCCTGCCGTTCTCGCGTTACATGCATATCTTCACCGAGATTCCCCTGATCTTCCTGCGGCGGTACGGCATCCGCTCGTCCGAAAAGGAGGGGGCTTACGACCATTTCCAGATCGAGGCCTGTTCGCGCTGCGGCATCTGCATCGACCCCTGCCAGTTGCAGAGCGAGCTGGGGATCGACGACGTGCAGTCGGTCTATTTCCTGCGCGACCGGCGGCACGGTATGCTGCGGCAGGCGGTCGCCAACAACTGCCTGATGTGCGGCCGCTGCGAACAGCGGTGCCCCGTGGGTATCGAGCTCAACACGCTGCGGCTCAACTCCCGCGACCGGATGCGCAACACCCCCGACGAGCGGCGCTTCGACTACTTCCGCGGCCTCGACCGCTCGTCCGGTATGGGCAGGGTGGGCTATTTCGCCGGGTGCATGACCCTGCTTACGCCCCGTACCCTGCGGGCGATGGAGCGGATTTTCGCCGCCGCCGGCGAACAGGTCTGGTGGGCCGACCGCGACGGCGGGGTCTGCTGCGGACGCCCCCTCAAGCTGTCGGGCGAAACCGACTCGGCCCGCAAGATGGCGGATTACAACACGGCGCTCTTCCGCCGCCACGGAATCACGACCCTCGTCACATCGTGTCCGATCTGCCTCAAGGTCTTTCGGGAAGAGTACCGCCTCGAGGGGATCGAGGTGCTGCACCACTCGCAGTATATCCTGCGCCTGCTGCGCGAAGGACGGCTTGCCGTCGAGGGCAGCGGCGAACGCTACACCTACCACGACCCCTGCGAGCTGGGGCGCGGGAGCGGCGTCTACGACGAACCCCGTGCGGTCGTGGCCGCCCTCGGCGAATTGCTCGAGCCGGAGCAGACGCGCGAGCATGCCCTCTGCTGCGGCTCGTCGGTGGCCAACACAGCCATCTCCGACGCCCAGCAGCTCGAACTGGCCCGCTCGGTCACGGGCTGCCTCGAAGCCACGGGCGCCACGGCGATCGTGACGGCCTGCCCGCTCTGCAAGAAAGCGCTGGGACGGGGCGCCTCCCTTCCGGTGGCCGATCTCTCGGAGGTCGTGGCGGCGCATATCCGTGCCGGGCACACTTTTTCGGACAACTCCTGAACCCGGCCTGCAATGAATGAACAATTCACTTATCGCGGAACGAGCGTCCGGTGGACGCTCCTGTCGGTCGCATTGGCCGGCGTATCCATGTGCGGTGGCCTGCTCGCGCTCTTTTCCGTGGCGGACAGGGGCGGCAGCCTGATAGGAGCCATTCCCCCGGAATATCGGATTTACTGGCTGCTTTTCCTGCTCTTGACCGTGGTGCTGGCCTGCGCCCTGGTGATCGTCCGGACGATCCGGAGTCCGCTGATCGACGGCGAAATCCGTCTGGAAGACGAAATCCTCTCGTTCCCCGTCCGGCGCGGAAACCGTACCGAGCGCATCGAGTTGGAGGTGCGGACGCTGACCTTTGAGCAGAACGACGACGAAGCGCTGCGGATCGCCACCCCGCACGGAAAGTTCGCTTTCTCGCCGGCGGGATTTGCGGGCGCCGAACGCTTCGACCGGTTCCGCAAGACGTTGACCTGCGCCCGTTACCGGAAATAGGGGCGGAAAAACGGCGGAAAGCAGCCTGTTCCGGTCTGTTGCGGCCTGTTCGGAGCGCCGAGGCAAAAGATTCGCGGAAAAATTTGCATTTTCCGATTCCTTGCATTATCTTTGCACACGCAAAAGCGAAATATCATTCGATATACCGATATATCGCGGGATGGAGCAGTTGGCAGCTCGTTGGGCTCATAACCCAAAGGTCGGAGGTTCGAGTCCTCCTCCCGCTACCAAAGGCCGATAATTGACTGGAGACAGCAATTACGGCCTTTTTTCATGCGATCGTCGGAACAAGCCGCCCCCCCCCTCTCGGAAACTGCAGGCAGGACGTTTCCTGCCTTGTGCTCGCCCAAGAACGGCTGCGCCTCGCTTTTCGGACGGTGCCGAAAGGCGGGGGTATTGCCGGTGTCCGATGCGGACGAGGGCCGAACGCACAGCCGGGCAGGGAGGGTGAACCCCGGGCCAACGGACAGCGCCGTCCGAATTTATGCGCTGCGGGCGCCGCGGGTCGGGAAATTTGATTACATTTGTCGGTATAGATAAAAGCCGTCGCTATGAAACATATCGTTTTGCTGCTCGGGTTCCTGTTGGTTTCCGGGTTTCCTGTCTTCGCCGACAATTCCGGGCGGAGTTTGTCCGACGAGGAGATAAAAGCCGAATTTGCCCGCATGCGGAATGATTTTACGGCCTCCGGCGACGATTGGGTCTTTACGAGGGTGGTCGGGGCCGAGGGCCGAACCAAAGCGGATATATACCTGAAAGCCGTCGAGGTGCTGGCCGAGATTTACCACGACTCGAACGAAGTGATCCAGAACAAGGACAAGGAGGCCGGGGTGATTATCGGGAAAGGCTTCGTGGAGTCGCCGATCCGCAAACTCAACTGGGCGACGCTGGGCCGCAACCGGTGCTGGCACCTGATAAAAATAGACATCCGGGACAACCGGTATAAGATCACGCTTACGGTGAGCAGCGTGTGGTGGGAGATCGGTGCCGACCTGCGCGGCCCTTTCAACGGGACGGAGCACAAGTTCTCGGAGTTCTATCCCCTCTGGACGTCATGCAAGCCCAAACTGAGGCAGACCAGTTTCGGAAATCTCCGGTTCGTGCACGAGAGTTCCCTCGAGACGCTCGATCTGATCGCATCGAAGATCGACCGGAAACTCACGGAGGAAGACGACTGGTAACGGATCCCTGACGGGACCCACTGGCGGTTGCGGGGCGTGCTGTCCGCAAAACTACGGAGCGGTTTCGACCGCTTCGTTTTTTTGTGCCCTGTCTTACCGATAGCCGGCCGGCGGGAACACTCCCGGACGGGAGACGGTGGCGGGGTTTCGTTTCCGGAAGCGCGCCCCGGGCGGCCGTGCCGCAGACCGGCGGCCGGTGCGATTCGCCGGGTTATGCGGAGCGCTTTTTGGGTCGGCCTTCACCGCGGGGGCGACCGTCTCCGCGGCCCGGAGCGGGGGTTTTCTCCCTCTTATTCGGGGCCGGGCACGAGGGGCGGGAGATCGGCGGGGTCAAAATCCCCCCCCCGGATTTTCTGTGCGTAAGCCGTCTCCTGCCACTGTTGGGGCGTCATCCCTTTCTCCTTGGCGAAAGCGCGGTAAAAGGTCGTCGTGCTGCCGAATCCGGCGAGCTGGGCAAGCTCTTCGATCTTGTAGCTGTTCTGCTCCATCAGGCGCGTGGCGTGCTCGATGCGGCAGCGGTTGATGTAGTCGCGGAACGGCATGCCCAGCTCGTTGTTGAAGAACTGCGAGAGGTGGGTGCGGTTGGTGCCGCACTCGGTCGCCAGATCGACGATCGTCAGGCCGGGGTCGAGATAGAGCCTGCGTTCGCCGATCGCCGCCGCAACCTGTTGGCGCAGGACGGCGATGCGGCCCGACTGTTCCGTGGGGGACTCTTCCGGCTCGGGCGCGGCGGATTGTTTCTGCCAATAGTCCCGGATGATTTCGGGGGTGCGGTACTCCATGATGCATCCGTAGAGCAGTGCCCACACGCAGAGCGACATCGCATAGATGAAATTGGTGTAAAGGGGCGAGCAGGTGAAGGCGATGATGCCGACATAGGAGACCAGGTAGAAGGCCAGCACGGCCGACATCCAGCGCATCCAGCGCAGGTGGATCCGCTCGGTGAACGAGTAGGCCTGGGTGATCTGCTCGGCGTAGCGGATCGAGTAGCCGATGATGCGCACCAGCGCGAAGATGCAGTAGCCGACGGCATAGAGCACATAGAGCAGCAGCACCGAGGGCAGAAAAGCGGGCAGGTCGCCGAGCAGCGCACCGAACGACAGGTAGTGCGTGCGCGGCATACAGAGCGAGCCGGCGGCATAGGCCCCGGCCAGGAGCAGGAACGGGGTCAGCAGCCGCAGGGCATACCGGCCGGTGATGCGGCCGGGCATCACCAGCTCGAAGAAGAAGAGCGACAGCAGCGGCAGGGTAAACAGGTCGGGAAAGGTGTAGCCGGGAGCCAGCACCTCGTATTGGTAGGCGGGGTCGTAGCTGAGGAAGAACTCTTTGGCCTCGATGACGACCATCCACGCCAGGCAGATGGCGAAAAGACGATGGGGCCGCGAAGCGCCCTGGAGGGCATACACCGTGACCCGAATCGCGGCCATCAGGAAGAACATCAGCGACACGCCGTTGAGGAAGTAGGCAAGATCGTTAAGCATGACGGAAACAAATGTAACGAAAAAAATGGGAAAAGGCATCGCTTACGGACAGGCTGACGCCCGGTTCGGAAAAACCGGGCGTCATCGGCGTGCCGGGGATTGGCGTCAGAATGCGGGTCGCATTTTCCAGGCGCCGGATGCGTCCCGCGCACATTTGGCGGTCTCCTTACCATCCTGGCCCTTGCCGTTTTTCATGTTGAACTCGACGGTCGCTTCGCCGTTGTCCCCGATCGTCTCGGAGAGGATTTCGACTTGTACGCCTCCCAGTTGCTTGAGCGACGGACCGAGGTAGGTCGAGAGGATTTCGGTCATCATGGCCTTGTCCTTCTCGATGTCCTTGCCGTCGTAGAGGATGCAGTCGGCGGCGGCCGTGTAATTTTCGGCATTCATCGCTTTGTAGAACGCCTTGACCACGCCTGCGGGCGAGTCCGCGGATGCGGACGACGAGCACCCGAGCGTGAAGATCGCGCATACGAGCGCGGTCGCGAGGTAGAGTTTTTTCATCATCGGTTTTATTTGGGGTTAAAGGTTACTCTTCGCTTGCCGGGGGTGTTTGGGCAGGCTCTTCCCAGGTGATGGGCACGTCGCGGGCCTCGAAACCCTCCTCCACGGCATTGCCCGTTTCGAGGTTGAATTTGAGGGTCTTGAAAGACTTGGTACCCACGGTCGCGCGGATCGGCTGGAACAGGTATTGCGAGAAAGTCCCGGCGGTCAGATTCTCGTGGAAAAGCGGGCAGTTGTCCAGATCGGAGGTGCGGAACTTGCTCGTCGCCTTCCAGCTCTTGCCCTCGGGCAATGCCTGTCCGTCGCCGTCGATTACCCCCGTCAGTTGAAGGAATGCGGCTTTCTGGCCCGCGAGGGGCATAATGCCGATGCGCACCAGCACCAGACCGGTCGCGCTGTCGCCGGTCGCGCTGATGAACTCCATTTTCCATTTTCCCATTTCGGGATAGACGAAGAGCGTCTCTTTCGACACGTCGAGGCCGGTGGTCGATTCGACTCCTTTTTTCACTTTGTTCCAGAAACCTCCTTTTTTCTTGGGTTGGTCCTGTCCCGAGGCGGCCGCGCAGATCATCGTTGCGGCAGCGGCCAGCAAAAGCAGTTTTTTCATCATAGCATAGGTATCGTTTAGAGAAATTAGTCGTTTACAAAATTATCCGGGAACCCCGTTCGGCTGCTTGCAAAACGTATATTTCCGGTGTCAAAAGGTACATATCGCCCTTTGCGGGGCGCTGTGCGGGATGCCGAACTCCTTTGCGGGGCGGTTTTTCCGGTGCCGGGCCTCGGGGTGCGGAAATCTTTTGCGCGGCCTCTCAGCCCACTGTCCGACGAATCTCCTATGCGGGTTTTGCGCCTTTTGCGGGCGGATGCTTGTCCGCTGGTCGGGCAGCGGTTTGATCTGCCGGGTGAGGGAGATGTACTCAGCAGACGATTGTAGCTGTCGTCGGAAAGGGATTGTGCAGGATGCAGGGAGAGCCGGCGAATGGGAAAGGAAGAAAGGACGGGAAAGAGGGAGGGGGAGAGAGGAAAAGAGGAAGAGAGGAAGAGAAGAAGAGAGGAAGAGAGGAGGGAGGTTGGATACGGGCGGGCCGTGCTTCTGGCGCTGCAAAATATGACCCGATCCCTACCCGGCTGGCGTCGAGGCCGGTTATTTCAGACCGGTCATTTCAGCACGGTTATTTCAAACCGTCATTTCAGGCCGTTCTATTTCCTGCCGGATGGCGGCTGACAGGATCGGCGCTCTGAGCATTCGGTTGCGAATCCGCAGACCGCCTGTCTGCCTGTCCGCCTGTCCGCGTTCCGGACAGGGCGGCTACTCCTTGCCTGCATAGGTGCAGGTGAGCGCCTCCGGCAGCGGTTGCGGGGCGCCGGGGCGCCAGACCATCGCCCGGTCGAGCGCCGGATCGCCGGTGCCGAAATCGAACCCGCTGGCCGAAAGGAATTGCACGGGCACCTCGCCGGCGAATCCGAACCGACCGTAATAGCCCCTCAGCCACGGTTCGGCGGGAATCAGGATCGCCGCATCGTCGCCCGACTCGCCGATGCGCCGCATGGCCTCCGTCATCAGGCGGGTCGAAAGTCCCCGGCGGCGGCGGGCGGCGGCGGTCGCTACGCCGTAAATATAGGTGGTGCGGCCCAGTTCGGTGCGGAAAGGCAGCAGGTGGAGCATCGCGACGATGCGTCCGTCTTCCTCGACGGCGAGCATCCGGCGGCGGCTGTAATAGGAGATGACGAAGCGGTCGATGAAAGCGTCGTCGTCCCCGAAGCTGCTTTGCCACAACTCTTTGCATCCCAGTTCGTCGGGATGGAGGTGGATGGCGGTGAACTTGTGCTGCAACGCGGCGGGGTGGTAGGAGAGCTTCGAGTGGCGCAGGCCGGGGATGCCCAGATCCTCCTCGCGGTTGATGAGGGTGTATTGGGGCGGAAGCTGCTCGGCGAAGCGTTTGTTGATGATGGTGAAGGCCCCGTCGAACTCCGTATCGGCCTTTTCGACGTGGGTACAGAAGGTGTGTTCGTTCACGGCCGAGCCGTAGGTGAAAGCCACCAGCCGGTCGCCGACCAGGATGCAGCCGCCCCGCAGTCCGAGTTCCTCGAAATGATCGAAAGCCCGCTGCATGGCCCGCTGCTCGGCCGAGAGCTCGTAGGTGCGCCCTTCGTGGCTGCGGCGCCAGAGGGCTTCGAGCCGCTGGCACTCGGCGAAGCGGTCGCGCGTGAGGGGTTCGTAGCGGTAATCGGGGTGCTCGGCCTCGAAGCGGTTGATGTGGTTGCGCTTGGGCTGGTAGCGGCGGCCCGTCAGGGTGCGCAGGTCATCGGCCCGGTAGAGGTAGTCCTCCATGTCGCGGTCGGAGTCGAAGGCGAACTGTCCCGGATGGGCCGCCCGGATTGCGGCGACCCCTTCGTCCGTGAGGCCGATGATGCGGAGCCGCTGGCCGTGGGCGTGGGCGTCCTCGCGCAGCAGGGGAATCAGGTGCGAAAAATCTCCCCGGCCCACAGGCTGCATGTAGCCGATGCGTTCGCCCCCGTCGATCTGGAAGCGGATCAGCAGGAAGCCCTCCTGCTCGGCCCAGGCGCTGCGGTATTTGAACTCCCAGCAGAACATGTTGGCGAATGCCAGGTCGCAGTTGTCGATGCCGCTCGGCAGGGTATAGGATTCGATGGTCTGCTTGTCGGCCAGACGTACCGGGTTGAATCGGATCATGCGCGTGTCACTCCTCCACGGTGTAATTTTTCTGTTCGATGTGCCCGTAATAGTGCTGGATGAGGGCCTGCAACCGCCCGAGCAGCGAGTCTGCGGCGGGCGGGACGGCGGGCGGCGTTGCCGGTGTCGCCGGTGTCGCCGGGATGCGTGTCCGCACGGCGGCGGTCGCGGTGCCGGTGTCGGCGGCCGCATCCGTATTCTGTGCGGCGATTCGATCGGCGTCTTCGCCCGGTGCGGGGTCCCCGACGGAGGGCGATACGACCCCCCCCCGCATGGTAAGGCCCGTGAGCCGTTCGCCGTCGAACGAGAGGATCGCCCGATCGTCCATCGCGCGGTATTCGGTGTCGTACATCACGGCCCAGGGTGCGCGGTCCGGCTCGTTGAGCACGTCGCGCCCGTAAGCGAAATAGGGTTCGCGCACCTCGAGCAGACCCAGCAGCGTGGGCATCAGGTCGATCTGCTGCACGATCTGCGGGCACTGGCCCCGCAAGGCCCCGTCGGGGGTGTAGATGAATCCGACGATATGGTAGTTGCCGGGAAAGGTGCGGGTTTCGGGCGCCCATTTTTCCGACGACACATGGTCGGCCACAAAGACGAAGATCGTGCGGCGGAACCACTCCCGATCGCCGAACCGCTCGAAGAAGCGGCGGAAAGCGAGGTCGTCGTAGGCCGCCGGTCGCTGGATTTTGGTGAAGCCCTCGGGCAGCGAGTCGCGGATGGCGTCGGGCACCCCGAAGGGATGGTGGGCGCTCAGGGTGAATAGGCTGGCGAAGAACGGCTCCGGCATCGCATCCAGCTCCTCGCCTGCGAATTGCAGGAAGGGGCCGTCCCAGATACCCCAGAAGCCGTCGAAGTCCCCCTTGCCGTGGCGGGCTTCGTAGTCCTCGCGGCTCAGGAGCCGTTCCACCCCGGCGGAGCGGGCATAGGCCCCGAAGCCCATCGAGCCGCGCTCGGAGCCGCAGAAAAACGCGGTCGAGTAGCCCTTGTCCGCGAGGATGCGGGGCAGTTGGCGGCTCCGCCCGAGCGACTGGGGCATCAGCACGAAGGGCTGGCGGAACGAGGGGATGCTGCCCAGGATCGCGGGCATCGCCTGGATCGAGCGCATGCCGTTGGCATACATGCGCGTGAAGCAGAAGCCCGTGCGCATGAGCGAGTCGAGAAAGGGGGTGAAGCCTTTGACGGGCAGGTTCTCGTAGAGATCGGGACGCAGGTGGGCCGACTGTTCGGCCGACATGCTCTCCATAATGAAGATCACCACGTTGCGTCCGGCGAGACGGACGGCCGACGAGTCGGGCCGGTGGACGGGGGTGTAGCGCCGCACGAGCTCTTCGGAGTCGAAATAGCGGGGCACGGCGGGCGCGCCTCCGCTGCCTGCCGTGCGCAGGACGCAGAACGGGTTGCTCAGAATCAGGTTGGCCCGCTCGCCGGTCGAGGCATAGAGCGTGGCGTTCGACAGGGTGATCGGGCGGGTGGCCCGCGTCATTCCGCCCCGGATGCCGGCCACCGTGAGGAGCGCTGCGAGCAGCAGCAGGGCGGTATTGACCAGGTAGTAACCCCAGCCGGGGCGAAGCGGCGATTCGGGCCGGATGCGGCGTCCGTAACCTTTGACCAGCAGGACGATAAGCCCGATGCCCGCGAGCACCAGGTACCAGTTTTCGGCGGCAAATCGCAGGGCCAGCGCAAGCGAATTGTCGTTGTCGGCGAAAAAGAGCTCTTCGGCCGTGAAGCGTTTCTGCGTGTAGTGGAAGTAAACCGCATCGGCGAGGTTGAGGGCGACGACCAGCACCGCATTGACCGCCGTGTAGTACCAGAAAAGCATTGCGCGGTACCACCGACGCTCGCGCAGCGGGATGGGCAGCAGCGCAAGCAGGATGAACGGGGCGTTGGCATAGAGCACTGAAGCGGTGTCGAACAGCAGAGCGCCCCGCAGCAGCGGCCCGAGCTCCGCGCCCGGAATCGGGCCGATCAGCGTGCGGTTATAGAGGTAGAAAACCGCGCGGCAGAGCGCCAACACGACGTAGAGCAGTGCCAGCCGCCGGACGAGCAGCGCGGGGTGGCTTCTGAGCCAGCGTTTCATCTAACAGGCTTTCAGTGACATATCGAGCGAGCGGATCTGGTGCGTGAGGGCCCCGACCGAGATGAAGTCCACGCCCGTTTCGGCGTACTCGCGGAGCGTGTCGAGGGTGATGCCGCCGCTCGATTCGGTTTCGCAGCGTCCGGCGACCCGCGCTACCGCAAGGCGCGTCTGTTCGGGGGTGAAGTTGTCGAACATGATGCGGTCTGCGCCCCCTGCGGCGAACACCTCGTCGATGTCCTCCAGCGTGCGCACTTCGCATTCGATCGGCAGCCGGCGTCCGAGTCGGGCGAGGTAGGCCCGCGCCCCCTCGATGGCGGGGCGTATGCCGCCCGCGAAGTCGATGTGGTTGTCTTTGAGCAGAATCATGTCGAAAAGCCCCATGCGGTGGTTCTCGCCGCCGCCCAGCTTCACGGCCATCTTGTCCAGCACACGCATGCCGGGCGTGGTTTTGCGCGTGTCGAGCACGCGGGTATGCAGTCCTTCGAGGCGTGCGACGTAAACGGCCGTCTGGGTCGCCACGCCGCTCATGCGCTGCATGATGTTGAGCAGGATGCGTTCGGCCTGCAGCAGCGAGAGCAGCCGTCCTTCGACGTAGAATGCCACCTGGCCGGGCGTCACGCGGTCGCCGTCGCGGAGCACCTGCTCGAAGCGCACCTGCGGATCGAGGTGGCGCAGCACCCGTTCGGCGATCTCGATGCCGGCGATGACCCCCTCCTGCTTGCAGAGCAGGCGCATGCGGCCCTGTTGGTCGGCGGGGATACAGCAAAGGGAGGTATGGTCGCCGTCGCCGAGGTCCTCCTGGATGCAGAGTTCGATGAGCTTTTCGACGAAAGGTTCGTATTCGGGTTTCATAAGGGATATGCGTTTGTTCGCTGGCAAAGATAAGGATAAAAAACGAGAAAGGGAGCGGATTGGAGCAAGAAGGTTGTAACCAAGGGATTTAGAGCGGAACGGCCTGCGATGTCGAAGCCAAACTGAAGCCATTGAAAAGCCAACAGAAACCGGAGTTGCGTTACTATCCCGTTACTCTGTTCCGAATGGTAAAGACGGTTTCGGCAGGGTTTCAAAGCACTGAAATACAAGCTCTATTAGTCTTATTCCAGCCGCAAATGTAGTTGAATTTCCGGCATTCGGGCAGAGGCGAGGCGAAAAAGATCTATTTCGGATGCGATTGCGTTGATTTGCTGTAATTTGCATATCGAAGGACAGCTCTACGAGAAATAATTTTGTAACCAAAAAATTGTAGAGTTATGAGATCGACATTCAAAGTTTTATTTTACCTCAAACGCAATGCCCCGAAGAAGAACGGGCTTGTTCCGGTCATGTGCCGGATTACCGTCAACGGCAAAATCGCGCAGTTCAGTTGCAAGCTGGACGTGGAGGAGAAATCGTGGAACGTAAAGTTAGGCCGCGTGTCCGGTCGTAGCATCGTGGCGCAGGAGGCCAACCGTATGTTGGATAAAATCCACGTGGGTATCAATCAGGCCTATCAAAAGATTGCCGACCGGGACAATTATGTAACCGCCGAGAAAGTCCGTAATGCCTATTTAGGATTGGGTATGAACCACGAAACGTTGCTGGCCGTATTCCGTCAGCACAACGAGGATTACGAGAAGCAGGTAGGCAAACTCAAAAGCCTGCGCAGCTATTGGAAATACTGCATCGTTTACAAACACCTCTCGGAGTTCATCGAGAAGCGGTACAAGGTCAGCGACATCGCGCTCAAAGAGCTTACTCCTGCTTTCATTACCGACTTCGAGTTGTTCCTGCGAGTGGAAAAGAACCATTGCAACAACACGGTTTGGTCGTACATGATGCCTTTCCGGAAGATTATCTACATGGCCGTCAATAACGGCTTGTTGCAGCGCGATCCGTTCTTTGCGTACCGCATTACGAAAGAGGAAACGAAGCGGGGCTTTCTAACCAAAGAGGAAATCAAACTGTTAATCGACGGCACGTTCAAAAAGCCGGGTTATACACTGATCCGCGACCTGTTCGTCTTCTGTACGTTCACGGGATTGAGCTGGACGGATATGGCGAACCTGACCAAAGCGAACCTGCAAACCTCGTTCGACTGGCACTTGTGGCTGAACACCAACCGCCAGAAAACGGGTGTCGAAACGAATATCCGCCTGCTGGACGTGGCAAAGCATATCATCGAGAAATACGAGGGCATAGCCGAAGGGGACAAGTTGCTGCCCGTACCGTGTTACGAAAACTGTAAAAGAGGCATCAAGGCAATAGCGAAGAAATGCGGCATCCAGAAAAACGTAACGTGGCATCTTAGCCGCCATACCTATGCCACGACGGTCTGTCTGTCGAACGACGTGCCCATCGAAACGCTCTCGAAGATGTTGGGACACCGGAGCATCCGCACGACGCAAATCTACGCGAAGATTACGGCGGAGAAAGTGAGCCGCGACATGGAGAAACTCTCGCAGCGCATCGAGCAGATGGAAAGCTTTATTTGTCAAGCGATTTAAGACCCTTAAAACTGAAAAGCGATGAAAGAGGAGAGAAACATCATTACGATAGACGAGTACGGCAGGTTGAATTTGCCGACCGACATACATACCGTATGGATGAGCGAAGCGGAAATAGTCGAACTGTTCGGCACGACCGTCGGAACGGTACATGCGGGCATTAAAGCCATTTTCAAAGAAAACGTCCTGCACGACTACGACGTCTGCAAATGTATCCGTCTGGACAGCGGCAACAGCGCGGACGTGTATGACATGGAGGTGGTCATAGCCCTCGCGTTCCGGCTGGATACCTACCCTGCGTCGGTTTTCAGAAAGTGGCTGGTAAAGAATGCCACCGCACCCCGCCGCACGACACCCCCGATTGTCATTCAGTATAAGGACGGGCTTCTGAATTGAACCGGACACGAAAACGGGCAGGCTTCGACACCTGCCCGTCTTCGTTTTCAGAGGATTGCCTTGCGGTAGTTTTCCGCGAGCATCTTCTCGATGTCCGTTTCCCGATAGAGGACTTTCCCTCCGAATAGGATAAAGGGTATCTTCCGGGCGGAGCGATACTCCTGCAAGGTACGGCGGCTCACTTTCAGCCGGGCGATCACCTCCTTGTCCGTGAGGTATCGCTCTCCTGCGAACGGAGGCCGGAAACTCTCCATGAGCCGTTCCGCGTCTTTCGTCCCTTTTTTCAGGGCGTGCAGCAACGAGGCGATACGCCCGTCGTCTGCCGTAATCACTCGGTCATTGTTCATATATCTGCGAATTTAGTGGGTCTCCGTTGCCGCTTAGGTATCGGATTGTCGCAAGGTCGCCTCTTCCAATAGCCGCTCCACCTCCTCCGGCTTGTAATAAAACTTGCGGTTCACCTGCGCGAAGGCGATCATCTGGCTGTCGCGCAAAGCCTGCAAGGTTCGCGGGCTTATGCGTATCAGGCGGCAAACCTCCTGCCCGTCGAGCCATCTGCTTGCCCGTTTGTCGCTGCAATGACGGCACAATTCCCCGACTTTTCCCACGAGCGTTTCCGCAGCGGCGAGCAACGCCTCGAATGTTTTCTTTTCTACAATAACTATTTCCATGTCCTGCGATTTTTAAGATTCGCAGCAAATCTACTCGATCCCTCCGCATCTGCCTACTGTTCGGGACTTCGTGGCAGCTTGTGGCGTTGGTATGGCACTGTTTGGCGTTGTGCCGGTCGCATACTGAAACTGCTCTTGCCGACAGTAGCCGGACACTGGGCGGGACGTTAATCCGTGCAGAGCCATTGAACCGGACGGATATTCCGCTCAATAGCCCAACGTCGCAACCAACGTCGGACAGCTTTTCGCAACCGACCGATACTCGACACACCCGATTGTCTTTCGGTATAAGGCCGGACTCCTGAAATTGAATTGAGCGAAGGAACGAGCAAGCATCAAAACCTGCCCGTTTTCATTTTCAGTTGTCAGATACTTTTGTCCGTAATTTTTTTGCGTACGGATTGGTCTGTATTCGGACAGCCGTAAATCCATACGACAATACGACAGCAAATCCGTAAATCTGTACGACACCGCTTCTCTGCGAGATTGTTCCCTTAACGCATTGTGGATACCACTCCGCAAGTAAGCATATAAGTAAATCCGTAGAATTTCAACGTATGGAAATAAGAAATTCCGATTCAGATCGCACGGAGTGCTTTATGTTCATCGGAACATAGCAAGGTGTGTATCGAGTAACTCGATACCTTTTGAGTTACTCTCAAAAGCCTTGCCACGAAAGGGGGAAAATCGCTCCTCCGAAGTCGGGCGATTGGACAAGATAGAAAAAACGGCATCTTTAGTGTTATAATTCTTTATTCAGGAAGCCATCATCTTATTCCGAAACTCCTTTGGCGTATATCCTTCCTGCCGTTTGAAAAACCGGACGAAATGCTGCGGATGTTGGAAGCCCAACGATTCGGCAATCTGCTTGATCGTACCTGCGGGATCGAGCATCCGCTCTTTAGCGACGGCAATCATCTTTAATTGGATATACTCTTGCGCCGTCTTTCCTGTTTCCTGCTTCACCAAATCCCCGAAATAATTGGGCGAAAGACAAATCTTGTCCGCAAAATATTTCACGGTGGGAATTCCTATACTCGCTGCTGTTCCTGAATAGAGGTAATCATCCAACAGTCTCTCGAAACGTGCCAACGCATCGTGATTCATGTCCTCACGTGTGACGAACTGCCGTTCGTAGAAACGCATACAGTAGTTAAGCAACACTTCGATGTTGGAAACGATCAGCGACTTGGAGAACTTGTCAATGGGATGCTGCAACTCACGGACAATCTTCTCCATGTAATCTTGCAGAATGATGCGCTCTTCCGTTGAAAGATGCAACGCCTCGTTGGAAGCGTAGGAGAAAAAGGAATATTGCTTTCATCTTCTGCCCCAGCGAAGTACGGTGTAGGAAATCGGGATGGAACAACAATCCGACGGCTTCCGGTGCGGGACCGTCTTCCAATCGGTGGATGCCTACCGTCTGCCCCGGAGCAAAACTCACGACCGTTTCGTCATCGAAATCATAGACTGTTTTTCCATAGTTGATGATGCACCCGGTTGTTTTCTTGAGAAACAACGCATAAAACCCCAATGTCATCCGATGTGTCGGTTGCGGCACGGAGCTGTCGAAATGCACGATGCCGACTAACGGATGGCGCGTCTCGAACCCGAAAAACCGGTTGTACTGTTCGATGGTGTCCGCCTTTACAATATCCGAAGTATGATCCATAATTCAAATGCTTTTCTTTCAATAACGTATATGTTCTTATTTCCAATACAAAGGAAACATATTTTCCCCGATAATGAAAGTCCCGTGACATAAAACACGTAATTGGGGTACTTTTATCCGTAATCGGGGTACTTTGTTGATTATCATATAGAAACGCTTGCAATAAAATCCGTAATCGAGGTACTTCTGTCCGTAAGAAAGGTACCGTGTCGCATGACAGAACGTCCTAATTTTGCATCGTACAAAAAATAACAATTCAAAATCAGCAATTTATGAAACGGATAGTAATTACAACCCTGACGGCCTTGGCTCTCTTTGCTTCTGCCGTCGCACAAAACCAAAACGAACGTGTTCCCGCAAAAGGATTTGCCGTTTTTTCAGCTACGGACACCTTCCATCCTTACGAATTTACCCGCCATGCCATCGGCGATAACGACATTTTAATCGAAACGCTTTACGCGGGCATTTGCCACAGCGACCTGCACGCCGCATGGGACGAACATACGGCACACGGGATTAACGGCATATATCCGATGGTGCCGGGACATGAAATTGCCGGACGGGTGGTGAAAGTAGGCAAAAATGTAACGAAGTTCAAGGCGGGTGATTATGCCGGTGTGGGCTGCATGGTAAATGCTTGCGGACATTGCACGTTCTGCGAGATGGACAAGGAACAGTTTTGCGAGAACGGTACCACATTCACCTACAACAGCATCGACCGTTACCACGACAATGAACCGGCAATGGGCGGCTATTCCGACAATATTGTGGTAAGCGAGGACTTTGCCGTCAAGATACCTGCAAACACTGACTTGAAGCGGGTCGCTCCGCTTTTGTGTGCAGGTGTAACGACTTGGTCGCCCATCCGTTTCAGCAATGTCAAGAAAGGCGATAAGGTGGCGGTTGCCGGGTATGGCGGTCTGGGACACATGGCCGTGCAGTATTTGGTCGCTCTCGGTGCAGATGTTACCGTTTTCGACATCACCGACGAGAAGCGTGCCGACGCTTTCCGCATGGGGGCTAAACATTACGTGAACGTGAATAAAGCGGAAGAGATGAAAGGGCACAGCAACGCTTTCGATTTTATCATCAGCACGATTCCTTCCGAATACAGTCCGCTTGTTTATGCCCGGATGCTGAAATACGGGAAAGGCGAAATGGCAATAGTCGGACTGCCGGAAACTGCAATGATCAATGCGGCAGACTTGGCTATGGGCGGAGCCGCGAACCGCAAAGTTTACGGTTCGCTGATTGGTGGAATCAAAGAAACGCAGGAGATGCGTGACTACTCGGTGGAGCATAATATCTATCCCGAAGTGGAAATCATCAAAGCCGATGCCTCCGAAATAGACAAGGCATACCGCAATGTTCAGGACGGGAAAGTGAAGTTCCGCTATGTAATCGACATGAGTACGATTAAATAAGGGCGGCGTGACGATGAACGATATAATAGAAAGAATGCGAAGCGGAAAGCGGATTTCGGAAACAGACTCCGACTTTCCCCGTTTGTGCGAAGAGATAGAGAACACACGGAGACTCGTTGCTGAACTAAACACGGGCTATCATTCGCCCGATGAGGTGCGGTCATTGCTCGAACGCATCTGGGGACAGTCGTTGGATGCCTCCGTGCGTATGTTCCCGCCGTTCTATACGGCTTTCGGGAAAACGACCCGTGTAGGCAAGAATGTATTTGTCAACTTCGGCTGCACGTTTCTCGACCAAGGCGGCATCACGCTCGAAGACGGCGTGTTCATCGGGCCGGAATCCAAAATTCTCACGGAAGCACATCCCGAACAACCCGAAATCCGCCATACGTTGCAAACCGAGCCGGTGGTTATCCGCCGCAAGGCATGGATTGGCGCAGGTGCGATTATCCTGCCGGGAGTTACTGTCGGCGAAAACGCTATCGTTGCAGCAGGTGCCGTAGTAACGAAAGATGTGCCCGACAATACCATCGTCGCAGGTGTGCCTGCAAAAACATTAAGAAGAATAAACACTACAGATTATGAATAGAAAATTAACCGCGCTCTTCGTGATATGTGCTATGATTATCACAGGAACAGCTTGCAAAAGAACAAATAATTTGAATAACGAAAAGAATATGGAAAATCTGAATTTAACCGCCGAGTGGGACAAGACGTTTCCCAAAAGCGACAAAGTAAACCACAGTAAAGTAACATTCATCAATCGTTACGGCATCACGCTGGCGGCAGACATGTATGTACCGAAAAATGCTACCGGTAAATTGTCTGCTATCGCCGTCTGCGGCCCGTTCGGAGCTGTCAAGGAACAGGCCGCCGGACTTTATGCACAGATAATGGCCGAGCGAGGTTTTCTGACTATCGCTTTTGACCCCTCCTACACCGGAGAGAGTGGAGGCGAACCTCGTTACGTGGTATCGCCCGACATCAATACCGAGGATTTTTCGGTAGCCGTCGATTTTCTTGCCACCAACGACAAAGTAGATTCCGAACGGATCGGCATTATCGGTATCTGCGGCTGGGGCGGATTGGCCATCAATGCCGCAGCAGCCGACCCGCGTATCAAGGCGACCGTGGCCTCCACGATGTACGACATGAGCCGGGTGAATGCCAACGGTTATTTCGATGCGGACGATAGTGCTGAAGCCCGTAACATGCTCCGTAAAAAGCTTGCCGCACAACGTACCGAGGATTTCCGCAACGGTTTCCCGAAACCGGGTGGTGGCGTTCCCGATCAGTTGCCTGCCGATGCTCCGCAGTTCTTCAAGGACTACCACGCCTATTACAAGACTTCACGGGGCTATCATTCCCGTTCGCTCAACTCCAATCAGGGGCGAAACGCGACGGAGGCCATTCCGTTTATCAATTTCCCGCTTATGAGCCGTGCGGACGAAATCGAAAGTGCGGTACTTGTCATTCACGGCGAAAAGGCACATTCCCGTTATTTCGGCGAAGATGCGTTCAAGAAGCTGAAAGGCGACAACAAGGAACTGATGATTATCCCCGGAGCAAGCCATACTGACCTTTACGACAATTTAGCCGTCATTCCGTTCGACAAAATGGAAGCATTTTTCCAAAACAATCTCAAATAACAACAAGACAATGAAGATGTGGTTATTATCTATATTATTACCGGGGCTGCTACTGACAACCAATGCTTGCAGCCCTACAGATGAACCTGTAAAGACTGAAGAACCTACGCCCACGCCCAACCCTGATCCGAATCCCGATCCGAACCCTGATCCGCAACCTACGGGTGGACGGGCATTGGTGGTCTATTTCTCCTGCACGAACACGACCAAAGGCATTGCCGACCGGATTGTCGAGGCGACAGATGCGGCGACTTGGCGCATCGTACCCGAAGTGGCTTACACGTCCGAGGACTTGAATTACAACAATTCATCATCCCGTGCCAACCGAGAACAGAACGACCCGTCGGCACGCCCTGCCATCAAGGGCAAATGCGAAAACCTTGCCGACTACGATGTGATTTTCCTCGGTTATCCTATCTGGTGGGGTAAAGCTCCTAAAGTCATTTTCACTTTCCTCGAAAGCCATGACCTCACGGGCAAGACCATCGTACCTTTCTGCACGTCTCACTCCAGCGGTATCGGTTCGAGCGATACCGACCTGCACCGTCTGGCAACCGGAGCAGAATGGAAACAAGGACGGCGGTTCAGCGGAAGCGAATCAGAAGAAACTATTAAAAATTGGATTGAAAGTATGAACCTGAATTTTAATAATGATACGAATGCAGGGGCATTCGACCTCTCGAAAGGTACGAACGGAAACGCCCCGACAGTGAAATTAAGCAGCGGCTACGATATGCCGATTCTCGGACTGGGAACTTACAGCCTGCACGGAGCTACTTGCGTCAATTCCGTAAAAGCCGCGCTTGCCGCCGGTTTCCGTAAATTCGATACAGCGTCCATCTATGGCAACGAGGAGGAAGTGGGGCAAGGTGTCCGCGAGTCAGGTGTACCGCGTGAGGAAATTTTCGTGGCGACCAAACTCTATCCTAACCAGTACTCCAATCCTGAGGCCGCTATCGAGGAGTGCCTGCGCAAACTTGACATCGGGTACATCGACCTTATGCTGCTTCATCATCCCGGTACGGACGATGTGAAGGCATACAAGGCAATGGAAAAATATGTGGCGGCAGGTAAAATCCGTTCGATAGGCGTATCGTGCTACTATGTCAAGGAGATAAACGAATTTCTGCCTAAAGTGAATATCAAGCCGGTATTGGTTCAAAATGAGGTTCATCCGTATTATCAGGATACGGAGGTGGTGAAACATCTTCACGACCTCGGCATTATTGTCGAAGCATGGTATCCTCTCGGTGGCCGTGGACATCAAAGGGAACTTTTGAGCGACCCGGTGTTGTCCGAGATTGCGGCCAGACACAATAAATCGGTAGTCCAAGTGATCCTACGATGGGACTTGCAACGGGGCGTGGTCGCCATTCCCGGTTCGAGCAACCCCGACCATATCAAGGAGAACATCTCGATTTTCGATTTCTCGCTGACCGACGACGAAATGGCACGAATCGCCGCACTTGACAGAAACGAGAAACACGATTGGTATTAGCGTGATAATCAAAATAATATAAGATAATGAAAACGAATCTCTGTTACGACCAGTACATTCCTACCCGAATCCTTTTCGGGGCAGGACAGTTGAACAACCTTCACGCACAACCCATGCCGGGGAAACGGGCGTTGATAGTTATTTCCAACGGCAAATCCACACGCTCTAACGGCTATCTCGCCCGTACCGAAGAACAACTGCACCGGGCAGGCGTGGAAACCGAGGTGTTCGACGGCATCATGCCGAATCCGACAGTAGCCAACTCTGAGGCAGGAGCGAATGCCGCACGTGAATACAATGCCGATTTTCTCGTGGCATTGGGTGGCGGTAGCGTCATGGACTGCTCGAAAGCCATCGCCCTGCTTGCAACCAATGAGGGCGATTTGTGGGATTATGTGGCTGTCGGTTCCGGTAAGGGGCACCCTATAAAGAACCGCCCGCTGCCCATCATCGCCATTACGACTACCGCCGGAACAGGGTCGGAAACGGACGGTTGCGGTGTTATCACGAAAGAGGATACGAACGAAAAGGCGTTCATCATGCACCCGTCGCTCTTTCCCGTTCTCGCCATCGTCGATCCGGAGCTGATGCTCTCTGTACCACCTCAATTTACCGCTTTTCAGGGTTTCGATGCACTGTTCCACAGCGTGGAGGGATTCATTGCCGCCAGTGCCAACCTTGCCAGCGACATGAATGCACGCGAGGCTATCCGTAACATTGCTGAATATCTGCCGCGTGCTGTAAAAGACGGTTCCGATCTGGAAGCCCGTACCCGTGTTGCATTCGCCAACACCCTGTCGGGAGCCGTGATGACACTTACGCTTTTGACCAGCGAACACGGACTGGAACACGCGCTTTCCGCCTATCATCCCAACTTGCCGCATGGTGCGGGGCTGATAATGATCAGCAAGGCTTATTTCAGCTATTTCGTCCGCAATCACGGTTGCGACGACCGTTTCGTCGAGTTGGCGCAATTGCTGGGTATGCCCGAAGCTACACAGCCCGAAGATTTCATCACGGCTCTCGTCCGCTTGCAGGAAGCCTGCGGTGTGGCGGATTTGAAGATGTCCGACTACGGCATCACGCCCGACGAGTTCGAGACCTTCATGCGCAACACGCGTGAAGTAATGGGTATCATGTTCACGGGCGACCGGGTGCAAATGACGGATGAAGACATTGTACGGATATTTGCGGAATCCTATAAATAACCGGCAATGAGTGATGAAAAGAGTATGACACGCCGTGAAGCACTCAAAAAGATGGGTTCGGTAGCGGCTGGGATAGGACTGAGCATCGGTGGCGTAAACGCCACCGATGCGCTGGGACTGTCCGAAAAAGAAGAAAAGCGCGGAAAAATGAAAGTATTGGCAATCAACGGCAGTTCACGCAAGGATGGCAATACGGCGGATATGCTGAATCTTGTATTGGGCGAGCTGGAAAAGGAAGGTTACGAGACGGAACACATACAGTTAGCAGGGCATACGATAAACCCCTGCAAAGCCTGTTTCGAGTGTGCCGGAAAGAAAAATTGTGTGTTCGGCAATGATATTTTTCAGGAGCTTTATAAGAAAATGACCGAAGCAGATGCCATCATCCTCGGTTCTTCGACCTATTCGGCAGACGTTTCATCTACGTTGAAAGCAGTCATCGAACGTGCCAGCGTGGTAAGCGATACCAATCCGGGAATGTTCCGGCACAAAATAGGCGGTGCGGTAGCCGTTGCCCGAAGAGCTGGAGCCATGAATACCATCGACACCATCAACCATTTTTTTCTAAATAAAGAGATGTACGTTGCAGGTTCTACTTACTGGAACATCGCTTACGGACGTCTGCCCGGCGAAGCCATGAAAGACGAGGAAGGCGTTGCCAACATGAAGAACCTCGGACAGAATATCGCATGGATACTGGAACGGTTAAAATAAATCTTTTAATAAGCTTATGTCAACTTTACATGCCAAGCCAATAATGATAACACCCTTGTTTATCGGCAGTAGGTAGTGTTGCTGATCACATTCGTGGGATTGCTGTTTTTCGGTGGCAAGAAGATTCCCGAATTGATGAAAGGTATCGGCAAAGAAGTACGGTCTTTCAAAAAAGGGATGAACGAGATGAAGCAGAAAATAGAGGTCGAGCCTGACAAAAGCGACACTACCGAAAAGATGCTGTTATAATTATCCTTGTAGTTGTCGCAATTATTGCCCCGATTTCGGATGTCTTTACTTTGTCGCTCGTAGCTCTGCCGATGTGGATATTGTATGAAGTGAGTATTTTAATTGTGAAGACGAATAGAAGGTAGAATCAAGAATGAAAAAAAACTGTTCACTTTTTAAGAAATAAATCTCCACCTTCAATTACCGTATATAAAATACGAGACTGAAAAATAGGAATTTATAACTTAAAAGATGAACAATCATGACACATCATATTACGGCAGATCGTTTGGTAGAATCCGCCATCAAAGCCGTCACGGAAGAACTGTTCCGCGACTTCGACAATACACTCCGTTCCCTCTGCGACGGGGAGGACGACCGCAAAGCCGTTTTTCGTACTTTGCGTTATGCGCATATCCGTTTGCACGTATTATGCGGATATATCTCGAAAGAGGAAACGCCGGAGAGCCGCACTCAAATTCGATTCTTACATATCGTTATCGGATATATCGACACGGAACTGGAGATATTGAATCGCTACGGCGATACCTGTCCGCCCAAACCCCATGTAAGCAAACGACGTTGGACGGGAACGGTTGTCGAATTGGTCGAGTTGATATATGCCTTGCAGGAGACGAAACGTATCAACGATGGGGAGATAGCCATGAACGAATTGGCCGGATTCTTCGGTGAGCTGTTCGGCATTCGTCTCGATGCGCGAAGCATTTACGACGCTTATGCGGACATCAAGCGACGCAAGGGCGAGAGCCGCACCTATTTTCTCGACAAGATGCGCGAACGTCTGAACCTGCGTATGCAACGCGACGATGAAAAAGAACGGGAGCGGCGACGCTAACTAAAATAATGCGGACGGAGTTTTCCATCCGCATTTTCCACAAATTCCGATTATCCGTTTTGTAATTTCCCGGAAAAACGCTACATTTGCATAGAGTTGTTTGACGAGATGCAAAATGCAGCAGTTCAGCGCAGTTACATGGTCGCTAAAGCGTTACCAACAACTTTCTTATCCTCTACTCTACGCTGTCATTCAGACAGATACAAAAAAGCTTCTTATCCGGCGCAAAGATAGTACAAACCGAGGGCAAAAGCAACCGCGCGTGCGGGGTTGTTTTGCCGAGGTGCCGTCTGTCTTCTGTAAAGATAGTACAAACCGATCGCAAAAGCAACCGCGCTCGCGGGGTTGTTTTGCCGAGGTGCCGTCTGTCTTCTGTAAAGATAGTACAAACCGATCGCAAAAGCAACCGCGCTTGCGGGGTTGTTTTGCCGAGATGCGGTCTGTCTGCGCAGACGGAGCGGACAAACCGGGCACGGCGGCCGATGCCGGACGGGACCGATGGCCGGTGACGGCAGCGGAAAGGGCTGCTCTTCGGTGCGGCGTCGCCCGCCGGGGGGGGCAGGCCGGCGAGCGTCGGCCCTGTGTCGTGCGCAGCTCGTGCGGGATGCAGGGAGGAAGATTTGCCGGCGGAGAGGGCGGTATAAGCCGCAGGGGGCGGGAACGCACTTCGGATGGGAGCCATATTTCGTGCGCTCGTAACGGAATCGTAACGGTTTTGTCATCTGCTTCCGGTTTCTTTGCACACGAAAACGGCGGGCGAAATGCCTTTCCCTCGACCCGCAGCCTGCATGAATGAAACCAAACCGGACAGCGATGATTCAACCGCAACGGCGCCCGGGACGCCATAAAACCCGCTTATGACCCCTCTCTTTACGTTTATCGTCGTCGTGCTGGCCGTACTGGCCGTGCTCGGCATCGTGGTCGGCGTGGCCAACGACGCCGTCAATTTCCTCAATTCCGCCCTCGGCTCGAAGGTCGCGCCCCGGCGGGTGATCCTCGCCGTGGCCGCTGCGGGCATCCTTGTCGGAACGCTCACCTCGACCGGTATGATGGAGGTGGCCCGCAGCGGGGTTTTCTATCCCGGGCAGTTCACCTTCACGGAGGTGATGATGCTCTTTCTGGGGATGATGCTCGGCAACGTGATCCTGCTCGATCTGTTCAACACGCTGGGGCTGCCCACCTCGACCACAGTGTCAATGGTCTTCGGGCTGCTCGGGGCCGCCGTCGCCGCCGCGCTCTACCGCATCGGCACCGATGCGAGTTTCGGGTTGGCCGACCTGCCGCAGTTCATCAACTCGGGCAAGGCAATGGTCATCATCGCGGCGATCCTGTTGTCGGTCGTGCTTGCTTTCGCGGCCGGCATCGGGTTCATGTACCTCTCGCGCCTGCTGTTCTCGTTCCGCTATGCCCCGGCGTTCCGCCGCCTGGGAGCCGTGTGGTGCGGTATTTCGCTTGCGGGCATCCTCTATTTCGCGCTTTTCAAGGGGCTCAAGAGCTCGGGCCTGATCGGACCCGCACTCAGCGAACAGGTATCGCAGCATGTATTTCTGACCCTCCTGGCGCTGTGGGGCGTCTCATCCGTCGGGCTGTGGGTGCTTCAACGCCTGCGGGTCGATATCATGCGGGTGACGATCCTCGCGGGTACGTTCGCCCTGGCGCTCGCGTTCGCGGGCAACGACCTGGTCAATTTCATCGGCGTGCCGCTGGCGGGATGGGATTCCTGGCGGCTCGCGGGCGAAGCCGGCACCACGTCGCTCATGATGGAGGGGCTGATGCATCCGGCGCGCGCCAACCTGCTGATCCTCTGCGGTGCGGGTGTGGTTATGGTGCTCACGCTCTGCTTTTCCCGCAAAGCGATGCACGTGGCTCAGACCGAGCTGCAGCTCGCCTCGCAGCACGAGGGCGAGGAGCGGTTCGGCTCGACGGCCCTCTCGCGTTCGCTGGTGCGGGCGACCCTCGGGGTGAACCGCTGGTGGGAGCGCCGCATCCCCGCCCGTCTGCGGGCGGCCATCGACCGCCGTTTCGAGCCCCTGCCCGCCGAGCAGCGCAGCACGGCCTCCTACGATATGATCCGTGCGGTGGTGAATCTGACGGCGGCATCGGTGCTGATCTCGGTGGCCACCTCCTATAAGCTGCCCCTTTCGACGACCTATGTGGTCTTTATGGTGGCGATGGGCTCATCGCTCGCCGACCGTTCCTGGGGGCGGGAGAGCGCCGTTTATCGCATTACGGGGGTGATGGCCGTGATTTCGGGGTGGTTCGTGACGGCGCTGGCGGGTTTCCTGATCGCCTGCACGGTGACGCTGCTGCTGCTCTGGGGCGGGTGGATCGCCGTGGTCGGGGCCACCGTGCTCTGCGGCTGGCTGCTCGTCAGGAGCCACCTGCGCCGCCCCGCACCCGCAGCCCCGGAGCAGGCCGAGGCAAGCACCATCCGGGCGTTGCAGCCGGGCGAGAGCGCCGACGAGGTGCTGTGCCTCTGCACGGGGGAGGTGTGCGCCGTGATGGAGCAGGTGACGCGCACCTACAACCGCACGCTCGTGGCCGTGTTCAAGGAGAACCGCCGGGTGCTGCGCGAGGTGGTCGGCGCCTCCGAACGGCTTTTCCGGGAGGCCCGCGACCGCAAATATTCGCTCGTGCCGATGCTGCGCCGCATCGAGGCGTGCGACATCGACACGGGGCATTTCTACGTGCAGGTGACCGACTACCTCTCGGAAGTCTCCAAAGCCCTGCTGCACATCACCCGTCCGGCGATGGAGCACATTTCCAACAACCACGAGGGGCTCTCGAAGGAGCAGGTGGTCGATCTGATGCGGGTGAACGACGGCGTGGAGCGGATATTCGAGAAGATCAACGGCATGCTGCGGACGAAGGATTTTTCCGAACTGGACGAGGTGCTCCGCATGCGCGACGAGCTGTTCGGACGGATCGCCGAGGCGGTCAAAAGCCAGCTCAGGCGGCTGCGCGACGAACCGGGCGGCGGCACGCGGGCGAGCATGCTCTACCTGACGATTCTCAACGAAACCCGCACGATGGTTTTGCAGGCCCGCAACCTGCTCAAATCCCAGCGTTACCTGCTCGATCACCGGGCCTCGGCATAGCCGGCCGCAAGCCGGCGGGAAGAGTGCGGTCCGTGCGGAACCATTCCGGGCGGACCGCATCCGTTGCCGGGCGGGATTGCGACCTGGGCGGGACTGCGACCTGCGGAATTGCGACCTGCGGAATTGCGACCTGCGGTGCGGGACGGGCGTGACCGGAGGAGCGTGATGAGGTGCCGGGTGAGGTTCAGAGCAGCAGCACCACGGCGGAGGAGATGAGAAATCCCGCGGCGAAGCCCGCCAGAATCTGGGCTCCGTTGTGGCTGCCCAGTTGCAGGCGGGCCGAGGCGAGCACCCCGGCGGCGAGGACCGAAGCCACGAGCAGCGGCATCATCCCGCCCGCGCCGGCCACGTTCATCAGCACGAAAAAGGCTACCACGGCCCCCATCGCGGTCAGGTGGAGGCTGATGCGCCAGTGGAAGGTGATCCACAGGGCGAATGCCTCGCAGCAGGCCGCCGCCACCATGAAGCGGCCGAGCAGTCCCGCCGAGGGGACTTTCGACAGGTTCAGGGCGCAGAGCAGGTAGCAAACCGTGCCGATGGCAAGGGGCAGCAGCCGCTCGCGGCGTTCGGTGGCGCTGAAGTTGCTCAGGCGGCCCAGCGAACGCAGCACGGCCATCATCAGCAGCGGGATGACCAGCGTGTAGAGCGCGACCACCCACAGCAGGTAGAGCTTGGTGCCCGTCGGATAGCGGGTATAAACCGTGCCGGCGAACAGGAGAACCAGCATGACGTAAAGCGGCAGCACGAAGGGGTGCAGCACGACGGAGAGGGCTTTGGAGAGGGTCGTAAGGGGTAGTTTCATCATCCGGAGCGCCGGGGCGCATTTTCGGTTGGAGGTGCCGGGCGCGCTCAGATCTGCTTGCGCAGCCGCGCCACGGGGATGCCCAGCATTTCGCGGTATTTGGCCACCGTGCGCCGGGCGATGCGGTAGCCTTTGGCGTTGAGGATGTCCATGAGGGTTTCGTCGGTCAGGGGATGGCGCTTGTCCTCCTCGTCGATGCACTCCTGCAGGATGTTTTTGATTTCGTAGCTCGACACCTCCTCGCCGCTGTCGGTCTGCATGGCCTCCGAGAAGAGCGACTTGAGCAGGATGATCCCGAACTGGGTCTGCACGTACTTGCTGTTCACCACCCGCGAGATGGTCGAGACGTCGAGTCCCGTGCGGTCGGCGATGTCCTTGAGGATCATCGGCCGCAGCTTGCTTTTGTCTCCGTCGCGGAAGTATTCGCGCTGGTAGTCCAGTATCTCCTGCATGGTGCGCATCAGCGTATCGTGCCGCTGCTTGATGGCCGAGATGAACCACTTGGCCGAGTCGATCTTGTTCTTGACGAACTGGATCGCCTCGCGGTCTTTCTCGCGCACGGTGCCGTCGGGCGACACCATCTCGCGGATCATCTCCATGTAGCGGCGGTTCACGCGCACCTCGGGTACGTTGTAGGAGTTGAGCTGCAGGTCGAACTGCCCGTCGTGGTAGTCGAGGATGAAATCCGGGATGATGTAAGGGGTGGCGTCGGTGCCCCCCTCCGAGTAGAGGTTGCCCGGTTTGGGCGAGAGGTGCTTGATTTCGGCCAGCGCCTCACGGAAGTCGTCCTCGGAGACCTGAAGCCGGGAGATCAGTTTCTCGTAATGCTTCTTGACGAATTCGTCGAAGTAGCCGGCGACGATCTTGCGGGCCAGACGGCGGGCGCGGCTGTTCATCGGGATCTGCCCCATCTGCAGGAGCAGGCACTCCTGCAGGTTGCGGGCTCCGACGCCCGCGGGTTCCAGTTCGTGGATGGTGGCCAGCACCCGCTCGAGCTCCGGCACGGAGGTTTCGATCCCCACCGTGAAGGCGATGTCGTCGGCGACCGACTCCAGGTCGCGCCTCAGGTAGCCGTCCTCGTCGATGCTCCCGACCAGATAGACCGCCAGCCGCATGTCCCGTTCCGTGAGGCTCCGGTAGCCAAGCTGCTCGATCAGGTACTCCTGCAGCGAGCGGCCTCCCGAGAGATAGACCGGACGCTGCTTGTCGTCCTTGGAGTAGTTGTTGATGCGGCTCTTATACGAAGGGGTGTCGTCCTCGCGCAGGTACTCCTCGACCGAAATCTGCTGGGGCTGTTCGTCCTCGGGGTTACGCTCCTCCTCTTCCAGCACGATGTTGTCCTCGATCTCCTGCTTTATGCGCTGCTCGAGCTGCACGGTCGGCAGTTCCAGCAGCTTGATCATCTGAATCTGCTGGGGCGAGAGCTTCTGCTGGAGCGAAAGTACCTGTTTCTGGTTGATAGCCATAGTTTAATCCAATTAGTAATCGAACAATTATTAATTGGCTTCTTCTTTAAGTTTCTGCGGCCCGCCTGTCCGCCGGGATGCGCTGCGCGGTTGTCGGGGTGCAGGGTGCCCGGGCGTGCGGGCCGTGTCGGGCCTGCCCATGCCTTCTCCTTTCCGGCCGTTTGCCGTCTTATCGTGCCTCGCGGCAGCCGCCCCGGGGACGGGGATCAGAACTCCGCGTTCTTGGGCGTGCGGGGGAAGGGGATCACGTCGCGGATGTTGCCCATGCCCGTGACGAAAAGCAGCAGCCGCTCGAAGCCCAGACCGAAGCCCGAGTGCGGCGCCGACCCCCAGCGGCGGGTGTCGAGATACCACCAGATATCCTTCTCGTTCATGCCGAGCTCCCCGACCCTTGCACGAAGTTTGCCATAGTCGGCCTCACGCTCCGATCCGCCTATGATTTCGCCTATTTTCGGGAAGAGCACGTCCATCGCCCGCACGGTTTTGCCGTCCTCGTTCTGCTTCATATAGAAAGCCTTGATCTGCTTGGGGTAGTTGATTAGGATGACGGGGCGCTTGAAGTGCTCCTCGACCAGATAACGCTCGTGTTCCGACTGCAGGTCGCAGCCCCAGTCGCACGGGAACTCGAACTTGCGGCCCGAGGCTTTGAGGATTTCGACCCCCTCGGTGTAGTCGAGCCGCTTGAAATCGTGCTCCAGCACGAAGTTGAGCCGCTCGATGAGCCCCTCGTCCCACATCTTGTTCATGAACTCGAGGTCTTCGCGGCAGTTTTCCAGCGCATAGCGGATCAGGTACTTGAGGAAATCCTCGGCGAGCTCCATGTTGTCCTCCAGCTCGTAGAAAGCCATCTCCGGCTCGATCATCCAGAACTCCGAGAGGTGGCGCGGGGTGTTGGAGTTCTCGGCCCGGAACGTGGGGCCGAACGTGTAGATCTGCCCGAGCGAGAGGGCCCCCAGCTCCCCTTCGAGCTGCCCCGAGACGGTGAGGTTGCAGGCCTTGCCGAAGAAGTCCTGCGCATAGTCCACTTTCCCCTCCGGGGTTTTGGGCACGTTGTTCAGATCGAGGGTCGTGACGGCGAACATCGCCCCCGCTCCCTCGCAGTCCGAGCCGGTGATAAGCGGCGTATGGAGGTAGTAGAATCCTTTGTCGTTGAAATATTTGTGGATCGCATAGGCCATCGCGTGACGGATGCGCAGAATCGCCCCGAAGGTGTTGGTGCGGGGACGCAGGTAGGCTTTCTCGCGCAGGAATTCGAGCGAGTGGCCCTTCTTCTGCAGGGGATAGCTCTCGGGGTCGGCCGGGCCGTAGATCCCGATGGAGGAGGCCTGCAACTCCACCCCCTGACCCGAGCCGGGGGAGGCGACCAGCCGCCCTTCCGCACGGATGCAGGCTCCGGTGGTCACCTGCCGCATCGTCTGCTCGTCGATGGCGGCGGGATCGACGACGACCTGGATGTTGGCCACGCACGAACCGTCGTTCACGGCGATGAACGCCACGTTTTTGTTGCCGCGCTTGGTGCGCACCCATCCCTTGACCACCGCTTCGGCCCCGTCGGCCGGCATGCGGAGTAACTGAGCGATTCTCATGCTTTTCATATCGGATCTGTCTTTGACCTTGTTTTTGACTCAATTTACAAAGGTAGGAACTATTTGGGATTTGGCAAAAAAAAAGTACCTTTGTAACCGTCATCAGAGCCGCTTTCCGCCTATGAAACGCATCCTTATCCCCCTGCTGGGGCTGTTGCTCGCCGCGCCCGCCGCCGCACAACTGCCCGCAGGTCGCATCTACCGTTCGGAGTTCGTCACCTACGACACCCGCGAGGCCGCCGAGTCGCGCGACCGCACGGGCAGCAGCCGTTACGTGCCGCTGCGTCCCGCGCCTTTCACCGCCTCCGACGGAACGATCGGGCTGGGGCAGGTGATCGACGTGCCCTCCGCGTGGACGGACGGAGCGGTCTATCTCCACCTCGAAAACACCGGCTCGCCCTATACGCTGCTCATTAACGGCCGTCCCGTCGCCGAGGTGGAGGATGCGCTCACCCCGGCCGACTTCTATGTGTCGCCCTTTCTGAAGGAGGGGCCCAACGTGGTGCTGCTCGACCTGCGCGACAGCCGCACGCCCGAGTTGCAGCGGGGTTTCATTCCGGCGCCGGCGGAGCCTTTCGCCAACAGCTATGTGCTCTGCCAGGACAAGCGGAGCGTGGTGGATTTCAGCGCCGCGCTCGTGCCCGACTCCACGCGCCGTTTCGGGGTGCTCGACCTGCAGATCGTGGTGATGAACGGCTTCAACTATCCCGAGCCGGTCACCGTCGGATACGACCTTTACGATCCGACGGGCAAATTGTTGGATTTCAGCATCAATGAAGTGACCGTCGATGGCCGCTCGACCGATACGGTGCGCTTTCATCCCTATGTTTACCACACCTACGAACACCCCTGGCCCGGCAGGAACGCTCCGCTGTATCGGCTGATGCTCTATACCAAGCGGGACGGCGCCCTGCGGGAATACATCCCCTTGCGGCTGGGCTTCGGCACGACCGGGATCGAGGAGGGGCGGCTGATGCGGCTCGGGTCGGAAATCGCGGTGCGGGAGGCCACGTACAATGCCGCCGGCGATCCGGCCACCACGCGCAAGCAGCTCGAAGCGCTCCGCGCATCGGGCGTCAATATGCTCTTCCCCGACTATCCCCAGCCCTACTGGTTCTATGACCTGTGCGACGAAATGGGGCTGATGGTGGTGGATCAGGCGGCCATCAACGCCCCCGACCGCAAGGAGGATCGCCGCATCGGGGGTACCCCCTCCAATGACCCCGCTCTGCTCGGGGAGTATATGGACCGCATCAGGGGCATGTACTTCCGCTCGCGCAACCACCCTTCGGTGGCGGGCTTCGCGCTCGGCAGCGATTCGGGCAACGGCTATAATATGTACAAGGCCTACCAGTGGTTGAAAGAGGCCGAGCCGCAGCGTTTCGTCATCTACCTCGACGCCGACGGCGAGTGGAACACCGACCTATGACGGCCGGCGACCGCTTTTGTGCGGCCGGCTCTGCCGCACGGTTCGGGGCGGCGGCCCCGACAGCTCCGGCCCCGGCAACCCGGACAGCCCCGGCAGCCCTGGCCCCGGCAACCCGGACATTCTTGAGAGGCTTGGCAGTCCCGGCAGTCCCGGCAGTCCCGGCAGTCCCGGCAGTCCCGGCAATCCCGGCAATCCCGACAGTCTTGACAGGTTTGGCAGCCACGGCAGCCCTGACCGTCTCGGCAACCCCGACCATCTCGACAGCCTCGGCAGACTTGGCTGTCCCGACAACCCGGACAACCTGGGGAACCCGGACAATCCCGACAGTCCCGACAGCCCCGGCCCCGGCAACCCGGACAGCTCCGAGAGGCAGCCGTCCCGACCGGAAAACAGTGCCCGCCCGCTCATGAATATCGACCTGCTTACGATCGGCAAGACGGATTCGCCGGAGGTTGCGGCGCTGGTGGCGGAGTATGCCCGGCGCATCAACTTCTATTGCAGATTCACCGTCACGATGCTGCCCGATGTGAAGCGCACGCGCAACCTCGCGCCCCGGCAGCAATGCGTGCTGGAGGGCGAAGCGCTGCTCAGGCAGGTCGCTCCGGGCGACTGCCTGACCCTGCTCGACGAGCGGGGGGCCGAATACCGCTCGGTGGAGTTGGCGGGCTGGTTGCAGAAACGCATGCTCGGCGGCACGCGCCGTCTGGTGCTGGCCGTCGGGGGCCCTTACGGGTTTTCCGATGCGGTGTATGCCCGCGCCGACGCGCGGCTTTCGCTCTCGAAGCTCACCTTTTCCCACCAGATCGTGCGGGTGCTCCTTGCCGAACAGCTCTACCGGGCCTTCACCATCCTCAATAACGAACCCTATCACCACGAATAACATGCCCCGTCCGCCTCGTATCGCCGTCGTCACCCCCAACTTGCTCACCGGGCTGGGGTTGCGCGCCCTGCTCGAGCGGATTATCCCGATGGGGGAGGTGGCGCTGTTCGGCAGCCTCGACGAACTGCTGCACGGCAGCCCGCCTGCGGGTACGGACGGGCCGGATGCGCCCCAGGGCGGAACCGATACGGTGCCGGCTCCGCAATACGCGGACGGAGGTGAGGCGGCCGACTTGTCGGGGGTTTTGTACGGCGGAGAGGAGTTCTACCACTATTTCGTCACCCCGGGCGTCTATCTTTCCGATCCGGCGTTTTTCGGACGGCGGCGCATGCGGACGATCCTGCTCACGGACGGGGCGGCACAGCAGCAGTTTGCGGGGCTCCACTGCCTGAACGTACACCAGCGCGAACAGGAGCTCGTCCGCGATATCCTGCGCATGCATCAGGGGGCGCACCGCCACGGTCACGGCGTCAGGCCCGATCCGGCGGGACAGCCGCTCTGCGAGCCGCTCACGCCCCGCGAGACGGAGGTGCTGCGGCTGGTGGTGAGGGGTCTCCAGAACAAGCAGATCGCCGCCGAACTGGGGATTGCCCTCACTACGGTCATCTCCCATCGCAAGCGCATCACCGAGAAACTGGGGGTGCGTTCGGTCGCCGGGCTGACGATCTATGCCGTCATGCGGGGATTGGTCGGCGTGGACGCCCTCTGACACCCTGAGGCTGCTTTCCGGTCACATCTGGCACTCGCATTTTACCACTCCTCTGGCGCATCGCACCGGTTCGCAGCCTGCCGGACAGACCGTTTTTCGGCCGCCGCCTGTGCACTCTCTCTTCTTCCTTCCTCTCCTTTTCTTCCTCCCCCTTTCTCCTTTCCCTCTTCCGCCGCCCGTCCGCCGGTCTCTTATGCGTCTGGTGCGTGCGTGTCCCGCGAGCGGAACCGATGGCACACGGGCTCCTCATTACTAAGGATTGACGTTTCCGAAATAAATGCGTTTCTTTGTACCGAATTCATGCGTTTAAGACGATTCCTGCTTCCGTTGCTTCTTGCGATGCCGGCCGCACTTCCGGTCTCGGCGTCGGACTTCCCCGCGGCCGTCCCCGGGCGGGAAGAGGCGCCCCGTGTTGTCACTGAGGCCGTCGATACGGTGGTGACGGTCGAACGCGTGCAGGTGACGGCCATCAAGCAGGGGCTTGTGCTGCGTCACCAGCCTGTCGCCGCCTCGGTGGTCGGGCGCGAACGGATCGAGCGGCAGGGCATCCGCTCGCTCAAGGATGCGGCGTCGCTGGTGCCCAATTTCCACATGCCCGACTACGGTTCGCGGATGACCTCGTCGCTTTATGTGCGGGGGTTGGGGGCCCGCATCGACCAGCCCGTTGTGGGGCTCAACGTCGATAACGTGCCCTACATGAACAAGGACGCCTACGATTTCGACCTGGCCGACATCGAACGGATCGAGGTGCTGCGGGGGCCGCAGTCCACCCTCTACGGCCGCAATACGATGGGCGGGGTCATCAACATCTACACGCTTTCGCCCCTCACTTACGAAGGGGCCCGCATCGGGATGGAGTACGGCAGCGGCAACACCTGGCGGGTGCGGGCCTCCTCCTACTTCCGGATCGCGCCCGACGTGGGGGTGTCCGTCGCCGCCCATTACGGTAGCAGCGACGGGTTTTACACCAACGACTTCACGGGCCACAAATGCGATTGGGAGCGGTCGGGCGGCGGACGCTTCCGCGTGCAATGGGCCGTGCGGGACGGACTGCGCATCGACAACACGCTCGCTTTCGGCGATCTGCGGCAGGGCGGTTACGCCTATGCTTTCGCCGGACGTACCACCGACGAACCCCTGCCGGGGGAGTATGCCCCCACGCCGGGACGGATCGCCTACAACGACCCCTGCTCCTACCGCCGCACGACCCTCAGCGACGGCTTCACCGTGCGGGCCGATCTGGGGGGCTGCTCGCTCAGCAGCATCACGAGCTACCAGTACCTCGACGACGAGATGGTGCTCGATCAGGATTTCCTGCCCCTCTCCTATTTCACGCTGACGCAGGCCCGCACCGAGCACGCCCTGACCGAGGACGTGGTGGTTCGCTCGCGCGACGATGGGGTTTACCGCTGGCTTGCGGGGGCATTCGGCTTCGTGCGCCACATGCGGATGGAGGCCCCGGTGACTTTCCTCAAAGATGGAATCGACAATTTGATTCTCAGCCATATCCGCTCCGAAGAGATACGTGCATGGTGGGGCACGCCCGACTCGCCGACCGACGAATTCCTGCTCGACAGCCGCTTCCGCAATCCCTCGTGGGGGGCGGCCCTTTACCACGAATCGACGCTCGTGCTGGGGCGGTGGCGGCTGGCCGCCGGCCTGAGGGTCGATTACGAGCACGGACGCCTCGACTACCGCAGCGCCACCGCAAGCGACTATACCACGCAGACTGTCTCCGACGGCCTGATCTACCCCCATCGTATCGCCATCGACAACGACGATGCCCTGCGTCTCTCCTTCACCGAGGTGTTGCCCCGTTTCTCGGCGCAGGTGCGGCTGGGCGCGGAGAGGCGCAGCACGCTCTATGCTTCGGTGGCCAAGGGATACAAGGCGGGGGGATTCAACACCCAGATGTTTTCGGACGTGCTCCAGCAGCAGATGATGAAACAAATGGGCATCGGCACGCTCGGCGACGTGGCCGACATCGTGACCTACAAACCCGAGAAGAGCTGGAATTACGAGCTCGGCAGCCACCTGGAGAACCCCTCCGGGACGCTTCGGGCCGACCTCGCGCTCTTCTGGATCGACTGCCGGGACCAGCAGCTCACCGTCTTCCCCGATGACCTGGGCACGGGTCGCATGATGACCAACGCCGGCCGCACGCGCAGCTTCGGCGGCGAGGCCTCCCTGCAGGCGGTCGTGGCGCGGCGGCTGGAGCTCAATGCGGCCTATGGCTACACCAACGCCCGTTTTGTGCGCTATGACAACGGACAGGAGGACTTCCGCCACCGGTTCGTGCCCTATGCTCCGCAGCACACGGCTTCGGTGCAGGCGTCGTGGGCCATTCCCGCCGGGCTGCGGTGGCTCGACCGGGTGGTGGTGAGCGCGGGCGTCAGCGGTCTGGGGCGCATCTGGTGGAACGAACGGAACAGCCTCGGCCAGCCCTTCTACCTGCTTACGGAGTGCTCGGTGCGCTTCGAGCACCGGCATTATACGCTCGATTTGTGGGTGCGCAACCTCTTCGACACCCGTTACGACGCTTTCTATTTCGTATCGATCCGCAATGCCTTCGTGCAGCAGGGACGTCCCCGCACGATGGGCGTGCGGCTCAGTATTCTTTTGTAAAACCTCAATTCCAAACCGATGAAACGATTTTGCACCTTGCTGCTGACGCTCGCTGCGCTGACGACCTTTTCGGCCTGTGACGACGGCGACGACACGCCCCCGGCGGGCAACGGCCTCCCGGCCGGTTACGATTGGGCCCGAAACAACGACGCCGTCGCGGACGGCTGGGTGAATACCTCCATGCTTTTCTTCGGCCGTGCCGAGGTGGAGACCATCGCCACGGGCGAACGCTTCGTGGACGAAAAGGCCCGCTTCGAGCTCGTGCCGTCGGAGGCGCAGGCACCCGCAGAGCAACGGACGCTCGCGTTGTTCATGCACGAAACGCGCTTCGCCGATAAGATGCCCCCGCTCGAAATGGAGGCCTATGGGATCCGTTATACGCCTGCCGCCGGCTGGATCGACGTGGAGGCGGAGCAGGTCGTTCCCCGGATTGCGGGCACTCCCTATGAACGCTATGTGCTGACGGAGATCGACGGCCAGGTGCGGGATGTGGAGCTCTCGCTCACGTTCGTCTGCGCCGGAACCTACCGGGTCGAATATACCGGTCGGCTGATCGTCCCTGCCGCCGATTGACCCTGCACCGGCTGCTCGGGCTTCCGCGACGGACTTTCCGTCCGGGAGGCTTTAGGCAGTTCCGGCAGTTCGCCCGCGATTGACCCGGCACCCGGAGCGCTCGGGCTTCCGCGACGGACTTTCCGTGCGGGACGCCTTAGGCGGTTTGGCGCTCCGACCGATTAACGGCCGCCTTTGCCCGGTGCGAAGGCGGCCGTTCGTTTGTTGCGTCCGGGTGCTGTGCGTTTTGCAGAAGAGGAGAGACGGATTGCGCTTCCGCGTTAGCGGTTGTCTGTCCGGGAAGCCGGCCCGCCCTCTGTCCGGGTGTCCGCTTCGACCGGCGGGCTCGTCTGCACGACGGCGGAATCCGGTGCGGCCGATGCGGGGACGACACCGCTTTCCGGAGCGGAACCGTCCGCTCTGCCTGTGCTATGCGTGCCGACCATGCCGTCCGCTCCGCCCCTGTCGCCGTCTGCTCCGGCGCTTACGGCAGGTCTGCTGCTGCCTGCTTCGCCCGCGGTGCTGTCTGCCCCGGCGCTTACGGCCGGTCTCCTGCTGTCCATACCGCCCGTGCTGTTCATGTTGCCCACGTCAGCCGTGTTGCCGTCTGCGCTGCCGTCCATCGCTGCGGCCCCGGCCTGCGTCGCTCCATTCGTCCGTACGAGCGAGGTGTAGGCGTTGCGATCGAGGACGGTCAGAACGATGACCGCGATCGCCGCTGCGACGAATAGCAGTCCGATGATGCGCTTAATCATGGTCGGCGGGTTGATCGGTCGCGGGTTCGTCGAGCAGCTCGATCGAGGCGGTTATCACCGCATCGACGGGGTAGATGTTGGCGTAAAATCCGTTGTCTTCCAGCGGCGTGTTGCGGCCGATGTAGGCCCTGAGCTGCGCCTCCATCAGACGGCGCGAGCGGGCGATCTGCCGGTAGTCGGGCTTCACGCCGTGGCGTGCGGCATAGCGTACGAAGTCGTCCACGAGCCCTGTGTCCCGGTCGAGCAGCTCGCGCAGCTCCGCGACCGAACGCACGGCGTTGAGCGCCTCGCGGTGGCGGTCGGCGTACTCGATGGTATAGCGGTAGAGGATGTTGCGGCCCGACACTTCGATGAAATAGCGGGTCACGTCGCTCGTATCGGCCGGGATGAAACGGTCGGGCATAATGCCGCCGCCCCCGTAAACGACCTTGCCTCCGGGCGTCAGGCGCCGGAGCGAGTCGGCGAAACGGATGCTGTCGGCCGTGAAGAATTCGTTGTGCTCGTAGCGGTTCCACAGCTCGTCCTCGTAGCTGGCGTTGTCGCCGACGGTGTAGGGCTTCTGGATCGAGCGGCCCGTGGGGGTGAAGTAATGGGCCGTAGTGAGCCGCAGGGCCGAGCCGTCGGGATAGCCGATCTGCCGCTGCACGAGTCCCTTGCCGAAGGAGCGGCGGCCGACGATCGTGCCCCGGTCGTTGTCCTGGAGGGCGCCCGCGAGGATCTCGCTTGCCGAGGCGCTCTGTTCGTCGATGAGCACCGCCAGCGGCAACTCCTGCCACCGGCCCGTGCCGTCGGCGTATTCGCGCACCTGTTCGTGGTTGCGATCCTCGGTATAGACGATCAGGTCGCCTGCGGGCAGGAATTCGTTGGCCAGCCGGATCGCCTGATCGAGGTAGCCGCCCGAATTACCGCGCAGGTCGAGGATCAGCTTGTTCATGCCCTGCCGCCGCAGCGTGTCCAGGGCGTCGGTGAGCTCGCGGTGTGTGGTTTGGGCGAACTGCGAGAGCTTGACGAAACCGATGTCGTCGCGGATGATGAAGGCCGATTCGACGCTGCGCAGGGGAATCACGTCGCGCACGACCTCCACCTCCACCGGCTCCCCGATGCCCTGCCGTCCGAGCGAGAGACGCACTTTCGAGCCGCGCGGCCCCCGCAGCCGCCTGACGATCCGCTCCTGCGGAATCCGCTGTCCGGCTACCAGCGAGTCGTTGATGCGCAGGATGCGGTCGCCGGCCCGCACGCCCGCGCGGTCGCTCGGCCCCGACGGGATGACGTTGAGCACGATCACCGTATCGGTAGCCATATTGAATACCACGCCGATGCCGTCGAACTCCCCTTCGAGCGGCTCGTTCACGCGCTGCATCTCCGACGCGGGAATGTAGGCCGAGTGGGGATCGAGCTCCGAAACCAGCAGGGGGATCACCCGTTCGGCGAGCGTGTCCATCGGGATCGAATCGACCCATTCGCGCTCGATCAGGGCCATCGTGTAGGTGAGCTTGTTGGTCGGCAGGCTCAACCCCTGCAATACGTTCCGCATGCGGGATTCCAGGCTGTTGCGGCCCAGGAACTGGCCCAGCAGCAGCCCGGCGACGACGCCCGCTGCCAGCAGCAGGGGAAAGAGGATGGTACGGCGGGAGTTGCGGTACATGTCACTTGTTCTTGAAGGTGTAGGTAAGGCCCACGCTCAGCAGCGTCTCGGTCTGCACGCTCGTATTCTGCGCACGGTTGTAGTAGAGCTGGAAGCTGAAATTGGTGGTCAGGTATTTGGTGGCCTTGATGTCGATTTTGTTCTCCCACCGCACGGTCGGATGGATCGTGAGCTGGGGTTTGAGCGTCGGGTCGGGATTCTCCAGCGCGGCCCATTGGTCGAGCGCCTGCCGGTAGTCCCGGTAGCCGCTGTACTTGTTTTTCTGGCTTGCGCTGGTGATCCAGCCGTAGAACGAGAAGAGGGTGGTGCGGTAGCGAAGCACCCCCTTGAAGAATGTGCGGTCGAAGTCGATCTGGATCGAGGAGCCGCCTTCGTATTTGGAGGTCTTGTTCGGCCCCGCCAGGCCGTAGGCGTCCCAGCCGGGTTTGTCGTCCCACGTATTGCGGCGCACCTGTCCGCTCTCGACGAACACGGCGCTCAGGGCGATGGGCGAAAGGTTTACCTTGACGGGGAATTTGGGCTTGGGGCTGGTCCAGGTGAAACCGAGCGAAACATCCAGGTAGCCGGGAGCCATAAAGGTGCTCTTGCGTGCGTCCGGGGTCTGGCTGGTGCGGGAGACGTAGCCGTTGGCGATCTGGCTGCGGAACTTGATGTTGGAGGCCAGCGACCAGTTGCGCGGCAGCTTGTAGGCCGGGGCCGTCGAGACGGAAAATTCGTCCTGGTTCTTGAACCACACGCCGTTGCTCAGGGTGTTGCCCGCCGCATCCTCGGTTTCGACGTCCATGCGGTTGTAGCCGAACTTCAGGTCGAATTTCGTTTCGATGAAGAAACGCTCCTTGGTAAAGGTGTGGTGCAGGTTGAAGTTGGCGATCACAGCCATCGCGTTGTCGCCGCCCGAAGTGGCCCGCCACGAATCGTTGTAGGAGGTGAGCGAGCCGAGTAGTCCGCCGCCGAATTCCAGGAAGTTGCGCTCCTTGCGGATGGCGGCCCGTTCGGCACGGTACTTGGCCGGGCTGAAGTAGTCCGTATCGACCGAATCGAACTTCACGGGGTCTGAAAAACGGACGGGGGTTTGACGGGCATTGACCTCGTCGATGGAGATCTGGGCCCGTGCCGCCGGTGCGCAGGTTCCGGCGAGCGCGAGCGCGAGTACTGCGTAAATGGGTTTCATTCCGTGTGTTGTAAGCGGATTTAAGCGGTACAAATTTATGAAATTATTTAGAAAAACGGTATATTTGCCTTGATTTAATCGCCTTGCAAAAACTATGAAATACTTCGGAGCACACGTCAGCGCCGCGGGCGGGCCGGAAAACGCCCCGCTCAACGCCCGGAAGATAGGAGCCACGGGTTTCGCCCTTTTCACCAAGAACCAGCGCCAGTGGGCCGCCGCGCCGCTCGACCCGCGTCAGGCGGAGGCATTCCGGGCCAACTGCCGCGCCGGGGGCTATCCCCCGCAGAGCATTCTGCCCCACGACAGCTACCTGATTAACCTGGGCCATCCCGACCGCGAGGGGATCGAAAAATCCCGCGCGGCGTTTTACGACGAGATGGGCCGCTGCGAGCTGCTCGGGCTCGACCGGCTCAATTTCCATCCGGGCAGCCACCTGAACCGCATTTCGGCGAGCGAATGTCTGCGGCGCATCGCCGAGTCGATCAACCTGGCGCTCGACCGCACGCGCGGCGTGACGGCCGTGATCGAGAATACGGCGGGACAGGGCTCCAACCTGGGATACGCTTTCGAGCAGCTCGCCGAGATCATCGACGCGGTGGAGGACAAGTCGCGCGTGGGGGTCTGCATCGACACCTGCCACGCCTTTGCCGCCGGGTACGACCTGCGCACGCAGCAGGCGTGCGACGGGACGTTCGGCGAGCTCGACCGGATCGTCGGGCTGAGGTACCTGCGGGGTCTGCATCTGAACGATGCGATGAAGCCGCTGGGCAGCCGCGTGGATCGCCACGCCCCGATGGGCGAGGGGCAGATCGGCATGGAGTGCTTCCGCTACATCGCCCGCGACCCCCGTTTCGACGGCATGCCGATCATCCTGGAAACCCCCGACGAGGAGCGGTGGCCCGAGGAGATCGCCCGGCTCAAGGCCTTTGCCGAGGGGCGGGAATAGGGCGCAGGACGGGATGCGCCTTTTAGGGCAAGGTAACCGGTTGGCTGTTTGCGGGGTGTGCGCATCCGTGCCGCTCGGGGGTTGTATCCGTGCGTGCGCGCCGCTGCGGGCATCGCGGGCGGCTGTCCGCCGGGACTCTTGCCCGCACGCTAAGCGGAGGATGTCCCGAAGCCTCGGTCAGTGGCCCGGCCCCGGGTCGTTGCCGTACCCCTCTTCATCATAGACGGGACGGTTGTCCTCCTCGATCTCGCCGGTCGCGTCGGGAATACGGTCGTCGGTCGGGATTTCGCTCTCCCACAGGTTCTCCGCCACCAGGTTTTCGTCGCGCTCGTCGCCGGCGAATCCGTTGTTGTCCGTCGAGAGGATGGTGCGATCGGATGGAAATTTCACGTCGTTCATTGCCTTCGTTTTTAGCGTTTCGTTACCGGGACGCCTGCGCAACAACGGTACCATTCCGACCCGGCCTCGCCGGTCTGCCGTGCCGACCGCTCGGCGGCCGGCTGCGCGGGACGGCAGCTTTGCGCGCGAGACGAAAAAGGGGAGGCCGCAAAGCCTCCCCGTCCTGCTTGTCCGGCATCCCTATTCGTAGAGCAGCTCGAAGTCATCGACCCACATCCGGCTGTCGGTGGAGCCGGTGAAATAGTCGCCGTAACGCGAGGCCGAGCAGACGATCATGATATGCGTCGGGACGACGGCGGTGGTGCGGTAGTCGAGCGGGATGGTGTACTGCGTCCATTCGCCGACGGTCGAGGTCATCAGCTGCTCGCCGTAAGCCACCACGTCCTTGCCGTCGGGCTTGAAGAAGGTGTTCACGTTGCGCGTATCGATGCAGATGGGCGACTCGTCGGTGCCGAAGCGGGTCGGAACCCCTTTGTCCTCGGTGTAGCCGTACTCCTCGGCCGTCCAGGTGCCGAGCGCGATATAGACGATGCCCGTGTCGGGGTCGCCCTGCTGGATGGTGACTCCGGCGGGTACCTTGTCGATCTTGTTGATGCTGCCCTGCGTGTATTTCACCCAGATGCGCAGCCCCGTCGGGCGGCAGGTGAACGGCGCTCCGAAGGTGATGATGCCGTTGGTGCCGCGCGTGGCGGCGTACTTGCCGATGAACAGGTTGCCGGCGGCGAACTTGCCGATGACGGTCTTGGATTCGAGCCGGGCGGCGTAGAGGCCCTCCGAGCCGGGTCGCGTGTCGGTGGTCTTGTCCGTGAGCACGGCGCTGCCCAGGCTGGCCCCCACGTTGCCCGTGCCCCAGTAGGGAGAGGCGTCGGGGGCATAGGGATAGATGATGTCGTCCACGGAGCACCAATCCTCGAAACCGCTGTTGGTCACCTGTCTGGCTTCCTGTGTGCGCACGGTGAGCGGGTCGGTCTGCTTGTCGCCGGAGTAGGCGAGCACCTGGTATTCGGTTTCGGGTTCGGCCGCCAGCCGTGCGGTGAACGTGCTGCCCGTGACGGTCACGTCCGGCACCTCCAGCCACGTTTCATCGCCCGCCTTGCGGTAGCGGAAGCCCATTTCCGTGCCGCTGAGCCCGGTGCCCGAGAGCCAGATGACGCTCGTCCAGGCGTCGGCGCCCGTGAGCTGCACGGTCACATCGGTCGGCGTGACATAGAGCGACCAGCGTTCGCGCACGTCGTGGTAGCTGACCTCGACGTACCGGACCGACGTGAAGTCGGTCAGCTCCTCCTTCGGCGGGTCGATCGTGGTGATGTCGCGCGGGCCCAGCTTGAGCTCGGTCACATGCACGTCGGTCAGATCGACCTCCCCCTCGGGCACCCGGGCCCGGGCGATGCGGTTCTTCAGGTCGAATTCGGTCTCCCCGACCTGCTGCGCGACGCGGAAACTGCGCTCCACGGTCTGTTCGGCACGGATCGTCCAGTCGTAGTCCTGATAGAGCGAGAGGGTGACGTAGAGCGGGCTGCGCAGGTCGAACGTCCCGGTCAGCGGGCGCGACGGCTCGGCCCCTTCGGTGAGGGTAATGCCGGTGATCGTCACCCGGGCGATGTCGGTGGTCTCCTCCAGTTGCAGCGTAGCCGTGTGGGTCACGGGGTCGATGTCCCTGACCGTGCAGGTGAAACCCTCGCCCTCGATGCCGAGGATTTCGAGCGGCACCACCGGGTAGGGGATGTCGTTGCGGATGCAGCCGGGGGTCAGCATCAGGGCGCAAAGCCCCAGCAGGAGGGCAATATGGCGTGTTTTCATGGTCACTTCTTTTTCTTGTCCCACAGATGAACGGTCATACCGATGTTGATATTGGCCAGATTGAGGCGGAATCGCATCTTCGAGGCGTCGCGCGAGCCGGTCTTCACGCCGTTTTCGTCTTTCTGCGTCACCGAGGAGTACTGGATGCCTCCCAGTCCGAACGAGAGCGTGCCGCAGACGTTGGGGAAGATATAGACCGCCATACCGGGATTGAACGACAGGCGGGCCTGGAAATTGTCGCTGTAGGTGGTTTTGTAGGTGTCGCCCGACTTGTACTTGAAGTCCGACGATCCGGTGGTCACCGAGAGCTCCAGCTCGGCGAACAGCCCGAAGCGTCCCTTGCGGTCGAGCCCCACGTAGGAGCGGTGGAAAACCCCGAACGAGAAGTTGTCGCTCGACAGATCCATGTTGTCGATCGAGAAGTCGAAGTCGTTCTGGTCGCCCAGGTCTAAATCGATGTTCCCCAGCGTTCCCCCGATATGACGGTAGCCGAAGCGGACGCCCACACAGCGGTTGTCGCGGTAGAAGTAGCCGATGAAGGGGTTTACGGTGGTGATCGAGCCGTCGGCGTTGAAGTTGTCCAGCAGCAGGAAGTAGTCGGTGTCCTCGCTGGTCAGGGTGCCGTAGGAGGCGGTGAGGCCGAGGATCACCTCGCCCTTGTAGGCGAATTTGATGTTGTCCACCTTGCGGTCGATGCGGCGGCGCATAGGCAGGAAACGCTGCCGCTTCCGCTCTTCGCGTTGCACGGGCGGGAGCACCTCGTCAAAGACGGGAGCGGCGATGCAGGTCTCTGGAGCGGCTTCGGAAAGGACGGAAGGGGCGACTTCGGCGAGGTCCGCGCTCGACGTGCCGGGTACGGGCGCGGCGGCGAACGGGTCGGGCAGGGAGGGAACGGCTGCGGCGGACGGCGACGGGAAGCCCGTGAAAGCGAGCAGGGCCAGCGTAAAGGAGATGATCTGTTTCATGTCGCTTGGTTTAGAGGTAGAACGAGATGCCCAGGCCGATCGAGAAGATATTGACCTTGAAATTCATGTTGCTCGACGAGCGTTCGCCCACGCTGATGCGGTTGTGGGTCTGTTTGGTGTGGGAGTACTGGATGCCCATGACCCCGACGCTCACCTCGACGGCCATATTGTTGGTCGCAAAGGCGATCAGTCCGGGCGAGACGCCCAGCGAGAAGTGATATCCCGTTTCGTAAGTCCCCTTGTAGGGGATGAGCTGGTCCTTTTTGGGCTGCTCCATGGCGAACTTGGCCTGCGTCCCGCCCCCCGCGAGCTGCGTCTCGGTGAACAGGGCGAAACGCTTGCTGTTGCCCAGGGGGATGTACTGGCGCCAGATGACGGCGAAGGTGTAGGAGTGCCTGATGGCGTAGTAGTAGTCCGTGGTCAGGTTGATTCCCGTGTCGGGATCGCCCATCTTGATGTCGGCTCCGTCGATCTGGAGCAGCGTGCGTCCGTAGATGAAGCGTGCGCCGAGGGCCATATTGTCGCGGAAGGCGTAGGCCAGCAGCGGGCTCACCTTGAAGGTGTACCCCTTGGAGTCGATCCCTTCGACCACCAGGAAGTTGTAGCTGTCGTTGGAGTGGGTCGAGTAGGAGGCCGTCCCGCCGAAGATCCACTGTCCCCGGGGAACGAAGACGTTGGATTTCGAGGTGAGGCCGCGCTCCTGCCGGCGCTGGTTTACGGTCAGCTCCGTGCTGCCGGCGTCGGCGACGGAGGCGGCGCTGTCCGCCGGCGTGACGGGCTGCTGGGCCTGCGCCGTGCCCGCGAGGCACAGCAGCAGGAGCAGACCCGTTAGTTTGTTGGTTCGCATGGTGAGGCGTTCGTTTTTCCTTGTCGTTAATATACCCACTCGAAATCTTCGACGTAGAGCACGTTGTTCGTGCTGCCCGTGAGGTAGTCGCCGTAGGCGCTCGCCGAGCAGGAGATCACCAGCGAATAGTTGTCCGCTGCCGGCGTGCCCGCGGGGTCGTAATAGCTGATGGGAAGCGTCAGTTCCGTCCATCCGTCGGTCGAGGTTTCGAGGTTGAGGGTGCCGTATCCCAGGATGGGGCCCTCGCCCGGATCGGTCGTGTTTTCCGGATTCCAGAACGTCTTAACGTCGGCGCTGGCGCCCGATTTCACCCGGTGCTGCGCCGTCCAGTCCACGATGCAGACCAGGATGCGGGCCGGGTCGGTGTCGCCCACGGCGTGCGTGTCGTCGATGCTGCCCTTGTTGGTGATCGGGGTGATGGTGGCGTGGCAGCGCAGGCGGAGCGCCGTCGGACGGGCGCTGAAGCGGTATTTGTGGCCGAAAGAGGCGAAGCCGAACGTGTCGAACGTGCCGGTGCCGCACTCGAAATGGCCCGTGAAGAGGTTGCCTGCGGCGAAGATGCCGAAAGCCGTCGCTCCCTGCAGCCGGGCGCAACGTTCGCCGTTGTGTCCCTCGAAATCGCTGCCGGTGCACAGACCGTTGGTCTGCTTGTTGTTGCCGCTCGTCCACCCCACGGTGTCGCCCGAAGCGTTGGGGTAGGGAACCGAGCCGCCGGTGAAGGTGCCGCCCACCACGTTGTAGGTGCTCCACTGTTCCATGCCGGCGTTGGGGATCGCGTCGCCCTGCTCCGTCGAGAACGTACCGGTGTCCACCGCTTCGCCGTCGAGCAACAGCTCGTATTCGTAGGTGCGGCCGGCGAAGAGTCCCGTGGAGGGATCGACGGTGTGGATCGTGAGCCCTGCCGCATTGGTTCCCTCGCTCCAGACGGGGGCGATCGAGGCGGTGAAGCGCCCTTCGTCCAGCGCGGCGAGCGCGGCGTGCTGCCACTGCGTGTCACCCGTGCGGCGGTAGCGGAGGCCGACGCGGTCGGCTGCGGTGCCGGCTTCGAGCGTGAGGGTCATCGTGCCCGTATTCGCCCACAGGTCCGCGTCGCGGTTATAGAGAGCCGTATTGATGGTTTTGACGTATTGCAGCCGCAGCGTGGCGACGCTTTCGCGCCCCAGCCGGTCGGTGGCCCGCAGGGTCAGGTCGTGGTCGCAGGTGTCGTATCCCTTGCAGCGTGCGAGCAGCTCGGCGACGAAGCCCGCGAGGTCGAATCGCAGGTTTTTCTCGCCGGCGATCGTCGCGCCCGCGGGGAACCCCAGCGCGGTGAGCTGCGCGGCCATCTCCTCCGAGGCCGGGTGCACGAGGTCCATCTCCGGGGCGAGGTGCATTTCGGCGAGCGTCTCTGCGGTGAGCACCGGGGAGGCGATCTGCGCACGCAGCGCTTCGATGCCGTTGAAGGCCTTGATCTCCAGGGCGACCTGCATCCCTTCGCTCATCGGGTAACGCTCCTCCAGGTCGTTGCCGCCCCAGCGGATCGAGGGGGCCGGATTGACCAGGATCACGTCGTCGCTGTCGTCGGTCGTGTCGTCGATTTCGAGCGTGAAGCTCACCTCGCCCCCCAGGTCTTTGGAGTAGCGGAGCGTGAGGATGTATTTCCCGGCGGGTTTCACTTCGCCGATGAAGCCCGTCTTGGTGATTTCGCCACGCTCGGCGTGGGTGCCGGTGAAGCGCCAGCAGATCGTCTCCGTTCCCTCGTCCGGCAGGAAGCAGCCTTCGCCGTCGTCCGTGAAGCGGAGCGACGGTACCCGGCCCGATTCCACGGCTTCGGCGTCGAAGGTTTCGGCGGCGCAGAGGTCGGCGCGGAAGTCGGTGCCGAAATTCCGGCGGATGGTTTCGTCGAAGCGTACCTCGACGAGTGAATTGAGCAGCTTGCAGCGCACTTCGAGTTCCCGTTTTTCGCCGGCGGCGACGGTGAAGGTCTCCTTGCCGGCATAGCTGCGGCGGTCGAAGGAGGCGGGGGTTCTGTCGCCCGCCTCGGCCTCGATCGTGTACTCGCCGGCCCGCAGGCTCAGGTCGAGCGACTCCGGCATGGGCGATTCGGGCGAACAGGCATAGGCGCGGATCAGCCCCTCGGCATTGTAAATGCGCACGCTGCCGTAATCGCGGGCGTCGTAGCCGTCGCCGTCGGCACGGGTGCCGGTCAGCAGGCGCAGCGTGAGCGTGCCCTCGCCGTCGGCCGCACCCTCGGGCCCCTCCTGTGCGCAGGCGCCCGAGAGGAGCGCCCCCGCAAGGATGAACAGGTATCTGATTGCATGTTTCATCGGTCGGTCGGTTTACGGGTTACAGTACGCGAAGCATCAGGGTGCGGACGGTCTGCGCGTCGTGGTTGTCGGTGACCGTCAGCGTGAAGTCCGAATCGCCGGAGCCGATATGTGCTAGCATCCGCTGCACCAGGTCGGTGATGTCGAAGCCGACTTCGGCTTGGTCGCGCACCGCGTCGCCCGTGGGGAAGCCGAAGCTGTGGAGGTACACCTCCATCTCGCCCGGATTGACGAGGTCGATGTGGTCGCTCAGACCGGCGCTTTGGAGCTCTTCGGGGGTGAGCGTGTCGGAGACGATATCCACCGTAAAGCCCTTGATTCCCGCAGGCGCCGCCACTTCGATGTTTACGGTCAGGTCGGCGACCACGTCGTAACGGGTGTCGAAATCGTAACCGCCGGCCCAGACGATCGTGGGGCCTTCGTCGGTTTCGGAAGCGTAATCGACCAGGATGGTCAGCGCTTGTTCGGTGGTGAGCTCCTTGGCGTCGGTGACCGCGAAGCGGAACGTATGGGTGCCCTCGAAGTTGTAGAGCAGCGGCATCTGGGTCGTCAGGTCGAATCCCACTTCGGTCTGTCCTTTCACGCGGTCGCCCACGGGGAAGCCCATCGCCGAGAGCAGGGTGGCCGCATCGCCCGGCTCGCACAGGTCGAAAGCGGTCGGGATGCCGGTCTTTTCGAGGTCGGCGATAAAACTTTCGTTCGTCGATCCGATCTCCACGCGGAAATGCGCGGCCGCGTTGGGGATGGCGACGGTGAAGGCGAACGGTTCGGTGCATACCCCTTCATCGAACATCGAAGCCCTGAGCTGGAACGGCTCGCTCAGGTCGTGACCGGGCCATTCGATCGCGGGCGCGTCACCCCCGGGCTGGTTGGGGATCACCTCCTCCATCGGATCGATGTCCACGGTGATCTGCTCGTCGAGCGTCCACGTCTCGACCGTCACGACGATCTTGGCCTTGCCCTCGGAGGTGTGGGCGACGGCCACATGGATCTTGCGCCACTGGCCCGCCTTCGCCCCCTCGATGCGGGAGGTCATATCGAGCGGTTCGCCGTCCAGCGTGCCGGTGAGGTGCATGGTGAGCGTACTGCCGCCCTCGGCGGCGCTGAAATAACCCGCCCGCCGCTCGTCGAGCCCGAAGGCGAGCGTGCGGTCGTCCACCGCGACCTCGGCCACGGTTCCCGGGCCCAGCAGGTCGAGCAGGTCGGCGGCATAGGTGACCGTCACCTTGACGTTCGACAGGCGGCAGACCACGGCCCCCAGCTCGGTGGTTTGGAGCTTGGCGATGGCGAAATCCTGACTACCGGAATAGGCGGGGCTCTCCCAGGCGGCCGCTTCGGGCGTGCCCGACGAGGCGCGCAACGTGTAGCTGCCGACCTCCATTTCGATCGGGTCGGCGGGTTTGTCGCCATAGCGGAACGTGCGGACCACCTGCTGCGCGTCGTCCAGCAGATCGACCGTGAAATCCTCGGTGGTCACGGCCCGCGTGGACGAGGGGACGATCTCCGCGTCGGCGACTACGTCGAGCGTCATTGCCGAGAGCGACAGGCTTCCGGTGGTGCCCTCCTGAGCGACCGGCAGGGAAAAATCCGTGTTTTCGCTCACGCAGCCCGCGGTCAGCAGGGCGCAGACCAGCAGGGCCTCGGTGATGGGTTTCGTGTGTTTCATATCGGGTGGTTTTTTTAGCGGATGAAATCGGGTTTGGCGTTGTCGTTGAGCTCCTCGTCCACCTCGCGGGTCTCCGAAAGGGTGTCGTCGAGGTAGATGCTCACGACGGTCTGTCCGGCCTGCGAGACGTCGAAACGGTAGGTGTAGAGGGTCTGGGGCTTGGCCTCGGGGCAGCTCTGCTCCGAGAAGGTCACCTCGGCGCCGGTCTGCTTAAGAGCCGAGCCGGAGACCGTGAACGAGACGGGCCGCACATAGACCGGCTCGGTCGTGTCGCTCTCGCCGTCGAAGCCGAAGCGGAACGGAAATTCGTTGCCCGCGGCGGTGGTCACGCGGAAGGCGGCGTCGTGGAAATAACCGAGGAAGTTTTCGGTGCAGACGATGCGCACCTTCGTATTGGCGAGCAGAGCCGTGACAGCCACATCGACCGTGCGGCGGGGGATGATCGTGAACTCCTGCGCGCCGGCGAAGCAGGGCTTGTCTGTCCCTTCGGCCTGCGGGTCGCCCCAGGCGACCGAGGCGGTGTAGCTGCCCGGGGAGAACCATTCGTTCTCGGGGTCGAAGTCGGCCACGCTCGCCCAGCTCCGGTCGTAGTCGGGGCCGGTGATGCGCAGCGAGAACTCCTCTCCGGAGGGGGCTGCCGTCTGCAGCCCGTGCCGCCCGGCGATCTCGATCCGCTCGGATGCGCGGCAGCTCAGACGCACCTGTCCGGGTGCGTCGTCGGCGCCGCTCTCTTTGTCGCATCCCGCCAGCAGCGCCGAGGCGAGGGCGAGGATAAGAATGAGGTAAGTTTTCATGCCTGAGTCGTTATTGGACGATCTGTACCTTGATGTTGTCGATGTAGAGCCAGTAGCAGCCGTTGCCCCCTATGCCGCCCTTGCGGTCGGTGGTCACGCGCCAGCTCAGCCGCACGTCGGAGGTGCATCCTGCGATCCTAAAGTCGTTCGCGTGGAGGCCCGCCATATCGTAGTGGGCGTTGTTGTCGGTGGCGTCCTTGCCGACCGCGGCCTCCGGTATGAGGATGTCCGAAATTTCGTTCTTGCTGTCGATGCCTCCCGTCTGGCGGGTGTAGCCCGCCGAGACGAGGATGTTGCCGCCGCTGCCGACCCCCTCGAACAGGGTGCCGCAGTAGGTGTAGGATACGCGCACCGTCGGGCTCTTGCCGGGCTTGATGCCCGTCAGCGGCGCCGTATCGACCCGTCCCTGACGCCGGGATTGCGGATTGCCGAAGACGATGATCGTGTTGCACGAAATGCGGAGCGAGGTGGGGCTCGGGCCCACGCCTGCCCGCGATCCCGTCCAGCCTGTCAGCCCCCATCCGTCGAGCGACGACGGGGCCGTGTTGTTGGGGTCGGTACTTTTCCACTCGCTGCCGATGTCGTAGCCGTCTTTACCGCCGATGGTGTCGAAGTCCTGGGCCATCAGGTAGGGAACCGTCAGCGCGGGGATGTCGTTGTTTTCGTCGGCGTTGAGCTGCGGCATGGTGAACGTGTCGGTGACCATCGCGTTCTCCGAGTCGAAAGCGACCGTTATGGGGCGTCCGGACAACTGGTCCGTGAAATCGCCCTCGAAATTGATCTCGTAGTGATTGTCGCTATTCACGGTAAAGGTGCGCACGTTGCTGCCTCCGCCCAGGTCGCACCCTTCGGGAGCCGTGAGCGTGAACTCGCGGACCGCTTCGCCCAGATGGTTTTCACCCAGCGAGAAGTTCAGGCGCGTATTGTGGTACAGCTTGGGGATCGTGAGCGCAATGGGGGTGGTGTGGCCCGCCGCCAGCAGGCGGCCCGGCGTCGAGACGGTCTCGGATTCGCGTTTGCCGACAAGCCCTTTGAATACGAGCTCGCCGCCCGTGAGGTCGCACGGGGCGATCACCGCCCAGACGGTCGCGCCCGCATCGACGGGCTCGGCGAATTCCAGCCGCAACACCGACCCCCCCCCGCTGACAAACGCGATCTCCGGCGTCGGGTCGGCTGCATCGACCCGAACGCGCCCGACCACTGGGGCGGGAAAGGCGATTTCGAGCCCCGTGAGGGGTTGTCCCGCCAGATTTTTGTCCTCGGGAATCGTGATCCGCAGCACATGCGTCAGGTGGCGGAAGTGCAGGTCGATCCGATCGCCGCTATCGGCCGTCAGCTCGCCGCCCCGCACGGGCTCGGCGACCATCAGATCCAGCGTGCCGTCGAACGTGCCGTCCTGCATGGCGGGAATCTCGTACTCCGCCGCGGTGCCCTGCCACGTCGCGGGTGCGGGGTGGAGGGCGTAGTAGGTATAGCTTCCCGCAGCCATCGGGTCGATCTCGGCCGTGAAGACGGCCGTCGGATATTCGGTTCCGTAGTGCCACAGCGTGAAAGGCTCGGCGGCCAGGACGAACCCTTCGTCGGTTGCGGCCCAGAGGCCTATCCGGTCGCCGGGCTCCCACCGGGCCGTGATGCCGTCGTCGCCGATGGCTGTCTGCGGCGACGGCCCGTCGGGAGCGCCTACGCAAACCCGGATTTTCCCGTTGCCGGGCTTCGCGCCCTCCTCCTGCGAGCAGGCTGCGGCCAGCAGCGTGAGCGCAGCGAGAAACATCGGTAGCTGGATTCTCATAAGGTTCTGTTTTTAATTGCTCCGCAAAAATAGGCAGCGGGACACCTATTATAAAATAAATTCAACGAACCGGGAAAATGTTTCAACGAAACCGGCTGCAGGCGCAGAAAATTTTTCTTCGGAATCGCGCTTTTTGTGGTCGTAACGTTCGCGCGCGGTGGCGGGACGGTTGCCCGAAAAATACCGCAAGGAGACCCTTGAATCAAACATAAGAGGTGTCATTCGGATGTCGCCGGGCAGATGAGGGAATCGCATCCGGTGGGGGCTGCCGGATGCGGTTACCGTGCTCTCCGGGTTTTTCCGGCCCGCTTATTCAGGCGGCAGTCCGGCGCGGTTTTCTATGGATAAGCGAGCGACGATCCCCGACGGATCGTCGCTCGCTTGTGCATGGCCGCCGCATGGGGGCGGAGAGCTGCCGGGCCGCAGGCGCCCTTGTTCCGGAACCTGCTGCGCCCGTTACTGCTTGAGGTATTTGTCGAGCCAGCCGAAGAATTCGCGGTTCCAGACGAGCGAATTCTGGGGCTTGAAGACCTGGTGCGCTTCGTTCTCGAACTCCACCAGCCGGGCGGGAATACCCCGCACGCGGGCTGCGGTGAAGGCTTCGAGCGACTGGGTATAAGGAATACGGAAGTCGTATTCGCCCGTGACGATCAGAATGGGCGTATCCCACTTGTCCACGAACTTGTGGGGCGAATTGGCATAGGAGCGCACGGCCGTGGGGTTGGACTTATCCCAGTAGGGACCTCCGTAATCGTTGTTGATGAAGAACAGCTCCTCGGTCTCTCCGTACATCGACTCGAAGTCGAAGATGCCGCAGTGGGAGATGAACGCCTTGAAGCGCCCTTCGTGGTGTCCGGCCAGGAAATAGACCGAATAGCCGCCATAGGAGGCCCCCACGCAGCCCATGTGCTGCTCGTCGGCCCAGGGTTCGCGGGCCACGTCGTCGATGGCTGCGAGGTAGTCGCGGATGTTCTGGCCCGAGTAGTCGCCCGAAATCTGGTCGAGCCACTCCTGTCCGAACGAGGGGACGCCCCGGCGGTTGGGAGCCACCACGATATAGCCGTTGGCAGCCATCAACTGGAAGTTCCAGCGGTAGCTCCAGAACTGGGAGACCACGCTCTGCGGGCCGCCCTCGCAATAGAGCAGGGTCGGGTATTTCTTCGCGGGGTCGAAGTCGGGGGGCAGGATCACCCACGTGAGCATCCGTTTGCCGTCGGTGGTCTCCACCCAGCGTTTCTGCACCTCGCCCATGCGGATGTGGTCGAGAATGGGTTTGTTGATGGCCGTGATCTGCCGGATCGCGCCGTCCTGCAGCCCGATTTCAAAGAGTTCCGAGGGGTGCGAGATCGTGCAGATGTCGGCCACGGCCCGGCCCGCTTCGATGGTCACGGCGTTGATGTCGTGGTCGCCGCGGGTGAGCACCTCCACCTGCGGAAGCAGGTCGTGCGAGGCTTTGCCGTCGAGCTCCGGGCGGTAGGCCACGCGGCAGAGCTGGTGCGTGGCTTCGATCGGCGAGAGGAACCAGAGGGCCTCGTTGCCGTCCCACAGCACGTTGGTGGCGTTGTAGTCGAAAGCGGCCGTGAGGTCCTGCATGCGGCCCGTCTCGGAGTTCCAGACCATCAGGCGCTCTTTGTCCGATTCATTCCCCGCGCGGCGCTGCGAGCGGAAGGCGATCTTCTTGTCGTCGGGCGAAAAGACGGGGTATTTGTCGTATCCCGGCATCGCGGCGGCGCGTTCGACCATCGCGTTGTAGCGGACTTTGCCGTCGAGGGGCTTGCAGATGTTGGTCGTGCGGCCACTCGCAAGGTCGTAAACGAAGATGTCGGAGTCGGTCGATTGGGCGTACTGCGCGCCGGTGAGGGGCTTGCAGGTGTAGGCGAGCTGCGTGCCCGCGTGGTTCCACGCGATTTCGCCCATGTCGAAGTAGGGGGCCAGCGGCGCATCCCATGCGGCGTCGGGGCCGAGGATGTCCACCCCCTCGTCCGCACGGTCGCCCGTGAGGTCGGCCACGAAGATATGACGGTAGGCGCCTTCGTCCCAGCAGTTCCAGTGGCGGCACATCAGGTCGTCGTAGATGCGGGCCTTCGACTTGGGCATATCCTTGTACACGTCCGCGGATTTGCGGTCGCAGACCTGCACGGTCTTGACGTAGAAGAGCTTGTCGCCCGCAGGACTCACGCCGAAGCCCTCCACGTCGCCGTCGATGAAGGAGAGCTGTTTCGCCCCCTCGCCGTCGGGGTTCATCCGCCAGATCTGCGACGAGCCGCTGCGGTCCGACAGGAAGTAGATCCGGCTGCCGTCGGCGCTCCACGCGGGCGAGCTGTTGTCGGAGCCCAGGTCGGTCAGTTGCCTGCTTTCGCCCGTGGCCATCTGCTGCACATAGATCGCCGTGACGCCCCGGTTTTCATCCATGTTGTAGCGGGTGACCGTATAGAGCAGCCGTTCGCCGTCGGGCGAGAGCGAGCCCAGCCCCACGCGGCCCATTTTCCACAGCACCTCCGGGGTCAGAGTCCCGCGGGCGATCTCCTCCGAAGTGAGGCTGTTGTCGATCTGAAGGGGTTGGGGACGCTCGGCACAGCCGCTCAGCCCCGCTGCCGTAATAGCCATCAGTAGCGCGAATTTTTTCATCGTTGGGTATTGTTAAGTAGTTTTATCGGTTCTCGTTTCGGGACGGCGGGCGGCATCATCTCCGTTTCGCTTCCGTCCGGATGCGGGGCGGTCGGCCCCATTGAGTTTAGTTGTCGCAAGTACTGCCGGGTCTCCCGACGGCAGCGCGCCGCACAGAAGACAGACTGCACCTCGGCAAAACAACTCCGCAGGCGCGGTTGCTTTTGCGCTCGGTTTGTACTATCTTTACAGAAGACAGACTGCGCCTCGGCAAAACAACCCCGCAGGCGCGGTTGCTTTTGCCCTCGGTTTGTACTATCTTTACAGAAGACAGACTGCACCTCGGCAAAACAACCCCGCAAGCGCGGTTGCTTTTGCCCTCGGTTTGTACTATCTTTACAGAAGACAGACTGCACCTCGGCAAACAACCTCGCAAGCGCGGTTGCTTTTGCCCTCGGTTTGTACTATCTTTGCCGGAACAAAACTCCCGCACCATGCCTTTTGCCGTCTATTTCGCCGATAAGGAGCTCCTTTTCACGGACAGCCGCCCCTCGGGGGCCGATTTCACCCTCCGGGCGGAGCCGGGAGAGAAGATCGGCAGAGCGAAGGTACTCAAAATTCTCGAAAATCACAATTCGCTCGCTGTTCTTTCGTCCGACCCGGCGGCGGCGTTCGAGGCGTTCGCCACCGATTTCATCCGGGTGGAGGCGGCCGGCGGAGTGGTCGGGGATGCCTGCGGCGCATGGCTGATGATCTTCCGCAACGGCCGCTGGGACCTGCCCAAAGGGCATTGGGAGCCCGGCGAGACCATCGAGGAGTGTGCCGTCAGGGAGGTCGGCGAGGAGACCGGCGTACGGGGCGTGCGGATCGTGCGGCCTCTGTGCGAAACCTTCCATGCCTATCCGATGCGGGGGCGGTGGGAGCTCAAGCGCACACGCTGGTTCGAGATGCGCTTCGACGGAGCCTGCGCCCTGTCTCCCCAGCGGGAGGAGGGGATCGAACGGGTCGTCTGGTGTCCGCCCTCGGAGCTGGACGGACGCCTTCGGGCCACCTTCCCGACCATCCGCTGCGTGATGGCGTGCGTCGGACGAAAGGGTGATTCCGGCGGATACACGATCCGATAAGGGCTTGTCCGGCCTTTTTCGTGCGGCCGGCGGGTAAGGTCGCAGCTCACGGGCCGGCCGGCGTTCAGGACTGCACGGCCGAGGGGTCGAAGCCCGGCGGCACGATCCCGTTGAAGGCGTTGGCGAGCGCTTCGGCGATCTGGTCGATGGCCCCCTGCAATTTGCCGCCGATCATCATGCGCATCATCATGTTCAGGTCGGCGCGGAGCACCAGACGCATGCGGGTGTCGTAGGCCGCCACGGGCTGAAGCTGGATCCAGAACGAGAAATCGACGGGCAGCCCCCCTTCGTCGCTCTCGATTTTCACGTACTTGGGGGCCTCCTTTTCCGCGATGCGGAGCTTCACGGTGAAACCTTTGGCTTTGAACGAACAGGTGTCCTCGGTGGCCTGCCACTCCTCTACGCGGTCGGCTACGGCCGGTGTGAGGTTGTCGAAGCGGCTCACGGCGGCGAAAATCTGCTCGGCGGGCCGCTGGATGCGGTGTTGCTTGGAAGTGTATTCTTGCATGGTGTGTCTTGGATTGTACGGAAAGTCAGGTTGCTCACTGTGCTGTGCGGACCGTTCCGGCGGATTGCGGAGCATCTGCCGGCGCCCCTCCCCTCGGGCAGGACATTCCCGGCGTCCGCTCAGTCGATCTCGATGCGCCGCTCCTGCTCGGAGAGGGCGGTGATGCGCACGTTCATGGTGTTTTCAGGGAGCAGCGGCTCGATTTTCTCGGGCCACTCCACCAGGCACAGATCGCCCGAGTCGAAATACTCCTCGTAGCCGAAGTCGTAGGCCTCCTCCAGACGGTCGATGCGATAGAAGTCGAAATGGTAGAGGGTGCGGCCCTCCGCCGCCGCATACTGGTTGATGATGGCGAAGGTGGGGCTGGTGACCACGTCGTCGGAGCCGAGCCGGGCCGCGATTTCGCGGATCAGCGTGGTTTTGCCGGCGCCCATTTCGCCCCGGAAGGCGACGATGGTGCGCCCGCCGAGCGAGCGGATGATCTCTTCGGCCGCGTCGGGCAGCTCCGCGAGCGAGCCGATCTGCATGGTTTTCATCGGACGGTGATTATTGCTTGGGTTTGAGCACGATGTAAGGCACGATCATCTCCTCCATCGAGATGCCTCCGTGCTGGAACGTATTGCGGTAGTAGCGGATATGGCGGTTGGCGTCGTTGTTGTAAACCAGAAAGTCGCGGTTGTAGGCGAAAATATAGCTCGAGGTGAGGTTGCTCGAGGGAAGCTGGATGTCCTCGGGGCGCAATACCTCATAGACTTCGCGTGCATTGTACGACAGGTTGCGCCCCGTCTTGTAGCGCAGGTTGGCGGAGGTCTCGCGGTCGCCCGTGACCTTTACGGGGTTGTCCACGCGGATGGTTCCGTGGTCGGAGGTGACGACCACCGTGTGCCCCCGCTCCGAAAGGAGCCGCAGCAGCGTCAGCAGGTCGGAGTGCTCGAACCACGAGCGGGTCAGCGAGCGGAAGGCCGCCTCGTCCTCGGTCAGCTCGCGGATGACGTCGGTTTCGGTGCGGGCGTGGGAGAGGATGTCCAGGAAGTTATAGACGATCACCGAGAAGTCGGCGTCGTAGATGCGCTGGATGTTGTCGAGCAGCCGGCGTCCCGCCTCGGGGCGCACGAGCTTGTCGAAAGTGTATTTGTAGTTCTTGCCGCTCGACTGCATCAGGCGGCGCAGGAACTCCTCCTCGTAGCGGTTTTTACCCCCCTCCTCGTTGTCGTTGAGCCAGCGGTCGGGCATCAGCTTGTCGATCGACAGGGGCATCAGTCCGGCGAAGACGGCATTGCGGGCGTACTGGGTCGCCGTGGGGAGGATCGCGCAGTAGAAGTCGTCCACGGCCACGTCGTAGTAGCCCCTCAGCAGCGGGGAGATCGAACGCCACTGGTCGTAGCGGAAGTTGTCAATCAGCAGCAGCGTGGTTTTGGGATTTTCGTCCGCCACGGGAAAGATCTTCGAGCGCATGAGCATGTGCGACATCACCGGCGCATCGTCGTCACGGCGGTTGATCCAGTCGTAATAGCTGCGGCGCACGAATTTGCAGAACTCCTGGTTGGCTTCGCTTTTCTGGTAGGAGAGCACCTCTTTGATGCCCTGGTCGGTCGATTCCTGCAGCTCGATCTCCCAGCCGATGATGCGGCGGTAGATGTTGCACCAGTCGGCGAAGGTCGAGGCCGAGGCGAGCGAGGCGGTGATGCGGCCGAATTCCGAGCGGTAGTCGGCCGAGGTCTGCTCGGTGACCAACTGCTGCTGGTGGACGTTCTTCTTGATCGACAGGAGCACCTGGTTGGGGTTCACGGGTTTGATGAGGTAGTCGGCGATCTTCGATCCGACGGCCTTGTCCATGATGTTCTCCTCCTCGCTCTTGGTGACCATGATGACGGGGGTGGTCGGACGCGCCTCCTTGATGCGGGGCAGGGTCTCCAGACCCGTCATCCCGGGCATCATCTCGTCGAGGATAATCAGGTCGTAAGCCCCCTCGGCCGCCATATCGATGGCGTCGTATCCGTTGTTGCAGGTGTCCACCTCGTACCCTTTCGAGCGGAGGAAAAGCACGTGGGGCTTGAGCAGCTCCACCTCGTCATCGACCCAGAGTATTCTGACCATTTCTTTCGGCTTTAATCGAACAAAAGTAGGGATATTTCCTTAGAATACAATGCGAATATCGGGCAATTTATTGTGCCGGAGCGCATCTGTTTCCGCATCCGCGGGCAGGTCGGTCGGCAATACGCTGAATGCGAGCGGCGTGTCGAAACACATCGAAGCTCCCACGCTGCGGGCGGACCGCCGCGCGCCGGCCGGTCCGTGCGGGCGAACCCTTTTCCGGAGCCCGCGCCAGTCCGGTTCGCGGGGTTGCTCCGGGGGGAGCGCGTCGTTTTCGTGACGGATAATTCAAGCTGTGGCCCGGTATTTGATGGAAGCGCTGACAGACTGTAAAATAAACACGCTGACCGGGTTATTGCCCGATCGGCGCAAAAAAAAAGAGAATTAGTTGCCGGATATTCAAATAAAACCTATATTTGCAGTCCTTAAATGTATTTAACTTATAAACTATTATAACATGACTAAGGCAGATATCGTAAGCGAAATCGCTAAGGGCACCGGTGCCGAGAAAGCCCAGGTGCAGACCATCGTCGAGGCTTTCATGGAGAGCATCAAGTGTGCGCTTGAGAGCAATAATAACGTGTACCTGCGCGGCTTCGGTAGCTTCATCGTCAAGAAACGCGCACAGAAAGTGGCGCGCAACATCTCCAAAAACACCACCATCACCATTCCCGAACATAACATCCCTGCTTTCAAACCCGCCAAGAGTTTCGCGGCCAAGCTGAAGTAGGACCCGATAAAGAAGTAAAACCTCAAAAATTTTGAACTATGCCGAGCGGTAAGAAAAGAAAAGGGCATAAGATGGCTACCCACAAACGCAAAAAACGTCTTCGCAAGAACCGTCATAAGAAAAAGTAGGTAGCACCTTCGTGCTAAGCAACGAGATAAAGCTAAAAGGGTGTCAGGCTCTTTTAGCTTTACCTGTTTAAAATTCCGTTCCGCCCCGGTTTGCGTGGCCGGAGACCGGATAATGCGCCGTAAACGGGGCCGCAGAGGGCTCGGAAGGCGTCGGAGCGCACTGCCCCGGCAGCACATGCCGGAGTGCCGCGGTCGATCGGCCGATGCGCCGCAGGCGACGGCGCGCAGGGGCGGCCGGTTCGTTTTGCATGGAGCCGCACGGCAGGGCCGATCCGTCGGCTGCCGCAGGTACGCAGCGATGCGGGCGCTTCGGCCCGGCTGCCGTCCGTTGGACGAAGCGCCTGCGAAGTCGGTCCGGGTGCCGATGCCCGTGACGCCCTGCCCCGGATCGGGGCGATTTCACGCAAATCCTGACAGGGGCCGGAAGCCCGTTTGAAACATGGAAGTCCGCTGCCGCTTCCCGTCGAAGGCAGCCGTAAATAATAATCCCAACGATCGCGGCGGCCGCAAGGCGCAGCCTGCGGCCCGAACCGCGAATAAGAATATGAATCGAGAGCTAATCATCAACGTAAACCCAACCGAAATAGCCATCGCCCTGTGTGAAGACAAGGTGCTCGTGGAGCTCAACAAGGAGCAGTGTCAGACCGGATTCGCCGTGGGGGATATTTACCTGGGCCGCGTCCGCAAGATCATGCCGGGCCTGAACGCGGCGTTCGTCAATATCGGTCACGAAAAGGACGCTTTCATCCACTACCTCGACCTGGGGGCGCAGTTCCCGTCGCTGCAGAAGCTCGTGGCGAGCCAGCAGCCCGGCAAGCGGGGCATGCGGCTGGAGACCATGAAAATGGAGCCGCCTGTCGAAAAGACGGGCAAGATTTCGGACTACCTCCAGGTGGGACAGACCATCCTGGTGCAGATCGCCAAGGAGGCCATCTCGACCAAAGGGCCCCGCCTGACGGCGGACATTTCGCTGGCGGGGCGCAACGTCGTGCTGGTGCCTTTCTCGTCGAAGGTCTTTCTTTCGCAGAAGATCCGCTCGAACGAGGAGAAGAAGCGCCTGAAACGCATTGCGGCGGCCGTGCTGCCCAAGAACTTCGGCGTCATCATCCGCACGGCGGCCATCGAAGCCAAGGACGAGGACATCGAGCACGACATGCAGACCCAGATCGACCGCTGGCGCAAGACCCTTCAGGCCGTGAAGAAGAGCACGGCCCCGGCGCAGGTGATGAGCGAGCTGAGCCGCGCCAACACCATCATCCGCGACTCGCTCAACGGCACCTTCTCGCAGATCGTCGTGAACGACGAGGCCACCTTCAACGAGGTGCGCAACTACATCCGGGGCATCGAGCCCGAGAGCGAAAAGCTCGTGAAGCTCTACCGGGGAGGCGTCCCGATCTTCGATAACTTCGACATCTCGAAGCAGATCAAGTCGCTGTTCGCCAAGTACGTGTCGCTCCGCCGCGGGGCCTACCTGATTATCGAACACACGGAGGCGATGAACGTCATCGACGTCAATTCCGGCAACCGCACCAAAGCCGAGGACAACCAGGAGCAGACGGCGCTCGACGTGAACCTCGCCGCCGCCCGCGAAATCGCCCGGCAACTGCGCCTGCGCGACCTGGGCGGCATCGTGATCGTCGATTTCATCGACCTGCACAAAGCGGCCAACCGCCAGTTGCTCTACGACGAGATGACCAAGCTGATGGCCACCGACAAGGCCAAGCACACGGTGCTGCCCCTCACCAAATTCGGCTTGATGCAGATCACGCGCCAGCGCGTGCGTCCGGTGGCCGTGCAGGATGTGACGGACGTCTGCCCGACCTGCAACGGCACGGGCAAGATCGAGCCCACGGTGCTGCTCGACAAGAAGATCGAGAACAAGATCTCGTACCTCACGCAGGACCGCAAACAGAAATACGTCCGCCTGAGCGTCAGCCCCTATGTTTCGTCCTACCTGCGTCGGGGGCTGTGGCCGCTGCGCATGCGGTGGATGTGGCGTTACAAGTTCTGGCTTTCGATCGTCTCCGACCAGAGCGTGGGGATCGTGGATGCCCATTATTACGACCGCAAAGGCAACGACCTGGTCAAAGAGTAGGCGTCGCGCCGTTCGGAAGCTGCCGGCAGGATGAATCCCGAAGTGAAAAAAACCGACGCCCGCGAGCTGGCGTCAGCCTCGAAGCCGATGGGCCGCCTCCTGCGCGCCTGCCGCGAAGGGGCGCAGACCCTCCACCTGCGCGAGCTGGTGGGTGGGGCGCTGTCGTTCCATGCGGCGACGGCCGTCCGCCGCACGGGGGGTGTGCACGTCTTCGTGGCCGAGGACCGCGACGCTGCGGCCTACCTGCTCAACGACTTCTACGCCCTGCTCGACGAGTCGCGCATCCTCTTCTTCCCGAGCTCCTACAAGCGTTCGATCGTCTATGGCACCGAGGATGCGCAGGGGGTGGTGCAGCGCACGGTGACGCTCAATGCCCTGACGGGTTTTGCGGGAAAGGAGGCGAAGCCCCGGCGCGGGGAGGAGCCTCCCTACCTGGTGGTTTGCACCTATCCCGAGGCGCTCGCCGAGCGGGTGGCCGACCGGGAGTCGCTCGCGCGCGAAACCATCCGCATCGGGGTCGGGGAGCGCATCTCGATTCCGGTGCTCGTGCAGTCGCTCGCCGATGCGGGGTTCGTGCAGGTCGATTTCGTCTATGAGCCGGGCCAGTACTCCGTGCGGGGCGGCATCGTCGATGTCTTCTCCTTCGCCGAGAGCAAGCCTTTCCGTCTGGATTTCTTCGGCGACGACGTGGACTCGATCCGCCGATTCGAGATTTCGAGCCAGCTCTCCTCGGAGCGGCTCGAGCGGGCCGAGATCATTCCCGACCTCCGGCAGCGGGAGCAGGCGCGCGTCACCTTCGCCCGCTTCGCCGGCGAGGGGATCGCCTACTGGTTCCCCGATGCCGATTACGCCCTGCGGCGGGTCAACGACCTGCGCAAACGGGTGCTCGCGGAGACGGACGAGCCGCAGTCCATCGACCTCCGGCTGGCCAGCCGCCGCACCCTGCTCGAAGATATGGCGCAAAGCCGCCTGATGCTGCTGCGGGACAGCCTGCGCGAGCGGCCCGCCGATGCGGTCGTCGATTTCGACACCGCGCCGCAGCCCCGCTTCAACAAGAATTTCGAGCTGCTGGCCGACGACATCCTCGCCTCGGCGCAGCGGGGCTACACGACCTACATCCTCTCGGAAAACAAGGCGCAGATCGAACGCCTGCAAAACATTTTCCGGCAGGTCGGCCGGGGACAGGTGCGCTTCGAGACCCTGCCCCTGACGCTCCACGAAGGGTTCGTGGACAACGACCTGCGCTGCTGCCTCTATACCGACCACCAGATTTTCGACCGCTACCAGCGCTACCGCATCAATGGGGAGATCAAACGCGACGAGCAGATGACCGTCGCCGAGCTGAACCAGCTTCGCATGGGGGATTACGTGGTGCATATCGACCACGGGATCGGACGCTTCGGCGGGCTGGTCAAAATCAACGAAAACGGCAGGGTACACGAGGCCATCAAGCTGGTGTACAGGGATAACGACGTGCTCTTCGTGAACGTCCACGCCCTCCACCGCATCGCCCGCTACAAGAGCGGCGACGGCGAGCCTCCGAAGATCTACAAGCTCGGCAGCGGGGCGTGGCTCAAGCTCAAGAACGCCGCCAAGAAAGCCGTTAAGGATATCTCGCGCGAGCTGATCGCCCTCTATGCCCGTCGGAAGGCGAGCCGGGGGTTCGCCTTCTCGCCCGACAGCTACCTGCAGCACGAGCTCGAGGCCTCCTTCATGTGGGAGGACACGCCCGACCAGCAGGCGGCGACCGCTGCCGTCAAGCGCGATATGGAGTCCGATCAACCGATGGACCGGCTCGTCTGCGGCGACGTGGGCTTCGGCAAGACGGAGGTGGCCGTGCGAGCCGCTTTCAAGGCCGCCACCGACGGCAAGCAGGTAGCCGTGCTGGTGCCCACCACCATCCTGGCGCTCCAGCACTACCGCTCGTTCTCCGAGCGGCTGCGGGAGTTTCCCGTGCGCGTCGAGTACCTCAACCGCACCAAGTCGTCGCGCGACACGGCACAGATCGCCGCCGACCTGGAGGCGGGCAAAATCGACATCCTCATCGGCACGCACAAGATGCTCGGCAAAGGCATCCGTTTCCGCGACCTGGGACTGCTCATTATCGACGAGGAGCAGAAATTCGGCGTGGCGGCGAAGGAGAAACTTACGCAGATGAGCGTGAGCGTCGATACGCTGACCCTCACCGCCACCCCCATCCCGCGCACGCTCCAGTTTTCGCTGATGGGCTCGCGCGACCTGTCGGTCATCTCCACGGCCCCGCCCAACCGGCAGCCGATCCAGACCGAGTCGCACGTCTTTTCGGAGGAGATCGTGCGCGACGCCGTTCGCGCTGAGCTCGCACGCGGCGGGCAGGTCTATTTCGTTCACAACCGCGTGGAGGAGCTCCAGTCGTTGCAGGGGATGCTCGCCCGCCTCTGCCCCGAAGCCCGCGTGGGCGTGGGACACGGCAAGATGCCCGCCGAGCAGCTCGAGAAGCTCATCATGGACTTCATCTACGGGGAGTTCGACGTGCTGCTCTCGACGACCATCATCGAGAACGGCATCGACATCCCCAACGCCAATACGATCATCGTCAATGACGCCCACCGCTTCGGACTGAGCGACCTGCACCAACTGCGGGGCCGCGTGGGGCGCAGCGACGTGAAGGCCTACTGCTATCTGCTCACCCCGCCCGACGAGCTGCTGGGGTCGGACGCCCGGCGGCGGCTCCGGGCCATCGAGGAGTTCTCGGACCTCGGGTCGGGCTTCAATATCGCCATGCAGGATCTCGACATCCGGGGTGCGGGCAACCTGCTCGGGGCCCAGCAGAGCGGCTTCATCGCCGACGTGGGCTTCGAGACCTACCAGAAGATCATGCAGCAGGCCGTGGCCGAACTGCGGGCTGAGGGGCTCGACGTGGCGGGCCTCACCAGCCGGGAACAGGAGGTCGTGGGACAGATGAATTACATCGAGGACGCCACAATCGAGATCGACGCCCTGGCCGAACTGCCCGACGACTACGTGCGGCAGCCCGCCGAGAAACTGCGCCTCTACCGCGAGCTGGACTCCACGCGCGACGAGGAGGCTCTCGTGCGGTTCGAGGCCCGGCTCGCCGACCGTTTCGGCGCTTTGCCCGGCCCGGCCCGCGAGCTGCTGAACGTCGTGCGGCTGCGGTGGGAGGCCGTGCGGCTGGGCATGGAGCGGGTGAAGGTCCGCAACGGCCTGATGATCGTCCATTTCGTCGGGGACGAATCCTCGCCCTACTACAAGAGCGAAACTTTCATGCAGCTTTTGCAGCGGGTCACGGCCGACCCCTCCCGCTTTGTGCTCAAGCAGCACAATAATCGCCTGGCGATGACCGTTAGGCAAATCAAGGATATCGAGGAGGCTTACCGCGTCCTGCGCTCCCTTTGAAGATGAACGTCGTCGCGGATATCGGAAACACGCTGGTCAAGCTGGCCCTCTTCGACGGGGACCGGCTTGCGGACCGTTACGCCTCCGAGCGTTTCACGCGTGCGGAGGCCGATGCGCTTTTCCGGCGCTGGACGGGGGCGGACCGGGCGATAGCGGCCGCTACGGGGGCCGACGGGCGGGACGTCGCCGCGCTGCTGCGCGAGCGGACGGACTACCTGCTGGAGTTCCGGCCCGGTATGCCGACCCCGATCGCTAACGCCTACCTCACGCCCGAAACCCTCGGATGCGACCGTCTTGCCGCCGCCGTCGGCGCGGCGGCCCGCTACCCGGACCGCAACGTGCTGATCGTGGATTTCGGGACGGCCGTGACGATCGATCTGCTGACCGCGGACGGAACGTTCCGGGGCGGTTTCATATCCCCCGGCTTCAGGGCCCGCTTCCGCGCCCTGCACGACTATACGGCCAGCCTGCCGCTCTGCGGCCCGGCCGACGAGGAGCTGCCGCTCGGACGCACCACGCGCGCCTGCATCGAGCAGGGGGTGATTGCGTCGCTTTGTTACGAAATAGCCGGCCATATCGACCGCATGCGCGCCGCATACGACCGCTTATTGGTAATTTTCACCGGCGGGGATGCAAAATTCTTTGAGAAACGATTTAAAAATACGATATTTGCAAACTGTGATCTGGTCTTCTACGGACTGAATCGAATTTTGGAGTACCATGCATGTGAAGAAAACCATCGTTAAATGGGTCGTTGCGGCGGCCGTGGCCCTGCCGTGCGGTGCATGGGCGCAGACCAGCAGCATCAACGCCTTTTCCCCCTATTCGATGTACGGCATCGGCGAGCTGCAGACACAGGGAGCCCTGCCGACCCGTTCGATGGGAGGCGCCGGTGTGGGCATGCGCAGCTCCTCGCGGGTCAATCTGCTCAATCCGGCGGCATACAGCGCGACCGCTCCCAAGACGTTCCTGTTCGACTTCGGTGTGGAGGGGCAGAATTTCTACAACAGCCAGCAGCGCGACGGCCGCACGGCCCGCACGAGCTACAATACCTTCAACTTCCATGACATCGCCCTGCAGATGCCCCTGGCCAGAAAACTCGGCCTCGGCTTCAGCCTAACCCCTTACAGCAGCGTGGGATACCGGGTCACCGGGACGATCGAGGACGACGAAATTTGGGGCAACATCGGCCGCGTGCAGCAGCTCTACTCGGGCGAGGGCGACGTGACCGAGGTGAAGCTGGGAATCGGCTGGATGCTCTTCAAAAATTTCTCGATCGGCGTAGCCGGGCAATACTATTGGGGCGACATCGACCGTTCTTTTACCACGACGGTGACCAACAACGTGGTCGGCAGCGGATCTTTCACGGCCGCCATCGGCAAGCAGACCTACAGCGTTTCCCGTTTCATGGGGCAGGTCGGCGTGCAGTGGGACATCATCAACCAGCCGCGCCGCCGCATCCTCACCCTCGGAGCCACCTACGACATCGGCGGCGACCTGCGGCCCGACGTGACCAGCACGGTCTATTCGGGCAATCTGTTCGGCACCACGGTGACCGAGCAATCGCCCCACCTGAAACTGGTGCTGCCTCATCAGGTGGCTGTCGGTCTCTATTACCAGACCTCGCGCATCCAGGTCGCTGCGGATTACGTCTATCAGGACTGGGGCAGCGGCAACAAGGGGTACCGCGAGCAGGCCTCTTCGGGTTTCGAGGTCGCCTACCGCAATACCAACACGTTCAAAGCGGGGCTCGAATGGACGCCCAACCGCATGGACGTAAGGCGGATTCTCAAACGCTGGTCCTACCGCGTCGGCTTCCGCTACGGCGATTACAACCAGACCTTCGGCGGCAAGACGCTCAATGAATACGCTGTCACGGCCGGCATCGGCATCCCGCTCAAAATCATGGGGGCCTCCTCCATCGACCTGGGAATCGAGTACGGCCGTCGGGGCGGCCCGTCGCGGATCAACGACCGGGTGGGGCTGGTCAAACAGCAGTATTTCAAGTTCGCCGTCGGCATCTCGATGTTCGGCGAGGACTATTGGTTCGTAAGGCCGAAATACGATTGACGACTGGAAATAAAAGCATATAAATAAATCGACATCAAACCATGAAAAACGTTAAATTTCTGCTCGCCGGGCTGCTGGCTTTCGTGGGTGCGGCATCCCTGGCTCAGGATTTCTCCGATCCGCGGTATGCGCCGTGGGGCGATACGCCCGAAGCGCGCAAGGATAACCTCTTTGCCAGCAACTTCCTTAAGGAGGCGATCACCAACCGGGATTACAACGGAGCCACGGGCTATTTCTGGACGCTCGTGCGCAACTGTCCCGAGGCTTCGGAGGCGACCTTCATCCGGGGCGCTTCGGCCTATTCCAACAAGGTGGCGATGGCCAAAACCCTCGACGAGAAAAAACTGCTGCTGGATACCCTGATGATGGTCTATGACCTGCGGGTGCAGTACTTCCCCGAGAGCAAAAACTATGGCAAAGCCTACGTGCTCGACCGCAAGGCCCGCGAATACATGACCTACAACCCCAGTGACCGCGACGGCATCCGCCGCTATTTCCGCGAGGCGGTCGATGCCGGTTTGGAGAGCGGCTATGACAAGCTGCCGGAACTGACGGTGATCTATTTCTCGAATCTGTGCGAGGACTACAAGAACGACAGCGTCTATCCCGACGAGGTGATGGCCGAGTACGAGCGCCTGACCCCCGTCTTTGCCGGGGACGACCCGGTGGTGGCCGAGAGCAAGAAACAGTTCGACAACGCCTTCGGCGTGAGCGGTGCGGCGAGCTGCGAAAACCTCGAAACGCTTTTCCGCGCCCGCATCGAGGCCGATCCCGGAAACCTCGACCTGCTGGAGCAGGCTGTGGTGCTGATGAGCCGTGCGGGTTGCGACAGCGACTTTTTCCTCTCGATCTCGGAGAAGTACTACGAGGCGCGCCCCACCTCGCAGACGGCGATGATGCTGGCGCAGGGCTTCCAGGAGAAGGGTTATTTCGACAAGGCTACGCGTTATCTGCGCGAGGCTCTCGCCTCGGAGACCGATCCGGCGGAGCAGGAGCTGCTCTATGTGCGGATCAGCATGGTCGAGCTGGCGGCGCACCGCATAGCGGCGGCGGCCGAAGCCGCGCGTCAGGCCAAAGCGCTCAACCCCGAAAACGGATTCGCCTACTTCATCCTGGGCCAGTGCTATGCCGCTTCGGCGGCCAACTGTCCGGGGCTGGCCGGTCAGGCCGCTTACTGGGCCGCCTACGATGCGATGTCGCAGGCCGCTTCGTTGCTGGAAGGCGATTCGAGCTACCAGCAGTCGGCACAGGCTTCGATGGCCTCCTACCGCAAAGGGTTTCCGACCACCGAAGAGTGCTTCTTCAACGAGCTGAAGGAGGGCGACCGTTACACGGTGAACTGCGGAGCCGCCACCGGCGTGGTGACGACCGTTCGTCCGCGTTAATGTCTGTTGCGGTTCCGTGCTGCGGCTCAGAACATACCATCGGATAGCACTCCTCCTTGCGGGGAGTGCTCTCTTGCTGTCATCCTGCCATAAAGAGGAGGCGACACTCGCGGCGGACCAGCAGGTCCGCATGACCGAATACAGCGAAAACCTGTCGGTCATCACCTCCGAGAACGGGCAGAAGTCCTATCACTTCACCGCTCCGCTGATGGAGGGGTACACCCTTGCCCGGGAGCCGTATCGCGAGTTCCGCAAGGGGGTCCGAATCGTGACCTACAACAAGGGCGATTCCCTCTCCACGGTCGATGCCACCCTGACGGCCAACTACGCCATCTATTACGAGAAGCGCGAACTGTGGGAGGCCAAAGGGAACGTGGTGATCGTCAAGGAGGACGGCAAGCGGCTCTACACCCAGCAGCTTTTCTGGAACGCCACCACCAAGCGCATCTACTCCAACGTCGATACCCGCATCGTGGATGGGGTGGACAACTTCATCGGCGAGGGTTTCGAGTCCGACGACGAGCTTCGAAAATGGAAGTTCCGCCGTATGAAAGGACGCATGACCGTCGAGGTGACTCCCACGGGCGAACGCACGCAGGAGATACCGCTCGCTCCCACGCCGCTGGAAGAGGAGGAGCGGGCTGGGCGTCTTGCGCCGCTTTCGGACCGCAGCTCCGATCCGTCCGCAGATTCCGCCCTGTCTTCGGCGTCAGAGGCGTCAGGGGTAACGGGGGCCACGGGTTCGGCTGCTGCGACCGGGGCGGGCGATACGACGAGTTCGACGGATGCGGCGGGTTCGTCCGCCGCGGGCGACGAAAGCGTCCCTTCCGGCAGGGTGCGCGACCACGGCTCTTCGACGGGTACATCCGCTTCCGCCGAGCCTGCTGCGGACGTCTCACCCTCCGGTTCCCGGCCCGCTGCGAACGCACCTGTTTCCGCCGGGAACGGCGACGCGCCGGCGGCCGCGTCCGCTGCGACCGCTGAGGACGGCACAGCCGGTGAACAGGCGGCCGCAGCATCGTCCGATGCCGCATCGGGCGGACGACCGCAGACCGATTCCTGACGCGATGGCTGCTACGGTGCTCATAATCGTCGTGATGCTGCTCCTGTCGGCCTTCTTCTCTGGCATGGAGATCGCTTTCACGAGCAAAAACCGCCTCAAGCTGGAGATCGACCGCAAGCAGAGCCGTGCGTTCGACTATATCGCAGCTGTTTTCACGCGCCATCCCGGTCAGTACCTCACCACCATCCTGGTCGGCAACAACATCGCGCTGGTCATCTACTCGCTCTATATGACCGTGCTGCTGCGCGGGGTGGCCCACGCCTTGGGCTGGGAGCAGATCGCCCGCGGGTCGGTGGCCATCGAGACCGGGATTTCGACGCTGGTCATCATCTTCGTGGCGGAGTTCCTGCCCAAGTCGATCTTCCGCAACAACCCCAATTTCTACTACCGGGCCCTGGCTCCCGTGATCTACTTCTTCTACCTGCTGCTCTATCCCGTCGCGCGGCTGACCACGCTGCTTTCGCACGGCATCCTGCGGCTGGTGGGACGCAAGGTCGAAGCCCCTGCCGTGCAGATGAATTTCGACCGCACCGATCTGGCGAGCCTGCTCGATGCCAACAACGCCGAGATCCAGCACGAGTCGGACAACGAAATCCGCCTGTTCCAGAACGCGCTGGATTTTCCCGACCTCCGTGTCCGCAACTGCATGGTGCCGCGCGTGGATATCGAGGCGGTGGATATCTCCACCTCGATCGGGGAGCTGACCGAGCGGTTCGTGGAGAGCAAATACTCGCGCATCTTCGTTTGGGAGAACAGCATCGACAACATCGTGGGGTATGTCAATTCCAAGAGCCTTTTCCACCGGCCCGCCACCATCCGCGAAGTGCTTATGCAGGTGAGCTTCGTGCCCGAAACCATGCCCCTGCAACTGCTGCTCGAGAACCTTATCAAGCGGCGCAACAACATCGCCGTGGTGATCGACGAGTTCGGGGGTACGGCCGGAATCATCTCGCTGGAGGATGTGCTGGAGCAGATTTTCGGCGAAATCGAGGACGAGCACGACGTTCCCGACCTGACCGAAAAACGGGTCGGCGACCGCGAATGGGTCCTCTCGTGCCGGCTCGAGGTGCGCTACCTCAACGAAAAATACGACCTGGGCATCGAGGAGAGCCGCGAATACGACACCCTGGCGGGTTTCATCATCTACCATTACGAGGGCATCCCCTCGGCGGGCGAGACCGTCCGCATCGGCCACCTCGAGCTCAAGATCCTGCGCACGACCCGTTCGCGCATCGAATTGGCCCGCGTGCGGGTGTTGTGATTATCCGATAAAAAGTGCCCCTCGACGCACGTTTTCCAAATTAATTTACTACCTTTGACTGCTCAATCGAAACTGTAAATAAATTAGGATATTTCTATGGCAAGTTTAAACACCCTACGGACCAAATTCGGTATCGTTCTGTCTGTCATCATCGCTTTCGCGCTGCTGGCATTCATCCTCTCCCTGAAAACCGACCTGGGCTTTTCGGGGAACGATCCCAAGGTCGGCGTGATGGACGGCGATAAGATCCGCTATTCGGAGTATCTGGATGCCTACAACGCCGTCCGCGAGCAGAGCGGCGCCACCGAAGCGGACGACAGGCAGGCCGATATGCTGTCGGGCGCAGCCTGGCAGACGCTCGTATCGCGGCATGTGATGAAGCCCGGTTTCGAGAAAATGGGAATCACCGTCACCGAACCCGAGCGGCTCGCCATCATCAGCGGCGAGCATCCCACGCAGGCCCTTTACCAGATCTTCGCCGATCCCCGTACGGGTCAGTACAACGTGGCGGCCGTCACCGAATTCCTCGCGCGTGCCGAATCCGATCCCCGGGCGCAGCAGGCGTGGAGCTACCTGATCGCCCAGGCCCGCGACGAGCGCGAGGTGGCCAAATACCTGGGACTGGTGCGCGGCGGCTCCTATGTCAATGCGCTGGAGGTGGCCAACGGCACGGATGCAGCCAACAGGAGCTTCTCCGGAAAATGGGTGGGCAAGAAATACAACACGGTGCCCGATTCGCTCGTGGATGTTTCCGACGCCGAGATCAAGGCGTACTACAAACAGCACCGGGAGCAGTTCCGGCAAACGCCGTCGCGCACGCTTTCGTATGTGGTTTTCGAGGTGACCCCCACGCAGCAGGATATGGAGGCTTTGGAGCAGACCGTCCGCGCCGTGAACGAGGAGTTCTCCGCCACCGACGACCTGCGTTCGTTCGTGCGGCGCAACCGTAACGCACAGATCGCCGACCGGTTCGTCACGGCCGCCCAGTTGCCGGACGACGAGGCCGGGCCGCTGATGGCCGGCAACCAGTACGGTCCCACGCTCAAGAACAATGAGTGGACGATGGCCCGCGTACTCGATACGCGGATGGTGCCCGATTCGCTCGGCATCCGTCATATCGTGCTTCCCTATACCGAGGATAAACTCGCCGACAGCCTGCTGACGGCGCTGCGCGGCGGGGCCGACTTCGCCGAGACCGCCCGTCAGTACTCGGTTTACGAAACGACCGCACAGAACGGCGGGGATGTGGGCGTGCTGCCCTTCTCGGCCTTCACGGGCGATTTCATCGAGCCGCTGGCCGCCGCTCGGCAGGGCGACATCGTGAAGATCGCCTCGGGCGACGCCGTGCAGCTCATGCAGATTTACCGTGCCGACAAACCCTCGAAGCATATCCGCATCGCCAGCGTCACCTATCCGGTCGAGGCTTCCGAGGCGACCCGTCTGGCCGCGCATAACCAGGCCGGCATCTTCTCGGTCAATGCCAAGGGATCGGTCGATGCCTTCAACGAGGCTGCGGCCGCAGCGGCCGTCACCCCGCGTGTGGCGACCGTGCAGGAGGGTGAGCGCGCCATCCGCGGGCTGGAGAAGTCGCGCGAGCTGGTTCGCTGGGCCAACGGAGCCGAGCGGAACGACATTTCCGAGATTTTCAACGTGGGGAACGACTATGTGGTCGCCGTCCTCACCGACATCGACGACAACCTCTACGCTCCGGTGTCGAAAGTCTCCACGCAAATCCGCAACCGCCTGTTGCGCGACAAGAAGTACGAATATATCCTCCGCGACGTGCAGGGCACGACCCTCGACGAAGTGGCCGCAAGTCTGGGGAGCGAGGTTGCGCCTTTCGAGCATGTCCGCTACGGGTCGTTCTACGTCAATGGCATCGGCATCGAGCCGCGCCTGATCGGGGCCATCGCAGCCACCACCGGGCAGGGGACGCTCTCCGCTCCGGTGAAGGGGCTGAGCGGGCTTTACCTGTTTGAAGTGGACGACATCGCGGTCGAGGAGAAGCAGACGCCCGAAGCGGAGCGAGTGCGTGCACAGGCCGCCGCTGAACAGGCTGCGCAGCAGGGGGCTTTCAACGCTATCCAGCAGCTTGCCGAAATCCGCGACCTGCGGGGCATGTACTTCTGACGCTGCGACCGAAAGGGGCTGGGTCGGGGATGCCCGGCACCTGCCCGCAGAGAAGGAGATACGGGGCGCACAAGGCAGATGGAGGCGAAAGGGTAGCGACCCGAGGCCTGTTTACGGTTTGCGACTTTGCGACTCGCGACTTGCGACTCGTCCGGCGAAGGCTTTGACGAAACATGGTACGATCTGAAATTCCGGGCATTTGTCCGGAATTTCTTGTTGAAGGCTGCCGGGCCCGGCGGTCTTCCGATATCGGACTTCTTTCGGGCAGGGGAGAGAGGTGGCATTTTGATTGGAAGCATAGCTTCGTGGCGGGCGGGTTGAGCGCATCCGGTGATACCGGCATGTTGGAGGGATGGTCGCGTGAGCCGGCGGATCGTGTGCACGAAAGAAAATCCACTCTCCGTGCGGCGGCCTCGGGGAACGAGAGCCGGGATGTGTTCCGATTCGTTCCGCACTTTCCGTTCGGTGAGGATTTTCCGAGCCGCTGCATATCGGTTGATTCCATTCGCGGGAAGTTGATTCCATTCGCGTAAAATTGCTAAATTTGCCTATCGAACTCAAATCATCGCAGCTATGCAAAATTTCATCTACCACAACCCCACGAAGCTGGTCTTCGGCAAGGGGATGATCGCACGCCTGTCCCAACTCATTCCGGCCGGCAAACGGATCATGGTTACTTTCGGAGGCGGGAGTGCCCGGCGCAACGGCGTGTATGACCAGGTCGCCCGTGCGCTCGAGGGGCGGGAATACGTCGAATTCTGGGGTATCGAACCCAACCCCACGGTCGAGACCCTGCGGGAAGCGATCGCCCTCGGACGGGAACACCGGGTCGATTTTCTGCTGGCTGTGGGCGGCGGGTCGGTGATCGACGGCACGAAACTCATCGCCGCCGGCCTGCGCTATGAGGGCGACCCGTGGGAAATCGTACTCCGAGGCCGGGCCGACGATACCGTGCCGCTGGGTACGGTGCTCACGATGGCCGCCACCGGCTCGGAGATGAACAGCGGCGCCGTTATCTCGCGCAGCGAGACGCGCGAGAAATACGCTTTCCAGGGGAGTTATCCCGTCTTTTCCGTTCTCGATCCGCAGACCACTTTCTCGCTGCCCCAGCGGCAGATCGCGGCGGGCTTGTCGGATACGTTCGTGCACGTGATGGAGCAGTACCTCACCACGACCGGCCAGTCGCGCCTGATGGATCGCTGGGCTGAAGGCATCCTGCACACCGTAGTCGAGGTCGCGCCCCTGATCCGCGAGGAGCGGCGCGACTACGATGCGATGGCCGACTACATGCTGGCCGCCACGCTTGCCCTGAACGATATGATCCGCATGGGTGTCAGCCAGGACTGGGCGACCCATATGATCGGCCACGAGCTGACGGCGCTGCACGGACTGACGCACGGAGCGACGCTTGCCATCGTGTTCAATGGCACACTGCGTGTGCTTCGGGAGCAGAAGCGCGACAAGATCCTGCAATACGGCGCCCGCATCTGGGGTATCGTCGAGGGGACCGACGACGAGCGCATCGACCGTACCATCGCCCGAACGGAGGAGTTCTTCCGTTCGCTGGGCCTCTCGACCCGCCTTTCGGAAGAGGGGATCGGCCGGGAGACGATCCTCGAGATCGAACGGCGCTTCGATGCCGCCGGCGTCCGCCACGGCGAGGCGCAGAATGTGGACGGCGCACTGGCCCGCCGCATCCTGGAGGCCTGCCTCTGACCCCTGCACGACCTTACGGGTTCCGAGGTGGGCGCACTCCGTCCCGTCGCTGCGGCTGAAATGCAAGCAGTTCCGGTACCCGGGAAACGTCGTTGTTGCGGACGGTGTTTCCGTCCCGGAAAACCGAGGCATCCCGTTTTGTTCCGCCCCGACCCGTTTTGTTCCGCCCCGACCCGTTGTGGCCGGGGCGGAATGTGTTGCAGCCTTCGTCCCACCGACCCGTCCCACCGAATTGTCCCATCGACTTGTTTCACCGACTCGTCCCACCGAACCCGTCCCACTGAACCCGTCCCACTGAACCCGTCCTACCGACCCGTTTCACTGAACCCGTCCTCTTGAACGCCTCATGCCTTAGCCCCTCCCCGTCCAACAGTCCCTCACCCTCCAGCAGCCCCCCCCCGCTGAATAACCCGGCGGCGGGGCGGCGGGATGTGCCCAATCCGGAGCTAAACGGGCCCTCACTCCGATCGGGGGGGGGAGGGATGCGACGCTTTTATCCCGACTCGTCGTCCGGGCGGGATGCGGCGATGAAATAATTGTGTCGCAGCCCGTCATTATCCCCGGAATTTTGTACTTTTGTCTCTCGGAAAAGCAGTAAAAGCAAGTAAAACGAAATACGATGACGCAGGAAGAACTTTTCAAGAAACTGGTGGCCCATTGCAAGGAGTACGGTTTCGTCTTCCCGTCGAGCGAAATCTACGACGGCCTTGCGGCCGTGTACGATTACGGGCAGAACGGGGTCGAGCTGAAAAACAACATCAAGCGCTACTGGTGGGATTCGATGGTCAGGCTCCACGAGAATATCGTGGGCATCGACGCCGCGATTTTCATGCACCCGCGTACGTGGGAGGCTTCGGGGCATGTGGGGGCTTTCAACGACCCGCTGATCGACAACAAGGATTCCAAGAAGCGTTACCGCGCCGACGTGCTCGTCGAGGATTGGCTCGCCCGCCAGGACGAGAAAATCCAGAAGGAGATCGACAAGGCGCGCAAGCGTTTCGGCGAGCAGTTCGACGAGGCGCAGTACCGCGCCACCTCGCCGCGCGTGCTGGAGATCGCAGCCAAACGCGATGCCGTACACACGCGTTTCGCCGAGGCGCTCGCGGCGAACGACCTGCAGGAGCTGCGTCAGGTGATTCTCGACTGCGAGATCGTCTGTCCGGTTTCGGGCACCCGCAACTGGACGGAGGTGCGGCAGTTCAACCTGATGTTCTCGACCCAGATCGGCTCGGTGGCCGAGGGGGCCAACACGATCTACCTGCGCCCCGAAACGGCCCAGGGGATTTTCGTCAATTTCCTGAACGTGCAGAAGACGGGACGCATGAAGCTGCCGTTCGGCATCGCTCAGATCGGCAAGGCCTTCCGCAACGAGATCGTGGCGCGGCAGTTCATCTTCCGTATGCGCGAATTCGAGCAGATGGAGATGCAGTTCTTCGTTCGTCCGGGCGAAGAGATGGGGTGGTGGCAACGGTGGAAGGAGACCCGCATGGCGTGGCACCGTGCGCTCGGCTTCGGCGACGAAAACTACCGTTTCCACGACCACGAGAAGCTGGCCCATTACGCCAACGCAGCAACCGATATCGAGTACAATTTCCCGTTCGGCTTCAAGGAGGTCGAGGGCATCCACTCCCGCACGGATTTCGACCTGGGCAACCACCAGCAATTCTCCGGCAGGAAAATCCAGTATTTCGACCCGGAGACGGGCGAGAGCTATGTGCCCTATGTGGTGGAGACCTCGATCGGCGTGGACCGCATGTTCCTGCAGGTGATGTCGGCGGCTTACACCGAGGAGCGGCTCGAAAACGGCGAGGAGCGCGTGGTGCTGCGGATTCCCGCGGCCCTGGCTCCGACGAAGGTTGCCGTGCTGCCTCTGGTCCGCAAAGACGGTATGCCGGAGGTGGCGCAGCGGATCGTCGATCTGCTCAAGTACGACTACAACGTCGCCTACGACGAGAAGGATTCGGTCGGGAAACGATACCGCCGTCAGGATGCCATCGGCACGCCCTTCTGCGTCACGGTGGACGGACAGACGTTGGAGGACGGAACCGTCACGGTGCGCCACCGCGACACGATGCGGCAGGAGCGCGTGCCGATCGAGTCCCTGCCGTCGCTCGTCGATGAGGAGTGCTCCTACCGCAAATTGTTCAAAACCATTGAACCTGTAAGATGAATGCGCAACCCCCAAAACAACGGGTAGCCCTGGCGGTCAGCTTCGTGCTGGGACTGCTGGTCGGAGGAGTTGTCGCTACGTTTTTCCTCAAACGTTTTGTCGGTTGATCGCTTGTGGGCCGCATCCTCGCCATAGACTACGGAACGCGCCGCACGGGAATTGCGGTGAGCGACCCGCTGCGAATCATTGCCGGAGGGCTCGAAACCGTCGAGACCAAGGGGCTCGAGGCGTGGCTGGCGAAATATTTCGCCGCGAACGACGTTACTACGGTAGTGGTGGGGAAACCCTTGCAGATGGACGGCACGCCGTCCGAGAGTTTCCGTTACGTCGAGCCGCTCGTGGCACGGCTCCGGCGGGCCTATCCCGACAAGGAGGTGGTGCTCTACGACGAGCGGTTTACCTCCGTGCTGGCGCACCGTGCGATGCGCGACGGCGGGCTGCGGAAGATGGCCCGGCGCGACAAGGCTCTGGTGGACAGGATTTCGGCGACGATCATCCTGCAAGGGTACATGGAGAGCCGAAAATGAATTGAAATAAAACAAGAAAAGATATGATCTATCCGATCGTCATATACGGGTCGCAGACCCTCAGGCAGAAGTGCGAGCCGATCGCACCAGACTATCCCGGGCTGCAGCAGCTCGTGGAAGATATGTTCCTCACGCTCCGCGAAGCCGAGGGGGTGGGGCTCGCCGCCCCGCAAATCGGCAAGAACATCCGCCTGTTCGTGGTGGACTGCACCCCCTGGGGGGAGGACAATCCCGAGCTGGCCGAATACAAGCGGGCTTTCATCAATGCCGAAATCTATGCCTGTTCCGAGGAGACGGGGCTCTTCAACGAGGGGTGCCTCTCGCTGCCGGGGTTGCACGAGGACGTCAGACGACCGTTGGCGATCCGTATGCGCTACCTGGATGAACACCTGGTCGAGCACGACGAGGCTTTCGAGGGACTTCCGGCACGGGTCATCCAGCATGAGTACGACCATATCGAGGGTACGGTCTTTACCGACCGGCTCTCTCCTCTGCGGCGCAACCTGCTCAGGGGCAAGCTGCTGAACCTGACCAAAGGGAAATACAGTTGCAGCTACAAGACGCGGTAGCGCAGGCTGACCGCCGCCCTGAATCCTCCCGCAAGGCCGGGAGGATTTTCCGTTTTCGGCCGGCGCGGAGAGGGACGGAGAGATTGGACGGAAGCGATCGGATACGGCCGGCTATCCCGGAAAACGGTTAAATTTCGGTTTCAACGGTCGATAGCGGAAATTTTTTCTTATCTTTGTCTATGGAAGGCCGGAAAGGGCTTTCGTGCAAACGTAACTAACCAAAACAGTCAAAGATGATGAAGAAACTTCTTGCATTGGCATTTGCCGTCGGTATGTTCACGGCATGCGGCGTTGTCAAAACCCCGGTTACGGGTATGATCTACACCGATGTGAAGGACGGGTTGGCCGTTACGGGCAACGCCGGTTCGAGCAAGGTCGGCACGGCCGAAGCCAAAGGTTATCTGGGTGTTGTCGCCCTAGGCGATGCCAGCATCCAGGCCGCCGCAAAGGAGGCCGGAATCACCCGCATCCACCACGTGGACTATCAGGCCAAATCGTATGTGGGCGTTTACAACGTCTATACGGTTATTGTGTACGGCGAATAATCCGCTTGCAGCGATCTGAACGGATAGCCGTGCCTCCGGGCTCGGCTATCCCTGTTAAAACCCCAACCCCTATTCGGAAATGAGACTTATGAAATGGATGGCATGCGGAGCATTGCTGCTCGGCGTATGCTTGTCGGCTTCGGCGCAGAAAATCAAGGGTCGTTACGTGTCGAAGGTGCAGGAGGACGGCACGATTTACCACACCTTTCCCGAAACCCTCTTCTCCAGCCGGGAGGCGGGAGACCTGACGTTCGATATCACCTACAAAACCCGGCAGGACGGGACGGCGACCGTGAATTTCACCTACTATGCGGCGCAGGCCGCACCGTCGGACTCCGTGCGTTTCGAGGCGGGAAAGGTGACGCTCGCGGGCCCGGTCGAGAAAATCTATATCGAGCCCGAGAAAAAACGGTGGGTGCACCGCTATACCTTCAGCGTGGATGCGGATGCCCTCGCACGCTTCTTCGATCCCGCGGCTCAACCCGAAGCGACCCTCTATCCGGCGGGCGGGCGGCCCGTCAGGTACCACGTGCAGAAATCCGCATGGCGGGACTATGCGCCGGTGGCCTCCAAAATCTTCGAGATGATCCGCTACAACGAGGCGCAGTAGCCTTTGCGTCTCCACCGGCCGGATGCGGCCGGATCCCCGCATCCGGTCGCCCGGTATGCGTCGGAATCGTTGCCGACGCACTGCGCGGTGAGCGCATCCCTGTCCCTGTTCCTGACCCTGCCCCGTTCATAATGCGCCATGCACGTCATGCACGGCAGCGTATAATGCTCCCTAAATTAGGAACATAAAATTGCGATGCAAGGGCTTCTGCTCTTGCAGGAAAAATTTGTTTTAGCGAAATTTGCTATAACAATACTCCCCGAGTGTTATTATCAAAAACATTTTTTATCTTTGCATTGTCCGAAAGGACAGGACATATTAGATGAAAGTGTTTCGCTTTTAGCCTTGTACCGAAATCTGGAAAATTTCAAGCAAACAAGGGTAAGCAATAACATTCATCACTTGTATTGGTATGCGATATGTTTATCCATACTATACAAGTGTGGAGTATTGTTTATTTTGTTTGCGGGTATTCCAGAACCTCGGTACAGATAAACGAACGGCTCCACACTTTCTTTTTTTGCTAATCACATCATCGGAGCCGGGGTGTACCCAAACCTTTCGTTATGAAGAAATTATTGATTCCTTTGTTGCTTGCGGGCAGCGTCTTGTTCGCCGGCGCTCCCCGTGCGCTTGCCCAGCGCGGTTCCGCCAGAACCATTACCACGACCAAGTTGGCCGACATACAGGCGACTTACGAACGTACTGAGGCCACCGTGCTCGAAGCGAAACACGAAATGCTCATCGAACCCCTCATCGCCAGTGTCGAGGTGATCGCCAAGAGCAAATCCGGCACATCCGAAACCTTTGAAAATCGGAGCTTCGCCGGCGAATACCTGATGAGCAAGATTGAAAATGTCAAAGGGGCCAATTTCAGCGCCATACTGGAAATTTTGTACACGCAGTTGAAAGCCTCTGCCATTTACGATTTCTGTATCCAGGAACATGCCGACCTGATAGTCATGCCGCAGTTCAAGATCACGCATAAGATGGAAACGGTGCAGCTTGCCGACGAGGCAGGTGGCTCGACTGCAACCGAAGTCCCGTGCGAGCGCAATGGCAAATATGTAATGCAAGTCGAAATAACCGGGTTTCCTGCACGTTATACCGGGTTTCGCGTCGGTACGGAAAAGGATAAATGGATCAAAAATCTTTACCTGCAAGGTACCCTCAGCAACTCGAATGTCAATGCGCAGTTGAGTGAGGAGAGCTCCAAAAAAATCGGCAATTAAAGCGTAGGACCACAAACCATATTTCGATATTCAAACTTTTACCGACCATGAAAAAAATCATGCTTTTACTCGCTGCAGCCCTGGCGGTCGCTCCGGCTGCGTCGTTTGCACAGAAAATGACCGTGACGAACATCAATCGCGAAAAAACCTACCAGACCTCGACGCACAATGTGGACATCTGGTACGAAGGCGAGCTGAATCTCGGGTTTGCAACCGGCGGCAAACTCAAATGGGACGACGGCGAGAAAGACAAGACGAACTACTCGCGTCCGTTCATATCGACAATCCACGGCGCACGGATCACCAAATACGGATTCGTGGGCGTGGGCGTCGGAGTGCAGTACGCCTTCGGGAAGATGGACCCGGACTATGACGAATCGGACAAATGGAACACGTTGATGATTCCCGTATTCCTCAATTTGAAAGGCTATTATCCCGTGACGGAGGATTTCGCGCCTTATATTTCGATCAGCCTCGGCGGAAGCATTTGCGCCACCTCGTCCTACGATGATTCGGGGATGGATTACGGAGACAGTTGGGAGCGTAAGCTCAAAGGCGGGTTCTATGCCGAATATGGGTTGGGATTCAATTACAAACGGCTCAATTTCGGTTTCGGCCTCCAGCATCAGAGCATGAAATTCAAGGAGACCTATGGCGGCGAGAGCAGCGACGAGAAAGCCGCCGTCAATTCCTTCTTCGTGAAAGTAGGCCTGAAATTTTAAACGATTCCGCCATGAAGAAAATTATTGCCATGCTGTGCTGTGCGGCAGCCCTCACCTGGGCCGGCTGCTCGGACGATGACGATACGGATAAAGTCGATATGTCGCTGCTGACCGGAAAATGGGAGGTCACCAAACAGTATGACGGCGAACTCGATCGATGGTACGAAAACTTCGGCGAAGCCTCCGGCTTCGTCCAAACCATCGAACTCCGGACCGACGGGACGGGTACGGAGAAAACGATCGAGATTTACCAGGAACAGGTATATACCTACGAGTACGACTTCACCTACACCGTTCATGGGAAAACGATCACCATGACCTACGAAGAGGATGAGGAGTATCCCTCCACGGGCTACATCGAGAAGCTCACGTCGGACGAACTGGTCGTTGCCTCGAGCTACGAAGGCGAAGACGGCAGAACCTACACCGATAAGGAGTACTTCAAACGGATCGGCTGATCCGCCGCTGTGCCTGGACTTTTCGCCGGGTACGCGTGTTATGAGACCGTTTGCCGGGAGGATGGAACTGCGGGAAGGTTCCGTCCTCCTTTCGTCTCGGCACACGGGTATCGTCCGATCCGCTGCATCGGAAATCGCGCCGCCCGGCGACCGGGTGGTCAAGCGGGGACGTTCTCCTGCGACTTGCTGAAACGGATCCGCCTTTTCGCTACCCGCCCTCCCGTATAAAATGCAGCGACCCGATTCCCGGGCCGCTGCATCTTTAATTCGTGCTATGCCCGATCGCCTAAAAACGATAGGAAGCTCCCAGACTGATGATAAAGGGGTTGCGGGCGAAGCGGGCCGTCTGGATGCGGTACTTCAGCCCGGCCGACAGGTTCCAGCGGTCGGCGACGGCATAGTCGGTGCCCACGCCGAGGTTGATGCCGCACGACCAGCCGAAAATATCGTTGGCGCTGAGGCCGGCCAGCGGATAGAGCTTCCAGCTCGGAGCCACGTCGAAAAGGTAGTGGACGTCCACGTTGAGGTCGATCGAACAGTTGTTCTGGCAGAGGATCGTGAGCCCCGGCTCGATGCGCAGCGCGTCGAGGATGTTGTAGCGGGCAGAAGCTCCGATGCCGACCACGGCGCCGTCGCCCGTGTGTGCATAGATGTTCAGGGTCGGGCCGAGGGTCCAGTCGCCCTTGTCCTGCGCCGAAGCGCCGATGGTTGTCAGCAGGGCGGCGGCCGCCGCCAGGATGATTTTCTTCATATGCTTTCCGTTTGATGTTTTCGTTGCTTGCCGGGTCAAAAGTACGAAATCTTGCCGTTCCGGTCAAACCAAATCAACGAAACAGCGCTTTTCCATCACAAAAAACGAAAACCGCAGGAGTCACCCGCGGTTTTCGCAATGCGTCCGTACGGCAGCAGCCGTTACTTCTGGTTGAGGGCCGCATGCGCTGCGGCCAGACGTGCGATGGGCACGCGGAAAGGCGAGCAGCTCACGTAGTTCAGCCCGGCGTAGTGGCAGAATTCGACCGACGAAGGTTCGCCGCCGTGTTCGCCGCAGATGCCGCACTTGAGGTTTTCGCGCCTGCCGCGCCCCTTGAATACCGCTTCGCGGATGAGCTGGCCCACGCCGTTGCGGTCGAGAATCTGGAACGGGTCGTTCTTGAGGATGCCTTTCTCGAGGTAGATGGGGAGGAATTTGCCGATGTCGTCGCGCGAGAAGCCCAGGGTCATCTGCGTCAGGTCGTTGGTGCCGAACGAGAAGAACTCGGCGACCTCGGCGATCTGGTGCGCGGTGACGGCGGCGCGCGGCACCTCGATCATCGTGCCGACCAGGTAGTCGATCTTGTCGTTGCGCTCGGTAAAGACGGTTTCGGCCGTGCGGTCGATGATCTCTTTCTGGTAGCGGAGCTCCTTGTGGTTGCCCACCAGCGGCACCATGATCTCCACATGGACGGGCACCCCGCCCGCACGTACGTTCATCGCGGCCTCGATGATGGCGCGGGTCTGCATCTCCGTGATTTCGGGATAGGTGTTGCCCAGGCGGCAGCCCCGGTGACCCAGCATGGGGTTGAACTCCTTGAGGGATTCGACCTTGGCGACGATCTTCTCAAAGGGCACGTTCATCTCGGCGGCCATCTCGCGCTGCTCCTTCTCCTCGTGGGGCACGAATTCGTGCAGGGGCGGGTCGAGCAGGCGCACCGTGACGGGATAGCCGTTCATCACCTTGAACAGCCCCTCGAAGTCGCCGCGCTGCATGGGCAGCAACTTGGCCAGGGCCACGCGGCGGCCGGCCTCGTCGTCCGCGAGAATCATCTCGCGCACGGCCCGGATGCGGTCGCCCTCGAAGAACATATGCTCCGTGCGGCAGAGGCCGATGCCCTCGGCGCCGAAAGCGAAGGCCTGCGCAGCGTCCTTGGGCGTGTCGGCGTTGGCCCGCACCTTGAGCACCGAGTATTTGGCAGCCAGCTCCATCAGCCGTGCGAAATCGCCGCTCAGGTCGGCGGCTTTCGTGGCGACCTCGCCCAGGTAAACCTCGCCGGTCGAGCCGTTGAGCGAAATCCAGTCGCCCTCCCTGACCGTATAGCCGTTCACCCGGATCGTGCGGGCCTTGTAGTCGATCAGCAGTTCGCCTGCGCCCGATACGCAGCACTTGCCCATGCCGCGGGCTACGACGGCTGCGTGGGAGGTCATGCCGCCCCGCGCGGTCAGGATGCCGGCGGCGTCGAGCATGCCCTTGAGGTCCTCGGGCGAGGTCTCGATGCGCACCAGGATCGCTTTGCGACCCGTTTCGGCCAGCAGCTTCTCGGCATCCTCCGCAAAGAATACGACGGGGCCCGTCGCAGCGCCCGGCGAGGCGGGCAGCCCCTTGACGATCACCTCGGCCTTTTTCATGGCCTCCTTGTCGAAAACGGGGTGGAGCAGCTCGTCGAGCTTCGCGGGCTCGCAGCGTAGCACCGCCGTGCGCTCGTCGATCAGCCCCTCGCGGAGCATGTCCATGGCGATCTTGACCATCGCCGCGCCCGTGCGCTTACCGTTGCGGCACTGGAGCATCCAGAGCTTCCCGTCCTGGATGGTGAACTCGATGTCCTGCATGTCGGTGAAGTACTCCTCCAGCCGGTGCTGGATGGCGAACAGCTCCTTGTAAACGTCGGGCATCACCTCCTCGAGCGAGGGGTATTTGGTGCGACGCTCCTGCTCGGCGATATTCTGTGCCTTCGCCCAGCGGCGCGATCCCTCGAGGGTGATCTGCTGGGGGGTTCGGATGCCGGCCACCACGTCCTCGCCCTGGGCGTTGATGAGGTATTCGCCGTTAAAGAGGTTCTCGCCCGTGGCGGCGTCGCGCGAGAAAGCGACGCCCGTGGCGGAGTTGTCGCCCATGTTGCCGAAGACCATCGCCTGCACCGAGACGGCCGTACCCCACTCGGCGGGGATGTTGTTGAGCTTGCGGTAGAGGATGGCCCGTTCGTTCATCCACGAGCCGAAAACGGCGCAGACGGCGCCCCAGAGCTGTGTCCACGGATCGGTCGGGAACTCCTCGCCCGTCTGCCGCAGGATGGCCTCCTTGAATTTGGCGACCAGCTCGCGCAGGTCGTCGGTGGTCAGGTCGGTGTCGTTCGTCACGCCGCGTTTTTCTTTCTGCTCCTCGATAAGTAGCTCGAACGGGTCGTGATCCTCCTTCGATACGGGTTTGAGACCCATCACCACGTCGCCGTACATCTGCACGAAACGGCGGTAGGAGTCCCATGCGAAGCGGGGGTTGCCCGTGCGTCGGGCGACGGCTTCGACGGCCTGGTCGTTCATGCCCAGGTTGAGGATCGTATCCATCATGCCCGGCATCGAGGCCCGGGCGCCCGAGCGCACCGAGACCAGCAGGGGCATATCCTTGTCGCCGAACTTCATGCCGGTGAGCCGTTCGATATTGTGCATCGCCTGTTCCACTTCGGGGCGGAGCAGCTCCACCACATTGTCCTTACCGTGGGCGTAGTACTCCGTGCAGACTTCGGTCGTGATGGTGAACCCCGGAGGTACGGGCATGCCGATCAGGTTCATCTCCGCGAGGTTGGCTCCCTTGCCTCCGAGGAGCTCTCTCATCTTGCCGTTACCCTCCGCTTCCTTGTTGCCGAAGGTGTAAACGCGTTTGACATCTGCCATAACTTATCGTTTAAATTAGTATGTTGTGTAATATTTATGCCTAACCGGGAATGGGTTGCGAAGATACAAAAACTTTCCACGTCCTCCAAACATTTTCACTCCAGATAGGCGAATACCGGCAGGGCATAACCCGCCCCGCCCACATAGCGCGTCCGGCGGTAGGTCGGGAGCGGGCTGCCGGTGCGCTCGTCGAAGAGCCGGCGGCGGGCATAAACGTCGCCGCCCGCGACCTGCAAAGCCGTGTCGATCAGTATTCTGTCCCGCATCCGCCAACCCGAGCGCGAACGCACATTGCCCCTCCCTGCCCGCTCGGCCCGTCGCAGCGCATCCCGCAGACCGAAACGCGCGGGAGCGACCGTCTCCGTGCGGCCCATCGCCAGCAGCGGGACGCCGGGCCGCCGTTCGCGCAGCTCCTCCAGCAACCCGGGCACAAACCGGCTCTGCCGGCTCAGAACGATGGCCACGGGGCGGCCGGCCAGTTCGCCCTCGACGAGCAGGTAACCCCAGCCCGTCTCGATGCGGTCCGGCACGAACAGGTCGCCGTAGTAGAGCAGCGCCAGGTCGAGCCCGTCGAGCGTGTTGAGCGTGCGGTGCAGGTAGCAGTAGGGTGCCGTACAGCGGGCGGCGAGGTCGCGCACGACCTGTTCGTTTTCGACCCCTGCAAGCCCCACCAGCGGCATTCCGAGCGAGTCGATCACGGAGGCGATCGCTGCGATCTTGCGGTCGTAACGGGCCGCTGTCCAATGCAGTTCGCCGTCGGGCGTGTATTTTTCGTCGTTGTAAAAGAGGGCCGGCACGGTGTCGTAAAGATGATCCGTGTCGTAAAACGCGACGCCCAGCCGTGTCTGAGCCCGCAGGCCGCCCGTTCCCGGAAACATCAGGATTGCGAGCAGCGGCAGAAGGGCACGGCAAGGGGTCATCGGTGGCTTGCGGTAAAAGGATTACGGACGATCAGGGCAACGCCGACGGCTTCCGAAACGGCGGGCCGCTGTGCATTCCGTATGCGCGGCGGAGTCATACGCGCGGCTCACAAGGGTTTCTGCGGGAGGAAATCCCGCGGCGAACAGCCCAGGTATCGGGCGATTTCGTTAATATGCGAAAAGTTATACTTGGTGTTATATTTCGGACTTTCTGCCTGGCTGATCATACCTTTCGACACGCCGATACCGGTCGCGAGCATGGCCTGCGATATTTTTTGGGCCCTTCTCTCTTTCCGGACGGCGTCAATGACGTATTGGTCAATTGGTGTAATCACAAGACTTTCATTTTCGTTGGTAAAGCTAAAAATTGTGCCACTTTAAATGCATAGTCATAACTGACTAATACTTACCTATACCTAAGCGGGGATTTTTAATGCGGGAAATCCCGAGGGGGAGTGGGCGAAGGCGCGTTTCCGGAAAAAATATGCGTAGGAGTTAAAGTGCCTGCACAACCAGCAGGAGGACAGCCTGATTTTGTGGGCGTAAGCCGCTATTTTTCCGTTTAAGCGTATTATCACGGCCGCCGATTTTTTCCGGAGCCGGAAATTGCTTATCTTTATTGAGAATTGCATACCCCTTGCAACGACCCTGCCCCGGGTTGTCGTCACAGGGTCGTTCAGGGCTTGAAAGATGCAGGGACTAAGTGGTAATGCGCGGGCTTTATTTTCGGGGAATGGGCGCTTGGTCGTGCCCGGAACTTCAAAATATTGTCCCGCGCTATTTCTTGCAGAGTGTAAAAATACGCCGTAAATTTCTGCGAAACCGAAAAAATCATTACCTTTGTAACAAGGCGGGTTGCATTCCCGCCGTAACATATTGACATTAACGTAAAGCATTACGTTATTGTTCCGCATCTGAAAAGACCAAATTCAAATATACCGGAACGATAAGTGTAATGCCTGCTTGCGCGGGCTTACTTATCTGGTATATGGGTATTGGTCTACCTCAGATGCGGGTGAGTATTGTCCCGCGCATTTTTATGAGAAAGACCGAGCATCCCGAAAAATCCCCGCTGCACGATGCAGCCGTAAATCCGAAAAGGCCATCCGATTCCGGACAAACCCGAAACCGCGCCGAGTTCAATGTATGCTCTTCCGGCGACTGTCCTTCCACTGACCGTTCCGGCAAAGCTTCTTCAGCATATTGCGGCTGGTTGGGTGGCTGGTTGGACCGCTTGCTCGGCGACCGTTCGGGTGAGCACCGTTCGCGGCACTCCGGCGGTCGCCGTTTCGACCGGGCAGAACAGGAGTTTATCGCCATTTCCGACGCCGTGGCGTGGCGGCTGATCGACCTGCTGGCCGATTGCTGGGAGCGGGATCGGCGGATCGACGGGGTCGGTTCGTGCGGGACGCTTTCCGACCGCGGCGGCCTCTTGGACGGCAGCCGTCTTACCGACCGTGATCGTCTTTCAGGCTGCAACGGGGTGTCCGCCGACCGTTCGGGCCGTTATCGCCGGTACTGGGCCGAGTGCATCCGTGCGGTGACGGAAAGCAGCCTCGAACGGCTGAGCGAGTTGCTGGAGGAGGTCAAAAGCAATGCAACGCCGGGCCGGGAACTCCGTGCGCTGGTCTGCGTGCGGCGGTACGACAGCCTGTGCACTGCGGTAGATCGGCTGTGCGACACCCCTTTTGCCGGTTGATCCAACAGTCCGTCAGCATCCGGCCCGCCGGCCCGTCGAGCAGACCGACGCTTTGGGCCGATCCGATTGCCCGGCTCCGGGATCAGAAAGCGAGGTTTCCGATACGATCCTCCCCGGATCGTCGTCCTCGGGCACTCCGTCCCGATCCCCTGTCAGATACGGTCTGTGCCGTCGCATCAGACCGCACTGGCTGAATCGTCGGGGCGCTTGCGCAGGGTGAAGCGGAATTCGAGGCCCCCGTCGGGGCCGTTGCGCACTTCGATCCGTCCGCCGTGGAGCGCGACGGCGTTGCGGACGATCGACAGGCCGAGCCCCGTGCCGCCCATCTTGCGCGAACGCCCTTTGTCGATGCGGTAGAACCGCTCGAACAGGTGGGGCAGGTGCTCCTCCGGGACGCCGATGCCGTTGTCGGCGAACAGGAAAGCATAGGCGTCGGGCGTCTCGTCCACAAGCCGGATCAGAATATCTCGTCCGCCCGAATAGGCGGTGGCGTTGTCGGTGAGGTTGCGGAAAACGGATTCGAGCAGCCGGGCGTTGCCCCGGACAACAACGGGCCTGTCGCCCAGCTCGCAATGGACGCGCAGCCGCCGTTCGAGGGGCAGCAGGGCGACGTCGGCGGCGATGTCGCGCAGGAGGGCCCCGATCTCTACCGGCTCGGCGAGCCGGATCAGCTCGCCCGCCTCGTCCAGCCGGGTGACGGTGGCGATGTCTGCCAGCAGGCTGGTCAGCCGTTCACTCTGTTCGCAGCATTTTTCGAGGAATGCACGCCGTTTTCCGGCCTCGAGGCCGGGGTTGGCGAGCAGGGTCTCCAGATAGCCCCGGATGGAGGCCACGGGAGTTTTGAGCTCATGGTTGATGTTCTGTGTGAGCTGTTTCTTGATGCGCACTTTCTCCTGCTGCTCGTGCAGGGCCCGCGCATGTTCGCGGTCGCGCTCGGCGACGGCCTCCTGCAAGCGCCGGTAGAGGCTGACGATGTGGCTGGAGATGTCGCCCAGCTCGTCGTGGGGGAAGGGGCCCACGCTGTCGAGCGGCTCGTCGCGGCCGGCCCGTTCGGAAAACTCGCGGAGCCGCAGGATGCTGTGACCCAGCCTGCGGGTGGCCAGGAAGCCGGCGGCGCTCACGAGCAGCGTGACCCCCAGCATGAACCACAGGAAGCGGCTGTCGGCGCGCAGCACGCCCGCGAGGGAGACCGTATGGGGCAGCGCGGAGCGCACGATGCGTCCGTCGGGAAGACGGAGCGCGGCATAGAAATAGGTGGCGCGGAGGCTTTCGGATAGACGGCGGGTCGTGAATCCCTCGCCCTCGGCGGCTGCGGCCGCCACCTCCCTGCGGCCCAGGTGGTTGGGCATCCGGGCGGCATCCTCCTCGGTGTCGAAGCGCACCCGGCCGTCGGGATCGATCAGCGTGATGCGCAACCCCTCCATGCGGGCGCGTTCCGCAGCGGCCGCCGCTGCGGGGGAGGCTCCGGCGAGCAGGGCGTCCGCGAGGCGGGTATTGACGAGTTGCAGGCGGTCGTTGAGCAGTTCGGCCTTGAAATGCTTTTCGCGCCCGTAATGGAAAGCGACCAGAGCGGCCACCAGCACCCACGAGAAGGTGAGCAGCAGCAGGAAGAGCCGCCAATGGTAGGGGAGCCTACGCCTCGAAGCCGTAGCCATAGCCCAGGCGGGTCACGATGTGGTCGCCGTAGCGACCGATCTTGCGGCGCAGGCGCGTGATATTGACATCGATGGTGCGGTCGAGCACGATCACCTCGTCGCTCCAGACCCGTTGCAGGATGTCCATGCGCGAGAAGATGACGCCCCGGTTGCGCAGCAGCAGCGCGAGAATCTCGAACTCCTTCTTGGTCAGCCGCACCTCCTGCCCGTCCGCCGTGCAGCGTTTGCTCCGCAGGTCGAGCGCGAGTCCCTCGTATTCGACCGTCTCGGTCGGGGCGGCGGCCCCGGCGCGGCGGAGCACGCTTTTGACGCGCGCCACCACCTCCCGCACCGAAAAGGGTTTGGCGATGTAGTCGTCGGCCCCCAGGTTGAGCCCGACCACGGTGTCGTCCTCGGTGTCGCGGGCCGTGCAGAAGATGATCGGCACGGAGGCCGTCAGGGGGTTTTCCTTGAGGGTGCGGGCCATGCGGAATCCGCTCGTTTCGCCCATCATCACATCGAGCAGGATCAGGGCATACTGTTCGGGGTGCATCGTAAGGGCCTGTTCGGCGCTGTAAGCGACGCTGACGTCATAGCCCTCGACTTCGAGGTTGAATTGCAGGATTTCGCACAGCGACTCCTCGTCGTCCACCACCAGAATTTTGGGTTTACCCATTTTGCAGTGTTTGATTCTTCGGACAAAAATAGCGAACAATCCCCTTGCCGCCGCACGCGGTTTGCATATTTAACCGAAATGTAACAAAAAGGGGCGGGATGCGACTGCGGGCTGCCGGAGCGCCCCGGTTGGTGTGCGACTTTGAGATATCTGTTTGGAAATTAGAAAGTTTTTGTATATATTTCGGATGCTATTCTTGCCCGCCTTTGCAACCTTCAAAATTTGTTGCTATGATACGTTCCTCTTTTGCCCGTATTCTGACCGTTTGGTCGGCCGCCGCCGCATTGTTCGCATGCAGCGAGAGCGAGGTCGATGTGCCGCTGCCGCCGCCCGACAAGCCCTACCTGACCCTGCAAAGCGAGCTTCCGCCGTTCGATTCCGCGGGCGGGAGCGCGGAGCTGGTTTTCTCCACCAACGAGGCGTGGAGCATCACCGCCGAGCCGCCGGCGGACGACGGGGACAATCCCGGCGGCGGGGACACTCCCGGGGATGGGGACAACACCGGCGACCGGGGCGAATCCGACCGGGCGACCGGGGCGGACGGAACTGCCGCGGACGATTGGTTCGGGGTCGCCCCGGCGTCGGGGGACGCAGGCGAAAACATTGCGGTGACGGTGAGCGTGCGGCCCAACGAAGCCTACGCCGGCCGTGCCGTCACGCTCGTTATCGGCACTGCGTCGCTCGAAAAGCGGATCGACGTTACCCAGCTCAGGAAAAACGTCATCCTGCTGGGTGGCAACCGCGAAGAAATCGACGATCGGGAACAGACGCTTGCCGTCGAGGTGCGCTCCAACGTCGTTTACGAGGTCGAAATCCGCGAGGGCGGGGAGTGGATCGACGAGCTTCCCGCATCCCGCGCCGGAGAGTTGAAAGAGCAAACCCATACGTTCCGTATTGCGCGGAACACGGCCGAGGAGCCGCGCACGGGCATCATCGTGTTCAAGGACGCGGATTCGGAGCTGGCGGACGAGCTGACCGTGGTGCAGGCGGCCTGGGTGGATCCCGACCCCGAGCGGTCGGCGCTCAATGCGCTCTACGAATCGGCCGGGGGTGGCGGCTGGACCCGCAGCGAGAACTGGTGCAGCGACAAGCCGCTGGGCGCGTGGTACGGCGTGGAGACGGATGACGAGGGGCATGTGACGGCCCTGCGGCTCCCGCGGAACAATCTCGCGGGGACGATCCCGGAGAAGATCGGGAAGCTGACCCATCTGCGCCATTTGGATCTGAGTTGGAATGGGCTGGAAGGGGAGCTTACCTACAAGAACAAGGTTACTTACGAAATCGAAAGCTATCTGGACGACCTGCTGGAGCTGGAGACCATCGATTTGAGCCACAACCGGCTGACGAGCCGATTTATGCCGGGAGCCTGGTACCGGATGGAGGGGCTGCGTACCGTCGATCTCTCCTGCAACCGGTTGGAGGGTTTCGCATTCCCTCTGCTTTGGGAGAAAATGTTTGAGAACGGCCGGTATGTCGATCTGATTCTGAATGACAATTACCTGTGGGACACCACGCCCGAAGTCATCCAGAACCATCCGAAATGGAGCCGTCTGGCCCTGCAGGTGATTCGGCAGTATTACAGCGACGGAGACCACGGAATGGGGGGCAGCGGCATCAAGTACGACGTGCCCGTTTACCTCCCGGACTTCACTTTTACGGATTTGCGGGACGGCACGCAGCAGTCGATCCGCGACGTTTACAGTGCGAACGAGCTGACCATGCTGTTCCACTGGGACCCGATGCAGGAGGAGTCCGCGACGTTTATGACCACGGTTGTCCGACGGTTTCATACGCTGTTCAGCGGCCAGGGTTTCGCTGTGGTGGCGATTCTTCCCCAGGGTGAAGAATACAGGCGGGCGGCCGAAAGCTACCTTGCCGGACACGAGGTGCCGTGGCCCGTGGTTTCGGAGTATGCCGACGCCGAAGGGCACCGTACCGTCCTGCCTTCGTCGCCCTATCCGAGCTATCAGTTGGTGGATCGATCCGGCATGGTGACCGTGGATATGTTTTCGGGAGCATCCGGCCCTGATTGGATTTTCCCGGAATCTGATTTGGTCGATTTTATGGCCCAACCGCTTCAGCATACGGACTATCTCAACGGAATATGCAAAAAAATCTTCGGCAACAGCGAATACCAGAGTACCGATTTTACGATGGATAAAAAATTCGAGACCTTGCAGACGGCGACCAAAGGCAAGGGTATCGATCTGGTGCTGATGGGGGATGCCTTTACCGACATCGATATCGAGACCGGATTCTACAAACAGTTGATGGAGTTTGCAATGGAATCGTTTTTCACCATCGAACCTACCAAATCCTACCGCGAATATTTCAACGTTTATATGGTCTATGCCGTATCGCGCGATGCGTATATTGGGGAATATCCCGATCATGTCGCACTCGGCACGATAACGGACCGATACCACGGATTAAGCAACTGGTTATATACCTTATCCGATTATGCGTTTCTGCCGATCGAAGGTGTAAACATACCCTCTGTTTCAGTCGTCGTGAACGGCATTAACGATGGTGTTACCTATATGGAAGCCCCTCTTCAACCGGGCTATGCCTTTTCCGGGTATCCTCCCGGCGGTCGCAGCGCTTTACGCTGGACTTTGCTGCACGAATTTACCGGGCACGCATTCGGCCTTTTGGGTGACGAATATTTTTCGCTGGATTTCGCCCAAATCCCCCAATCGGAAAAAAGACGTCTCGAAAGCTACCAGCATGACGGCCAATTTCTGAACCTTTCTTTGACGGACGATCCGAAATCGGTTTACTGGGCCCATCTGATCGGGCATCCGCAGTACCCCTATGTAGGGATTCATAAGGGGGGATTTTATTACTTCGATGGTGTTTGGAAGTCCGAAAGCACAAGTGCAATGGAGAAAAGAAACTGTTCGTACTTTAACGCCATATGCCGGGAGTTACTCGTAAAACGCATCCTGGAACTCTCGGGAGAAGGATATACGTTCGAGAAGTTTCTGGCAAAAGACTCGGATGTCGGCAGGCCCGGTTCCGCACACTCCGCTTTGCAGTCCGCCTCTGCCGACTTGCCCTATAAGCATCATCCGCCCATATTCCGATGACCACACAACCTGCTATTACAAACTACACTTGCGTGTAGCCATAAACCCAATTATTTCACTTAAAAAAACAAACACCATGAAGAAATTATTGCTTCTATCAGTTGTGTTGCTCGCCTTTGCCGGATGCAGCCGGGACGAGACGACTTCCCCGGGAGGACCGGGCGACCTGGAAGCGGTCGATGTGCCGCATTTCTACGGAATGGCGATGATGGATAACCCTGCGCCTGAAACGCGCGGCATAGCGGTCAATTACAAAGTCTGGAGCAGGCCGGCGGCTGAAAATAGCCTGTCGGTCAAGTTCCTCAACGGATCGGCGGCCTACCGCGCTTTCGTTCAGGAGGTGGTCAGGGAGTGGGAGAAAGCGGGCGGCGTGCGGTTCCATTTTGTCGATGACAATCGCGACGCATTGATCCGTATAGGTTTCGACTATGTTCCGGGAATGATGTCGAGCTGGGCGCTGACGGGTACGGATCATGTGGATGTGCTCGACAGGCAGACCGAACCGACGGTGCATTTCGCCCAGTGGCGACGGGCTTCCGATGCCCAGAAACGCAGCGACGTGCTGCGGGCCTTCGGGCAGGTGCTCGGCTTGGAGCTGGAATTCCGACACCCGAAGTTTTCGCCCGGATGGGTGACGATAGCGGGTACGGAGCAGATCGACGAGGAGCGCATCAGGAACTACTGGATGGATGAACTGGCCGAATTCATCAGCTGGGAGGAGCTGAAAAAGATGGTGCTCGATCCAATCAATAACTCAGCTGAGGAGATTTCTTTTACCACAGATTACGACCCCTTGTCGGTGATGAACTGGCCGTTTTACGAGCAGATCGCCAACGGGCTCAAGCCGATCGAGTTCGACTCGGATTACCGAACCGAACTGTCCGAGCACGATAAGGAATTCATTGTGGAACTTTATGGAAAGTCGTTCGGGGAAGTGCCTCCAAGTAAAGAATATTTGCCGTTGATCGAATTCGATTACACGGGCACAGCGCCGCAATTTTCGGTTACGACGACCGAGCGGCTGGTCGTCATCTGGGACAAAGAGGCCGACGAATGTTCTTTCGTCGATTTGCCGGCCGGTTCGACGGGCCCTTATACCGCCACGCTCAGCCATACGTTCGCTGAAAGTAAAACGCGGAAAATCATCATCGGCGAGATGCTGGAATACGGCGAGGAGATGCCGGGAACCAGCTATGCCCTGACCCGGTTCGATTTTCTGGAAGCGGTAGGCGCCGAAAATATCAATGTGGCAGAGTGTAACAAGGCCCTGGAGAAAGTGTGGATTCGCGGGAATTATGGATTTAAGAGTCAACCGTTGGATTGCGTGCCAAATAATTGCCTCAAAGAGCTCTATCTGATTCTGACGATGCAATCTCAAGCAACGCTCGATAGCTGCCGGAATCTGGAAGTGTTCGCAACGAGTCCTTTCATCTGCAAACCGACAAGTGTATCCGGACCTCGGTTTGCGACGGAGATTGGAAATCCCGTCAATGGTGTTTACCAGACAACGGGGCCGACTGCGAAATGGCCCGTCACAATTGGCGGAGGTTGGCCTCTTGATCCTATGGAGATTTCATCGTTGAACGCTTTAGATATTAGGAATTGCAATAAACTCAGATCGATCAGCTTGGATAATAACCGGCTTATGAGCCTTGATTTCAGCAATTATTCCAATGCAGATTACATCTTCCTCTCTTCTCGCGCCTCCTATATCGTCGGAGGAGGAACTCCTAAAGGACAATATCTGCTCAATGCGATCCGAACTTTGCCAAGCAGGATTGGAAAAAGCACCGGTTTGATCGTTGTACGCGGCATCAGAAGTAAGCTGCAATTTCCTATAACTAAAACGGGAAATATTCCCGAGGTATCTTATCCCAGTAGAGAACTTCCGGCTGAATATACTACAGTGCAGCTTCACAGGAACATTTTGCCGCAAATCAATGCTATTCTCCAAACCAAAAACTGGCAGATCGTCTGGGACTCAGGATGCTTGACTACGATGGATTGATTCTTTCTTTGGTTTGTGTATTCAGGGGGCCGGTCTGCGACAGGCTCCCGATTCTTTTTTGTTCCCGCAGGATTGCATTACCGCCGCTCCGCGCGGGGCGGGTTTCCGGAGCGGTAGCCCGCCGCCTGTCTCGCCTGTCTCGCCTGCCTCCTGCCGCCTGCTCCCTGCCGCCCATTGCCAGCCTCCTGCCGCTACTATTGCCCCTGTCGCTCGCCGCTTGCCGCCTCCTGCCTCCCGCTGTTTGGCGCCTCCTGTCGCCTACCTGTCGCCTACCGCCGCACCCACCGCCGCTCGCTCGCCGTCCGGCTCCGGTTCCGGCGAAACGGGAACGGGATTTGTTAGGGAGGGGATTAGACTAAAACCATAACGTTATGCGTGCAAAAATCCTCCGATACCTCGCCGTCGGGCTGCTGCTGGGCCCGGTGCTTCCCTCCTGTCAGAAAGACCCCTCGACTTCGGGGCTTCACGACGACTACACGGTTTACACCGCGTGCGACGAGCAGGCCGACTTCGCGGCCTTTTCGACCTACTATCTGCCCGACAGCATCCTGCTGATCGGCAACGCCGACAAGACCGAATACTGGAAAGATGCGGATGCGCAGCAGATCATCGCCACGGTGGCCGCCAACATGACGGCCGCCGGATACAGCCGCACCGACGACAAGGCGGCGGCCGACGTGGGCCTTCAGATGAGCTACGTGCGGCGCGTGACCTACTTCGTGGGCTACGACAACCCCTATTGGTGGTGGTACTATCCCTACTACTGGTCGCCCGGCTACTGGGGCGACTGGACGGGCTGGCACTACCCGTTCGCCGTATGGTACGGCTACACCTCGGGATCGCTGCTCATCGAAATGCTCGACCTGGAGGCCGACCGCGAGTCGGGCAAGAAACTGCCCGTCGTCTGGGACTGCTTCATCGCGGGGCTGCTGACCTCCTCCGAACAGGTCAATCTGCGGCGCACGATCGAGGCCGTCGATCAGGCATTCCTCCAATCCGCCTGTCTGGGCAGGTAGTCATCCATCGTCAGAAACGTCAAAGACCATGAAAACATACCTTACATCCGTCTTGCGGGCAGCCTTCGTGCTGACGCTTCTTTTCGCCGCCCGTCCCGCGCGCAGCCAGATCATCCCCGGCGCCTACGTCAATGTCGATTGGCAGGTCGGGGTTCCGCTGGGCAGCAGCTTCGCCGACAAGGCCTCCGGCTGGGGCATGAACTTCGAGGCCGGCTGGTTCGTGACCGAAAACGTCACGGTCGGCCCCTTCATCAACTACCAGACGAATATCCGGTCGCTCGGCCGCGAAACCCTCGTCCTGAGCCCGGGAACGGCCCTGACGACCGCGCAGAAACATACAGTGTTTCAGTTGCCCTTCGGTGTGGCGTCGCGGTGGAATTTTCTGAAAGGCAGGGTGCTGCAACCCTATGCGGGGCTGAAGCTGGGGGCCTCCTATGCGCAGTTCTCGTCCTATTATTACGTGCTCAAGCAGTACGAAAATTCGTGGGGTTTCTATCTTGCGCCCGAGGTGGGCGTGAGCATCTTCCCCAACCCGCAGCAGCGTTTCGGCTTCCACGTGGCCCTCTATTACAGCTATGCCACCAACGGCGGCGATGTGCTCGTCTATTCGGTCGGCAGCCTCAACAACTTCGGCGTGCGGGTGGGTATTTCATTCTGACCGCTCGCGGGCGACAAGGCACAGCAAAGCCCCCGGCAGATGCCGGGGGCTTTGCCCTTTGAATCGCCTTAGCGATAGTTTACGTTGCCGCCCGGGGTATAGGCGGCCACCCGTTTGCTGCGTGGCCCGATGGGGATGCCCAGGCCGAGGGTGAGGTTGATCGAGTTCTGCTTGACGGGCAGGAACTGAGGCGTGTGCTTGCCGACGAGGATGTCGGTGGCGAGGTAGAAATTGATCCAGCTCGGGCAGCAATTCAGTGCGAAGCCGACCGCATGGGCCCGGTTTTCGACGAACGAGTAGCTTCCCGTGAGCGTGAACCACCGGATCGGCCGGTAATTGACCGAAGCCATCAGGTTGTGCAGCGCCTTGTATTTCCAAAGCCTCACGTTGTAGAGCAGGCCCAGTCCGAGCTTGTGACGCAGCAGGTCGTATTCGACGCCGGCGTTGATGGTCGCCCGCAGCATCTTGGTCGTGGCCGGGGCTGCGGCGGTTTCAAACTCGAATTCCCCGAGGTCGAAATCCGCTTCGGGTGCATCGGGGCCGCCGATGACCACCCCCTCGAAATTCAGGTCCTTGTTCATCACGCCCGTGCGGGTGTCGCTCTTGCTCCAGCAGATGAATCCCAGGTCATTGACCGCGAGCGAAACCTGCAGATCGGGAAGCACCTGGTAGGTGGCGCCCAGGTCGAGGGCGAAGCCATAGCCGGCCGGCCCCTTGAACGAATAGTCGGCGTCGTCGAGCTGGAAGGTTTCCCGTCCGTCGGACGTTGGGGTGGTCTCGAAGTCCAGCCCGGCGGCCGTCACGTCGATGCGGCCGCTGGCGTCCGCCGTCCACGAATCCTCGTTCAGGGACACGTCGAAACGGTCGATATTGAGGTGCGCCCGTCCCGCGCCGACAAGGAATTTGGCCCTTGCGCCGACGTAGAGCTTATCCGTAATGGGCATCGAGTAGTTGAACCCCGCTTCGATGAACGACTCGGCATAGACTCCGATGTCGCGGATCGTGGTGCTCTGACCCCGTTTGAGGAAGTCGAAGAGCTCGTAGGGCAGGTGCGTTTCGGTCATCACGCGCAGGTTCAGGTCGAACGACCAGAAGTTGCGGTGGTTGCGGGTGAACGACCCGAAGCCGATCAGGTTGACGCGGGTATCCAGCCCGAGCAGGTTGCGGCTGTGCAGTCCGTCGAGCGCCGTTTCGGCCGGAACAGCGCCGTCGAGCAGCGTCACGAGCGAACCGTTTACGGGGTAGAGAATCCGGTCGAGCGAGAGGTTGCCGTTCATATTGACGCTCACACCGCCCAGTACGGGGATATTGACGTACCCCTGCAAGGGGGCGAACGCCGGGTTGAGCTGGCTTCGGAAGGTCGTCCCCTCCATGAAATAGGCCGTGGTATTTTGTGCCGCCGCCGCCGATGCGAGCAGTACGGCAACGAGCGTAAGGATCCGTTTTTTCATTGTCGGGAGGGTTTAAAGGTCGATACTCAGGCCGCCGCGTTTGCGCAGGTGCAGTTTGAGGACGAGCTGCTGTTGCTCGTCGAACGACTGGTCGGGGTAGTAGCGCAGCAGTTCGAGCGGGAGGACGATCTCCACGTCGTCGATTACCTGCCGCAAATCCTGCTCGTAAAGCCGTGTTTCGGGAACGACGTTCTGTTCGTCGGGCCCGACGGCAAAGGGCTCCATCCGGATGGCGGTGCCGGTGAACGTCGGACTCGTCTGCAGGCTCAGCGGGAGGGCGCTCGTTACCGAGCCGTAAATCTGGAGCGTGTTTCTGGGATCGGCGGTCCCTTCGGGGTCGAGGTTGTCCACGAGCATGTCCACCACGTCGCTGCCGAGGTCGATGCCCTCGATGCGGTAGTTCACCGTTTCGACCCGGATGCCGGAGAGGTAGTCGCGGGCCAGCTCGCCCGACAGGTCGCGGAGCACCTTGCCGGTCTCTTCGTCGGAGAAATACTCCCTGAAAAGCGCTTTGAAAAGCGCCTCTTCATCGGCGGAGATCACCTCCGAGAAGCGGTTGCGGTACTCGGGTGTCCGCCAGATCAGGTCGGTCACCTCGTCCATTTTGGCCTGCGAAGCGGCCATCTCGTCGAAAAGCAGATCGACGGTCTGATCCAGGTAGCTGTCCGAGGCGCTCGTGAGCCGCCGGATGTCGGCGTAGGCGGTACCGCCCGGGAGCGTCGAGGGAAGCCAGATGTCGGCCTCCTCGAAGATGGCTTTCACATCCGAGGAGCCGTTGCGCAGCTCCGTCATGCCGATGACGATTTGCGCCAGAGGCATCTCGAACGCGGTCTGGTCGCCTCCGATGGTGATGTTGCCCGTTTCGACCTTTCCCAGGTCGTAATCGTCGTCGATGCAGGAGACGGCTGCAAGGGCGACGCACAACAACGTAAAAATTTTTTTCATAGAACAGGGGTTGAAGTTGGTTGTTTTTTCCCGGCGCGGGAGCAAAAATAACGATATTGGCCGCAAATCCAAAATATTCGGCAAAGAATCGTCGTCCCTGGCGGCGCGGCAGGCCGTGAGCGTTTTGCAATATGGCGGACGGTTGCGGCCGTTCCTGTAGCCGGGCATGCCCTCCCCCGCATGATTCCATGCGAGAAGTACGCCGAAGCCTTTGCCGTATTGAGGGCAAAGGCTCCGGCTGACTGCGGCCTGCCGGATGCGCAACGGTCGTTTCAGGCCCTTGCGTTCGGACCCGCCGATGGGGTGCGGTGGAACAGGTAATTGCGGCAGTAGTTGCCGATCGCCGTAAAGGGGGTGATCCAGACGTAGATGACCGCCACGAAGAGAGAGAAAAGCAGCATCACGAAGCTCTCGAAATGGTGGTGTTTCTCCTCGTCGATGTCCTGTCTGGCCTCGTTCAAATCCTCTTCGAGCTGCTGTCGGGTGGCATCGTTCAACGGTTCGTTGTCGAGTTTGCGCCGGTTTTCGTCGATCCGGTTTTGCAACGAAGCGATGCGTGCCTCGTTGCGTTTGCGGTTTTCCAGTTCCGACCATAGGCTGCCGAGGAACGAGAAGGTGGACTGCGCCCGGGGTTTACCCCGTCGGGCGACCAGCCGCGATTCGGGTTCGAGGTAGGCCATCCAAACGAATGCGACCACCAATACGTCGAGCGCCAGCATCCCCGCCGAGAGCCAGATGCTTTCTGTGCTGAACAGCGCCATAGCGACCATCATTGCAGCGAACAGGACCAGCCGGAGCTTGCTGCCGGTGAAGTACCGCCGCTCGTCGTCGCGGCTGCGGAGCCAGACCATGTGGGCAAGCATTGCGCCCCATGCGACGAACAGGACGATCGCCATCACTGTTTCCCCTGTGCTCGTATCTCTTTTTTCATATGGAGGCAGCGTGACAGCCACTCCCGATGCGCCGGCATCGAAATAGACGATCTGCCGCACGGTGGTTTCGCCGTCAAAACGCCGCTCGAGCCAGTTGCCGCGGTCGTCCACGCGGGGATAGCTCAGCTTGCCTTCCCGAACCACGGTGCGCTCGTCGCCCATGTCGCCCTCTTCGTAACTCTCTTTCATCCATACGGGCAGGAAGCCTTTTCCCTTGTAACGGTATTCGGTTTCGCCGCCGCTGTATGCGACTTTCACGACGCGGCCCCGTTCGTCGAACGTATAGGTGGGCCAGTAACCCCAGATTTCGTCCGTGCGGGTGTCGCCGTCGAAGGTGGTTTTCTCGATGCGGTTGTCGAGCTGGCGGCCGTCGGCGCCATAACGCAGCAGGGTGTCGCCCTGTTGGATGACGTATTGCACGGGCCCGAGGAGCATGTCGCGGGCATAGTCGCTCTGCGGCGCTTCGGCTCGTGCGAGAAGCGACGTCAGAAGCAGGATCGACAGTAGGATCGGTTTCTTCATATCCGTTCGTTTTTATTAAGTTGCGGGTGCGGAGCCACTGTACCGGGCATCCGTACCCGCGACGGTCGGGTTCAGTTGTCGTAGGTAATCGTATAGGTAATCGTTTCGGTCTCATCCTGCATCGACCAGGACGGGTCGTACTTGGTTTCCACCGTGCATACGATGCGCGTGGGGTAGCCGTCGGCGTCGAACGTATAGTCGTAGCGGCGGATTTCACTGCCGCCCTGCGATAAATCGAGACGCGTGGTTGCGAGGTACCCCCGGCTGCGGTTGCCCATGCGGCCGATCAGCGGGAAGTTGATGCCGTCATCGTCGTTGCCGAGCAGCGTGCAGAAAGATTCGGTACCGTAGAGCAGCCAGTTCAGGTCGAGATTCGTTTTGTCGTTCGCCCGCACGCCATAGGTCGCCGTATCGGTTTGGGAACCCTGACGGGCGGAAACCATATTGCCGTCGCGCCAGGTGAAATAGGTGTTGTCGGACATTCCCTGCGGCGACGGCTCGCTGAGAACGGAAATCAGCTCGCCCGCATCGTTGTAGCTTGCGGTCGAAACGATGTCGGTCAGCTCCTCGGAGTCCGACCCCGGAGCGTCGATACACCGGCGCCAGTGGTAGCTCGCAAGCCGCCCCGCGGCGTCGAGACGGGCTGTTGTCGTCTCCCGTATCGGTTCGCCGTCCTCCTCATACGCAACGCTGAAAACGATGGCGTCCGGAACGGAATAATCGTAGGTCAGCGTGCAGCCGTCTTCGTAACGGCCCTCCTCCACGTAACGCCGTTCGAGAACCGTCAGACGCTTCAGCTCGTCATAAGTGAACGTGCACCACTCCGTCGCGTCGATTCCGTCAGTCGAGGTGTAGGTGATGTCCAGACGGGTAATCAGCCGATCCGCTGTCCCGCCGCCGGTGCCCGATCCGCCGCCGGTGTTCTCGTCCGGCTTGTCCGTTTCGCCGCATCCGACCGTCAGCAGGGCCATGCAGGCCAGGATAAAAAGCAGTCGTTTTTTCATTTTATGGGTATTTGATTCGTTCTGTGCACAGGAGTTGGCACCTCTTTTCAGGCGGGTCGGTTGTAGGTGATCGTATAGGTATATACACGCAGCGGCGACCGGCCGTCATCCGGATCCACCTCGGTACATACTACGCGTGTGGGGTAGCCGTCGGTGTCGAACGTGTAGTCATAGGTGTACAGTCGATTGTCGCCCGCTTGATAATCCGTCCGGAGGGTTTCCAGATAAAGCTCGTGGCTCCAGTTGCCCATGAGATCGGCCATCGGAAAGATTTTGCCGTAGGAGCTGCTGCCGCACAGGCAGTTGAAAAATTCGGTCCGGTAGAGCAGCCAGTTCAGTGCAAATTCCGTTCGCTCCGCCTGCCGCCCGTCTTCGAGATATTTATAGCCATAGGTCGCGTATTCGGCCCCCAATTCGCCTGCCTGTATGCCGACCATGTTGCCATCGTACCAGATGCGCATGGCGGACGTAGGGTTGTTCCTTTCGGTGACGGATACCAGACTATTGTTTTCATTATAGGTATAGTCCGAGGTTACGAGGATTTGTACCTCGTCGTTGCCCTGCGTAACCCATCTGTTCCAGTCGAGCTCTTTGAGCCGATGGTGCTCCTCGTCCATACGGGCCATCATTTCGTCCTTGAAGGGATAACCCTGTTCGTAACCCTGAATGGCGTATCGAACGGTCGGCCACTCCGTGTAGTCGAGGGTGATGCGCTCGCCGTCCGTCTCTTCTTTGCCTGCATATTCGTGCGTCATTTCGGTCAGCCGGTTTCTCAGGTCATAAGCGAACCGGTAATTTTCCTGTTCGGTGACCTCCCCGTCGGTTTCGGTCACGTCCACGCGGACAATATGCCGTAAATCCGGCACCGGATCCTCATTGTCGTTGCCGGTACCTCCGCCGCCGGTGTTTTCGCCCGGTTTGTTTGTGTCGCCGCATCCGGCCGCGAGCAGGGCCATGCAGGTCATCATGGAAAGCAGTTGCTTTTTCATCGGTTTTTTATTAGTTTGATTGATCGTTCGATTCCCGTCTTGTCCCTCGGGATGGCTCCGTCCTGCCGGTGGAATGATCCGCCGCCGTCGGTCGCGGAGGCCCGCCCGAAGGGTTGCCGGGTCGGAACCCGCTATTTGATTTTCACTTCGGTCTGGGGAGGAAACTGCCCGTCGAGGGTCTGCCCGGCGTCGCGGTAAACGGTGTGCAGCTCGGGATTATCCGTGCAGTCCAGGTAGAACGACGGGGCACAGGCGCTCACGTCGAGCATTTCCAGGCGGTTTCCGCAACAGTGCAGTTGCTCGAGTTCTGCGGATCGCGACAGGTCGAGCTCCGTGAGCGAACATCCGTTGCAGACCAGATGGGTGAGCCGGGGGAATTCGCGCGGATCGAGCGCGTCGAGGGGGTTGTTCGTACATTCCAGCACTCGGACGGTTGCCGGTAGGTTGATGCGGGTGAATCGGTTGCCGGGCAGATAGACGTTTTGCAGTGCGGGCGTTCCGTTGAGGTCGATCCCCGGAAGCAGATTATCGGGACAGAGCAGGTCGGTGAGGGAGGGACAAGCGCTGATGCGAAGCGACTCCAGGCGGTTGAATCCGCAGCCGACAGCTATCATGTCGGCACATTCGCGAATCTCGAGTGCCTCCAGGCCCGTCCATTGCACGGTGAGTTTTTCGAGTCGGTCGAAGTCTGCGATCCGCAGCGAACCGGTGTAATGCTCGCAATCTTCGATCATCAGATAGCTCAGTTTCGTCCGCTGTTCCAACCCCGCGATCCGCTCCAGACGCGGGTTGTTCTGGCATACGAATTTGTGCAGTTCGTGCAGCTCGCTCAGATCGAGCTCCCCGACTTCCGTGTCATGCAGGATGAGGTTTTCCAACCGGGGGTTGCCGCTCAGGTCGAGTTCCCGGATCGGGCATCCGGGGCCTCCGCAGTAGAGTTGGCGAAGGTTGCGGCAGCGGGTCACGTCGAGCTCCGGGATCGGATTCCCGCTGCATTGCAGCACTTCGAGCGCCGGATGGACGTCGAGCCGCAGGTCGGCGATCGCATTGTCCCGACAGATGAGCGAAACCAATGCCGACTGCCTCTGCAGGTCGAGTTCCGTGAGCTCGTTCTGCGTGCAATCGAGCTGTTCGAGCTGCGTGCATGCCGTAACGTCGAGGAACTTCAGGCGGTTGTAGGAGCAGTTGAGATAACGCAGTTTCGTATTGCGGCTCAGGTCGAGCCGCTCCAGCAGGCCGCAAGGCGTTTCGGGAAATGCATGCGTACCCTGAACCGTGAGCTCTTCGAGTGCGGTGAAGTACTCGATGCCTTCGAGCGAACGGATGCCTTCACAGTCGTCCAGAATAATCGACTTGCAGCGTTCGGCTTCCGAGGTGCTGATCTTTCCGTCGTTGTTCAAATCGATTCCGTGTTCAAACAGCCGGGCCCGGAATGCGTCGTCGGGAATCTCGATGAATACGCCCGAATCGACGTATTCCTCCTCTTCCTCCTCCTTGTCCTTGTCGTCGCCCGGGGTGCAGCCGACGTACAGTGCGGCGACTGCGAGGGTCGCCAGAATGGATAATCGTCGCATAAGATTGAATAGGTTTAATTTGGATCAGACCGTCACGATGCCCAGGCTGATGGCCTTCACGACCAGTTCGGCCATATTGCGGGCCCCCAGCTTGAGCATGAGTTTCTTGCGGTGGGTTTCGATCGTGTTTTCCGACAGGAAGAGCAGCCCGGCGATCTCCCCTGTGTTGTACCCCTTGGCGATGGCCCTGAGCACGTCCAGCTCGCGCTGCGTGAGGGCCGAGCAGTCGGCCAGCTCCGTTCCCGTGCGGCCCGTGCGCTCGCTGATGCGGCGGAAGCGGCGGCAGAAGTAGGTTTCGCCCCCGAGTACCGCTTCGACCGCCCACCGCAACTCCTCGGCGTTGGCGGATTTGAGGATGATGGCGTTCACGCCGCAGTCCATCAGCCGGTGGATGTTCCATATCTCCTCGTGCATGGTATTGACGATGATGCGTGCCTGCGGATCGCGGGAGCGGAGGTGTCCGATCAGGTCGAAACCCGAGAGGTCGGGCAGTTCGATGTCGAGGATGCTCAGATCGAACGGCGTCCGGCCGATCAACTCCAACGCCTCCTGTCCCGAACGTGCGGTCCGAACGGTGCCGACCGCCGGAATCTGTTCGAGGATGTGCTCTATGCCGTGCAGGATAAGTTCGTGATCGTCAATAAGTAGTACGTTAATTTTGTCACTGTTCATGCACTGTTTCATTTTGCACGTAAAGGTAGGCATAGTTTCCTTGCCGGAAATCACGGTTATCCGTGATTTCCGCCCGCCGTGCGAAAAACGGCCGCACGCTCAGCACGCCGTATCGCCGGTGACCACGAGCCGCGTCCCCGACGGCGTGGCGCGGAGTTCGCAGACTCCGCCGAAGCTCCGGACCCGGTCGCGGACGGTGCGCAGGCCGACCCCCTCGTGCGGCACGGAGGCGTCGAACCCCCGCCCGTTGTCGGAGACGGTCAGCGTGAAACGTCCGCCGGCGGCCTCGAGCGTCACTTCGACCTCCGTGGCGCGGGCGTGGCGGACGACGTTGCCGAGCGCCTCCTGCACGATGCGATAGAGTTCGTAAGCCGTCTTTTCGGGTATGCGGCTCCAGTCGAACCCGTCCGTGCGGCGGAAGACGATGCGCAGCGAGGCGGGATGCGGTGCGTGGGCGATGTAATCCTCGAGCATCTCGTCCAGCGCGGCGTACCTGAAAACGGGCGGCATCAGGGCGTGGGAGACGTGGCGCAGGTTGGCGCGGCTCTTCTCCAGCAGGGTGCGGATGCGTGCGAGGGGCTCGCCGGCCGGAAGCGACTCCTCGAGCAGCATCCCGATCCCGAGCAGGTCGTTGCAGGCTCCGTCGTGGAGCTCGCGGGCCAGCCGTTCGCGTTCGCTTTCCAGGCCGTCGATGTATTTGCGGGCCAGCCTGAGGTCGGTATCCCTGCGGAAGTCGGCGAACTCGCGCTCCCGTTCGCGGTCGAGCCGTTCGAGCTCTTCGGTGCGCCGCTTCTGGCGTCGACGCAGGTAGAGCAGCAGGATCACCAGCAACATAAGGCCGCTCAGAGCCGCCGAAAAGGCCGCCGTGCGTTTCATCGTCCGGCTCTGTTGTTCGGCCTCGGCCTGCCTGAGCCGTGCGATTTCGAGCTCCTTTTCCTGGGTGCGGTAGCGGACGGTCAGATCGGAAAGCTCCTGCTGCACGGTGTGGGTGAAGAGCGAATCCTGCAACAGATAGGCTTCGCGGGTGTTGTCGAACGCTTCGCGGAAGTTTCCCAGCCGGGCGTGGTTGAGTCCGATCATGCTGTAAAGCCGGTGCATCGGCGTGAGGTCGGATTGCTCATTGGCCCTCCTGAGCCGCTCATAGGCGGCGAGGCTTTCGCGGTAATGCCCCTTCTGGTAGAGTACGAGGGCTTCCATTTCGCGGATGTGATGCAGTTCGGCGCTCTGCTCGGGGATGTAGGGGAGCCAGGGTTCGGCCTTTTGCAGATAACAGGCGACCGAATCGCGCTGTCCGAGCCGGTCGAAGGCCAGCAGCATCGGGGTGATGCACCGCACGTAAAGCTACGGCGAGCCGATCTGCGCGGCCAGCGGGAGCGCTTCGCGCAGCACGCCGATACTCTCTTCGTAACGCTTGAGGTGGGACAGGACGGCTCCTTCGGTCGTTCGTGCGAAAACGGTCTGCGCCGCGTCGCCGCTGCGGTCGGCCGCTTCGACGGCCTTGCGGGCGTATTCGAGCGCCTCCTCCTGTCGGGAGATCGAGCTGTAAAGGGACGCGACGTTTGCGTTCAGATTGGCGATTGTCGCAAGGTCGTCGGTGTGCAGGGCGATGTCGAGCGCCTTGCGGTAGTGGTCGAGCGCCCGGGGACTGTCGTTTTTCATGCGGTAGCAGACCCCGAGCGAGCTGTATATGTTGAGCATGAATTCGGGTTCGCCCAGCTCCTCGGCGATTTCGCCGGCCTGCGTGAAGAGCTCGATCGCCCGGTCGGTGTCGCCCTGCATCAGCGTCGGCACGGCCAGGTTGTTGAGCAGCATGGCCCGTGCGGGCGAACGGCTGTCGCCGACCTCGTCGAGTCCCAGCCGGGCGTAGCGGATCGCCGAATCGACCGAGCGGTAGCAGTAGTATTCGCTCAGGTCGGCGCACGTTTCGGCCAGCTCCTCCGGGTTGCGCGAGGGGTCGTCCCGCAAGGTGCGGTAACGATTTTGCAGGCTGTCGAACTCGGGGTCTGCCTGGGCTGCGGCGCAGAAGATGCTCGTCAGCAGGGCCATCAGTAGGAGGGGAATACGTCGGGTCATCGGATGGTGGGTTTGCGGTTTATAGGGCTAAGATAGCTTTTTTTGTCCGGATACGTCGCACCGACGACCGATAATTATAGGGAATCCGTCCTTTCGACCGCTGTTTTTCACGGTTTCCCGTGAGGTTGCGTCCGTCCGGCTGCGTGACCGGATGCCTTGTTTTCGTGGCCGGGTCGCCGGGTTTTGTTTTCGGGTTATCGTGGGTTTGTGTTCGGGTCGCCGTGTTTTCGTGACTGGGTTGTCGTGTTCGTGACAGGGTTGCCGTGGTTTCACGGCCGGCGGTCGGGGCGGTTTGTTCCCGGCGGGACGGCTTCGTTCTGGGGGCGAAGCCTCGGAGGGGCGGTTCGTCGCCTTCCGCCTCGGGTTTCCTGTTTCGGCTGTCGGCCCTGCCGCCGGGTGCGGCGTCAATTTTGCGCGTCGATTGTCCGGTTGCGGAATAATTGTTAAATTTGCGGGGTATGGCGCAGTCGGAAAAAGAGAAATCGTCGCTCAGGGAACAGGTGGCCCTGCTGCCGCTTGCGCCGGGGGTTTACCAGTTCCTCGACCGCACGGGGACGGTGATCTATGTGGGCAAAGCCAAGAGCCTGCGCAAGCGCGTGTCGTCCTACTTCGTGCAGAGCCGCGAACACAGCGCCAAGGTGAAGGTGCTCGTGCGGCAGATCGCCGAAATCCGCCATATCGTCGTGGACAGCGAGACCGATGCACTGCTGCTCGAAAACTCGCTCATCAAGACCCTGCAACCGCGCTACAACATCCTGCTCAAGGACGATAAGACCTACCCCTGGATCGTGGTGCGGCGCGAGCACTTCCCCCGTGTGCAGTCCACCCGCATCCTGCAACGCGACGGCTCCCAGTATTTCGGTCCCTATGGGTCGGTGGGGATGCAGCACAGCGTGCTGGAATTCATCCGCGAGGTGATTCCGCTGCGCACCTGCTCGCTCAACCTCGCGCCCGAGCTCATCGCACGCGGCAGGTATTGCGTCTGCCTGCAATACCACCTGGGCAATTGCAAGGGCCCCTGCGTGGGGCGTCAGAGCGAAGAGGAGTATGCCGAGCTGACCGGCATGGTCGTCTCGATCCTGCGGGGCGATCTGCGTCCCGTGCGCACCTACCTCGAGGGGGAGATGCGCCGTGCGGCGGCTGAGCTGCGCTTCGAGACCGCACATCGGTACAAATCGCGGCTGGAGGCGCTCGAGAACTATTCGGGCCGCTCGGTGATCGTCAGCGCCCGCATCGTCGATACCGACGTCTTTTCGCTGCTCATCGATGACGACGTGGCTTACTGCAATTTCGTGCGCATCCGCCACGGCTCCATCGTCGGGGTGCAGACCGTGCGGCTCTCCACGGGCGTCGATACCGAGCCGGCCGAGATGCTGACCCTCGGCATCCAGTACATCGTCGAGCAGATCGCCTCCCGGCTGGCCCGCGAGGTGATCGTGCCCTTCCTGCCGTCGGCCACGATGCTTTTCGACGGCGTGACTTTCACCGTGCCCAAGCGGGGCGAAAAACTCGACCTGCTGGAGTTCTCGCAGAAGAGCGCCCGCATCTACCGGGCCGAGCAACTCAAAAACCTCGAAATCAAAAACCCCGAACGCCACACCGAGCGGCTGATGTCCGCCATGCAGCGGGAGCTGCGCCTCGACCGCCAGCCCCGCCATATCGAGTGTTTCGACAACTCCAACCTTCAGGGCACCAATCCGGTGGCTTCGTGCGTCGTGTTCCGCGACGGCAAGCCCTCGCGCAAGGAGTACCGCCACTACAACGTCAAAACGGTTGTCGGGGCCGACGACTTCGCCTCCATGCGGGAGATCGTTTACCGCCGCTACCGCCGCCTGCTGGACGAAGGGGCCGAACTGCCCGACCTCATCATCGTGGACGGCGGCAAGGGGCAGCTTTCGAGTGCCTACGGCGTGCTGTGCGAGTTGGGGCTGGCCGGACAGGTGCCTGTCGTTGGTCTTGCCAAGCGTATCGAGGAGATTTTTTACCCCGGCGATCCGATGCCTTACTACCTCTCGCGCACGGGCGAGCCCCTCAAGGTGGTGTGCCATATCCGCGATGAGGCCCACCGCTTCGGCATCACCTTTCATCGGCAGAAACGGAGCAAATCGTTTATCCATAGTGAGTTGGAGCAGATTCCCGGCATCGGGAACAGGACGATTCAGGCCCTTCTGCGCCGGTTCCGCACGGTGGCCGCCGTGCGCCGCGCCTCGGAGGAGGAGCTCGCTGCGGTCGCCGGCGCCGCCCGTGCCCGCAAGATCCGGGCATGGTTCGACGATCCATCCCCTGCCGAAAACCCGTCTGCCGACCCGACCGAAAACCCGGACGAGAGCCCGGCTGAAAACCCGGATGCGAACCTTGCCGAAAACCCGGCTGCGAATTCCGTCGGGAGTCCGTTTTAAACAAAGCTTGGTCCGGTTGAAATGCGGCCGGAAATCCGGCTTAGAGTGATCGGAACTCCGTCGGGCTAATTCCCTCCCGATATAAATCGGCCGGACGACCATCCGTGATTCCGGTTTCAAACCCATCCGAAAATGATACGTAAATCCGGCCGAATAATGGTCGGACGTAATCGATGATCGGATCAGGCACCCGGATACTACGAGCAACAGCATGGCCGCCGAGCGTCCGGACGTCAGCGAGCGGGAGCGGTGGTTGGCCCGGCAAGAAGGATCGCGTGTCGTTTCGGTGCGCTTCCTGCCTATTTTAGATGCCCTCCCCCTTGATCTTGTTCCCGATCCATCGCTTTGCGATGCGTATGCCGGCCTCTTGCCCCGCTCCCGCCGGACGATGGATTCATTGTCGGACGGCTCGGGTTTGGTGTCCCGTAATCCTGCTGAAAGCGGGCCGGGGATGCAAAAGAGCGGCTGTGAATTTGGAAATTGCGATTTTATCGCTACATTTGCACTCCGATTCTTACGAATCCTCGGCCCGGATGGCGGAATCGGTAGACGCGTTGGTCTCAAACACCAATGATCGCGAGATCGTGCCGGTTCGATCCCGGCTCCGGGTACTTTTGTGAAACCCCAACAATTTGATTATCAGATTGTTGGGGTTTTTGTATTTGAATTATTGGGCAAATATTGGGCACTTTCCGTGCTTGCTGCAAAAATTTTCTATTTTTTGAAATACAAAATCGGTAAAAATCCGCCTGCGGAAACCGGAGTAATTCGTTGTTATGGCAGACAACGGGCTACTAATCTCTATTTTTCCGATTCCCGCAGACAGATGTGAAAGAACGGCGGCGGGATTCAAATGCAGGAATGTTTGCAATGGTTCACCGCGATCAAAGGACCCGCCGCCGATTGACTATTCGTAAATCGAAATGCGTTTTCGAAGTTCAGAAAACCTGAGTTGCCTGTTATTTCGGTCTTTATTGCCTTGTGTGTATTTCCTCTTTGAGCAAATGCAGGTCTTCCACACCCATTATTTCGGTCGAACATTCCCCAAGCCAACCGTTCTCCTGGTTGACTCCGGTGTATATTTTTATATAATCGACTCCCGGCAGGTTGGCTCTGTTTCCGCTCGCATCGACAGCCCAGCTTATATCTATCGACGAATCGTCATAGCTGTTGATTTCATTGTCCGCATAGCCGTAGCGGAATTTGTAAAGAACGAAATAGGTTCCCGAACCACTCTCGTCAATGGCATTCTGGGGCAGACATGTACCTGTAAACGACAGCGTATTTCCGGCCCAAAGCGGATAATACGGTTGTGAGTGGTACTGATTTTTCACTTTGTAGCCGGAATTTCCCTGATTATCCTCCCATTTTATATAAGTATCCCATTCGTCTCTCGATGCCGGTTCACTGTCGGGGCGGTAATAGGTTATCCGGTAATCGAAGTAAATGTTTACATCGTTGCCATTGACCTTCGCCATTTCATACCACGGTTCCTGGGTAGGATTTACATGGGCGCTGCCCTGTATTTCATACCATTGTACGTTATCCGGTCCGAGATTGTCGGGATCATAGGCCACCATGATTACCCCGGGCTCACAGCTCCCGCCCTCTGCCGGAGCATCTGGATTGGGATTGGCATTTGCATAAAAGGCATTGCCTAAAACCCGGAAGTCACGCAATCCTTCGACATTCTGGATCGTATGGTCGAAACCAACCGTTACGTAGCCGCCGAATCCGCCGAGGGTGATCATTCCGCGTTTATTATTGCCGATGGCGTCCAATACTTTCTGATTCATTGTCTCCTGCGTATCCCCCTCCTCGTACAGCGGCAGCGTATTGGTAAATTGTCCGACTGCCGGCATGTAGTCGAAGACTTTGGCGATATAGGGATTCGCCCCTTCCGCAGGCGGGTCGATAGGAGCGTATTCGACAAAAACAGTGAAATAATAATCAAAGGAGATATCCCCTTGCGATGCTGTTAATTTCATGCCTATAGCGCCGCCATGTGAAAACATGTGCTCAAGATTCTTGGTTTGAGCGACCGGCTCCTCATCCTCGGACCATAAGTAAGAAACACCGTCGTCGGACACGCTGGTTACTTCTATCCGAAACAGTTGGTCAACCTTGGCCCTAAATCCGCCTTCCGGCTCTTCGATGGTTATATCTTCCTGTTTGAGTACATAATCGGTGGTTACTATGACCTCGAAATCATAGTCGAAGGTGGTCATTCCCTGGCTGGCATGCAGCGTAAGGGTGAATGTTCCCAACGAAGTGAAGGTGTATTCCAGATTCTTCGAATCGGCTATTTTCGAATCGCCGAGAGACCATTCATAGGAAACGCCCTCGTCCGAGACGCTTTTCACTTCGATCCGGAAAGGCTGGTTGACCAGAGCCTCAAATCCCCCGTCGGGCCGGTTCACGGAGATGTCTTCCTTTTTAAGGAGATAACCGTCATCTCCGTTATCAGCGTCGCTGCACCCGGCAAGAAATCCAACCGGAAGTAGCGCCGACAGAAGCAGTAAAACGATACGCTCGTAATTTTTTTTCATATTCAAGTGTGTTAAGTTACTCTTCCAGCGGTTGTAATTTTTTACGGGTAAATACGATATGTGCCGGTATGTTCCCGGTGCTTATTGACCATTTGCGTATGCCGTCCGGCCCAAAGCAGTGCAGAGTTCCGGCCCGGACGTAGTCTTTGGCGTCGGTAACCAGAAACTCTCCGGTGTTTGGGTTGACGGCAATTCCATAAGGTGTCTGGATACGCTTTTCAGTGCCGTCTTTGATAAAGTTGCGCGTAACGATCTCCCGTGTGCGCGTGTTTACGATGGCATAGGATACCGTCCAGTCATTTGTTATATAACTCCATTCGGTACTGTATAGGAACAGCGAATCCCGACACAGGGTCATGTGTGTGTTGGGCAGGTCTTCGAACTCGTATGCAACCTCGTCCGTCGAGGTGGCGATTATGAATGTTTTGGAAGGCACTTCATAATAGTCTCCACGGGAAGAAACATACAGGTTGCCGTAATTGTCCGGCTGTATCCGGTGAAGGTTGATAGCGACGTCTATCTTTTTCTCTTCCGTAAAAGTTTTCAGGTCGATAACCGACACGGTACGGTCGTAATTCGGGACGCGGTAACCGCCGGAATTGGCGACATAGAGTTTATTACCCACAATGGCCATCTCTTCGGGCTGATAACCTACGATGCACTCATCGACGACCTGAAGACTTACCGTATCGATTTTGGCCACATACCCGATCCGGGCATCCGGGGCTATCTGCACGGGGCCTGCGTAAGCGCTCACATAAGCGTATTTATCTTTGAATGCGAGGTAGCGGCAATTGGGGATCGCTATTTTGGTGATATGTTTGGCCGTATTGACATCCATCACCTCGACATAATTGGAACAATTTATAACCGCCCAGAGTTTGTCGCCGTAGATTTGAATGTCGTTACCCACGTCGCCGAGGTCTTTTACTTCATAAGGGTTGCGTTCGCCGTAAATATTCCGCGTGTAGACGCCTGTCTCATAGTCGTAATAATCGAGCGAAGCCTGATTCGTTCCCATATTGCCTTCGTTGAGCAGAAAAAATCCGTATATATCGCCGGTAACCTGTTCCCACGGATTTACCAAGGTCGGCTCGGAGGGCAATACCGGGTCGTCCTTGCGGCAGGAAACCGCAAGTATGAGAACGCCGATGAAGGCTGTAAGCCATTTTAAATTAAACCCTTTCATAATGTAAGACTTAGAATAATCTTGAAATTGGTTCCCGGCATGGGATACCATTTAACCACTTCGTATTGCTGGTTGAAAATGTTATTTACCTCCGCGGTGATACGAAGCTGAGCGTGTTTGAATGGAAAATTCCGCGACAGCGACATATCGTGCGTGTACCACGGCTGGATATAATTGGCTGGAGTATTATTTCCGAGCATATATCGCTCTCCCGTGTAGATAAAACTGTAATTAAAATCCCACTTTCGATAGGAGGCGTTGAGAATCACGGAGCCGCTGTGCCACGGAATGTAGGGTATCTGGTCGCCATATCCGTCCATAACGGTTTCCTCCCAACCTTCATCCTTCTCCTTGGTGAAGTCCTGCGCCTTCTGATAGGTATAACTCAACCGGGCATCCAATACAACGCCGCCTATATTGAAACAGGGATTGAACGTCACATCCACACCACGTATCTCCACATATCCGAGATTGACCATTGTCCAGACGAGCTGGTTGGAGGTCGGGGTGGCGATTATCTTGTCTCTCACCTCGTTGTAATAAGCATCCACCGTAAGATTGAGCGACGACAGCACTCCTTTGCCGAATTGTTTGGAGTAGGCAACCCCTACATTGTATTGTGTGGCGTATTCCGGCTTCAGAAGCCGGTTGCCCAATTGCACGTAATAGAGGTCGTTGAAGGTCGGCATCCGGAATATCTCTTTATAAAAGGCTCTTATATCGAGACCGATCTTTTCAAACGGACGGTACGATGCGATTACCGTGGGAGAAAATACGTTTTTATCAGGCGCTGTTTCCATCCTCCGAGCGCTCCGGTCATGCACATACGTGTAAAGCAGGCTTGCCTGCATGCTGAATCGTTTGAGGCTGACCGATGTGGCTATGGCTCCCAGTAACGTATAGCGCCTCGGTTCGATGAAATGCGCATTGAACATATCGGTGCCGTCCGCATCGAGTTTGTTCCATTGGAAATCCGTGGACAGATTCGCCGTCCACCACGGGGTGAAAGCGAATAGATTGGCGGCCGTAACATAGACCTCCTGCTGCCAATAGTGATTATCCATCGGTTGTACGGTACTCTCAGGCGGCATGACGTAATTCATATAGTCGTTGGCGTATTTGGCTTGGACTTTATAACTGTAGAAATCCGTCACCACTTGCCTTAAGGAACCCTGAAAGAAAAAATTGCGGTCTTTCTGCCGGTCTTCGTTCAGCAACGAAATTCCGTAATCCTTTTTTACGGCTGCACCGGGATAGCCCCGCTCGGAATTGTAAAAGTATCCCTTCGCCTGCCATTCTCCGCGCTTTACCTTTCCGAAAAGAGCAGCCTCGGCGCGAAGAAACCAGACATCACCGTTGCGTCGGACCTCGGTAGTGTCGTAGCCGCCGTCCTTGTGGTAGCGGAATTTATATTTGCCGGAAGTGTTCAGATATTCGATATTGGCCGACGACGAAAGGTTTTCGCTGATCCGATGCTCCCAAAGGGCGGAAGCGTTGATAAGATCGAAGGAACCGCCTTTGAGTTTCACATTGAAACGGTTCCTGCGTCCGTCCGCGAAAACGGGTCTGCGCGTCACCATATATACCGCACTCGCCGAGGCGAAGTCGCGTGCGGACTGGAATATGTCGCTTTTCTGGCCGTTATAAACGGATACCAATTCCATATTGTCGAGCGAAAATTTACCGAGGTCCACCGTCCCGTTCTGGGCATTGCCGATCTGTATGCCGTCGTAGAATACCCCCACGTGCTGGCTGCCCATACTGCGGATGTTGACGGTTTTCAACCCCCCGATACCTCCGTAGTCCTTTATCTGCACACCGGAAAAATAGCGCAACGCATCCGATACGGAATGTGAGTTGAGCCTTTGCAGTTTCTCGCCGGAGAGGATCTGTGCCGGGACGACCGTCCTGTTCTGTCTCCCAAGCACCGTCACCTCGTCGATAGCCAGTATCCGGACCGAATCCGGGGTTTGTCTATGCTCAGCATCTTGAGCATTCGTAGTGCCGCAGGCGAGAAAGTGGAACAGCATCAAAATTACCGATATTCTTTTCACTTCTTGATAGCGCTTGTCAATTAATGGAGTGCCGGGATTTTCTTATCCCGGCACTCCGGGTGTTGTCGCAAATGAGGGTCGGTTATTCGAACCTTACCGCCAGATCGTCCCACGCAAAATATGCCGGTTGGCTGAACCCATAACCGTTATCGCTGTCGCCTGTGACGTTGAATTCGATGCGGCTGACCTTTCCCAGTTCGGAAAGATCCCATTTCTGCCAGTCGATGACGGTGCGTTCGTAATTGGCGATTTCGAAAGTCGGCTGTACAGAGGTGATTTCGTTGCCGTCAGCATCAAATCCGACTGCTACCAGCCTGACAAATCCGTCTGGCCCGACGGGATCGGTGAGGCCGTTGCCGCTTACTACACAGTTGAGCAGATAGGTCGTGGCGGTAACATACATATGATCGACCACGCGGGCTACGCCGTCATTGAACCAGATGGCCTGGAGCTTTGTCCCGCCGTAGCCGGAATTGTCCCGATAGCCATAATGCACGCAGAAATTCCGGGAGCCGTTGTGTCCTCCGAAGCCGGTTTCGGGATGCCGGTAATAAATAGCCAGTTGATACTCGAAAGTGCCATTGTCGATATTCTGTTCCACATAGTTGGAGATGGCTTCGCCGCCGCCCCAATATTTATGATCACCCCATTCGTCGGCGAACTGATGCGCGATTTCCGTATTGCCCTGATCATACCAGTTGTAAACGTTGCCCGACGACGGGTAAAGGAGCGGTCCGCCATATTGGGGCGTATCGATCAGAGAAGACCAGTAATTGGCTCCTTGCGTTCCCTTGTAATCCTCGTCCTCGAAAGTGAGGTAGCGCAGTTCATAGCTGCTTGAAGTGACATATATCGAGGCAGTCACTACGGCTCCGTCACTACCTACTACGCTTACGGTTACTGTTCCTTCGAGTTCCCATCCATCCGCAGCAGGCGCTATGATGCGCAGACGCCCGGCGTTGTCTTTAAAACTTGCGCTGACCGTCCAGTCCATAGGCCCGGTGGCTGCTCCGGCAAGGGCTACCGCATTCTCGGTAGTAAATTGGAAAATACGGCTCTGTCCGAATTTGAAATGCTCGGTCGGTTCGGCGTCGATCTCAATGCTGGCATTCAATCGCTTCACAACATCTATCGTAGTTCCGTCGGCAAGGTAGAACGTGTAGTAACGACCATTGTCCACAACATCTGTAAAGAGATAGGTATAACCTTCGGTCGTGGCCGGCAGATCCTTTCCGTTCCACTGAACCCGGTCGCCGTTTACCGTCCAATAACCTTCTTCGTCTACGCCGATCTCCGGTGTCGTTCCGTCCTGTCCCGTTACAGGGATTTTCTGGGTTTTGGCATCGTCGGCATACATGAAATCCGTTTTCCCGTCGATAGTGATCGCCCAATAGTAAATTCCCTCTTCTGCCAGTACGGTAATTATCGGAGCTTGTGCGTCCTGTCCGTCCTTCCCGTGATATAACTCGATGATTTTGCCGCTGGCAAAAGTGATGATCCAGCCCTTTCCGGAATCCATTGCGGAAAATCCCGTAATGGGATCGCCGACATCTATTGCATTAATAAGTCCCTCAAGTCTGGTGATATCCTTATTCATTTGAGCGAGGGCATTCTCCAGACTGGTCACCCGACCGTCCAGGTCATCTACCTTATTCCAAAGGTCGTCGTCGTCATACGAGCAGCTCCACGTTGCAACGCCGAACAGGGCGATTGCCAAAAGGGTAAATAGTTTTTTCATTCCTGTTGTATTTTTTAAGTTTGACAAATAAAAAATCAGCCGTATCCTTTTGGGATACGGCACAACAGAAATTCAAAACGGATTTACACCTTTTCGGGGCCGCTGAAGCCTCTTTGTCAGAACCGGACAGCCGGAGTCAGGGAAATCGCAGTTTTGATTTTCACCCGTATTCCCGCAGGTTGCAAATCTTCATAAAAAGCATCGGCAGGTCTTCTGACTCGTTCCGGTTTCACGCCTTCCCAGCCTTGCGGCCAGTGGCAAAGATTGTGAAACTTCTTGCGCCCCTCATTCAGAGCAGGAACTTACAGCAACGGGTATTGTCGCAGATTCTCACTGCATTCCCTTTTCATTCCGCATCACGAGCGTGTGATTTGGAAACCTTTGCGACGGCAAATATACGAATATTTTCCAAGTTGATGCGCCGAATTGGAAATTTTACCATCAGAAGGCGCCGAGAGTTATATCATTCCCGGCGGCCTTCGTTTTGTCCTATTTCTTTTTCTTTGCCGGTTTTTTAACCGTCAACTTCTGCATTTCCTGCTGCAATTGGTTGTATTGTTGTTCCAGTTGAAAGTATTTTGCCTTCCAGGGGTGGGTGTCGAGGTAACAATACCCGACGGCGAAAACAAGGAACAGCACGACAATCATCAGCCATAGGGCCGCCCGCACCGTCCGTGTGGCGGCGCGGATCTGTTTCACCTGCTTTTCAAGTGCCGTTGCAAACTCTTTTTCTTTGGCATCGAGCGCGGCGGTATCGACCCGTAATTCGTAACCTTTGAGGTCGTCGAAGATTTGCCGGTACTTTTCCGCCGTGCGGCCGGCCTGCTCTCCGATAGCGTCCAGCCGATCTATTTCTCCGATAATCGAGTCGGTGAGCATCTGTCCGCCGATCTCTTCACGTTGCACCCGCTTCCGGCGGGGCTTGTTATCTGGATATTCCATGTCCTTTCTTCTTTTTCCGTTTTCGTTTCAGGGATTCGTACCATTCGGCCAGCATCGGATCATAGTCGCTGTGTGCAGGCGTCATCAGCCCGCCGACAGCGTTTGCCACGCCCTCGATAAGCGTTACGCCGAGGCCGGGGCTTTGCTGATGCTCCCGCTGTGGCCGTAGTTCCGGCGTGTGTTGTTGTTCCTGCCGCTGCACGGGGTATCGCGGCACTCGGCTCGTCCCTTTCTGCCCTTGTGCGGTTATGCCGAATTGGTTGAGCAGGGAGCGGTAGCCGAACTCGCGCCCGATCTCCGAGGCTTTGAACGTCTGCCCGGCATATTCGAACCGCAGGCCGTAAATCCGTCCCTGCTTATTCTTCATCGGGTCGATCTGAACGCCTTGCCGCCGCAATGCCGCGAGAAAATCCCGGATGTCCGGATAGGCCTTTCCCAATTCTCCGTATGCGATCCGTTGCAACCGTTCTTTGGCGGCCTGCCGCGTCGGGTCTGTGTGTTCGGACTGACGCTGTTTCTGCCTGTGGACTTCGTTGGCGATGGTCAGCCCCATTTCGCGGCTGATCTCCTCGGCGGCCCGTGCCGAACGGTTGCCGAGGAACGTCGTGTCGTACACGTCGTACCCGATGCCGATTCGGTTTGCAACGAGGTGGATATGGAGGTTGTCCGTATCCTTGTGGGTGCAGGCTATTCATTGGTGTTCGCCCAGATTCATTTTGGCGGCAAACGACCGCACGATTCTGAACAGGTCGCCCGGCCGGAGTTTCTTTTCGTCCTGCGGGGCGATGCCGATCTCGAAGCGCAGGTATTTGTTCCGGCACCGTTCATTGTGGCGGTTCAACATTTCGAATTCGCTTACGATTTCGCCGGGCTCCCGGCTTCCTAAGAGATTGGATGCGATCACCTGTCTGAGTTTCTTTTCACGCAGGGCGTAGTGGATCGCATTGCCGCCGTGCGCGATGGCTTTTCCTTTGGCTATCATGGTTTGAAAATTTGAGGTTAGAAAAATTGGTTGTATAAAGTCCTGGCATCGGTAAGAAACTCCCCGACGGCGCGGTACAATGCCGGGTCACGATTCCGGATGAGGTTGCTGATCCGGGCCAGTCCGAGGTTCTGGTCTTTGAGCGTAATGAAATACTGCCGCTCTTCGGGTGTCAGCCGTCGCGTGGCATATATCTTCCCGTGCAGTGCCTGTCCCCGGCAATACTCGGAGAGCGTCTTGCCCGATGCCGCGGCCTGACGGCGGATGATTGTTTTTTCGCCGACGGAGCAGCGGAATTTGATGATTGCCGAGCGGAAAATTGAACTGTTATTTTTTCGTGTTTTCATTGTCTTGGGTATTAAAATAAGGGTCGAGAACGGAGTGATTGCCCACCGCTATCCCCCGACCGACAGGGAGCGGGGCAAGCGCAGTTTGAGGACACTTGTGGCCACAAACTGACGTCTTGCAATACTAACCACGATACACTACCGACGCTGTTTCGGGCCGGGATTCGGAGCCTTGGAAATCGTGCGAGGCGGTTGTTGCCGCGCTCCTTGCCGTATCCTGGGTTGCCGGGCTTGCAGGTAGTTGTTCAGGTCGTCGTGGCTGCGGTAGAACGGGGCCTGATCGACCACCTCGACAGCGGGTGGGAGCTGCTGTACTTGCGCCGTCGCCTGACGGCCTGCCTCGTCGTTGTCGAAGAAAGTGTGGACGGTCTGATGCCGTTGCAGGAACGGCATAGCTTTCGGTAGGTTAATAACCGAGTTCAGAACCGCAGCGTTGATGCGCAACTGTTCCGGTTGTTTCAGCGTGAGGTAGGAAAGGAAATCCATAAAACCTTCGAACGCGATCACCGTATCGCTTCCGTTGTCGATGGTGGTAATATGTTTCGGGCTGCTGCCGCCTTTGAAATGTTCGGATCGCAGTTCCCACCCTCCGGCATCGTTACGAAACCCGACGGCGAAAAAGATGCGGCCGCCCACCTCGTAGCGAACCTCCCGACAGAATGCCGTGGCGATCACCGGCGCAATACCGCGCGAGGCGAGATAACCGACCAGAGCGGGATGCCGCAACGGAGCGTCGGAGAGAATCCGGAGCGCGGGGACGGTTGCTGGCCGCACAACCGGCGAGGTCCCGCTGACGACCGGATGTTCGTAAATACCCGGTGAAAGAGAAACGGGAATGCCTTGTCCTGTTTCACCGTCTTGCAGCCGTCGGATGGCTTCGGGGCAATCGCAGTTTTCCAGCCGCATCACCAGGTCGATGATCGAGCCGCCCTCGCCCGTGCCGAAGTCGTACCAGAGATTCTGCGCGTAGTCCACCTTGAAGCTCGGCGTATGCTCCATGCGGAGCGGTGAAAGATAGAAGCCGCAACGGTCGTTGCCGCGCGACGGCTGTATGCCCCGACGCGAAAGGTAATCGCGGATCGAAAGGCGTTTTAATTGCTGTATGTCGGTCATAATATAGTCGGTTTGTTGATAAAATCGTATAAAACACAGTAAAAGAAAAAGTTGCGGCCTTACAGCGTCCTTACACCCGTCACCGGTTGTTGGAGTGTAAGCGGTTGTAGGACTTTGTAAGAGAATTTGTAAGAAGTGTAAGTATTTAAGGATAAATAGAATAATCCCTATTATCTTACATTCTTACCGGGACACGTCGCAGAGCAGCCCGTCGAGGACTTCCCGTGTTACGGTATAGACCCGCGCCGTTTTGCTGTCCTGCCTTATTACTTCACCGTTGTAGGTGATTGCATAACGCGTGTAGTAGGTCGGCGGCGCCGGAAGCAGCCGCCAGTTCTCCGTAAGGATGCGCCGCACCGACGGATGGTCTGAACGGATGCCGCGTATCTCCAGCATATTGACCATATCGCTTATGTCGAAGCGGTATTGTTCCAGATTTTCAGCATCCATAATGTCGCGGACGATGGCGATCATCTCCGCCTCGGCCTTGCTGCGGTTGTAATGGATGATCCGACGCAGGGCTTCGGTCGCCAACAGGCGCGGTGCAAACCACATTCGGCTTTCCTCTTTCGTCGAAAGTCGGCGGTGAAGCAAAAAGAAGAGAAACCCCGGCAGCTCACCGCACATCTCGGCCAGCAAGTTTTGGTTGTCGTATGTGAGCGGTGGTACGCGCCGCACCCAGTAACGGGTCTCGCCCGACTCGATCAGCACGGGATTCCGTTCGTTGTTGGAGCAGAGTACGAACTTGCCGAAAAACTCCACCTCGCGCCTATCCTTACCCTTTGCTTCAGCCTTGTAGCTGCGGGCCGTCGAGAGGTTTTTGATCCGCTCGGAATCCTCCCGGCGGTTCAACAGCACCTCGTCCACGCAGACCAACAGCTTGCCTGTCCAGTCGTCGTTGAACTGCGAGCGGAAATCCTCGTTGGTGTTGAACGTAACATTACCCTCGAAGATCAGCTTCAGGAAATTCAGAAAGGTCGTCTTTCCGGTATTGCGCTCCTGCGATACCAACAGCAGGATCGGCAGCCGTTGCTGCGGCCGCAGGTAAAGCAGTTGCAGGTAGTCGTAGCCCAACTCCGCCTGCTCGCCGAAGATGTGCGCGAGAAACTCCCGGATGCGAGGAAATTCACCCTCGGCAGGCACGGTAGAGATCGGCTTGTAACGGTTCAGAAAACCGTGGATTTCCCGCCGGTAGTCCGTGTGGCTGGGAACGGTGCAGAAACCGTCGTATTTCGGGATTTTAGCGATATAATCTTTGCCGAAATCCTGGCGCAGTGTTTCGACGTTCCAAGCTATCAAGGTCTCGATGCTCCGCCCGTTGCTCAACGGCATCCGCACCCGTTTGAGAATCGCCGTGCCCACACGCAGGTAAGGAATATCCCGCCGTGCTTTTTTAGCGTCCACCGCGGCCTCCTTTCCTGCCTGTGCGGATTGCCTCGACATCTTCATACCGGTAACGCTTGCGCCCGCCGAACGGGTACGATTTGATATACCCGGTTTTCTCCCAGCACCAAAGCGTGGAAGAGTCGATTTTTAGCGCGGCCAACACCTCTTTGCGCGTGAGGAACTCTTCGGCCGGCGGTTCCTGCGGCACGGGCCTTAACGTGCCTGTCGCTTCTTTGAGGATTGCCCTCAGGTCATCCAGTTTGATTGTAACGTTGACATTCGCCCCGGATTCCAATAATTCCCGAAAACTCATCATCGAATTTTTAAGGTTATACATAGATTCGTTTTGTTCCTTTCGATTGGAACAGGGGCAAAGAAAACGGGGGATTTCAGGGAGTCCAAAATCACTTGGAATCTCCCTGAAATCTCCCGATTATCTCTGAAATAGGGGCTTCTAACCCTTTAATTTAGCGATGCTGGCGGGTATGTCGGTCGTATTAGGAATAATAAACCGCTTTGTTTCCGAGGTGTAAAGTTTGCCTTTGATGTAGGACGGCTCCAATTCTTTCAGGTTGGCAAAGACTTGCTGCAACCACGGAACGACCTCGTATTTTTTGCCGATATTGAAATATTCGGCCATGTTCCAACCGAAGTGGAACAGGTCGAAATTGGAGAGTTTCTCGGCGCGGATCGGTACAAGATCGTCGGGCAATGCCTCTTCGCTGGCGTACCGTGCAATGCAGTCGCGGAGCCGCTCCAATCCCTCGGCAGAAACGTATGGGCCTACAGTCAGATGGGTATATTCGAGAAATACGTTTAGTTTTTCCGTCCTTTTTGCGATCAGTTGTTTCTCTGCGTTTTCTTTGATTTCGGCAATACTCGGCAACGCCGGTTCTGCCGGCTCGTCATTTTCAATTGAGGTCGGAGCGCGGTCCGGTGTCGGAACCGTGCTTCGGGGCTTTATGAGTTTCTTCATGACCCACGGAATGACGGATTCACCCAGGACAGCCCAGATTATCAAATACAAGACGACGCAGGCTCCTATGACGATCGCAAACACGAGATTCGCCGTACCGCTGTCTACGCCACTGGCCAGTGTGATAAAGCGTATGATCGTAGCAACGATCAGGCAGACGACAGATATGATCGCCAGCGGAATAATCGAACTGTTGCTTATCTTCTTCTCATCCATACCGATACAAAGATACTGTTTTAATCGAGAAAACCGATCAACTCCTTTTTCATATCATCGTCGATGGTGCGATAGCGGGCGAACGCCTTGCTGCCCTCCTTGTGGCCGCTCAATGCGCCGACAAGATTCGGGTCTTTCACTTTCTTGTAAATATTGCCGATAAACGTGCGCCGGGCCATATGTGACGATGCAACCTCGTACAACGGTTTCTGCACCTCCTGCCGGGTTTGCTGGTCGAGTACCGTTACGATGCGGTCCAGTCCCGCGCGGCGAAACGCCTCTTTGATTTTGCGGTTGTAGTGCTGCTCCGTATTGAACGGGAATAAACTTTCACTGTCGTAATCCTGATACTTGGCGATCAGCCTGCGGGCCGTGTCGTTCAGCGGTACGCGGACGGTGATCGGTCGGTCCTCCTTGGTCTTTCGCGGGATATACTCGACGGCATCGTTGATGATGCTCCGGTACGTCATTTTATAGAGGTCGCTGACGCGGCAGCCGACGAGGCATTGAAATACGAAAATATCACGCTGCGTTTCCAGTTCTTTGTCGTCGGACAGATCGGCTTCGAGCAACTGGTTTCGTTCTTCATTGCTGATGTAAATCGGCGTTCCGTACACAATCTCCCCGATGGTAAAATGTTTGAACGGATTGTTGGCCGTATAGCCGTTATCGATGGCCCAGAGGATAAACGCCCGGAATCGAGTCAGCATATCCGACACGGTGTTTTGTCCGCGCGGCTGCGGCATCCCTTTCGGGACTTCGTTACCCTCTTCGTCGAGCGTAGGCGGACGTTTTCGCTTGGGGGTCTTAACGGCTACCTTCGCCGAATAGGGAAATTGCTCGTATATTTCCGGGTATTGCAGGAATACCGATTTTTCATCGAGCAGGAAATCCTCGATCTGCCGCAGCAACTCCGGCGTCAGATTGGCGAACGAAAGTGTAAATCCCCGACCTCCGCTTTTCTTCTTGTATAAATCGAACCGATGCAGGCAGCGTATCAGCACCCGGAAATTTTTCAGACGATTCTCGGATAGCTTGTGCGCAGCAAGGTAGGTGTCAATCACCTCGAAAAAGGATTTTTCGAACTCCCGTTTGGCTTTCGACGGCTTGTGAAACTTACGAATAAGCTTTTCAAGATAGGGTTTGTCGATCGTGGATTTATCTTCGGTGAGTTGCACTGCTTTTTCAACGTATTCGGTCAGAACTTTTAGCTTGTCCTTTTTCTCTAACAAGATTTTCTGCTCTTCACCAGGAATATTCGGAATATTGATTTCGTTTTTCTTTCCCCAGCGTTTGGCGTCAACCCATATGCCTGTTGCGATACGAATTCTATTTTCCTTGCTGACATAGATCCGCATATATATTTCGGACTCTCCAGCGGCGTCTTTCTTGCTGCTGATATTATAGTAAGTCTTGCCCATTTCTCTTTTTTCTGCAAGATAGAATTTTGTCTGTGTAAAAACAAATTATCATGGGCAATTTTTGGGCACTTTATTCACAAACCACTAAAAAAGCAGTCAAACACTCTCAACCGAAAACAAACTTTAATTATTAATATACAGTATATTATGTATTATTTCCAATCTTATCTATTTTAATACATTTTGACGTTTCAAAACCGGCTCCGGGTACTGAAATGCCACTTAATCATTTGATTAAGTGGCATTATTGATTTTGCCGCTTGTAAATTAAGACGTAAATAATACGAGATAAATAGGTTGGCGGCTTTCGACAACGCCTACAGCCGTTTCGACACCTTTGCACAGGTGTGTCAATGAACAACCCCTCCCGTTTCGCAGGGCGAAATAAAAATCCCCTCCGCATGCATGCGGAGGGGATTGCTGCATGATGCACGCAACTACTGTTCGTCGAGCAGGATCTCGAGGATCTTGATCGCGGCAGTGGCGATCGGCGTGCCGGGGCCGAAGATGGCGGCGGCGCCGTCGCGGTAGAGCTGGTCGTAATCCTGCGCCGGGATCACGCCGCCGACGATGACGATGATGTCCTCGCGGCCCAGTTTCTTAAGCTCGCCGATGATCTGCGGCACAAGGGTAAGGTGCCCGGCGGCGAGGGACGAAACGCCCACCACGTGCACGTCGTTCTCGACGGCCTGGCGTGCGGCCTCCTCCGGGGTCTGGAACAGCGGTCCCATATCGACGTCGAAGCCGATGTCGGCGTAACCGGTGGCGACCACCTTGGCGCCGCGGTCGTGGCCGTCCTGGCCGAGCTTGGCGATCATCACGCGCGGCTGGCGGCCCTCCTTCTTGGCGAAGCGGGCGCACAGCTCCTTGGCGTGCTCGAATGATTTGTCGTTTTTCACTTCTGAACTGTAAACACCTGAAATGGAACGGATAACTGCCTTGTAACGGCCCACGACAACCTCGCAGGCGTCGGAAATCTCACCGAGCGAAGCACGCACCTTCGCCGCCTCGACAGCCAGTTCGAGCAGGTTGCCCTTGCCCGTCTTGACGCATTCGGTGATGGCCTCGAGCGTGCGCTTCACGGCGGCTTCGTCGCGGTTGGCGCGCAGCTCCTTCAGGCGCTTGATCTGGCTCTCGCGCACAGCCGTGTTGTCCACGGCCAGGATGTCGATGGGAGCCTCTTTCTCCAGACGGTATTCGTTCAGGCCGATGATCTTCTCCGAGTTGGAGTCGATGCGGGCCTGCTTGCGGGCCGAAGCCTCCTCGATACGCATTTTGGGAATACCGGTCTCGATGGCCTTGGCCATGCCGCCCAGCTTCTCGACCTCCTGGATATGTTCCCAGGCCTTGTGGGCGATCTCGTTGGTGAGGGTCTCCACATAGTAGGAGCCGGCCCAGGGATCGACCTCACGGCAGACGTTGGTCTCCTCCTGAATGTAAATCTGGGTGTTGCGGGCGATGCGGGCCGAGAAGTCCGTCGGCAGGGCGATGGCCTCGTCCAGCGCGTTGGTGTGCAGCGACTGGGTGTGGCCCAGGGCGGCGCCCATCGCCTCGATGGCCGTGCGGGCCACGTTGTTGAAGGGATCCTGCTCCGTGAGCGACCAACCCGAGGTCTGGCAGTGGGTACGCAGCGCCAGCGACTTGGGGTTCTTCGGCTCGAACTGCCGCACGATCTTGGCCCAAAGCATACGGGCCGCACGCATCTTGGCGATCTCCATGAAGTGATTCATGCCGATGGCCCAGAAGAACGACAGGCGCGGGGCGAAGGCGTCGATCGACATGCCGGCGTTGATACCGGCCCGCAGGTACTCCAGGCCGTCGGCCAGCGTGTAGGCCAGCTCGATATCGGCCGTGGCGCCCGCCTCCTGCATGTGGTAACCCGAAATGGAGATCGAGTTGAACTTGGGCATGTTGCGCGAAGTGTACTCGAAAATATCGGCGATGATCTTCATGGAGAACTTCGGCGGATAGATATAGGTGTTGCGCACCATGAACTCCTTGAGGATATCGTTCTGGATCGTACCGGCGAGCTGGTCGAGGGTGCAGCCCTGCTCCAGACCCGTGACGATGTAGAACGCCAGGATCGGCAGCACGGCGCCGTTCATGGTCATCGACACCGACATGCGGTCGAGCGGAATACCGTTGAACAGCACCTTCATATCCTCAACCGAGCAGATCGACACGCCGGCCTTGCCCACGTCGCCCACCACGCGCGGGTGGTCGGCGTCGTAGCCGCGGTGGGTCGCCAGGTCGAAAGCCACCGAGAGGCCTTTCTGTCCGGCCGCGAGGTTGCGGCGGTAGAAGGCGTTGGACTCCTCGGCGGTGGAGAAACCGGCGTACTGGCGGATCGTCCAGGGACGCATCACGTACATGGTCGAGTAGGGGCCGCGCAGGAACGGCGCGAGGCCGGCGGCATAGTTGAGGTGCTCCATGCCCTCGAGGTCCCGGGCCGAATAACCGCCTTTGACGGGTATCCGTTCGGCTGTCAGCCACGGCTCGGTCTGAGCGCAGCTTTCCGAGGCGCAGCAGCTTTGCTTCTTGCCTCCTTCGTATGTCAGTTCAGAAAAATTTGCTCTCATTGTTTCACAGATTTAGATACCCATCTCCTTGAGGTAGAATTTCAGGGTCTCGAGCACATTGCTCTTGACGTTGATGAAGTTGCAGATGCCCTGCGCTTCGAGCTCGGGAGCCGATGCGGGAGCGCCCGCCACCACCAGGATGGCGCGGCCGGCGAGCAGCTCCTTGATTCGGGGTGCCACCTCGATGTAGTCGTCGTCGGCGGCGCAGACCACCACGATCTGGGCACCCGACTTGACGGCCGCCTCGACGCCCTCCTCGATGGATTTGAAGAAGGTGTTGTCGATCACGCGGATGCCGGCGCAGGCGAAGAAGTTGGAGGAGAACTGGGCGCGGGCGCGGGCCATGCCCAGGCTGCCGCAGGTGAGCATGAAGGCTTTGGGTTCCTTGCCACTGCGGTCCACGTGCAGACGCATCTGCTCGAAGGCCATCGCGCCGCGGTAGGGGGTCAGCACGTTGCCCTCATCGGCGGGACGCGTGACGCACGCTTCGGCGATCTCCTTGGCTGCGACCTCGTTGAAATTGGGATACTGGTTTGCACCGAGCAGAATTTGGCGGCGCGTGGCGATGTTCTTATCCTTGGCGGCGGCGGAAGCCTTGACGCGCTCCACGATGAAGCCGGCCTTGAAAGCCTCGGTGTAGCCGCCCTTCTCTTCGACCTCGCGGAAGAGCTTCCATGCCTCGGCGGCGATGCTCTGCGTGAGGTTTTCGATGTAGTAGGAGCCGCCGGCCGGATCGACAACCTGGTCGAAGTGGGCCTCGTGCTTCAGCAGCAGCTCGGCATTGCGGGCGATGCGCTGCGAGAACTCGGTGGGCGCCTCGAATGCCGCGTCGAAGGGAACGACCTCCAGCGAGTGCACGCCCGCGATGGCGGCCGACATCGCTTCCGTCGTGCCGCGAAGCATGTTCACATAGGGGTCATATACGGTCTGGTTCCAGCGCGAGGTGACGGCGTGGGTGAACATCTTGCCGGCGCACTCTTTCGCGGGTTGGTAGGCCTTCACGATGTTGGCCCACAACATGCGGGCAGCGCGGAACTTGGCCATTTCCATGAAGTAGTTGGCGGTTACGGCCATCGAGAAGCGGAGCTTGCGGGCCACCTCGTCCACGCTCAGGCCCGACTCCATCAGGCGCACCAGGTAGTCGTGTCCGGCAGCCAGCGTGAAAGCCAGCTCCTCGACGATGGTCGAACCGGCGTTGCTGAAGGTCTCGCCCGACACGTTTACCACGCGGATGCCCTTGTAGCCGGCAGTGCGGCGCACGAGCTCGGCGATTTTTGCGAAACACTGCTCTCCGTTGCCCGTGCAGAACGTCCCCTTGACCGAGAGGCCCAGGATCAGCGGGTCGATGCAGAAATTGATGTGGAGCTGCTCGGCGGGAAGCTGCTCCTTCTCGATCTTGTCCATCACCAGTCCGGCGATGCGGGCCATGTGGCAGCCGCAGAAAGTCACCTCGACGGCCGTGAGGCAGATGTCGCGGAACAGCGTCTCCAGGTCGGCTTCCGAGAACTCCTCGGCCGTGATGCAGAAGCCGAGCGAATCGACCCCTGCGTTGAGGATTTTGAGCGCCTCGGCGTTGGCCTGCGCGGGGCAGCCGACCGCGAGGGTCTGGTGCACGAGCCAGCGATTGTGGCAGCGCGTGCCGCGCACATAGGGAAATTCGCCTGCTTCGGAACCCAGGAACCGGATGCCTTCGAGGTTTTCGGCACGGTAGTAAGGCCGGACATTGAAGCCCTCGCCCGTTCTCCACACCAATTTACGTTCGTAGTCCGCTCCCTTGAGGTCGGCAGCGATCGCCGCCTCCCATTGCTCGGTCGTAACCGGCGGGAATTCGGCGAACAACTTTTCACGTTGGGTATTTGCCATAACTATTTAGAGATTAGTAATCGTTTGTTTCAAAATTGCTCGTAAAGGTATAAAATAATTACCGAATAGCAACCAAAAATTGTTTATAAAATAACAGACCGGAAGCATTCGTCCGGAAAAACGGGCGTCCGGCCGGCCTTTTCGCGCCAGGAGGCGTGCCCGCGCCCGCTTGACGGAGGCCCGGTTATGTTACGGCAATTTAGTTGAATTTTGTGCTATATCTCCACGGATCGACGATTTGTGCAAAAAATGCGAAAAACGGAAAAACGATGAAATTTCAGGGCAATTTTCTGAAAATGGAGCGAAATTTTCGGTCGAAGTGTGAAAAAACAAGGTGTTTTTCGGGAAATAACCCTGAAATTTCCGCTTTTTTGCGAAAAATATCCATTTCGGAAAACCGGTCAGACGGATATTGAATTATCTTTGCGGAGTCGTGCAGCTTACGAGTGCGGTGATGCGGACACCGGAAGCGATGGGCGGGCAAACCGGCCGACCGGCGTGGCGGAGGCAGGGCCTTCGCCCGGACGGTGTTGCTCGGGAAGGGCTTTCCTGCGGCGAGGAGCGGCGGCAGTTTCCCGTCGTTCCGCCGGCACGGTTCGCGCACGACAGGTTAGTACTGGTCAAACCAATCTATCAAACGATGTCCTCCCTACTCAGATTCCGGATGGTCGATGCGGCCATCAACCACACGGCGGTCGAGGTGAAAGCGCCCGACGGACGCGCCTCGGATTACTTCGGCGACCGGGTTTTCGGTCGCCGGGCGATGCGCAAATACCTCAGCCGCGAGACCTACGAGGCGCTGCTCGACACCATGCAGCACGGCACGCCCCTCACGCGCGAGGTGGCCGACGGCATTGCCGCCGGGATGCGCCAATGGGCGCTCGAACACGGAGCCGACCACTACACCCACTGGTTCCAGCCCCTCACCGGCGGCACGGCCGAGAAGCACGACGCCTTTGCCGAGCCGGACGGGGAGGGCGGGGTGCTGGAGGAGTTTTCGGGCAAGCTGCTCGTGCAGCAGGAACCCGACGCCTCGTCGTTCCCGAGCGGCGGCATCCGCAACACCTTCGAGGCCCGCGGCTACTCGGCCTGGGATCCCACCTCGCCCGCGTTCATCGTCGATACGACGCTCTGCATACCGACCGTCTTCATCTCCTATACGGGTGAAGCGCTCGACTACAAAGTACCCCTGCTCCGGGCCCTGTCGGCCGTGGACAAGGCGGCGACCGACGTGTGCCGCTACTTCGACAAGAGCGTGCAGCGCGTGACCTCCTACCTGGGGTGGGAGCAGGAATACTTCCTCGTGGACGAGAGCCTGTGGGCCGTGCGTCCCGACCTGATGCTCACGGGGCGGACGCTCATGGGCCACGAGTCGGCCAAGAACCAGCAGCTCGAGGATCACTACTTCGGGGCGATACCCATGCGGGTGATGGCCTTCATGAAGGAGCTCGAGTACGAATGCCTGCGGTTGGGCATCCCCGTCAAGACGCGCCACAACGAGGTGGCGCCCTGCCAGTTCGAGCTGGCGCCCGTCTATGAGGAGACCAACCTGGCCAACGACCACAACCAACTGCTGATGACCGTCATGGAGAAGATCGCCCGGCGCCACCGCTTCCGGGTGTTGCTGCACGAGAAGCCCTACAAGGGGGTCAATGGCTCGGGCAAGCACAACAACTGGTCGCTCGGCACCGACACGGAGGTCAATCTGCTCCGTCCCGGCAAGACGGCATCGGAAAACCTGCAGTTCATCACCTTTCTCGTCAATGTGATCTCGGCCGTGCATAAGCATAACGGACTGCTCAAGGCGGCCATCACGAGCGCGACGAACGCCCATCGCCTGGGGGCTAACGAAGCGCCGCCGGCCATCATCTCCGCCTTCCTCGGCACGCAGGTTTCGGCCGTGCTCGACAAGCTGGAGGCCAGCAAGGGGGACGATGCGATCCGCTTCGACGCGAAAAACGTATTCCGGATGAGCGGTATCAAGCACATGCCCACGCTGCTGCTGGACAACACCGACCGCAACCGCACCTCCCCCTTCGCCTTCACGGGCAACCGCTTCGAGCTGCGGGCCGTCGGTGCGTCGGACAACTGCGCCGAGGCGATGATCGTACTCAACGCCGCCGTTGCCGACGAGCTCACGGCGTTCCGCGAGGCCGTGGACGCACGCATCGAGGCGGGAGCCAGGAAGGAGAAGGCCATCTACGAAGAGCTCAAACGGATGATCCGCGCCTGCAAGCCCATCCGCTTCGACGGCAACGGCTACTCGGACGAGTGGATGCGGGAGGCCCGTCGCCGGGGACTCGACTGCGAGGTCTCCACACCGCGGCTCGTCGATCGCTGTCTCGACGCGCAGACCGTGGCGATGTTCGACCGCACGGGGGTCTATACCCGCCGCGAGCTCGAGGCGCGGGCGGAGATCAAATGGGAGACCTACACCAAGAAGATCCAGATCGAGGGGCGCGTGCTGGGCGACCTGACCATGAACCACATCGTGCCTGTCGCCTCGAAATACGAAGCGCAACTGCTCGACAAGGTTTACAAGATGATGCAGGTGAAGCAGCACGGGTGTTCGCTCAACCCCAATGCCGACATGGAGCTGATCCGCAGGATTCAGGAGCACACGGGGGAGATTCAGCGGCTCACGACCGAGATGACCGAAGCCCGCAAATGCGCCAACCGGATCGAGGAGCAGCGCGCCCGGGCTATTGCCTACCACGATACCGTGGCCCCTTACTTCGACGAGATCCGGCGGCATATCGACCGCCTGGAAGAGATCGTGGACGACCAGATGTGGCCGCTGCCCAAGTACCGCGAGCTGCTGTTCATCCGCTGACGTCATCCGACCGGTGCAGATGCGGCCGGAAGCCGGCGGTGCGGATTCGGCCTTCGGGATTCGTTGTCGTAAATCGGTCGCCCGGATACGGTTGTGCGCGATCGGCTGTCGGGGTTGGGTCGATGAAAGGAACAGCGGTTTCGGTTGCCGGGATGGGGCGGTAAAAGGGGTGGCGGTCCTGCCGTCGGGTTCGGCCGTTCGGATGCGGTCGATCGGATCGGGTCGGGGTCGCGGTTCCGAGTCGGGGCGCGGATTCGGCCGTCGGATACGACGGTTTCGCGGGTTATGTGGCCGGGAGGCGGCAAAGAAAATCGGAGGGGGAAATCCCTCCGATTGACATAGGTTCGGGCTGTGGCGCCCGTCGTGTTCCGGCCCCGGCCGTCAGTTCGCGGCGACGACCTTATCACATTCGTCGATAAAGTCGCCGACGACATAATCGATCTGGGTCATCAGCTTGTCGAACGCATACTCGAAGGTGCGGGCATCGCGCAGGAACATCCCGCCCTCGACCCGGATCGAGGAGTCGAGGCAGAGCACCTTGACCCCTTTGTAGAGGTTGAGTTCGGCCGTTGCCAGCACGATCGTATTCCTGGAATAACCCTCCGGATAGCTGAAAACCCGGAAAAGCGTCGCATACATCGGATTCTCGTCGGCCGCCCGGAATGAGACGTAGTAAACGGCGCCCTCCTTTTTGAACTTGATATCCCCGTCCGAATCGATTTCGGGCAGGTAGCCCTCCGCTCGCAGGTAGGATTGGATTTCGCTGCGCAGCCGGGTCTGCTCCGCATTGAGGTCGTTGTCGGCACGTACCGTTCCGATGCAGAGGAAAGCCATGCAGATGCTCAGAAGGATCGAATGTTTCATATGCGTAAAGTTTGATGGGTTAGTTTCAACATATCCGGCAAACAGGGCACTTCCCGAAGCCGCTCGCACGAACGGCGGAGACGGCGGATCGGGACGCGGTACCATGACAAAGATAATGATTTCAGCCGATAATATGCTAGCTGCGGGCCGGAAATGTTTGTTTCTTCGCGTCCCGCATCCTCACGGATATGCAAGCTCCGGATTCCTTGCGGCCGGAAGCCCTCCGGTACTTGCGAACGATACAAAAAAAACGATGTGTGTAAATCGTGTGCCTTGTAAATTGAAATAGCGACTTACATTGCTGTAAATCGCTATAATTTAGTGTGGTACCACCGGGAATCGAACCAGGGACACAAGGATTTTCAGTCCTTTGCTCTACCAACTGAGCTATGGCACCATCCGTTGAGTTATAAAACTCGTTTACAAATGATTACGAAACTTAATCTTTCTTCTGACATCCGACCTTTTCAGTTCGGTTTACAACGTGGTTTACACAGTCGTTTTTGCAAAGAACGATACCCATTTCGGTTTCATTGCGAGTGCAAAGGTAAGCAAATTTCTCAAACTTGCAAAAGTTTCCCTAAAAAATTGTAAGATTTCAGCCCTTGAACAACCATGCAGCCGCGATTAGCCTCGTTTCTTCTATATTCTCCTCTATTCTCCGATGTCATTTCAACACGTTCCAGAATCGCTCGGGTAAGTAGATATTCCCCACCTCTTTCGCATGTTCAAACAGCGGCGCAATCTCGGTTGGAGTAAACCCCGCTATCCCGCAACCGATTTCCGTCACCAAGAATTCCAGTTGTGGGTGTAGCCTTGCAAACTCGATGAACTCGTCCACATAAGGCCTGATTGTTTCCACGCCACCCTGCATGGTCGGTATGGCATAACTCTGTCCCTGCAATCCGACGCCCTGCCCCCAAATAGCCCCGAATTTCTGATATGCCAACCGTGCCGCACCTCCGCCATGCATACCTGCAAGATTGCTACCGAATACGAAGATTTCGTCGGACTGGAGTATCGTAATACAATTAGGAGACATCCGCATAGCCATCATTCACAATAGACAATAATGCCAATAATAAATATTTCACTCTTTATGACGTAACCAATAATTAGTCATTAAATGCCTGTTTTCTTTAGTAGTACGAGGAAAATATCCCCAATATTCATTATGCTCTGGGCAGTACCAATATTTCTCGTTAGGCTCCTGTTGTAAGCTCACACCACATTCTGGACAATAGAATTGATTATTCTCCAAATGAAATTCATGATTTTGATACAATTTTTCTATTCTTTTACTTATAGGTATTCTAGCAGCTATTTTCTTTGTAAACTGATGCTCACTGCAACAAACGCCACATTGAGTACAAATTACAAAGCCATGAGGACATTTTTTTGCATCCCTGCTATCAATAACATTATTACATCCATCTTGAAAACAATGATTTATATATATTTGTTTTCCAAATTCGCTGCAATTTTTGTTATTACATTTAAAGTATGTTATTCGTCGAGCATTGTAATGTTGTTGTTCCGTAGGCTCAAGCATCATTCCACACTCCTCGCAAAATAGATGAGTCAAATAGCCGCCAAACCAATTTAAATCACCATAAAAACGGCTAAGCTCATTTTTGCTTATAGAAAGATTTAAAATCTGTATAAAGTCATATAACGTATAGGATTGATACGACTTATGGCTATCTATACTGGAACAATTGAAATATGCACGGCCAGCACACCAATGAAAACCCTTTATTCGTGTAATCATATGTTCAGAATGAACATAATTCCCCTCACAAAAAAATACTGATGGAGGTGCGTATTTTACCAATCTAAACTCTCGCTTCTCATCAACGCGCACAAGTTTAAACATGACGGAAATATCATTAGTATACCCATAAGTCAATAAATTAATAAGATGTGGGTATGATGCAGATGGGACCTCCCACCTATGAGTGATGGAATCATATTTACAATGCGGAACACTTTCTCGTAATTTTTGAGCAAGTTCCTTGAATGAATAGGATTCATTTTTTATAAAAGTAATTGTACATGAGTAATCTTGAGCGATATTAACTTTCATGGGGTAATCCCCGTCTGAAGTATTTTGACATGACATGATACACCCTCCACTTGTTTGCCATTTACATCGATCTAATAATTCACTTGTACACAATCCCTTCCACAACATTAAACCGTGTTCCTTATCTTGGACTCTATAAATATTATGAATAATATCGTATATTGCAGCATTGTATATAAAGTTACCTGTTTCCTTATATGTACAAAGTATCCTTATTATTAAATATACGTCTATATTAATATTTTGAGGATTACCAATAATGCGGTATAGCTTTTTTGTAGATAGCTTATAGCCACCACACTTATGCAACTCAAGCAGCTTTCTTAAAAACAAGATCTGTTCTTGAGAATCCAAAGCACCAACGTGATCAAGCCACTCATTATTAAATCCTTCTAATTCAGGACTTGCTATCCAATTTGAAAATTCCATAGTTATACACATACATTTTACAGTATAATAAAATTCTAATATACAACCAGAAATAAGTATACATTAAAAACTATTTTTGGACATTCGGGAATCTTTACTGCTATATGAACATCGCTAAATACCTCTCGTTGAATCCAGCCAGCGAGAATTTGAAATCCCTTTGCGTGCCTTGCCTTGTCGTATAGTTGAAAATGGCTGTATCGCTCTTTATATGCACCTCAAATAAGTTTACCTTGTCATAGCCCAATTCAAGGATATTAGGCGTTACAAGTAATATGTTGCCTTTTGCCTCTACCACCTCAAATTGCATCTGTGCTGTCATTTGTCCTCTTTTCTGAAAGGTTAGCATTACGGGTGCATCCTTGTCTGCATCATCAGGTAGAAAATACATAAACGTATCGGGTGCAAATTCATCGGGTTTGCGTGATACGGTCAGGCACATGCCGTAAAAGGTGTCATAGGCAACGATTTTTCAAATCATCATACGTTGTTCATCGCTTGCCGACCGTCATTCTGTTCTTGGTGTTCTTTTCATTTTAGCTAAAATATTATAGTGATTAAATCTTTGATTATGATGTAAATATAGCTAAAATTTATGAGATATGCAAGTAATATAAAAAGGACAAACTAATAATTAGATTTTTTAGTTTTTAATTATTAGCTTGTCCTTCCTATCAATTTTGCTACGAGTTTATATAGGAAACATATGAATCAAAATTCGCAAACAGCTCTTGTGTTTTCACTGTGTCCCGCCGCGCTAATATGTCGCACATAACCAGAATCAAATGAAACTGAAAAAGCATAATGATATGTTATATCCGTGCTATCTGCTGCTGCCCAATATGATCCAGATAATAAAGGATAACCAACTTTTTGTAAACTTTGATTTAATATATTCTTGTTGTAATATACTTGTAATAGCTCTTCTTTTGATGGCAATTTCCATGTTGCACCTAATTGTTCACACCATTCTTCTACACCATCTACCCATTCCATCCGCCCTGATTCATTAATCGATATTGCTTTACCATGATGATTCTCTTCTAATTCGTAAATAATACCATTATTTCCATCTATATCGATGCAGTATCCAATTTTGAGAATCCCATTTACAGATGTTATCGGCATTGTTGTGTTGGAACAGTAAAAGTAGTCCAGATTAATATTTTTAGATATGTTAATTTCTGTTATTGAATTTCCTCGGCAATCCAAATATGTTAATTTTTGATTATTAATTACGTCTAATTCATTCAATTGATTGTCGTAACATTTTAAACTTTTCAATTCCGAACAATTAGATATAAGCAATGTTGGTAATTGATTGTTATGACAGTCTAAATCATTTAGAGATAAACAATTATTGACGTCAAGGTTCTTTAATTGATTTTCATAGCAATTTATTGTTTGCAATGCAACATTATTGCTTAAATCAAGTGCTGTCAGATTATTTGCAAAACAATCCAATGTTTGCAATGCTCTATTGGTCGATAAATCCAATGCAGAAAGAATATTTGAACTGCAATCAACGTATTTAATTGCATAACATTTATCTGTGTTTAGCGATGTTAATTGCACATTATCCGTGCAATTAAGTGTTATCAGCGTTGGTAGTTCACTTAAATCAACGGTTTTCAAATAAGCATTGCTTGAAATATCTGCTTTCGTCCATTTAGCATATCCACCGAGAACCAATGATTGCAAAGAGGAATTTTTTACACTAATAGTCGATTGCGATACACAATTAGATGAACTGCTTATCAAGTAAAGGGCTGTTAAATTACCACAATTCTTAATATTCAACGAGGTTAATAATCGGCATGAATGGCAAAATAGTTTTTCGAGCTTCGTGTTATTGCTAACATCCAATGACTTTATAACATTAGATGCACAATTATAATAGGCTAAAGCAGGATTCGTGCTTGTATCTATTGTTGTCAGACTATTCGTATTGCAGTCCAAATAGGAGAGATTTTCCAATCCATCTAATTTCAGCTCCACAAGACTGTTTGAGAAACATTTAACCTCTGTAAGTTGCGTATTTTGTGTCAAATCCAATTCGACCACACTATTATTTGAACAGTCCAGCGTTTTAAGATTGACAAAATATTCTATGCCTTTTAACGAATAAATGGATTTACCATCACATTTGATTGATGTTATTCTAAGGGCCTCTTTTCTGTCTATTTCCTTGTCGCCATTAGTGTCAAAATTGGCTGTTAAATAGGCTTTGAATAGCGGGTCTTCAAATGTAAGTACATCGGCAACATCGCCTTTTTGCACAATAGTTATTGTTTGGGAAACATTCTTATCCGTATTTTGAATCGTGATATGTCCAGTACGGGATTGAGAGCCATCGTTTGATGCTATATTGAAATTCAATGTCCGCTCAGTCATTGCACGGGTGCTGATATGAGTAATCCATGTGTCGGTTTCTGGAATTGTTACGAGTAAATCCGTATTGCTTTGCAAAACCACTTGTAAGGTTTGCTGTTCATAGGTTAATTCATAATTCGATTCAGACAGAATAATTGCATCCTTTTGTAGTTGTGCAATCGTTACTCTGTATGAGGTCGTACCATCTACACCTGCCAATGTAATATCGGCAGAACGGCCATCATAAGATTCATTTTCAGCAACAGAAAAACGAATATTCTCTCCCTGCGATTGGACGCTCAACCACGTTTTTGCATCTTGTGGAATTTGAATAGTATAGTCTATATTGGCTGTAACTGCAACGTCCAACAAGCCCCCTGCGGCATCGACTGTATAGGTGTCTTGCACGGTAGTTATGGTATTTCCTACCCCTTTTAACGTAATTGTTTTCATGTAGGAATTATTCTGGGCATCTGTCAGAATAATCAAAATCTTTCCATCACGAATAGGATTAGGTGCGGTAATAGCTATTGTTCCAGTCAATTTTGTTTGCTCCGTAAACTCGACTTTCCAACCTGCTTGCTCAAAGGTTTCGATAGTTACCGTTTCCGAGGAAGATGTTATCGTATAATTCAGCGTTTTCATTTCTCCTGCTGAAATATTGATAAGGTCGGAAGAATCGAAACGTATAGATAATGTTACACTTTTAGGAACTGTAATAATCGTGTCATCCGCCAATGTGAAATAAACATTTTCATCATCTTCTGTTACGCTTTTGAAAATGCTACTCCCATCCTTGCCGTCTGTTCCATCCTTTCCATCTTCTCCTGTCGCTTTGCCTAATTGAGTCCAATTCGTTTCGTTGTCATAGGAAATCCACCAATAACCCTCTCGGATTTCGAGTTTAGGAGTAACGCCATCTTTGCCATTCGTTCCATCTTCTCCACCCGAACCGTCTGCACCATCTTTACCGTCCGTACCCTCTGCTTTAATTTTATTTCCTTTATCATCTTTCAGCCAATCACCATTGAGCGTCCAATAATAAACGCCATCCGTGTCTTGTTTTACACCGATGGTAGGTGCTACGCCATCTTTCCCATCTTCACCGTTAGAGCCATCTACGCCGTCTTTGCCATCAGTACCATTGTAAATCGTAATAGAATTGCTTTTTGCAAAAGTTATCGTATAACCAATAATTTCACCATCATTAGTTATCGGTGTAACACTCGTTATATAGTCGTTACTCTGTAATACTGTTACGATGGTCTGCAACGATGAAATATTCGTATTCATCTGTTTGCAGAGTTCCTCTAATTTCGCTACGCGATTTTCGAGGTCATTCAAATCATTGCGCAATGCGCTGTCGTCGTACTTATCGCCACAACCAAATAGCCATAAGCCACACACCAATAGGAATAGTAGTTTCTTCATAATAACACTTATATTTGAATTAATAATCTCTCGGTATCGCTCTACCTAACACAATATCATTCAAGTTATATTTGCATTCTTCTATGCTGCCTGCCGAGAATATCGGTTGTCCTAAAAGATTATTCATCAATTCGATTTTTAAAGAAATATCTTCCAGACTATTGTCCACCGAATCAGAAAGCCACAATACGCATTCATCATAAATTACTGATTCGTTTTGATAACAACTTGCAATATGTTCTTGCAGCAAGGAAAATTGGTCAGATGTCAAAAGCGAAGTTGAAAGCAAAATCTTATACGTGTCTGATTCTCGCCAACGACGAGTAAAACCATCACTTGTGCGATGTCCTCCGCTTAATACTGAAATTTTATGGCAACATTCTACTATAATTTTGATTGTCTCCATAATTATCAATGGCACCTCCAACCCCCAGATGTGATTAGTCAAAAAAGAAAGCGCAGGGCTGCTGACTTATTTTAGTGCGACAGGTCGTAGGAAACCCAATAGATAAAATAAGCAACAACCCCGCGCCTGTATCGTGAAGATACGACGGGAGGGCAATGCCACTTATTCTCTCTATTGTGCTTGAATTTCCTACGTTCGTCGCACGAGAATAAAGTTACACTTCCGTATTCTGTATGTTCTACAAAAGTAGAAAACATTTACAGGAAATGCAATGGCATCGCACCTCTTTTTTCGAGGTTGTTGCAGATTCAAATTTCGCTAAAACAAAGTTGCCAAACAAGGGTAAAACAGATGGAAAATAAACTTTGTTCTTTACATATTGGGAAAGTCGGTTTTGTCGGCTTTACGCCTGCATAACCTCTTAAAATCCTATATCTTGCCAGTTAGTTATATCAGATTATTGAGTTGCTGCCTACATAAAGTTCGTATTTATGATTCCAGTACAATACCACAGAATATAACACGCAGTATTTCAACAATAATGCCTACTTTATAAGTACATATTAGCTTTGTTCTTCCATAAAAAAGAATACTCCTGCCGTCGTGAAACAGCAAGGGTATTCTTCTCTGTAAGGTGCATCGCGTTACTCCACAAACCACTTGTATTCTGCATCGCCCTCGATGGCTTTGCCGATACCGTGATAAGTTCGGTAGCGTTCAGCGAACGGTCGAGGAACGTGTCTATATAACTCGACTTGTTGGCTCCCGTAAAGAGGTTGTAAACCCTCCACAAATCAATCTCTGGATTGTCCCCTCTGGAAAAGTTCTCGTCCATGTAATACGCCTTTGCAACCGCGTTGATGTGGCAGTCCGTAAATTCCATAGCAGGCAATGCCTTTCGCTCGGCTGTGGGCAGGTATTGATACAACCGTGTCTTGCCGATAAGCTGTGCAAACTGGTGTTCGGTAAGGTGTCGTTCCTGCATTGAGGCCATTAGCTTTACATGACGTTCGGCATCATATTCTCGGAACAGGCGCAAGGAGGCATCGAACAAGTCCTGCACACACATCACCCGCAGTTCGCTTTTGAATCCGTCCGTCGATACACAGAGGTTACAGCACACGAGGTTCTTGAAACCGATGAAGACCTTGAATTTTTCCACCGTCTTCTTGGAATAGAGGTTCTCGTGGTTGTATGCCCGTACACCGCCTATCGAAAGGTTCAGTCTGTTTCCTGCCACATCCTCGTAAATCGTGGGTATCTCGAAACAGAAAGCCATCCGTTCGTAGTAGATGGTCTTGTCGGTTTCCAAGAGTTGATTCACGGGCTTGTGGATGGCCTCTGGAATCCGTCCCTTGATGATATGGGACACGACTATATCGGGAGCATCGATTACCTCCTGCGGGAACATACGGTGTGCAGCACCCAATACTGTTTCGATAAAGCCCTGATGGGAGATGGTTACCTCGTTGTCCTTGCTGAATACGGGAACGACGCAATCCGCTCTCAAATGGGCTATATCGACGGGCTTGGTGTTGGCCTCGATAAAGTGGCGGTTATGACGAACACCCAATGGAATGACAGGTGTTGCAGGTTGTTCCTCTACGGTCGTTGCCACCTCTGCGGCAGGGTTATCGAGGAAAGGGCTGTCGGAGTTCAGACCGACGGCAAATTCTGAATTAGGCTGAAACGCTGGGTACATCGTGGTAAGGAGTTTGAGGTTGAACACTCGGATTCGAAAGATTGCACCATTTGAGGATGGCCTGACCGACGGCAGGCGTGATGAGAAATTCGGGACGCCCCGTGAACAGTCCCGTGCGGTCTTTGGATGTGGTAGCCTTGTGGTTCATGGCTATATCGAGGACTGCGGTAAACTCGTAATCCACATTATCGCGCTGTACGGCTTTCAAGCCCACTTTCTCTGGAACCATCTTGCCGTTCTTGTCCGAGAGTACATAATCCTGCTTGCTACGCATCGTACAGATGACATGACAAGAGGATGTCAGAATACGCTGGATAAAGGCGTTCTGACGGGGCGTAACCTTTGCCCAGTTCGCAAAGGAGTTGCCTTGCAGGTTGGCGTGGAAATCCAGCAGGTAATCCCAGCAATGGGAGATACTGTCGATGATGATTACTTCGGCTCCTGCCTGCTCACAGATGCCGATGGCCTCAATGTAGGTTTCGGGAGCATAGTTTTCGAGGGTGAGGACTTGATAACCGCCCAAATGGGCATAAAGGTCTGCCGAACAGTTCTCAGAATCGATGACCGCGACTTTCGACCAGTCGCCTGTCATACCGTAAGCAACGAGAAGCGACGAATAGGTCTTGCCGCTGCCCGAAGCTCCTGCCAGAGCAAGCCGCATCTTGGCCGCCCGACGCATGGATTGTCGTAATTGCATAACGCTACAAATTAGATGATTAGTAAATTATTAACTAATTACTCCAATTTGTAGCTTTTGTATTTCTCCCTCTAAAAATCGTTTCCCAACTCAATAAGGGGAGGGGTGTTTTATGGGGGTATCTGCTTTTATTAAATCCATGTATATGTAATTCAACATTGTTCTTATTTTGTCAATAAATTTGTCTAACAATCCATTACAATATTCTATATAGATTTTGTACCTTTACAAAAAATGATACTATAGTATGGCAGACCTATCTTCTCTAAATCTTGTAAAGGGCAAAAAAAGATTCAAAATTCTAAGCATAGATGGTGGGGGTATAAAAGGATTATATTCTGCTGAGGTTTTAGCAAAATTTGAAGAAATATACCAATGTAGAATTTCAGATCACTTTGACCTCATCTGCGGGACATCTACAGGAGGTATAATTGCTTTAGGAATATCATTAGGTATTCCAATGAGTGATATATGCAAATTTTATACACAACATGGGCCTCGAATTTTTTGCGCAGACAAACAACGAAATAAATGGGGACGTAGGCAATATTTCATCAAACAACTCTTGGGGAAAGGAAAGTACTCTCAAAAAGACTTAGAGGATGCACTTTACTCTGTATTTAAAGATAAGAAAATTTGTGAAAGTAATAATTTATTATGTATACCTGCATACAACATTACCACAGCAGAACCTCGTATTTTTAAAAAAGATTATGAAAATTTAACGGAAGATGATTCAAAACGATATGTAGATATTGCGTTGGCCACAGCTGCAGCCCCCACGTATTTTCCTGTAAAAGAAATCAATAATCATTGTTATATAGATGGAGGAGTGTGGGCAAACAATCCTACATTAGTTGGACTTACTGAATATATATTTAAAATATCAACAGATCCCAATTATCGAGGAGTTGATATTTTATCCATCAGTAGCATTGTTAAACCCACAGGTGAAAGACATGGGCGTAAAGAGCGTTCATTTAGGCATTGGGGCAGTAAATTATTTGACTCATATACTGTAGGACAAAGTTTTTTCACTGATTTTTTTCTAAAACAACTTATAAATGTTGTCAAATTTCCCATGACTTATCTGCGTGTTCAGCATAAGCCATTATCTGTCGATCAAATGTCTATAATAGACATGGATACCGCGGACAAAAATGTATTAAAATTACTGACTGCAATTGGTCAGCGTACAGGAATTGATTATAAAGATGATCCTACGGTTAAAGCATTTTTCAGTACACCTAAGACATATTCATGCAAAAACGAATAATTTAAGTTTGTTATGGCAAATAATCACGACCAGTTTATTGCATTTAATGATGCAATAACAATCAACTCAAGCAAAGAAAAAGCGCTCAAGAAAAATCGTAAGGCTTTACGCGATAGAATAAAAAAATATTATAAAGACAATTATTCGAATGAAATTGCTCCTAAATTTAAGCCGCAGGGTTCATTTGCCATGCAGACTATATTAGAACCAATTAAGTCTGAAGATAATTTGGGCGTATTTGATTTGGATGATGGTATATATTTCATTGATAATAGTGTTAATGATAGACTTTCTATAGATCAATACCACCGACGCATCAAAGATGCTGTAACAGGTCATACCTCCATAGCCCCCATTGACAAGGATACATGCATTCGTGTAGAGTATAGTGATGGTCACCACGTTGACCTTCCTATCTATTTCAAAACAGATTCTACTGGAAGTATTCCTCAATTAGCACATAAATCTAAAGGATGGATTAATAGTGATCCTAAAGAGTTTTATGAGTGGTTTAACAGAAAAGCAGATGAGACACCTCAACTTCGTCGTATCGTAAAATATCTCAAAGCTTGGTGCGACTATAAAGAGAGTATTAATTCGAATATTAATATGCCAAGCGGTTGTATTTTAACTATATTAGCCGTTGAACATTTTTCTGCTGTTGTGAATAGAGACGATGAGGCATTGAAAAATGTACTTGTTCGAATGTATAATTCTCTCTCTATAACTTTTACTTGTTATCGTCCAACAACTCCCGTAGGGGAAAATTTATTTGCAGGATATAGCGACACAAGGCGTAATAATTTTATGGATAGATTAAAAACATTTAAAGAAGATGCAGAGCGAGCTATAGCATCTTCTAACCCTAAAGAGGCATGTGAAAAATGGCAAAATCATTTTGGCATGCGATTTAGTTGCAGTACTGCTAAAAATGAGGATGAAAATGCCCGTCAATTCAGTAATCCTGTCATATTAAATAATAATAACCGTTTTGCCTAATGTTGATGAAATACTAAGATTCTGTTTTAATGAGATTGGGAAAATAGAATCTGTACGCTTATTCAATTCTTTTTTGGATAAGCATCCACAATATATTCAAGCATGGGAGCTAACGACAACAATAACACTGCAACCTCCAGCTGAAAAGATTTCATTTATTATTGCTTTTAAGCCCTCTTTCCCCTATAGTATGCCTGAAATATACTATAATGATACAAAATATGATTATTTTCCTCACATAGATTATGAAAATCGAAAGTTTTGTCTGTATGAAGATGAAATAGCATATGATGTAGGAAATCCTTTAATACTTATTATTACATCGGTAAGAAGGGCTAAAGAAATCATTATACAGGGAGTAAGTGGAAAAAACTCCGCTGATTTTTTGTCTGAAATTAAAAGCTACTGGAATATATCTTATAATCACGAACCAACAATTGAATGGTGGGGATGGGTGCATTCATTAACATTAAATAAGACATCGCGTTATGTAAATTTATGGATATTCTCAAAGAATAAAACTTTAAGATGTAAGGGTTGCATTGTGGAAAAAGACGATGCAATGCCTGATTATATGCAACAGCTAAAATCCAATTATGGTTGTACTTGTCATGAAATACTATATATTGGACAATTACAATTACCTGACAAACCACCATATGACATATCAACAAATAAACTGTTAAGCATTGTTTCCAAAGAAGATACATTACTTATTAAGCGTTACATAAACCAATGTCATTCTAAAACAGTTATCGTATTTAAATTGGAGCAAACAAACCTTTTAGGTGGATTTTATTTTGAACCAATAAATACAAATCGAAAGGGATTTCGACCTAGAGTGTTAACCCCTTTTGGGGTAATATCTAAAATAGAGCAAAACAAAAAATTACCCCGTATATTAGTTGATGAATATTCTTCACATAGGATAACTATTAGGACAAGTGGTGAATCAAGCCCACATTACAAATTTGTAATTGCGGGGTTGGGTAGTATTGGTTCAAATCTATGCCACTTTCTAAATAGTGCAAATTGTCCTACATTCACCTTAATTGATCCTGATATATTAAGTGTTGATAATATTGGCCGCCACCTTCTTGGCTTTAATGCTTTGTATAAACACAAGGTTGAAGGAGTGAAGGAATATTTAAAAATGATTCGTCCAGAGCAAAACATTTCTGTTTTTGCTGATAGCATTGAATCAGTATTGTCAAAAGATGCGCCTCTGATTAATAAAAACGATTGCCTATTTTTGGTAACAGGGAATATAATGTCTGAATTATTTATAAGAAAATATCAAGAAGAACAGCTATTAACCATTCCTGTTTTTATTATTTGGCTAGAACCATATGGGCTGGCAGGACATATGGTGTATTTGAATCCCAATAGTGATCTGTCAAAAATATCACTATATTCTGATCAGAATACTTACTTGTATAAATATAATATCATACATAAAGATGAATATAATCATTCTCAAAATAAATTTATAAAACGAGATGCAGGGTGTAATGGTGCATATACATTATATTCAAATAATGATGTAATGGCTTTCTTATCAGCAATCTATCCTAAGATTAATACACTAATAAGACAAAAGGATAGTAAAAGTCATTGTTACCGTTGGAATGGAGATATGTCTTTAGCGAAAAAGTATCAAATTAGATTAGTAAATGAAGTTTCCAGTTTTAGTCTTGAAGAATTTTCTTTATGATAAATAGTAAATATCAAATAAATATAGATGATAGCGTTTTTGAGCAATTGCACCAGTATCGGCAAATAAATGGGTCTGAAACAGGAGGAATTTTACTGGGATATATTTTGCCACATGACGTAATAAAAGTAAAAAAATGCTCTGAACCCTGCATATATGGTATAGCGTCATCATATACATTCGAACGTGATGCAGAGAAGGCAAATCAGATTATCAAGCAAGAATTCGTAGAATCTGAAGGAAAAATGGTATATTTAGGAGAATGGCACACTCATCCAACAGCTATTCCATCTCCGTCTCCAACAGATAAAAAATCAATAAAAGACATTTTAAAAAACAACCATTTAGCTTCTAATATTATTATATTCATAATAGTTGGCAGAACACTTGATTATAAAGGCTATTTTGATGGTGCTAAATTTTATGAGTTTTAATATGAAAGAATTTTCCATTATGTGAGAAAAGCCCTCGTGCGTAAGCACGGGGGCTGTATATCTAAAATGCAAAACCTTTGAAATCTTCTTTATCCTGCTTATCTCGTTCTATTACCTCCCGATATTGTTCCTGCATATCGAGTGCCTTTATAAAGTAGGGCAACGAAACCTTTTCAGGCAGGTTCTTGCATCGTTTATTGAGTTGGTAACTTATGCTTATCGGCTCTGTACTCGATAAACCTACCGCATTGTACTTGGTAAGCAAGACGGACATATCCCGCTTGTCCCATTGAGGAACGGCAACACCTTTCACCTTGCAGAAATCGCATATCTCCTTATAAATTCCTGCATCGGTCTTTCTGACCGAGGTATTGATAAAACAGTCTGTCGTCAGTTCATAGCCTTTATCTATGGGCTTAATAAGTCCTAATTGCTGGCATTCATTTAATAGCGCGGTAGTGGTATTTCTCGATAATCCGATACCCTTTGCAATTTGACTATTGTTTCATTGGACGGTATCGGTATTATTCAGGCAGATTGCCTTTAACATGAGCAGAAAACCTGCAATCTTGGCAGGATAGTTCTTTTGAAAGAAACTGTTATTGAGGAAAAAGTAATTTTCACTTGCTGGCTTTATATAGTACGTGTTCCGCCTTATAAAGCCTTTGTCTGCATCCTCTTTAATGGTGGTCTGTACAGTCAGATAACCCGCATCTTTTAGTCGTTTAATACTCCGTCTAATGGCGCGTTCATCCAATCCCGTAAGCAAGGATAGCTTTTCTTGTGTTACATGGGAAGTATTCGTCTTGTGGTTGGAGCAACATTTAATGATGGCTCACACGTAAATATCAATAGGCTTACTGTTGCCTGTCTGAAAGTTCACGATTGATTTGGGGATTACTGTGTAATTCATCGTTAGCAATGGAATTTTTATTGTTCGCAAATATAATCTCTTTTAAGTGTAGCAGTTTGCGAAAGCAGGCAACGCCATAATGGTCTTTGGCCTGTTTGCGGTTATCGAATCACTTGCGGTCTTTAATATGGTAGTACATGGTCGGGACGACTTAAATAGGTAGTGTATAAGTAGGTAATGTATATATAGGATACTTTTGAGCAGTTTGCACAGGACAGTTTTGAGCAACAGCCTATCCCGTCATTCAAGAACCTACTATCTCTTTAATGGGAATCTTCCATATTTTTTAATTCTGAAATACATTCTTTATAGGAAATCTTCATTTCACACTCAAAAAATGTGGTAACACAACGCAGAGGAAAGGCAGACGAATCTGCCTTAACAAGAATGAACACAATCTGTATCGAATGGAAGATAGCATCTCTGAATTGCTTTGCAAAGATATAAAATATTTAACCAAAAGTCAAGTGATTTGATAAATATTTTCAAAAAGTCTTACGATTATCTTGTGGTTGCTGTTCTCGTGGACTTTCGTTATCTTTGAGAAACTGAAACTTATAAAACTATGGGCTATATAATTCCTCAAAACTGGGGCGATGAAGCAATGGAATATGCAAATAAACTTGCAGAACGAATTAATATCGGATGGGACGGAGAGGCAGAGTGCCCAAGCGACTGGAGCCTGCGGTTTCTATCCCGCATGAACAACGGGAGCATCAATCCGCCATTCAAAAATGAAACATTCCTCGATAATGAAGATATTATCGCTACATTGGAGGGTTACGAATTGGATGTTGAAAAGTTCTGGTTTGCCTTGCTGTTCATTTACGATGTAACAATGGATTTTGGAATAAATGCAGCGGATGTCAGCAAGACGGATTATGATGTATTGTTAGAAATCGAAGATTACTTGGAAAATCACCCTCAAGCCTATCTTTACTTGTCGGACGATAAAGAGTTACGCAAATGTAACCGATACGAAACCAACAGTCCTCTAATATTAGAAGAATTACGCTATTTTGTAAAACGAGAACTTGCCAAATACCCAGAGCCTCCCCAATTAAAGCTATGGACAAGAGGGGGCTTGCAGGACAACTATACCGAATCGTTAGGTGCGGCCCAACAGCAGGTATTGATGTACAAACTGTTCAACGTGCTGTTCGATACGCTCGGTCTGCCCGATTTGAGAGCCAAGAAAGGAGAAACCGTATCGTACAGTAAAATGCTCCTTGCATCCCGTATTATCTATTTCTGTCGATTGACCACAAACGAATCGTTTACGGTTGATAGTTCCTCGCTGAAAGGCGTTCTGAAACAATACGGAAATTTCAATTTCAACCAGCGGCATCCCAAGACCTACACGGGTGGTCTGACTCTCCCCAAAGAATAGAGTGAGTAAATAGGCCTGTGTTTTACTCCCTAATAAGGGCAAAAATTCTATCGACTTTTGTGGTGTCGGGAGGGCGTTCCTCTCGATGCTCCAGCCAAAGGGCGATGGTCGGTAGCAAATAGAAGCCCCTCCGTAAAGGACGGAGTAATACACAGCTATGAAAAAGATGATTATCACCACGGACAATGAAAATCGACAGTTCGCATTCGTCAAGGGCAACCGCCCGACCAACGCCAAGACGGTGAAAGCCAAAGAAAAATCCATTAAGGAGTATGGGCAGTTGTCGCCTATTACGGTCGTTAAAGGTGAGGAAATTTTCTACAAAGAGGGACATCTGGTAGACCTCGATGGGAATGATATTCCCGATGAGCAGGCCGATAAGTATTACGCAGTAGTAGACGGTCAGCACCGATTGGTTGCCTATTTGAATCTGAAACTGAATCTGGATGACCTCGTAATTTGTGAGCCGTTGAATGTCGAAATGTCGATTGCGGCACTGATTGCAGAAATGAATATCTGTACAAAGACGTGGACAGGTACGGATTATATGGCGGCTCCTGCAATGATGCTTGCCAATAAAAATGAGGTCTTTGAATTTGCGATGCACCTCCGTAGCAAGGGCTGTCCGCTGGCAACTATTTCCCTATGGTGTACGGGCGCAAACTCCCTCAAGCCAAAAGACCTTGTGGCCTGTGTCAAGAGTAAGGAACTGCCCAAAGCATTTGGAGAGGCTGGATGGTATGAACGGAGTGTCAAGTGGTATGAGGCCGCGCAAGGCAAATTTCCAGATACGTTCTTGGCAAAAAAGTACCTGATTACCCACCTCTCCAAGAAATTCAGCAATGCGGCAGACCCTACGGCGTTTACTGTTCAGATGGTGGAGCAAATCAATCGACTGACTGCCGAACAAGCGCAAGAGATTATGAAACCCCAGACAGGAGAGGGGCTATCAAGGGAACAGGCCACATATGATATGCTGGAAAAACACCTCGGATAATGAGGAGGCTACCCATCATTAGGAAAAAGGAGGTCGGTTACCATATTGGCCGCCGACCTCCAAACTCCTATAACAAGTGTTGCATTGCCTCATCAATCTGTGAGTTCTCGAAACTATCCAAGTAAATCTGTGTAACCTTTTCAGAGCTATGTCCCAGCGTTTCACAAATCAGCGAAGTGCTGACACCCGACCTTTTCAGTACGGTGGCGAAGGAGTGCCGAGCAACGTAGGTTGTAATGTCTATCGGCAGATTCAATTCCTCGCCAATCTTTTTCAGACGTATATTCACTTTGGCAATCACCTTATGCACGCGGTTGTGCTGTTGCGTTTCCGTCTTGTGGAACGACGAGAGAACAGGAAACAGATAGGGCAACGATACTCCGTTGTAGCGGGCGAGAATCTTCAAGGCTTCTGTCTGCAACGGGAGTTTGATAAGTTTCTTTGTCTTCTTACGAATATAGACCAGCCGATTGTCGATGATATTCTTCTCGGTCAGATAGCACATATCCACGAAATTGATGCCTCCCATGTAATAGGAAAACGCAAACAAATCGACTGCCAACTGCACCCGTTCATCATCTGTCGAATAGTGAACGATGCGTAAAATATCTTCCTTGCGAATGGCTCGTTTGGCTGTCTGCTGATGCAGGCGCGATACCTTGAAACTGCGGAATGGATAGTATTCGTCCTTGACGATTTTCTGTTCGATAGCCAGATTGTAGAGCATACGCAACGAACGGAATCGAATACCAATTGTATTATCCGCCAACCCTGCCGAACGCAGCCATGTTTCATAGCGTTTGAGCCACGTAACATCTATCTCTGAAAAGTAGATATTCAGATGCCCGTTGAACCGCATGAGCGAGGTATATGCCTGCCGTACCGATAAGGCATACCCCGTTCGTTTGGCCGCAATCAACGCTTCGATTTGCTCGGTAAAGAGCTGCCCTACGGTCTTGGTCGTATAGCCTCCACAAACTTTCTCAACGAGCGTATTGGCTGTAAATGCCTTTTCCTCACAAGTCAGTTCGATAACCTTATCAGTATATTCCCGCTGCTTGTCGGCGATATACTTTTCAATATAGATGCGATTGGGGCAATTTCGTTTTGGCCTGTTCTTGTCGAAATCCCAATATCGGGCGGCCAACGAAATGCCCATGCTGACATATTTGCGCCTACGCTCTTTCGTTACGCAGAGCATCAGCGGATGTTCCCCGTTCGCAAGCGTTTTGGAACGGTATAAAAGTACGTTTACTCCCGTTGCAGACATCCTCGTTTCGGTTTACACATTCGGTTTACACAAGTTGTGTAAACCAGTGTATTTTCAACCGATTTCGAGGGATAAAAAAAGATGGCTACATTTCTGTAACCATCTTGTATTTAATGTTTTATAAGTCTGCTCCAAGTGCTTGACCGAGGCATTTTCAGTCCTTTGCTCTACCAACTGAGCTATGGCACCATCGTTTGTAACTGCTTTTGTGTCGAAAGCGTGTGCAAAGATACGCACAAATTTCAAAATTCCAAATAGCCCGCCGATTTTTTGTGCAAAAACCGTGTCGAAAAATGCTTGGCGACGATGCGGCGGGTCTCGCGTGCGGCCGGGAAGGGTTGCCGCCGGCCTATTTACTCCGGCAATACCGAGCTCGGTCGGTCGCTATTTCGACAGGTCGGCTGCCGTGGAGACGGACAAAGCACCGGCATACGGGGGTGGCGATCTGGTTGTCTCTTGTCCGTACTCCGGCGGGCTTATTCTCCAACCGGAAAACGGGTTCAGGTCTGCCGAGAGGCCCTGTTTTGCGTCGATGGGGAGATAATCGATCCATTTGTTCCGTTCGGGCCGGTTCCGTGAGGAACCGGTCTTTTTGCACCGGTCTGCTAAAAAAATGTCGGAAGAAAGAGGTTGTTTCCGGTTGAAATACATATCTTTGTTCCAGCCGCCCCGACAGGCAGGCATCGTAAATCGAGATCACCTCAAAACCTGAAGTTATGTATAGAATAGGAATCGGACTGGCGCTGCTCCTGTGCGCCTGCGCTCCGCAGCCGAATCGCAAGACCGAAACGAAAGTCGTCCTGAACGACGAGATCGCCCTGCAAAAACCGGAGCTCGCAGCAGGGCTGAGCATCAACGAAGCCCTTGCCGACCGCCGTTCATGGCGCGAGTACGGCCGGGAAGCGCTCACGCTCGAAGAGCTTTCGGGCGTGATGTGGGCCGCCGGGGGCGTTAATCGCGCGGACGGACACCTGACGGCGCCTTCGGCTCTGGGGCTTTATCCCATCACCGTTTACGCTTTCTTCCCCGAAGGGGTTTACCGCTACGACGCGGCTGCGGGCAGGCTCGTCCGGGTGGCGGAGGGCGACCACCGGCGCCTGACAGCCATGCAGGAGTTCGCCTATGCGGCCCCGCTGAATCTGGTCTATATCGCCGACCTCGGCAAATACGAGGGGCGCGACATTCCGGCCGAGCACGTCCGCTACCTGTGCGGCCAGGACGCTGCGGGATATGCCGAGAACGTCAATCTCTACACCGCCGGCCACGGCCTGCGCTCGATCACGCGCGGCAGCGCCGACGAGGCAGAGCTGCTCGAACTGCTGCAGCTCGACCCCGCCCGTTACTTCTTCGCGCTGGCCCAGACCGTCGGCAAGGCACCCGCACAGGCGCAGAACGAATAGTCCGCACGGTCCGGGAGCATCGCTGCAACCGACCGGCGGGAAAGGGAATAAAAAACAAGCCGGACTTTCGGGTCCGGCTTGCTTGGATATGCGGTTTGCGGCTACTCCGACAGGGGAGTTACGCTCACATACGATTTGCCGCTCGATTTCTTGCAGAATGCGACCGTGCCGTCGATAAGCGCGAAGAGCGTGTGATCCTTCCCGATGCCCACGTTCTCGCCGGGGTTGTGCACGGTGCCCCGCTGACGTACGATGATGTTGCCGGCCTTAGCGAACTGACCACCGAAAAGTTTTACGCCGAGTCGCTTGCTTTCCGACTCGCGGCCGTTCTTGGAACTACCTACACCTTTTTTGTGTGCCATGATTCTCTAAATTAATTATGCGACGATTTCTTCGACGAGCACCTGGGTCAGATATTGACGATGACCGTTCTGCTTCTGATAGCCCGTCCTGCGCTTTTTCTTGAACACCAGCACCTTGTCGTCTTTCAGGTGCTTGATGATCCTGCACTGTACCGAGGCGCCTTCTACTACAGGTGCGCCCACCTTGACCTGACCGTCGTTGTCTGTTAGCAGGACTTTGTCGAAACTCACGGACGAATTTTCTTCGCCCCGGAGACGGTGAACATAGAGTTTCCGACCCTTTTCAGCCTTGAATTGCTGACCTGCGATCTCTACTATAACGTACATTGAATGGAATTGTATGTGTCTTTGCATAAATTCAGCCTGCAAATATAGGCATTTTTATCGTAGATACAACACCCCGGGGAACTTTTTTTGTCCGTTCCGATCTTTGGCATATTTTTCGGTGGGAACGGCTGCGAACCGAATTTTTGCCCCTATGCACCGAATACTCGTCGTCTCCGAAAACGCTTTCCTCCGCCATCTGGTCACGCTCTCGCTGGCCGACCTCGACGCCGAACTGAGAGCGGTCGGGGGGATGGACGACATGGAGGGGGTGTGCCGCGCGGTCGGATTCGACCTGGTGATTCTGCTCACGGCGACCCCTTTTCTCTGCGGCCGCGACGTGGTGCACACGCTGCGCCCGCCGGGCCTGCGGCGTCCGCAGGTTTACGTGGTTTCGTGGCAGCAGTCGGAACAGGTGGTGCTCGGCCTGCTCGAGTGCGGCGTGGATCAATACATGACCTTTCCCGTGAGCCTCGCCCGGCTGCGGGGGAAGGTGGCCAACGAACTGATGCGCACCGTATGACGCTCATTCTGACGATCTACTGCGCCGTGACCGCGGCCCTGGCTTTCGCGCTCATGGCGGCGGCGGGGATCGGGGAGGCTGCACGCCGTCGCCGCGAGCAGTGGGGAAACGCCGTGCGGGGGGAGTACCTGCGTCTGGTACTGCTGGCGCTGGCCGAGGGCGATACGGACGGCGCGAGCGGTCGGTTTCCCGGGATCGGCCGCGTCGGAGCCCGGCATGCTCTCGCGGAGGTGCTCTCGCGGCTTGCCGCTTCGACTTACGGGCTGGACAACAGACCCCTGCGCAGGATCGTGCGGGAAAACGGGCTCGAAAGCTACCTGCTGCGCCGCATCCGCCGCACGCGGGGATACCGTCGGGCCTACTACCTGCTGCTGCTCTCGCGCCTGCCGCTGGAGGCGCAGACGGACGCGGCCGTCGCCCGGTACACCGCGAGCCGCAACCCCTATGTGAGTTTTTACGCCCTGATGACCCGGCTGGCGTTCGATCCGACGATGGCGCTGCGGCTGGTCGGGGAGTTCGCCCGTCCGTTCACCGTGTACGAGGTGTCGGAAGTGATGGCCACACTGCGGCGGGGCGTGCTGCCCGTGGCCTATGAACCCCTGCTGGACTCTTCGGACCGCAACCTGCGGATCGTCGGGCTCAACATCGTGCGCCAGTTCGGGATCGAGGAGGCGGAGCGGCAGCTCCTCGGGATTGTCCGGAACGGGCCGCAGGAGCTCGCGCGCGAAGCCGTCTATACGCTCTGCGCGCTGCACCGACCGCTCGCGCGGCGCGAGGTCGCGGATTTCGTGCGGGGCATGAACGCGGCCGACCGCAAGGCCCTGTTGCGCAGCATGGCCCGCGAGGGGTATTCCGCCCGTGCGGTCGGGGCGCTCTCGCCGGAGCCTGAACGCGCCTATTACCGGTCGCTCGTCGATTCCTACAAATGCCGGATCGTATGCTGCTGACCGCGATTGTGATCCTGCTGCTGTTGGCGTCGGCCGCCGCCTTTGCACTCGTGACGGTGGCGCGGGTGCGGCGCGCCTACAACAAACGGCGTCTGCTGGCCGAAACGCCCGGGGTGACGTGCGACGGCATCGACTGCATGGGGATCTCGGCCGTATGCAGCGGCATCACCGACGAGAAGCAGATCGAAAACCTCCTCTCGGTGGAGTACGCCCGTTACGAGGTGGTGCTCGTCCTGGACGCGCAGCGCGATACGCAGGCTTTCCGCCGCATCGCCGCACGCTACCAGTTGATCGGGGTGAACTGCCACCCCTCGGAAGAGCTGCCGGCTGCGGGGATTCGGGGGCTGTACCGCTCGCGCCAGCGCTGCTACCGCCGCCTGGTGCTGCTCGACAGGGCGCACGGCAAACGCTCCGACGATTTCGACGCGGGGGTTTCGGTGGCCACCTACGATTACATCCTGCCCCTTCGGGGACAGAGCCGCCTGATGCCCCGCGCCGTGGAGCGGCTGGTGGTGGAGCTGAGCGAGCATCCGCCCGGCAGCATCGCGCTGGTGCGCTCCTTCATGGGCGATACGGCCCTCCTTTTCGCCCGCGAGCGGGTCGTGCGGGCGGGCGGTTTCGCCAACGATCCGATGAGGGGATTGCGTCGGCGGGAAATAAAAACCCTTTACGAAACGTTGGTATATTGTCCGTGTACTGTGCGCCGCTCCCGCAGGGGCGGCCGATGGGTTGTGCCGGCCCTGCTGCCGGTGGCTGCGCTGGCGGCGGGCCTCTGGTTTTCGCTCTGGATGGTGGCGGCGGCGCTCACGACGGCGGCGGTGGTGTGGGCGGCGCTCCGCTGCATCGCCCCGATGCTCTGTCCCGACGGGGCGTCCGGCGCCGACGGCCCCGGGGCGGTGCGCTATGTGACCCGAAAAATAGGCGTTAAAAATTTTACGGTATTAAAATAATTGCTACCTTTACCTACAAATTCGATGAACTACCTCCAAAACCGACCGACCATGCTTACCGACCAGGTTAAAGAATACCTCCTCCCCAATCTATTCAATGCGGCCGTCCGGGCGGGGGCAGCGATCATGAAGGTCTATAAGAACCGCGACGACTACGACATCAGCCTCAAAAGCGACCGCACCCCCATCACCGTGGCCGACCGTCTCGCGCATGAGACCATCAAGGACTACCTGGGGCAGACCCGCATTCCGATCCTGAGCGAAGAGGGGCGCGAAATGGGCTTCGACGAGCGGTGCAACTGGGAGCTGTTCCTGCTGGTAGATCCGCTGGACGGCACCGTGGAGTTCATCAAGGGGAACAACGAGTTCACGGTCAATATCGCGTTGATGGAGAACAACGTATGTGCGGGGGCGGTGGTTTACGTCCCCTATTTCGAGAAAATGTACGTAGCCTGGCGCGGCGAGGGAGCCTACCTGAAGGAGCATGTGAAGCCGACGCCCGATTCGGCCTATTCTTACCGGCACGTGGTGGAGGAACAGCGGCGGCTGCCGCTCGAGGAGGCCCGTCACGAGGGTTTCCGCGTGGCCGTGTCGCGCTCGCACCAGACCCCCGAGACGGCCGAACATATCCGGATGCTACGGCAGGCCCGTCCCGACCTGAAGATCGTGGAGCAGGGCAGCTCCTATAAATTTTGCCTGCTGGCCGAGGGGATCGTGGACTACTATGTGCGCACCTCGCCTACCTACGAGTGGGATACGGCCGCCGGGGAGCTGATTCTCTCCGAGGCGGGAGGGGAGACCCGTTCGCTGCCCGACAACCGGCCTTTCGCCTACAACAAGACCGACCTGCATAACCCCTGGTTCGTCTGCCGGTCGCGGGACTGCGCTTTGTAGGGTGCGTGCAGGGCGGGCTGGCAGCCGTCTGGCGGTTCGGTTGCGCCGGCGGCTTACGGTTTGTTGCCGTGTCTGTGCATCGGGTGACGTGAGGTGTCGGGCCGGCTTTTCCGGCATCTGTCGGGCGGTTCGGTTCTCGCACTTGTCCTCCCTGTGCGCAGGATGCACTGAGGCGTAACGACAGCCGGGCTGACAGGAATCGGGCAATCTGTTCTTGAAGTTGTCCTGCCTGTGCGCAGGATGCACTGAGGCGTAACAGCCGGCCGCGCAGACAGGAATCGGGCAATCTGTTCTTGAAGTTGTCCTGCCTGTGCGCAGGATGTACTGAGGCGTAACGGACGGCCGGGCTGACGAAATCGGGTGGATTGCTTTGCAAGCAGTGTCTTCGCCCCGACATTTTTGTCATTTGGGCTTAGCCGGGCTTGCGGAGAGGTTTTTCCGCGGAGTCTTTGCCGAAAAGGGTCTTTCTAAGACGAAGCCTTGAGGCGGAGCATTGCCGACAGCGGCGTCAGGCCGGCCGCTCCCCGGCTGGCCCCTCGATATCGCAGGCGGCGCAGTTGCCGTGGCAGCCGACGTCGGTACAGTCGGCCTGACCGGTGTCCTCGCGGGACTCCTGCACGGCGCACCGGATACCCAGACGCTGCATGTTTTTGTTGGTGGCGATCTCGGAATCGATGTTGCGCCCTTTTATCATCAGCGTCAGGGACATGCCCAGCACGAACAGCCCCACGAAAAGGACAGCCAGAAGGAATACGATCAACCAGGTAGGCATGGCAGGCAGATTTAAGCGCCCGCACCGGAGGCGGACGCTGTTTTTACAGCAATTTAACGTCCGAAATTTGGGCGTTCGCCTGCAAATTTATACATTTGTAAGATAAATTGCAAACAGGCTCGGCGGTTTCGCGCTCCGGGGACGGCGAAAGGTTCCGCACGGACGCGGACGGGCCTGCGGATAATTCGGTTCGGTTATGAAGATCGTAATAGCGGGTGCGGGCGAGATGGGCAGCCACCTGGCCAAGATGCTCAGCGGCAACGGCCACGACATCACCGTCATCGACAGCGACCAGAAGCTCCTGGCCGACGTGGCCAGTCTCGCCGACGTGATTACCGTCGAGGGCGATTCGACCACGTTCGCCGTGCTGCGCAAGGCGTCGGTGCGCCGGTGCGACCTGTTCATCGCCGTGAACCACATCGAGAACGACAACGTGGTGGCGGCCATGCTCGCCAAGCAGCTCGGAGCGAAGAAATCCATCGCCCGCATCGACAACAACGAATACCTGGAGCCCAACAACAAGGAGATCTTTATCGAAATGGGCATCGACTACCTGTTCTATCCCGAGAAGGTGGCGGCCCGGGAAGTCATCAACCTGCTGGGGCACACCTCGACCACGGAGTATGTCGATTTTTCGAGCGGCAAACTCTCGCTCGTGGTTTTCCGTCTGGAACCCGCCTCGTCGCTCATCGGCCGCGAGCTCACGGGTTTCTCGGAAGACGACGCGCCCCTGAGCTATCGCACCGTGGCCATCACCCGCGCCGGGCAGACGATCATCCCGCGCGGCGGAGAGCGGTTCGCGGAGGGCGACACGGTGTACGTGATCGCGCGACAGGATGCCGTGAAGGAGGTGATGGAGTTTTCGGGCCAGACCAACGTGCGCATCAAGAACATGATGATCCTGGGCGGGTCGCGCATCGGCGTGCGGATCGCCATGGAGTTGCAGGAGGAGGTGAATATCAAGCTGATCGACTACAATGCCGATAAAGCCTACCGGCTGGCCGAGCTGCTCGACAAGACTTTGATAATCAACGAGGACGGCCGCAATACGGAGGCCATGCTCGAGGAGGGGCTGGCCAATATGGACGCCTTTGTGGCCGTCACGGGCCGCAGCGAGACCAACATCCTGACGGCCATGCTGGCCAAGCGCATGGGGGTGAAGAAGGTGATCGCCGAGGTGGAGAACATGAACTACATCAACCTGGCCGAATCCATCGGCATCGACACGATCATCAACAAGAAGCTCGTCACGGCCTCCAACATCTTCCGGTTCACCATGTCCACGGACGTGCAGGCGATCAAATGCCTGATGGGGAGCGATGCCGAGGTGCTCGAATTCATCGTCAAGCCCAACTCGCCCGCCACCAAGAACCGGATCCGCGACCTCGGGCTGCCCGAGGACGTGATCGTCGGCGGCATCGTGCGGGGCGACAAGGTGTTCATCGCCGTCGGCAGTACCGAGATAAACGCCTATGACCGGGTGGTGGTCTTCGCCATGCCCGCGTCGGTGGCCAGAATAGGAACTTTTTTCAATTAGTCGCAACGTGTCGCTCAGGAACGGTTTGCTCAAAAGCTACTTCTCGATGCGGATGAAAGCCATCGACCGCTTTCGCCGTCATCCGCTGGAGGTGCAGGCCGCGATGCTGCGGGCGCGCCTCGAAAAAGGGGCCCGCACCCGGTTCGGTCGGGAGTGCGGCCTGCGGGTGGGGATGACCCCCGCGCAGTTCGCGGCGGCCGTGCCGCTTCAGGATTACGAATCGTTCAAGCCGTTCTTCGCCCGGATGAGGGCGGGGGAGGCGGACGTGACGGCGCCCGGACGGGTGACGCTCTTCGCCCGTTCGTCGGGTACCACCTCCGACCGCAGCAAATACATTCCCGTCACGCGGGAGTCCGTCTGGTGGAACCACACGCTCGGGATGCGCGACGTGGCCTCGGTGTATGCCCATGCGCATCCCCACACCCGGGTTTTCGAGGGCAAGACCCTCACGCTCGGGGGCTCCTGCTCGATGGAACAGGGGGTTTTGACGGGCGACCTGTCGGCCGTGCTCATCAGCCGCACCCCTTTCTGGAGCGGATGGTTCCGCGCACCCCGGATGCACACGGCGCTGATCGCCGACTTCGACGAGAAGACGGAGGCGATCTGCCGCGAATGTACGCGGGAGCGGATCACCGCCTTTGCCGGGGTGCCTTCGTGGAATCTGGCGCTCATGCGCCGCGTGCTGGAATATACGGGCCGCAGCAATCTCCTGGAGGTGTGGCCCGAGTTGGAGTTCTTCGCCCACGGCGGGGTCGGATTCCGACCTTACCGGCGCTCCTTTGAAAAGCTGCTTCCCTCGCCCCATATGGCCTATATGGAGACCTACAACGCTTCGGAGGGTTTCTTCGCCCTTGCCGACGATCCCGCGCGGGAGGATATGCTGCTGATGCTCGACTACGGCACGTGGTACGAATTCCGCGACGGCGACCAGGTCGTGCCGCTGGAGGGGGTGCGCCCGGGGGTGGTGTACGCCCTGGTGGTCACCTCGAACAACGGCCTGTGGCGTTACGAGATCGGGGACACGGTGGAGTTCACCTCGACCGACCCCTACCGGATTCGTTTCGCGGGACGGACGCGACAGTACATCAATGTGTTCGGCGAGGAGCTGATCGTCGATAACGCCGAGCGTGCGCTCGAGGCGGCCTGTCGCGAAACGGGGGCCGAGGTGGAAGAATATACGGTGGCACCCTGCTATATGGACATCGACCGGCGGGGGGCGCACGAATGGGTGGTCGAATTCCTGCGCGAGCCGACGAGCCTCGGCCGTTTTGCGGAGGCGCTCGACAGGGAGCTCAGGGCGTGCAATTCGGATTACGACGCCAAGCGGCGCACGACGCTCGACGGGCCGCGGCTGACCGTGCTCGAGCGGGGTCGGATGCTCGCCTGGCTGCGCGAGAGCGGCAAGAACAAGGTGCCCCGCATGATGAACGACCGGAGCGTGGTGGAGCGCATCCTGGCAACCAAATGATTAAAACCCAAGCCTTATGTATATAGCCATAGCAGGAAATATCGGAAGCGGAAAAACGACCCTCACGCAGATGCTCACGGCCCGGTACGACGCCCGCGCCTATTTCGAGGAGGGGAACAACCCGTATATCGACGATTTCTACAACGACATGAACCGCTGGGCTTTCAACCTGCAGATCTATTTCCTCGGGAGCCGCATCCAGCAGACCATGGATATGCTGCGCGATGCCCCGGGGGACGTGTTTCAGGACAGGACGATTTTCGAGGACGCCTGCATCTTCGCCGATAACCTGCACAAGATGGGGCTTATGGCGAGCCGCGATTTCGAGACCTACATGAAAATATACCGGCTCATCACCAACCTCATCCCCAGACCCGACCTGTTGATCTACCTCAAGGCGAGCGTCCCGACCCTGATTCACCAGATCCGCCGCCGGGGGCGCGCCTATGAAATGAATATCGACGAACTCTACCTCAAGCGGCTCAACGAGCGGTACGACTACTGGATCGAAAACCTCTACGACGGCGAGGTTATGGTCATCGACAAGGATCACGAGGATTTCGTGGATTCCCCCGAGGTAATGGAGCGCATCTGCCGCCGGCTGGACGAAATCCGCGCGAAGGACGGACGATGAGGCTGCCGGAACCTTTCGTCGCCCGCATGCGGGAGGAGCTGGGGGCGGAGCAGGGGGCGGCCCTCTGTGCCGCGCTCGACACCGCGCCTCCGACCTCGCTGCGCTGGAATCCGGCTAAGACCCTGCCGGCAGAGCGCTGCGGGGAGCCGGTGCCGTGGAGCCCGGAGGGGCGCTACCTCCCGAGCCGTCCGCAGTTCACCCTCGACAGCGACCTGCACGCCGGGGCCTATTACGTGCAGGAGGCCTCCTCGCAATTTCTGGCCCATCTGCTTACGGAGGCGGACATCGCGGGTGCGCGGGTGCTCGACCTCTGCGCCGCACCCGGGGGAAAGAGCACGCTATACGCCTCGCTCGTCGGAGGAGACGGACTGGTGGTCGCCAACGAGATCAACCGGCAGCGGGCCTCGGTGCTTGCGGACAACGTCCGCCGCTGGGGAAGCGGGAATACGGTGGTCACGCTTGCCGACCCTGCGGCTTTCGGCGGCTTTGCCGGCTGGTTCGACGTGGTGGGGGTGGATGCCCCCTGTTCGGGCGAAGGGATGTTTCGCAAGCTCGAACAGGCGCGCGCAGAGTGGAGCGCGCAGCAGGTGGGGCTTTGTGCCCGCCGGCAGCGGGAAATCATCCGGCAGGCATGGCCCCTGCTCCGGCCCGGCGGATTGTTGATTTACAGCACATGCACCTTCAACCGGGAGGAGAACGAGCGGACGCTGGAGGATTTCGCGGCGGAGGCGGGCGGCGAGCTGGTCGCGACCGCAAAGGTTGCATGTCCCGAATCGTGGGGCGTCGTATGCGGCGAGGCCGGCCCGTTCCAGACGTTCCGCTTCTATCCGCACCGGGCGCGGGGCGAAGGGTTTTTCGCCGCCGTCGCCCGCAAGTCGTTCGATGCCGGGGGGCGCGTGCGCACGCCCCGGGCCCGGCGGCCCCTTCTCGGCCCGGTGTCCCGGCGGGACTGTGCGGAGCTGGGCCGGTGGCTGCGGGAGCCGGAACGCATGCGTTTCGCCGCAGTGGGGGAGAACTTTTATGCCTATTCCGCTGCACAGTACGAAGCCGTGAGGACCCTGGCCGAAAGCCTGCCCGTGATCTGTTCCGGCGTGGCGATGGGGCAGCTTTTCAAGGGGACGCTAAGGCCTGAGGCGGCCCTGGCGCTTTACGAAGGGATGGCGCGGGGAGTGCTGCCGGAGGCGTCGCTCGACCCGGAACAGATCGTCGCCTACCTGCGCAAGCAGGAGTTGCCGTGCGGCCTGTTCGCCGAAGGGATGAATCTGGTGACGGCCCGGGGACGCGGGCTGGGGTTTGCCAAGCGTATCGGCGGCAGGGTGAACAACTTCTATCCCAATTCGATGCGGATACTCATGCAGGAGAAAAACGACCTCGCGGGATCGCACGTGCGGCCCGACAAACGATAACCGAGCAAGAAAACGATGGCTAAGAAACTGTTTTATTCGATGGGGGAGGTGTCGGAAATGTTCGACGTGAACGCCTCGCTTATCCGGCATTGGGAGAGCAAGTTCGACGTGCTCCGTCCCCGGAAGAACAAAAAGGGCAACCGCATGTTTTCCCCCGGGGACGTGGAAAACCTCAAACTCATCTACCACCTGGTCAAGGAGCGGGGCATGACCCTCGAAGGGGCCAACCGCTGCCTCAAACGGAACAGGGGCGCCCTGACCCGGGATGCGGAGCTGCTCGAGCGGTTGCAGCGCGTGCGTGCAATGCTGGTGGAGGTGCGCGAGGAGCTCCGTTCCGACGACGACGCGACGATCCTTGCCGACGAGCCGGATGCCGCTTCCGTCGGGTCGGATGCTTTCTGCGATGCAAAGGCTGTCGATGCTTCCGCTGTAGACGCTTCTCCTTACGACGCTCCTGCTGCCGACACTTCTGCAACCGATACTCCCGTAGCCGACGCTTCGGAGGCTGATATTGTGACGGGAGGAGCGCGCGATGCCAAGTCTGCGCAGGAGAGCGAGGGGGCGGAAGTCTTTGTGCGTTTTCCGGACGGCGGCTTTGCAGTGGACGGCGAAGCGGCGGACTACAGCGGGGCGGATGATCGTTCGGTAGAGGAACCCGAGATGCCGGAAGTCGGCGGTTTTGAGCCGGAAGAAAACAGCGGGGATGACCGGACGATGAGCATTCGTTTGTCAGGGCCCGAGGCGCTGCCCGGCGGATGCGGGGCTGCAGCGGAGCAGGAAGAGGATGGCAACGGTGTAGTGGACGGTTATGCGACGGAGTGCGCGGCAAAGCCCGGCAAATGCGGGGTTGCAGCGGAGCAGGAAGAGGACGGCAACGGTGTAGTGGACGGTTATGCGACGGAGTGCGCGGCAAAGCCCAGCAAATGCGGGGTTGCAGCGGAGCAGGAAGAGGATGGCAATGGTGTAGTGGACGGTTATGCGACGGAGTGCGCGGCAAAGCCCGGCATCGGCGTTCCGGCCGCCGAATCCGCCGGAACAGAAATCCCGTTTACCGAACTGCCCCTTTCCGAAATACCTGCTGGCAAACAACCTGCTGGCAAACAACCTGCTGGCGGACAACCCGATGGCGGACAACCCGATGACGGGCTTTCGTCGCTTGCGCTGTCTGCGGGCGACTTGCCCGCGGACGTCAGTGGCGGGGAACCTGCGGCGGAGTACTCCGTGCCGCAGCCTGCGGTACGCCGACCCCGGCGCAAGCGGGACGACGAAGGGGACAAGGAACTTTTCGCATTTTACGAGCAATCGTTATTCTGATATGAAGATCAAAGCGATAACCGACGTGATCGAGCGTTTCGCTCCGCTCGGACTGCAGGAGTCGTACGACAATTCCGGGCTGATCGTCGGTCGTCCGGAGGACGAGGTGCGGCGGGCGCTGATCGCCGTCGATGTGACGGACGAGGTGATGGACGAGGCCGAACGGGAGGGGTGCGACCTGATCCTGACCCACCATCCGCTGGTGTTCCATCCCCTCAAGCGGTTCAACTCCGCCGGATACGTCGAAAGGTGCGTGGAGCGGGCGATCCGTAGCGGCGTCGCCCTCTACGCCTGCCATACCAACCTCGACAGCGCATGCGGGGGGATGAGCTGGCGGCTGGCCCGGCAGCTCGGGGTGGAGCGGCCCGAAGTGCTGCAGTCCCATCCCGAGGGGGCTTCCTGCACGGGTTTCGGGGTGGTCGGGACGCTGCCCGAACCGATGTCCGCCGAGGCTTTCATGCGCGGGATGCAGCGGCGGCTGGGGCTGCGGGTGATACGCCACAGCGCGATTGCGCCGGGCGAGGTGCGCCGCGTCGCCGTCTGCACGGGTGCGGGCGGTTCGCTCATCGGCGAGGCACGCCGTGCGGGTGCCGGCATGTACGTCACCTCCGATCTCCGGTACAACGATTTCATGGAGCCCGACGGAGCCCTAACCGTCGCGGATATTGGTCATTTCGAGAGCGAATATTGCGCAATTGACCTGTTATTTGATCTTTTATCGGAAAATTTGATTAACTTTGCGGTTCGCAAGAGTGAGAGCTCTCGCAATCCAGTGCACTATATGGTTTAGTCTAAACAATATAACACGATATATGGCCACACAGAAGAAAACGACCGAGGTTGATTACTCGATGCAGGAGAAGATCATTGCGCTCTACGAGCTGCAGAAGATCGACAGCAGGATCGACGAGATCAACAAGGTGAAGGGTGAATTGCCTCTGGAGGTGCAGGACCTCGACGACGAACTGGCCGGACTGCGGTCGCGCATCGAGCACATCAACGCCGAAATCGACGAGCTCAACACGCTCACCAAGCAGCGCAAGCGCGAGGTCGATCAGGCGAAAATCCTCATCGCCAACTACAAGGAGCAGCAGAATAACGTCCGCAACAACCGCGAGTTCGACGCCATCAGCAAGGAGATCGAGTACCAGGAGCTCGAAATCGAGTTGGCCGACAAGCGGCTCAAGGAGTATGCGGCGGGCGTGAAGGCCAAGAAAGCGCAGCTCGAGGAGGCGGAAGCCGTCGTGGAGGAGCGCACCAAGGACCTCGAGGCCAAGAAGGCCGAGCTGGAGAGCATCGAGGCCGAAACCGCCGCCCAGGTGGAGGATTTCGCGCGTCAGGCCGATGCTGCGAAGGCCCGTATCGACGAGCGGCTGCTGGCAGCTTATGACCGCATTCGGGGCAACGTGCGCAACGGGTTGGCCGTGGTCACGGTCAAACGCGACGCATGCGGCGGCTGTTTCAACCGCATCCCTCCCCAACGGCAGGTCGATATCCGTCAGGGCAAGAAAATCATCATCTGCGAATACTGCGGCCGTATCCTGGTGGCCGATCCGGAGGCGGCCGAAGTGTAGGGCCGAAACCTGAACCGTAAAAAGGGGCGCATTGCGTCCCTTTTCTTTTGTCGTCGGGGCGGCGTCCCGCACATCCGACGAAAAGTCTTCCTGAGACAGGAGGTGTCGCACCGGAAATTTTCCTGAGGACTTCGTCGCAAAGCCGGGGCAGTCGGTCGGCGCAGGTTGTCCGAAACTACTGTGATCTTTTTTCACCAGGGAATCGTGAAATTGCAACATGTTGATTCAACTTATTGTGGATTGTTTGCGGACTGTCATGCGATTTTGCCCCGGAAATTTGCGGGGGGGGGCTGAGACCGGATGAACCCGCCAGCCGTGTCTGGTGCCGGGCTGCGGGCGATTTCCGACCGGCCGGGGCCGGGTGTTTCGGACGCATCGCAGCTGCAAGCTCAGTCGGATTTTGCGGTCGGGCAGCGGGTCGGAAACCCGCTGCAAATCCTTTCGGGGCGTGCTCCTGCGGGTAATTCGCTTTGGGTCGGCCGATGCGCCGATCGGGGCCATTGTGAAATATTTAACAGCGAAGATTTAACCTGAAACGTTCACCAATTGGCAAAATATCGCTATCTTTGTTCCGTCTTTTGAAAAACCGCCTTAGATGAAGATAGCCCTTGCTCAGTTAAACTACACGATCGGTGATATCGAGGGCAACAAGCTCAAAATCATCGACGCCATCAACAAAGCGAAGAGCCTGCAGGCCGACCTGGTGCTCTTCGCCGAGCAAGCCCTCAGCGGCACTCCGGCGTTCGACCTGCTCCGGAAAACGACTTTCCTCGAGCTGTGCGAGGACGCGCTGGTGGAGATCGCCTCCTGCTGCGACGGCATCGCGGCCATCGTCGGGCTTCCCTACCTCACCGAAAAAGGCACGATCAGCGCCGCGGCGCTCATCCAGGACCGCAAGGTGCTGCGCTACGTGGGCAAGGAGCATATCACCGCACGGCGCGAAATGGGTTTCATCGTCCCCTCGAAAGGGTATGAATACGCCGTCATCAAGGGCCACAAGTGCGCCATCGTGGTGGGGGACGACCTCTCGCGCACGCACGACATGGACAAGTCGGTCGAAACCATCCTGAGCATCAACGCCCGGCGCTACGGCAAGGGCTTGCTCTCCTACCGGTACGAAAGCATGCGCCGTCTGGCTTACGTCGAAGGCAAGAACATCGTGCTCGTAAATCAGGTCGGAGGGGCCACCGACATCGTGTACGACGGCACCTCGGGGGCAATGAATGCGCGGGGCGAGATCGCCGTGCTGCTCAAGAGCTTCGAGGAGGACTTCGCCTTGTACGATACGAAGGCCCCGGTGCGGCCCGTGACGCTGCCCACGACCTACAATGACCGCACGCGGCTGGTCTATCAGGCGGCCTGCTGCGGCCTGCGGGATTTCTTCCGCAAGAACGACTACCGCAAGGCGGCCATCGGCCTTTCGGGGGGCATCGACTCGGCTGTGGTGGCCTGCATCGCCGCCGACGCGCTGGGGCGCGAGAACGTGCGGGCGCTACTCATGCCCTCGCAGTTTTCGTCGGATCATTCGGTGGAGGATGCCAAGGTGCTGGCCGAGCGGCTGGGGATCGGGTATAACGTCATCCCCATCACGGAGATCTACCGCAGCGTCATGGACACGCTCAAGCCGGTCACCGGCGGCACGGAGTTCGATGCCACGGAGGAGAACATCCAGGCCCGTATCCGCACGGTGCTCCTGATGGCCCTCCAGAACAAGACCGATTCGATCCTGCTCAACTCCTCCAACAAGAGCGAGAACGCGCTGGGCCTCTGCACCCTCTACGGGGACACGGCCGGGGCCTTCAGCGTGACGGGCGACCTCTACAAGAGCGAGATGTACGACCTGGCGCGCTATATCAACCGTGTGTACGGCAACGTCATTCCGGAGAGCATCCTCGACAAGGAACCCTCGTCGGAGCTCCGGCCCGACCAGAAGGACAGCGACCTGCTGCCTCCCTACGAGGTGGTGGACGCGATCCTCTACCGCATGATCGAGGAGGGACAGCACCGCGAGGAGATCGTCAATGCCGGTTTCGATTCGCATGTGGTCGAGAAGATCCATGCGATGATTATGCGCAACGAGAAGAAGCGTCATCAGTTCCCGCCCGTGCTGCGCCTGTCGGCCTGCGCTTTCGGCCACGAGCGGCTGATGCCCCTTACCAACCGATACGGAGACTGACCCATGGAACGTCGCATCGAACACGCCGGCGTCGTCGAACGGGCCGGGGCCGGAAAAGTCTGCGTGCGAATCACTTCGCACGGGGCCTGCGCTTCGTGCCGTGCCCGCGAGGCCTGCGGACTGGGCGAGTCGGCCGAAAAGATCGTGGAGGTGCTCACACCCGATGCAGACGCTTACCGCGCTGGCGAAGAGGTGCTCGTGGGGGTCAATCCGCGCATGGGTGCGCGTGCCGTCATGCTGGCCTATGTGGGAGCGCTCGCCGTGCTGCTGGCCCTGCTGGTCCTTACCGTGGGCGTACTGGGGTGGAGCGAAGGGCGGGGCGCCCTTTTTTCGTTGCTGGGCGTGGGGCTCTATTACGGCGGGCTGTGGCTGCTGCGCCGAAGAATCGAGAACACAATTCATTTTACAATAACCAAACGATAATGGAAGTATTGCTTTTTACCATCCTGACTCTCTGTGCGTTGGGAATTCTCGCCGCAGTGATCCTCTACTTCGTGGCGCAGAAGTTCAAGGTCGTGGAAGACCCCCGCATCGACGAGGTCGAAAAGTTGCTCCCCGGTGCCAACTGCGGCGGCTGCGGATTCGCGGGCTGCCGGGGCATGGCGGATGCGCTGGTGGGACGGGACGACATTTCGGCGCTCTTCTGCCCTGTGGGCGGAGGGAGCTGCATGAAGGCCATCGCCGACTACCTGGGCAAGGCGGCTCCCGAAAAGGAGGCGCAGGTGGCCACGGTACGCTGCGGCGGCACCTGCGAGAAGCGTCCCCGCACCAACCGTTACGACGGTGCCGCCTCGTGCGCCGTCGCCTCGTCGCTCTACGTCGGGGAGACGGCCTGTGCTTTCGGATGCCTCGGCTACGGCGACTGCGTGGCGGTCTGCGCCTTCGACGCGATCCGCGTGAATCCCGCTACGGGGCTCGCCGAGGTGGATGCCGACAAGTGCACGGCCTGCGGCGCCTGCGTGAAAGCCTGTCCGCGCGGCATCATCGAGCTGCGGAAGAAGTGGCCGAAGAACCGCGCCGTCTATGTCGGCTGCGTGAGCCGCGACAAGGGGGCCGTGGTGATGAAAGCCTGCAAGGCGGGCTGCATCGCATGCGGCAAGTGTGCGAAGGTCTGCCCGTTCGGTGCCATCACCGTCGAAAACAACCTGGCCTACATCGATCCGCTCAAGTGCAAGCTCTGCCGCAAGTGCGTGAACGAGTGCCCCACCGGTGCGATCAAGCTCGAGAACATGGAGCCGCTGCCGCGCGAGCCCAAAGCCGCTCCTGCGGCTGCTGCTGCCAAGCCCGCTCCCGCCCCGAAGCCGCAAACAACCCCCGCCGGGACTTCGGCAGCCGCCGGAGAGGAACCTAAAGCGTAAAACCGAAGTACAGCTATGAAGACATTTCCGATCGGCGGAGTTCATCCGTCGGAAAATAAACTGAGCCGGGGGAGCGCCGTCGAGCCGCTGCCGCTGCCCGATCTGGTCAATATTCCGCTTTCGCAGCATATCGGCGCCCCTGCGACCGCCAAGGTAGCCAAGGGAGACCGGGTGCTGGCCGGCCAGCTCATCGCCGAGGCGACCGGCTTCATGTCGGCCAATATCCATGCGTCGGTATCGGGCGTGGTGAAGGCGGTCGAGGCGGTTCCCAACGGCCAGGGTATGCGCCAGCCGATGATTACCATTCAGCGCGAGGGCGACCAGTGGGCCGAAGGCATCGACCGGGATCCCGCCCTCAAACGCGACTGCGACCTGGCACCCGCCGAGATCCTCGACCGGATCAAGCGGGCGGGCATCGTCGGCATGGGCGGCGCGACGTTCCCCACGCATGTGAAACTCGCCGTGCCTCCCGGGAAGAAGGCCGAATTTCTGATTATCAACGGCGTCGAGTGCGAGCCGTACCTCACCTCCGACCACCGGGTCATGCTGGAGCGGGGCGAGGAGCTGATCGTCGGGGTGACCATCCTGATGAAAGCGCTCGGCGTGGGCAATGCGTTCATCGGCATCGAGAACAACAAGCCCGACGCCATCGCGCACCTTACGGCCCTGGCCGCCTCCTATGCGGGAGTGCGGGTCGTGCCGCTGAAAGTGCAGTATCCGCAGGGCGGTGAGAAGCAGCTTATCGCAGCCGTCACGGGCCGCGAGGTGCCGCCCCCTCCTGCGCTGCCGATCGACGTCGGCGCGGTGGTGTGCAACGCCTCCACCACGCTGGCCGTGTATGAGGCCGTGCAGAAGAACAAGCCGCTCTTGGAGCGCGTGGTGACGGTTACGGGCAAGGGCGTCGCACGCCCCTGCAACCTGCTCGTGCGCATGGGTACGCCCGTGTCGGCCCTGCTGGAAGCCGCCGGCGGCCTGCCCGAAGATGCCGGGAAAGTGCTCAACGGCGGCCCGATGATGGGACGCGCAATGGTCAATCTCGACAGCCCCGTGACCAAGGGCTGCTCGGGAATCACGGTGCTCGGCGGTCGCGAGGCTCTGCGCGGCGCGGATTCGGCCTGCATCAAGTGCGCCAAGTGCGTGAGCGCCTGCCCGATGGGGCTGGAGCCTTACCTGCTCTCGAAACTCACCCGTAAACAGGCATGGGAGCGGCTCGAAACCGAACAGATCACCAACTGTATCGAGTGCGGCTGCTGCCAGTTCACCTGCCCGGCATACCTGCCGCTGCTGGATTACGTCCGGCTGGGCAAGCAGCGCGTGATGGGTCTGATCCGTGCCCGCGCCGCGGCGAACGCTCCTAAAAAGTAGATTGGATAAAACGATAACCTATGGCTAAACAAATCCTTGTCGCCCCCGCACCTCATGTGCACGGCACGCAGTCCACGCAGCGCATCATGCGCGACGTGCTGCTGGCACTGCTGCCCGCACTCGTGGTCTCGGTGGTGATGTTCGGTGTGAACGCCCTCGTGGTCACCTGCATTTCGGTGGCTTCGTGCGTGCTGTTTGAATACCTGATTCAACGTTTCATGCTGCGCGGCCGCACGACCGTCGGCGATCTTTCGGCGGTGGTCACGGGCGTGCTGCTGGCCTTCAACCTGCCGGCGACGATTCCCTGGTGGATCGTGGTGATCGGCGCGCTGGCGGCCGTCGGCATGGCCAAGATGACCTTCGGCGGACTGGGGAAAAACCCCTTCAACCCCGCACTGGTGGGGCGCGTGTTCCTGCTGATCGCCTATCCCGTGCAGATGACCACTTTCCCGCGGCCGGTCGGCCCGATCGCGGACGCCTTCTCGGGCGCCACGCCCCTTGCCGCCGTCAAGAGCGGCGCGATGGGGCTGGGAAACCTCGACTTCCAGGATATGCTCTTCGGCTCGATTCCCGGATCGCTGGGCGAAGTTTCGGCCCTGCTGCTCTTGCTGGGCGGCCTTTACCTGCTCTGGCGGCGGGTCATCACGTGGCATATCCCCGTGTCGGCGCTCGGCACGATGGCTCTCTTCGCCCTGATCGCCGCGGCAGCGGGCGGGATGCGCGGCGAGCTGCTGTGGGAGTATCCCCTTTTCCACCTGCTCGCGGGCGGTGCGATCCTCGGCGCGGTTTACATGGCTACCGACTACTCGACGTCGCCCATGACGCACAAAGGCATGGTCGTCTATGGCGTCGGGATCGGCGTGATTACGATGTGTATTCGTCTGTGGGGCGCTTATCCGGAGGGGGTCTCCTTTGCGATCCTTATTATGAATGCCGTGGTGCCGCTGATTAACAAATATGTCAAACCCAGGCGTTTCGGCTTGAAATAGGAGGATAAGGGATGAAAAGTACACTTTTTAACATGGTCGCCGTGCTCTTCGGCATCACGCTCGTGGCGTCGGCCGGCGTTGGGGTGGTGAACATGATTACCGTGGAGCCGATCGCCCAGGCCGAGCTGACGGCTAAGGCGGATGCGCTCAAGCAGGTGCTTCCCCCGTTCGACGGGACTTCGGACCAGACGCTCACGATCGACGAGATTCCCGTCACGGTTTACACCGCGACGCGGGACGGCGAGGTGACGGGCTATGCCGTGGAGTCGATGTCGAAAAACGGCTTCGGCGGCGAGGTACGCCTGATGGTCGGCTTCGCTCCCGACGGCGAGGTAATCAACGTAAACGTGCTCAGGCAGACCGAGACGCCCGGACTGGGCACCAAGATGGCCGACGAGGGCAACGTGCTGCTCGCCAGCATTCAGGGCAAGAACCTCGAGCAGATGAAACTCGTGGACGGCAAGCTGGCTGTCCGCAAGGACGGCGGCGACGTCGATGCACTGACGGCCGCCACGATCTCGTCGCGGGCCTACGTGGACGCGATCAACCGCGCATATATGGCTTACCGGAGCGTTGCCCGCGGCGTCCCTGCGACGGACGTGGCATCGGGCGCATCCGCGCAGACGGGCGGGGACGCCCGGGAAGGAGGGGAAAATGAATAGGCTGCAAATTATCGCAAACGGGATTGTCAAGAGCAACCCGACTTTCGTGCTGGTGCTGGGCATGTGCCCCACGCTCGGCACGACCACCTCGGCCGTTAACGGCCTGGGCATGGGCGTGGCCACGATGGCCGTGCTCGTCATGTCGAATCTGGTGATTTCGCTCATCAAGGGCATCATCCCCGACAAGGTGCGCATTCCGGCATTCATCGTGGTGATCGCGTCGTTCGTGACCGTCATCCAGATGTTGATGCAGGCTTTCGTGCCGGGGCTCTACGCCGCGCTCGGGGTCTTTATCCCGCTGATCGTGGTCAACTGCATCATCCTGGGGCGCGCCGAGGCGTTCGCCTCCAAAAACGGTGCTTTCGACTCGATTCTCGACGGCATCGGCATCGGCCTGGGATTCACCCTGTCGCTCACATGCCTGGGCGCCGTGCGCGAGGTGCTCGGCAGCGCCGCGATCTTCGGCTATCCGCTCGGCTTCGCCGACCGCGCCCCCCTGATCTTCGTGCTTGCCCCGGGAGCGTTCCTCGCGCTGGGTTACATGATGGTATTGTTCAACAAAATGGTAAGGAGGTAGTCCTATGGAAATATCCTATTTCGCAATCATCATCGGCGCCATTCTGGTCAATAACGTGGTGCTGGCCCAGTTCCTCGGAATCTGCCCGTTTCTGGGCGTCTCCTCCAAGGTCGAAACCTCGATGGGCATGGGCGCCGCCGTAACTTTCGTCATGGCGCTCGCCGCGCTGGTGGCGTGGCTGATCCAGACCTATGTGCTCGTGCCGCTGGATATCGTCTATATGCAGACCATCGTCTTCATCCTGGTGATCGCCGCTCTGGTGCAGATGGTCGAGATCATCCTCAAGAAAGTTTCGCCCTCGCTCTATCAGGCGTTGGGCATCTTCCTGCCGCTGATTACCACCAACTGCGCCGTGCTGGGCGTGGCGATCCTGATGATCCAGAAGGAGTTCAATCTGCTGCAAAGCGTCACCTACTCGGTGGCTACGGCCATCGGATTCGCCCTGGCGCTGGTGCTCTTCGCGGGTATCCGCGAACGGCTCGAGTTCGAGGACATGCCCCGGTCCATGCAGGGCGTGCCCATTGCGCTCGTCACGGCGGGGATTTTGGCCATGGCCTTCATGGGGTTCTCCGGGCTGGTCAAATAGCCTTTTCCGAATGGAGCGGGGCCGGGGTTTCCGGCCCCGCTTTTTCGTTTCGTGCGGCGGACTTCGTTGCCGTAAGGCCGCCCCGTCTCGCCGTTATCCGAATACGCTTGTCCGGGCGGGGTGGTGCGGGCGCTGTCGGGCGGTGCGTCGAGGAGGGGGATCGCGGCCGGGGCGTTACCGCGAACGGCGACTATGAATGGATGGGAGAGGTGCGGTTTCAGGCGAAGATCGGGCTTCGTATTACCTCACGGGTGCCTCCGGAAAGCAGTCGGTGCGGCTTTGGCTGTGGACGAGACGTGCGGCTCCGATAAGCCGTACCACGGATGTGTCGGAAAGGGGAGCGGCTATTCGGGTATCCGGTCGGACAGCGTTTCGCCTTTGAGCGAATCGGTTGCGTGGGAATCGCGCCGGGGCAAGTCCGTCGGGCCGGCAGCCGGCTCAGCATCCTGCGACGCGGACTCGTAAGTTGCGTTTGCGCCCGGCTCCGGAATATTCAGTGAGGCGGCCTCGTGCGTTGGGATTTCCTCCGGCATCGGATCATTCTGCGATGCGGATTCGTGCGTCGGGTTTTTCTCCTGTATCGGGGTCTCTTGTGAGGGGACCTCCTGTGGCGGTACGAAACGGCGGCGGAAAGCCTCGGACACCGTGTCGCCGATGTAGCGCCAACGGGTAGCGATCATCGACAGGAGCAGCACGATGACCACGATCATCAGGATTTCCTGCAGGGAGCGGGCCCGGAACCAGTCGGAAAGTTTCATCTTTTGTTGATATTTATTGCTCCGTTCGCGCGGGTTTGTGCGGGCAAATGGTTATTTTTGCAAAATAACAACGGGTTGTTGGCACAAAAATAATCAGAAAATCCGAACCAAAATGGAGAAAGTCATAAAATTGCATGACAAACGTTTCCGGGTGATGATTCCGGCTGCGAAGATCGACGAGGCGGTTGGCGTTGTCGCCGCACGCATCAACGCCGACTACCGGCAGAAGGGGGTGCCCCTCTTCATCGGGGTGCTCAACGGGGCGTTCATGTTCCTGAGCGATCTGATTAAAAAGATCGAATTCGACTGCGAAATATCGTTCGTCAAACTGGCTTCCTACTGCGGCACCTGCTCCACGGGCGAGGTGCGCAGCCTGATCGGGCTGAACAATCCGATCGAGGGGCGCCACGTGGTGATCGTCGAGGATATCGTCGATACGGGCGAGAGCATCGAGCATATGGTTCGGGAGCTCGAGGCGATGCATCCGGCCAGCATCCGGGTCTGCACGCTCTTTTTCAAGCCCGGTTCCTATTCCAAACACATTCCCATCGACTACCGGGCACTGGAGATCGGCAACGAATTCATCGTCGGCTACGGCCTGGACTACGACCAGTTGGGACGCAACCTGAAAGACGTGTACGTCGTCACGGAGTGATGGAACAGGCAATGAAGCCGCAGGAGCCGCTGGACGGCGGACGCAGGCTGCCTCTGGTGGAGGATTTCTATACCATCCAGGGTGAGGGTTTCCATGCGGGCAAACCCGCCTACTTCATCCGCCTGGGCGGATGCGACGTGGGCTGCCGCTGGTGCGATGCCAAATATACCTGGAATCCGCGCCTGTATCCCCCGACCGGGGTGGAGCTGGTGGTGGAGCGGGCCGCCTCCTGTCCCGCCCGGGCCATCGTGATCACAGGGGGCGAGCCGCTGCTCTATCCGCTCGGGCCGCTCACGGAGGCGCTGCGTGAACGGGGGCTGGAGATTTTCCTCGAGACGTCGGGTACCCACCCCCTGAGCGGCGTTTTCAACTGGGTATGCCTGTCGCCCAAACGACAGCAGCCGCCCCTGGATGCGGTCTGCGCACGCGCCGACGAGCTCAAGGTGATCGTCGAGCGGGAGGAGGATTTCGCCTGGGCCGAGCAGAGTGCCGCCCGCGTCTCTGCGGGTTGCCTGCTTTACCTGCAGCCCGAATGGAGCGCCCGCGAGCGCATCATGCCGCTGGCGGTCGAGTACGCCAAAGCGCATCCCCGCTGGAACATCTCGATCCAGACGCATAAGTACATGCACATTCCCTGACCATGAAAATCGAGCTGGGCAAGCGCTTCTGGCTGGCTCTGACGGCGGCCATTCTCATCCTCACGTTTTTCGTGGTGGGCCGCAATTTCCTTCATGCCGTGCGGATCAACCGGCAGATCAACCGGTTGGAGCGGGAGGCGGAAATGTACCGGGCCCGCATCGCCGAGGACAGCCTGCTGATCGAACAGCTCCGGTACGACGACTACCTCGAACAGTACGCCCGCGAGCATTACAACATGCAGAAGCCGGGCGAGAAGGTCTATATCATCCGCTGAAACGGCCTCTCCGCTCGGTGGCGGACGGGGCGGTGGGTGCGCTTCGGCCGCTTGTCGGGAACGGACCGCGATGCCGCGCCGGGGCGACGTTTCGAGGAAGGGGCGGTCAATAATGGGTGAAGCCGTGCCAGTCGAGGGGCTGGGGTTTCCCGCCGAGCAGCCAGCGCAACTTCCTTTCTTCCGTAATCCGGCCGACGGGGTGGAGCGGTTTGCCGAAACGTGCGCGAAAGTCGGCCTGCAACCGTTCGGCACGGCAGGGATCGGCCGTCAGCAGCAATTTATAGTCCTCGCCCGCACAGACCGCCTCCTGCGGGTCGGCATAAGCCGGGATGCACTCGATGTCCAGTTCGGCGCCGACTCCGGAGGCGGCCAGTATGTGACGCAGGTCGGAGGCCAGGCCGTCCGACAGGTCCATCATGGCGTGAACCTCCGTCCGCGCCCCGAGCCAGATGCCCTCCGCGATCTGCGGTTCGGGATTGCGGTGGATGCGGGCGGCTTCCGTGTCGTTGCGGCCGGCCAGTATGTCCTGCAGCCCGGCGCCCGAGGCGCCCAGCACGTCTCCGACGAAAATCCGGTCGCCCGCGCGGGCGGCGCTGCGGCGTTTGATATGCCCCGAGGGTGCGCGGCCGATGGCCGTGACGCTGATGACGATTCCCGAGGCCGAAGCCGTCGTATCGCCTCCGACCAGCGCCACGCCGTGGCGGAGCGACATATCGTGGTAACCGCGCATGAACTCTTCCGCCCATGCGTCGGTGGCGTCGCGGGGCAGGGAGAGGGCCAGCAGGGTGGCGACGGGCGCGGCACCCATCGCCGCAACGTCGCTCAGATTGACCGCCAGGGACTTGCCTCCCAATTCATAAGGCGTCGTGCGGTCGCGCAGAAAATGCACCTGCTCGGCGAGCAGGTCGCAGGTCAGGACCATGCTTTCGCCCGCTGAGACGGGGACTACGGTGCAGTCGTCGCCGATGGCCTCGAAGCCGTTGCCGTCGAGGTCTGCGAAGAGCCGGCGTATGGAGTCGATGAATCCGAATTCGGTCATGGATATGTCCGTTTTTCCGGTTGGGGTTCCGGCCTGTGCTCCCGCCGGAATTGTCGGGGATGCACGCCTTCCTGTCGGAGAAATGCCCGCCTGAAACGGCGTGCGTCGCCGAATCCGCTGCGGGCGGCGACGATGCGGTCGGGCAGCGACGGGTCGGCAAGCAGCAGGTTTTTAGCGTAACGTACACGCAGCCGTGCGATCTCCGCTCCGAACGGTTTGCCGAACCCCCGGTTGAACATGCGCGCGAGCTCCTCGGCGGGGATCGAAAGGGTGCGGGAAGCCTCCTGCAGATCGAGATCGGCATGCAGATAGGGTTTGGCCTCGGCGAGCCAGCGGTCGATGCGTTTCTTCCGCTCCATAAAGGCCGTGTCGATGACTCCGTCGTCGTCGGCCGCGCGTGTGCCATCCATCTGTTGCCCGCCCGCATAGGGATCGCGCTGCAACAGCGCCTTGCAGGTGATGAACAGGAAGAAAAGGACGGCGATGACCTTGTGGATGGTATGGCTGACCGGATTCCAGTCGATCAGGATGAGGATGTAGGCGGCGGCGATGAGCACGAAGCCGCCGCCGAAGTAGCGCAGCCAGGCGACGTTCATGTTTTTGTCGCTGGCGTAATTGTCCTCCAGGAAACGGCGGTAGCGGGGCTCGTAGTCGAAGACCGCGGCCATGGCGCAGATGATGTATCCGATCACGGTCAGGTAGAGCACGATGCGGTACCAGACGTTGAATTCGCCCAGGTGGAGCAGCAGGTCGGCGGGGGATGCGAGGGGGCGGATCGTTTCGCCGCGCAGCAGCAGGACCAGAAAATAGAGGGTGACGATACCCGCATAGGGAGCCAGCAGCCGGGCGGCGTTGCGCAGGGTGAGCCATCCCGGACGGATCACCTCGAACGGATAGAGCATCGTGACGATCACATAGAGGTTGCCCACGATCAGCACTTCCACCGAGAAAGAGTAGTACGACTGCATCCGGCCCGATAGGAATAGGGCGAGTTGAAGGACATAGGCGCAGCCCCACATCAGCAGGATGAATCCCAGGATGCTCCGCGCCCGGTTGCCGCGGGATTTCCACAGGAGCAGCAGGCCGCCGCCGAGGCATACGGCAATGCCGAACCAGGAGATCAGGCAATAGAGAAGCAGGCTTGCGGGCATGGGTTTTTTCTTGTCCGTACAAAGTTAAGGAAAATTAATTTGAAATAAAATCGTATCTTTGCATGACTTTAGCTACCTTGTTGTTACTCCCTTAATCAGCCGCGGCATGAAAATCCTGATCCTCAACGGCCCCAACCTCAACCTCCAGGGACAGAGGCAGCCCGACGTCTATGGCGCCGGGACGTTCGACGACCTGCTGCGCCGGCTGCGGGAACGCTATCCGCACGTCGAATTCGGCTGCATGCAGTCCAACGTCGAGGGCGTACTGATCGATGCGCTGCACGAGGCGCAGGGACGTTACGACGGCGTGGTGCTCAATGCGGGCGGTTACACCCACACGTCGGTAGCCCTGCGCGATGCCGTGGCAGCCGTTGCGGTGCCGGTGGTCGAGGTGCACATCTCCTCGATCCTCGCACGCGAAGAGTTCCGCCGCGTTTCGCTGCTCGCGGGCGTGGTGAAGGGCTCGATCATGGGATTCGGACTGGATTCCTACCGGCTGGGGGTCGAGGCGCTGCTTGAATGAACGCATACCATACCTATCCTATGTTGCAAAGCAAAAGAACCAAGATCGTGGCGACCCTCTCCGACCGGCGCTGCGACGAGCAGTTTGTCCGCCGCCTCTTCGAGGCGGGCATGGACGTGGTGCGGATCAACTCGGCGCACGTGACCGAGGCGTCGGCGCAGCGCATCGTCGAAACGGTGCGGCGCGTGAGCGATTCCATCGCCGTAATCCTCGACACGAAGGGGCCGGAAATCCGTGTGACCGGCATTGCGGAGGAGTACGGAGGCGCCATCGCCTTCCGCGCGGGCGAGCGCGTCCGTGTCAGGGGCACTGCTGCGGGCGAAATGTCCACGCGCGAGCTGATCTACATGAACGTGCCGACCATCGTGCAGGATATTCCCGTGGGGGCCCACATGCTCATCGCCGACGGAGAGCTGGAGATCCGTGTAGTGGAGAAAACCGACGAAGAGCTGCTGTGCGAATTCCTGGTCGGGGGCAGCCTGCGGCCCCGCAAGAGCGTCAATGCCCCCGGGGTGGCGATCGACCTGCCTCCGCTGACGGAGAAGGACCGCCGTTTCATCGAGTGGGCCGTCGGCAGCGACGTGGACTTCATCGCCCACTCGTTCGTCAGGAGCGCACGCGACGTGGAGGCCGTGCAGGAGATTCTCAACCGGCACGGAAGTCCGATTAAGATCATCTCGAAGATCGAAAACCAGGAGGGCATCGATCACATCGATGAGATCATCGAAGCCTCCTACGGCATCATGGTCGCCCGCGGCGACCTGGGGGTGGAGCTGCCCGCCGAGGTGATTCCCAATACGCAGCGCATGATCGTCGAGAAGTGCATCCGTGCCAAGCGTCCCGTCATCATCGCCACGCAGATGCTCTATTCGATGGTGAATGCGCCCCGTCCGACGCGCGCCGAGGTGAGCGACGTGGCCAGCGCCATCTACGAGCGGGTCGATGCGGTGATGCTAAGCGACGAAACCGCCTCGGGACAGTATCCCGTCGAGTCGGTCGAGACGATGGCCCGCATCGCGCGGGAGATCGAGCGCGACGAGGTGCATTTCGCTCCCATGATCGATATCAATATGGTCTCGGTGAACCACGAAATCACGGCCCAGTTGGCCCGCTCGGCTGTCCGCGCCAGCACCAACCTGCCGATCCGCTATATCGTGCTCGACACCCGCAGCGGACGCACGGGGCGTTACCTCGCGGCTTTCCGCAGCCGCAAGCCGGTCGTGGCGGTCTGCTATTCGCCCAATGCGCAGCGCATCCTTGCCCTGTCGTACGGCGTGGTGGCGATCCTGCGCACGCAGCAGCTCGACGACCGCTACCACTTCCTCATGGATGCGCTCGACTATATCGGCCGCTACGAGGAGCTCGGCGAGGGCGACCTGCTGGCCGTCGTCGGCGGCAGCTTCGGTCCCGACGGAGGGGCTTCCTATGTCGAAATATCGAATGTCGGGAAGCTGCGCCGCCGGAACGAAGAGATGATCCGGCGCAAGTGTTGACGCTTTCCGCGAAGAGGGCATGAGGGGAGAGCTCAGGGATCGGGTCGCCAGCGGCGTGGCGTGGAACATGGCCGAAAAGGCGGGTTCCATGCTCCTGCAGGCGGTCGTGAGCCTCGTCGTGCTGCGGCTGCTGATGCCGGAGGACCTCGGTGTCATGGCCATCCCCACGGTTTTTTCCGCCTTGGCCCTCGTGGTGGTGGACAGCGGTTTTTCGCAGACGCTCATCCGCAAGGACGCGCCGACCCAGGGCGATTACAAGTCGGTATTCCTGTTCAACATCGTCGTCTCGCTGCTGCTCTATGTGCTGCTCGTGGCTCTGGCTCCCGTTGCGGCCCGGTTTTACGACATGCCGGTGTTGACGCGTATCGCCCCGGTGCTTTTCCTGCTGCTGCCGCTCAACGCGCTGTGCGTGATTCAGAATACGATCTTCACGCGGCAGTTCCGCTTCGCGCTGATCTCCAAAGTGGTCTTTATCTCCACCCTCGCGGGCGGAGTGGTGGCGGTCGCCATGGCGCTGGCCGGGTGCGGCGTATGGAGTCTGGTGGGGCAGCGCGTCACGGCGATGGGGACGAAAGCGGCGCTTTTCTGGGCGCTGAGCGACTGGCGTCCCCGCGCGCCCTATGATGGGGGAGCGTTGCGGCGCATGGCGCCTTACAGCACGCGGCTGTTGACCACTGACCTGATCGCTTCGGTCTATAACAACATATCCCAGCTTTTCGTGGGCAGGATGTATTCGGCCGACACCCTTGCCTATTTCAATCAGGCGCAGAAACTCAAGGAGCTGCCTGTGACGGGGACGGTGCAGTCGGTGCAGAACGTCACCTTCCCGGCTCTGGCGAAGATCGCGGAGGACGGGCCGAAGTTTGCCGAGAGCTACCGGCAGATGGTGCTGGTCGTGACGTTCGTCATGTTCCCGGCGATGGCGGGGCTCAATGCGGTGGCGCACGATTTTTTTGCGGTTTTCCTGGGGACGAAGTGGATGCCCATTGTGCCCTATTTCCGGATCGCCTGTCTGGGGGGCCTGTTCGCACCCGTCGCCATGATTTCTTACAACGTATTGAAGGTCAAAAGCAACGGATCGGTGATCGTGCGGCTGGAGGTGGCCAAGAAGCTGGTGATGACCGGCATCCTGGCCCTGACCATCCCCCGTGGCCCCATTGCCATCACCTGGGGCCTTGCAGTCGCAGCCCTGTTTGAAATGGCGATCAATTTCGGTGCGACGCGGCGGTACACGCTTTTCACGACCGGATGTTTCCTCCGCACGCTGTTGCCGGCCGCAGCCGCCTCGGGCCTGATGTTCGGAGCGATCCTGCTGCTGGAGCGGTGGACCGCTTTCCCGCCGGCGCTCGCGCTGCTCATCAAGACGGTGCTTGGCGCAGGCATCTACGTCGCCGTAGCGGCGGCGTTGCGCTTCGAGGCTTTCGGGGTGGCTGTGGGGCTAATGAAAAAGTTCATCCGCAGGGGATGAACTTTTTTTCGGCATGTGTGCCTATGTGGGGTCGCTGCGAATCCTAAGCGTACACCTTGGGCGTAATGGTTCCCTTGAGCACGACCAGTGCATTGAGCATGAGCGCCTCCATTTCGTTCTCCCCCGGATAGACCGCGATGGGGGCGATGAACGAGCAGTGCTCCTCGATGTATTTGACCACCGGCTCGTTGTAGGCGATGCCGCCCGTGAGGATGATCGCATCGACGCTGCCCGACATGGCGGCGGCCATCGCACCGATGGCTTTCGAGATGTTGTAGCTCATGGCGTCGATCACCACGCCGGCCTGCTTGTCGCCGGCTTCGACCCGCTCGATCAGGTGCATGACGGAGTTGCTGCCTAGGTGGGCGACCAGGCCGCCTTTGCCCGCCAGCATCTTCTTCAGATCCCGCTTGGTGTACTTGCCCGAGAAACAGAGCTCCACCAACTCTCCGGCGGGGATCGTTCCCGCGCGTTCGGGCGCGAAGGGGCCGTCGCCGTCGAGGGCGTTGTTCGTGTCGATCACGCGCCCCTTGCAGTGGGCCGACACCGAAATGCCGCCCCCCATGTGGGCCACCACGAGGTTCATATCCTCGTAACGCTTGCCGATCTTGTCGCAGTGGAGCCGGGCCGTGGCCTTCTGGTTCAGCGCGTGGAAGATCGAGCGGCGCGGACATTCGGGCAGGCCGCTGTAACGGGCCATCTCGGTCATTTCGTCCACCACGACCGGGTCGGCGATGTAGGCCTTGACACCGACCTGGCTCGCGATCTGTTCGGCGATCAGGCCGCCCAGGTTCGAGGCGTGCTCCATCGTGGCGTTCGTAAGGTCGTGCTTCATCGCCTCGTTCACCTCGTACACGCCCGCTTCGATGGGCTTGACGAGCCCGCCGCGGCCGATGACGGCCGAAAGCTGCCGCACGTCGAATCCCTGCTCGGCGAGCGCCTTGAGGATCATGTCTTTGCGCCATTGCAACTGGTCGATGACATTGGGGAAGGCGGCGATCTGCTCCGCCGTGTGGCGCAGGGTGAGGTCCAACTGCTGGGTATCGTTGTCGAAAAGGGCCACCTTGGTCGAGGTGGAGCCGGGGTTGATGGCTAAAATCTTGAATCCCATATCCTCTTTATTTGGCGGCCAGACAGGCGAGTGCGATCGAGAAGAGCTTGGTACGGCTCGTGTCGCCGCGCGAGGTGAGCACGCACGGCACCTTGGTGCCCATGACCATCGCGGCGATCTCGCCGTTGCAGAAATGGGTGGCCGACTTGAAGAATACGTTGGCCGACTCCAGGTTGGGGAAGAGCAGGCAGTCGGGATCGCCGGCGACGGCCGAGCCGCGCACTTTCTTGTGCTCGGCGACCTCCTTGTAGAGTGCCACGTCGAGCGACAGCGGGCCGTCCACGATCACGTCGCCCAGTTGTCCGCGGTCGCCCATCTTGGCGAGCAATGCCCCCTCGGTCGAGGAGATCACGTTGGGAAGCACCTGCTCCGAAGGGGCGATGCAGGCGATCTTCGGCGTCTTGATGCCCAGCATCCGGGCCGTTTTCGACAGGTAGTTGATGATGACCATCTTCTGCTTGAAGTCGGGAAGCGGAATCACCGCCACGTCCGAGATGACGAGCAGCTTGTGGTAGCAGGGCATCTCGACGACCGAGACGTGGCTCAGCACCCCTTTGGGCGGAAACAGGCCGGCGTCCTTGTTGAGGATGCCGCGCATGTACTTGTCGGTCGAAACGAGGCCCTTCATCAGCACGTCGGCGTCCCCCGCGACCACGGCGGCCACCGCCATCCGGACGCAGTTTACGTCCACGCTCTCATCGACGATCTTGAAGGCGTTGATATCGATGTTTTCCTGGCGGCAGACCTCTTCGATGACGCTGCGCTGACCGTAGAGCGTCGGCTCGACGAGCCCCTCGCGGTAGGCTTCATAGACGGCCTGAAGAGTATGCGAATCCTGGCCGTAGGCCACGGCCAGCCGTTTTTTGCCCCGCTTTCTCGCCTCCTCGACGATTTCGGTAAGGTGTTGGATCATGGTATAGTAGATTTTAAATGGTTGTTTGCGGTTATTTGCGGCTGACCAGACGGTAGGTGTCGGCGGCGATCATCAGCTCTTCGTCGGTGCAGACGACCGCGACCCTGACCCGCGAATCGGGTGCCGAAAGGATTTTGTCACGGCCCCGTACGCCGTGGTTGGCCTCCGCGTCGAAGCGCAGGCCCATGAACTCCAGCCCCGCGCAGACCTGTTCGCGCATTTCGGGCGAGTTCTCGCCCACGCCTCCGGTGAAGACCACCAGGTCGAGGCCGCCCATCTCGGCGGCATAGCGGCCGATATACTGACGGATGCGCGAGAAATACATGTCGCGCGCAAGCACCGCACGGGGATTCCCCTCCTCGTAGGCGCGGTCGATGTCGCGCATGTCGCTCGAGACGCCCGAGACGCCCTCGACGCCCGAGCGCTTGTTCATCATGGCGTTCAGCCGGTCGTAGTCCATGCCCTCCTTTTCGCCGATGTAGGTCACGGCGCTCGGATCGACCTCCCCGCAGCGCGTGCCCATCATCAGGCCATCCACGGGCGAGAAGCCCATCGACGTGTCGAACGACCGGCCGTCGAGCACCGCCGTAGCGGAGGCGCCGTTACCGATGTGACAGGTGACGATTTTCGACTTTGCGGGGTCCAGGCCGGCCAGTTCCGCACCCGCGCGGGCGACGTACTTGTGGCTGGTGCCGTGGAAGCCGTATTTGCGGACACGGTATTTTTCGTAGTATTCGTAAGGCAGGGCGTACATGTAGTTCAACGCCGGGATGGTCTGGTGGAACGAGGTGTCGAAAACGCAGACCTGCTCAACGCCGGGCAGCACCCGCTCGATGGAGAGCACCCCCTCCAGGTTGGCCGGGTTGTGCAGCGGTGCGATGGCGAACAGCGAGCGGATCTTCTCCTTCACCTCGTCGGTCACCACGACGCTTTCGGGGAAGTACTCCCCGCCGTGGGCCACGCGGTGGCCGACCGCCTTCACTTCGTCCAGGGAGCGGATCACCCCGTGCGAGGGATCGGTCAGGGCGTCGAGCACCAGGCTGATGCCGGTGGTGTGGTCGGGGATGGGACGGTGCAGCTCGAATTTCTCCTTGCCCACCGGTTTGTGGGTCAGGTCGCCTTCTTTGAGGCCGATACGCTCCACGAGTCCTTTGGCCAGCAGCGTGCCCGTCTGTCCCTGCATGTCGATCACCTGGTATTTGATCGAGGAACTGCCGCAGTTGAGTACTAAGATTATCATAAAACTATGTTTTTTAAATTCCTGCAATTTCGTTTGCACCCTCAGTTTTTTATCGCCTCCGCGAGCGCCGCGCCCGCGACGACCGCAGCGGCGCATACCCCGACGCTCAGTACGGCATAGAGCCCCGCGACCGGGTAGTTCCCGGCCCGCAGCATGGCGACGAGCTCGGCCGAGAAAGTCGAGAAGGTCGTGAACCCGCCGCAGAATCCGACGGTCAGCAGCCACAGCAGGGGCGACCCCGCCAAGGCCCGCATCAGCAGGCCGATCAGCAGCGAGCCGCCTGCATTGACCGCCAGCGTACCCGCCGGGATGCCCCAGAAACCCGGCCCCGGCAGCATGACGCAGGCGACCAGATACCTGGCGACGCTGCCCAGGGCTCCGCCTGCACCGACGGCGAGAATTTCACGGATCATAACCGAAAGGATGTGCTGTGTTATAAAAACGCGCAAATTTAGGCAAAAAAAGATTACGATTCATAATAAACGCCTCCTTTTTTGGCCCGAAAGATCGCGGATATTTCTCCATCATCGGCTAAGGCTCGTATTTGTAGCCCACGCCCTTGACGGTGACGATGTGCCGCGGCCCGATTTTCTGGCGCAGTTTGCGGATGTGCACGTCGATGGTGCGGTCGCCCACGACCACCTCGCTGCCCCAGATGCGGGCGTAGATCTCTTCGCGCGAAAAGAGTTTTCCGGGAGCGGAGTGGAGCAGGCCGAGCAGGGCGAACTCCTTGCGAGGAAGCACGATAGGCCGGCCGCCGAGCTTCACCACGTAACGCTCGCGGTCGATTTCCAGCCCGTCGGATGCGTCGGGCTGCCGCTCCCCGTCGATGCGTTTGAGGATGGCCTGCACGCGGCTCATGAGAATTTTCATCTTCACCGGCTTGGCGATGTAGTCGTCGGCTCCCGCACCGAACCCGGCGATCTGGTGCTCCTCCTCGCTCAGGGCCGACAGAAAGACGATCATCGTGTCGCGCAGGGCCGGATCGGCGCGAATCGCGCGGCAGGTCTCCATGCCGTCCATCACGGGCATCATCCGGTCGAGCAGAATCAGGTGGGGCCGGTACAGGGCGGCCTGCCGGAGTCCGTCGGCCCCGTTCTGCGCGGTAAAGACCTCGTGGCCCGCTTTCCGGAGGTTGTATTCCATGAATTCGAGGATGTCGGCCTCGTCGTCGATGAGCAGGATGCGGTGACTCATGGCATGTCGTATTTTATGCGAAGGTAACATTTTTTATCGGCAAATTCTGTGCTGTCACCGGAAAAATGGTTATATTTGTCGGATTTCTATACCCTGGTATAGCGAAGAATTCAAATTGTTAACTGCAATGGCTACCGAAAACACCAACCTCTCCGCCTGCGATCCCTGTGCGGGCAATCCCGACGACGCAGCGAATTCCCTATCCACCGAAACCGCAGGGGCGCCCGATGCCGCTGCGCCGGCTTGCGCGCCGGATGCCGGAGCGTCGTCCGACGAGGCCCGACCCGCGGGTGAGCCTCTGCCCCGGGAGGAGGGTGCGGGAGATAGTCCGTCCGCCTCTTGCGTAAGCGGACAGGCGGATGCCGGATGCGCGGAAGCCGCATCCGAGGCGGTTGCCTCGGAGAGGACGGCCCCCGGAGCGGTTGTGACCGCAGCAGATGCCCTGCAGGAGCCTGCCGCAGAATCGGCGGCGGATGCCCCGGATACCCCGTCCGATTCGACGGAAGAGGAGCAGCACCGGCAGCAGGTCGATTTTGCGGACGAGGAGGCCGAGCTGGCAGCCCGTCAGGCAGGACTCGATCTGGGGGAGGAGACTCCTGAGGAGGCCGGGGAGCCTGCGACGGACGACGGGGACTATGCGGGTCGCACCAAAGAGGAGCTGGTCGATCTGTTCGCCGCGCTGCTTGCCGAAAAACCGGTGCAGACCCTGCGCCGCGACGCCGAGGCGATCAAGATCGCGTTCTATAAGCTCCACCGCGCCGACGGGGAGGCCCTCCGCCGCCGGTTCGCGGAGCAGAACGGCGAGGATGCGGTTTTCGTACCGGTGCCCGACGCTTCGGAGGCGCGTCTGAAAGACCTCTTCCGCGAGTACCGCCGTCGCCGCGACGAGTTCATCGCCGGGCTGGATGCGGTCAAGGAGGCCAACCTCAAGGTCAAGCAGCAGCTTATCGACGAGCTGCGCGAGCTGGTCGATTCCGACGAGACGGTGGGCCACACGTTCAACCGGTTCCGCGAATTGCAGCAGCGCTGGAGAGAGACGGGGCCCGTGCCGCAGCAGTATGTCAAGGATTTGTGGGAGACCTACAACCTGCATGTCGAGAATTTCTACAACTTCATCAAGATCAATAAGGAGCTGCGCGACCTGGACCTTAAGCGCAACTACGAGCAGAAAACCGCGCTGTGCGAGAGCGCCGAGGCGCTGGCGGACGAGCCGTCGGTTATCGAGGCGTTCCGCAAGTTGCAGAAGCTCCATGACGAATGGCGGGAAACCGGCCCCGTGGCCAACGAATACAAGGAGGCGCTCTGGGAGCGGTTCAAGGAGGCATCGAGCCGGGTCAATAAACGGCATCAGGCCTATTTCGAGGAGATCAAGGCCGAGCAGCAGCGCAACCTGGAGCTCAAAGCCGAGCTCTGCAGCCGGGCCGAGGAGCTTCTCGCCCAGCCCATGACCACGCGCAAGGAGTGGAATCGCGCCAGCGACCGGCTGCTGGAGGTGCAGAAGGTATGGAAGACCATCGGGTTTGCCCCGAAGAAGGACAACAATCGCATCTATGAGCGTTTCCGCGGCGCCTGCGACCGTTTCTTCGAGGCCAAACGGGCTTACTACGCCGGGCTGAAAAGCGAGATGGAACATAACCTTGCGCTCAAGAATGAAATCTGTCTGGCCGCCGAAGCGCTCGCCCGGAGCGAGGAGTGGAAAAAGACGACCGACGAGCTGATCGCCCTTCAGGCGCGGTGGAAGGAGGTCGGGCCCGTGCCGCGCCGACATTCCGACCAGATCTGGAAGCGGTTCCGCGCCGCCTGCGACAGTTTCTTCGAGCGCAAGAACAAGCATTTTTCCGCCGTGGACGGCCAGTACGAGGAGAATCTTCGGCTCAAGGAGGCGCTGCTCGAGGAGATGGAGGCCGCCGACGCCGCGTCCGCCGGCTTCGAGGCCATACGCGATTTCCAGCGCCGCTGGACGGAGATCGGGTTCGTTCCGATCAAGCGCAAGGAGGCGATGCAGAAACGCTACAAGGCGGCCGTGGACAGGCTGTTCGAGGCGTTGCGGGGCAGCGAGCGCGACCGCTCGATGAACCGTTTCAAGGAGAAGGTCTCCACGCTGCGCAGCACGGGTGACAAGCGGCTGCGCACCGAGCGGGACCGGCTCTACGGCAAGGTGCGCCAGCTCGAGCAGGAGATCGCCCTGCTGGAGAACAACATCGGCTTCTTCGCCCGGTCGAAAAACGCCGAGGCGCTCGTTGCCGACGTGCGGCAGAAGATCGAGCGGGCCAAGGCCGAGATGCAGGCTGCCATCGAGAAGGTGCGCCTGATCGACCGGGGCGAACAATAGCCCCCGATTACCGAATTTCGGATTCCGTCCGATTCCGTCCGGGCCGCGAGGCCGGGCAAGAACGCCGGAGTGCGAAATTCGTTTTTGTGTGAAACGAATGTAAACAGATAGGCTAACCTTATGAAACTGAGCAAACCAAAGTACATATTCGTCACGGGCGGCGTGGCCTCGTCGCTGGGTAAGGGGATCATCTCCGCTTCGATCGCCCGGCTGCTGCAGGAGCGCGGATATGCGGTGACCATTCAGAAACTCGACCCGTACATCAACGTCGATCCGGGAACCCTGAATCCCTATGAGCACGGCGAGTGCTATGTGACCGAGGACGGCACCGAAACCGACCTCGACCTGGGGCATTACGAGCGCTTCACCTCGATCACCACCACCCGGGCCAACAACGTGACCACCGGCAGGATCTACAAGACCGTGATCGAAAAGGAGCGCCGCGGCGACTACCTCGGCAAGACCGTGCAGGTGATTCCGCACATCACGGACGAGATCAAGCGGCGCATCCAACTGCTGGGCCAGGAGAAGATTTACGACGTCATCATCACAGAGATCGGCGGCACGGTGGGGGACATCGAGTCGCTCCCCTTCATCGAGTCGGTGCGTCAGCTCCGCTACTCGCTCGGGTCGCGCAATACGGCGCTCGTGCATCTGACGCTGATTCCCTACATGGCCGCGTCGGGCGAGCTCAAGACCAAGCCCACCCAACATTCGGTCAAAGCACTGCTGGAGAACGGCTTGCAGCCCGATATTCTGGTGCTGCGCACCGAGCATCCCCTCACGGCGGAGCTCAAGCGCAAGGTGGCCCTGTTCTGCAACGTGGATGCCAATGCGGTGATGGAGTCGATCGACGTGCCGACCATTTACGAAGTGCCGCTGCGCATGCACGAACAGCATTTGGACGAAGTGGTGCTCGACAAACTCGACCTGCCCGCCGAGAAGGAGCCCGACATGAAGTCGCTGCGGGACTTCGTGGAGAAGGTCAAACACCCCTCGCGCACGATCGAGATCGCGCTGGTGGGAAAATATACCGAACTGCCCGACGCCTACAAGTCCATCTGCGAGTCGTTCATCCACGCGGGGGCGGTCAACGACTGCAAGGTGCGGCTCAGCTACGTCAATTCCGAGAAGATCACCCGCGAGAACGTGGCGGAGAAGCTCGGCAGGATGGCCGGTGTGCTGGTGGCTCCGGGCTTCGGCAACCGGGGCATCGAGGGGAAGATCGAGGCGGTGCGCTTCGCCCGCGAAAACGGCATTCCCTTCCTGGGTATCTGTCTGGGGATGCAGTGCGCGGTGATCGAATTTGCCCGCAACGTGCTCGGCATGGCTGACGCCAATTCGAGCGAGATGGAGGTGACGCCCCATGCGGTCATCGACCTGATGGAGGAGCAGAAAGGGGTCACGGCCAAAGGGGGCACGATGCGCCTGGGGGCCTATCCCTGTGTGCTCAAGAAAGGCTCCAGGGTGGCCGAAGCCTATGGCACGACCCATATCGAGGAGCGGCACCGCCACCGCTACGAGTTCAACAACGCTTTCCTGGAGGCGTTCGAGCAGGCGGGCATGAAAGCCGTGGGCCTGAATCCCGACACCAACCTGGTCGAAGTCGTCGAACTGGCGAATCACCCCTGGTTCGTCGGCACGCAGTACCATCCCGAATACAAGAGCACCGTCAAGCGGCCGCACCCCCTGTTCGTGTCGTTTGTCGAGGCGGCTCTGCGCACGCAGCAGGAATAAAAGTAACGAGTTAATCGACAGTTTATGGATAAAAAGACAATTATCGGCGGTGTCGTGGTGGCCCTTGTTTTCGTGGGTTTCCTCGTCTTCAATGCCAACCAGCAGAAAAAATACCAGGAACAGGTCCGCAAATACCAGGAATACCTGGCATCGCAGCAGCCCGCGATGCCTGCCGTGCCGCCACGGATGACGGCGGACAGCACCGCCGCATCGCCCGGGGCAGGGAACGTGCAGGCGGATTCCGCCGCCCTGTTGCGGCAGCAGGCCGACATGGTGGGGGAGACCCTCGCCGGGGCGGCCGTGCGTGAAGAGTCGGGGCTGACGGTCGAGAACGATGTGCTGCGGATCGACTTTTCGAGCCGGGGCGGTCAGATCGTCGGGGTGACGCTCAAGGATTACACCCGCTATGCCCCCCGTGGGGAGCGGACTGAGCCGGTGCAGCTTTTCGATCCGGCCACCGCACGTTTCAACCTTTCGCTCTACATCCGCAACGGACTGAATAACAGTCAGGTCAATACGTCGGATTACGTATTTGAGGTCGATCCTGTGCGACGTGACGGCGACATGCAGACCGTGGTCATGCGCCTGCCCGTGGACGGCGACGCAGCCATCGAGTACGAATACCGCATTTACGACAGTGAGGCGCCCGAGCGGGACTACCTCGTGGATTTCGACGTGCGGCTGCGCAACATGGCGCCCCGCATGGCCAACCAGACCTCCGTCGGGATCGACTGGCGCAACCGCTCCTACCAGAACGAGCGGGGATTCCAGAACGAGAACATGTACACCACCGTCTCCTACCGCTTCCCCGGCGAGTCGTCGATCGAGGACCTGGGTACGAGCGAAGCCGAAAAGAGCAAGAAGGTCTCGACCTCGCTCAACTGGGTGGCTTTCAAACAGCAGTTCTTCTCTTCGGTATTCATCGCGCGGGATAATTTCTCGAACGCCGACCTGTCGTTCGACACAGCCAAGCCGGAGACGGGCTACATCAAGGATTTCGCCGCTTCGATGACCGTGCCCTACAACGGGCAGGTCGAGGGGTATCGGTTCGCCTTTTACCTCGGGCCGAACAAATACGCGATTCTGAAGAAGGTCACCGACGACGGGCAGCCGCTCGTCCTGGAGCGGCTCATTCCGCTCGGATGGGGTATCTTCGGCTGGGTGAACCGCTGGTTCGTGATTCCGGTCTTCGATTTCCTGCGGCAATACATCGCCAGCTTCGGCCTGATTATCCTGATCCTGGCCATCCTGGTGAAGCTCGTCATTTCGCCGCTCACCTATAAGAGCTATGTCTCGATGGCCAAAATGCGGCTTATCAAGCCGCAGGTCGATGAGCTCAACAAGAAATATCCCAAGCAGGAGGACGCCATGAAGCGTCAGCAGGCGACGATGGAACTCTACAAAAAGGCCGGCATCAACCCCATGGGAGGCTGTATCCCCATGTTGATTCAGATGCCCATCATCATCGCGATGTTCCGTTTCTTCCCCGCCTCGATCGAACTGCGCGACCAGTCGTTCCTGTGGGCCGGCGACCTCTCGTCCTATGACAGCATCCTCCAGTTGCCGTTCAAGATCCCCTTCTACGGCGATCATGTGAGCCTTTTTGCCCTGCTGATGGCCGTGTCGCTCTTCGCCTTCTCCTACATCAACTACCAGCAGACCGCCTCGTCGCAGCCCCAGATGGCGGGCATGAAGTTTATGATGGTTTACATGATGCCGGTGATGATGCTTCTGTGGTTCAACAGCTATTCCAGCGGCCTGTGCTACTACTATCTGCTGGCCAACCTGCTCACCATTGGTCAGACGCTCCTGATCCGGCGTATGGTGGACGACGAAAAGATCCATGCCGTCATGCAGGCCAATGCCGCCAAGAACGGCAACCGCAAGAAATCGAAGTTCGCCCAGCGTTATGAGGAGATGATGCGCCAGCAGGAGGCGCAGCAGCGCGGCAAACGCAAGTAGGTCGGCACGGAGGGCGCGTCCGTGCGGAGTCGCTTCCGCTATCGGCCGACGACTCGAGTGCATATGCAGCGGCGGGATTCTCCGGAATCCCGCCGCCGCTCTTTGCCGGGGCCCGGGCAGAACAAAGGCGGAACGCTCATGCGTTCCGCCTTTGCCGCGTCTTGACGGTGCCGTTTACTTCGCCGGAGAGAGGGCGAGCGTTGCGGTGAACGTATGCGTGCCGACGGTCAGTCCGACTTCCAGGGTGCCGCCGGAGGCAAGCTCCGCCGCGGGCAGCAGCAGGTTGCAGTCTTCGTAGGCGATGAGCGTTGTATCGTCGATGTCGAGTTCTCCGACCGGTTCATACACCGGCTTGTGGCCGTATTGCTGATAGCAGCCCAGGAAAGAGAGCGCGTCGGGGAACGCCTCCGCGTCGTCGCGGTAACCGTTGCGGACAAATGCATAGAGGCTTGCTGTGCCGATATGCGTCACCGCATCGAGTGTGCGGGTCCCGTCGGCGGCTGCCCCGAGCGGCGTCCAACGCACGGAGACGGCCCGAATCGTTTCGGCGAGTGCCAGATTCGAGAACGGAACGAGGGGATTGTTGTAGGATGTGTCGCCGTAGGCTTCGCTCAGGGTTGCGAATTGTTCGCTTCCCGGGGTGTACAGCTCGCCGTCGAACCTGACGTGAATGCAGGTGGTCGAGGGATCGTTGATCGTTCGTGCCGACAATTCGATGCCGGATGGCGCGAGATACTGTTGGATGAATGTTTCGCTGAACTGCGTGCCGTCGGGAGGCGGCACGACGGTCGGTTCGTCGGAATCTTTGCATCCGGCGGCCAGCAGGAGTACGCCTGCGGCCAGCAAAAGGCGGGTTGTTTTTTTCATGGTAGTCCGGTTTTATTCGATAGCCATAGTGGGTTTCCGTCGAGCAGTTCTTTTTCTAGACCCGGCTTTCCGGCAGGAGGAAAAGAGGATTCCTTCGACGGAATCGGAGGCGGCGGAAGGAAAGGTTTTTTCATCGGCATTCAAGTTCGTATTGCAAATATAACATAATTTCCCGTAATTTGCTGATTTTGTTCCGAATTTTAGATGTTGGACGCTGTGCAGGCGTTTCCGGCGGACCGATTCAACAGTCGAAACCGCCCGACAGGTCGGGCGGTTCATGGGAGTTCAGTCGGTGAAAAATCGGATGGTACGCGTGGTTATTCGACGTAAAGCACCAGCCCCTTGAGGTACTCCCCTTCGGGGTGGTAAATGTTGATCGGGTGGTCGGCGGGCTGGGTGAGCTGGTGCAGGATGCGCACGCGGCGGCCGGCCTGTGCCGCGGCCGAGAAAACGGTGGTGCGGAAAAGTTCCTTCGAGACGGCCTGCGAGCAGGAGAAGGTGAACAGGATGCCGCCCGGACGAATCTGCGCGATGGCCCGCGCGTTGAGGCGGCGGTAGCCCTGCATGGCGTTCCCGAGCACCTTGTGGTGCTTGGCGAAAGCCGGTGGATCGAGGATGATGAGGTCGTAGCGGTCGCCGATGTCCCGCAGGTGCTCCACGGCGTCGGCCGCAAGGGAGGTGTGTTTCGCCTCCGGCCCGAAGTTGAGCCGCACGTTTTCGTCGGCCAGGGCGACGGCCCGCTCCGAGGAGTCCACCGAGCAGACTTCGACGGCTCCGCCGGCCAGCGCATAAACCGAGAAGCCGCCCGTATAACAAAAGGTATTGAGCACCGTGCGGCCGGCGGCGTAACGGCGCACGAGCTCGCGGTTTTCCCGCTGGTCGAGGAAGAAGCCCGTCTTCTGCCCCGCCTCCCAGTTTACCAGGAACCGGAGCCCGTTTTCCCGCACCGTGAGCGGCACGGAGGCGGCGCCCCGCAGGTAGCCGTCCACGGCCCCGAGGCGGGCGTTGAAGGGCACGGTCTGGGAGCTTTTGTCATAGACGGCCGTGATCCGGCTGCCGAAGCAGGCGAGCAGGGCGTCCGCGATCTGCAACCGCGAGCGGTACATGCCTACCGAGTGGCATTGCACCACGGCGGTCGTGCCGTACACATCGACGACCAGCCCGGGAAGCGAGTCGCCCTCCCCGTGCACGAGCCGGTAGCAGGTGGTCTCCCCGCTGTCGGTCAATCCGAGCGTGCGGCGCAGGGCATAGGCTGCGGCGATGCGGTCGCGCCACCATGCCGCGTCGATCTCCTCCTGCCGGAAGGAGAGCACCCGCACGGCGATGGAGCCGATCTGAAAGTGGCCCCGGGCCAGGAAGTCGCCCGACTTACCGAACACATCGACGACGGCTCCCTCGGCGATCTCCTCCTCGCTTTCGGCTTTCACATAGTCGATGGCTCCCGAGAAGACCCAGGGATGGCGACGCAGCAGCGACTCCTCCTTACCCCTGTGCAGGTAGATTTGCGGTATCATGCGTTCTTCGGGGTTTGGATTTGGGTTTGGGCGTGTGTTGCAGGCGGTCGTAGATGAGCGTGCAGACCCACGCATCGGTCGCGGCGTAAAGCTGCTGCCTGGAGGTGAGCTGCGCGGCCTCCCAGTTGCTCAGGCGCTGGGCTTTCGAGACCCGTTGTCCCAGCACGATGGCCGACATCTTGCGCAGGCTCTTCTCTTCGACGCCCCATTCGGATACGAGCGCCTGCAGGTCGATGAAGCCCGCCTCGCGGAAGTGGCGGATGCCGTGCAGCGCCCGCAGGTCGCCGGCTACGTCGGCCCCGATCTTGAGGATATGCCCGTCCTCCAGAATCCGCAGGATGGCCTTGTCGAACCGGATTTTGTTGAGCCGGAAAAGGAAACAATGGTCCGGCGAGGAGAGTTGCAGCAGCGCCACGCGATTCATGGCTCCCGCGCGGAACGAAGGCCGGGTTTCGGTGTCGAAGCCGATCAGGGGTTGTGCGGACAGGTAGTCGCACGCCGCGCTGACCGCTTCGTCGGTATCGACGACGGTGATGGGGCCGCGGAACTCCGCCGCAGGCAGCATGGCGGTCTCCTCGTTGGTGATGGTCGAGCGGAATAGCTTTCTTCGGTTGCTCATATTCGCATTAAGATCGCACAAAGTTATCGTTTTATTGTGAGTTTTCCCTCCTCCGTGAGTGAAATTTTACCCTCGGCCAGCAGCGCGTCGATCGCGGCGGCCGCCGTTTCGGGGGAGCGGCGGCATCGGCGGGCAAGCTCGGCGGGGGAGAGGGGCTCTGCGGCCAGCAGCGAAAGGAGCTCTTCGCGCAGGCCCTCCGCAGCCGGATCGTCGTCCCCGTTGCCTCTTTCCGCCCTCCGCGCCTCCCGCTTACGAGCCAGACAGCAGTCGCACACGCCGCAGTCGCGGGGTTCCTTTTCGCCGAAATAGCGTTCCAAAAAGGCGCTGCGACAGGTCTCCGTGTCGGCGGCATAGGCGCGCATCTGCTCGAACCGTTCGCGCACGAGCTCTTTGCGGCGCAGGTAGGTTTCGGGGGCGATATAGAGGTCGCCGACGGGGAGGCGTTCTTCGTTGAAAAAGAGGATCGGCGAGCGGTTGGCGGGGATGTAGCGCAGCACGCGCATGCGCCACAGCCGTTTGAGCAGTTCGCGGACGTGCTCGGGGGTGTAGCCGCTCCACCGGGCAATCTCCCCCTCGTCGATCGGGCGGAAGTCGTTGAAAACCCCTTCGTAGAGCCGAAGCAGCGTGCGGATGAAGTGATCGAGGTCGTCGCGTGCCACGCGGATTTTGTAGAGGTCGTCGCGGCTGACGCAGAACATGATGCGTGCGGGGTTGGCCATCTCGTCCGTGAGGGTGAGGTAGCCGTTCTGCTGGAGCAGCTTCAGAGCGCTCAGCACGGTGCCGGCATAGAGGTGCTCGCGGGCGCAGAAAGCGCGGAGGTCGAACAGGAACGAAGCCTCGGCCCCGTCGCCGATGCCCACCTGCAGGAAGGAACAGACCTTTTCGTAGATCGACTTGATCCGCTCGAGCGGCGGAAATTCGGCCTCGAAGCGCCGGATGATGCGTCCCGGATCGTCGGGCGAAACCAGCAGCAGGGCGTAGGCCCGCAGTCCGTCGCGTCCGGCGCGGCCCGCCTCCTGGTAGTAGCTTTCGAGCGAGTCGCACAGGGCGTAATGCACCACGAAGCGGACGTCGGCCTTGTCGATGCCCATGCCGAAGGCGTTGGTGGCCACCATGACCCGCAGGCTGCCGCGGCTCCACTCCTCCTGCCGGAGCGTCCGCTCGGCATGTTCCAGTCCCCCGTGGTAAAAGCCCGCCGCCACCCCCTCGTTGCGGAGCATTTCGGCGATCTGCTCGGCCCCCTCGCGGGTACGCACATAGACGATGCCCGAGCCGGGGACGTTGCGGATCAGCCGCAGGAGTTGCCCGTCCTTGTCGTCGGTGTGCCGCACGGCATAGGAGAGGTTGGGCCGCGCGAAGCTGCTGCGCAGCACGCGCGGCTCGTCGAAGCCGAGCCGCTCCATGATGTCGGCCGCCACCGGCTCGGTGGCCGAGGCGGTGAGCGCCAGCACCGGGACGCCGGGCAGGAGCCTGCGCAGCTCGGCGATGCGCAGGTAGGAGGGGCGGAAGTCATAGCCCCACTGCGAGATGCAGTGCGCCTCGTCCACGGCCAGCAGGGTGACCTGCATGCGCTGCACGCGCAGGCGGAACGCTTCGGTGGCCAGCCGCTCGGGGGCGACGTAGAGAAATTTGACGTCGCCGTACACGCAGTTGTCCAGCGCGATGTCGATCTGGCGGGGGCTCATTCCCGAGTGGATCGCCGCGGCCCGGATTTTCCGCGCCCGCAGCCGGTCCACCTGGTCTTTCATCAGGGCGATCAGAGGGGTTACGACTACGACGATTCCCTCCCGCGCGAGGCCCGGAATTTGATAGGTGAGGGATTTGCCGCCGCCGGTGGGCATCAGGGCGAGCGTGTCGTGTCCGTCGAGCACCGAGCGGATGATCCGCTCCTGCATGGGGCGGAACTCGTCGAATCCCCAGTAGCGTTTGAGCAGCGCTCGGATCGCCTGCGGGGTCTCTTTTGTCGCGGGTTCCATACACGCAAAGATAATACAAAGCCCGTCGGATTCCAACGCGGGCACATACTCCGAGGGCGGATTGTGCCGTTTGCAGCATGAAAATCCGGCGAAAACGAGGCGGGTTCGGAAATTTTTGCTATTTTTGCAACGCCGAAAGAGCATACATGAAAATCGATGCGCGATATAAGGTTCGGGAGATGGCCGGGGAACATGTGGTCATCATGCAGGGCCGTTACGGGGCCGACATGACCCGCGTGGTCGCGCTGAACGAAACGTCGCTCTTCCTGTGGAACGCCCTCGAAGACCGGGATTTCGATATAGCCGAGGCGGCCCGCCTGCTCACCGAGCGTTACGGCGTGGAGGAGGCGACCGCCCTGCGGGATGCTGCGGCCTGGACGGAGAAACTCCGCGAATGTGATTTGCTGACGAACGAATGAAACTGCGACGCCTGTTCACCCTTTGCCTGTTGGCGGTGTACCTCCTCTCGGTGGGCGGTGCGGCGTGGGCTGCGCTCACCTGTCCGTGCGTGGCAAGGCGTGCCCATGAAAAAAGGCATGTGTGCAACATCGAATGTGTGCAGCGTCACGACGACAGGGCGCATGCCACCTCCTTTTCGGCCGACTGCTGCGGCTCGCATCTGAACGATGCCGCCGGGCTCTATACCGCCGCTTCCGGTCAGGAAAAACAGCTCCGCCGGGCGGTGACCGCTCCCGAGATGCAATCGGCGCTTCCTGCCGCCGTCGCCGTTACGCTTGACGAGCCTCTCGCGGCGGAGCGGCATTGGGAACGGCCCCTGCTTTTCCGTTCCGATCCTCCCGTGCTCCATGCAGGATTGCGGGCCCCTCCCGTGGTTGCGTAACTCTTTGGACGGACGCGGTGCGAAGCCGTGTCCGCGCGAATCGGTTTTACACAATCAACGGAATCTTTTTATGACTTTTCAGAAATTCATTCTTACCACCCTGCTTATACCGGCCGCAGCAGCCACGCTGCGTGCCCAGGACCTCAAAGGCGTCGTGCGCGGCGGAGACGACCGGGAACCCCTGATCGGGGCCTCGGTCTATTGGGCCGGCACGACCGTCGGCGCCTCGACCGATGCTGCGGGCGAATTCAAACTCCACCGGATCAAAGGCTACGACCGGCTCGTGGCGACTTACCTGGGCTATGTGAACGACACCCTGCGGATCGACAACGGAGCCGAGCGTGTGGAATTCGCCCTTGCGGCCGAAGGGATCGATATCGAAAGTGTCGTGGTCGAGGGGAGCCAGAGCGGAAACTTCGTCAAGCGCGACGGCATCATCAAAAACGAGATGATCTCCTTTGCGGGCCTGTGCAAAATGGCCTGCTGCAACCTGGCCGAGAGCTTCGAGAATTCGGCTTCGGTGACCGTCGGGTACAGCGACGCCATCTCGGGCGCCCGGCAGATCAAGATGCTGGGGCTGGCCGGAACCTATACCCAGATTCTCGACGAGAACCGTCCGATCATGCGGGGCCTGAGCGCCCCCTATGGTCTGAGCTACACGCCGGGCATGTGGCTCAACTCGATTCAGGTATCCAAAGGGGTCGCCTCCGTGACGGCCGGACACGAGGCCATAACCGGGCAGATCAACCTCGAACACCGCAAGCCGACCGACGAAGAGCGGCTGTTCGTCAATCTGTACCTCGACGACGAGCTGCGTCCCGAGGCCAACATTTCGACCGCTTTTCCCGTGACCCGCGACGGGAAACTTTCGAGCGTCCTGCTGCTCCACGGCTCGATGGACACCCATGTGCGCGACATGGATCACAACGACGACGGGTTCCTCGACCTGCCGAAAGCCAGCCAGTTCAACGTGGCCAACAAGTGGCTCTACACGGCCGACAACGGCATGCAGATCCGCTGGGGGGCCAAATACGTGCTCGAGAACCGGTTGGGCGGCATGGTCGGGTACCGGAACAACCGCGAGATGCGCGAGAACATGGCCGAACACTGGATGGACGGCGCCCTCTACGGCTCGCATATCCGCAACCAGGGAGCCAACGCCTACCTCAAGCTCGGGATGCCCGTCGGCCGGTCGGTTTACGACGGCGACGAACAGGACGAGAAACGCTCGAACGTGGCTTTCGTGGCCGACTACGACCATTTCGACGAGAATGCCTACTTCGGCCTCAACGATTACGACGGCAGAGAAAATGCCCTGTCGGTCAATCTGATGTATAATCACTACTTCACCTACCGTTCCTCGCTGATTCTCGGGGCCTCGGCCCAGGTGCATTATTTCCGGGAACGGCTCCTCAACGATACGCCGTGGCTCGACTACCGGGGGGCGTTCGACCTGAACCGGAACGAACACGAGGCCGGGCTCTATGCCGAATACACCTATGCCATCCGGGATAAATTCTCGGTCGTGGCCGGGGTGCGGGGCGATTACAACACCTATTTCGACAAGTATTACCTTACCCCGCGCGGACATCTGAGGTGGAACATTACTCCCACCACGACCCTGCGGGCCTCGGCCGGGCTGGGCTACCGCTCGACCAACGTCATCACGGACAACATCGGCATCCTGGCCACCGGTCGGCGGATCGTCTTCCGCGACGGATTCGGCAAGGACTTCAACCGCATGGAAAAGGCCCTGACCGTCGGCGGCAGCCTCACGCAGAACTTCTCGCTGGTCGGCCATGAGGACGCTACGCTGAGTTTCGACTATTTCCGCACGCAGTTCTACAATCAGGTCGTCGCCGACCAGGAGTACAGCCCGACGGAGATCATGGTTTACGATACGCGCAAACGCTCCTACACCGACACGTTCCAGATCGACTTCTCATGGACGCCCGTCGAGCGGCTGGATATTTTCGCCACTTTCCGCTATACGGACAGCTCCATCACGCTCGACCGTCCCGACGGAGGAACCGAGCGGGTGGAACGGCCGCTGGTGAGCGAGTACAAGACATTGCTCAATATCCAGTATGCGACTCCCTACCGCCGCTGGGTGTTCGACGTGACAGCCCAGCTCAACGGCCCGAGCCGTCTGCCGACCCAGACCGGAAACCTGGCCGATGCGGAGTATTCGCCGCGCTATCCCATCTTTTTCGCGCAGGTGAGCCGCAAGATCGGCAAGGTCGATCTGTACGCGGGGTGTGAAAATATCGCCGACTACCGGCAGAAAACCCCGATCCTGAATGCCGACCGCCCGTGGAGCGCCGGGTTCAACTCGTCGGTGGTCTGGGGCCCGCTGATGGGGCGCAAGTTCTACATCGGCATGCGATGGAATCTTTATTAACCGTATAAAATAGTACGAAGCATGAAAAAAATCGTATTGATCTGCCTTGCGGCGATCCTCGGGCTGGGCGTTGCGAACGCCGGAGCCGAAACGAAAAAGAAAGCGGCCGAGACCGTGACGACGGTATTCGCGGCGGATATCGACTGCGAGAAGTGCGCCAAGAAGATCGAAGCCAACATTCCCTTTGAAAAGGGGGTCAAGGAGGTCAGCATCGACCTGCCTGCCAAGACCGTGACGGTGACCTACGACCCGAAGAAAAACACCGACGAAGGGATTGTCAAGGGCTTTGCCAAAATCAAGGTCAGGGCCGAAGTGCGTGCCCGGGCGGATGAAAAACGGTAATGTGTCGGCGTCAGAGGCCGCCTGCGGTAAACTCCCCGAAACGATTGTCGTTTCGGGGAGTTCCTGTTGAGCGGCCCGCCGTCCGCGCCTCACGGCTTATCGGACGACAGCCGGGATCGCCTTTCGGCGGAGCGAGGCTCAATCGAACGGATTGACCGATGTACATTCGTTTTCCGGATAGATGATTTCATAGTAGGGATCCCGGATCGTGGTGACCGTTTTTCCGTTGCTCCCCATTCCGTTTACCGATGTTTTTTTCGATTGCGGAAATATAACGGCGGTTTCACCTTTCGGAACGATCATGCGGATGCCGGTTCCCTCTCCTTCGCACCAGTATCTCTCTCCGTTCGAGAGGGCGTAGCACAGGCAATAATCGAAGAGCACGTCGTGTTGCAGGGCTATGGGTTGCGTGCATGCCTGGTCCGCATAGAAGCGGAGCGTATTCTCATAGGTAGCTAATGCGCGGACGATGGGAATACCGCCGCCGAATCCGGGTGAGAGGGGTTTGGAAAGAGAAGGAAGTTCGCCCGGATCGATCAACGGTAGGTTGGGATCGATCACTTTCTTTTCGATCATGTAGTAAGGTTTGTAATAGACCGAAACATAGAAAAATCCCCTTTCGATACGATTTCCGCCTTCCACATCGGCCAGGATACGGAAGCCGCCGGGCTCATCGAAACGTATCCTGAATTGGTTGTTGCTCACCCGCTGTACGGTAGCTTTACCCATATTCAGCACCATTTTCTCCCACCATAGGTCGATGAGCGGTTTGGGATGATTGGCATCCCTGTATGTCACCTCGAAATCATAGTAGATGCCAAGCTCCACTTTGCTCGGCCCCGTTATGATCGGACATGGATCGGTCAGGTTATAGCTGACGGTTTTGGTGTTGGATTCCGTTGCGTTGGTGACGGTGGCGGTCACCTGATAGATTCCGGGCTCTGTGAAGCGGATTTTGACTTTCCCGTTGCCCATGTCGGTACGGGTGTAGTCCGCCTTGAGTTTATCTTCTCGGGTGACGGAGAACGCATATTTGGGACTGGGGCATTTTGAGTAGGTATAAACGGCCTGGAACAGGTAATCCGTCCCGATACGCAGGGTTTGTTTTCCACTAGTCTGAACGGGTTCGGGGGTGCAGGTCAGGGTGAATTCCGGCGCTTCGGGTTCCGGATCGGGTTCCGGAGTGATGTACGGATACAGGGCTCCGATCGCCTCTTTATCCGGATCGGAAAAACCTTTGTAAAAGTTTTTGTCCTTGAGCAGGTTTTTTTCATCCATCATAATGGAAGACGGGTCGCAGAGGAATCCGATCGTCAAGGATTCCGTGGGAATATCGTCGCCGTAATCGAGCGAATGCTCGAAACCGGCCAGATGACCCAGGATGTGCATGAACAGATATTTCATCTGGCTGGTGCCGGTCAGGTCGTACCATATGTTTCCGATGGACAATTGAACGAAACGTCCGTATGCCCCGTTGCTCGGCCTTTCCACGTAAAGATTCAAATAATTGTCGGTCGGTTGCTGATAGATAATGAACTGAACGCTGTTGATCGCCTTGTTGTCGATCTCGAAGCGGATATTGCTCTTTTTCTCGCTGTATAATTTATTCCACTCCTCGACGGCCTCCTGCATTTGCATTGTAAACATGTGCTGGTTGGAGAGGAGGATTCGCTGGTACTGCGGCGTCAAATAGTCCCGATTGTATTGCATCCGGGTTTGCGGTTCGTTGCGGACCCGATCCAACGTTTCCTTGCTGACGATCTCATCGCCGACGGTGTAATAGAGTTCGTACTCGGTGGCATCTTCCGGGTCGTAACCCAGGTATTCGAGCAGTTGCGGGTCGGTCATCGAAACGATGGGATCGGGGTCAGGTGCGATTTCCTCCTGCACGGCATCCTGTGAGCAGGATACGGATAGACAAGCCACGATTGGGAGGGCAAACAGCTTGTTTGCCCATCGGAATGCGAAGCATTTTTTCATGGTGATAGGGGTTTAGGGGTGAATTTTAGGGCAAGAGAGGATCGCTCCTCAAATCAAAGATAGGAAAAGCGGGGAATAAAAGCAAGCGATTTCACCTGTTTTCTCTTTCCGGCACCCGGAATTCTCGGAAATCGGCCGTCCGATATTCCGTCGAAGCGATGGCGGCCGGGAGGTTTCCGGTGCAGGGCGGCGCGACGGTATTGCGCCGATCGCCGGACGTGTTCACGGCGTGCTGTCGGAGGGCCGCGTGTGTCTTTCAGTCCTGTTCAATCGGACAATGCCTGCACGCGGACAATGCCTGCCACGCGGACAATGCCTGCACGAGTGAATGGCGCATGCCTGTCGGCTTCTGGCGTAGAAACCTTATTCCTGCGGCCTCAAACCCCGTTCCTGCGGGATGGGCCATTTGCGAGGACGCAAGGCTGCCGCGGAGTTATGCGAGTTTTCTTACCCGGTTGGGGGCAGGGATCGAACGAAAACTCCCGATCCGCAGCGGGTCGGGAGTTCGGGTCCGACGGCAGCAGCGAGCGGCTGCCGGGTTGTTGTTCGGAAGGTTACATCTGCACTTCCACAGGATTCCAGGGCACGACGTCCTCGTGTACGTTGAACGTGCGCGTGCGGACGTTGTTGGGATAATTCAGGCAGCGAAGCGTGATCTTGTAGATGCCCGGACTGGTGAAGGTGACCTTCATCACGCCGTTTTTCGGATCGGTGCGGACGTATCCCGGCTTTACCAGGTCGCCTTTGGTGATGGTGTAAACGAATTCCGCCACCGGACCCGGCGCCCAGTCGATATAGATCGCCTGGAAGGTGTACTCCACGAACTTTTCCAGTCGGGAGTTGTCGTCGCCGGTCGCTTCGGGCGTGCATACGATTTTGAGCGAGCCCGGGGCGATTTCGGATTTCGGGCCGTAGCCGGGGGTTTCGCTTTCAGGAGCCGGCACGATTTCGTCCTGCATGGAATCTTTGGAACAGGATGCCAACGTCAATGCGGCGAGGGCGGACAAAAGGAGTGCTCTTGCCCCGAAACAAAGGAATGATTGTTTCATAATCAATAATTTGGTTAATAGTTGCGGGCAAGATTTCATAAAGGTACGGATTTTTCGGCCGTATTCCAAAAAAAACGCCCCTGTATCCGGCAGGGGCGTTGCTTTGCAGTTGCGGTTGCGCTTTGCGGATCGTCGCTATTCCATCGGACGGATCCGGATTTCGGTGACTCCCTCCAGCTCGCGATGAAGGCGATCCAGATCGGTCTTTACCTCCGTTTCGCCGGTATGGTAGGGGTAGAAAATAGCGGGGCGGATCGCTTTGACGGCATCCACGGCCTGATCGACGGTCATCGTATAGGGTTGATTGACCGGCAGGAAAGCGATGTCGATGTTGCGCAGCGCTTTCATTTCGGGCGTGTTCTCGCTGTCTCCCGCGATATAGATGCGCGTGCCCCCGATCTTGAGGATATATCCGTTGTCCTCCCGGTCGCGCGGATGGAATTGGGTGTGTCCCTGCGAGGTGTTATAGGCCCGCACCGCTTCGATCTCCGCATAGGGGCGTGGGCGTGCGGTCTGTCCGGGGGGCATGACCTCGCATCCGGGACCGAGCGTTTGTGCGCTGGTCTTGTCGCAGACGATCTGCGTTTCGGAGGTGCTGATCCGGGCGATGGCTTTCGGGTCGAGGTGGTCGTAATGGGAGTGGGTAATCAGCACCAGGTCGGCTTTCGGCAGCAGGTCGTAGGCTGCGTATCCGTCCACGGGATCGATGTAAATCGATTTGCCATCCACCTCGATGGCAAGCGAGGCGTGTTTGAAAAAGGTGATCGTGAAGGGCGTTCCGTCGCGGGCCGTGAAGGAATCCGCCGGATAGTGCGGAACGTTCGGGTTCGCGCCGCCCGTCTCGGCGAAGGCGAAAATGAAGAGGCTCATAAGCAGAATCGTTTTCATGGTTTCCGAACAAATAGTGTGCATTCTTTTGCAAGTTAACGATTTTTTACCGGAGAACAAAACGTTTCCGTCCGCCGGTCGCTTCGGCTGTCCGCCGTTCGCCGCAGACCGGGACGGCTGGCTGTTGTCGTAACGAGACCGGATGCCGGTGTCAATTCCGGTTCTGCACCTCCCCGGTTCCGCACTTCATGTATGGCCGACACGGATTTCGTCCGGTTTAGCTCGCCATGTATGATACGTTCCGGTACGACCACTGCAACCGGCCCTCCCCTTGGTCGGGGTTGCCCGAAGCAGCGATCCGGTATGCCTTTTTCCGCCGGATCGGGCCGAAAACAGGGGGCTCAAAAACCGTGTAAGAAAATTGTCGAATGCGGTTATTGATATTCAGGAGGATAACATATGTCTTGTGAGATTATTTTTCATTGTTTTTGCCTCTGAACGGATTATCTTTGTACTCGACCGAAAGAGGGTGCCCATCCGGTGATTCGTCTTTTATGCTCTTTCGTTTCGGGAACCTGAGCCCGATATTGGTCCGGTTAAACGCGCAAGCATTTAACATATTTATAAGTTGGTGGAACTTCCCGGCCGCAAGGCCGGGAGGTTTTTTGTCGTGCTGTTTCGCAGGCGGGCGGGAGGGGTAAGGAGGGCGAGAGGTGCGGGTAACGATGCGCAGATGAAGGCGGCCTTGTGAGCAGGTTGCGGGCGACAGTTATGAGTGACGGTTGCGGGCGGCGGCAGGGGCGTGGTTGCAGGTGGCTGCGGAGTGACTGCAGGTGGTCGCTGAGGGCTACTGAGGGGTTGCGGGTGGATATAGTAGTGCGTGTAGCTGGTGTGGGGCTGCAGGCGGTTGCAGGTAGCTGCTGCGGGGCCGCAGGTGGGCTGCAGGCGGTTACAGGTGGCTGCTCCGGGGCTACGAGTGGATACAGGTGGTTGCGTATAGCTGCGGAGTGGCTGCGGTGCTGAAGCTTATAGCAGGTAGCAGCAAATGGCAGGTGGTAGCAGGTAACTGCTGAGGGGCTGCCGGGTTGCGTGGTTGCAGGTGGTTGCAGGTGGCTGCTCCGGGGCTACGAGTGGACACATGTGGTTGCGTACAGCTGCGGCGTGGCTGCGGTGCTGAATGTGATAACAAGTGGCAGCGGGGCCGCGGGTGAATAAAGGTGGCTGCGGATGGCTGCAGGCTACAAGGCTACAGGATCGCGGATAAAGAAAGCAGGGCCCCGGAACCGCTCACAGGTCGGGGAGGCGGGGCCGGGGCTTCAGAGCTGGCAGGGGTAGTTGCGGGCAAGGCCCCCTTCGGAGGTTTCCCGATAGAGGCTCGGCAGGTTGTGCCCCGTCTCCTTCATCACTTCGACCACCTTGTCGTAGCTGACCATGTGGTGCCCGTCCGAGAGGGTGGCGAAGATGTTGGCGTCCAGTGCGCGGGCGGCAGCCACGGCGTTGCGCTCGATGCAGGGAATCTGCACCAGCCCGCATACCGGGTCGCAGGTGAGGCCGAGGTGATGTTCGAGCGCCATTTCGGAGGCGTACTCGATCTGGGACGGCGTGCCTCCGAAAAGCTGGCAGGCTGCGGCTGCGGCCATGGCGCATGCCACGCCCACCTCGCCCTGGCAGCCCACTTCGGCTCCGGATATGGAGGAGTTGGTTTTGGCGACGTTGCCGAAAAGTCCCGCCGTGGCGAGCGCACGCAGGACGCGCATCCGCGGGAACTCGCGCGAGGTGACCAGGTGGTAGAGCACGGCCGGCACGACGCCGCTCGAACCGCACGTCGGGGCCGTTACGACCGTACCGCCCGAAGCGTTCTCCTCGGAGGTGGCCAGCGCATAGGCGTAAATCTTGGCGCGCGAGCTGAGCGAATCGTTGTAGCTTTTGGATTTGACCAGGTAGGTACTGGCTTTGCGTGCGACCTTGAGCCCGCCCGGGAGCACGCCGTCGTTGCTCAGGCCGCGCACGATCGTTTCGCACATCACCGTCCAGATGTTGTCCAGATAGTCCCAGATCCCGGGGCCCTCGCAATCCTGCACGTATTCCCAGAAAGTTTTTCCTTCGCGCGTGCACCACGTCAGGATATCGGAGATGCGGCTCATTGGATAGATGCTTTGCGGATTCAGGGGGGTCTCGGCGTTGGCGAGCGTGCCCCCGCCCGTGCTGAAGATCGTCCAGGAGTCGAACACTTCGTTCGCACGCAGGGCCTCGAACAACATGCCGTTGGGATGGAACGAAAGGACGACCTCCGGTTTCCAGACGATCTGCGTCGGAGCGAGCGGCTCGAGCACCGAGAGGATCGCCCGGTCGGTGAGGTGTCCGCGTCCCGTTGCGGCCAGCGAGCCGTAGAGGGTCACGCGGTATGCGTCGGCTGCGGGACAGCGTCCGGCAAAGATTTCGGCAGCCTTCTTGGGCCCCATCGTGTGGCTGCTCGACGGGCCCGTGCCCACCTTGTAGATTTCCTTAAGTGATTCCATCGCGGCGAAAAGCTGGATTATGCGGCAAAAGTACGATAACCTTTCGGATTTTCGGCCCGGCGGACGGAATTTTTTATCCGTTTTCTTTGTCCTGCGGATGCCTTCAACTCCGCTCCGGGTTGCCGGTTTCGGGTTGCTGGTTTCGGGTTGCTGGTTTCGGGGGTTGCGGTTTCGGGGGCGGGTTGCCGGTTCGGGTTGCCAGTTTCGGGTTGCGGTTTCGGGGGCAGGTTGCCGACAGCCATTTCCTGCGGTGTGATTCCTCCGGACAAGTGCCTGCAATGCTTCGTCAGAACACGACCTGCCAGACGGATCGGGTTGTATCGTCCGCCGATCAGCCGGTTCGATGGGAGCGGTTCGCTGCCGAATTGCGACTGTCGAAAGCGTCTGTCGGGATGGCTGTTGTGATGCGCGGAATATCGGTTGTCCGACGCATGGTGCTCTGGTTTATCGGTTTACAGTCTTGTCGTCGGGAGTCATGCGGACGGGTCGCTGTTGGCGGCTGCGGCGACCTTTCGACCCAGGCGCGACAGGGAGGGGAGGAGGAAACTCAGGACGCCGATCGTGCATACCAACGCGCCGGAAATGACGAACGAGCGACTGATGCCCACCGAGCCGGCAAGAAATCCTGTGCCCAGCAGACCGAGCACCGAGGGGAGCAGGTTGAGGCTGAAATAGAGCGAGAGCACCCGTCCCAGCAGCGACGGGTCGATCACGGTTTGCACGACGGCGACGAAAGCAGCGCGATAGACGCTGCCCGCAATCCCTTCGATGGCCGAGAGAATTGCGAAAAACACGAAACCCTGCGGCGAGAGCAGCCCCGATGCGATGAAGCAGACGCCCAGCAGCCCATACATCGCATTGATGAGGAGCACCTGGTTGATCCGGTAGCGGCGCAACCCCATGATCGCGCCGCCGGCGAGCGCCCCGCCGCCCCAGAGCATTTCGACGATACTCATGTCCATGGCGTCTCCCCCGAAATGGCTGAGGGTCATCAACGGAAACATGACTCCGACGGGCATGATGAAAAAGGTGGCCGACACAGCCAGCAGGAACAGCCATCCCAATCCTTTGACGGTACGGATGGCTTGCAGCCCCTCGCGCATCTCGCGCAGCAGATGCGGACGCACGCCCGGCGCCCGCTGCGGGTTGGGTATGCGCACGAACAGCAGGGTGATGCAGGCGATGGCGGCTCCGGCCACGTCCAGCAGCAGGATGGTGCCCATACCCGTCCATGCGAGCAGCAGGGCCCCCAGCGCCGGGCCGGCGATACTCGACACGGATTCGATCATCTGATCGATCCCGGCGATGCGCGTGAGCTGGGATTCGGGCGCCAGCAGCGGCACCGAGGCCTGCATGGCCGGCATGTGGAACGCCGAGCCCACCGAGCGGCAGACGAGCAGCAGGTAAATCTCCCACAGCACGATGTGGTCCGTCCAGAACGAAATAGCCAGCAGCAACGTGCAGAGGGCGATGAAGCAGTCGGCGAGGATCATGGTGCGCTTGCGGTCCCACCGGTCGATATAGACCCCGACGAAGAAGCCCAAAAGGGATTGGGGCAGCAGGCTCGCAATGGCTGCCGTGGCGAGGATTTCGGCCGACCCCGTTTCGAGGCTGAGCCAAAAGACCACCGCATAACCGACCACCGCGCTGCTCAGGATCGAGAAGAACTGTCCCGACCAGATGATGGCGAATGTGCGTTTCCAATCTTTTTTCATGCCTTGTGTGCGTAGCGTCCGGCCACGGTCTGTAAGATCGGCTCCCGGCAGGTTTGCGGGTTTGCGGTTTGCGGCGGCGCAAAGGCGCGGTGCGAAAACCGTTCCCGTGTCAGGCACCCTGCGGCTCCGGATAAGGGCCGCCGCCCGGCCTTGTGGCGGTCGATGCGGCGGGAAGTCCGGCCTTTTGCGGGCGGCGGAGGAATTCGGTGCAAATTTATAAAAATATCCGCCTTCCCGTCCGATCCGGTAAATGATTTATACTAAACAAGACGCGTTCCGGGTTTGGCGGACGGCCGGCAGGATTCTTGCTCGGGTCTCGGGTGCCCGGTTGCTAATTCCGGAAAAGTGCTTATATTTGTGCCGACTTCTGACGTTGAAGTCCGTTTACAGAATCCTGTTCATCGAACTACAAAAGTGGAAAAGTTGTAATCGAACGGGATTGACGGGCAGAGTTCGTGCTGATACAAAAGGCACGGACTCGGCTTGTCCGTTCGAGGTACTTCCACTGCCTGTAGTTCGCAAGCCGGGTTCCGTGCCTTTCGTCTTGTCGGCGGGCCCGCGCAGGTCTCGACACAGCACGGGCTCTGATCGGTATGTCGGATACAGGGCAAAATGGGAAAATTCGATCGGGCCCGTGTTTTTTCCTCTTCCCATCTACGAAAAACGGCGGACACACTGGCCCGCCGTCGTATGGTTTCGGCTTGCGCCGCCCGCTCAGCGCAGTTGTTTCTGCAGCCGGTGCAGATGGGCGCCGTGCACCATCATGTCGATACCCGCCAGGATGAGCGAGGCGCCCAGCCAGAAGACGGCGAGCCCGACGCCGATGATGGGGTTGAAGAGCACGAAAAAGGCGCAGATGATGACCAGGATCGCAATGGCCATCGTCCAGCCGGCGCCCCGAACGCCGTAATCCTGCATGTCGCTGGCAATGCCGATGGCCGTGAAGCCGCGGAACATGAGCCAGAAACCCAGCACGAAAGGAAGCACCGAGAAGAGCATGGCCGGGATGCTCCAGAGCAGGATGCCGAGCAGCACCTCGACGATACCGGCGGCGATGAGCCAGCCCCGGCCCGACTGGATGCGCGAGTTGGAGCCGAGGTAGATTTCGTAGATTCCCGAAAGAATCACCATGATGCCGAAGATGACCGAAAGGGCCATGTAGCTGTCTCCCGGCTTGAAGAAGACCACGATGCCCATGATGAAGAAGAACAATCCCAGCAGGATCGCCAGCCACCAGCGGGTGATGTGGGTGCGGTAACGTGTAACGTCGTAATCCGTATTTTCCATAACTTAATCGTTTTTGGTTTGTCGTGTCGAACGTGCAATTAATCTGCCAAATGCAAAATGGCGACGGGTAGTGATGCCGCATTGCTGCGGCAGGCTTTGTGCAAAGCCCGGACAGGGAGCAGTCGGAGCCGATGTACGGGTCGGAGCTGTCGGAGGTGCGTTCGGAGATTGCGCGGACCATTATGCGGTGCGCTGCGAAAACGGCAGGCGGCCCGGCGCAGGATGGGAATTCAGCGGATCGGGCGGGACGGAAGATCTCGAGCGGATGCGACGGCGGGGCAGAGCAAAGCGGAAAGAGGCGGAACGGAAAGTCGGTATGTGCCGCGGTGACCGGGAGATAAGCCGGAGGGCTTGTGTTACGGGGTAATCGGAATGTGCCTGCCTGCCCTGTGGTAAGGGGAATGTCGGTTGTCGGCGGACGGGCAGGGGTGTTAAGTTAGGAATCGGCCGGGGAAGCGGTCGAAAGCCGCGGAAAGGAGAACGGTATGACAGGGCGGATCACAAAATCGGCGGGGCTTCGGTCGTGAAACCGGCCCCGCCTGATCTGCGGTTGTGTGCGTCCTTGCAGACGCGTATATCCAACTGCTTCGTCCGGCCCCCGGAGGGCGGACGTCCGGTCGCTACTTAACTGCGTTAACTATTGCTTCAAATGCCTTCGGCTGGTTCATCGCCAGATCGGCCAGCACCTTGCGGTTGAGCACGATTCCCTTGGCGTTGAGTTTGCCGATGAACTGCGAGTAGGTCATTCCCTGTGCGCGGACGGCAGCGTTGATACGCATGATCCACAGACTGCGGAATGTCCGCTTTTTGAGTTGGCGGTGTGCATAGGCATACTGCAAACCCTTCTCGACCGTGTTTTTGGCTACGGTCCATACATTCCCCCTTGAACCAAAGTTGCCTTTGGCAAGTTTCAAAACTTTTTTTCTTCTTGCGCGTGACGCAACAGCATTGACTGAACGTGGCATAGTGTGAAGTTTTTGAAGGACTGTCAGCGACGTGATTCTCTCACGTTCTTCGGGGCTGATTCATCCCGTAAAAATAATGGTTTCCGCCGGTCGGACTATTTGACCAGCAAATTCTTGATTTTAGCCTCATCGGCTGCCGAAACCGTACCCGAATAGCACAGGTTCCGTTTTTGCTTCGTGGTTTTCTTGGTCAGGATGTGGCTGTGATAAGCGTGTTTGCGCTTGATCTTTCCTGTGCCGGTGAAGGTGAAGCGTTTCTTCGCCGCGGCATTGGTTTTCATTTTCGGCATTGCTGTAATAATTAATTTAGTTAAATGTAGCTCGCAAAGATAGGAAAAAAATCCGAAATGGCGCACCGCGCGGCTAAATTCTTTCCCGCGACGGGGCGGACACATCGGCAAGCGCACGGCGGCCTGACCGTTGCCGACCGACAGCTCGCAGGGAAGGCCGGGAATTAGCCGCCGCACGGCTATTCCCTTGTACGGAGCAAAAGGAGGATGGTTTCCCGATGACCGCAATCGGGGCGGCCGGCCGGAGGAAAAAAGCGGAAACAGGCGGGCTCGCGCTGCATTGTCGCAAAAAGGGTATATCTTTGCGACCGGAGTGCGGACGGCTGGGAGCCGGCCGCAGCCGAAACCGATGGTCGAATCCCTCTCTTTATTTCGCTATGATGAAAAAATATCGTTCGTTTCTTTTCGCTGTCGCCGTCCTGGGGGCCGGATGCAGCTCCGATTCGTCGGAACCCGTTGTCGCCGATCCCGGGCAGGGACAGGTAACCCTTTACGATGCCGGAAAGGAGTCCGTCGCGTACATCGACTATCCGGACGACGCGACGATCTATCTCTTCGACGGAGAGCCGGTCGCCTTTATCCGGTCGGAGGAGCTGGTTTTCAGTTTCAACGGCAGGTTCCTGGGGTGGTATCGGGACGGAGTTTTGTACGACAGGACGACCTATGCCGTGGGTGCCAGGCACGATATCGTGCGGGGTGCGATCAATACGGCGGTGACCTTTCCCGACAAAACGAAAGGCGTCAAACGGCCGAAACCCTTAAGGCCGAACGTCGAGGATGCCGTTGCCCGCCCTGTGCTGTATGACAACTGGAGTGAGCAAACGCTGACGGCGTTTTTCGAGGAAGGTAAAAAATAATAATATCCTCCCCTTTATCCGCTGATCCCTGCCCCGTGTCCTGTTTGTCACGGGGCATTTTCGCCTTTCCCCCGCCATGCTGCGGCAGTCTCCGCCCCGATCCGCTCTTGATCGGGGGCGGGACATACTGTGCAAAGCGTCAGCAGGCCGGTAAGTGCGGATCGGACGGCTTATTTTTCCGATCCCGCCCGGTTTGTATTATATTTGCAGGAAGGAAGAGGGCTTTGCGATGGTCGCATGCCCCGACAGAAAATGACGGACGGAATGGAGTGGACATTCATACTGCGGTTGCTGGTCGCCGGCCTGCTGGGTACGGTGATCGGGCTGGATCGGGAATACCGGGTCAAGGACGCGGGATTCCGTACCCATTTTCTCGTGTCACTCGGCAGCGCGCTCATTATGATCGTTTCGCAATGGGGCTTCGGGGAGATTCTCCGGGAGCCGGGAGTGGGGCTGGACCCGAGCCGCATCGCGGCGCAGGTGGTCAGCGGCATCGGCTTTATCGGAGCGGGGACCATCATTTTCCATAAGCAGATCGTGCGGGGGCTGACCACGGCGGCGAGCCTTTGGGCGACGGCCGGTATCGGTCTGGCCGTCGGCTCCGGAATGTATATCGTTGCGATTGCGGCGACCGTGCTGACGCTGGTTGCCCTCGAAGGATTGAGCCTCGTGTTCCGGGGACTCGGCGGCCGGCGCATCCTGATCGTCTTTTCGACCGCCAGGCGGGAGGTCGCCAAGGAGCTGCTCGACAAGCTCAAGGGGGATTACTATACGGTGCTTTCGTATGAAATGACCACTGAATCGGGTGGCGGCGGGCTTTTCTACCGGGTGACGATGATTCTGCGCATACGCTCCAACCGGGACGATGGACATTATATCGCTCTGTTGCAGGAGAATCCCGATGTGGTGATCGAGCGCATCGCCTGACCGGCCCGTCGGAAGATGCTGCATCCCGTCCCCAACATGCTCGTTTCCGATCGGTTTCTTGTGCGGGTTTCATCGTTGTCTTCTCTCGGGCAGCAAGGGCGCGGCTTGTTTCTGCCGGAGCTTTGTGCTATCTTTGTCCGAAACTGAAGCAAATGAGCGAGCTTTCCACACGAAAAGGAATCGGCGACTGGCTGCGCAAGCGGATCGTCGGCGTGACCCACATGGTGCGCCGCAAGGTGCTAGCCCGTCGTTTTCGCCATGTACCCCCGCGCTCGATCCTTTCGTTCGACTGTGTGGGCGGGGTAATTTCCCACGAGCTGCATTGGCCTTTCCTGTCGCCTACGGTCAATCTTTTTTTCGATTCCTACGATGCTTTTCTCGACTACCTGACCCATCTCTCCTATTACGCTGCCGTCGGGTTGGAACCCTGCGGTTTCGGTGATGACGGCGGACACCGGTACCCGATCGGGGTGCTGCCGGGCAACGGAACCTGTCCCGATGTGAAAATCCATTTCCTGCATTATCCCTCTTTCGAGGAGGCCGAAAAGAAGTGGCGGGAGCGCTCTGAGCGCATTGTTTTCGACCGGATATGCGTCGTCATGCAGGTCGATCGACCCGAACGGCGGCTGATGGAGCGTTTCGCTGCCCTGCCTTATGACAGGAAAGTGGTGCTTACCTACGCGCCGTTCGATGCGCCGTTCGTTTTTCGGCTCCGTTCACTCGACCGTTTCATTCCGGGACGGCTGCTCGATTACCGGGGATTGCTCGGCCGCCGTTTTTTGGACGAATTCGACTATCCGGCTTTCCTGCGTGACGGTACGATCCGCCGTCGGAACTGATCCGTCCTGCTCGGATCGCACGGCAGGACAAGGTGTGCTCCGGGCGGGTGTTTCAGAAATAGGAATACACCGCCACGAGTGCGGGATCTTTGGACAGTTCGCCCGGATTGGTCCCCGGTACCCCTTCCGGCACCGGCATACCCAGGCGGGCGAAATGCTCCTGCCAATAGGGGGCGATCTGGCCGGTACTGTCCCGGAAGTTCATCGGACGGGAGGCGAAAAGCGGCTCCCCGTTTTCGTCGAGAAAAGTCGCGGCTATCAGCTCGCTGCAGTAGATGGCGTCGTTGCCGGGCAGGAATGCCTCGTCGTAAGGGCTGCCCAGCAGGGTCATGGCCCGGCGGCACGCATCCTCGACCGGTCGCCGGTCGCGCAGGCGGGCCGCCATGACCAGAGGGCGTCCGTCCGTCCGGGCGGAGTTGTCGAGGAAGTCATCGAGCGGCAGCAGGCGGACACCTGCCTCGGGAACAGCTTCGAGCACCATGATCCGACCATTCGTCGGTACGACCATCGCAACATGGGAAAACGGGATTCCCTGCCGGCCGTCTGTAACCGCCGTGATCGCGTTCGTGAAGGCATTGCCGGGGGTGACCTGGAAAAGCAGATCGCCCGCTTCCGGCGTGTAATGTTTGCCGCTGCACGCTGTTCCGAGCAGCAGCAGGCAGAAAATAGTTATGCGTCGCATGGCGAATGGTTTGGGACAAAAGTAGCGAATTTCAGCGATGCGGCCCGAAAACCGTTTCTTTTTTTCGCAGGCCGAGCCCTGGGGCTCTTCGACACCTATATATAATTACAGAATGAGCAAAACGGATGAGCGTCCCTTTGCGCGCGGTCAGGGGAGTTTTTTGTCCGTTCCGATGGAGCTGCCGGGCCGTGGCGCGGTGCGGCAGGTCACCCGGTACGATTCGCCCTTTTCGACTTGCGGAGATAACCCATTGGATATAAGGGTGCTCGTGCGGTGCGATGAAAATAATGTGAAAATAGTGTGAAATAAATTTGGAAATGTCCCCCGAAACCCTTTATCTTTGCAACCGCTTTGAAAGATAAACGAGTCTTGAAAAGCGAAAGTTCTGAAAAAAGTTTTAAAAATTTCCGCCTAAAAATTTGGAGGGTACGAAAAGATGACTTATCTTTGCACCACTTTCCGCTGAAAAATTTACAGGGGGAGCCGGAAGGAGGATCGACGATCCGACGACCGTTAAAACGAAAGTTCTTGACAGCAATAGATAGAACGGCGTTCTTTGAAGGAATTGAGCAGCTAAAGTTTTTCCACTCTCGCTAAGAGAGTGATTTCAAAAACAATACCTTTGAGATTTGAGCGAAAGATTTATAAACAAAACATTTTTTACAATGGAGAGTTTGATCCTGGCTCAGGATGAACGCTAGCGGCAGGCTTAACACATGCAAGTCGAGGGGCAGCATGAAGTAGCAATACTTTGATGGCGACCGGCGGACGGGTGCGTAACGCGTATGCAACCTACCTTAAACAGGGGGATAACACTGAGAAATTGGTACTAATACCCCATATTATTCGAGACGGCATCGTCTTGGGTTGAAAACTCCGGTGGTTTAAGATGGGCATGCGTTGTATTAGCTGGTTGGTGAGGTAACGGCTCACCAAGGCGACGATACATAGGGGGACTGAGAGGTCAACCCCCCACATTGGTACTGAGACACGGACCAAACTCCTACGGGAGGCAGCAGTGAGGAATATTGGTCAATGGACGCAAGTCTGAACCAGCCATGCCGCGTGCAGGAAGACGGCTCTATGAGTTGTAAACTGCTTTTGTACGAGGGTAACAGCATCTACGCGTAGGTGCATGAAAGTATCGTACGAATAAGGATCGGCTAACTCCGTGCCAGCAGCCGCGGTAATACGGAGGATCCAAGCGTTATCCGGATTTATTGGGTTTAAAGGGTGCGTAGGCGGTTTTATAAGTTAGAGGTTAAATATCGGAGCTTAACTCCGTTATGCCTCTAATACTGTAGGACTAGAGAATAGTTGCGGTAGGCGGAATGTATGGTGTAGCGGTGAAATGCTTAGAGATCATACAGAACACCGATTGCGAAGGCAGCTTACCAAACTATGACTGACGTTGAGGCACGAAAGCGTGGGGAGCAAACAGGATTAGATACCCTGGTAGTCCACGCAGTAAACGATGATAACTCGTTGTCGGCGATACACAGTCGGTGACTAAGCGAAAGCGATAAGTTATCCACCTGGGGAGTACGTTCGCAAGAATGAAACTCAAAGGAATTGACGGGGGCCCGCACAAGCGGAGGAACATGTGGTTTAATTCGATGATACGCGAGGAACCT
>ENA-ORLW01000018-ORLW01000018.1-human-gut-metagenome-genome-assembly--contig:-NODE-18-length-223854-cov-19.081805_pt1 | contig 223854 bp, 206 predicted proteins | sample MGYA00243017_ERZ508829 | MGnify/ENA primary metagenome ERZ508829 (study PRJEB26277, sample SAMN04329776) | human gut metagenome | biome: human-associated habitat | host: Homo sapiens | place: USA...
TTAGCGATTACTAATTTACAAAGAAAATTCGACAAACTGTTATTTTTCTATCTATTTATTTGGGTGGGAAACTTTAGTAACGTAAATAATGAAAGCAAGGAATAGAATTCCTCCTGCTAGGTAATAGCGGTAGCGGATGTACCAAGGCTTCTTTTCGAGTTTAATATCCATAATATCTTTATTGTTTTACAATTTATAGTCAAGTTTATAATATGTCCCTTTATTTTTTTATCATCTTGTCCATCACTTCCTCTATTCTTTCTGTTTCTGTCAGCGGTGCATCTACTTCAAAATCATAAAGTGTGATACTGCGGAGGGTGTAGTATAAACTCCAGTAGTTATATAGTGCAGTGATGTAATTTCGTCGGGCGGCATCTTTTTCACTGATGGAAGCATTGAGGTCGAGTACGGTAGACTTTCCCAGGATATAAAGTCGTCGGGCTACATCTGCACGTCGTTGAGCCGTCTCATCGGTGCGGGCGGCAATATGTACGCGCTGGGATTGTAAATTGAATTGTTTCACCAGTTTACGGACATTCAGTTCAAAGTCTGTCTTATCCTGCTCTACTTGAGTATAAGTTAAGTCACGATTAGAACGGGCTACCCGGACCTGTCCTTTGCCACGTCCCCAATCCAATATAGGCAGACTAATGCCGAGGGTGACATATTGTTGGTCCAAGGGATTGTGATAAGCGTCTTTCAGTTTATTGCCGGTCTGAGTCAGTCCGAAACGCAAGTAAAGATCGGCTTTCAGTCCGGCATTGGCCCGGGCACTGGCTACCCGGCTTTCGCTTTCCAGCTTGCGCCGCTGCATGTCCAGTATATCCGGGCTGTTTTGACGTGCTGTGATTAAAGCCGTGCTTAGATCTATGTGAAGATTGGGAACATGATCGCTGACATCTACTTTGATCAGTATATCCTCCTGGATACCGAGATACGAACGGAGTTCTTGCATGCAATTTTCTACTTCGATATGGGCATTCATACGATTTGTCTCTTCGGTCAGCTTATTAAGTTCCAATTGTAGCATCTCGTTTTCGGTAATGGTACCTATATTATAGCGCCCTTGTGCATATGTATATAAGGTGTCTGCATTGGCATAGTTGGTAGAAGCTATTTCGTAGTTGCTTTGTGCGGTGGCAAGGGCAAAGAATTTCTGCGTAGCGTTGGCAGCAACGAGCTCCAGGGTTTCCACATAAGTTTTCTTGGCTTCCTGGTAACGCAATGGTTCGATACGACGATTCCATTTCAGACTATTATATCCAAAAAGAGACTGACTATAGCCGACGTTTATGGGTGATGTCTGCCAGGAAGTAGAGTTGTCACTAAATAAATCAAGCCGCTGGGCAGAAGTTTCCACGAACAGCGTACCACCTGTCCAAGGAATATTCTGTGTCAGGCTTAAGGTGAGGTCGGTACTTAATAAGTTTTGTTCCACAAATTTCACGCTACCATCGCTCATTGTAATTTTGTTGATGGCACGATTCAAATACGGATCGGAAGTTAATTTCAAGGCGGGCAGATAGTTGGCCCGATAATATTTGTAGTTCCAGTAGGCGGAACGAAAACTGTGTTGGGCTGTTTGCGCATCGGGTGATTGTCGGCGGGCACGCTCTATGGTCTGACCTAATGTCAACTCCATAGTGTGTTCCTGCGCATCAATAGTTATAAGAGTTCCGCAAGCTATTAATAATAAAAGTATTTTTTTGTACATAGTATGTTCCTTTTGGTAGAAGAGATTCAAATCTTATGCCAAAGATGTAATGCTTTGTATTACAATGTTATACTTCTGTATGATGTAAATTGAGCGTGTGCCATACCGCACAAAAATAGTGCGCATACGCACACACAACACATCGATATATTGTTTATCTTTGCACATCGGATATATTCATATTGCAGAAAAGATTATCGGATAATAATAGCTTCGTATGGAACAATTAGGAAAAATATCAATAGTAGATGATAATGAGGACGTACTCTTTGCCCTCAACCTTCTGTTGGAACCTTATGCGGAAAAAATAAAAGTAGCAGTAACCCCCGATCGTATCGAATATTTCATGACGACCTTCCAGCCGGACATTATCCTGCTGGATATGAACTTCAGTCGCGACGCCATCAGTGGGCAGGAAGGCTTTGAGAGTCTGGAACAAATCTTGCGTATTGATCCTCAGGCGGTCGTTATTTTTATGACAGCATATGCAGATACAGATAAAGCGGTACGGGCCATTAAAGCGGGTGCTACCGATTTCATCCCGAAACCGTGGGAAAAAGAAAAACTACTTGCTACACTCTCATCCGGTATTAAGTTACGCCGTTCCCGCTGTGAAGTTAATCTGCTAAAAGAACAAGTGGAGGTACTTAGCGGTGCGGGAAGTAGTGTGGAAGAATCTATTATTGGTGAATCTGCCGCGATGCAGGAAGTGTTTGCCACGATAGAGAAGCTGCGTGATACAGATGCTAACATTCTTGTACTTGGTGAAAATGGAACAGGAAAAGATGTGATAGCCCGTTTGTTATACCGTTGTTCGCCACGTTACGGACGGCCATTCGTTACAATTGATCTTGGCAGTATCCCGGAACAATTGTTTGAGAGTGAATTATTTGGCTATGAAAAAGGTGCATTTACTGATGCCCGGAAACCGAAAGCCGGACGGATGGAGGTGGCAACGGGAGGTACATTGTTTTTGGATGAAATAGGAAATTTGTCACTACCTATGCAAGCAAAACTGCTGACTGCTATTGAAAAACGGCAGATCAGTCGTTTGGGTAGTACACAATCTGTGTCCATCGACGTACGCCTGATTTGTGCTACAAATGCGGATATCCGCCATTTGGTGGAAGAAGGGAATTTCCGGCAGGATTTACTTTATCGTATCAATACGATTGAACTACATATTCCTCCTTTGAGGGAACGGGGAAATGATATTATTCTTCTGGCAGATTATTTCTTGCAGCGTTATGCACGGAAATATCAAAAGGAAATGCGGGGCTTGACACGTGAAGCAAAAGCTAAATTACTGCGTTATTCCTGGCCGGGAAATGTGCGTGAGTTACAGCATACGATGGAGCGTGCCGTGATTTTGGGCGACGGTTCATTGCTTCGCCCCGATAATTTCTTGTTCCAGGCTTCCTCCCCCCGTCTTAAAAAAGAAGAAGAAGTACTTAATCTGGAGCAATTGGAACGGCAAGCTGTAGAAAAGGCAATGCGGTTGAGCGAAGGGAATATGACACGTGCTGCGGAATATTTGGGAATTACGCGCTTTGCATTGTATAGGAAGATTGAGAAACTGGGATTATAAATTAAGAAGTAATATGAAGCAGTATTCCTTGGTTGTTATCTTGCATATCTGTCTGCTGGCAATACTTTCTGTTGGTGTTTATGTGTTATATTGTGCTGATTTATGGTTTAGTATGCTTATAACATTCCTGTTTCTTCTGGGGACAGGAATACACCTTTATTATATACAGATGAAGCAATTGCAGATGATGCGTCGCCTGACGGACAGTTTGCGTTATAATGACATGACACAAGCTTTCCGTCCACCTTATAAAAATAAACTGATGACAGAAATGGCTGTAGAGCTATCTGAAACCTTGCAGGCATTTCGTGCCCGCCTGTTGGAAGAAGAAATAAAACATCAGTATTACGAAAGTCTGCTGAACAAGGTAGATACTGCTGTATTAGTGACTGATATGTCCGGACGTATTGAGTGGCTGAATCGTGCTGCCACTGCCCAGTTAGGGCAAGATCCGCAATTGCCGGCCGAGCTTTTGAGCCTTCCTTCCGGTGAAACGCAGGTCATACGTATTCATCGAAATGGAACCACTTTAGAAATGGCAGTAGCTGCCACTCTCTTTGTAGCCCGTGGCATGGAGAGGCGCCTTATCAGTTTGAAGAATATTCATTCTGTACTGGAACGGAATGAAATGGAAGCCTGGCAAAAGTTGATACGTGTACTCACTCATGAAATCATGAACTCCATTACTCCTATCATTTCCCTCTCTGAAACACTTAGTGAGCGTGGTGTACCCGTTACATTAAAAGATGCAGCGGGCGAGAAAGAATATGCTGTAATGCTACAAGCTATGCAAACCATTCATCGACGTAGTAAGGGACTATTAGGTTTTGTAGAAAACTATCGTCGTCTTACCCGTCTCCCCGCTCCTGTTTGTGCCAGCGTGCCGGTTCGGGAGCTATTCACCGATTTACAGAAACTTTTTCCTGATGAAACTATTCATTTCGGGCTTCCACCTTTGGAGAAAACACTGGATGTGGATCGTGCTCAGATAGAACAAGTGCTTATTAATCTGTTGAAAAATGCTCGTGAAGCATCTGCCCGCCGCGAAACGCCCAAGATTGAGGTTAAAGCTGTTTTTGCACCGAAAGTGACTTCTTCTCTTACTGCATGGCGTTGTACTATTACTGTTCGGGATAATGGTGAAGGTATCTTACCTGAAGTACAGGATAAAATATTTGTTCCATTCTTCACAACAAAAACTGCTGGTTCGGGTATCGGACTCAGTCTTTGCAAGCAGATTATGAATCAGCATGGAGGAAATATTACCGTTTATTCGGAACCGGGAAAGGGGAGTTGTTTTACTTTACAATTCTGTTAGATAAATACTGCACCAGCAAAAGGTTGTTCTGTGTCTATTAAAAAACATAAATATTATATAATCATAAAAATTCTGTGCCGATATTTTATTGCTTTTAACAGCTACTAATTTTTCCATTATTTATTTTTGCAGCCACATAAATCGATAACTCATATTTAATTAACCATAAAATTCTATATGATTATGCGAACTAATTATTTGCTGCTATTAACTATTTTGTTGGGTTTAATACCCGTGAATTACACACACGCCTCTGACTCAATTCCAAGCGTGTTTCTTTATTCTCCTTATACAAAGATTTCTGTTTCTCCGGGAACGAGTATTGATTACAAAATTGATTTAATCAATAATTCGGATATTCCGGTCAATGTAGATCTGTCTGTTACAGGATTACCAGCAAGTTGGAAACGTGAATTGAAATCCGGTGGTTGGAATATTAACAAATTAGCTGTCCTGCCTAGTGAAAAGAAAGACTTTAACCTGAAATTGGAAGTTCCATTAAAAATAAACAAGGGTAGCTACAATTTTGTTGTAACTGCTGGAGGCTGTCAACTTCCTTTGACTGTCACCGTAGCTCAGCAAGGCACTTATCAGACTGAATTTACCACTGATCAACCCAATATGCAGGGCAACTCAAAATCGACATTTACTTTTAATGCCGTACTGAAGAATCAGACGGCTGATCAGCAGTTATATGCATTGATGTCTAATGCGCCCAGAGGATGGAATGTAATTTTTAAACCTAATTATAAGCAGGCAACTTCCGCACAAGTAGAAGCGAATGCCAGCCAGAATGTGTCGATAGACGTCACTCCGCCGGCTAATGTTGAAGCTGGGAATTATAAGATTTCAGTACGTGCAGTAGCCGGTAATACTTCTGCTGATCTGGATTTGGAAGTGGTGGTTACCGGTACATATCAAATGGAACTGACTACTCCACGGGGATTGTTGAGTACTGAAATAACTGCCGGAGATGTGAAGCGTCTGGAATTAGTTGTCAGAAACACAGGTTCCTCTTTATTAAAGGATATTCAACTCTCATCCGGTAAGCCAAAAGATTGGGAAGTATCTTTTGAACCTGCCAAAATAGAAATATTAAAAGCCGGAGAAACATCTACTGTTACGGCTATAATGAAAGCTTCGAAAAAAGCTTTGCCAGGCGACTATGTAGCAACAATGGAAGCTAGAACTCCCGAAGTAAATGCAACTGCACAATTCAGAATTGCAGTAAAAACACCAATGCTTTGGGGTTGGGTAGGAATATTAGTCATCGTTGTAGCTGTGGGAGGTGTCTATTACCTATTCCGAAAATATGGAAGGAGGTAATTATGGGCGAACAAGTGATTGTACTTACCGATTTGACCAAAAAATACGGTAATTTCACTGCTGTAGACCATATTAGCCTGTCAATCTGCAAAGGAGAGATTTTCGGATTATTGGGTCCGAATGGTGCGGGAAAATCCACAACTATCCTGATGATGTTGGGGTTGACAGAACCAACTTCCGGTAAAGTGGAAATTTGTGGAATAGACTCCACTACAAATCCTATTGAAGTCAAGAGGAAAATTGGTTATCTTCCTGAAGATTTAGGCTTTTATGATGATATGACCGGGTTGGAAAATCTCATCTATACAGCACTTCTGAACGGCTTTTCAAGGAAAGAGGCTGAAGAGAAAGCAAAGGAACTTATGCGTCGGGTTGGACTTGCCGAACAGGTGAATAAAAAGACCGGAAAGTATTCCCGCGGTATGAGGCAACGTTTGGGTTTAGCGGATGTATTGATAAAGAATCCGGAAATCATTATTCTGGACGAGCCGACATCCGGTATCGATCCTGCCGGAATTCAGGAATTTATAGAATTGATTCGTAATTTGAGTAGGGTTCATTCCTTCACCGTTTTATTTTCCTCACATAATCTGGATCAGGTACAGAAAGCTTGTGATCGTGTGGGCTTATTTAATCACGGAGAATTACTGGCGCAGCTTGATCTTAGAGAAATGGAAGGTAAACAAGTAGAACTTATTGATATCTACAATAATTATATAAAGGAAGGAGGTGAGAAGTATGAACGGAATTGAGCAGCCTTTCTGGGTTATTGTGAATAAAGAAATCCGGGATCATGTGCGTAGTTGGCGCTTTATTATTTTACTTGCCATTATCACGCTCACTTGCTTGGGAGCCTTGTATACATCACTCACCAGTATGCATGAGGCTGTCAAATCAGGTGATGTGGAAGATACTTTTTTCTTCTTGAAATTGTTTACCGTATCCGATGGCACATTGCCTTCTTTTGTTTTGTTCATCAACTTTTTAGGGCCGCTGTTAGGTATTGCCTTAGGATTTGATGCCATGAATTCGGAACTGAACAAAGGGACATTATGCCGTATATTATCACAACCGATACACCGTGATTGTATAATCAATGCCAAATTTGTTGCTGCACTGATTGTGATTACAATTATGCTGTTTGTATTAGGTTTTTTGGTAATGGGAGCTGGGCTGATAGCCATCGGTATTCCACCTACACCGGAAGAATTTGCCCGTATCATTTCTTTTTTGATCCTAAGTGTTTTCTATGTAGGTCTTTGGTTGAATATGGCGATACTGTTCTCGCTCTGCTTCCGGCAGACGGCTACTTCAGCTTTGGCTTCTCTGGCGATATGGTTGTTTTTCAGTGTGTTTTATACGATGATTGTCAATTGGATTGCTAAGATGTTCATGCCTTCTGATATGATGCCGCCTTATTATGTTGTCGGTTATCAAAAAATAGTTTGGGGCATAATGTCATTGAATCCGTGCGAATTATTCAATCAGGCAACTTCTGTATTGCTGATGCCATCACTTCGAAGCTTGGGACCGTTAATGATGGAGCAGGTTCAAGGGGCAATACCCAGCCCTCTCCCATTGGGACAGAGTTTACTGGTTATATGGCCACAGCTAACAGGATTGATTGCAGTTACAATTCTCTGTTTTGCACTCTCTTATATCATATTTATGCGTAGAGAAATACGTTCAAGGTAAATTGATTGGTTAGGTTAGGAAGAAATCCCTGACGATATTTAATACTTTAAAGTCGTCAGGGATTTATATATTGCAGTTTGTATTATTTCTGCCTTACATACTCCAAAGTATATCCATAATTGGAACTTAACACTAACGAATCCGGCGTTAGCTTGTCAATCTTCAGTGTATCCACACCTTCAATCTCTATCCCATTACCGATACTTTTTACTGTCAGATAAAGCTGGTCACCTTGTTGTTCCCATTCTTTGTATATCAAAGTGTGCATATTAATGGAAGATGCTTCTCCATTCTCTTCCAGTTTGATTCCTTGCACTTCTCCAGGTTGCCCGTTAATGGGCATTACCCATGATCCTACTACGGTAGCGGGAGCTTTAGAACCACCACAGGCAGCAAATACAACTGCCATGACCGCCATGCTAATGATTTGTTTTTTCATGATGTCTTTTTATTATAGTGTAACGTTGAAACCTACCAATTGTTTTCAGGGGATAAAGTTAATTGAAAAATATCGTTCCGGAGCTATTATTCTATATTTAAGTTTCGCAGGCTAACGTTCTTTTCCCTAAGCTTGATTGGCCAAAGCATATCAGGATTTACGCAATCAGTCCAATATGGCAATAAGATAGTGAAATACGATATTTCTCTTCAATACGTTTGTATTTCCCCATTATCAGCAATAAGGTTTTCTGTCAAAAAGGCCCTTCTGGAAGAATAAAACCTTAGTTTATCATTATCATATTATCTATTGGTATGCTACAGATGGTCTATTCAGCGCTATTGCATGATTTGTTTTAACCAAACAGACCATCTGTTTGATCCAAACGGATGATGTAATTTGGAAAATGGCTACACCCTTTGCCTCATAGGGCTACACCTTCATCACTAAAGGGTAATACTATCACGGAAAAAGGGTGTAGCCCCTCCGAAAAGCAGGTGATATTTTTCTGTTTTGAAGAAGATAAGCAACGAAATCTAATAATCACTTTTTAGGAAATATATCAAATACGCAATCAAATAAGAATGAAATACAAAGAACTCACTTTCCAAAATACACTTTCCCTCATTATTATAAATCATACGGCATTTACCAAACAGGAAATCCTTGTGTCTTTTCGCACTACGCCAACTATTGATACGAAAGGATGAAACGTAGGATATCACGATTTACATTTTGTCATTTTGCTTAAGTTCCGCAAGTGTAGTGAATGATCTTGAATTATTTTATGTTTTTATGGGGAGTTGGTACGGAGCAAATACGAAGTTGGCTCTGTCTAAATGGGTATTTATGACCTCATCTGATTTTTTTTTGTAAAAAGAGTCGATTTGTTTTGTTTATTACAAAATAGTTTCTACCTTTGCACTCGCTTTTAAGAAATAAAGTATTCGGGGTGTAGCGCAGTCCGGTTAGCGCACCTGCTTTGGGAGCAGGGGGTCGTGGGTTCGAATCCCGCTACCCCGACTAAAGTATAAAAGACTGAAAATTAATTAATTAAGACGACGTAGAGCTGATGCAATTTGCATCGGCTCTACGTCATTTATAGCAAAAATTGTGTTATTTGACATTCTTTCTATGCTAATAAAGGAGATTTTCTTATAACTATCTTATAACTGATTTTAAACTCAAGTAATGAGAAGGTCCTTGAAAAAACATAAGTTCATCGAAGAAATGGTAATTAATTATATAACTAAAATCTAATATTATGAAATGCTATTGTAGTCAACACTCCCCTAAAGAGGATAATAAATGTTCGAAAACGTTGAGTTTCTCGGATTATAATTCAAACATTATGTTTAAAGACAATCGAATTAGTCATAAAATGCAAAAGGCCAATATAAATAGTATCTGCCAAAGAACTACTGCTATAGATCCTCTTTGTACCCAATTTAAAGAAAATCATATCATAGAAAAGAGCAAGACCCCTAATATATGGGAGTTTACAGCTTGTGCAATAGATAAAGGAGCTCCAAACACTTTGAATTATATTCCAAATAAAGAATCGGTAGTTTATGTAAGGAATATGATAAATGAAGAAATAGTTACTAAAGTACAAGCCGATAAAGAAAAAATACCATACTCGCCAATAAGCATTCATGAAGTAAATCGTGTAAAGGTGCTTTCTAGAGATGATAATCAATTATTTAAAGATGTAAAGTATGCGCCGGGGCTTTCCAGAGATGAATATCCGTATGCATCTACAATTGAAGGTGGAAGTGATGGATACTGGGCGTATGTCCCTGTGCATGAACAATCAGTTCAAGGTGGTAAACTACAAGGATTATATAAGAGGCTACTAAGCAGTGGATCCTCAGAGTTTGATGTTGTTCTAGCATAAAACTCTTCAATATAGAAAGGACAGATAGAATCAACTAATTAAGAAGTAATGAAAGGTGAGCGACAACATACAGACTTTAATGAATATGATGACACCCCGGTAACATGTCCGAGATGTGGTTCTACTCAGATACACGCTGAAAAGATTGCTTATGGTCAATTTCTCAGTAATAAGATATTGATTAGCTGTTTAAAATGCGGTCATCAATTCAGATTAAAGAAACAGCCGATACCTGATAGATTAAGCCTGCATCCTCTTGAAAGGACTAAAGGTCTTTATGTGACGTGTCCCAATTGTGGAAAGCTTTCTGGTACGGCGTGTTATGCATGTCCAAAATGTGGCCGTAAGTTTTTGCAAGAAGACTTTGACAAGGCAAGAAAGATAAAAGGAACAGGTTGTTTTACTGTCATAGTGATTGGGGGGCTGGTTGTTTCCTTGTTATTTATGTAATATAAAATATAATCGCATGGAAGAAAACGCTCTTTTATCACATGAATTAGAGAGGTTAAAACAGCCTGTCAGAAGTGCTAAAAAAGAGTCGTTATTATAACTATCTTATAAAAAGAATAAGCTGCTGATTTTTTAGTAGCTTATTTTTGTATATAGAGACATCCAACAAAATAACTGCCTATAACTGATTTTTGAGATAAAGGTATGATAGTATCAAATTACATTTTTAAATAAAAATCTTTTGTCAGTGCAATATATTCCGGTGTAAATTGATGGTGTTCCACTTCAATACATAAAGTCTCTTCTATGCACTCATGTTCTTCGTGGCTGAATGAAATAAGTACTCTTCGGCTTGGTTTATCCGGTTTGGTGAAGACATGAAGACAACGCGAAGGGTACAACTTGTATTTCCAGGCTGTGTCAATTACTAACTTTTCTGCTTCGGTAGGAATGATAACACATACCCTCCCCTGCTTTTCAAGGAGATTTGCCGAGCGTCGAAAAAGTAACTCATAATTTAGTTCACAGGTATGACGTGCCATATTGCGTTGTTTGTCAGGGCAGTTCAATGCATCAACAAAATATGGTGGATTAGAAACTATCAGATTATATTTACTTTCAGTCCGAAATAGACTGAAATCGTTACAGATAACTTGTATTCGTTTTGTCCACGGAGAACGGGCTACATTCATCTTAGCCTGAGCTGCCGCAGCTTCATCTATTTCTATAGCCGTGATTTGCGACAATGGATATCGCTGTGCTAACATTATCGCTATCAATCCAGTGCCAGTTCCTATGTCGAGGATTTTTTGCGAGTTTTCTGTCTCTGCCCAGGCGCCTAGCAGCACTCCGTCTGTACCTACTTTCATGGCACATTTATCGTGCCATATAGTAAATTGTTTAAACTGAAAATAAGGATTTGACATAGATTGTAGTTGTTAATAGAGAGCAAAAATAGACAAAGTCGGGAATATTACGACAAATTTGGCACCGTTTTTGTCTTTTTATAGATAAAGGTGCTTTATATTAATGAAGAATAGATTAACTTTGCAGGCGCTTTATAAGCCCTGTCAGTATGACATAAACTTAAAAAGAACGAAATGAAGAAAAGACTTTACCTAAAAGATACGGAAGCAAGAGAAGAAGGAAACACTTTTTCAGTGATTGCTGATTTTGAGGGGAATGAAGAACAGTTGATGGATATTGAAGTGAATGAGATACTTCCGATATTACCTTTACGGAATATGGTTTTATTTCCAGGTGTATTTATGCCGGTATCTGTCGGGAGAAAGACTTCCATGAAATTAGTGCGTGAAGCTGAAAAAAAAGGTGCATATATCGGAGTGGTTTGCCAGAAGGTAGCAGAAACGGAGATGCCTTCGTTGGAAGATTTGCATACTATTGGTACGGTAGGTAAGATTATCCGTATCCTGGAAATGCCTGATCAGACTACCACTATTATTCTGCAAGGCGTCAAACGTATGGAATTGGAAGAAATTGTAGATACAACTCCTTATTTGAAAGGGCGCGTAAAAGCATTGGGGGAAGATATTCCTGACAAAAATGATAAGGAATTCCATGCATTGGTGGAAGCTTGCAAGGATCTGACTATAAGATATATCAAATCATCTGATATGTTTCCGCAGGATTCTGCATTTGCCATCAAGAATATTACGAATCCTATGTTCTTGGTGGATTTTATCTGCACGAATCTTCCGCTGAAAAAAGATGAGAAGATTGAATTGCTGCGTATTGATGCATTGCGTGCACGTACTTATCGTTTGTTGGAGATACTGAATCGGGAAGTGCAACTTGCCGAAATCAAGGAGTCCATACAGATGCGTGCACGGGAAGACATTGACCAGCAACAACGTGAATATTTCCTGCAACAGCAGATTAAGACCATTCAAGATGAATTGGGTGGTGGTGGCCAGGAACAGGAAATAGAAGAATTACGCCGTAAAGCAATCGCTACTAAGTGGAGTGCGGAAGTAAGAGACACTTTCATGAAAGAGGTGGATAAACTGGAACGTACACATCCACAATCTCCTGATTATAGTGTGCAACTCAATTATCTGCAAACAATGCTAAGTTTGCCGTGGGGAATATACACTACAGATAATCTGAACTTAGTCAATGCTGAGAAGACTCTGAATAAAGATCATTATGGCTTGGAGAAGGTGAAAGAACGTATTCTGGAGCACTTGGCTGTATTGAAGCTGAAAGGTGATATGAAGTCACCTATTATCTGTTTGTATGGCCCTCCGGGAGTAGGTAAAACCTCTTTGGGGCGTTCTATCGCTGCTGCCCTCAAACGGAAATATATCCGTATGTCATTGGGTGGCGTGCATGATGAAGCAGAGATACGTGGACATCGTAAGACGTACATCGGTGCTATGCCGGGACGTATTATCAAAAGTCTGATCAAGGCTGGCTCATCCAATCCGGTGTTTATCCTGGATGAAATAGATAAGGTGAGTTCAGATCGTCAGGGAGATCCTTCTTCTGCTTTGCTTGAGGTGCTTGATCCGGAACAGAATACAACATTCCATGATAATTTCCTGGATGTAGATTACGATTTATCTAAAGTAATGTTCATTGCTACTGCAAATAATCTGAATACTATCCCTGGACCGTTGCTCGATCGTATGGAGTTGATTGAGGTAAGTGGTTATATCACTGAAGAGAAGATTGAAATAGCCCGTCGCCATCTGGTTCCGAAAGAACTGGAAGCCAACGGTATGAAGAAGAATGATATCAAAATACCAAAGAATACGCTGGAGGCTATTATCGAGTCGTATACCCGTGAAAGTGGTGTACGCGAATTAGAGAAGAAGATAGGTAAAATACTTCGTAAATCGGCACGCCAGTATGCTACGGATGGCTACTTTGCCAAACAGGAAATCAAACCGGGAGATTTGTATGAGTTCCTCGGAGCACCTGAGTATACCCGTGATAAATATCAGGGCAATGAATACGCTGGTGTAGTGACCGGGTTAGCATGGACCGCCGTGGGGGGAGAAATCCTGTTTGTAGAAACTAGTTTGAGCCGCGGAAAAGGTGGGCGTCTGACGTTGACCGGAAATCTGGGTGATGTCATGAAAGAGTCTGCAATGCTGGCCTTGGAATATATCAAGGCACACGCTTCTTTGCTGAATCTGGATGAAGATATTTTTGATAATTGGAATATCCACGTACATGTGCCGGAAGGTGCTATTCCTAAGGACGGCCCCTCGGCAGGTATCACCATGGCCACTTCTCTCGCCTCTGCCCTCACCCAGCGTAAAGTGAAGGCAAATCTTGCTATGACAGGAGAAATAACACTTCGTGGCAAGGTACTTCCCGTGGGTGGTATTAAGGAGAAGATTCTGGCTGCGAAACGTGCCGGCATCAAGAATATTATTCTAAGTGAAGAGAACCGTAAGAATATTGACGAGATACAGGAAATATACCTCAAAGGGTTAACTTTCCATTACGTGAAAGATGTGAAAGAGGTGTTTGCCATTGCGCTGACCAATGAGAAGGTTGCCGATGCCATCGACTTGTCCGTAAAGAAAGAAAAGAAAGCAGAATGACATTCGACTTACAATATACAGACAGTAAAAGTAATGCGCGTGCAGGATTGATAACTACCGATCACGGGCAGATAGAAACTCCTATCTTTATGCCGGTAGGTACCGTAGGAACGGTGAAAGGTGTGCATGTAACCGAACTGAAAGAAGATATTAAGGCGCAAATCATATTAGGGAATACCTATCATCTATATCTGCGTCCGGGATTGGACGTACTGGAAAAAGCCGGAGGACTGCATAAGTTCAACGGCTTTGACCGTCCTATGCTGACAGATAGTGGCGGATTTCAGGTGTTCTCATTATCAGGTATCCGTAAACTACGTGAGGAGGGTGCGGAATTCCGTTCACATATCGACGGTAGTAAACATATCTTCACTCCAGAAAAGGTAATGGATATCGAGCGTACGATTGGTGCAGATATCATGATGGCGTTTGACGAATGTCCTCCAGGAGATTCGGATTATGCGTATGCCAAAAAGTCATTAGGACTCACACATCGTTGGTTGGACCGTTGCATTCACCGTTTCAATGAAACGGAACCGAAGTATGGATACCAGCAGTCTCTCTTTCCTATTGTTCAAGGATGTGTATATCCTGATCTTCGCAAGCAGTCGGCAGAATACGTAGCATCGAAGGGTGCGGATGGCAATGCCATCGGTGGTCTGGCAGTAGGTGAACCTGTAGATAAAATGTATGAGATGATTGAGTTGGTGAATGAAATCTTACCGAAAGATAAGCCACGGTATCTGATGGGTGTAGGTACACCGGTCAATATTTTGGAAGGTATCGAGCGCGGTGTAGACATGTTCGATTGTGTAATGCCAACCCGAAACGGACGCAATGGCATGTTGTTCACCAAAGATGGTATCATCAATATGCGTAATAAGAAATGGGAAACAGACTTCTCGCCTATTGAAGCAGATGGAGCTTCTGCGGTAGATACCTTATATAGTAAGGCGTATCTGCGTCATTTGTTCCATGCACAGGAGTTACTGGCTATGCAAATTGCATCTATTCATAATTTGGCATTTTATCTGTGGCTGGTGGGTGAAGCTCGCAAGCACATCATTGCCGGTGATTTCTCCACATGGAAACCGATGATGGTGAAACGCGTATCGACAAGGTTATGAAAAAACTGAACTGGAACATGAAAGGTATAAAGATGCCGGATAACTGGAAATGGTTGAAGCGGCTCGACTTCTACATTATTAAGAAGTTCCTTGGAACTTATGTGTTTGCCATTGCATTGATTATCTCCATTGCAGTGGTATTCGACTTTAATGAGAAGATGGACAGATTTATGTCACACGAAGCTCCTTGGAAAGCCATAATCTTCGATTATTATCTGAATTTCATTCCTTACTTTGCAAACCTGTTCAGTCCGTTGTTTGTGTTTATTGCGGTTATTTTCTTTACCTCAAAACTGGCTGAGAACTCCGAGATTATTGCGATGTTCTCTACTGGAATGAGTTTTAAGAGGATGCTTCGTCCCTACATGGTGTCAGCAGCTATAATTGCAATAGTAACATTCTTTTTGGGTTCTTATATCATACCCCAAGGTAGTGTGACGCGTATTAACTTTGAAGATAAATATTATAAGCAGCGCAAATCGAATACAGCTCGTAACATTCAGTTGGAAGTAGATTCGGGCGTCATTGCTTATATTGAACGCTTCGAAGATTATAGCAAGACGGGATATCGTTTTTCATTGGATAAGTTTAAAGACAAACAGTTGGTTTCTCATCTTACGGCACGATCTATCACTTATGATACAGCCTCCGTCCATAAATGGATTATAAAGGATTACATGATACGTGAAATGGATGGTATGAAAGAGAACATTGTTAAGGGAGACCGCATCGATAGTACTCTTTTTATGGAACCTGCCGATTTTCTTATTATGAAAAATCAACAGGAAATGATGACCAGTCCACAATTAAGCGAATATATTAGCCGGCAGCGGCAGCGCGGCTTTGCCAATATCAAAGAGTTCGAAATTGAATATCACAAACGCATTGCCATGTCGTTTGCATCATTTATCCTCACATTGATAGGTGTTTCTCTTTCTTCGAAAAAGACTAAAGGGGGAATGGGATTACACTTGGGGATAGGTTTGGCATTGAGCTTTTCATATATTTTGTTCCAGACGATTGCTTCCACTTTTGCAGTGAATGGTAATGTTCCTCCGGTAATTGCTGTATGGATACCGAATATACTCTATGCGTTCATTGCATTTTATCTGTATCAGAAGGCACCGAAATAGAGTAGCCAACTCAACTTAACAAAAATAAGAAGCCCCTCCCGCTCCTTGTGTTACCACAAGTGCAGGAGGGGCTTTTTTGTTGTATCCATTTCCTCTTTTGTCTTTGCTTCTTTTGACTCTAACGATGCTTTTTTCATCACATAAGTTTTAGAAGCAACCCCACTTTCGTCTTACAGGTTCTTTAAATCTTTCATGGCAATGTGCAGTGAAAGCTTAATTCAAGTAAGCTGAAAGTTCTGCAGCAGAGATGTTTTTGGCTATAATTACACCATTATCATCCAGTAAATAGTTAGTAAATCCCCGGCCTAAACGGTACTTTTTAAAGATGCCGGACGACTCGCCTTTAGTTTCCACGAAACAGGTGGGCGTAACTATTTGGTCCTTACGAATGGTTTCCTCGAAGATAGATTGATATTCATCAAATGATACGGAAACCATTTCCACATTATTGTTTGGAGAAGTTGAGTGAAGCGCATTGCTCAAACTTGCGTTTTGCATCCGGGATTGCGCATCATAACTTGCCCAGAAACTGAGTAACACATATTTTCCCTTCATCTTGGAGAGATTTTGAATAGGTTGTTGCTCAGTCGACATAGTTTTGATTTTAAAATCAGGGGCTATGTCACCCACATTTAAACCTCCGGTAGGTTTGTCTTTTTCTACGAAAGAAGTCAAGGAACTAATTAGTAATACAACAAAAATCCATTTTACATGCTTCATGTAAGGCGGTTTTGGTTAATACTGGTTGATTTATAGATGTTTGTCAGACGGTAAAAACAACGTCTTAGCTAACAAATATACAATCAACGTTTACTAAGATTATAGAACCACTCGTTCTAAATCGGCGACAAAGGTATAACTTTATTATTGAAAATCAAGTAAACGGTTGACTTTTTCATGTTATATAACATGTTTTGCATCTCTGGATACCTCTCTGCACAGTATTGATCCGGTGATTTTCGAATATATATTATGTGTTTTTATCATTTGTATCAAGTATGTCCTCAAGAGAAATAGGAAACATTTCATGGATATTACTGTTAAATACATATTTCTATGTTAATTGGTGTATATAGCAGGAATTTTATCTACTTTTGCACCGTGTTACTCATTAATTTAGATAAACAATTTTATATGCAACCGTTGAGCACAGAACTTATTCTTATTCGCGTTACGGGCGAAGATCGTCCGGGATTAACTGCATCCGTTACAGAAATTTTAGCTAAATACGACGCTACTATTCTTGACATTGGTCAGGCGGACATTCATAATACACTGTCATTGGGTATCTTATGCAAGACAGAGGAACAACATTCAGGATTCATTATGAAAGAGTTGCTTTTCAAGGCATCTTCTTTGGGAGTGACGATTCGCTTCTATCCTATTTCGGTGAAAGAATATGAAGATTGGGTCAATATGCAGGGAAAAAATCGCTATATCCTTACTTTACTGGGACGTAAGTTGTCTGCCCGCCAGATCTCCGCAGTCACCCGCATTCTTGCCGAACAGGGGATGAATATTGATGCTATCAAGCGCCTGACGGGACGTATCCCATTGGATGAATGTGATTTACGTACTCGTGCGTGTATCGAATTCTCCGTCCGTGGAACTCCGAAGGATCGCATTGCCATGCAAGAGCAACTGATGAAGCTGGCGAGCGAACTTGAAATGGACTTCTCTTTTCAACTCGATAATATGTATCGTCGTATGCGCCGTCTGATATGTTTCGATATGGACTCCACACTGATTGAGACGGAAGTAATTGACGAATTGGCCATACGTGCCGGTGTAGGAGATGAAGTAAAAGCCATCACCGAACGGGCCATGCGTGGGGAAATAGATTTTACCGAAAGCTTCCGCGAACGCGTAGCCTTACTGAAAGGGTTGGATGAATCTGTAATGCAGGATATAGCGGAACACCTGCCTATAACAGAAGGAGTAGACCGATTGATGTATGTGTTGAAAAAGTACGGCTATAAGATTGCCATTCTTTCCGGTGGTTTCACCTATTTCGGACAATACTTGCAACAAAAATATGGTATTGACTACGTATATGCCAATGAACTGGAAATTGTGGATGGTAAGTTGACTGGACGTTATTTGGGAGATGTTGTAGACGGTAAGCGGAAAGCTGAACTGTTGCGTCTGATTGCACAGGTGGAAAAAGTGGATATTGCTCAAACTATTGCCGTGGGTGATGGAGCCAATGATCTTCCGATGCTGGGTGTTGCCGGTTTGGGTATCGCTTTTCATGCTAAACCCAAAGTGGTTGCCAATGCCAAACAGTCCATCAATACAATCGGGCTCGATGGAGTGCTCTATTTCTTAGGCTTCAAGGACTCATATATCGATTTGCCGAAATGAGCTGAACTATTCCGCAAATATATTTGTTTCATATAATGACATCTATATTTGCGGAACCTCTTAAATATTAATACTATGAAGAGAATACGGAACCTTTTCTATCTCTCTTTGTTTTTGACTGTCCCTGGCCTTCAAGCCGTTGCACAAGAAAAACTTCACGTTAGCCTCCCTGACTCTATAACGACTGTTGGATATGCCACAGGCCTTCGCAAGAACCTTTCAGGACTTGTAGAAAGAATCACCGAAAACCAGATGAATAAAGACCAGATAACCAATCCATTGGATGCAATCCGCGGACGGGTACCGGGTTTGACTATTCTGAAAGGTTCCAACGGACCTGCAGCATTGGATGCTGTCCGCTTGCGTGGTACCACTTCATTGACTACTGGCAATGATCCGTTGATTATTGTAGACGGTGTTTTTGGTGATTTGAGTATGCTTATGTCTATCTATCCGGCGGATATTGAAAGTTTTGTTATCTTGAAAGATGCTTCGGAAACAGCGCAATATGGTTCGCGCGGAGCATCGGGTGTTATTGAAATTACCACTAAAAAAGGTGTTAGTGGGCGTACAAGTGTGAACTATAATGGTAGCTTCGGTATTGCTTCAAGCTATAAAACGGTAAGAATGCTCAATGGAGATGAATTCCGGGCAGTAGCTAAAGAACGTGGCGTTTCTATTCTTGATTTGGGAAACAATACCGATTTTCAGAAGGAAATAGAACAGACAGGGCTGCAACATAATCATCACATTGCCTTCTCCGGTGGAACAAACACCTCCAACTATCGTGTTTCACTTGCTTTGATGAATCGTGAAGGAGTAATTGTCAATGAAAAGTTGCAGAACTTCACATCGAATATGAATATGACGCAGTACGTATTCGATAATTTTCTGAAATGTGATCTCGGAATGTTTGGTTCTATACAGAAAGAGCGTAACCTGGTAAATTTACATAAAGTGTTTTATTCGGCTGCTGCATTTAATCCCACTTTCCCTAATCATAAGAATCCGGAAACCGGAAGTTGGGATGGAAGTGTTCTTGCCAGCCAGTTGTCTCATCCGCTGGCATGGATGGATGTGAATGATAAAGACGCTACTTCGCACATTAGTACGCATGCACGGTTGACATTTAATTTGTCTGAAGCATGGAAACTGGCACTGTTTGGTTCCTACACCTATAATGTGATTGAAAATTCACAGTATCTGCCGGTTGCGGTCTGGGCGCAAGGGCAGGCATACAAAGGAACTAAGAAAATGGAATCGTTATTGGGGAACCTGATGTTGTCTTATAAGAAAGAATGGCGGAAGCATTTCTTTGATGTTTTAGGATTGGCGGAAGTGCAAAAAGACCAATATTCGGGATTCTATACCACAGTTACTAATTTCAGTATTGATGGTCTGGGCTATAACAATCTTCAGGGAGGTGCTCTCCGTCCGTGGGAAGGAACTAATTCTTATTATGAAGATCCTCGTCTGGCCTCCTTCATGGGACGTGTGAACTATACATACGATGATCGTTATATACTGACAGTGAATGCCCGTGGAGATGCCTCTTCCAAGTTTGGCAGTAATCATAAATGGGGGTTCTTTCCGGCTGTATCTGTTGCATGGGTAGTCGGCAAGGAAAAGTTTATGGAGAAACTGACTTTCATTGACAATCTGAAAGTCCGCGCAGGCTATGGTTTGGCAGGTAACCAAAATGGAATTGATTCGTACACCTCGCTGAATCTGATACACCCGAACGGAGTTGCTCCGGTAGGTTCATCACCTGTGGTCACAATGGACCAATTGAAGAATATGAATCCGGACTTAAAATGGGAAGTGAAACAGACCTTCAATGCCGGTATAGAAATGGCTTTGCTGGGTAACCGGTTGTTACTAACCGCCAACTATTATAATTCCAAGACGAAAGATATGCTCTATCTCTATAATGTAAGTGTACCGCCTTTCACTTACAACACTTTGCTGGCAAACATTGGTTCCATGCGTAATTATGGAACAGAGCTATCCATTGGCATAACTCCATTGAAAACCAAAGATATGGAACTGAATATCAATGCTAACCTGACTTTTCAACAAAACAAATTGCTTTCCCTCGACGGCAACTATCAGGGTGAACATATTTCAGCAACAGAATACAAGAGTCTTGCCGGATTGGATGGTGCCGGATTTCATGGCGGATATAATCATATCGTTTACCAGATTGTAGGTCAACCGCTGGGGGTATTTTACCTCCCCCATTGCACAGGATTAGTATCCGATGGTAACGGAGGCTATACTTATCAGATTGCTGATTTGAATGGTGGTGGTGTTAGTCTGGAAGATGGTGAAGACCGGTACATAGCAGGTCAGGCAGTTCCAAAAACAATTCTTGGCTCTAATATCAGTTTTCGTTATAAAGATTTCGATGTATCGTTACAGATAAACGGTGCATTCGGGCATAAAGTCTATAATGGTACTTCGCTTACTTATATGAATATGAATAGTTTTCCCGACTATAACGTTATGAAGAAAGCGCCTACACGGAATATAAAGGATCAGACAGCTACAGATTATTGGTTGGAAGATGGTGATTATGTGAACTTCGACTATATCACAGTGGGCTGGAATGTTCCATTGAAAAATACCCGTTACCTGCAATCACTTCGCCTGTCACTGACGGTCAACAATCTGGCTACTATTTCCGGTTATTCCGGATTGACACCCATGATAAACAGTTCATCGGTGAATTCTACTTTAGGTATAGATGATAAACGCAATTATCCTTTATACCGCACATATACCATCGGATTAAGTGTAAACTTCTAAACCTTAAAGACATGAAAAGATATTCCATAATTCGTTCGTTTTGTGTTTTGGTCACCCTCAGTTGGTGCATGATCTCATGTGATGGTTTTCTAAAAGAAAGTCCCCGCGATGCATTACCCGAAGAAGAAGGCTATCGTAACATTACTGAACTTTATCTGAATGCGGTTGCCTCTCTCTATAACTATATCGGAGGAAATTCCGATAGTCAAGGATTGCAGGGAACAGGACGCGGCATATATGATCTGAATACTTTTACAACCGATGAAGCCATTATGCCTACTCGTGGTGGTGACTGGTACGACGGTGGTTTCTGGCAAGGACTATTTTTGCACAAATGGGGAATAAATAATGATGCGATACAAGCCACTTGGGAATATCTCTATAAAGTAGTTATGCTCAGTAATAAGTCTTTGGAACAAATTGAAAGTTATGCACTTACACATGCAGATGCAGAACTTCCAGCCTATCGTGCCGAAGTACGTGCCTTACGTGCAATGTACTATTATTATCTGACGGACCTGTTCGGTAGTATTCCGTTGGTTCTATCTTCCAAGGTTGCCTCAAAAGATATTGTACTGAGTGAACGTGAGAATATCTTTAATTTCATATTCAAGGAACTACAAGAGACAGCCCCACTCCTGCCCGCTCAGTTCGGTAACCGTTCTGGTAATTACTATGGCCGCTTGACACGTCCCGTAGCCTACTTCCTGCTTGCAAAACTGGCACTGAATGCAGAAATTTATATGGATAATAACTGGGTGGATGATACCCATCCGAATGGGAAAACAATCTTCTTTGATGTGGATGGCAATACATTCAATGCCTGGCAGACCGTAGAATTCTATTGTGACCAAATTACAGCTTTAGGTTATCGTCTTGAATCAGATTATGCCGCCAATTTTGCCGTATATAATGAAGGCTCTGTTGAAAACATCTTCACTATTCCGATGAATAAGACGCTATATACCAATCAGATGCAATATCTTTTCCGTTCGCGTCATTATAATCATGCCAAAGCGTTAGGTTTGTCTGGTGAGAATGGATCAAGTGCCACTATCGAAGCCTTACAGACTTTTGGATACGAGACAAACGAACAGGACCCGCGTTTTGATTATTGCTATTATGCAGGTACTGTTTATGATTTGAAAGGTAATGTCGTGAAATTGGATGATGGAACAGCTTTAGTTTACGAACCGTGGAAGGTTAAACTGGATCTGTCTGATGAACCTTATGAAAAGACTGCCGGTGCCCGTATGAAAAAATATGAGATAGATGACAAAGCCATGAAAGATGGAAAATTGATGGAGAATGATATTGTTCTGTTTCGTTACGCTGATGTATTGCTTATGAAGAGTGAAGCCAAAGTCCGTGACGGACGCAATGGAGATGAAGAACTGAATCAGGTGCGTACCCGTGTAGGAGCACCGGAACGTACTGCTACTTTGGACAATCTTCTGGCTGAGCGTCAATTAGAATTGGCTTGGGAAGGTTGGCGGCGTCAGGACTTAATTCGTTTTGGACAGTTTACCCGTTCTTACAACAGTCGTCCGCAACTTCCCAACGAAGAAAGTGGGTATACTATTGTCTTCCCCATTCCCGAGAAAATCAGACAAATGAATCCGGAATGGGAACAGCATCCGGGGTATTAAAGGAATGGATTGCAAAGTAGCTTCATTCTTTTGTGGTAATCACTTTATTTCCTATCTTTGCGACTAAATAAAAAGAAACATGAAGTTTTCCGAACTACAACTGAATGATCAGGTGCTTGATGCACTGGAAGCCATGCGCTTCGATGAGTGCACACCTATACAAGAGAAATCCATTCCCGTTATACTTGAAGGCAGAGATTTAATAGCCGTGGCACAGACCGGAACCGGTAAGACGGCTGCCTATCTGTTGCCTGTACTGAATAAACTTTCCGAAGGTGGACATCCTGAAGATGCTATAAACTGTATTGTTATGTCTCCCACACGAGAATTGGCGCAACAAATAGATCAGCAGATGGAAGGTTTTTCCTACTTCATGCCTGTTAGCAGTGTGGCAGTTTATGGTGGTAACGATGGGATACTCTTTGAACAGCAAAAGAAGGGGCTAATGTTGGGAGCCGATGTTGTTATAGCTACTCCGGGACGTTTGATAGCTCATCTGAGTTTGGGATATGTAGATCTCTCCCGTGTTTCCTATTTCATTCTTGACGAAGCCGACCGCATGCTCGATATGGGGTTCTTCGATGACATCATGCAGATTGTGAAGTATTTGCCTAAAGAACGGCAAACTATCATGTTCTCTGCTACCATGCCTGCAAAAATACAACAACTTGCCAACACCATTCTCAATAATCCCGCTGAAGTCAAACTTGCCGTTTCACGCCCTGCTGATAAAATTGTGCAAGCCGCCTATGTTTGCTATGAAAATCAGAAGTTGGGTATAATTCGCAGTCTCTTTGCTGAACAAACACCGGAGCGTGTCATTATCTTCGCATCATCCAAGTTGAAAGTAAAGGAAGTGACAAAGGCCTTGAAAATGATGAAGCTGAATGTAGGCGAAATGCATTCTGACCTGGAACAGGCACAGCGTGAAGAAGTGATGCATGAGTTTAAGGCAGGTCGTATAAACATTCTGGTTGCCACTGACATCGTGGCTCGTGGTATTGACATTGATGATATTCGTCTTGTGATTAACTATGATGTTCCGCATGACAGTGAAGACTATGTTCATCGTATTGGTCGTACGGCGCGTGCTAATAACGATGGTGTTGCTCTAACCTTTGTAAATGAAAAGGAACAAAGTAACTTCAAGCAAATTGAGAATTTCCTGGAAAGAGATATTTATAAAATACCTGTACCTGAAGAATTAGGTGAGTCACCCGAATACAAGCCACGTAGTTATGACGGAAGGGGCAAACGTAACTTCCGTGCTAAAGGACGAAATACCAATAAAGGTAGTGGAAATGCTCCGAAGAAAGGAGATGCTTCAAAAGGAAGAGGTAATGCTCCGAGAAAAAGTGCTAACCCTTCAGGAAAAAGCAACAAATAAGAGAAGGATTTCTTTAATAGATATTGTTTGATGGTGGAGTTTTACTCCACCATTTTTATATGTAATTGCTTATCAGTACCGATAGTCAGGCTTACGAGATGATAAACGGAACTTTCCGGAATACGGAGCATGGCTTCATAGTGATAGCCTTTTCCATCCACATTTATAAAATTCATGTCGGAAAGAATGGTCTGATTTAATACTTCCTCCGGAAAAATAGTTGCGAAAACTTTTTTAGTAATATCCTTGCCATACAGTAATTTCTTGCCTTCATATACACAGATATGTATCACGTTGTCATAGTATACATTGTCCACACCTATACCTTCATCAGAATATACTGTTTTTATTACTTTCATCTTAGAAGGGTTGATATAGACATAGCCCCGATAACGCGTTCCTTTATACATAACCACACTATCTTTTTTGATTACTTCTGAAGTGCTGGGGATAACTTCCACTTCCTGAGTGGAGAATGCCAGAGTGTCTTCCGGATTATCGGACTTATATAGCTTTACGATATCATCAGATAGAGAATGAAACCAAAAGCTATATTCCGTTTGACGGTCTATTTTATAAGCTGTAAGGGTATTTCCGCGTAAATAAATCGTATCACGAAGTACCTTGAAGTAAACAGGTGCATTTTGTGGGTCAGCATAATAGATCGTATCACCGCTAATACGCATTAACGGCATATCCGTCTCATCGTCCAACCAGACACCTTGCAGCAATTCTTTAGCGGTTAAGTCTTCCCTGTCGGAATTTTCCCCATTTTTAGTACTGCTACAGGATGATACAAGCACAACGACGAGCACCATAGAAATAGTACCCCACTTTATCATAACTCTCTCTGTTTTATATTTTTAATGTCCGATGCAATGATAGGTAAATCCTTGCTCTTCCATTTCTTTCTTGTCATAGATATTACGCCCGTCTAACACCACAGGTTTCTCCATGGTTTTCTTGATAACTGCCCAGGATGGTAAACGGAATTCTTTCCATTCGGTAACCAGCATCAAAGCATCAGCATCAAGTACAGCATCATACATATCTTTGGCATAATAAATGCTCTCACCTATCCGACGGCGACATTCGTCCATTGCAGCGGAGTCGTAAGCCCGCACTTTACATCCGGCTTTCAGCAGTTTGTCTATTAACACCAATGAAGGGGCTTCGCGCATATCATCCGTCTCCGGTTTGAAAGCCAGTCCCCATAAGGCAATTGTCTTACCTTTCAGTTCGTTGTTGAAGTGCTTGCAAAGTTTGTCGAAAAGAATGCTTTTCTGTAGTTCATTGACTTCTTCTACAGCATGGAGCACACGCATCTGATAGCCATTTTGTTCAGCGGTTTTGATGAGTGCTTTTACATCTTTTGGAAAGCACGAACCACCATAACCAATACCCGGATAAAGGAACTTACGCCCGATTCGGGTATCCGAACCGATGCCACTACGTACCATATTGACATCTGCCCCTACCAGTTCGCAAAGATTAGCGATATCATTCATAAAACTAATACGGGTAGCCAGCATTGAGTTAGCCGCATACTTCGTCATTTCAGCAGACGGGATATCCATAAATATTACACGGAAATTGTTCAGCAAGAATGGTTTATAAAGCTTACTCATCAATTTCTTTGCACGTTCGGACTCCACTCCCACTACTACACGGTCCGGGCTCATAAAATCATTGATAGCATTTCCTTCTTTCAGGAATTCGGGATTAGAGGCTACATCAAATTGAATACTAACACCCCGTTTATCCAGTTCCTCCTGGATAGCGGCACGTACTTTCTTTGCAGTACCTACAGGAACCGTACTCTTTGTGACTACCAATATGTACTTCTGCATGTTTCTACCAATGGTACGGGCAACTTCGAGCACATAACTGAGATCAGCACTTCCATCTTCGTCAGGAGGCGTACCAACGGCACTGAAAACAACGTCTACCTCATTCAGGCAGCTCTCCAATGAAGTTGTGAAATGTAGGCGACCGGCTTTTACATTTCGGTTCACCATTTCTTCCAGACCACTTTCATAGATAGGAATAACACCTTTCTTGAGCGCTTCAATTTTTTCACTGTTCGTGTCTACGCAAATGACGCTGACACCGATTTCTGCAAAACAGGTTCCGGTCACTAAACCGACATATCCTGTACCGACGATGGCTATCTTCATACTCTTTATTCAAAATATGTCGCATCCCGGAAGGATGGAGCTGTTTTATCTTTAGGAGATAATAAAAGTTGTTCTTCTGCTATAGGCCACTCAATTCCTATGGTTTCATCATTGAAACGAATGGATGCTTCTGCTTGTGGAACATAAGCATTATCTACTTTATAAATAAAGATAGCTTCCTCACTCAGAACAAGGAAACCATGTGCGAATCCACGGGGAATGAAAAATTGCCGTTGATTTTCCTCACTCAGTTCTGCAGAGACATATTTACCGAAAGTTGGTGATGATTGGCGCAAATCCACTGCCACATCCAGTACTTTTCCTTTTATAACACGTACCAGTTTGGACTGACAATATTCTCCTTTCTGATAATGTAATCCACGTAATACACCGAAGGAAGACTTCGACTCATTGTCCTGAATAAAGTGCACATCACCGATATGCATTTTGAATTCCTCTTCTTTAAAGGCTTCCATAAAATAGCCACGCTCGTCACGAAGAACTTTCGGTTCGATCAGCCATACACCATCAATTTCCGTTTGTATGTAATTCATCTTTTTCAGAATGTTTTTTGTACTTTCAACTGGCAACCTAAATTGTCACCATATATCTCTCCTATATCGAAAGCAATGGATGCATTGAACCGCCATCCTTTCCATTTATGGGGAGTATAGAAAACTGATGCAAAAGTAGAAAAATTTTCTAATATATTAGGTATAGGTTTGAAAGGAGTTCCCCAAGTTTTATTATATGATAGTTTTGCGAGGTATGTCCATTCATTGCTGATGTCTCCGCTCCAACCTAAATGCAAGGCTCGGATACGGTTGTATTTGAAACTCATGTCACCGTCTTTGTTATAAATGGGAGAAGCTATCAATGGGTTAGCCATAGTCATTCCCCAGTGTACCCAGCCGGGATACCACTCGTTGTTATAATAATCGTCGGCACCTCCCGTTTTCTCTACTACAGTGAAATCCACTCCATGCATTGGACCGCTCTGATTAGTAGTCTGATAGTATTCCAGTACAAAACCGTTGATGGCCTGTTTGTGGTTAGATTTGTATTCGATCCCCCATAAACCATCAAATCCATTGAGTTTTCCCATTCCACTGAAATCATCGTAATAATTCTCCAGATAAGCGCTGATGGAAAAATCTTCATGACGATAAGTCATCCGTATATGTTCGCTACCCATAAAATTACCTTGATAGGCAATTTGTTCTCCTTCAGGACTACTGTCATCTCCACGACTGGGAATAAATACCTTGAAATAATCTTTCCAACTATTTCCCAAATCTCCTGCATCCATTCCGGCGCTTTTATATCCACCAAACTGTACATCCAAGCTCATACCCAGGTCTAGTTGCCACTTACCCTGTGGAACTCCAATGCGTAGGAATCCGCTTTTATGGTGATATTTGATGCTTTTAGTATACCAATAATCCTCTCCTACCTGCTTTCTCTGATATTTATTATCAGTAAACCATCCGTACGACATTTCTGCTTTTAAAGCGAGGCGTGGTAATACTTGCACATATTCAGGAAGTCCTATCCATACTTGTGGAATAGGTCTTGCATTACCCGACCAGGTTAGTCCGCCACTACTTAATTGCTGATTTAATAAAGGTGAGTCAATCTCTTTACTACCAATGAGTATCCCCAACCATTTATATCGTATGTCAGCATAAGCCTGTTGCAATATAAAAGTGGATGTAAAACCGGATGCAACCGCCATATCCAGTCCTCCTTCCAACCTCCACTGGCGGATTGTATCTGTATAAAAAGCTCCACCTCTTAAATAAGTATTATTGTCAATAGAGGATAATCCATGTTGATTGCTGACCTGCCACAAAGGAGTGTTGTCACCGGTATGGACAGATGCTCCATATTCAACGAAAGATGAAATGTTCTGATGCTTCAGTCCGCTTTGCGCTGTCATTACTGACGAAGCAGAAAAGCAAAACAGGATTGTAAGTATGTGACAGGTTATACGCATGAGTTTATCGGAATATAATTTTCATTGTGTTGAACATGATTTTCAGGTCTAATGAGAACGACCAATGTTCGATATACCATATATCATATTCTACTCTTTTTTTCATTTTATCCAACTTCTCCGTTTCACCGCGCAGGTTGTGTATCTGCGCCCATCCCGTGATACCCGGCTTTACAATAAGTCTTTTATTGTATTCAGGAATGATATCACAATATTGCTCAGTATGTATCAGCATATGAGGACGTGGACCCACTACGGACATGTCTCCTTTAAGCACATTCCAGAATTGTGGTAACTCATCAAGACTGGTGACACGCAGGAAATGTCCTAATGGAGTAATACGTGGATCCTCATTGTAGGCTTGTTGCGTATCGGCTTCAACATTGGGCAGCATGGAGCGAAACTTATAACATGTAAATACCTTCCCATATAAGCCGTTGCGCTTTTGAGTAAATATAATCTTACCCGGCATCTTTATTTTGATGCAACACCCGATGATGATATATGCCACTGGATATATCGTAGTCAAGACTATCAATGATAACACTATGTCAAGTGTTCGTTTGAGTATACGGTTACTTTTCCGTTTCAACGGAAAAGTATATATTGAAGATTGTATATTCATTCTTAAAATACAGAATTCTTTAGTATATAGAACGTTAAATTGTTATCTATATTGTTTTATAATATTAGAGAATTATATATTTCTTTGGTCTGTCCGGCTATATTGGTCCAGTTATATGCAGACAAGTTGTAAGAAACTCGTTCTGTCTGAGCATTTTCCAATTGTTTCTTCAGAGCCTGTTGCAAACAGGATAAATCTCCACTTTTGAAGTAACATTCCTCCGGTAATCCTATTTCCTTATTAGCAGGAATATCACTTGCCAGTACCGGACAATTATAACTCATAGCTTCAAGTAGTGCGATAGGCAATCCTTCATGCGTGGAAGGTAATACAAATATCCGTGCGTATGTATATAATTGTGCAAGTTTTTCTCCTTTGATAAAGCCTACCAGGCGTATGTTCTTCTGCTCTTTACACATTTCTTTTAACTTCTGAGTATATTCATCCTGATAATCAGCATCCCCGGCTATTACTAATTTTATAGATACTGGAGATAGTTGTTTGAAGGCTTCAATTAGTTTATCAAAGCCTTTCTCTTTCACAAGACGCCCTACTGCTAAAATATAACCATATTCTGTCAAATTCAGACTTTGAAGATGTTCAGTGCTACGTGCAGGAAATACTGGATTTATTCCATTGTAGATCAGTGTTATATTTTTCTTATCTGGATATTTCTGTTGAATCATTCGTCTGATATGTTCAGAAATAACTATGATATGATTAGCATAGTACATTCCTGTTTTTTCTCCCATACGAAGTATCCATTTGGCAAACTTCCCCCATTTATCACGATCATAATCTGGACCATGATGGGTGATTACCGCTTTCATACCTAATAATCGTACTAAAGGGGTCATTAATGCCGGACCTACTGCGTGAATATGTACAATATTCGCTTTTACTTTGCGTGCATATAACACGGCTAAAAAAGTATGTATGAAAGCTTCCAAATGCTTGTTACGCAGCACTCTTATATCTTTTATAATAACTTGTTTATATACTTTTACAGAATGATCCACTGCATAATAGGGACGGCGAACAACAATAATTTCATGCTGTTTATCTGCAATTAATGGATAGAGCTCTTCGCAATGCGTTTCTACCCCTCCCTGTATACCGGGAATGCCTCTGGTCCCTGTTACTACAATTTTCATATTTCTTTATCTTAAAGACAAATATATCTAAATTTTAAATGCTTTGAACAACTTCCAACCATTTTCGATAATATACTTCGGCAGAAAAGCGTTCACATGAGGTTAAAGATAGTTTTTGTCTATCTACCTCCGAAGAAGAAATAAACATATCCGAAAGAGATGTTATAAGCTCTACTTCATTAGAAAACAGGCGATTATCAGCATCTTTTTCTAATAATTCAGGAATACCACCAATACGCCTACCGCATACGGGAGTGCCACAACATAATGATTCGATAGCGCTGAGTGGATTATTTTCATAGCAAATAGAAGGAACCATAGAAAATTGTACTCTCTTCAATAATCCAATAATTTCCATAGCAGATAAATGTCCGAGGAACTTGATATGATTAGATGAATAGACTCGTTTCAGTTCATTTTCTAAAGGCCCGTTTCCCGCTATATATAGTTTATATGGTAAACGATCTGCGACTTTTAGCAATTCTATAACTCCCTTTTCTTCTGAAAGGCGCCCTATATATGCATAAGCACTTTCTCTTTCTTGTGACGTTGATTCGATGATGAATTTAACTTTCTCGTCGTTAATAAAATTGCAGATAACGTGAAGTTTATCCGCCGAATAACCTCCTTTCATCATCTTCTGTGCTATAAAATTACTGGGACAGATAAAAGCATCTGTCCATTCAGATAGTCTTTCTTTATTCCAATATACAGCTTCACTCCAGGCGAGAAGACTGGCAAGAAAACTATTTTTCATGCATCGGCGGGATACAACCTTGGATTTGTCTGTGAAACATGCCTCACAAGGCATCCCATTACAGAGGCAAGAATATGCAGGACATATCAACTTATAATCATGAACGGTCCATATTACCTTAATACCTTTTTTATGTGCCAATCTGGCAACTATAGGTGAAAGATAAGAATGTATATTATTTAGGTGAACAATATCCGGCTGAAAATCATCTAATATTTTCTCGTAATTTCGTCTTATTCCAGTTCCGAAGATACGTAAAGCTGCATTGATTTTTCCACTGATTGATGGCTGAAAGAAAGATACCTCTTTTGCGAAATATTTATCCTCATTTACATGGATATTCTGCGGATGATGCATTGAAAAGAAACAGACTTCATGTCCTTGCTTTTGCAGCATTTCTCCCAAATTCATGGCATAAACTTCCGCTCCTCCACGTGCATATAAGAATTTACTGACTATAAGTATCTTTAATCTTTTCATATTTTTATGCAATAAGCTATTATCAACTGCAAATGAATTAGTTTACTATTAATTAGGGATCTCATTGATGTTGTTGTCTTTGAAATATCTTTTAGTAATTAATAAAGAAGATATATCCCACATCTCATCAAAGTTCGTTTGCCCATTTTCATTCTTACGAAATATACTTTGTCCTATTCCTTTCCAAAGATAATGATTAGCCCCCATTATATCTAATAAAGTAGGATATACATCAATTTGTCCTAACTTCCCTTGATACTTTATTGTATATGGGGTATTCAATACAATCAATGCAACTTCCTTGTCTTCAGGAAGCACTCTCTTTCTGTGTTCGATGACATTTTTATCCACTTCATCGTGATCAGATACAATGGCTATGACAGAATTATCGTACAAGTCGGCTTCCTTTAAATTTCTAATGAATTTTTCTAATTCAGAATCGCAATAATGAACGGCTTCCAAATAATTCTTTATTTCGGCAGAATATTGATTTGACTGGGATATGGCAGTAGCAGGAACAATAGGTTTATCATAAGGCTGGTGCATAGATAGTGTTACCAATTGAGCGTAAAAGGGTTGCTTTGTTGTCTTTAAAACTGTAGTTGCCAATTGAAACATTTCTCCATCTTTAGCTACATCAGCACCATTATGAGGTATGTAATTCCGATCATAAAGATTTTCAAAACCATAACTGGAAGCAGTTACAGTTTGATTCCAAAATTTAGCATCATCACAAATAAACTCTATAGTCACATAGTTTCTTAATGCTTTTGCAAGTGAAGGGTAGGATGTTTTTCCGTATCGCATAGCAACTGCCCCTTTTCTCAATGGAAGTATTCCTGTGTTATACATAAAGTGTGCATCACTTGAGCGTCCGTCTTTTACTTGAGGTTGTACTTTTAAAGCTATGATACTATTATTCTGACAACAAAGTTGATTTAAATAAGGTGTTATTTCTATATTGTCTATTTTGAAATTTATCACCCATGAATTTAGCGACTCTATAATAATAAGGATTAAATTTTTTCTTTCAGGAACTGAATAAGAGTTATCAGTATAATGATTTCCATGACTTTCAATGTAATTTTCTATTGTAGTAATTTCCTGCTCCGTTAACTCTTGGGCTTCCCACGTGGTTTCAACAATAGAATATATCCCTAAGGCAACTAAACCGTTTATACTGAAATAATAAGCATAACCATTGGAGTTAGTGTATCTTTCCCAAATGTTATCTACTTTGCCTTTTCCTTTCATATAAAAGGCCGAACCATTTGCGATATGAACCAATATGACAAATGTAATGAGAGATACTATATATAGATATTTTGTTTTACCTTTTACCCACTTATTTTCATTCCTGCGGAAAAGTATATAGTCACTGATCAATAAGAGGATTATTGATATGATTATACTCCAGTCAATCATATGTATAGATGCTTTTATACTTTTAATCAGTAGAGGAGAAATATTAGAGAACAGAGTGAATGAAGAGAAAGGCATAAGGTCATTGTAAGTACGAAAGTACCATAATTGTGATAGTGTCCAAATCGTGAACAAAATAATTATTATCCAGATACAACGACGATATTTTGCTGGCAAAATCCAATATGGCAACAACAGTATTATTGCATCAGCAAGGGAACGTAATCCATACGTAAGAATCTTGTTATCACTGTCATATTTCAATATCGTTTCATGGCGTAGCACGAAAAAATGAAACAAGATGACTGCTATAGCCAGTAGGAAGAAGCAATGTTCCGAGTATTTATTTCGTATGTGTTTTATTGATATATTCATTGTATAAATTGATATATTGTTGGGCTATCAGCTTGGAATCAAAATTAATTGTTACAAATGTCTGTGCTTTATCAGAAAGTTGCAGAGCTTCTTCATAATGTTTAATTATATAACGTAACATCCGACAGAGATCATCCACATCGTTGTGCCTAAAATAATAACCTTGTCTACCTTTGTCTATTATTTCTAAAGGAGCGGGCAGGTCAGATACAAGTACAGGGACTCCCGCAGCCATACCTTCAGCAATAGTAAGTCCAAATCCTTCGCTTATTGATGGCTGAACCAATAAGTGATAATCACACAAATGATGATATATCCATTCTATATCACAATTACCTAGAAAGTTTACCTGTTTCTCCAGTTTGAGCTGTCGGGTTACTTCTTTCAGATAGTTATAAGAACTGCCATCCCCAATAAAATCTATACTAATATGGGAAGAAGATAATCTATGTAAAGCTTTTAATATTAAATGTTGTCCTTTAATACCATGTTCCAATCTGCCTACTTGCACAATGCGAAAATTTTGTTCAGCATTGGGGATATTCTTCTTTGTTCGCTGGATTGCAGAAGTTGAAATTCCATTGTATATTACTTCCGGTCTACAAAGTCCTCGATTTTCAGTATTATCGGCCACAGCTTTGGAAATTGCCACTGTCTGATTATAAAGCTTGTACCCTTTTAATGGCAAATCCATTGCATGAATAGTCAATATCGTATGGTAAAAAGAGCGAATGGGTATATAAAGGATAGCATCCGAATCATGGATATGAAGTATATCCGGATGGAACTTAAAGACATAACTGTTCAATTGAAATACGTCTAGAATATTACGACTTGCTTTTTTACGATTGATACGGAACACTTGTATTCTACTATCTAATTCGTTCAATAACTTTTGAGAATATAGATTATTGATAATGCATAATCCTACTTGATTACTTTGCACTTGATAATTAGCGAGAGTAATCACCATGCGTTCAGCACCGCCTACATTTAATGAGTATATCAGATGTAAGATTCTCATTTCTTAAACATATATTTTATATGAGAATGAATAATAATAAACATACGCATCAAATATCCCAGCTTTAATATTCTGAAAACCTGTAATAACTGGTTCTTTGGTATTAACTCGTCATCTCTATAATCATTGACAGCTATTGCCAGAAAACGATATTTCCTGATGCGTTCATGTATTTGCGCTAATGCTCCGGCAGCTACATAATCATCATAAAAATCATATATAATGTTTTGCAATGCTATGTATTCCAAACGTATAGCGCGTGAATTGTTTAACCTATACTGTAAAGATACAGAATCTTGTCTGTTCAGTTCCGTATAGACTATAATTTGGTTAGTGAATAACTGCTCTTTTGAATAGCGGTACAGTTTTAGAAAATTAGTTTCTTCATAAATTCGTAATTCTTCATTAAAAGGGAATTTTTGCAACATACCACGATTCATAACATGTACAAAATCACCACCAACCTTGCCTCTTAACCAGTCAAAATAGGTTAGTACAGTTTGTTTTTGCTCTAATAGGTGATAGGTCTCATAAAAAGGCATACGTCCATTTGTCGCAAACAAATAATGAAGATAAGAGGGAGATTCTTTTATAGTTGTTCGGATAAAAGCAATCGCATTTTCAGCAAGATAGTCATCGCTATCCACAAAAAGGATGTAGTCTCCGGTGCATTTTTGTATGGCGGCATTTCGTGCTGCTCCTACTCCGGCATTACATTCGTATGTTAATAAATGAATATGCGGATACTTATCGGCAAACTGTCGTACTATAGACAATGTAGCATCGGTGGAACCATCGTTCACAATCCAGTGTTCTACTCCTTCAGCCTGAATTGCTACACTCTCTATACATCTACTAATGCAGTCTTCCCTGTTATATACCGGTGTAATAATACTAATTTTCATATTTGCATTTTATTTTTCTCAGTAGCAGGAGAGTACATCCCAACAGCATTACTGATTTAACAACTTCCATTGAAACATCTGCCACAGCATAACCATTCACACCTTTTTGCTCAATTAACCAATAGTACAAAACGCACGTAATTATGTTGCAGGGGATCACCAGAAATGTATATGTTTTTATTTTACGCATAACGAATAACATGCGTGTTGATACAGCAGTGATAATAGAAAATGGGATACTGATAATAAGTATGCCTAGTACTTCAATAAATACTTCAATATTTTCAGGTGTCATGGCTCCATTGCCAAAGCATATTTCTACAATAGGTCTGCGAAGAATAAAAAAGAAAATAGCGCCAATCAAACTTAAAAGTATTGACTTCCCTCCGATTTCTATATAAGTACGCTTCATTTCCCGTCCGAGATGTTTGGAATACAACTCACTCAGTTTTATTTGTAAAACTGCAAAAAGCTGAACTAACAAAATCATTGGTGCTTGTAATAGTTTGTTGGCATAAGTTATCACTGTAATAGTTCCCGGATAGAACATGGAAAGGAGGTACATCGGAAACATAGTCGTGAATGCCATTGTAGAATCATTTACAAGCTTGACACATATATCACTGAAACTATCTTTCAGATGTGTAAATGAAAAACATGAATAACTCCATGATAGATTACGTTTTATAAAAATGACCAGCCATAAAAAGTTTATTATAGTTGCAATACCAAAACCGACCGCCAATGAAAAAACGCCGAGTGAAGCATGAAATAAAACTATGAAAAGAATAATGAATATGTTATTGATTACAGTAATGATTTGTGGAAAAATAAAATACTTATAAGATGCCAAAACTTCTACATATACAACATTGATTATATAAGGTATGGAGGCAGGTAGTAAAATATATAATAACGGCAAATGTATATCAATATCCTGTGCCGAAAAATTGGAAAGCAATAACAGGCATTCTTTTCCATTTATCAGTATAATGCCTATAATGATAATTGCTATCGAGAGAATGGTATATAAAAAAGCATTCAAATATGCGTTTTCAGTATGAAATGAGTCTTGATTCCTTAATAACATGGAGCGGGGAATCAGTATGGAAGAAGTGATGCTTTGAAGAATTTCACAAGCAGCTATCATGCCTCCGAACATATAAAAATAAATATCCGTCCCCGTCCCGGCTCCCAGATAATAAGCGATCAGGAAGTTCTGGAAAAAAGCGATGAATTTTACTACAACGCTTAATCCCGCAGAATATATAGCTCCACTTTTATATGACTCTATCTTGGCTTTCATATAGAAACTGACGACTTAACATTCCAGATTTCTTTATTCGCAAGTAAAACACATCCCAAAGCCAGTCCTAATAATAAAAGTCCATGTGGAATATTCAGACCGGCGAATCCTCCGACACCAAAAATAGAGATGCAAACAAGAGTTACAAGATACAAATTGCTATACTTATATTTTCGAAGGAAAAAGTAAATGGCAATATAGAATAAATGTTGCACACAAAAACCAATGAGTCCTGTATCAAGTATAGTCTGGACTTGTGTAACCTCTACTAAAGAGGCTACCTCTTCGGCTGCCGATTGATCAGAGTAATATTCATTATGGATGATGTAATCATCATTGGTTGTTAACTCGTTATGGAGAAACCCAAACCCAAGCATGAGCTTTTGTGTAGAAGTGAGCAATTCTATTTTAGGAATGATCTGTGCACCTCTGTCAGAACCGAATTCAGCCAGATTGTCCATGTCACTCATAGCATCTTCTACAGAACGATAAGATGCAAAGGAGGTAAACTGACCTACCAGATGTTGAACACGCAATGCTCCATTCATTTGTCCGTCTAATACATATCCGGCGGCCAACATCACAGATCCGATTACCAAATATATGATTTTCTTCTTCCATGTACCATAAAAGCAGAAGATGGTAATCAAGACTCCTCCTATGACACTGAATGTTTTCGTACAAATTAATCCCAGTGCTATGATCAATATATATTTTAAGGGAATTTTATAGAGATAAAGCATAGGAAATAAAAGTAGTGCCACAAAATACATTCCCGGAGGATATATTCTGAGAAATTCACCAAACAGATTCATCTCTAAAGTCGTATAGGTCAGATCTCCCCATGTTGTACGCGGTACTAGGATATTACTACTGAATACTAAAGAATCCAGAATGTAGAAGCTACTGATAATTAGCACATAAATGAACAGCTTTTTGAAGAACTTATCGATTTCGAAATCATGATTTCTGAAAACCAACAAAGGAAAGAGAAAATAAAGAATATGCATATATAATCTTAGCCTTCTTATTTGTACAATCAAGGTTTCGTCACTCAGCATTGCAACAAAAATCAAGAACAATATATATGCTGAAATCAATATCAGCAGTTTACTGATGTTTTTCTTCTTCCAATAAATAAAGAATCCGGCTATATATACGATGAATAGCAAATCGTGCATCTTAATGGGAAAAGTCACATTCTCATCATAGAAACCAAATACTCCAAATAAGATCGTACTTTGTAACAGGAAATCATACTTGTTTACTATCAGTGAGAGATACAGGACGATGAAGACTAATATATATGCAAAAGGAAACTCCAGACCTAACAAGGACATGGATAATAAGAAAGAGGCCGGAAGAACAAAATCCTCCGGACATAATCCTAACTGTTCTTTTTGCAACATTTCCAAGCTCTTCTAATATCTAACTTTGATGTAACAACCTGCTCCTAAAATTGCAATACTCATAGCAAAAGCCAACAGTCTCATGGGGCGTGGGCTGACAGGCGTCTGTAAAGTATAGGCTTTATCTACAATTTCAGCTTTAGGAGTAGTTACAGCCATAGACAATGCATTTTCTTCTTTTTTCTGCAACAGGAATACAAATAATTCCTGCTTGATCATCTGTTGGCGCTTGATATCAATAAACTCCCTTTCTTGTGTAGGCATGCCTTTTATACGAGCCATGAAATAATCTCCTTGTTCTTGCAAGTTTTCCTTAGCATGGCTGAAACCGGACTTCAAACTCCGGATAGTTGCCAACATATTGTCATGCATTGCATCTATCTGCTCGTTCATGATATCGAGGGTTGGAGTATTTCCCTGGGTTGTTTTCAATAATCTTAAACGTTCCAATAGCGCTTCGTTGTATTTTTGAAGTCCCTCTAAGACGGTACGGTCATTCAGTCCGATATTTAAAGGAACCAGTGAGAAACGGTTTTCTGGTTTCAGCAAAAATTCCTCCACTAACTCAATAACGGTATATTGAGTTTCTGCTTCAATCAACCGTTCTTTGAAATTAGTACTTTTATCCAGTATAATTTTAGCTTCCGCCTCAATGTCAGTCAGAGAATTTTCTTTCTTATAGCTTTCTATTTGTTTTTCTATTTCTACCAGTTCTTTTGATATAAGATTAATACGCTCATCCAGAAAGAGTACCATATTGCCTGCCAGAGCATTTCGGCGTTCTTTGCTGGAGGTATTATAAGAAGCAATCAATTCGTTCAGGACATCTTTTCCTTTCTTGATGTTTTTTTCTTTAAGTTGCATATTGATGATGTTGGCCTTTTTAGTCGCAAAATCCACCTCTACTTCTTTTTGTAGCATTTCGGTGGCATAATCATATCCGGAAAAACTGACTTTTACATTGATTTCTTTGTTAGGGTTATAAAACTGGGTTGTCTCTATCTTAAAATCTCCATAAGAAGTTTGCATAATGAAAGGTAACGAAAAAGTCTCCTCATGTAAGGTTTTAAATCCCTTGGACATTTTTACTTTTACATTTTTTCCTGAACTTTTGATTTTGAATTTTAAAGTCGCAGTGAGGGTGTCCGCAATATCATTTATAGGAGTAATAACCACAGGACTGTTCTTATAATAAGATATTGGAAATATCCATTCACCGGAACTATACTTTTCATTCAGATTTAAACTCTTAACTACACGGCGAAACATAGAGAAGGAACGAATCAGTTCTATTTCATTATGTATGCTGGAATTTCCTCCGAAAACGTCGGTTAAAGAAAATCCTTTCATCATCGACTGCATCTGATTCATTGGGCTACTTTCTTTTTCTTCCACAAGGATATTTGCTGTTACCAAATAAACAGGTTTAGTTATATATATATACAATATAGCAATGCTGATACATACGATGAGACTGACTAGGAATATTTTCCATCTTCTCAAATAGAATACTAAAATTTCTTTTAGTTTCCCGATATCATTCAATTGGTTTTGTTGAGACATAACAGTGATTTTATTTTACCAATAATGCGATTCCTAATGATGCTAAGACAGAAATGGCGCTGATTATAGTAGAAGCTAATGATATATTGAATTGTTGGTTTTGGCTATATTTGGCATTACCTTTTCGGGCCTTGTTAGGTTCTACATAAAGCACATCGTTTTGTTGTAAATAGTAATAAGGTGAATTCAGAGATTTTATAGAAGTGAGGTCAAAACGATGATATTCCTTTTTACCTCCGTTATCACGTATAAGTAATACATTTTTACGATTACCATAAATGGTTAGATCTCCTGCCATACCAATAGCATCAAGAATAGATAGACGTTCATTGGGGACACTGACCGTACCAGGTTTAGTTACTTCGCCCAGAACCGAAACTTTAAAATTGCGTATTTGAACTGTTACAATCGGATCTTTTACATAAGTAGCCAGTTTATCAGTCATCAGATCCGTCAACTCACTACGAGTCATTCCTGCTACAGAGATTTTGCCAAGCACAGGGAAGTCAATTTTACCATGAGAATCTACCAAGTATGTATGTAGTACAGGTGTCATGGTTACATTGGTCTCACCGGGTGTCATATAGCTGGACAAAGGCATATTGAATACAGCCACAGCATTAGGATCCACTCCTGATATAGTAATAGACAATTCGTCATCAGGCACTATTTTAGGGGCATAATTAATACTATCCCCGGAATATGCAGCCAAATTATCTAGATCTTGGAAATATGCAATTGAGTCGTTCGTTGTTTTGCACGACACTAATATTAGAAGTGAAAGGGCAGGTATCAGCGTTTTAATCTTCATCGTATACTTTAATATTTTTATAGTTTGATTGGTTGCAAAAATAACTCTCTTATGCCAATAAACGTTAGTTTCTCCGGTTTATTGTTGAATTGTCTATTATTTATGCATCAGCATTTAAGAAAAATCGCAGTAAAATAGGCAGAATTCTTAGTAGATTTGTACTATTTGATATTCAGGATTTTATAAACAGTATTTTTCAAGCCTGTAAGAAGTTAACTCCTTATCGACAAACTCTTAACTTCTTATGGACAGGAAATTTGTATGTTTTCTATTATTTTACAAAGAAAATATAAGTCAGTGGTTTATCTTTTATATCTGGATAGAATTGGCTTACCTAATGATGACTGTTTTGCTATATAAGCTATTTGCTATGCTTTCGTGTAGAAACTCTTTTGAGCAGAAAAAGTATAAGGTAAGTAGTATTGCTAAATAACACTGTTCTATATCTATCTTCTTTAACATTAAAATGGTTTTATATTTTACTTTGAATGTGACTACTAAAGCAGTACCTTGCGATGTTTTTCAATGTTAATTATTTAATTCAACTATTATGAAACAGAAAATTGATTTAACAAGTTCTTATGTGAGGACAAATGGTATAAAGTTAGCTTCTACTATTTATAAAATAGCGGAAGATGTCGACTTTAATGGACAGCAAATTCAAATGCCTGCAGACTGTGTACTTAGTTTTGAAGGTGGAAGTATTAGTAATGGTACATTAACAGGGCTAAATACTGTTATAAATGATAATCGACTCTATGGATTTATTAAATCTAATATGCAATTAGCTGGTAGTTTTAATATAGAAAAGGTTATCGCTAATTGGTTTGTAGAGGTTGAAGATTATAAAATGTTTCAACGTGCATTCGATTTTGCTTATGCTATTTCTGAAGCCCAAAAAACATATTTCTCTTCATCTTCTATTTTTGTAACTTGCTTTGCTATGTCATACAATATAAGCAGAGGTATGTATCTTCCTGTTGGCGTTTCTTTTAATGGTAATAATGCAAGTTTCTTTCCTAGCTCAAGTTGGAATACTAGTGAGTATATGTTTTACTTGAATATAAACAAGCAAAGTTTAAATTGGGAGATAGAATATCCTGGAAATATTGAAGAGGAATTTTGTCATATAAATTATTGTAACCCAGATAACAAGCTCTGTCATTTTATCTTAGGTGGCGATAGTCGATATATTCATGATATATATGCTTTTCGACCAGCTATATTCTATAAGCAGATTGATGCATACATAGATAACAAACATATCTGCAATGTTGTTATCAATGGAGATAATTCTTCTTTCCCACTTAATAAACAAATTTCAGATACATATAGGATTCAATGGTATTTAGGAGATGCGTCTGAGATAAACCATATATCAGATGGTGTATCAATTTATATAGGAGGAGGTGCAAATGCTTCTATTCGAAACTCTATAAATGCAACAGTATATGTAAGTAGTTGCAGAAATATTCTTTTAGAAAGTTTTCATAATGAATTAGGAGCTATTATTGCTGAACGCTCATCGATAATAATGAAGAATGCATATTTCTATGCAAATCAAAATGGAAATATATTAATTACTGGACAGTATAATGTAGGAAGTGAATTGTTTCTTGAAAATGTGTTTTTCGGAAATTTAATTAGCTTGACTGATTTTAATTCATATTATCCTATTGTAAGCTTAAGTACTTTTGAGAATTCCAGAATTGTGCTGAAAAATGTATATGGCCTTATTAATAATGGTATGAATGGTCACAATAGCGGTAATGCTATTATGCTCAAATATAAAAATAAATATAGCAATGAAACACATTATATTAATCCAAATGGAGAAATCATAAACGTTGGCCATGTTGTTAATAGTTTCAAGCATCTTGATTCGAACTCCGTGCTTCCTCTAACATGGTCTAATGAATCAGGCAGTAGAAAGGCATATATGAGAGTTCTTTATATTGTAGATGATGTTCGAAAATTAAAATTATTGGGAGGTTCACTGACTGATGGAGAAGTTCTTGTAAATTCAATAGATAGTACATTTGCATATCGTGCTACAATGTATAATAGTGGAAGTTCTATTCAACAACTAACTAATTTGCTGGTTCGAATCTTTGTTGGAACCACAAGTGGTCGTTATAACTCCTATTATGATTTCGGTGTGGTGATGCAGAATCAAGAGAACTTTATATTGAGAGAGAATGGAATAGATGGATTGGTACACAAAAGAACAGATAATATTGATGTAAATTATACTCCATGTATAAGCTATACCTGTGATGGCTATAATGTCTCTGTGAAGTTATTGAATAATCAACTTCCAACTATAGGCAGTTGGTTGGTAGGAGATAAAATTTTCTTTCCGAATGGAAAAATCTACCAATATAATGGAACTGGTTGGCAGGAGTAATTGAAATTTCTAAATGTACGAATAAGAAATAGGCTAACTTAATCATAGGAAGTAAGTTGGCCTATTTGTTCTTCTCGAAATGGGCATTGTTGATAAATTGTTGAAAAGAAAAATGCCCTGAAACTGGCTTATATCCGAGATTTGCGTTACTTTTGCAGCATGATTGAATTGGCACAACATATAGAAGCTTTGTTATTGGAAAATGACTGCGTCATTGTTCCGGGTTTGGGAGGATTTGTTGCTCATTACGCTTCGGCTACAAGAGTGAAAGAAGAAAATATTTTCCTGCCCCCTACCCGTATTATCGGCTTTAATCCGCAGTTGAAGATGAATGACGGTTTGCTGGTACAGTCTTATATGTCTGTGTATGGAACCAATTTCTCTGATGCTACCAAGATGGTAGAACGTAAAGTGGACGAATTAATAGCCACGTTGCACGAAGACGGTAAGGTTGATTTGCCGAATGTTGGCGAAGTACGTTACACTATTCATAACACCTTCGACTTCGCACCTTATGATAATAAGATCACAACTCCTTATTTATATGGGCTGGATGCATTTGAGATGCAGGAATTGTCTGCTTTGGAAAAACCGTCGACCGAGAACGTTGCCGCCTATTCAGTGCCTGCCGCTATCAAAAAGGAAAAACGTACTTTCTCCATTAAATTTAACCGTGCATATCTGACTAATGCTGCCGCAGTGGTAGCTGCAATTGTGCTTTCTTTCTTCTTTTCCACTCCGATAGAGAATACGGAAGTGGTGGAAGAAAATTATGCAAAGCTATTACCGGATGAGCTGTTTGAGAAAATAGAAAAGCAATCTTTGGCTATTACACCGATTGTTGTAAAGCAGAATACTCCCACCAGCAAATCAGCTAACAAGCAAAAAGGGACACAAAAGAAAGTGGTAGCGCCTGTTGCGGTTAGAGAAGTCAAAGTTGGTAAAACACCGGCTGTATCTACAGAAGCTCAAGCTAAGGCTGAGACTTCTAAAGCAGTTGTAACTTCTGAGACTCCTAAACAAAATGTGCAACCTGTTGCTGCTAAACAGTCCGTTGCCACTCCTAAAAGACCCTATCATATTATCATTGCTAGCGTGGGCACAGAACAAGATGCAGAAGCAATGGCAGCCCAGCTGGTTGCAAAAGGCTTCTCCACTGCAAAAGCGATTGTTGGAGACGGCAAAATGCGTGTCAGCATTGAATCTTGCGGAACAGAAGTGGAAGCTTATCAGGCTTTGGCAAGAATTCGCCAAAATGAGATGTACAAAAATGCTTGGGTGCTGAAGAAGTGATAATTCTTAATTTTTTAATCTTATGAAGCGTATCCGTTGTCCTAAATGTGAGAATTATCTTTTGTTCGATGAAACAAAATACAGCGAAGGTCAGTCATTGGTCTTCGTTTGTGAGCATTGTGGCAAGCAGTTTAGTATTCGTTTGGGAAAGACAAAGATGCGTGCTCCGCAAAAGGAAGAACGCCCTGATGAAGAAGAATTTAAAGATGCTTTTGGCAGTATTACAGTGATTGAGAATGTGTTTGGCTTCAAACAAGTGCTTCCTTTGCAGGAAGGTGACAATGTAATTGGCCGTCGCTGTGTGGGAACCAATATTAATACTCCTATTGAAACGTCGGACATGAGTATGGATCGCCGTCACTGCATTATTAATGTGAAGCGAAATAAACAAGGCAAACTTGTTTATACTCTGCAAGATGCCCCCAGTCTGACCGGAACTTTTCTGAATAATGAAATACTGGGAGATAAAGACCGTATCCGTATTGAGGACGGGGCTATCGTTACTATCGGGGCCACAACATTCATATTACGGGGAGCAGAATAAAAAGAAAATTCTCATAACACTATTTTCTAAAAGGAACCTACATCATACACCGAAACGATTAAGTCGTTAATTTACAAGTTGATATATGATGTAGGAAAGTATGTAGAAAGGTGTAGGAAGCCTGCCTTCCTACACCACAATTTTACTGAAATCACAACTTTATCACTTCGTATATCATCCCTTTCTTAGTTCGTTTGGACTGAATCTGGTTTCTTTTCAAAATACGTCCAAATGTAGTTATACTGCTTTGAGACAGATTAATAGCCTTGTTCTTCTCTTGTAGATATTCAATAATCTGCATGGCGGACAATTGTTCTCCCGTCTCTCCTTCTTCCGGTGAACGAAAATGACAATGGAAAAGTTGCTCCAGCGGACTGATTTGTTCGAATTCCCGGTTAGATTCCTTCAGAATTGCTTCGTCTGTGTCATCAAACCAGTAACGTTCTCCTTTCGTGATAGCCTCCATTGCTTGTGCATACAGTTGACGGTAGTTGATGGTAACGTTTGTATTGATGGGTGCTGTTACCTCGATACAGATAAAACGGCGGCTACCACTCGGATCGGTCAACAAATCTTTTTGGTTACTGGTACCTATGAATGAAGCATAACGTCGCATCTCCTGAATACTACTGCCATAAGGTTTGCGCAGATTGGCTACAGGCTTCTGTAACAGATGTTTTAGAAAACCTTGCTGATTCATGCTGACCTGGTCAAACTCATCAATGTTGATCAGCATAAAACGCCCCAGATACATTTCGGCATCCCGCTTATTTCTGAAATCCAGGCTGTCCGTATAGCCGAAACGAAGTTCGGGCGGAAGAATGATCCGGCAATAGGTTGATTTTCGAAAACCTTGAGCACCGACTAAAAGAGGCGATGTGCTGTTGGCATACTGTTTGTTGAGCCCCCGCCAGTGAGCCACCATGTTCAGAAACCAACGGTAGAAGAGTTGACGCCAGTGTGGATTATTGCAAGGCACGAGGTCGGCAAGCGCATGAATACGATCTTTGCCGTCCCAACGCCCTACGCTGCACAGATAATCTTCTACCGGATTGTATAGTGGCACACGGTTGGACGCCAGATAGCGGTTTACATCCCGGTCCCACACTTTGATGCCTTCTTGCAGGGCATCCATTGATATGCTGTTCCGTGCCCGTTGGTCAACAGGCTGGAAGTAGAAGTGAATGGAGTCCTTTTGACGAAATTCCAGATCATTGCTGACGGTATTAAAACGGAATTCATATCTACGTCCCATGAATTCCTCCAATTGCAGTGAGATTTTTTGTTCCGGTGTCAGGGCTGACTTCTTACCGAATCCTTTGCATTCACGATACAGATTGTGAATGGTTATCCTGACATCCTGTTCGTCTGCCTGTCTGTAATAGTGTATCATAACCTGACGTACGGTTTCTTCTTCCGGTATCCCTGCTTTGAAGCAATTTTCGGCCAGGCACACCAGCAGCGGATGCAAGGTATCTCCCCGCTTCCAGTTCTGCATTTCATCCAATGCCTTGCCGAGGGTTGTTTCAAACAGTATGGTGAAGGTTTCTGATGTCTCAAATCCGGGTTTCAGTCTCAGCAACGGATTCTTTTCCGTCAATTTCCGTTGGTGGAAAGTCTGTTCACCGGGCATGCTGAACGGCTGCTCCTGGCAGAAAGCTATGGCGTCAGGATTGAAATAAGGATCAGTGTCCAGTGTCATACGGCAGCTTTGTGCGGGGTTAGGCTCTTTCAAGGTTATGGGAAACGACAGTATGGGTTGATAGCACTGCACAGCCATACGATAAGCGCAGGCATGAAAGAGAGTGATATTCTCCTCTTTTACAGGGAGGTTTCCGTCGGGAAGCACGAATTTCACCCATATCTTTACGCTCCGTCCGCTGCTTCCGGTAATAGCAGCCCAAGTTTGCGGTAATAATCTTGCCTGCTCTTTCACTAGTTCTACTTCTGACAATCCGGCCAGGCCATTTACTTCGAGCATTACTATGCCATTGTAGCGCTTCAGCTTTCTGCCTCCATCGCGGCTTCTTCCATATTCTACAGCCGGATAAATGCGTGGCAATTTATCAATGTGCTCGTAGTGACCACGAGCATCAGGGGTGGTATATAGTAGCATGGTCCGTAGTGCGGTGACGTGTGCTGCTTTAGTTTCTGTCTTTATCCGTTCCAATAATACATCTGCCTCGCAGGTGCTGACGGCTTCTCTCCCACTCTCTTTTTCTTCTCTGACAAGGGTTATTTTCATTTGTGTGTTTATTTAAAAAATAATTTATTCCTAAGAACCTTTTCCTAAGAGACTGCAAGGTAGGTATAAAATGCGTTTGAAACAAATAAATCAAGGCTTTTGTTAAGCGGTAACACCCCTTTTTTGTTCATCATAAAGCAATCATAAAAATTGAAATATAGTTGGTAGAAAACTTGACTTTCCCTTATTGTTTTTGTATCTTTGTCAGTAGCAAAACTTCGTCCCGCAATTGCGGGACGGACAGTTCTCGGCTGTGGGCTGTGCATCCTATAATTGCAGGATGCACAGCCCACAATTGGAAAACAAAGTTTTGCCTATAGCTTACTGATATTTTCCTTAATGCAAAAGAGGAAAAGGAAAGGGGCAAATGATGATTTAGTAACTTAATAACATAGCATTATGGCAGCAGAATATGATTTTCGGAGACGCCCGAATCCGAAGGGTGACGGCGAATTACAACCTTTGTACCCACGTATCGTAAATAAGGGTACTATTGAAATGGAGCGCTTGGTTCAGGATATAGCCGATATGTCCAGCTTCACTCCCGGTGATGTGAAGGGCGTGGTGGCTTTGCTTGAGGACCGTATTTCCTATTACCTGTCCGAAGGACATCATGTACAGTTAGGTGATATCGGATATTTTTCGGCAAGCTTGCAAGCCCGTCCGGTAATGGATCCCAAAGAGATTCATTCGCAAACTATTTTCTTTGGCAAAGTACACCTGCGTGTGTCTCCCGATTTCCGGAAACGCTGTGCGGGCTATGTAGAACGTGCCAAATATGGTTTCCGAAAAAGCGCGGAACTTAGCGGTGCGGAGCGTTATCGCCGTTTGCTGGCTTTTTTGGAGACACATCCTTTCATTACCCGTCATGATTATAGCGGAATTACAGGACTTTTGAAGAATAAAGCATTGAATGACCTCAATTTGCTTGTAGAAAAGGGGTATTTGAATACAGTGGGGCAAGGTTCGCACAAAGTGTATGTACGGGCTGATAATAAGGAGGTTACAGAATAAAAAACGTATTTTTTATGAATTTCGGGGTGTAGGAAGAGGATTTTATACATCTGCCTACACCCTTTTATACACCATATATTTGCCTGATATTCAGTGGAGTATAATCATGGGTGTAGGATGTAGGAAACAACGTCTAAAAAACGTTGTTACTTATCAACGCGTTTCCATTTGCGTACTTCCTCCACGGTACTGGTTTTGGTAGGACTTTCATCTACTTTTTCTGTGTGATCTATTTCATAATGATAATCACAGTGTCCGCAGTTCGTTTCCTGATGATAAGTAATAGTACCTGTCCAATACTCGTGGCTTGACACTATGTCCTTGCTTTCATAGCGAGTTTCCCATTCTACAAAATCAAAGCCTTTGTCCTTGATTTTCCCTTCTTTCCGTGAAGTATACTCATGGCGTTTCACATTTGAATCTTTTACCAGCGAAGTAGCTTTTAAAGCATGCTGTCCGCACTTAGGGCATGCAAACTCTTTGAGAGGCTTCCAGTCATTCACCGAATCAGTCTCACTATCCGTATGTGTGTGGTGATGACAAACGGCACACTCTGTATCGGTTTCCACCAAGTGATGTTCCCGTCTACGTGCTTTTTCCACATCAACAAGTGTATTCTTTATCCAACTTGTCCCCCATGCAGGCTCCACGTCCACACCTGTCAAATAAGTGATTTCAACTACATTTAATTTATTAAGTGCCGCGCATGACGGGCAACGGGCGTCACGAATGGAGAGTTTTTCTACAGCAGCGCACATCCATATCAGTAGCAATACGCCTCCCGGCAAAAGAATTATCCAAAGAGAATTGAATAAGTAGAGACAGGAAAGCAACAAGATATACATCCAAGGGATCATGTATACATATTCCAGTTTGGCGATAAACGAATTTTTCACTCCCGGCATGCGCCCCAGTGCAACAAACAGGAGACTTGCGGCTCCATACACTATCAGCGTCAATCCGCCCAATATCAATAAGAACAGTATCAGCTTCATGAGAAACCAGAAAATGGAGGAGAAAATCCCCTTAAACCACGAACCGAATTTACTGCTTAAGGATTTGTGGTGCAGCGGCTGACTATTAGCGTCTATCGTAAAGGGCTGGAAGTTCGTGACAAGATTCCAACTAATTATATAATAAAAGAAGGGTGCACTCGTGTATAAGTTATATTTTAACTCCGAGGTGCGTTCTGTATGTATCACAAGTCCCTGTTCATCTACCGTGAGTAACACTCCTTTCGTTCTTCCTTCCCCTTTGGCCAGCACAACCTGCGGAAAATAATAACTGCGTGTCGATACATCGGCCATCAAATAGTCTCCGGCTTCTTTGCGTATACGTTCTAATGAGAAACCGGTCAATGAATCGGCTCGATAAACATAGCGGAAATCGGGATTCATAGCTCGCAGCTCCTTTACTTCACCTTCGACAGCCAATTTGGGCACGCCAAAGCGGTTGCCGTTTTCATCTTCCACAATCCATGTCCAACGTCCATCTTCGGCAATGCCTTTCAGGCTTGTACCGGCTTTTAATGTTTCGTTGGTTTCTTCAAGTTTTCCACTCTCACCAGACCATACATATATCCATTTATTACAGTCTTCCTTCAACACAATCTTCACATCTTTTTTTGCCAGTTCTCGTGAAGGACTCCAGAAAAGAAAAAAAACAAAACATACCAGACATACTACAAAAGCAATAAGACTTTTCGTTAAAGAAGTCGTCTTACAATACTCTCTTCTTTTTAATTCTTCTTTCATATAAGTACTCGTTATTAATTAGTCTGTACTATCTCAATTCCCAGGAGGAGGAGAATTGAGATAGTATAAGTTATTTCTTGCTTATTACTTAGTCTATTTTATTTATCGTTATAACCTCTTGGGGGAATTAATATCTTTCTTTTCAGTTATGAATCAGATACAGGCTACGAGCTACAAGTGTTTTTCGGAATATAGCGCAGCTACTTGTAGCTTGTAACCATACCTCGTGAGCTTGAAAATGTTATTTATTGCAAAGAAAATCTTTTTTTTATGGAAAGCAAAGGGATAATAGAAATAAAATAGGGCGAAGCCTCCGCCCCGCCCTATCTCCTTTGTGATACTTGTAGATTAATTAAAGAATCCCCTTTACTGTTTCCAGCATACCTTTTTCCTGAATAGAATCCAGATCAGCTTTCACAGCAGCGGTAAGTCCCGGGATATTATTCAAATCTTCGCCCCAGATAGAAGTTGCAGCAAGTACACCTTCGGTTACTTTCTGGGTATCGCCTGTTGCCCACAGGTCTTTCAGTAATTGCATGATTTCCGGAGCATCGTTCGGGGTGATCTCAGCACCGTCTTCACGAACACCGCCTTTATAATAAGTAATAATAGCGGCCAAACCGAGAACCAGTCCCTTAGGCAATTCACCTTTGCGTTGCAGATAAGTCTTCAAGCCAGGCAGGTCACGAGTTTCATATTTCGGGAAAGAGTTCAGCATAATGCTGGTAACGGCATGGTCAACAAACGGATTGTTGAAACGCTCCAATACATCTTCCGCAAACTTCTTCAACTCATCTTTCGGCAAGTTCAATGTTTCCATCAACTCATCGAACATTACCTTATTGATGTACTGACCAATAACCGGATGTTGACAAGCATCACGCACAATGTTTACGCCCGACAAGTAAGCTACCGGAGAAAGAACAGTGTGAGGGCCATTCAGCAACGTTACTTTTCTTTCGTGATACGGTGCTTCAGAAGGAACGAACAAAACATTCAAACCAGCCTTGTCAGCAGGGAATTCTTTGGCAATCTCCTGCGGAGCTTCGATGACCCAGAGGTGGAAGATTTCAGCCTGTACTACCAAATTATCATCATACTGCAATTTTTCCTTGATTGCTGCAATATCCTTGCGCGGGAATCCCGGAACAATACGGTCAACAAGCGTAGCGTACACACCACATGCTTCTTCAAACCAAGTTTTGAATTCATCACCCAATTGCCATAATTCGATATATTGGTAGATGGTTTCTTTCAGTTTGTGGCCGTTCAGGAAGATAAGTTCGCAAGGGAAGATAATCAGACCTTTGCTCTTATCACCGTTGAATGTCTTGAAACGATGATACAGCAGTTGGGTCAGTTTGCCCGGATAAGAAGAAGCCGGAGCGTCAGTCAGTTTGCAGGAGGGATCGAAAGCAATACCGGCTTCCGTTGTGTTGGAGATTACAAAACGCATTTCCGGTTGCTCAGCCAACTTCATGAATTCATTGCTCTGAGTGTAAGGATTCAGTGCACGGCTGATAACGTCGATCATTGTCAGACTATTGACAGTTTCTCCTTTATCCAATCCTTGCAGGTTTACGTGATAAAGGTCATCCTGTGCATTCAGCATGTCTACCATACCTTTGTCGATGGGTTGAACTACTACAACACTGCTATTGAAGTCAGTTTTTTCATTCATGTTATAAATAATCCAGTCGATAAATGCACGTAAGAAGTTTCCTTCACCGAATTGAATGATACGTTCCGGGCGCTGAGCCTTGGGAGCGGTCTGTTTGTTTAATGCTTTCATGCTTAAAAATCGTTTTTAAAGTGATTGATATTATGATGTTTATTCAAATTCAAAATAGAAATTGATGTTTTCTTTCATTAGGATGTCGATAGGCATATACTTTACACCGCTCACCGGACGTTTGAATACGACATGGTCGCACAGAGCTTTTACGCCACAGTATCCTTGCAGTCCCGGTCGTTGTCCGATGAGATAATTTACTTCGCCGGATTTTAGGTACTCCACGTTCTTGGGCAGAAGGTCGTATCCAACTAGTCCTTCCAAATGGTGTCCTGTCTCCTGTAGATATCCTGCCACCTGGTAGACACGTGAGTTAAAAACGGCTCCTAATACTGCCTTGGGATGTGCGGCAAAGAAATCTTCCAATGTCCGGCGGTTGGCTTCATCATCTTCTTTATTCAGCACTACATCATGAACCACCAGATTCTCATGTTCCTGTGCAATAAAATTCATGAAACCGTCCATGCGTCGTTGCATCTGTATTTCTGCCGGACTATTCTTTTTATTATTAAGAAATAGTATTAGCTCCTGTCCTTCCTTGTACTTGCGCATCAGGATTTTAGCAGCCATATACCCGCTTGTTTGGGAGTCTTGGCCGATGTAGCAGAGTGCATGGGTGTCTTCTATATTAAAGTCGACAAATGCGTAAGGTATCTTTTTCCCTTCCAGATAAGATGTCAGCGACATTGTCTCTTCACGGAAATTGGGGGCGATCAATACGGCATCCACTATTTCTTTGCGGAGCTTCGCGCAGGCTTTTTCATAAGAAAGCCGGTCGGCATGATGGTAGCACAAAAAGTCCACGCTTACATTAAAAGGACGCAACTCTTGTGCGGCACGGTTGATGCCTTCTGCAACGGAATACCAATAGTCATGTTCCACATAATAAGGTATAATACACAGAACACGGTAGCGCTTCTTGGCTGCCAGACCAATGGCAAACATATTAGGATGATAGTCTATCTCATCAAGCACTTTTTGAACCTTCTCCCTGCTAGCAGCAGAAACATCTCCCCGATTGTGCAACACGCGGTCCACAGTTCCGGCAGAAACACCCGCCATGCGGGCAATGTCTTTAATGGTGTAGTTCTTGTTTTCCATATTCTTTGTCTCATTCGTTTTAAGGCACTAAAGGTTCAATGTCTAAAACTTAAATATTATAAATATTTGCGGCAAAGATACGAATTATTTTGTTTCTCCAAGTAAATTTTCTACTTTTGTGTTCGATAACGGTTAATAAAAGCAAAAACCAATATCTTGCCTATTAGCTTTACAATCAATACTATATAGGTATAGAAAAGAGAAAGTAATATTTTTATATACTTAAAACACAGTAGAATGAAAAAATTTATGGATGAAAACTTCCTGTTGCAGACAGAAACCGCACAGAAGTTGTATCATGAACATGCGGCCAAGATGCCGATTATCGATTATCACTGTCACTTAATCCCTAAAATGGTAGCGGACGACTATCAGTTTAAGTCATTGACTGAAATCTGGCTGGGCGGCGACCATTACAAATGGCGTGCTATGCGTACCAATGGTGTAGACGAACGTTTCTGCACAGGTAAGGATACTTCCGACTGGGAAAAATTTGAAAAGTGGGCTGAAACCGTTCCTTATACTTTCCGTAATCCTTTGTATCACTGGACACACCTGGAGTTGAAGACAGCGTTCGGTATCGATAAAATCCTGAGCCCGAAGACTGCCCGTGAGATTTATGACGAGTGTAATGAGAAGCTGGCTCAACCGGAATACTCTGCTCGTGGCATGATGCGCCGTTATCATGTGGAAGCTGTTTGTACTACGGATGATCCTATTGACTCTCTGGAATATCATATTCAAACACGCGAAAGTGGTTTTGAAATCAAAATGTTGCCGACATGGCGTCCTGACAAGGCAATGGCTGTAGAAGTTCCTGCTGACTTCCGTGCATATGTTGAGAAACTGGCTGAAGTAAGCGGTGTTGCTATTTCTAATTTCGATGATATGGTAGCTGCCCTGCGCAAGCGTCATGACTTCTTTGCTGAACAAGGCTGTAAATTGTCTGACCACGGTATTGAAGAATTCTACGCAGAAGACTATACAGATGCTGAAATCAAAGCTATATTTAATAAGGTATATGGTGGAGCAGAACTGACCAAGGAAGAAATCCTGAAATTCAAATCAGCTATGTTGGTTATCTTCGGTGAAATGGACTGGGAAAAAGGCTGGACACAACAATTCCACTATGGCGCTATCCGTAACAATAACAGCAAGATGTTCAAGTTGCTCGGTGCTGATACTGGTTTCGATTCTATCGGTGAATTTACTACTGCTAAGGCAATGTCTAAATTCCTCGATCGCTTGAATTCCAAAGGCAAGTTGACGAAGACTATTCTTTATAACCTCAATCCATGCGCTAATGAAGTTATTGCTACTATGTTGGGTAACTTCCAGGATGGCACGATTCCGGGTAAGATACAGTTTGGTTCCGGCTGGTGGTTCCTCGATCAGAAGGACGGTATGGAGAAACAGATGAATGCTCTTTCCGTACTGGGTCTGCTGAGCCGTTTTGTAGGTATGTTGACGGACTCTCGTTCATTCCTCTCCTATCCGCGTCATGAATATTTCCGCCGTACATTGTGTAATCTTGTTGGCCGTGATATTGAAAATGGTGAAATTCCGGCTTCTGAAATGGACCGCGTGAATCAGATGATTGAAGATATCAGTTACTATAACGCTAAGAATTTCTTCAAGTTCTAAAAGAAGAATTACTTTTTACCCATAGTAAGGAGTGCATCAAAGTTATATTGATGCGCTCCTTTTCTTTTATATATATACAACGCTTCTTTAAAGAATGATGTTACTTACATGTACATGTTGGCACTATCAACACCCGGATGTTAGCATCATCAACATGTACATGTCAATAGCACTAACATGTGCATGTAAGTAATACCATTCTTTAATAATAATCGGGCATATCCTTTAACCTTGCATGAGATATTATATATATGGGAGAGAAAATTCCTCTATGTTATTGGCTTTTATAAATTATTCATTAACTTTGCGACACCTTTAGGAATATTCTGATATACTCCTAAAAGGCTACATATTAAATAGTTAGAAGCGTTTACCATATTATTCTTGTCAAGGAAATCGCCAAATTTCAAATGGATATAAGAATAATAGGCAACAAAACGCTCATGCTCGCTGTATATCCAAATGTATAGTAGAGCGTGGGCTGTTGTCTTTATTATCTATATCCGGGTGTTTGGCGATACCTCTTGACAGATAATGGCAGCAGTTCCCACGCTTTCATTTTATTTATAGGTGTCGTATGGGGACTTTCGGCACCGGATATACACGATGAGAAATACTATATCTGTCTTATGTGCGGCAACTTTTCTGTGCCTGCTCTGTTCTTCCTGTTCATCAAGCAGGCAAGTATCCTATTTGCAAAAGCTGAATGAGGGATTCCGGGACACTCTTATAGAATATGATGCCCGCATCATGCCTAAAGATTTGCTTACCATCTCCGTCAGTTGTTCTGAACCGGAAGCCGCCTTGCCTTTCAATTTAGTGGTACCTGCTTCGCAAACAGGAATCAATTCCACTAATTTAGTTTCACAACCTACCCTGCAAAACTATCTGGTGAACAATCAGGGCGAGATCGTTTTCCCTGTACTCGGCACCTTGAAAGTAGGTGGAATGACCACTCAGGAAACCTCTGAACTGATTGTGGGGAAACTGGAACGCTACTTGAAAGAGCGTCCCATCGTGACTGTCCGGTTGGTAAACTATAAGATTTCCGTAATTGGAGAAGTAAGCCGCCCGGGAGTCTATACCGTAAATAACGAACAGGTGAATGTCTTTGAAGCTGTAGCAATGGCGGGTGATCTGACCATATACGGGAAGCGGGATAATGTACGTATCATCCGCACCGTAGACGGCAAACAAAAACTTATCACCATCAACCTGAATGATGAAAACATCATTTATTCCCCCGACTTCTATCTACGGCAAAACGACATCGTCTACGTGGAGCCGAACAAGGCAAAGAAACAGAGTGCCAACATTGGTTCTTCCACCAATCTTTTGATTTCCATAACCTCTATACTTATATCCCTGGCGGGGTTAATGGTCAATATTTTACGATAAAAAGTATAATTCACTAACTAACACAATCTATATATATGAACACCAATCATACAGACACTAATCAAATGCAGGAACAAGAAATAGACTTGATTGAACTATTCTACAAATTGTTAGCACACTGGCGGTGGTTTCTGCTGGCTGCTGTGGTAGCACTTGCCGGTGCATACATTTATGTACATGTAGCTACTCCCATCTATCAGGCGACGGCTTCTGTTGTCATCAAGGATTCGGAAGGAAGCAATAAGGCCATTGATGAGCTATTTCAGAAAGTCGCTCCTTCTTCCCTCACCTCTGCAAATACGCAGATTGAAGATGAAATGGAGATATTGCGTTCACGCTCTATCCTGCTGCAAGTGATTAATGAGCTGAATCTGCATACGAAGTACAAGGTGAAAGATGGACTTTTCTATAATGAAACTACTACACCTCCCATCATTGCTTCTATGGATAAAGCATCCATGGATACATTGAGCGGGACATTGCTGATACAAGTAGAGAAAGCAGGTGAACGTTATGCCGTGAGCAGCGCCTTGGACGATATTTGTGTAACGGAGACTTTCACAGGTTTTCCCGCTTTTATAGAAACTCCTGTCGGACGATGCACTCTAAGATTACTGCCCGGACATCAGTTTTCCGAGGCCATAAAGATAAGTATTTGCCGTCCTATTGATGCCGTAAATGATTATTCCGGTCAACTGGTGGTCACCACTACCTCAAAGAAAACTTCTATCATCAGTCTGACCTTCAAGGATACGGATAAGGATCGTGCGGAAGCTTTTCTTGCCAAGTTGATCGAAGTCTACAACCGGGATGCAATGGATGATAAGAATAAGGTGACAGGAAATACACTCATCTTTTTGGAAGAACGTTTGGACAGTATCAGCAACGAACTGGGATTTGTAGAAAAGCATCTGGAGCAATACAAACAAAAAGAACGTCTGAGCGATTTGAAAACCAACATGACTCTGGATCTGAATACAAACAATGAGTACGAAAAGAAGTTGCTGGATGTGGAGATGCAACTAAATATGACTAACTATATTTATAACTATTTGTCGGATGATAAACACCGTTTTTCGCTATTACCGGTGAATACGGGGATTGCCGATACGGAACTGGTGCAACTGATTAACGAATATAACAAGGAACTGCTGGAACGTGAACGGCTGATGAACACCATGAAAGCAGATAATCCGACGGTGGTAAATCAGGATATTCGCATTGATGCATTGAGAAGAAATGTAGTAAGTTCTGTGGTCGGTGTGAAAGACGGACTGAGCATAGCACGCACTGATATTCTGCGTAAAACCGATTATTTCAACTCCCGTATCGGAAATATGCCGAAGCAGGAAAGGGAGTTCAATAACATAGACCGTCAACAGCAAATTAAGGCAAACCTATATCTGATGTTGCTTGAACGGCGTGAACAGGCAGCTATTTCTTTGGCAGCCACAATGAACAAAGCAAGAGTGATTGATGCTCCCCTATCTGCTGACAGACCGATAGCTCCGCGAAGTATGATGATTTATGCCGGAAGTCTGTTTTTGGCATGTGCAATGACGGCAGGAGTGATTTTGTTCGGAGGCATTTTCCGTACTAAAATAATGTCGGTAGCAGAAGTAGAGAGTACACAAATTCCTGTAATGGGAATCATTCCGTATACCAAAGAAGGTGGTGGTGTTGAAGAAGGACAAAACGGCATCATGGAAGAATCTTTTCGCCGCATGAGAAGCAATCTGCGTTTTCTTACTGAAGACGGTGACAAAAAATGTATCCTGATGACCTCCACCATTAGCGGAGAAGGAAAGAGTTTCATCAGCATCAACCTGGCTCTGACCTTTGCTTTTCTGGGATGCCGGGTACTGGTAGTGGGTCTGGATATCCGCCGTCCCAGACTGGCGGAGTATTTCAGAATAAAGAGTCATGTAGGTATGACCAGTTACCTTTCGGACAATGAGATAAAACCGGAAGATATAATCTTCCCGTCAGGAGTACATGAGCAATTATTCGTCGCACCTGCCGGACCTATCCCTCCTAATCCGGCAGAACTGTTGGAAAGAGCCCGATTGAAAGAAGTATTCGCGTATTTTCGTGAACAGTTTGATTATATCATTGTGGACTCGGCTCCGGTGGGATTGATTAGTGATACATTGAGCTTGAGTAAAGTGACTGATTTCACACTCTATGTGTGCCGTATGAATTATACGCACAAGAATGTGTTGTCTGAAATTGTAGAGATACAACGATCAGGGCAACTGAACCAAATATCTTTGGTAGTGAATGGTGGTAATCTGGCGGAAAAGAAATATGGCTATGGCAGCAGATATGGTTACGGATATAGTTATGGCTACGGAGATACTCATAAAAAACAAAAATAATATATACTCATTTTTTCATCTCACTCTTTTTGTTTTCGACGAGGATGCCGTTCCGGACTCTTATGGGTTAGGTAAAGTCCGGACGGTATTTTCTAAAACCACCACTTCTTCTTTTTTTTGTCCTGATCCGCAGGGATATTGCCTTGCGTATAGATATCCCGGAAGGTTTTACGCTCTTTAATCATCTGATAGATGAGTCCCCAATCGGGCAATCCACCCAGATTACGGTCATCAATGAAAAGGTCTACTTTCAGTTTACGGGAGAATCCACAATCCTGCTGCTTCTCTTCGGGATAATCACGATTGACAGCATAGAATTCCACTCCTCTTTCTTTGCACCAGGCAACGGCTTCTTCCAGAAGTTCACCTTCGCGCACACTCCATAAAATAAGCCTGTGCTGATCTTGCTGCAACAGTTTTAAAGTGTCTGTTGCAAAAGGAATTTCTTTACCGATACGGGGATAGCGATGTTCTACTATAGTTCCGTCGAAATCAACTGCTATTGTCATAGTTTTATGCTGAAAAATTACAGAACAAAGATACGAATCTTATTGAAAAAACAAAGCGTTCTCTCCCTTTTACAATAGGCAAATATGAAAGAAATTTGCATATAATTTCATAAAAATGTATTTTTGCGCTTAATTTTTCACTAACAACATAATATTAGGATGACTCAATCACCCAAAAATGTATCTAAAGGGTTCACTAAAGCCTTTTGGGTAAGCAACACGGTCGAACTGTTCGAACGTATGGCGTATTATGCCGTTTTTATCGTTCTCACCATTTATCTTTCTTCTATTTTAGGCTTCAACGACCTTGAAGCGAGTATGATTTCCGGTTTATTTTCCGGTGGTCTTTATCTTTTGCCTATCTTCACGGGTGCTTATGCCGATAAGATAGGTTTCCGGAAATCCATGATTGTTGCTTTTTCGCTGCTGTCTGTCGGATATCTGGGTTTAGGAATTCTCCCTACCCTGCTGGAAGCTGCCGGTTTGGTGGAATATGGCAAAGCAACCCGTTTCACCGGACTGCCGGATAGCGATAGCCGCTGGATGATCGTTCCTGTGCTGTTTGTTATCATGGTGGGCGGATCGTTTATCAAATCCATTATTTCAGCTTCAGTGGCAAAAGAAACTACGGAAGCAAACCGTGCACGCGGTTATTCCATCTTTTATATGATGGTGAATATTGGTGCATTTACCGGAAAAACAGTGATTGACCCGTTGCGGAATGTTATTGGAGAGCAGGCGTATATCTATATCAACTATTTCTCTGCTACGATGACAATATTGGCATTACTTTCCGTTGTTCTGCTCTATAAATCTACCCATACGGCAGGCGAAGGAAAAAGTATGCGTGAAATCGGTCAGGGCTTCCTGCGCATCATTACAAACTGGCGTCTGCTGATTCTTATCCTGATTATAACGGGATTCTGGATGGTGCAGCAACAGTTATACGCTACGATGCCTAAATATGTAATCCGTATGGCGGGCGAAACTGCCAAGCCGGGTTGGATAGCCAATGTAAACCCGTTTGTAGTGGTTTGCTGCGTTAGTTTCGTGACGCGTTTGATGGCGAAACGGTCGGCTATTACTTCCATGAATATCGGTATGTTCCTTATCCCCTTCTCGGCTCTGCTGATGGCATGCGGTAACCTGCTTGGAAATGACGTGATAAGCGGAATGAGCAATATCACATTAATGATGATAGCCGGTATCGTGATACAGGCTTTGGCAGAATGTTTCATTTCACCGCGTTATCTGGAGTACTTCTCCCTGCAAGCGCCTAAGGGTGAAGAAGGTATGTATCTTGGATTTAGCCATCTCCATTCCTTCCTATCTTCCATCTTCGGTTTTGGTATCGCGGGAGTATTGTTGACAAAATACTGTCCCGATCCTGTCCTCTTTGAGACTCGTGAAGCATGGGAGGCTGCCAGCGCAAATGCGCATTATATCTGGTACTATTTCACCGCTATCGGTCTGATATCTGCACTGGCACTGTTAGTATTTGCCAAAATCACCCAATCCATCGACAAAAAGAAGAAAGCCAAGGTCTGAATATCTCATTTTTTATGTATATTTGCCGTCACTTTGCCATAAAAGTGGCGGCTTTTTCTAAATTGAGGAGAACATAATGAAAGTAAAATTTATAAGCCTTGCAAGCGGAAGTAGTGGCAACTGCTATTATATAGGCACTGAAAAATACGGAATACTTATTGACGCTGGTATAGCGGTACGTACTATTAAGAAATCATTGAAGGAGGTGGGCATCGGTATGGAAACAATACGCGCGGTATTTGTTACACACGACCACGCAGACCATATCAAAGCTGTAGGCGGACTGGGTGAGAAACTGCACATCCCTGTCTATACAACTGCACGTATCCACGAAGGAATCAACAAAAGTTATTGCATGACGGAGAAGCTCCACTCTTCCGTTCATTACCTGGAGAAAGAAGAACCGATGGTACTGGAAGATTTTCACATTGAGTCTTTCGAAGTTCCCCACGACGGTACGGACAATGTGGGTTATTGCATTGAAATCGACGGAAAAGTATTCTCGTTCCTTACCGACCTTGGTGAAATCACCCCTACTGCTGCCAAGTTTATCCGTAAAGCGAACTACCTGATACTGGAAGCTAACTATGATGATGAAATGCTGCGTATGGGTACATATCCGCAGTATTTAAAGGAGCGCATCACCAGCCGTACAGGACACATGAGCAATATTGCAACTGCCGAGTTCCTGGCTGAAAATATCACGGAAGATCTGAAATATATCTGGCTTTGTCATTTGAGCAAAGATAATAATCACCCGGAACTTGCTTACAAGACGGTGGAATGGAAATTAAAGAGTAAAGGCATATTGGTAGGTAAAGATGTGCAACTCTGTGCTTTAAAACGTAGTACTCCTTCCGACTTGTACGAGTTTGATTAAAAAAAGCCGCTTTCATCGAAAAAAGATTTTATTTTGCTTGGATGAATAAAATAAAAGGACTACTTTTGCACCCGCAAATAAGAAAAACGATGCACTCTTAGCTCAGCTGGTAGAGCAATTGACTCTTAATCAATGGGTCCAGGGTTCGAGTCCCTGAGGGTGTACGAAGATAAGGTTCTGAAAACAATTGAGTTTCAGAACCTTTTTTATCGTCACTGAATGTGACTTTGCTACTAAACTAAAAGAATCTTGAAAATCTCCCGTATGTAGATGCAACAACAGGAGGCATTTATCTGTTTTTCATTATATAGTTTCACTCTCATCATGAATAATTGGAAGAAAAAATTTATCATAATATGGAGCGGGCAACTATTTTCTATATTAAGTAGTTCCATCGCTCAGTTCTCTATCGTCTTATGGATTAGTCTCAAAACGGGTTCTGCAGAAGTTTTGTCCTTTGCCATGATTGCCGCCTTGTTGCCGCAAGCCTTGTTAGGGGCATTTGCAGGCGTATACGTGGATCGCTGGAACCGGAAATGGACTATGATAGGTGCAGATAGTTTCGTTGCACTTTGTTCCGGTATCATCGCCTTGTTATTTTACCTGGATATTGTGGAATTGTGGCATATCTATATATTATTGGCACTTCGTTCCATTGGTGGTTCGTTCCATTCACCGGCAATGAAATCATCCATTCCATTGCTGGCTCCGGAAAAGGAACTGACCCGTATTGCGGGAATTAACCAGGCTATCCAGTCTATTTGTAATATCGGTGGCCCTGCGTTGGGAGCAGTTCTGCTTCTGGCATTCGATATGAGTGTAGTCATGTTATTGGATGTGGCAGGCGCAATCATTGCCTGCACTTCCCTACTGTTTGTTTACATTCCGAATCCGAAGAAGGAAAATATCTCAGCTAAGAGTGTATTGAACGATATGCGCGACGGTTTCCATGTGATTATGCGCAACCGAGGAGTTAGTTGGGTGATGGTTACAGAAATCCTGATTACTTTCTTTGTGCTGCCGATAGTCGCCCTGATGCCGCTGATGACTTTACATACTTTCTCCGGAACAGCTTATCAGATTAGTTTGATAGAAACACTTTTCGGGGTGGGTATGTTGGCTGGAGGGGCTTTATTGGGGATTTGGAATCCTAAGATCAGGAAGATACTGATGATTGCGTTCTCTTATGCAGTACTTGGTCTGGCATTGGCTATATGTGGTATGTTGCCCGGCAATGGGTATGTCTTTTTTGCCATACTGACGGTGGTACAAGGGCTTATCGTGCCATTTTTATCCGGTCCCTTTACCGCTCTATTGCAGACGCAGTTCAAGCCGATTTATCTGGGACGTGTATTCTCGCTTTTCGACAGTATAAGTTTATTCCCTTCTATTATCGGTTTGCTTGTCACAAGCTTTGTAGCCGACTCTTTGGGAATAGGCAACATATTTATATACTGTGGTTTTGCCATTGTGCTGACTGCAATTCTGATGATGTGCATTCCTTCTGTTAGAAATCTGGAGAAAGAGGAGATCAGGAAGAAAAAGTAAATAGTATTATTGCGCGTCTATACCTCTTTTCTTCAGCATCTCAAAGTCTTCTTTTCTCATTCCTATATCATCCAGCGGACGCGGTTCATTATGATCGTTCAGATAAACCCTCGATTTCTCTGTATAGAGAGGGCTGGTGACAGATAGACTGTCATTGCGATACGGAGTTTCTATTCCGGCCAGTTCCATCATGGTCTGGAAAAAAGAAATGCTGGAAGATATATTTTTCTGCCGGTTCATCGAAGCAGCTTTCTCTATCCCGGGATACTCTTCCCTATAACTGTCGGATGTCCACAGCAGGAAAGGTACGTGTAACTGATAATAGGACGGAACGGGGGATGCATGAAGAAAAAGGTGTCGACCATCGTCGAAGATATCTTCCCCATGGTCGGACGTGTAAAGCATACTGGCATCTACTTGCTGCTCCTCCAATAGGTGGATGATACGTGCCAGGAAATTATCCGTATACCGAATGGAATTATCGTAGGCATTCATCAGGTTATCTTTGTATTTCACTTCTGCATCTACGGGGAAATCCGGTAAAAAGAAAGCGGCAGTTTCCGGATAACGTTCCCGGTAATTGAAGTGAGATCCATAGGTATGCAATACAATGAGCTGTTTCCGATTTCCTTTTTCAAGTTCTTTTTCTACCAACATTAACAGGTCGTCATCTGAAGGGTTATATTGCGAATCCTGGGAATCTTCCTTGATAAAATCATAAGTATCCGCTTCCATTCCGAAGAAGTCGATGAAAGAATGGTTATACCGCTGATTTGAGAAGAAAGCTGTCTGGAAACCAGCTTCTTTGAAAGCGGTAATGATGCTTTTCCGATAATAAATGGAATCGAAATTCTGTGCAGAAACGGGAGAAAGCAGCATTGGTACACTCTTGTGCGTAGTATTCGATTCCGTCAGAACATGGCAGAAAGAGGTCACTCCTTCTATTTTAGAAAGCTCAGGGTTCGTATCCCGATCATAGTCGTAAAGACTCCAGTTCAGGGCGCGGGATGTCTCGCCCACTACCATAATATAAATTTCGCGCCTGTCTTCCGGATGGGAAGGCTGGGCGTTAAAAGTAAAGTTCTCTGATGTGCGGTGATACGTCCTTGTTTGGGCATTACGCTGGAATGCGAGTGCTACATTGTAACACACGTTGGCCGGATACAAATCCGATTTCAGCTCGTAACGTTTATCCAGTCCATAAGCGGCGCCCAGTGAAATAAAACCGATGAGCAAGGCAATCCATGCCTTTTTCCGTTCCCGACGGATAAATTCCGGAGATAATTTCCGCTTCTTTATAATGGAGATTACAGCCAGAATCAATGCCGGTATATAAAGAATAATCACGCTCACTAATGCCGGAACAAGATTATCCAGCAACTCCATAGCTTCACTCGAATTAGTGGTTACTAGATTCAGAAACATATCCACAGCAATAATGGACTGTCCGAAGAGATAAAGCAGTACTATCTGGAAAGCTCCGAAGAAGATGAATAGGAAAAGGATCCAGAACATCTTTCCACAGTTTCTCGACAAAGTCATTAATAGATAATAGAAAGCAAATGGCAACAGTACATTGCACACTTTTGCCACCACAGGCATCGGCTCTGTAAAACAGAGGATGATATTGGGTACTATCAGGATCAACAGGAACAGATAGAACAAATGCTCCTGATTTTCCAACCATTTCTTTATGTTTTTAAAAAGCTTCATTGATGTTGAATATAAATCCGGTCTGGCCTTTTCCAAACCCTAAATCTAACCTTACGTTTACTCTCTTTTTGAACTCCCATCGATAACCAAAACCATAATTAGGGAGGATATGTTTAACTTCGAAGCCGGAGAATTTAGGAAATACGGTTCCCGCTCCTGCCCATACAGCTACGCCATTTCGCCTCCAGACGTGCTGGCGAAGCTCTATCTGCGCATCCATGGCACATTTATCACGGTAACGCCCTTCGTAATAGCCACGCATGGAATAAGAACTTCCCAATGTTGCCATCAGTCCCCAAGGCGGATTACCGTAATTCAGCAACGTATGGAATTGCCCAGCCAATACTCCCCCTTTCCATACAGGATGATAATAGCTGGTAGTCAGCTCTGTGCTGCTGAAAGCATATTTATTACCGAGGAATGCGGGACTGAATCGTTGGTCTATTCTCAGGTAATAGCCACTATAGGCATTTGTGAGGAAATCCCGTGAATCATAGAGTAATGAGAATCCGAGGCTTATATTGGTAGTCCGTGCTTTCATTCCTTCCCACAGTTCGGGCTTTTCAAAATCGTGGCCGTAGACATAATCAAAGACAGCCATCGGACCGATATAGAAGTTGTGCGCTACACGAGTCATGAAGTCTACCTTTACTTGTGCCTGGAAGCGGTCGTAATCACTTTCATTATCGTCATTAGAACCGTTTTCATATCCTTTTCCCCAATACAAGCTGGGGAACGAATAGAAATAAAGATTATAATTCAGACGGTATTTGTCTTGTGGAAAGAGATGATTTCCACGTACCCCCAACAAATAGAAACCTACCGTAGATACATCACCATATAAAGATACATTAGATGGCGGAAGGATGGTGTCATTCAGGTCTGTACGATATAATCCGGCGGCTACCAGACCGATACCGAACTTGGTGTCACTGGAATAATGAGGCCCTCCGATAACGCTGAAGTCAAACTTCTTGTTTTTTTTCTCTTTATTGGCATCATTAAAATAGTCCAGGAATTTCTTGAAGAAACTTTTCTTTTGTGGTAAAGTGTCAGTTACAGATACAGAAGATTCGACTGAAACATCTGTTCCTGTGGGGCCTTGTGCCCATATATCAGTGGCTATTATCAATAACAGCACCGGTAATACCCATTTCATTAGTTTAGCGTCCATGATTATACCTGTAGAAAACTACGTCGGCAAATTTAGTTTTATTTTAACCATATAACAACAATTTTGTGAAGTGTTTTGTTCAAACTTCTTCCATTAAGAAAAAAAGGGGAGGAAATAAGAATTTCAGAACTTTATTCCCGTTTTAACGTTATTCTTTTAGAACGAATAACGAACTTCATTATGAAAACAAAAATGGATATTCCCGATAAAGAGGGACGAAAACGACTTGTAATTGTGGGTGGTGGCTTCGGTGGATTGAAGTTGGCACGAAAATTGAGAAGTGATAAATTCCAGATAGTGTTATTGGACAAGAATAATCATCATATTTTCCAACCCCTACTCTATCAGGTAGCAACCGCCGGTATTGAACCGAGTGCAATTTCTTTTCCTTACCGCAAGATATTTAAAAAGAGAAAACATTTCCATATACGTATTTGTGAGGCGCAACGGGTAATTCCCGAAGATAATATTCTGGAGACTTCCATCGGAGCTCTTTCATACGATTATCTGGTTGTCTCTACCGGATGTCGTACCAACTATTTTGGTAATGATGGGCTGTCTCAACGGACAATGGCCCTGAAGAACACTGCGGAAGCTTTGTTTAATCGCAACCAGATACTGGAAAGTTTTGAAAAAGCACAGAATACCAGCAATCTGGAGAAAAGAAAACGTCTCATGACATTTGTCATCGTAGGTGGCGGTGCTACGGGTATAGAACTTTCCGGTGCATTGGCAGAAATGAAGAAATTTGTGCTTCCGCAAGACTATCCCGATCTTGATATGAACCTGATGCGCATTATTCTTGTGGATGGTGCTCCCCGTCTGCTCTCCGCTTTCTCTGAAAAATCTTCGGAAGAAGTGGCAAATTACTTATTAAAACGTGACGTGGAGATCATAACCAGTGTGCAGGTTACAAATTATGAGAATGGAACGATGATCCTGAGTGATAACAGTACCTTGGAAACGATGAACGTTTTTTGGGTTGCAGGTGTACGCGCCAACAGCATAGAGGGCCTTACAAAGGAAGCCTATGGCCCCGGTAACCGCCTCCTTGTCAATCTCTACAACTGTGTTCAGGGTTATAACAATATTTTTGCCATCGGTGACACTGCACTTATGATTTCCAAGGAATACCCGAAGGGACATCCACAAGTAGTTCAACCAGCCATTCAGCAAGCCCGTAATCTGATCCAGAATCTGGATAGAAAGGAACGGGGGCTTGAAATGCAACCTTTTGTTTATCACAACAAAGGTTCCATGGCTACCATAGGACGCAATCACGCAGTGGTGGAACTGAAAAACCTTCGTTTCGGTGGTTTCCCCGCGTGGGCAGTATGGCTATTCATCCACTTAATGAGTATTGTCGGTGTAAAGAACCGTCTGTTTATCTTTGTAGACTGGATGTGGAGTTACTTTACATACGATCCTTCTTTGCGGGTTATTATAAAACCTTTGCGTAGAGATAAACCATAATGCCTTATTTTTCGTTATATTAAATATAAATGTTTAAACGAACGACTATGCTTTACAAATTTTTATTCCCGTCTAAACCGGATGGAGCAGCAACGTCTGCTATATTATTAATAGTGAGAATTATATTTGGTGTGTTACTAATGAACCATGGTATCGAGAAGTGGTCCAATTATCAGGAGTTATCCGCTGTATTTCCCGACCCGCTGGGTGTGGGCAGTCCCCTTTCCCTGGGATTAGCCATATTCGGTGAATTGGCTTGTTCTATGGCATTTATCATTGGTTTCCTTTACCGTCTGGCTATGCTGCCGATGATATTTACAATGGGGATGGCATTCTTTGTCATTCACGGAAACGATCCGTTTGCGGTCAAAGAACTGGCTTTCATATATCTGGTGGTATACGTACTGATGTATATTATCGGTCCTGGAAAGTTTGCCGTAGACCACTGGTTAGGTAAGGCTTTAACTCCCAAAAAGCCTTAATTTTACCGGGGCTGTTTAACTGAAAAATTGTTTTTGTCTCTTATTTAAGTGTATTTTTCACAAAAAGCACTTATATTTGCCCGAAGAAAAAGAGCAAAGAGTTAAATCAATAAACTCAGTAAAACAAAAGAAAGTAATTATGAAAAAGAGTAATTTGAATTTGGCTGCAACCGTGATGATTTGTGGCGCATTTCTTTTCAGTTCTTGTATCGGTTCTTTCGGCCTGCACAGTAAATTGGTAAATTGGAACCAAAGTATCGGTACAAAGTTTGTTAATGAGCTTGTTTATCTGGCTTGCAACATTATCCCCGTATATCCTGTTTGCTATCTGGCAGATGCGTTGGTAATCAACTCCATTGAATTCTGGAGCGGTTCCAATCCGATGGCCAACGTGGGTGATGTGAAGAAAGTAAAAGGTGAAAACGGAAACTATCTCGTAAAAACATTGGAGAACGGTTACTCTATCACAAAAGAAGGTGAAACCACTGCTATGGAGCTGGTTTACGACAAAGAATTGAACACTTGGAATGTTGTTGCAGAAGGTGTTAGCACTGAATTGCTGCAAATGAACGGTGACGGTACTGCACAGATGTATCTGCCGAATGGTGAAGCAATGAATGTGACATTGGATGCGCAAGGCGTAGCTGCTGCTCGTCAGGCAACGATGATCAACACTTATTACGCTGCACGCTAATTAAGAAAAGAATTTGAATATGCGGGCGGATGAGCAATCATTCGCCCGTTGCTTTTTATACCCTTCCCGATTTTTTAGAATGGGTAACCTACTGCAAAGTGGAAAGCAAAGTCACGTCCGAAGTCAGGACGCAGAATGGGATAACGATCCTTTCCCTTTTCAGGGTTAATAGCCTTCATACCACCATCAAAGCGAAGTACAAAGAAATCCAGATCCAGACGTAATCCCACACCGTAAGCTACGGCTATTTGCTTATAAAACTGGTCGAACTTGAATTTACCCCCCGGCTGATCCTGATATTCGCGAATCGTCCAGATATTTCCCGCATCTACAAACAAAGCACCTCTAAATTTCCAGAATAAACGTGTGCGGTATTCTATACTGGCATCCAGCTTGATGTCACCCGACTGGTTCATGAAGTTACCTTTTTCATCGGAGAAAGTACCGGGACCAAGACTACGTACCGACCATCCGCGTACACTGTTTGCTCCACCCGAGAAATAACGTTTCTCGAAAGGAATCATCCGTGCGTTTCCGTAAGGAATGGCAATACCTCCCCCAATATGAAATGCAATGGAGTTACGGTTATCGATGACGATATTTTTGGCAAAGTCCAGGTCACCTTTTATATATTGTGCATACGGAATATTCAAGATAGTGTATTCGTCCTGATCATTCTTCTTTAAATTACTCATTTTAGAAAGCACATACAGGAGATTTCCCGCAGATTCAAAGTTAAAACGTATACTATAAGAATTACCAATTACTGCATTGTTCATCAATGCTTGTCCTGCACTGTTATAGATATAGCTGTACCCGGTACGAACAATCAAACGGTCTTTATAGTTATACTCCAACAGATAGTTCTTCTCATCGTTCAGGAAATTGTTTTTAAACTCGGGTTCTATCCACGGCATATACAAATAGTTGATGTCCAGCAAGTCTATACGATGCTGCGAACGCTGTCGCTGCAACCCCCATTTATAACTCCATGAACCGGATGCAACGATGCGTGTAAACTCGGGACGCATCTGATAATTATATTGCAGTCCGAATTCTGTGGTTGCCCTTATCTTCCGCTTAAAGTCATTGGATATGAACGGAAACATGAAGCGGGGAAAGTTTATACTGGTTTCCACACCGAGTTCCGTATAGTTGTCATTCTTATACCCTAAACCGGAAACAGCTTCGTAAGCTCCGCGAAGCTTAACCAGGAAAGTTTCGGAACCTCTGAATACATTGCGATTCTGAAAAGATACAGATGCCGCGGCACCCAAATCACCCGCAGAGTTCGTTCCCTCCAGTTCGAAAGATACAGACTGATGTTTGTTCTTCGTCAGCATAACATAGGCATTCAGCTTTGCGCTATCATTTACCTCTGTTTCGAAGAAACGTACATTGGTATATTTCAATACCGGCAGACGTCCGAAGTTGGAGTAAGTGCGTTGCACATCCTGTTCATTGTAAAGATCTCCCGGAGTTATCCGCAGATTATCAGTCAAAACTTTAGGACGCAGGTACAATTTATCTTTATAATATATGGGAACCCCTTTATAGTGTATCGAATCATTGATTTCCACACTACTGAGAGCTGAAGATTGCAGCACGTCATAGTCCGCAATGAAATTCACTTTATTAATCGTATACTGTGGATGATCCTGCAATTCAGCACCGGAATGCTGTCTGTACCGTGCCAGATGCAAGGTCAGATCCACCTGATAAGTGCCACGTACTGTATCCGCTGTATAAGAGATATAATCTTTATTGAATTTATAATAACCGTTGCGAAGCAGGTTACCCGTGATCCGTTGGCGTTCACTGTCCAGTATGTTGGCATTGAAGTACATACCTTCGGATAAATAGGTCGATGCAGAATCTTTCTGCATATATTCCCGGATTTTTTCATCCTGAACATCATATTTCAGGCTACGGACAATATACGGCTCTCCGGTGTTTACTTTATAAGCCAGTTTTACCTTTTTCTTCTTGATTTTGGGAATGTACTCTACGGTAGCACCCATGTACCCCATATTCTGAACGGCTTTCGTCATTTCCTCCCGTGAACGTTCGGTTTCTTCCTTACTATAGATAACAGGGGCATCTCCCAGCCTGCGTAAAGCCCGGTTCACCCAGCGGGTAGAATCACGTCCCGACCAGTTGTAGACATACAACTGGGTTTTAATCAGACTAAACCATTTGGAGTTCGGATTTTGCCGCACATATATGGACAAATTAGAAGGCTTCACATTTTTATTATCAGTATGTATGCGCACTTCATCCAGCAAGTATGAACCATCCGGCACATATTTGGTGGTCGAGCAGGAAGCTAATGTAAGTATGGCAGCAGTAAGTATTGCGTAGTGGAAGCCTTTCTTCATACCAGAATTAATAAATTGCGCATAATTGACTACAAATATAAATCTATTTTTTCTTTTCCGAAATAAAAAACCGGATGAAGTGTGTTCCGTTTTTTGATTATATAGAAATAATCACGTACTTTTGCCAAACGATAACATTTAAGCTATGGCACTGAGCAAAAACCGCATCAAATATATCCACTCGTTGGAGCTGAAGAAGAATCGTAAAACAGAAAAAGTCTTTCTGGCAGAGGGGCCTAAACTGGTAGGCGATTTGTTAGGACATTTTCCCTGCCGCTTTCTGGCGGCTACGCCCGAATGGTTATCGCAACATCCCAAGCTTCCGGTAGAAGATGTTTCGGAAGTGTCTGATGAAGACCTTTCCCGTGCCAGCTTATTGAAAACTCCCCAACAGGTACTTGCTGTATTTGAGCAGCCGGAATATGAAACGGATGCTTCCGTCATCAGCCATTCACTCTGCCTGGCGCTGGACGATGTGCAAGATCCGGGAAATCTGGGCACTATCATTCGCTTGGCAGACTGGTTTGGTATAGAGCATATCTTCTGTTCCCCGAACACCGTAGATGTATATAATCCAAAGACGGTTCAAGCCACCATGGGAGGCATTGCCCGTGTGAAACTGCACTATACTTCCCTGCCCGACCTCATTCAAAGCCTGAAGGATATGCCAGTTTACGGCACTTTCCTCGATGGAGAAAATATGTACACACAGAAATTATCATCCAACGGATTGATTGTGATGGGTAATGAAGGCAACGGAATCGGGAAAGAAGTGGAGCAACTCATTAACCGCAAACTTTATATTCCCAATTATCCCGCAGAGAGGGAAACGTCCGAGTCACTGAATGTGGCAATTGCTACCGCAGTAGTCTGTGCCGAGTTCCGTCGACAGGCAGCATCGTTGTAAAATCGAAAGGATAAAGTAGATAAGCACTTATTCCGGAAGGAAACGTTTCTTGGCAGAAAATTTCCGGAAGTTTCTCTAATACTTCATTTGATTTCTGAAATATACCGGAGTACCCTTTGGAAATATCTTCTTCATTATTCAATAAAGCAATGACTCCGGGAAACCATTCCACTCCTTCAATCTCCTCTGTCAAGGGAAAGGCGGACACGACTTGTCCTTCTTCCACCCCTACCACATATTGTTTGAGATAACCATGTCCGGGCAGAAAAATAAAGTGTGAAGCAAATCGTTTGATCATCAGGGATTATCTTTACGGAATTGAACGTGTTCCGGATTGTCCAACTTCTTCAGTGTAGGTTCCGAAGATGGACGAGGACGGGCAGCATCACGTCTACGCGGATTATCATTTATCTTTTCTTCCACAGGTTTCAGTTCCTCTTTCTTGAGTTCCTGAGGTTCTATTTTCTCTGTCTTAACAGAATCTTTCTGAATAGAATCATTCTTAGCAAACGACAGTGTATCCGTAGCATGATAACGCATCAGTGAAATGCGGTCGGTCAGCAATGTACGGGTAGCCCGTGCTGCGGGATAATAGATATATCCACGTATTTCCCGGATTTCTCCCAACGTATCGGCGAAGAGGGAAACCGTTTCCATACCCGATTTGTATACTTTCTGAATATCACTGATTATGCTGTCCTTATAGACAATCTGCATAGCCATGACGGGAGCATATAAGGAATCTGGCGCACCGTTGTGGAAGCGGAAACGAACGTTCCACCGCAAAGTATCGCGGTCTTTAAAGTTGGTATCTGAGGGTAATACGAAAGTAATCTTGTTGTCCATCGGCATACCTGTCAGCTGATAGATACGTTGCCATGCCCATACATCAATGCTGTCCCCCGGAAGACTTTCCTTCGGTTTATTGTCACGTATGGCAATTAAATGATTGACAACATCCCGCTCCGCTTTCAGCCTTGCGTTTACTTTCTCATAAATCTTGGTGAGTACTTCCGGATTACGCGTGAACCAAACCATTGAAGAGTCAAATTCGGCTTGCGTAATGCCATGTTTTTTAAACACCGATTCAATGTACAACACCCTTTTATAGCCATCGGTATAAGGGACTTCTTCCCCCATAGCCTTTGCTATATGGTAGTCATAAAGCACATTTTCCATCTTAGCATCCGATATGACCACCTTCGGTCTTTTCACCTGACAGGCTGTCAAACAAGATGCTAACAGGAATATGCTAAACCATTGAATTCGATGCAGACCTTTCATGATTTCTTTATTGCATGATAAGAGTCATTCAAATATTTGCTGTAAAATAATAACAGGGCAATGATACCACAACTGATAGCGGCATCGGCAAGGTTGAATATCGGGCTGAAGAATATGAAATGATCCCCACCTACCAACGGCATCCATTGAGGCCAGTTCGTATCAATGATAGGGAAATAGAACATATCCACCACCTTTCCGTAGAACAAAGGAGCATATCCTCCGCCTTCCGGCAGGAATGAAGCTATCTGCGAATGCGTACTCTCATTGAACAACACACCATAGAATACACTATCGATGATGTTACCCAACGCTCCCGTAAGAATCAGAGATACGCATACGATATAGCCTGTCTTCAAGCCCTGCTTGATTATTCTCGTTAAATACCACCCTATCGCTCCTACTGCAACAATACGGAACAAGGTAAGAAATAACTTACCGAATATTTCCATACCGAACGCCATACCGTTATTCTCGGTAAAGTAAATATAAAACCATGTAGGCGGTTCTGCATCTACCATGCCCAGCTTCTCATAAAGCCATTTTATGGCGTTTTCACTCTGATGCCAATACATGTGAGTTTTGACATAGATCTTGATTATCTGGTCAGCAATTAATACCGAGAAAATAACGAGCAGCGCAATGCGACCTTTCGTGAGGTATCTGTTCATCCTTACTTCTTACCGTTATTTTTGGCCTCAATGCTCAGTGTAGCATGAGGCACAGCACGTAAACGTTCGGCAGGAATCAACTTACCAGTTTCACGGCAAATACCATACGTTTTGTTCTCGATGCGTACCAATGCGGCCTGCAGACCCTGGATAAACTTCAACTGACGTTGAGCCAGGCGTGTCGTTTCTTCTTTGGACAAGGTGTTGGCACCTTCTTCCAAAACTTTGTACGTAGGAGACGTATCGTCGGTATCATTACCATCGGCTCCGGTTAAACTGGCTTTCAGCAATTCATAATCGCGTTGTGCCAATTCTAACTTCTCATTAATAATGGTGCGGAATTCTTCCAATTCAGCATCCGAGTATCTTGTTTTTTCTGCCATAACTTTACGTGTTAAATCGTTAGTATTATTATTCTTTTACAACGCTTACGTACAGGGAGAAATCGTCAAAGTTAAGTTCCGTGCCGTTTTCCACCTCATCGGTCAGCGTCAGTGAGGTTCCTAAAACCTGGTTACAAATATAGTCTTTATATTCGTTTACCGCATCATCTGTTTGCTGATTTTTTGATAATGTAATCTTTATTTTGTCCGTTATCTCCAAACCGCTTGACTTGCGAATATTTTGAATACGGTTAACCAGTTCACGGGCAATACCTTCGCGGCGAAGCTCTTCTGTTACGGTTACATCCAGAGCAACAGTCAGCTTTCCTTCGTTGGCAACCAGCCATCCCGGAATGTCTTCGCTGAAGATTTCTACATCAGTAGCTTCCACAAGCACATCCGTACCATCCAGTTGCAAAGTATAAGAACCGTTCTTTTCCAGTTCGGCGATAGCTTCCTGTGACATTTCTGCTACAGCGGCAGCTACGGCTTTCATCTGTTTGCCGAATTTCGGTCCCATCTTCTTGAAGTCACATTTCACTTTCTTCACCAGCACACCGGCGGCACCGTCTACGAACTTGATATCCTTCACGTTCACTTCGCTCATGATAAGTGCTTTTACAGCTTCGATGTGGGCACGTTGTTCCTCGTCTACTACCGGTATCATGATACATTGCAGCGGCTGGCGTACTTTGATGTTCACCTTGCGGCGCAAAGCCAACACCATGGAAGTTACGTCTTGTGCCATTTGCATGCGGACTTCCAGTTCCTTGTCTATCATTTCCTCCTTATATTCGGGGAATTTAGCCAGGTGTACGGATACCACGTTGTCGCGTCCCGTTGCAGTAACCAAGTCCATATAGAGCTTGTCGGCATAGAACGGAGCGATGGGCGACATCAATTTGGCAACGGTTTCCAGACAAGTGTACAGAGTCTGGTATGCGGATAACTTATCCTGCGTAAATTCACCACCCCAGAAACGTTTACGGTTCAGACGAACGTACCAGTTGGAGAGGTTGTCGTTTACGAAGTCGGATATCAGACGTCCGGCCTTTGTCGGCTCGTATTCGCTATAGCAAGTATCCACTTCTTTCACCAGTGTATTCAGTACAGAGAGTATCCAACGGTCGATTTCAGGGCGTTCAACCATCGGCACGTCAGCTTCCTTGTATTCGAATCCGTCTACATTGGCGTAGAGTGAGAAGAAAGAATACGTATTATATAATGTACCGAAGAATTTACGACGAACTTCTTCGATGCCGTCTACGTCGAATTTCAGGTTATCCCACGGAGAAGAATTGGTGATCATGTACCAACGTAAGGGGTCGGACCCGTATTTCTCGATAGTTGAGAAAGGATCTACACCATTGCCCAGACGCTTGGACATCTTATTACCATTCTTGTCAAGTACCAATCCGTTAGAGATAACAGTCTTGTAAGAGATGGTGTCGAATACCATTGAAGCGATGGCATGGAGCGTAAAGAACCAGCCGCGAGTCTGATCCACACCTTCGGCGATAAAGTCGGCGGGGTAAACCTGGTGGCTATCCAGCAATTCTTTGTTCTCGAACGGATAGTGGATTTGTGCATACGGCATGGCACCGGAATCGAACCATACGTCTATCAGGTCCGCTTCACGCTTCATGGGCTTGCCGTCTTTGGATACGAGGATGATATCATCCACATACGGACGGTGCAAGTCTATCTTATCATAATTTTCTCCATTGTATTCACCGGGTACGAAACCTTTATCCTTATAAGGATTGGACTTCATGAATCCGGCAGCTACGGATTTCTCTATTTCATTATAAAGCTCTTCAACCGAACCGATGCAGATTTCCTCGCTGTTGTCTTCCGTGCGCCAGATAGGCAGCGGAGTACCCCAGTAACGTGAACGGCTCAGATTCCAGTCATTCAGATTTTCCAGCCACTTGCCAAAACGTCCCGTACCGGTGCTTTCCGGTTTCCAGTTGATCGTCTTGTTCAGCTCTATCATGCGGTCTTTGCAAGCGGTAGAGCGAATGAACCAGCTATCCAACGGATAATACAATACCGGTTTGTCCGTACGCCAGCAGTGCGGGTAATTGTGCACATGCTTCTCTATCTTGAACGCCTGGTTGTTGGCTTTCATCATCATGCAGAGACTTACATCCAGACTTTCGTCTTGATCTGTCAGATTCGGGTCGTAAGCGTTCTTCACGAAACGGCCTGCATATTCCTTATATAAATCTACATTTACGCGCTCTTTCACGAAGCTTTCGTCCAGTTCGTCCAATTTATAGAACTTACCGGTCAGGTCCACCATCGGGCGGAGTTCACCTTTCTTATTGATGAGTTGTAACGGCGGAACACCGGCGGCTTTCGCTACCTGGGCATCGTCGGCACCGAATGTCGGAGCGATATGTACGATACCTGTACCGTCCTCCGTAGTCACATAGTCACCTGAGATTACGCGGAATGCACCTTCACCCGGATTCACCCAAGGTATCAGTTGCTCATATTCCATACCTACAAGTTCCGGACCTTTATATTCTCCTACAATTTTGAACGGTATCAGCTTATCTCCCGGTTTGTAATCTTCCAGGGCGATGTCTTCCGCTTTTTTATTGAAGTGCGTGTAGAGCAAAGCTTTGGCAAGTACAACGGTGATTTTCTCTCCGGTGTATCCGTTGTAACTTTGTACGGCTACATAATCTATCTTCGGGCCTACGCAAAGCGCGGTATTCGAAGGCAATGTCCACGGAGTCGTGGTCCATGCTAAGAAGTACGGAGTTCCCCACTCTGCCATTTCCGGCTTCGGGTTCTTCATCTTAAATTGTGCCACACAAGTCACATCCTTCACGTCGCGGTAGCAACCGGGCTGGTTCAGTTCGTGTGAGCTCAGTCCTGTTCCGGCAGCGGGAGAATACGGCTGTATAGTGTATCCTTTATAAAGATACCCTTTTGTATAGAGTTGCTTCAACAGCCACCACAAAGTTTCGATGTAGCGGTTGTCGTAGGTGATATAAGGATCGGTCATGTCTACCCAATACCCCATCTTGTGAGTCAGATCTTCCCATTCTTTGGTGAACTTCATCACATCTTTGCGGCAAGCAGCGTTATAGTCGGCTACGGAGATCGTTTTACCGATATCTTCCTTGGTGATACCCATGGCTTTTTCCACACCCAGTTCCACAGGAAGTCCGTGGGTGTCCCAGCCGGCTTTACGTTTCACCAGGAAACCTTTCATGGTTTTGTAACGGCAGAAAATATCTTTGATGGAGCGAGCCATTACGTGGTGAATGCCCGGCATACCGTTGGCAGAGGGCGGTCCTTCATAAAAAACGAAAGAAGGACAGCCTTCACGTTCTGTCATACTCTTGGCGAAAACCTGGTTCTCGTCCCATTTCTTCAACACTTCCGCGTTTACCTTTGAGAGGTCGAACTGCGAATATTCGGCAAACTTCTTACCCATCTTATTTGCAATTTAACTATTTACAATTTAACGATTAAGGAGGCACTTTGAGACGTGCTAAAGCGACCCTCCTTATTTTAAGGGTGCAAAGTTACAAAAAAGTTAGAGAAAAGATATTATTGAATAGAAAAAAACATATCTAATTGGAATACGGCTCTTCAGAAAGGTCTCTTATAAAAGAACGGATTGCTTCTAAAAGTGGAGTTAATTCTTTACTAATAATCCACCAGATTTCATCAGCATCAATGTTGAAATAGTGATGAGCTATAATGTCACGAACCCCCATTACATCATTCCAAGGAATAGAGGTGTTAGTAGGTAACAGTTTCTTTTCTGTCACTTTATCAAGGTTTTTAAGGCTTTCACCGATAGCTATCAATAGCATACAAGCAGCGTCCAGCTTTTCCATACCTCCTGACGTCAATAAGAAATCGTCTGCATGATGTATAACAGAAGTACGCTCCTGTATTTTTACAATAGCTTCCTCTATCTGTTTCAGAATATTTAGTGCTATTATTCTTCTATTAGAAGACGTGTATTCCATCTTTTTCTATTTGTTGCTTTAAAAAAGCATTTATGTTTTTATGAGCGCGAATGACATCAACAGAACATCCTAAAAGTTTTTCCAGATATGCTTTCATTCTTACTATTAGAAAAGGGTTAGGTGTTTCTGTCTCTACGTAAATATCAATATCACTTGTTTCTTTTTGCTCATTACGGGCGACCGATCCAAACAAATGTAAAGAACGCACACCGAACTGTTGTTTCAATTCGCTACCGCATGATTTCAACAAACTGATATAATCGTTCTTTGTTTTCATATCTCATTAAATCTTTAGAACAAAGATAGACAAAAAGAGTATTATTCACAAATCTTTTTGTTATTTTTGCCTGTCATAATTGATTATTCACCCAAACAAAACATCAAAAACAATAGTATGGACAAAGATCTAAAAAAGGTTGTGGTGCTTCTGGCACACCCCAACATGGAAAACTCACAAGCCAATAAAGCCCTGTTTGATGCCATAAAGGATATAGAAGATGTGGCTATATTTAATCTATACGAGATGTCAGAGCAAGATATTCTCAATATGGATGCATGGAGCCGGATTATATCTCATGCCAATGCAGTAATATACCAGTTCCCGTTCTACTGGATGTCGGCACCATCTTTATTAAAGAAATGGCAGGACGGGATATTTACCTATTTGGCAAAAACTCCGGCAGTAGCCGGTAAACCTTTGTTGGTGGTTACCACTACCGGTTCTGAATTTGATGCGTACCGAAGTGGAGGAAGAAATCGCTTCACGGTGGATGAACTTTTGCGTCCTTATCAGGGTGGTGCTGTGCATGCAGGGATGGTGTGGCAGACTCCTTTCGTGGTGTATGGTATGGGAACACCCGATGCGGAAAAGAATATTGCTCTGGCAGCGGATCTTTATAAAAAACGGGTGATGGCACTTATCGGGAAAGATAAATCGGAAGATAGCTGGTAAAGTGTAAAGTATCAGCCAAAACACTTGATTTTGCCTTTACGATGTTGTATCTTTGTAGAAGCTTTAAGCTGAGTTTTATTGTAAACCTAAACCTTTAGTAAAATGGCAAAAGTTAGTCTTTCTTTTTCAGAAGCCTTTAAACAGTGCATTAATTTGACAGATGCTTTATGTAAAACAGGCTGTCTGCCGGATAATTATGGGTGGTCCGCTCGTTAGTAAATCAAATAGATTATAGTTATTTCAGATATTCAGCATCTGGAATAATAATAGACAAAAAAAAGATAAGGTGGTATTTCCTCACAAGGATTTACCACCTTTTTTTGTTGATATATATTTAAGTTCGAACTTAAAGCTCATTTTTGCGCTGTTAATAAACGTTGGATACGTTCTTAAAAAACGTTCCAGTTATTCTTTAAAAACGTTGTTTGCAGTTATTAATGAGAAGTTTTACATGTCATGATTTCAGAGGATTATTATTACTTAATTCATTCGTCTAAAAGAAGTCATTTAATTACGAAACATTTTCTTCAAGAAAGAACTCTCTTTTCTAAAGAACAGTAGCGGGATTAAACAGGTAGCAACATCTTATAGCAGACTGATTCGTTTACGATTATCACAGAAAAGATAAGACATATAACAAGATATAAGGAAATATTCATGCACGAAGAAGTTGCATAACTTTGAATGAATTTTTTGCTCATAAATATCCATTTAAGAAAAGCCTTGTTTATATAGAATATAAAAATAGCAAAAGATAAACGGAATATCAGCTACCAATGTATTATAGATAACAGAAAACTTCTTATCTTTGTAAATACTATGTAAATAGTCCACTAAATGAAAGGAACAGGAATATGAAAACTAAAAATGAATGTATTGCTGTGCTTAAGCAATTTAAAGAAGAATTTGCTTCCAAATATGGTATTCGTTCTATTGGTATTTTTGGTTCTGTAGCTCGCGGAGAAAATCATCCTGACAGTGATGTGGATGTATTTGTTGATTTAGAAGAAGCTGACCCTTTTATCATGTTCGATATCCGTGAGACTTTACAGTCGTTGTTTGGATGCAAAGTTGATTTAGTTCGCTTACGGGAAGGATTAAGAACTTTATTACTAAAAAGAATAGAACAAGATGGAATTTACGCCTAAACTGAAAGAGGAAATTATTGATAAACTGGAGCAGATTTTAGAATCAATAAAGATTATAAAAGAGCGTTGCAAAGATTATCATACTCTTGATGATTTTTTTCAATCTCCGTGGGGAATGACTGTAATGGAAGCATGTATTATGAGACTTCAAGTAATAGGAGAAACGATTAAAGGCATTGATGAAAAGACACATCAAACACTTTTATCAGAGTATCCTCAAGTTCCTTGGCGAAAAATAATAGGTTTACGAAATATTATATCTCATGAATATGCAAATATTGATTATGACATTATTTGGGTAGTTATAGAAAGATATCTGTCGCCATTGCAAGAAACAGTAGAAACTGTAAGGCAAGATTTTCTAAAATAAATCCTCCTCCCTTTGGATAGTGTCTGAAATATGTACTACCTTTGTCGCCAAAGCAAAAACATTGCATGTGAAAAGGTTACTTTCCAACATCGTAAAGTATGTACTGATAGTAGTATTTGTTTATTACTACGTAGGAAACACAGCCTTTGTCCATACACATATAGTCGATAATTTCCTCGTAACTCACTCCCACCCTTACCTGCCGGGTATGCACCATTCGCACACGGAGGCACAGTGGGAAACCGTCTCTTGGTTCAATTTATTATGCTTGGACAGTTCGCATGAGTTACCAATAGTTCCCTTTATTTTATTTTTCCTAAGTTTTATCTTCTTGTTGCATGGAGCAAACCGGATTGTTCGCACGGCCCGCTCTTTCCATTTACGTTCTCCACCCTGTCATGTATGCTGAGAACAGATTTTGTTATTTAAGTTTCGTATGTAGCCTGAAAAGGCAGAGAATATACGAAACCTTAATCTGTTATTCCCAAAATACATGAAGAAAAACGAGTTCTTATCATAACGACAAAGAAATGAAATACATATATTTATTGTGCCTGACCGGCATGATGTGCTATGCCTGTACCGGTCAGCAAAAAGAACAGGAAAACCAGGAATTTTCTGTCTCAGGAGATACTATTGTGGTATCTTCGGAATCCCCCATCGCCAAGAAACTGAAAATAAGCGAAGTTCAGAAAGAATTGCATGAAACGACATTCACAGTTTCGGGCATCGTGAAAGCCATCCCCAATCATTATGCAGAAATAGCCTCTCCGTTTGCAGGACGGGTGACGCGTTCCTTTATCCGTCTGGGACAAAAAGTGGATAAAGGCAGTCCCTTGTTTGAAATCAGTTCGCCCGACTTCTTTGAAACCGGAAAAGTCTACTACCAGGCAAAGCAGGAAATGGAACTGGCTTCCAAGAATCTGCGCCGCGAACAGGACTTGTATGCACACAAAGTAAGTGCGCAAAAAGAAGTGGAAGAAGCCGAAGTGAACTATGAATTGAAAAAGAAAGATTATGAAAATGCGTTGGCTGCCCTGAAAGTATTCCAGATAGAACCGGATCAGTTAGTACTGGGTCAGCCTATGATTGTCCGTTCACCCATTTCCGGTGAAATAGTGAAGAATAACATTGTAATCGGGCAATTCATGAAAGACGATGCCGACCCGGTGGCCGTGGTAGCCGATCTGAATGAAGTATGGGTAGCTGCCAATGTGAAAGAAAAGGATATGTCCCTGCTCTCTTCACTGAAAAAGGTGGAAATATCCTTGGTCTCGCAATCAAATCAAACCTTCAGCGGTACAATCTACCATATCAACGAAATGCTGGATGAAGATACGCGTTCGGTAGAAGTATTAGTGGCATGCGATAATAAAGAGCGACTGATGAAGCCTGCCATGTATGCCACAGTGAAACTGACTGACGAGCCTGCTGAAAGTATTCTGATCCCGACTTCCGCCATTTTGCAGGAAGAAGAACAGGCGTATGTACTGGTCTCTTCGGGCAACAATAAATTCCTGAAACGGAAAGTGGAAACTTCTGCTACGGATGGTGACAAGAGTGTCATCACTTCCGGCCTGCAATCCGGAGAAAAGTATGTTTCGGACGGTGCTTTCTATCTGCTGAACGCCAACTAAACACCGGGGTTACATAGTATGAAGAAGTTGATTTTTCTGGCGATACATCGTCGAGGACTGATGTTCGTATTGTTTGCCTTCATTGCCGTGGTGGGTTACTATTCATGGACAAGACTGGCAATAGACGCTTATCCGGATATTGCGGATACCACCGTACAGATTGTGACACAAGTGCCGGGACTGGCTGCCGAAGAGATAGAACAGCAAATCACAATTCCCATTGAACGGGCCGTAAACGGTCTGCCCGGACTGAACGTGATGCGAAGCAAAAACACTTTCGGGCTGAGCACCGTGGTACTGGTGTTTGATGACGGAATTGATGACTACTGGGCACGCCAGCGTGTGCAGGAGCGCCTGGTAGATGTAGAATTACCTTATGGTGCCGTACCGGGGCTGAATCCCCTAACCTCACCTACCGGAGAGATATTCCGCTACGTCATTGAAAGCGATAATCTGGACCTGCGTGAGATCACCGATTTGCATAAATGGGTGATTATCCCCCGGTTGAAACAAGTGACAGGCGTAGCCGATGTAAGCAACTACGGCGGCATTACTACCCAGTATCAGATCGAACTGAATCCACGTAAGATGGAAGAGTACGATATTTCCCTTTCTGACGTGACCGAAAAAGTTGAAATGAACAATGTGAACGCCGGAGGAAGTATGTTGAGCCGGGGTGATCTAAGTTATGTAATTCGTGGCATCGGTCTGGTGAAGGATTTGAAAGATTTAGGACGTATCGTTATCAAAACGGATAATGGAGTACCTGTGTATCTGGATGATATCGGAAAACTGAAATACGGCAGCCTGGAGCGCAAGGGTGTACTGGGCTTTTATGATGGCAAACGTAATTTCTCTGACGGCGTAGAAGGCATCGTGCAAATGTTGCGCGGTCAGAATCCCTCGCAAGTGCTCGAAGGAGTACATGCCGCTATTGACGAACTGAATAATGAAGTACTGCCCAAAGGCACACACATCCATCCTTTTATGGATCGCACGAACCTGGTGGATATGACCTTACACACGGTTTCGCATACACTGTTTATGGGTATGATCCTGGTGATATTGGTACTGATTCTCTTTTTAGGGAGCTGGCGGGGTGCATTGCTCGTTGCCGTCACCATTCCCCTATCGCTACTGATAGCTTTTATCCTGATGCACGTGACGGATATACCTGCCAACCTGCTTTCATTGGGAGCCATTGACTTCGGTATCTTGGTAGACGGCTCTATCGTGATGATGGAAACGATTCTGAAGAAGCGTGAACGGCATCCCGATGAAGTATTGGAAGAAGATTCCATCTTACGGCGTACAACGGAAGTCGCCCGCCCTATCTTCTTCTCTATCCTTATTATTATAACCGCTTATTTGCCCTTGTTTGCCTTCGAACATATCGAGAAGAAATTGTTTACACCGATGGCATATACAGTGGGATATGCATTGATAGGCGCTCTGTGTGTAGCATTGTTTCTAATTCCGGGACTGGCATATATGGCTTACCGTAAGCCTCGGAAAGTATATCATAACCGTTGGTTGGAAAAATTGCAGATGCTGTATCATGCACAAGTGGTTCGTGTAATTGACTGCCCGAAAGCCGTATTGGGAGTATTGGCAGGAATCCTGGTTTTAGCAGGTGTTTTGAGCTATACGGTGGGAAAAGATTTCCTCCCTCCCCTGGACGAAGGGGCTATCTGGATTCAGGTACAATTGCCTCCGGGTATCTCTATCGAGCGTTCCAAAGAGATGGGAGCTGAATTAAGAAATAAATTGGGGCAGTTTCCGGAAGTCTCGTACGTAATGACACAGGTGGGACGTGACGATGAAGGTGCAGAAGCCTTTTCCCTTTCGCACATCGAGTGTGGTGTAGGATTGAAACCTTACGATAGCTGGACTACAGGACGCAATAAAGCCAAGCTGATTGAAGCGATGAATGATACGCTCATGACCATGCCGGGATATTCGGTAGGTTTCTCCCAGCCGATTATTGACATGGTGATGGACCAGATAGCAGGTGCGCACAGTGATCTTGCACTGAAGATATACGGGGAAGATATCACGGAAACGCGTCATATTGCCGATAAGGTTGTCAATGTCATCAAGCAGATACCGGGCGCGACGGATGTTGCCGTAGATCAGGAACCTCCCCTTCCCCAACTTCAGATTATAGCAGACCGTGACCGTATTGCCCAATACGGATTGAATGTCTCGGACGTGGCCGATCTGATAGAACTCGCCATTGGCGGCAAGGCTATTTCGCAAATCTTTGTAGGTAGCAAGTCGTATGACGTCATCTGCCGTTTCAGCGAAGAGACGCGCAATACACCGGAACGCATCGGAAACCTGATGCTGACTTCGGGCACAGGTGCCAAGATACCATTGAGTCAGGTTGCGGAAATCAAACTGACCACAGGGGCAAGCACCATTTCACGCGAGATGAATAAGCGCCACCTTACAATCCGTGTCAATCTGCGTGGTATCGACCTGACTTCTTTCTTGCAGAAAGCGAACAGGATGATTGATGACCAGGTGAAATACAACCATGAAGATTTTCATCTGAAATGGGCGGGACAGTTTGAAAACCAGCATCGTGCATACAATCGTTTGGGCGTGGTAGTTCCGTTGGCATTGGGCATTATGTTACTGCTATTGTTTGCCGCCCTCGGCAAATTCCGGCAAGCGGCTTTATTGATGTGTATCATTCCGTTGGCACTCTTCGGAGGTATGCTTGCACTGAATGTACGGGGAATGACGCTGAATGTATCTTCTGCCGTAGGCTTCATCGCTCTGATTGGTGTAGCTATTCAGAATGGAGTGATTATGATTTCGCATATCAATAATTTGCGCGAACGGGGGCGCGACTTGCGCGATGCTGTGGTTACCGGTGTGCGCCATCGTTTCCGTCCCATTCTGATGACGGCTACTGTTGCTGTGCTGGGTTTGCTTCCGGCATCCCTGAGTACGGGAATTGGTTCCGATGTACAGCGTCCGCTGGCAACGGTTATTGTATACGGATTGCTGTTTGCTACTGTGGTGACACTGTATATCCTCCCCACTTTATATTATATGATGGAAAAAAAGGAAGATAAAAAGGATGAAAATGAAAAGATATAATATTGCGTTGTTTACCCTTATCGTCTGTGCCTGTTCAGTGCAGGCACAGACTGTAGAACCGATTACTTATAAGCAGTATATGCATAAAGTAAGTGCTGACAATCTGGAATATGCAGCGGAGAAGATGAATGTCAGCGCCGCACATGCAGATGTGATAGCTGCCAAAGTATTTGATGATCCGTCGCTCTCTTTTACTTATTCCAACAATGAAGATCATACTTTGCAAATGGGGCAAAGCTATGAACTGGAACTTTCGCAGAACGTAACTTTAGGAAGACGTACGGCCGGCATCAAGTTGGCACGCAGCCAGAATGAACTGGCGGAGATTGTGCTGGATGATTATTTCCGGAATTTACAGGCGGACGCTACCATTGCTTATCTGGAAGTAATGAAGCAAAAACAACTCAGTGACATCAAGAGAAGTGCATGGAGCAATATGTACGACCTGGCGAAATCCGATAGTATCCGTCTGGCATCCGGCAAGATCATGGAAGTGGAAGCCATACAAAGCAGGCTGGAAGCGGATATCATGTATAACGAGGTGCTGCAAGCTGAGACGGACTTAAAGCAGGCATATATGCAACTGTCCCTCTTTGTCGGAACCACAGTTACAGATACGCTGTTTCATCCGGTGGAAGAACTGAAAAAGCCGGAACAGGTATTTGTGCTGAACGGATTGATTGAGGGAGCTATAGAACATCGCTCCGATTTACTGGCAGCTTTGAAGAATACGGAGGTTGCACGCCGTGAACTGATTCTGGCTAAGCGTGAAAAGCGTCCTGATGTGGAGTTTTCATTAGGATGGAGCCATAACAAGCGTGTGCGCAATGAAGAAGCACCTGCTCCGGCATTCAATGGAGTCAGTGCGGGGATTGCGATTCCTTTAAGCTTCTCTTCTCTGAACAGAGGTGCGGTCAATGCTGCCCGTTTCCGTGCCCGCCAGGCAGAATTGCAATATGAGCAAATGTGCTTGCAGGTACAACGAGAAGTTATGGGAGCTTATCAGCAATTCCAATCGCAGGCACTTCAAGTGAAACATTACGAAGGCGGAATTCTGAAACAGGCGCAGGATGTACTTGAAGGGAAAATATACAGTTATAACCGGGGTGAAGTTTCCCTGTTGGAAATACTGAATGCACAACGGACGTATGATGAAGTTCAGGCGCAATATATAGAAACGCTGTTTAATTATAATGCGGCACTCGTTGAGCTGGAACGCAGCTGCGGAATTTGGGATATAAAGGGATAAATTGTTGATAATACAAAAATGAGGGTATGTAAACTTTTACAATATCCTCTTTTTTTGTATCATTGCAAACATAATTCTCTAAAGAACATACTATTATGAAAACTAAACTTTTATTATTTGCCGTATTTCTATTGGTGTGCAGCACTGCATTCAGTCAGGAAAGTGATAATGCGAAGTACATTGAAATTACCGGAACTTCGGAAATAACCCTTGTGCCCGATGAGATTCATTATCTTATTGAGATTAAAGAATATTGGGAAGAGGAATTTGACGGAAAGTCCAAACCGGAGAATTATCGGACCAAAGTACCACTGATCGGAATAGAGCGAAATTTAAGGGCTGCCTTGCGAAAGATCGGGATTCCGGAAGACGCCATCCGTACACAAGAAGTAGGTGACTATTGGCGTGAACGCGGACTTGAATTCCTGGTATCCAAACGGTTTGATATTACATTGACCGATTTTAGTCAGATAGATGAGATTCTAAAGGTTATCGACACGAAAGGTGTCAACTACATGCGTATCGGAGAACTGAAAAACAAGGATATGCAGGTCTATCGGCAACAAGGCAAAATAGAGGCACTGAAAGCCGCACAAAAGAAAGCTGAATATTTGGTGGAAGCATTAGGCAAACGCCTGGGAGATGTCATTCGCATTGTCGAACCGCAGGAAAGTGCAGGTTATTCCCGGTATTTTGCAGCCCAGAGCAATGTAAGTTCATCACAGGCAGAAGCTTACGATGCTTTCCGTACGATAAAACTGAATTATTCGATGCTGGTGAGGTTCGAGATAAAGTAGAATCGTACGGAGAGCAACAAAAGACTCTATTTCTTCATCCTCACCTCATACAAGTCATTTCTCCTGTCTTTCAGATTGCGCACACTGCCATAAGTATGCAATTCATTCAATAAATCCAGATCCACATCAGATACCAGTATCATTTCTGTATTCGGTGTGGCTTCTGCACGCTTGCCATCCGTCGGAAATGCAAAGTCGCAGGGAGTAAATACACCTGATTGTGCATACTGAATATCCATATTGTGCACGCGCGGAAGATTACCTACACTACCGGCAATGACAACGAAACATTCATTTTCGATGGCACGGGCATGAGCGCATACCTTTACACGTGAGTAAGCATTTTGCGTATCCGTCAGGAAAGGAACGAATAAAATCTGCATGCCCTGGTCTGCCATAATACGGGATAATTCCGGAAATTCCACATCGTAGCAAATCAGCACGCCGATCTTAGCACAGTCTGTATCGAATGTCTGCAAAGCCTTTCCGCCACTTAATCCCCAGCTTTTTATTTCATCGGGTGTGACGTGCAACTTCTCATACATCTCAAAACTACCATCGCGACGACAAAGGAAACCGACATTATACAAAAGTCCATCTTCTTTAATAAGCGGCATGCTACCCGTAATGATATTGATATTGTAACTGATAGCCAACTTTACAAATCGTTCTCTAATCTCCTCAGTATAAGCCGCCAGTCCGCGAATGGCCTGTGACTCCCCTTCATTATTGAATTTTGCCATCAGCGGGGCATTGAAGTATTCGGGGAAAAGGATGAAGTCACTCTTATAATCGGATACGGCATCCACAAAGAATTCTACCTGTTCAAACAGGTCATCCAGCGTTTGATAACTACGCATCTGCCACTGCACCAATCCTACGCGCACGGTGGTTTTCGGTGCAATATATTCTTCCGTAGGTTCCTGATAGTAAATGTTATCCCATTGCAACAGACAAGCATAATGCTTGGACTCTTCATCATTAGGCAGGTAATTGCGCATCACCTTGCGTACGTGGAAATCATTGGAAAGCTGAAAGGTCAATACGGGGTCGAAAATTTCTTTCTGCTTTACCTTATCTATATACTCTTTCGGGCGAAGTTGATCTGCGTATTTATAATAGTTGGGAATACGCCCACCGAACATAATAGCTTTCAGGTTCAGAGTTTCGCAAAGCTCCTTGCGGTATTCGTACATACGGCGTGCCAGGCGAAGCCCACGGTATTGGGGATGAATAAAGACTTCAATACCATATAATATATTGCCTTTAGGATTATGGGTATTGAAGGTTTCTTTACCCGTCACCTGTGCATAAGTATGATCGTTCTTCACATCATCGTAATTCACAATGATGGAAAGTGCGCAGCCGACAATCTTTTCGTCTACCACGGTTACAATCTGTCCTTCGGGGAAAATTCGGATGAGTTTTTCAATTTGTTTGTGTGTCCAAAACACATCGCTGCCATCCGTATATACACGGGTGAATGATTGCGCCAGTTGCTCGTAGTCTTCTATTTGTAAATTACGCAACTGTACTTTGTTGATTTTCAATGAGTCCATAATGTCTCTTTTTTATACCAAAAGTTAAATCCGCTGCAAAGGTACGGTTTAAACTTATACATTGTCTCCCGGAATGCATATTTTTGTAAGAGACTGATTTTGCAATAAAAAAGAAATGAGGATTTAACACTTTAGGGATAAGAGTATTTTGCTTTTTTTATACTTTTGCATCGTTTTCTACAACTTTCAGTTTATTTCTTATTTAATTTTTAAAAATCATGGCTAAAAAGATGTTATTCCTGTTTGTGCTTTTGCTTTCCCTTACAGGAATGCTCAAGGCACAGGTAACTACTGCCGGAATGAGTGGTAAAGTGATGGCTGACGAAGAATCTGTCATCGGCGCTACGGTTGTAGCCGTACACGAACCTTCCGGAACCAGTTACGGTACTGTTACCAATGTAGACGGACGTTTCAGTCTGCAAGGTATGCGCTCCGGTGGTCCTTACAAGGTGACGGTATCTTACATCGGTTATCAGACGGCAATCTATACAGGTATCCAGTTGCAACTGGGTGAAACTTATTCATTGAATGTAACCCTGCACGAAGCCTCGGAATTATTGGGAGAAATCACTATTACGGCCAGTAAGTCAAAGTTCAGTGCTGAAAAGACGGGAGCTACTACCAATATTTCTTCTGAACAACTCACCACATTGCCCAGCATTAACCGCAGTATCAGCGACTTTACCCGCATCTCTCCATATGCGTCAGGAAACAGTTTTGGAGGCCGCGACGGACGTTCCAATACGTTCACGGTAGACGGTGCGAACCTGAATAACAACTTCGGTCTGTCGTCTGGTTTGCCAGGCGGTGGAAATCCGATTTCACTGGATGCCATTGATGAAGTACAGGTTGTGATTGCCCCATACGACGTGCGTCAGGCAAACTTTATCGGTGCAGGCATCAATGCTATTACGAAATCGGGTACAAACGCTTATAGAGGTAGCGCTTATATGTACTTCAACAATGAAGTGATGCGCGGTAACAAAATTGGCGATACTGATTTCGGTGCGCGTGCCGAAGAGTCCAAGACTGTTTACGGTGCTACATTTGGCGGTCCTATCATTAAAGACAAGCTGTTCTTCTTTGCAAATGTAGAGTATGAGAAGAGTCCGCAGCAAGTGATTACATGGCGTGCGGCAAAAGAAGGAGAAACTCCGAATAACTCTACGATTTCACGAACTACGGAAGCTGATCTGGCGGAATTCTCCCAGATTCTGAAAGACAAATACGGATACAATACCGGTTCGTTCACAGATTTCCCTGCCGATGTCACCAACCTGAAGTTGCTGGGACGTATTGACTGGAATATCAATCAGGGAAATAAGTTGAGTGTACGCTATAACTTTACCAATAACAAAACCTGGGAAGCACCCAATGGAAGTTCGGGAAATACCGGGTATCGGCTGGCATACAACCGTGTTTCGGCATATTCCATGTCCTATGCAAACTCTTGCTATTCGTTGCAGAACATTGTGAACTCGGCTACCGCCGAATTGAACAGCCGTTTCTCTTCCAACGTTTCCAATCAACTGTTGTTTACATACAGTGACATGAAGGATGAACGCGGTACAAACTCCAGCCCCTTCCCTTTCATTGATATTATGGCCGGATACTACGAAAACGGTAATCAGATATTAGAGCCTTACATGACTGCCGGCTACGAGTTGTTTACCTATAACAATCTGGTGAAAAATACGGTTATGACTATTGTGGATAACTTCACCTATTACCTAGGAGCTCATAAACTGACGGCAGGTATCAGCTACGAACGTCAGAAAGCCGGGAACTCGTATATGCGTAACGGAACCGGATATTATCGCTATTCCAGCTTCGAGGATTTCAAGAATGGAGCTGCACCTGAGTCATTTGCCTTGGCTTACGGGTACAATGGTAATACAAAACCTTCTGCGGACGTGAAATTCGGCCAGTTGGGTGTTTATCTGCAAGATGAATGGAATATACGCGATAACTTTAAATTGACCGCCGGTATACGTATGGATAATCTCAGTTTCCTGAATGATATTATGCGCAATCAGGCTATCTACGATCTGGACTTCAACGGCATGCATATTGATACGGGGGCATGGCCCGATAGCAAACTGCAATTTTCTCCGCGTGTGGGTTTCACCTGGGATGTGTTCAATGATAAGACTTTAAAAGTGCGTGGTGGATCAGGCTTCTTCACCGGACGTATTCCTCTGGTGTTCTTTACCAATATGCCTACCAACTCGGGTATGATTCAAAATCTGGTAAGTATTACGACCAGATATAAGGATGGCGTTGTAACCAGTCGCGATCCCCGCCTGGAATTACTGAAAGGTAATATGATAACAGACGTAAACCAGATGATTTCCACACTGGGGCTTCCTACCTCTATCAGTCCGGAAGAAGGTGTGTTGCCAAGCTCCGTAGTGGGTATAGATCCGGACTTCAAGATGCCGCAAGTCTGGAAAACCTCATTAGCTTTGGATTACCAGCTGCCTGTATCTTTCCCGCTGACGGTTACACTGGAAGGAATGTTCTCTAAAGATATCAATGCTGTACGCCAATACAACTACAACGTACAGGCTCCGGATAAAGATACATGGTCACGTTTTAACGGACCGGATGATCGTTACATTTATCCCGAAAACTTCCTGCAACACACGAATATCAGTAATGCAAACGTATTGACCAACACTTCCAAAGGTTGGGGATGGACAGGCAACATCACCGTAATGGCAGAACCCGCCAAAAATGTGAACATTATGGCAGCTTATACTCATACCGAGTCAAAGGAAATCAGTGGTATGCCCGGTTCGGACGCTAACTCTGCCTGGACAAACGTTCCATCCATCAACGGACCGAACAGCTCGGGACTCATGCGCTCGCAATATGTCACTCCCAACCGTGTAGTTGCTTCCATCAACTGGCGCGTACATTTGAATAAGAAGACATCTTCAAACTTCAGTCTCTTTTATAGCGGATATTCATCCAGTGGTTATAGTTTTATGTACTCTAATGATATGAATGGCGATGGTGTAACCAATGATCTTATTTATATCCCGAAGACTAAAGATGAAATCAAGTTCACGAGTGCCGAAGATGCAGATGCTTTCTGGAAGTTTGTGAATCAAGACCCTTATCTGAAGAAGCATAAAGGCGAATATGCCGAAGCTTATTCGGCACGTGCTCCCTGGGTACACCGCTTTGATTTCCGTTGGAGTCGCGACTTCTTCGTGAAGATTGGCAAAACTAAGAATACGCTGCAACTCAGCCTGGATATCCTGAATATAGGTAACTTGCTGAATAGTAAATGGGGCGTAACGAAAAACATGTCCGGCGCTAATGGTGGACGAATTCTGACCTATAAGGGTAAGGATGAGAGCAACACTCCTATTTTCTCTATGTACAAAGACAGTGACGGCAATTATCCTACCGGAAGCTTCACCCGAAACCTGAATTACAGCGAATGTTGGAAGCTTCAGATCGGTCTGCGATACGTATTCAATTAAAGCTTCAGAACGTATATTTATCAAAAAAAGAAAAGGTGCAACCGGTATGTTTCGGTTGCACCTTTTTGCATTTATAAGATCTTAAAGGAGAGAGAATTTTATTTGTTTTTTCTCCAGAGTTTACTCATATCTTCCAGAGTCTTACCCTTCGTTTCGGGTACCCAACGCCAAACGAAGAAGGCAGCTGCAACACAGATGATGCCATACAAACTGTATGCGAACATCGGACTGAAGTCGTACAGTGCCGGGAATGTAGAGGATATGATATAGTTGAAAATCCATTGGAAAGCTACTGCAATAGCTACGGCTTTGCCACGGATGGTATTCGGGAAGATTTCTGAAATCAATACCCAGCAAATCGGTCCCCATGACATCATGAAGAATGCTGCGTATACAATTACGGAAAGTACCGGAACGATACCCTTGATACCCATGCTGTCGCACATTGCCACTGCAAATGCACCTACTGCCATACCGATAGAACCGATAATCAGCAACGGCTTGCGTCCGAAACGGTCTACAGTAAAGATAGCTACAAGCGTAAATACAATGTTTACAATACCCATGATAACAGTTTGCATCATACCACCACCTTCAGCACCTGCGTTTTCAAAAATGCGCGGAGCATAGTAGAGTACGGCATTGATACCGATGGCTTGCTGGAATACGGAAAGCAAAATACCGATAACGATAACTGCCACACCATAAGAGAACAGTTTCTCTGTCTTTTCCTTGGAAGTAGCCTTGATTTCTGCCAGAATTTCTTTTGCTTTGTTTGCACCATTCACCTTCTCCAGGATAGAGTATGCCTTTTCGTCCTGATGTACCAGCACCAGATAACGCGGGGTCTTCGGTACGAAGAAAAGAAGGAAACCAAATAATGCAGCCGGGAATGCTTCCGAGCCGAACATATAACGCCAGCCGGTTTGCACGCTCCACATATCCGAAGCGGCGTTCACTGACAATATGCCTTCAGCGCTTTTATCGATAATAGGATTTGTGTGGTCGCCCATAATCAGGAAGTTGACGAAGTAAACCACCAACATACCGAAGATAATGGCAAACTGGTTACAAGATACCAGCGTTCCACGAATATTAGAGGGTGCAATTTCTGCGATGTACATCGGACATACGGCAGAGGCAAGACCTACACCGATACCGCCCAATACGCGATACAAATTGAATGCGATGAGCAATTCCATGTTTGGCTCACCGTAGTTGAAGAATAAAAATTCGGGATAGTAAGAACCCAATGCAGACAGGAAGAACAGCACGGATGCCAGTCTCAGAGAGTTGCGTCGTCCCAAGCGGGAAGCGAAGAAACCGGAAAGAGCACCACCGATCACACAGCCGATAAGTGCACTGGAAGAAGTGATACCGTGCATCACCTTGTCATATTGGAAATCCGTAGCCATCAGGAAGAAAGCTTCCAAGCCCTTCTCCGCACCCGAGATTACCGCCGTATCGTAACCGAACAGCAGGCCTCCCAGAATGGCAACGGTTGTAATAGAATACAGGTAGAGTTTACTACCATTGTTAGCATCATTCATGATAAAAAAGATTAGGTTGATAAATGAGTAAAAAGTGATAAAGAGATAAGGTGGTAGAGTGCCCTCACCCTACCACCTTATTATATTAGCAATACATATTCACGATTGCTTCATACAATTCCTGCTTACCGCTGGTTTGTTTCGGTTCGCCGTTAGCTTTCGCATAAGCTACAACATCTTCCAAAGACAATTTGCCTTCTTCGAATTCCTTACCCTTGCCACCGTCGAATGATGCGTAACGGTCAGCCAACATCTTCTTGTAAGGAGATTCTTCCAGTAATTTAGCTGCACTTTCCAGAGCACGTGCCATAGCATCCATACCTGCAATGTGAGCGATGAAGATATCTTCCAGATCGGTAGAGTTACGACGAGTCTTGGCGTCGAAGTTAGTACCGCCATTGCCCAAACCACCGTTGCGGATGATCTGCATCATAGCCTGAGTCAATTCGTAGTTATCGATAGGGAATTGGTCAGTATCCCAACCGTTCTGATAGTCACCACGGTTAGCATCGATAGAACCCAACATGCCGTTGTCAACAGCTACAGCCAATTCGTGTTCGAAAGTATGGCCGGCTAAAGTTGCGTGGTTAACCTCAATGTTTACTTTGAAATCCTTATCCAGACCGTGAGCTTTCAGGAAGCCGATCACTGTTTCAGTATCTACGTCATACTGATGTTTTGTCGGTTCCATCGGTTTCGGTTCAATCAGGAAAGTACCTTTGAAGCCACGAGCACGTGCATAGTCACGAGCGATAGTCAACATCTTTGCAAGGTGTTCTTTTTCACGTTTCTGGTCAGTGTTCAGCAAAGACATGTAACCTTCGCGACCGCCCCAGAACACATAGTTTGAACCACCCAGTTCGATAGTAGCGTCAATAGCGTTCTTGATCTGAACAGCAGCGCGTGCTACAACGTCGAAATCAGGATTGGTAGCGGCACCGTTCATATAACGTGCATGACCAAATACGTTAGCAGTACCCCACAACAACTTGATACCAGTTTCAGCCTGTTTTTCTTTTGCATAAGCTACGATAGCTTTCAGGTTAGCTTCGTATTCTTCGATGCTTGCACCTTCAGAAATCAGGTCTACATCGTGGAAGCAATAGTATTCGATACCCATCTTCTGCATGAATTCGAAACCTGCATCCAATTTATTTTTAGCTGCTTGCAAAGCGTCAGAGTCACCATTCCAAGGGAATTGTTTCGTTCCGCCACCGAATTGGTCACCACCTTCTGCGCAGAGAGTGTGCCACCAAGCCATAGCAAACTTCAACCAATCTTTCATCTTCTTACCCATGATTACCTTCTCAGCATCGTAGTAACGATATGCCATCGGGTTCATACTCTCTTTACCTTCGAATTTAATCTTTCCTATTCCGGGAAAATACTCTTTTGTTGCCATAATTTTAATTGAATTTTAAAGGGTTAATTATGTTTTGATTGTTAACTGTACTATTCTAATTCCCCTCGTTTTCAGAGGAGAGTTAAGTTAGCATTATTTTGCCATTGATTTTTCCAAACGATGTTTCCAGCGTGCATAAGCATCTGCATATTCCTGGCGCTTAGCCTGATTAGGCTCGATAACATCCAGTTTTTCCAGCGTTGCGAATGCTTCGTTATTATCTTTATAGATACCTGCACCGATACCCGCTCCCTTGGCTGCACCTACCGAACCATCCGTATCGTACAGTTCGATTACAGCTCCCGTCACACCTGCCAGCGTATCGCGGAAGATGGAGCTAAGGAACATATTTGCATGGCCTGCATGGATTTTCTGTACAGGGATGCCCATACCTTCCATAATATCTATACCATACTTGAATGAGAATACAATGCCTTCCTGAGCTGCACGCACAATGTGTTGTTTGCCATGCAGATTGAAGTTCAAGCCACGGATAGAGCAGTTGATCTCTTTGTTTTCGAGCATACGTTCCGCACCGTTACCGAAGGGCAGAATACTGATACCTGCACTACCGATAGGAGCTTGTGATGCCAGTACATTCATTTCATTGTAAGAGATGCCTTCGGGAGCAATCGTACGTTTCACCCAAGAATTAAGAATACCCGTACCATTGATGCAAAGCAATACCCCCAGACGGGTTTGTTCGTCCGTGTGGTTTACGTGAGCGAATGTATTTACGCGTGATTTCGGATCATAGTTCACTTCACCGTTCACACCATATACAACGCCCGAAGTGCCTGCTGTAGAGGCGATTTCTCCCGGATTGAATACATTCAGTGAAAGAGCGTTATTCGGTTGGTCACCTGCACGATATGTGATCGGTGTACCTTCCTTTAATCCCAATTCTTTTGCTGCGGCAGCATTCACACGTCCTTGTTCGGAGAATGTGGGTTTGATGTCCGCAATCAGAGAGTTATCGAAACCATAATAATCCATCAGGAAGTCGGCTACACGATTGTTTTTGAAATCCCAGAACATACCTTCCGAAAGTCCGGAAACTGTAGTACAGATTTCACCGCTCAACTTCATGGCGATGTAATCACCCGGCAACATAATCTTATAAATCCGTTCGTAGATGGCCGGTTCGTTTTCCTTTATCCATGCCAGTTTAGAGGCAGTGAAGTTACCCGGAGAGTTCAACAGATGTGAGAGGCATTTCTCTTCTCCCAGTGTTTCGAAAGCTTTCTGTCCGTAAGGCACAGCACGCGAGTCACACCAGATTATGGAAGGACGCAGCACATTCTGGTCTTTGTCCACACATACCAATCCATGCATCTGATAAGAGATACCGATTGCCTTGATTTCACCTGCGTTTGCACCCGATTCATTCATAACAGCCTGTGTGGCAAGTTTTAGATTTTCCCACCAGCTTTCGGGATTTTGTTCCGCCCAACCCGGTTTAACTGCAATGATTGCCGCCTCTGTCTTCGGAAAGAAAGCAGAAGATACACATTTGCCGGTTTCGGCGTTTACCAGGCTCGCTTTTACGGACGAGCTTCCAATGTCATAGCCTAATAAATACATGGTATTAATTATGAGTTTTGATTTATGAATTATTTTATTAATACTTATCTTCTTACCTTATTATATATCTTCTTATCGAATCGATAATAGCGTGCGGCACGGTGGGCAACTCCCTGTTGTTTTTCCTCCAATGGAACAACGTATTCCATCATCGCTATTTTCTTATGGAAGTTCCGCACGTCAATAGGCTTGCTATATATCAATTCATATAAAGTACGTAGTTGTGATGCCGTAAACTTACGGGGAAGCAGATCGAACAAGGCTGACGGATTAATCTCCACGTACTGGCGGATATATACCAATGCTTCTTTAATAATCAGATTATGGTCGAAAGCCAATGCCTTAATATCTTGCAGTGCCACCCAATATGCTTCGAAATCAGCCAGATTCCGACTCAGTGCCCGATCTATCTTCACCAATGACAAGTAAGCAATTGTAACGATACGCTCCACCTTCGATTGCATGGCGCGTTCCAGCCAATGAATGTCTTTCGGGTCCTTCGTCCTATTCTTAGAACCGAATGCCTTGAATTGCATCAGATTGACGTTCTTCAAACCCGTTAGTTCGTTCAACACACGCTGGGCAGCTTCGTCCAAATCCTCATCCATATAGATCAGACTTCCGGGAAGCTTCATATCGTGAAAAATTTCACCTTGCTCCTCACCTACACGTTTTATCAACAGAACTTTTAATTGTTCTCCGTCAAAGCCAATCACTACACAGTCTACTGATATATGATTGTTCGCTAATGGGGTTTTATGTTCCATGTTTTGCATAATATCCATGTTTAAGCGCTGCAAATATAAACAGGTTTTTTGAATATACAAGCGCATAAAACTTAATTTCTATTATGTTATAAAGCACTATTTTTCAATATGATAGATATCGTACATTTTACAATATCAAAATATGGTCTTATCGTTGAAAGTACAATATGTATTGTTGATAAACGGAAGAATCAGGTAATTGTAGGAAGTACAATAAGAGTGAAGTGCTTTATTTTTAAGGATTTTAGTATACCGGAAGATTAAAAAGACAAGTACCTCTTATTGTATTTTAGTTGAAGTGCTATAAAAAGATTTTTTTTCTCATCTATCCCTCTGCTTCCCAATAAACTCCCTTCTCCGAACGGAGGGAGTTAAAATAGCTTATTGCACAAAAATCCTTCGTTTGTGCGGTCAATATCAGAAAAAGCTATACCTTTGCACCACTTTTTTAATTAACTACTAAAACAAGAACAGTATGAAAGCATTTGTATTTCCGGGTCAAGGTGCCCAATTCGTAGGAATGGGAAAAGACTTGTATGAAAACTCCGCTTTAGCAAAAGAATTGTTTGAAAAAGCCAATGATATCCTGGGATATCGCATTACGGATATTATGTTCAACGGTACGGACGAAGACCTGCGTCAAACGAAGGTAACTCAGCCTGCTGTGTTCCTCCACTCCGTTATCTCCGCACTTTGTATGGGTGATGATTTTAAACCTGAGATGACTGCCGGTCACTCATTGGGAGAATTCTCTGCTCTGGTTGCTGCCGGTGCATTGAGCTTCGAAGATGGATTGAAACTGGTTTATGCCCGTGCCATGGCTATGCAGAAAGCTTGCGAAGCACAGCCCTCTACAATGGCGGCTATCATTGCCCTCTCCGATGAAAAAGTAGAAGAAATCTGCGAGCAAGTAACCGCTGAAGGCGAAGTTTGCGTTGCAGCCAACTATAACTGCCCGGGACAGATCGTAATTTCCGGTTCTATCGAAGGCATCAATAAGGCATGCGAACTGATGAAAGCTGCCGGAGCAAAACGTGCTTTGCCATTGAAGGTAGGCGGCGCTTTCCACTCTCCGCTGATGAATCCTGCAAAAGTTGAATTGGAAGCGGCTATCAACGCTACTGAAATCCACGCTCCCAAATGCCCAGTTTATCAGAATGTAGATGCATTGCCTCACACTGATCCGGAAGAGATCAAGAAGAATCTCGTAGCTCAGCTGACAGCTTCTGTACGCTGGACACAGACTGTTAAGAATATGGTTGCTGATGGTGCTACCGACTTCACAGAATGTGGCCCAGGTGCTGTACTGCAAGGTCTGATCAAGAAGATTGCACCGGAGGTATCTGCTCACGGCATTGCATAATCCTTAAATACAATATATTTGTAAGGGCTGTCTTTTTAACCAAAGACAGCCCTTTATTTTGTAATCGTACTATCCGCATTCAGAATAGGAAGATAAACAGCATCTCAACAAAACTTTTTCATGTAAGTATGAAAGTTCTACATTCAACTTGCATTATCTTTGCAAAAACATGCATGATATGGAGAAAATCGATGAATACAGAAACACCCTTGCAATGCCTCTTTGCAAACTATCAATAGATAAACTGGTGCAGGAAATATGCCTGCATCCGGAATACCTTAAAGATATATACCAGTTGATTTCCGATGATAAAATTGTCGTTTCATGGCGGGCTATATGGGCATGTGAGAAAGTGAGTGAGAAACATCCCGGTTGGTTTGTTCCATTGCTGGATGATATTATTCAGCGATTATTAGTCTGCAAACATGATGGTTCCAAACGGTTGTTGCTGTCTATATTATATAATGTACCTACATCTGATCCTGTCTCTGTCGATTTGCTAAATTATTGCCTAGATCATATGTTGGCGCCACAAGAAAGTATTGGTGTACAGGCGTTGTCTATCAGAATGGCTTACCAGCTTTGCAAGTCTGAGCCGGAACTTTTGAAAGAGCTACAACTCATATTAGAGAATGCAGATACCGAATATTATTCCACGGGCGTTAAAACTACCATACGGAATATCCTGAAAAAGATAAATAAATAAGTTCCCGTTTCTACATCCTTTTTTCACTCCTGATTTGATGAGCAACACATTTACTGGGTATGCACAATTTTTCTGTAATCCCCATCACTTTTCTTCTTAAACCCATTACTTAGCAATACCTTTATTGAAGCTGCGTTTTCTTCCGAAGGGTCTGCTGCTATTTCACGTCCTCCCAATTCAATGATCTTTTCTTCCAACTTCCAGATAATCATTTTACCGATGCCTCTATTCAGATACTCTTCTTCACCAATCAAATATCCGATCTCGTAAGTATGGTTCTTTTCGGGGATGTCTCCATACAAACTCTCAAAGTCGTGCCCTTCTTCCTCCAAGTCTTTCAAGAAAAAACAATCGGCAAAAAGACAATACCCAATCTTCTTATCTTTGTAGTAAACAATAAAATGTCTTATGAAGCCATACTTACCATTTCTGTTGTTTACCTCATCCAACCAGGCCTCTCTTTGTTCTTCCCCATCCGGACACAGCCACTTATAGATATAATCTTTATTCAACCACCTGTCAAACAACGGTATATCTTCGTCAAGCAAAGGCATTAATGCAATTTCATCCTTATCGATCATAAGCTTATTGAAGTCATTTTCATGTTTATTCAACCCGATTCCCTTTCACATCTATAAAGAAAGTTTCGCCGTTCAACCTCACCTTTGCTTTACCATCTTTATTAAAATAGCGGGCGTCATCATATATAAAAGAAATAACCTCTTTCCCTGTCTGATCTATAAAGCCGCATTTACCCTCCATACATACTGCTGCCAGCCCGGTTTTGGTAAAAGACCATGCAGGATTATATATACATGGAATCACTTCCTTCCCCGTTTTATCCACATAACCCCACCAACCATTCTGCCTTACTAATGCCAATCCTACAGAAAAGGCATGGGCATAGTCATAGATAAACGGCACGACTTCTTCGCCTGTTGCTGCATCTATAAAGCCCCATTTACCATCGTATTCCGTTGGTACTAATTTTTGCACTTTCATTTTTTGAGTATCCATAATTGCTGTAATCCGTTAAACTTTGAATTGATAAACAAGAAATAGTTCAGAGGAATGAACTTACCCATATTGCGGAACATTCAGAATCAGCATACAGAGCATGCTCAGTGACAAAGATAAAGATAAAAAGCGAGAATAAAACACCGGTTAAGAAGAAAGCTTGTGAAACGAAGCGCAATCAGAAAGAAAAAACAGATTTCAAAGGAATAATTCTCCGCTTTATACTATTTTTGCAGAAAGCGCTTAAAAAGTATTCTATGGATTATAAAATAAATGCCCCGACCGATGGAGATGAGATGATATTCAGACATGCGGATATATTTTTCAGTTGTTTCTTCAATGACGAAAATCATTGTGTACATCAATCCCGCGAGCACGCCATGAACTATGTTTATTCAGGCGAAATGCTCATTGATGACGGGAACAAAATCACCCATGTACAGAAAGGCGAGTGTGTGTTTATCCGGCGCGACCACCGGGTTACGCTGACTAAGAAACCACTCGATGGCGAGCAGTATTGCGGTATTTTCCTGATGTTTACACGGCGTTTCCTGCGCGAGATGTTTCAGCGACTTCCTTCGGATAAAGCGCTGGACAATGTGTCCAAAGTCCGTTCAAGCGTGATTAAATTGCCTATCAGTATGGAAATTGACAGCCTGTTCACTTCGATGACTCCTTACTTCAACCAGAAGCTCCGGGCACAGGACGATTTCATGAATCTGAAATTGCAGGAGGGACTGCTGGCGTTGCTACATATCGACGAACGCTTTTATCCTACACTCTTTGATTTCAACGAACCTTGGAAAATTGACATCCTGGAATTCATGGAACAAAATTACATGTACGATTTCAGTATGGAAGATTTAGCCACGTTTACAGGACGCAGTCTGGCTACATTCAAACGGGATTTCAAGAAGATTAGCACCCTTACTCCGCAAAAATGGCTGATTCACAAACGCCTCGAAGCGGCCTACGAGAAAATGAAAACCGGCACACGGAAAGTACAGGACGTTTATTTGGAAGTAGGATTCAAGAATCCATCCCACTTTGCTACGGCTTTTAAAAAGCAATTCGGCGTCTCTCCCACCGCTATCTCCCAATAAATTTCCGTGAGTTGCGATTGATATAGCAAATTGAGCTTCTGAGAAAGATTCTTTGAGCCTCGCAGCAAATCCGCTGCGGGGCTTTTGCGTTAACTTTGCATTGTTGAATCAAAAGACAAAAAACAATGAAAAAAGTAATAATGCTAATCATGCCTCTGATGCTGACAGTTGTTAGTGTTCAGGCACAAAATCAAAAAGAAATGAAAGGTAGTAATATTAAAACACAGGAGTTAGTTCTCACGCAGGAATGGGACAAGACTTTCCCACAGTCCAACAAGGTGAATCACCGTAAAGTGACGTTTGTCAACCGCTATGGAATTACATTGGCGGCAGATCTCTATGAGCCGAAAGATGCGAAAGGCGCATTGGCAGCCATTGCAGTAAGTGGCCCTTTCGGTGCCGTAAAGGAGCAGTCCAGCGGATTATATGCGCAAACAATGGCCGAACAAGGTTTCCTTACTATCGCCTTCGATCCCTCATTTACCGGCGAGAGTGGTGGCGAACCTCGCAGGGTTGCTTCACCGGATATCAACACGGAAGATTTTCAGGCTGCCGTCGATTTTCTCTCCACTCAGCCGAATGTTGACCCGGAACGTATCGGTATTATCGGCATTTGCGGATGGGGCGGTCTGGCACTTAATGCAGCTGCTATCGACACACGCATCAAGGCTACTGTTGCCTCTACAATGTACAACATGAACCGCGTAAATGCAAATGGCTATTTTGATGCCGACAACAATGAAAACGCCCGTTACGAGAAACGCAAGCAACTCAATGCACAGCGTACCAAAGAGTACGCCCAAGGTTATTATGAACAAGGCGGTGGCGTGGTCGATCCGTTGCCAGCCGATGCACCTCAGTTTGTGAAGGATTATTACGATTATTATAAGACACAGCGCGGATATCACAAGCGTTCGGGCAATTCCAATGATGGATGGACAGTCACCGGCCCAATGTCATTCCTGAATCAGCCCATTCTTGCTTATAGTAAAGAAATCCGCTCTGCCGTACTGATTATGCATGGTGAAAAAGCACATTCCCGCTATTTCAGTGAAGACGCCTACCGCGATATGACCTCTTACACCAACTATCGTGACAATAAGGAACTTCTTATCATTCCAGGTGCCTCACACACCGACCTTTACGACGGTGGAGGAAAAAATGCCATTCCATTCGATAAATTGGCGGCATTCTTCAACGAGAATCTGAAATAAGAAAATCCGGGAAACGTGGAAGATGATTTCTACCGTAAAATAGCTTATTGAAATTTGGCACACCGTTGTGAATCAAGTATATTTGTACATTCATTATAAGTACTATAATTATGCAAGATTTTGTAAACGGACGCTGTGGTTGGTGCGGAACTGACGAACTGTATGTGAAATACCATGATCAAGAGTGGGGAAATTTAGTGACCGACGACAAGACGCTGTTCGAGTTTCTTGTGCTGGAGAGTGCCCAGGCCGGATTAAGTTGGATAACGATCCTCAAAAAACGTGAGGGATATCGCAAAGCCTTTTGTGGTTTCGATGCCGGACAGGTAGCGCAAATGACCGATGAAGATGTAGAACGGCTGATGCACTTTGATGGCATTGTAAAGAACCGTCTGAAAATCAAATCGACCATTACAAATGCAAGGTTATTCCTTGCCATACAAAAGGAGTTCGGTAGTTTTTATGAATATACACTGTCGTTCTTTCCCGACAGAAAGCCGATTATCAATACCTTTCAATCCTTGAGTGAGATTCCGGTATCATCTCCCGAATCCGATGCCATGAGCAAGGATATGAAAAAACGAGGATTCAAGTTTTTCGGATCTACCATCTGCTACGCCCACTTGCAGGCTGCGGGATTCGTCAACGATCATCTGGCGGACTGTATCTGTCGAAAAGGATAAATGACAGTATAACTTCATACAAAGTAAAAGGCGGTATTTCCTTGCATGGATTTACCGCCTTTTCGTTTTACTTCTTTATTCCCAAAATACTTCTTGCTTTCTCTTCACTGGAGATAAAATCGAGTGCATTGATTATCTCGTCATAATTCTCCCGGTCGGAGATATTCGGAGCTAAAATTTTCAGGACTTCCAGTTTGTCATCATCAAACCGGTATATCGACATCATCCGCACACACTGCTTGCAACTTAATCCCCTGTTACCGATTCCGGCTTCCAGCAAATCCAGTTGATCGTCTTTGAAAGGTTTGGCCTTCACTTTGTTGTAAAGAGACTGGAAGTCTCTCTCATTCATTCCGTTCCCAATGTTGGCATGTGGCCGGGAAGGTATATTCCCATTGACTTCTACGGACGGATAAACCGCTACGGGAGAAGGGGGAGCATCTGCCCGGAAAGAATCCATACTAATCACACGCCCGTCAATGAAGCTGACTATAATCGTAGTCCATCCGGCATTGTCAGCAACATTCTTTACGAACTCCCACTCCTCCACGTCATGATCAAAACGGCGATAGTCCGGCTTCCCAAGTATAGATGACACTTCTTTCTGACTCATTCCCTTCTGAACGCTCATCATGACACCTTTGTCAATCCCTAAAATCATGGCACAACTACCCATACAGATTGCAAATGTCAGTAGTGCTAATGTCAGTTTTATTGTTTTCATTGTATATATTGTTTTTAGTTTTTATGTTGCTACAAATATAAGTGGAGAAAAACATATAATATTATCTTTTTCCCTATTATTTAGGGAGATTTCCCTATTATGTCAGTATTCACAATGCTCCGAATTCTCTTCGTATCACGGGAAATAAGAGAATAATTCTGATAATCAACCAATATTAAATAGAACCTTATTCAATTTTTTCAAATTAATTTCATATCTTTACCAAAATATCTACTACTATGACACAGATAATCAGATTTCTTTTCTACATTTCGATGTCCTTTTTATTTTGTACAGTCGGACACGCACAGCAACAAGATTCAGTAACTATTAGTGGACGAGTGACAAATTTCAATGGGCAACCGATAGATAGTTGTTCTGTATGTTGGTACACTCCTCGATTCAATCCTGTATCAGAAGGTATCACTAATAAAGATGGCTACTACACTGTCAGGGTACCTAAAGGTAAATATCAAAGTGTATATGCTATCTACTATCCTACTTATGCACACACAGCCCTCAAACTTGGACTCCCCGAAGCGGAACACCGTTTAGAGTTTTGGGCATGGGATTTTATTGCCGATCGCGACACTACGTTAAACATACGATATCATCGTATGGAAGCTTATGGAATACGTGCTTTCCGCATTCCCGGCGCTATGCCTGCTTATCAGATATATGTCCGCCCCATGAGTCTGACACGCTTTTACGAATGGATGAAGACCTCCGAACCGGCTTCTATTGTGCGCAATGAAGATCTTAGCAATAAGAAACAGCAAGCCCAAAGTAAAGAAGCCAAAGTGGATCAATGGGCTCCACCAATCGATCAACTGAAAGTTGTTGTCTGGATAGATGGCGAAGAAGTTCCCATTCTGATGAAGCAGGAAATAAAAGAATACTACGATGCCGACGAATATGGAAGCGCCTACCTGCTGACGGTAGATCTCCCTAAGCATTTGCAGAATGACCTCCCTTATCGTGTATTCAAATTAGAACTGACCGACTTGGAGAATGGTGATCGTGGCGAGGGTCTTTATTATATGGAAAAAGAAAACTATATAAAATAGGTATTAAATATCACTTTCCTTTTTTTCGTTAGCATCAGCTTTGCCACCTTGTTTGTATTCACAGGGGGAGACGCCTTTATGACGCTTAAAAGTCCGGTTGAAATATGGCACATTATTAAAACCAACATTATAGCAGATTTCTGAAACCGTCATCCTCTTCTGCCTCAAAAGCTGGCAGGCTAAACCTATACGATACTCGTTCAGATAAGTGACAAAAGTTTTTCCGGTAGCTTTCTTGAAAAATATACAGAAAGAAGCCCGGTTCATGCCTACATACCGTGCCACATCATCGAGCGTAATGTCCCGCTTTGCATTGCAGATAACGTATGTCTGGATCTGATTCATACGCTTCGTTTCTTTGTCAATCCTCTGATATTTACCTACCACGTGCTCACTGCCGCTATCTGCCATTATCAGGATAAGCTTTATCATGGATGCAACCCTTTCAGCTTCACTTTGATTACACATCTCTTCCAGAAGGACAATGATTGCCTCCGACTTTCCCTTATCGAATTTCACCGCATCATACTTCTTCTTCAACTTATCTATATGTCCGCACAGTTCCGGAAAAGTACCGGAACACCTATCGAGGAAATCATTGTCAAACGTCACGGTAATGTTCGCAATCCTGCCCTGCGCATCCGTATCATCGCCCTCAAAGTACCAGCAATGTGGAATTTCCGGCGGTATCATAACTACCTCTCCGCCAAGAAAAGGTTCCGTCATGTCGCCTATCAACCTCATGCCGGAACCTACGATCACATACGAAAGCTCCCAGGTAGATTGCTGATGCAAACCTATTTGTTCATCGGGTGCAAGATGAACATTCTCGAAAGTAAAAGAACGTCTTTCAGATTGGGGCATTATACTATAATTTAATATTCTCTATTATTTTCTTCCTTACATAGGGAAATATGCAAATATAAGACAATTCTAATAAACGATAAGATAAATGCGTAAACTAATTGAGGGATAACTTTGCACGCGATATAAAACTGATAATATCAGATATCTGGATAACTTAGGTCCTGCCAGGTTTGCGAAAATATGGCAGGTTATTTTTTAGTGTAAAAATGAATTTAATATCAAAATAATGAATACAACAACTTATTTGGCATCGAAGCCGCGCTATGAAATACTGGACGGGCTCCGCGGCGTTGCCGCGATGATTGTGGTAGCTTACCACTTGTTTGAAACTTATTCTGCGGGCCCTGTCCATCAGATTTTGAATCATGGTTATCTGGCTGTGGATTTCTTTTTTGTTCTTTCCGGTTTTGTAATAGGATATGCCTATGATGACCGCTGGGACAGAATGTCCATAAAAGATTTCTTTAAGCGACGCTTGGTACGTCTGCATCCTATGGTGATTATGGGCACGTTAATAGGAGCTGTCTTTTTCTATCTAGGCGACTGTTCCGCTTTTCCTCTGATTATGGAAACACCTTGGTGGAAAGTCCTCCTGATGGTTCTGCTCGGTTGCCTGATGATTCCCACACCAGTTTCATGGGACATACGGGGCTGGTGGGAAGTAAACTCCCTGAACGGCCCTACCTGGTCGCTAATGTGGGAGTATATAGCAAACATTCTTTATGCTTTGTTTATCCGCCATTTCTCTAAAATCGCCTTGGGAATCTTTGTTGCCCTGGCAGCGTTGCTGACTATCGACATAGCATTCAATATAGATACTTTTGGTCTGTTGGCCACAAGAGAAGCGGCTGCATATACCTTTATCGGCGGATGGAGTCTTACTCCCGATCAACTCTACATCGGTATATCCCGACTGCTTTATCCTTTCTTCGTGGGGCTACTGCTCTCGCGCGTCAACAAACTGATAAAGATAAAAAGAGGATTTTACTGGTGCTCATTGCTGATAGCTGCCATTTTAGTTATGCCCCGCATCGGCGGTACGGAAGCCATGTGGATGAACGGTGCTTACGAAGCTTTTTGTGTACTTATTATGTTCCCTTTAATAGTAGCGATGGGAGCAGGCAGCAATGTGACGGGAAAACGTTCCGTAGCCATCTGCCAATTTCTCGGAGAGATCTCCTACCCTCTTTATATCACACATTTTCCGCTGATTTATATGCAGATAGCCTGGGCACGGAATCATCCGGACGCACCTTTAGGCATGCATGTTTTGCTTGCAGTTTCCATCTTCATTTTATCCATTGCTATCGCGTATGCTTGCCTTAAACTGTATGACGAACCGGTACGTGAATGGCTGAAAAGGCGTTTTTTGATGAAAAGAAGGTAAAATACCTCTATGCTAAGTAGCATTTTCTTGTAATTTGCAAAATCAGCAATCGGGATTTATAAGTAATGCGGATAGGAAACACCTATCCGCATTATCCAATATCAACTTCCAATAGCTGAAGAATATCTTATGTTGTAACTTCATGTACTTTTTTATGTGGCTATCTTCCTCCCACAGCATGGTATAAATCAATTACTCCTTGTATTTCCTCAAATTTATCTTGAGCCTGCGTTAATTCCGCTTCCAGTAGTCTCTGACGTGCAGTCAATACTTCAAGATAATTAGTGGAAGTATGTTGCATCAGTAATTCGGTTTTGCGCACGGCTTCTTGCAAGGTCATGATTTGTTGATTGACATAATCTATCCGAATGCGGGCAGATTGCCAACGTGTCAAAGCATTGTTTACTTCTTTTCCAGCATCTAACAGGGATTGCTGGAATAGAAGAAGAGCTTCTTCCTGGCGAGCTTTTGCCTGACGCAGGTTAGCTATATTCGTTCCCTTATTGAACAGAGGTTGCATAAGCGAGCCTACCGCACTGAACAACCAACTTCCGGGATTGACTACAACACCGCCGACATTGTTCGTCCATCCGGTAGAGCCGGAAAGAGTAAGGCTCGGATAAAAAGCGGAACGGGCGGCATTGGTAGCATAATATGCTTGTGCCAGATTCCATTCCGCTTGTCTCACATCAGGACGGTTGGCAAGCAGCTGTATGGGAAGTCCGGCAGAAAGTGTGTCGGGAAACTGTTGCTTTTGCAGTGCTCCCCGCATGATGTCATGTGATGTATCGGCCAGTAATGCTGAAAGTACGTTCTCTGTTTCACGTATACTTTTCCGTATGGACACCACAGACGCTTCCAATGCCAAACGGTTCGCTTTGGCCTGAAGTACCGCTGCATCGTTGGATTTTCCAGCCCGTTTCAACGCCTCGATAGAGTGTTCTGTCTCTTTCCAAGTAATCAACGTCTGTTCACTGATGATGAGTTGGCGGTCGAGCATCAGCAACATATAATAACTATTGGCGATTGTGGCTATAAGCTGTGTCTCTACCGCCTGCCTGTAAGCCCGACTTCCTTCGAGAGCGGCAAGCGCCTCTCGTTTGGCATTGGTTACTTTTCCAAACAAATCTATTTCCCAGCTTGCGGAAGCGGCAAGATTATATGTCTTTATCGCTTTCGCTCCCTCTGTACCACTGATACTGCCATCCGGAGTCAGTACTACCGATGGCAGATAAGAAAGTCGTGCATTCATTAACACCGCTTCTGCAGCTTTCACCCGTATATGGGCTACACGCAAATTCGTATTTCGTTCCAACCCTTTCTCAATCAAGGCTTGCAAATTTTTGTCCGAGAATAAATTCCGCCAGCCGAGAGTAGCTATTGAAGCAGTGTCTCTTGTTTCCTCCAAGTCTCGGTATAATCCTTCGGTCTGAACTTCAGGACGGGAATAAGGTTTATATATGGAGCATCCCGTCATCAGACAAACTGCCCATAACAATATGAATGTATAATATGCAAATTTCATCTTCATTCTTTTATCTTAAGGTTCTCCAATTCCGTTTGTATCGCCCAATCCGCATCTTTACATGAAGTCTGTGCAGGTCTGATTTTTTCTTGTAAATACTGAAAGACAATGAAAAGGACGGGAACAAATAGCAGCAGTGCCAATGTTCCTATCAACATACCTCCCACTACACCGGAAGCCAGAGAACGGCAACCGTTTGCACCCACACCATGTGCCATCATCAGAGGCAGCAATCCAAATATCATAGCCATGACCGTCATCAAAATCGGACGTAAACGGTCTTTTGCCGCCACATAAGCAGCTTGTATGAGCGACATGCCCGCTTTTCGGCGTTGTACTGCATATTCAGTTTGCAAAATGGCAGTTTTGGCAAGCAATCCTATCAGCATGATGAGTCCCGTCTGCATATAGATATTATTTTCCAGACCTAAAATCTGAGCAAACAGGAAGCTTCCTAAGAATCCGCACGGAACGGACAGAATGATCGAGAAAGGAATGAGCAAACTCTCGTAAAGCGCACACAATATCAAATATATCAACACCATACAGATGGCAAAGATAATAGCCACATTATTAGTCGTCTGACTTTCCTCGCGGGAAATACCTCCAAACTCGTACGCATAATTAGCCGGAAGCAGCTTCTCTGCTGTTTCCTGTACCGCTTTCAATGCGTCCCCCGAACTGTATCCGGATGCGGGTGTTCCATTGACAGAAATGGAATTATAAAGGTTGAATCGTGACATGTCCTGTGGCCCATAGGTTTTAGTAAGCTGTACGAATTGTGCGAGAGGCGCCATTCCCTCACCCGTTCGAACGTAAATATGGTTCAAGGATTCAGGAGTAACCCGGTATGTCGGATCTGCTTGTATCTGCACACGGTACAATTTGGAGAAACGATTAAAGTTCGACACATAACCTCCTCCGTAATAACCGGAAAGAGTTTCCAGAATCTCAATAGTGGAAATACCTGCTTGTTCGCATTTGGCAGCATCTATATCAACCCAATATTGCGGGTAGTTCGTTTCAAAAGAAGAATATGCCATCTCTATCTCCGGACGTTCATTGAGAGTTGCTACGAAGTTGTCCGCCACTTCCTTGAACTTGTTCAGATCGCCTGAAACCTTGTCTTGCAGATAAAGTTCGAAACCGCTTCCCATCCCGTAGCCCGGTATCATTGGAGGAGTCACGGCAAAAAGTTGCATATCCGGTACACCGGGAGCGAAAGCATAGATACTGTCTATGATTTCCCTTGCCGATTGTCCTTTTCCCTTTCTCTCGTCCCAGTGTTTAAGAGAAAGAAATGACATTCCCATAGATGAACCTGCGCCACTGAAGGAATATCCCACGATGTTGGCGTTATAGTCAATGCCGGATATCCGGTTTATGTTCCGGTTTACTTCTTGCATGATACGCCGGTTTTCAGCCATCGAAGTTCCGGGCTTGGCATTCATACTAATCATTACCGAACCTGTGTCCTCATCGGGAACAAGTCCGGTTTTGGTGGTACGCACCAAAAAGACAAGCAATATCATCGACACCGCCAGCGTTCCCCACATCAGCCATTTACGCTTGACAAGGAACAGAACAGAGCGCATATATCGAGAAGTTATCGCATCGAAAGCCGCATTGAACGCTGTACGGAAACGAGCGGCAAAATTGTTCTTCGTATTCCCTTGCTCATCCTTGTAAGGATGAAGCAGCAAAGCGCACAAGGCAGGTGAAAGGGTAAATGCATTGATCGCTGAAATCCCCACAGCTACGGCCATCGTGATGCCGAATTGCTTGTAGAATTCTCCGGATGTACCTCCCATCATGGAAACGGGAATAAACACGGCCATGAATATCAGCGTAGAGGTCAGGATAGCCGATGCGACACTCCGCATAGCATCGTTGGTGGCCATATAGGAAGAACGATAACCTATATCGAAACGTGCTTGTACCGCTTCGACCACGATAATGGCATCATCCACTACCGTACCGATAGCAAGAACCAGTGCAAAGAGCGTGATTAAATTGACAGAAAATCCAACCACTGCCATAAAAGCAAATGTGCCAACAATGGATACCACAATGCCTATCGTCGGAATAAGGGTGGAACGAATGTCATGCAAAAACACATATACCACCAGCACTACCAGTAAGATAGCTTCCAACAATGTTTTCAATACAACCTTGATGGATGCTTTCAGAAAAATGTTCGTGTCGTTCAGAGTTACGAATTCCAGTCCTTTAGGTAAATCCTTGCCGAGCTCGTCCAGTACGGCATCTATTTCATTGATAGTTTCCGAAGCATTGGAGCCGGCCTTTTGGTAAATCATTGCCATAGCAGCCGGATGGCCATTCATCTCAGTCGAATAGTTGTAGGCTTCATCGCCCAACTCTACATCTGCCACTTCATTGAGTCGGAGAACCTCACCGCTAGGGAGGGAACGAACGACAAGTTCACCGAACTCTTCCGGAGTGGAATATCGGCCTCGGTATTTCATTGTGTACTGATAAGCGTTATCATGATTTTCCCCAAAGGCTCCCGTAGCAGCTTCAATGTTCTGCCGTTCCAGCATAGCGGTGATGTCCGAAGGGATAAGACCGTATTGCGCCATCTTATCGGGTTTCATCCAGATACGCATACTGTAATTGGAACCGAACAGCATCATATTACCCACACCCCCGATACGCTTGATACGCGGTTCCACGTTTATCTTCATGTAATTGTTCAGGAACTGCAAATCATATTTCCCGGTAGGGTCAAAGAGCGAGAATGTTTTCAGTTCGGCATTCTGTTGCTTCATGGTGGTAACACCGACTTTTGTCACTTCGGCAGGAAGCAAACTCAAGGCAGTGGATACACGGTTCTGTACGTTTACCGCCGCCATATCAGCATTACTTCCCTGCTTGAAATAAACATTTATCATGGCATCACCGTTATTAGAGGCCGTGGAGGTGATATAAGTCATATCTTCCACCCCGTTGATGGACTCCTCCAGAGGAACTACAACCGATTTCTGTACCGTTTCGGCGTTGGCTCCCGGATAGTTGGCAAATACTTGAATAGTAGGCGGTGCAATATCAGGATACTGTTCCACAGGCAGATTAGATAAGGCGATGAATCCCATTAGTACGATCACGACAGATATGACGCCAGAAAAAACTGGGCGGTCTATAAAAAATCTTAGGTTCATAGTTTTTTATTATTTGGAGGGTTCATCTTTTCTTATATCTATCTGAATACCGTCCTGCAGAAGTCCCGTTCCTTCGGTTACAATTACGTCACCTACGACAAGACCGGATCTGACAATATAATCTTTGCCATCATTGAGTTTTTCCACAGTCAGTTCACAGGAGTGAACACAACCGTCTTCAGCTACCTTATATGCCAGAATCTTATTCTGCAATTCGGTGGTAGCCGTCTGCGGAATGACAATGACAGAATCTTCACGATGCGGAATAATGACATTACCGATTCCCCCACTTAATAATGTACGGTTGGTATTATCAAAAATACTGCGGACGGATACCGTACCGGTCTTCCGGTTGATAATGCCGCTAATGCTCTCTACGTGTCCTTGTCCATCATACAGACTACCGTCATTCAGTTGTAATCTGACCGGAGGCATTTGGCGGATTACTTCATCATGGGATCCGTATTGTCGGAGTAAGGAATGAACCCGCTTCTCGGTTATTGAAAAATAGACATACACCTCTGAATTGTCGGAAACGGAAGTTAATGGAATAGCCATCGAAGCGCTGACCAATGCGCCCTCCCGGTAAGGTAGTGTGCCGACAACTCCATTCGACGGACTTTTCACCTCCGTATAAGACAGGCTGTTCCGTGCATCCTCTTCCAAAGCCCTTGCCTGTTCCAATGTCGCTTCGGCAATGGCAAGGGCATTCTTCGCAGTGGACAGATCGTATTCTGAAACGACTTTTTCCGCAAAAAGCTGTTGCTTGCTGCGATATTCCAGACGAGCCGTCTCCACCTGCGCTTCAGCTGCATGTACATCAGCCATTGTTTTGCGCCATGCTGCACGGTAAGGCACTTGATCTATGACGAACATTACTTCACCTTTCCGAACCGTTTTCCCTTCATACACACGAAGCTCTGTTATTGTACCCGATATTTGTGGGTAGATGTCAATATCCTGCCGCCCTTGTATGGAAGCTGAATAAGACTCGTTTATTTCCACCGCCTTTGCGGCAACAGTCATCACCCGGCACAATGGCAGTGTTTCTTTCACTTCCCTGTTCTTGCACGAAGACAGGCACATTGTACATGCTAAAAGTATAACTCCAATAATTCTTTTCATTCTTTCTTCTCTTTTTTGGCGCAAAGGAAAGAATTACGGAACTGTACCGCAATAAGCAAATGCGTGAAACGTAGAAAACAGTTTCGGAAACGTAATAAATGGATTACGACATGTGGATAATGAAACATACTCTCTTTTTCATTTCCTGTATTCGATTCACACTCAATTTATATCATTTCGAGAACTATTTATGAAGCTTCATCTCCACTTTGTTTGGAGGAAGAGGTGAAAGTCACTTATTTTGCAAATAAAAACGGATGGCAAAAACCAAGTTCGACAATATAAAAAATCGCGTGCTACTGGTAGTGATTGTATTTCTTCTCAGTTATCTGCTGACAGCATTGATCGACAAAGAATATACTACGTGGTTTTTCGGTGGCGAACTGTCGTTTGTAGATTATATGATCGATTTCGGCGTGTCGTTGCTGATAAGTTTCGTATTCGTGGAACTATCTGTCTTTTATAGCAGTTGGTCGTTTCGTCTTGTTTCATTTACGGATAAGCCGTATCTACGACTGTTTATCTGTGCTTTCCTGCTACTCTTATTTAACAACCTGACCGTTTGGTGCTTTTCTCTGTTGATAAATATATGTTTTGATGAGGGGCTTGCTTTTTTTCATCAGGGGTTGTACATATTCAGTGTAATGGCGACATTCGTGTCTTATATCTATACTGATGCCCAATATATGGAATCATCCATATTAGCCGAAAGACAGAAAAAGGAGTTGGAAATAACCCTTCTGAAAGAAAAGGAACATGCCGCACAGATGCAATTGGAAGTATTGAAATCGCAAATAGACCCTCATTTCATGTTCAACAACTTCAGCATTCTTTCTGAATTGATAGTGGAAGACACTGCATTGACTGAAAAGTTTCTGGACAACTTGTCAAAGGTGTACCGGTACGTCATCCAGAATCTGAAACGAGATACGGTAAGCATCGAAGAAGAAATCGCTTTCCTCCATTCTTATATTTACTTGATAAAAATGCGCTACGAGGACGCTGTCTGCATAAATATAGATGAAACATTGAAGCAAATCGACGGGCAGATACCTCCCGTTTGCCTACAATTATTGGTGGAAAACGCCATTAAGCACAACCGTGCATCGGCTCGACACCCTCTCTCGATACGTGTTTTCCGTGAAGAAAATGATATTGTAGTAGAAAACGACTTACGCCCGATAGCATCCGATTTTGAATCGACGGGGATCGGCAATAAAAATATCGTCGGGCGTTATCTCTTACTTTGCAAGAAAAAACCTTTTATCGAACAACGAGAAAATACCTATATTGTCAAACTGCCTATTATAAATAATACTTAATATGAATGTCTTAATTCTTGAAGATGAGCAGCGAAACTTCAATCACCTGAGACGTCAATTGGAGGAGATAGATACGACTTTTCATGTGGAAGGACCACTGGCCAATATTCAGGAATCGGTGGAATGGCTACGAACCCATCCGACTCCGGATCTTATACTTGCGGACATACGCCTGTCCGATGGACTAAGTTTTGACATATTGCGTCAGACGGCCATACCATCCCCAATCATCTTCACCACTGCCTATGATGAATATGCAATCCAAGCTTTTAAATATAACAGCTTCGACTACCTGCTCAAACCCATTAATTCCGAAGAATTGGCTGAAGCCATCAATAAGGTGCGTCGCCGGACTTTGTCCGACACGCATGGAGAAGATATGCGTCGGTTAGTGGAATATATGTACCGCAATAATTACCGTTATCGCGAGCGTTTCCTGTTGCCTTACCGGGATGGGTACATCTCCGTACAAGTGAAAAACATCAGCCATATCGCCTTGAAAGAACGGACGACGCTTATATTCCTGAACGATGGAGCATCCATGAACATATCTTATTCATTGGATGAACTGGAAAGCCAACTCAATCCCGATATTTTTTTCAGGGCAAACAGGCAATATCTTTTGCACATTGACAGCATACGGAATGTCAGCAACTACTTTAACTCCAGATTAAAAATACATATGAAAAAATATCCTGATACAGAGATTATTGTAAGTAGAGAACGAGCTTCTGCTTTGAAAGAGTGGTTGGATAAATAATCATTAATGGTTGTTTTTAATCTGGTATTTGAAAAGTATAGTTGTTCATATTTCCGTTTTTTATCCTTATCTTTATCACATTAATGTGGTGAATAAGTCATCTTCGTAATGACCTGAATGCTCTAAAAATTAGTAGATCTCAATATATGAAAACAGAATTGGAAAAGTGCTTAGCCGGAGAACCGTTCAACGGCGGTGACAAAGTATTGGCAGATATGACGCTGAATGCTAAAAGATTATTGAAGCGGCTAAATGAAACGGATTATGCCGACACGGAACAGAGAAAGCGAATCTTTCATGATTTGTTCGGCAAGATGGGAGAACATGTTCACATCGATATTGATTTCCATTGCGAATACGGGAAGCACATTTTCATCGGTGATCAGGTTATCATCAATATGAACTGTACGTTTGTAGACAACAATATCATTGAGATAGGCGACAATGTGTTGATAGCATCCAATGTACAGATATACACAGCCACCCACTCTACCAAATTGCAAGAAAGAGTTGTGGCGGATTGGGAAGCAGGAGAAGGTATTTGCAAAACCTATGCACTCCCCGTGAGAATAAATGATGGAGCGTGGATTGGCGGTGGTGCGATAATCCTACCGGGAGTGACAATTGGGAAAAACAGTGTCATAGGTGCCGGCAGTATAGTAACCCACTCTATTCCTGATAATTGCGTAGCTGTGGGAAATCCTTGTAGGGTGATTAAACAAATTGATAATGAAGTAGTTTAACAGAACTATCACAATGTATCATTGATCTGTATTCCTCAAAGTATTTAAGCTATACTTTGAGGAATATTTTTTTGTGAAGACCTGATTTTAGAATCATTTCAACGCCTTACCATCCGAAAAAGCCTTACCCACCTTTTCGCCCACCTTCAGATAGTCGTTGTTAAACGGATCGAAGATGATGGGAGCTACTTTGGAAGCATCTACTTTTCCATTTTCATCAAGTACACGCTCGTCTACACTTACATTTACGATCTCTCCACGCAAGATGCAGGTTTCGGGATTGTAATCTTTCAGTTTGCACTCCACCGCTACGGACAGTTCGTCAATCAGCGGGGCGTCCACGAACTCCGAGCGGGTGGCATGGAAACCTGCACGGGCGAATTTGTCCGTTACCTTATTGCCGGAAACGATACCTACGTAATCGCAGGCAACAACCTGCCCCACTTCTGCCATACTTACTGTAAATGCTTTGCGTTTCAGGATATTCGCAGTGGTCTTGTGTCCTTCGCTGATGCAAATACTGATCTCTTTCATTTCACTGATACCGCCCCAAGCCGCATTCATAGCGTTTGGGAGTCCATTTTCATCATAAGCAGCGATGATAAACACCGGCTGCGGATAGGAAAAGGGTTTTGCTCCGTAATTCTTTCTCATACTAATTTATTTTTTAGTCCATTGTTTAATGTCTTCTTTGGTTGCACCGTTCAGCAGTTTGCCTTTCTGCCACTTCAGATTGGAATAAGTTTTCTGTAACTCTTTTTCGGAATTGGAGATACTGCTTCCGCCCGACGTGGCAAACAGAATAACCGTCTTACCAGAAAAATCACCACTTTCTATAAAAGTATTAATGATTCTCGGAGCTAAATTCCACCAGATGGGAAAACCGATATAAACAGTATCATAGTCCGCCAGGTTCGCCGCTTTGGAGCTTAAGGCAGGACGTGATTTGGCATCCGCCATCTCCACACTGCTGCGTGAGGACTTGTCGTGCCAATCCAGATCGGCAGAGGTGTACTTCTTCGCAGGCTGTATTTCGTAGAGAGTGCCACCTGTGACTTCAGCAACTACCTTGGCTGCTTTTTCTGTTGTTCCCGTTGCCGAGAAATAGGCAACCAATGTCTTAGAACTTTGTTTCTGTGCGATTGCCGTCAAACATAACGCCATAATCGCTACCATAAAGAATGTAAGTCTTTTCATACGATATATATTTAGTTCAAACATAGATTACTTTTCCGTAGCAAACGCTTCGATTCGGGAAGCATATTGCAATGATACAAAATTACGGAGTATTATCCAGTATGCAGGTATATAAATTACGGAATATATAACCAATATTACGGATGTATCTCCTTTTGACATACTTTATACCCCCTATTGTTGGATTGTAACTATTTTGTAGTTACATTTGCTGAAACTTATAAATGAATGGGAACAAAAGAAAAACTTATCGAACGTTTCAAGTCGTTACCAGCAAATTTTACATTTGAAGAAATGGAACGCTTGTTGTCGATATTTGGTTATGAAAAATCGAATAAAGGTAAAACTTCCGGTTCGAGAGTTATCTTTAAGAATGGAGATAAACGCCCTATAATGATTCACAAACCTCATCCCGGCAACCTAATCAAAGGGTATGCAATGAAACAAGTATTAAATGATTTGATGGATGCAGGTTTTATAAAATGAAGAAAGGAGTATTATTATGAATACATTAAGGTACAAAGGTTTCATTGGATCTGTCAACTTCAGTGAAGAAGACAGCGTTTTTTTCGGTAAAATAGAAGGAATAAATGGAATGGTTAATTTCGAAGGACAGAGTGTTCAAGAACTGACAGAAGCATTTCATGAAGCAGTCGATGATTATCTGGCTTATTGTGAAGAAGAAGGAGTACAACCGCACAAAAGCTATTCAGGATCATTAAATGTTCGTCTGACTCCTGAGATACATAGCCATATCGCAATGCTGGCACAGCGTGCAGGTATCTCTATCAATGCTTTCATCAAACAAGCACTGGAGAAGCAAATTACAGCTATGTTATAGAATAGAAATTCACTCTGTTATAATCATACTATAAAAATCTACAGAGTGTAAAGCATATATCTGGTATTGCAGAGATTATCCGATAAAAAGAATAGTCTCTGCATTTTTTTTATGTTAAAAGCACAAATGACTGTCACAATCCTCTTCGGCCCATGTCTAAATATATAAAACAGAAATCATGGAAATAGAAATCTATCATGTGGACCAAGCGATAAATGGCTCTAAAGAGGCATTAGAAGCAATCATTGAAAATATTGAAGGCCCGGTGTTTAATTTGTCATTGCGCATGCTCGGGCGGATTGAAGATGCAGAAGACGCAAAGCAAGACATTCTGATAAAGGTCATCACAAGCCTTTCTTCTTATAAAGGAAAAAGTTTATTTTCGACATGGGTGTATAAAATAGCCGTAAACCATTTAATCAATGAGAAGAATAAAGACTTCGTAAATCATCCTTTGTCTTTTGAAATCTTCGGGAGTGATATAGACAGATATGTCGCCTCTTCAGTTGACCAAACGAATCCGGCTGAGAAAAAGATTTTCTCGGAAGAGCTAAAACTGTCATGCACCAACGTTTTGCTTCAATGCTTAAATCCATTCGACCGGTTAATCTTCATTTTGGGAACCATGTTTGATGTAGACAGCAGACTGGGAAGTGAGATTACAGGATTGTCGGCTGACAACTTCAGGCAACGGCTGTCACGCTCCAGAAAAGTAATGAGTACTTTCTTGTCAGAATATTGCGAACATGCAGGAGGCAAGAAATGTAACTGTATGAACCGGGTAAATTATGCCCTCAGCCAACACCGTATCGATCCTGCCCTGCCTTACTCATCATCATTGATACCGGAGAGAATCTCCACATCGAAGTCTGCCATGGAAAACATTGATGCCGCGACAGCCCTATATTCAAACTTACTCAGACATTCTTCTAAACAGCAAGCCAAAGAATATCTTTTCAATCTGCTTAAAACAGATGATTTTTCATCACTAACTAAATAATATCTGACATGGACAAATTACTTTTCTCGGCAATTATAGGATTGGTTGCCGGAGTCATAGACATCATTCCTATGGTTATGCAGAAACTTCCCCGCTACTCTATCGTTTCGGCGTTTTTCCATTACTTTTTCGTTTCAATCATTATTCTCAATGTAGACATACCTCATATTCCCTGGTGGCTGGAAGGAGGCGTTGTAGGCTTGGCACTAACTATCCCGATGCTTATTCAGGTAGGACATTCGGATAAGAAATCTTTGCCAATAATAACATTCAATGCCATATTATTGGGAACATTGGTTGGGCTTGCAGGACACTATATTTCAGTTTTCTAAATCTACACAGAGCAATGTAGGATTTGAGTCATCCTCCTCATTAGCTAAACCATATTGAGCCAACTTATCAGCAGAAAGCAATGTATATGCCTTGTTGTTCCGGATAAGGGAAACGGGAGTATTTACAATTGCTTTCTCATTATAAGGCATGGCGTATCCTTTTTCCGAATGAGTCAGCAATTCCCCGCTATTTGTATCCCATAGTATATAATGCCTGCTCTCATTCCAGAAGAAATCATAAAACAACAGGTCATTCACCAATAAAGCATTTTCCGCCTTAATACAATATTTCCCTTCCGTAAGCATACGTTCAAGATCACCATTCAAATCTGTCGGCATCTTTAGTTTGCCCTGATTGATGGCTACAGCGGGAATGAGTTTTTCCTTTCTGCTGGCATACAACGTATCATTAATCACGATACACACTTGATCGTTTCCGGCTCTGAATCTGGGCACGATGTAGCCACCTGAAAAGCCCGTTACCGATTCAGCATCGAAAGGAAAGAAAGATTGTTTCATGTTCCAGTCCTTATCAAAGAAGGCTACTAAGTGCGATTTCTGATATTCTCTTTTGTAGGTTCCCCAATATCCGTTGGATACACCTATAAAGTTGGATATACTATCTTTGGGGTATTCGCTGACGAAAGTCCCGTCCGGCTTATATAATTTAGTCTTATTAGGAGTAGCAACATAAATCAACTCTTTTTCTTCATCAAAAAAGCGGGAAAAGATTTCGGCATATTCTTCAGGTCCATTTCCCTTCCTGTCCATCACAGAAAGAAAAGAACCGTTTTCGGCATTAAAGAAATAAAAACTCGTCTTATCTCCGATAACTATGTACTTTGGAGTCACATTAAGCAGGTACGCATTAGCACTCAACAGGCATTTATCATTCGTTTCCAGCCGGATCGTTTTCGGATTCTTGAAAAGAGATTGATATTGTGCCGAAGTGTAGTCCGCATCAAAGTGTTCGACGCCTTTATCAATACTGACTGTAGAAACCTGATCATGTGAACCTTTTTCTCCGGAACAAGCCGTGAGAAGAAAAAGAGAAATGCTGAGAAAGGAAATACAAGAGTGTCGCATATTGTTTTTTGTTATGTTGTAAGTTGGGCAAATTTATAAAAAAAACGAATATACAAGATGTTATCTTAGAAAAATGAGAAGAATAAAAAAAGAAAAAATAAAAGTCGGAAAAACCAACCCAAATACTTGACTTCGCCTTTCTGATGTAGTATCTTTGTAGAGCTTTAAAAAACTGAATTTTAATATTAAACCTAAAACCTTAGTAAATGGCAAAACTGATTCTTTCTTTCTCCGAATTGGCCGGTATGTATTTCCCCGGTTGTTCCACTCCGAAAAATGCGGTAAGATCTTTACAACGAAGCATTAAAAGGTGTACAAATCTGGCGACTGCTTTAGTTGAAACGGGCTATCAACCTTATAATCATCGCTGGCTCTCTCCCAAGCAATACGGGCTGATAATAGAGAATCTGGGTGATCCATTCCCGGAATAATAATAGACAATAAATAGGAAAGGCGGTAATTCTTCATAAGAATCACCGCCTTTTTTGTTGATATTTATCGATTTCAGGCTTAAAAGAGGCTTTTTACGTTTTTAATAAACGTTGATCACGTTCTTAAAAAACATTCCCGTTATTCTTTAAAAACGAATAACAGGAAGCTGAACAAGGCAGAAAAACGCCTATAATTTGTCTATATTTGAGACTATAGTATGTTTTATTTCACTTAGTACAAACGAACTTTACATTTTCACAATACCTAACATATAGCATGAACTGATAATCAAAAAACGACTTTAAATTCTACGATAAACTTCATCAAATGGTACTCTGCACCGTTCTCCCCAGATTCCTTTATTACCATCCCGTATTCCACAGGGAATAACCATATTTATCTCAGCACCATGAGGCAATTTCAGCATCCTTTTTAGCCGACGGCTATCTAAACCTTCCAGAGGACAAGTGTCATACCCTTCATTTGCCATAGCAATCATAAACGTTTGGGCAGCAAGTGCACAAGATTTATGGGCAGTCACACGCATATCATTTTCAGAGACTTCGAGCATCATCGGGCGAAAAATACTAATGATGTTAACCAGCAGTTTTCTGAATAATCCCAAGATTCCAAAGAAACGGGCATAAACAAACGGCATCAATTTGCCATAGTATAATTCCCGGTCTTTGATGCGTTTGGTCTGACGCTCTTTCGGACTGTAACGCCGGATATTCTCCCGTTCAAAATCAAGCACAAACCGCGCATGTTTCCTGTACCAATCACGCCGCACCACGAAAACAACTATTTGTGAAGCTGTAGAAGTGGCTTTCTGATCGAGACAGGCTCTTGAAACCTTTGTCAGCAATTCGGGCTGAGTGATATGATAGAACTCCCACAACTGCATATCCGAGCTGTTGGGAGCTAATGTTGCCAATTCCAGACAATGTTTTATTCTTTCCGGATCTATCAGTTTTGTTCTATCATACGCTCGCACAGAGCGACGATAATGGAGGACTTCGTCTAAATTCATAATGCTGTAAAATGTTATAATACTATTATACTTTTCCTTAGAGCTAAAAAACTTCAGGATACTCATAGAATTAATTCTATAGTATAAGATTAAAAACATCCCCATAAGCTAATTGTTCCTCAACTAACCGGACTTTTCGTGTAATCAGAATGATCGATGTGCTGTATATCACTAATTCGTGATGCTTTCCCAAACCTGTTTATTGTCCCGTTATGAATTTGGTTATTTTTCACCATTGTGTGAATGGCCGAAACAGACTATTTTTGCAAAAAACTAATCATTCATAATCTATTAAGCAATGAAAAGTAATACTATTTGTCAAGTAATTCTTGCAGGAAGCATCATATTGGCTTCTTGCCAATCTAACAATTCTGCCAAGCAAGATGAGTCTCAACAAACAATGAACGAAACAGTTATGAACAAAGTTACAGATTGCAAAATCAGTGCGGGAAACATCACTTTCACTAATGCCATCAATGGAGCTGAAAATTGCGTGAAACTGCTTGATGATGGCGCATTGGAATTCCATTGTACCGAAGGACTGGATTTCTTCAGTGACCCGAATGGAAAACTGTCAAATACAACGCTTCCCATTCTGCTTGTCCCCGTTGAGAACACGAAACCTTTTACGTTAATAGCCAAGGTTACTCCGGAGTTTACAGCAGAGGGATTGTATAATGCAGCCGACCTTTTTGTATATTCTTGTGATTCACTTTGGCAGAAACTGGCATTTGAACAGGATGAATACGGTAACCACCGTATTGTTACAGTAAGAACACAAGGAACATCCGATGATAATAATCATGATAAATTAGATGTTTCATCTGTTTACCTGAAGATTTCATCTGATACAAAAACCATTGCCAGCTATTATTCCATCGACAAGAAAAGATGGAACATGGTTCGTCTATACAAAAATTATTATCCAAAGAACATCTATTTGGGCATCAGCAGCCAATGTCCTCAAAAAGGCAGCTGTACAAGTCGTTTTGAAGAAATTTCTTTGTCTCACGATAATGTTAGCGATTTCCGCTTGGGAGAATAAGCCATTATATATTGAAAGTGTAATTCTTAAAATGGCATGACAAAAGCCGCAGAATATTTCTACTTTCTGAAAAAGCTTATGATTTAAGTATAGTTTTGGAATCAATTGATAACAAAGAAAAGAATCTTGCTCTTATCTTTAAAAATAATAAGAAAGAGCAAGTTCTATCGATTTTCACAAAGCGCTTTAAATCATCCATTTACAACTTTTCTCAGAAAAACCCACTCCAAGGTATCAAAAGAGCACAATACTTCCCGCACTACATCCTATCTTTGCAATGTCATCAGAAATAAATGATGGCAAGTAAACCCTATTTTTTTTAACCAATTAAACTTTAATTATTATGGCTTTAGAGTATGTAGTGACCAAAAGAGTGTTTGGCTTTGACGACACAAAGACAGAGAAGTATGTAGCGAAATCTGTACGTTCGGGACAGATGAGTTTTAGTAAAACCTGTGCAAAGGTTAGTCGACTTTGCGGAATCCACCGAAAGGTAGTAGATTTAGTAGTCAGCGGTCTGGTTGATATGATGGCGGAGGATATTGATGACGGAAAGAGTGTTCAATTAGGAGAGTTCGGCATTTTCCGCCCCACCATTAAGGCTAAAAGTGCGGATACAGCGGAAGGTGTAACGGCAAGTAATATAGTGCGCAAGCGTATTGTATTTACTCCGGGAAAGATTTTCCAACGTACTTTGGGAGAAATGAGCGTGACACGTTCTATTCCCGTTGATACGGATTATACGGACGGAAGTAGTTCCGGTGGTAACGGTAGTGGCGGAAATCAGGGCGGTGGCAACCAAGGTGGTGACGGCGGTTTGGATGAAAATCCATTAGGATAAATCTCCTTGTCAGAGTGAAAAAGTGAGTAGTGAAGTTCTTTCGCTACTCACTTTTCTGCTACTATAAAAAATTCACTACTCGATGTAAAATCATTCTTGCCGAGTAGTTCTTTATAAATAGATATTTTACGAAATCCTACCTTTCTCAATATACTTGTTATTTCTTCCTCCGAATAATACCTTTCCCAAATGATGAAATGTTTGGCTGTGTCTTCAAGTATCAGGTTATATTGATATGCAAAAACTTTGTTCTCCGGATAATGGTAGAAGTAAATATTCACTTTCATTCCAGAACCCACCGCAAGGGGCATATCCCAATCCCGGCTTTCCTGTCTGTCATCAATAATCCCTTCCGAGAAAACATCAAAAATGAGAATACCTCCATCAGTCAGCAATAGCTCATTGGCAAACAAATATCTGTTTTTCCGAATGATCACAAAATGCTTCTTCTTCAAAACTGCCAAACTTATGAAGAATTTCAAAACCGTTCCATTCCAGGTATGAATCTAACTCTTGAGGAAAGAATAGCCTCATATCCAAATTCTGAACCGAATCAAACTCACCATTAATGAAATAGTGCCATTCTATGCGATTTATCTGAGTTTTGCTCTCGTATCGCATGATCTGCTTTATCAATACTTCTCTCCCATCTTTGGTGGTATATTCAGCAATTTCTATTGGTTCTTTTTCATGTTCTACAATGTATTGGATATTGGGATTAAAACAATCTAACAGAAATATGCCTCCTGCTTTGAGATGATTTTTAACTGCACGCAATGCTTTAAACAAATCTTCATTTTGATATAAATGATGGATCGAATTGAAAGGAATAAAGACAAGGTCGTATTTCTTCTGTAAATCGAGAGTTCTGATGTCAGCCTCAATAAATTCTATTTCTAATCCTGCTCCAGCAGCTTTTACTTTCGCTTGTTCAAGCATAGAAGCAGTGTAGTCTACCCCGCTGATATCATATCCTTCCTGTGCTATCGGAATAGTAAGTCTGCCTGTACCGCAACAAAGTTCAAGTATACAGGCAGACTTGTTTTTAGGCAGCCATCGCTTGTAAAATAGCAAATCATCTATATGGGTATTCATTCCATCATAAATATTCGCATCATAAATTAAATCCCCAACTTTATAATTGCTATTCATCTGATTCTTCAATATCTGGTGAGTACTAGTATTTACTTAACCATACAAAGGTAGTACTATTTGCTTTCATAACGAGCACTATTTCAACTAATTCACTCTACTTTGTCTGAATATGTCCGTTAGTCAAAACTTTTTTCTATATTCTTGTGGTGTTACCCCTTTCAATTTTTTAAAAATCCGATTAAAATGTGGTACATCATTAAATCCTACTGCAAAACAGATTTCCGACACTTGTCTTTGTGAGTGTTTTAGGAGCTCGCAAGCCGTATTCAGGCGATACTGGGTCACAAATTGTGAAAATGTCATTCCCTTGCATCGTTTGAAGTATGAGCAAAATGCAGAACGGTTCATGCCTACTTCTGCGGCAATATCGTCTAAAGAGATAGCATGGACATAATGGGCCATCACATAGGTGCAAATTTGCTGCATGCGTCTCACATCCCGATCTATATTCATAGGTTTACCTGCAAAAGTATGATCGGATGAAGTGAATATGACAGGTAGCAAGCGAAACATCTCGCACAATCGTTCCAATTCGTCCATATCGTTCATTTCCAATAATATTTTGCGAATGATTCGAGAACTTTCCAAGCCAAACTTTAATGCATTAACAGGAAATGTAAGACCTGCCAAACGGTTTCTCAATTCGGGAAACACTTCTATGCATTTCAGTACAAAGGTATGACTGAAAGCAACCATCAGGTAATGAATACACCCGTCAGTGTCTGTCGATGAAGGTGTATATTCCCAGTAATGATGCATAGATGGTGGTATCAATGCTACATCACCTGCCGAAAAAGGTTGTAACGTATCACCTGCTATTCGGAAGCCATGTCCATGTAACACATAATATAGCTCCCATGCATCATGCTGATGCAGTTTGGCTTCTATATGAGCCTCAATTCGTTGGTCTATAAAAAAGAATGAGTGGTTCTCTACTTCGGGCAGCTCATAGGGAGTAATCATATCTTCCATAATTGTATGCAAAATGGTTTAATGCAAATATACGACAATTATACGAAACAATACCACAAATATACAACAAGAAAGCGGCATAACTTTGCTGCCGAAAACAACAAGTATAACTATTAAAATGTATTGTTATGGATTTCTATCAAGTATTAGAGAAAAGAAGAACCATCCGCGACTTTTCCAATAAGGAAGTAACGGATGAAGTGTTGGTAAAGGTATTGTCTGCTGCATTTAAAGCTCCGACCAACGACCATTTGCGGCAGTTTGAGTTTATTGTTGTAAGAGGGCAGGAAAACATCACCCGATTGATAGCACCTGTGGCAGAAAATACCAAAAACATCCAACAAACTGGACTTGAAGCCACCGCAAGCATCATGGATAAGGACGAACATGCCATGTTTACCGATGCATTGCCCAAACAACAACGTATGCTAATCCAAAGCAATTGTCTTATCCTGCCGTTTTTCAAACAGAAGGATTATCCTTTATGCAAGCCGGCAGACCAAAGTTCTTTGAACTATTTCGCTTCGGCTTGGGCAGCTGTAGAGAACATTCTGTTAGCCGCAACTGCAGAAGGACTGGCATGTGCTTTCCGTATTCCCATTGGCAATGAACCGGAGTACGTGAAACATCTCGTTAATGCTCCCGTTGGATATGAATTCACCTGTTTCCTTGCTATCGGTTATGCAGCTGAAAATGCACATATATGCAAGCAGAAAGATATTCGGGTAGAAGAGAGAATTCACAAAAACATCTGGTAAATTCAGTATAGATTAATAAAATCATCATTTCTAAAACATTGAATTTTAATTAAATAGGAATATGTCTTAAGATTTTTATCAGAATTACCTGTTTAAAGGTACTCAAAGGGGACAATCTCCCTTGTACCGTATAGTACCTTTGCAAAGTCATCTGAAACAAATGACAACAGTAAACCTTATTTTTTTAACCTATTAAACTTTAATTATTATGGCTTTAGAGTATGTAGTGACCAAGAGAGTGTTTGGCTTTGACGACACAAAGACTGAAAAGTATGTAGCAAAATCTGTACGTTCGGGACAAATGAGTTTTAGTAAAACGTGCGCAAAGGTCAGTCGACTTTGCGGAGTCCATCGAAAAGTGGTAGACTTGGTAGTCAGCGGTCTGGTTGATATGATGGCGGAGGATATTGATGACGGAAAAAGTGTTCAATTGGGAGAGTTCGGCATCTTTCGCCCCACCATTAAGGCCAAAAGTGCGGATACGGCAGAAGGCGTTACGGCAAGTAATATAGTACGTAAGCGTATTGTATTCACTCCGGGGAAGATTTTCCAACGTACTTTGGGAGAAATGAGCGTAACCCGCGCCATTCCCATCGATACAGATTATACGGATGGAAGCAGTTCCGGTGGTAACGGTAGCGGCGGCAACCAAGGAGGTGACGGTGGTATAGAGGATGATCCGTTAGGATAATGCCAAATTAAAGTAGCGAAAGAACTTCGCTACTTTTTTTGTTCCCATACCTATTTATATGGATAATATCTCTTATTTTTGCACATATTATAACTATAAATAGGTAATATGGAAACATCAAAAGTCTACTACACAGACCTGCGTACCTCTCCTACTTCCAATCTTCTGGATAAGATGGAGCGCCTGGTAAAGCGGGCAGGTATTGAACAGCTACCCTTAAAAGACAGTTTTGTCGCTATCAAGATTCACTTCGGTGAGCCGGGAAACCTTGCTTATCTTCGTCCGAACTATGCGGCTCGCATGGCAAACCTATTGCGCAACAATGGTGCAAAACCTTTCTTGACGGACTGTAACACACTATATTCAGGCCGTCGTGCCAATGCCGTCGATCACCTGCAAAGCGCAATGGAAAACGGTTATAATCCTATATCCGCCCAATGCCAGGTCATCATCGGAGATGGATTGAAAGGTACGGATTGCCGGGAAATTCCCTTGAACGGTGAGTACTGTGCCGCCCCTAAGATTGGTACTGCCATAGCCGATGCGGATATTATCATCAGCATGAATCACTTTAAGGGACACGAACAAGCCGGCTTTGGCGGAGCTTTAAAGAATTTGGGCATGGGCTGTGCCAGCGTAGCCGGAAAACTGGAACTACATTCGGCCTCTCAACCCAAAATAGATACGGAAAGTTGCATCGGCTGCAATATCTGCGTGAAGCACTGTGCACACGACGCCGTACATCTGAATGCAGGACGCAAAGCAGAAATAGATTACGCTAAATGCGTAGGTTGCGGACAGTGTGTCGCCTTGTGCCAGTATGACGGCGCCATTATGGGCGATGAAGATACGTCCGAACGCTTAAACTATAAGATTGCCGAATATTCACTGGCCGTAGTGAAAGATAAGCCCAACTTCCACATCAGTTTTATAATGAACGTATCTCCGGAATGTGACTGTTGGAATCATAATGATGCCGCCATTGTCCCCGACCTCGGTATTCTGGCTTCTACAGACCCGGTGGCTCTGGATAAAGCATGCGCGGATATGGTCATCCAAGCTCCTATACTGCACACGGGTAACCGCCTTTCTGCCGGACATGAGCACGATGATTTGTGCGGCCATGACAAGTTCCACATGATGCACCCGGATACGGACTGGCTGGCTGGATTGCGCCATGCGGAAAAGATCGGATTGGGCAATATGCAATATGAATTGGTGAAGATTTAAACCTTTTCCGTCCGAAAGAGTCTTAATATAAATGTAGCGATACAAAACCTGTAAGGATTGAGACAAATCTTCAAACAAAATGAGCACTCATCCCCTACTTTTGTATCTTGAAGAAACATAATAATAACAAATTAAAATCTAATCATTGAATAATGGAAACATCTGCTAAACTCTACTCTTTGTCGTTCAGTAACGTGAAGACCTATTTGTTTGCATTCTTATTTGTTGCAGGAAATATAGCACTGCCGCAGCTTTGTCATCTGGTTCCCATGGGCGGACCGACTTTGCTGCCTATCTATTTCTTTACACTGATTGCTGCCTATAAATTCGGCTTCCGTGTAGGACTGCTTACGGCTTTACTTTCTCCGGTGATTAATCATTTACTGTTTGGTATGCCCGCTGCCGCTGCATTGCCTGTGTTGCTGATAAAATCCGGTTTGCTTGCAGGAGCCGCTGCATTTGCTGCACGATATACAAAAAAGATATCCTTAGTTGCATTGCTTGGTGTGATTCTTGCTTACCAGGTGATAGGCACTGCTTTTGAATGGGCTATATGTGGTAACTTCTTCCTAGCCGTACAAGATTTCCGTATCGGTATTCCGGGTATGCTGATCCAATGGTTCGGTGGTTACGCTCTGCTGAAAGCTATTTCCAAACTTTAATAATAGACTATCTCCCATAACAATATGGCAAAAACAATGGAAGAAGTGCTGGAGCGCTTCCGCACAATTGAATTCCACGATGATTTTGATATGATCGTGGCTATTGCTAATGGCGGTATCGTTCCGGCAGGTATCATCAACCAGCGATTGCAAAAAGAAGTGCATCTGCTACGTATCAATTTGCGGGATGAATACCAACATCCGAAGTACGATGCACCCCAGTTGCTCGCTCCGGTTGACTTTGATTTTAAAGATAAAAGCATCTTATTGGTAGATGACCGTATTAAGACAGGCTCTACCATTCATCTGGCGTGCGAATTACTGAAAGAGGCACGTCTTATAAAAATATTCGCAGTCAATGGTACGGCAGATTATGCCTTGTTTGACGAGACATGTTTTAAGTTCCCGTGGATACTATGAACAATTGATAATTAATAGATTAATAATCTGAAGGGCCTATGGATAGAAGGGATTTCTTAAAGACTCTGGCGGTAACGGGTGCGGTGATGACCGTGCAACGTTCTGAAGCAATGGACATACTGGCGCAAAAGCTGACAAATGCTGGCGGCGGTAAGGTGGATCTGGTAGCTGTGATGGGTGGAGAGCCGGAAGCGATGTTCAGGCGTGCTATTACAGAAATGGGTGGCATGAAACAGTTTATAAAACCGGGACAAAAGGTAGTGGTTAAACCGAATATCGGTTGGGATAAAGTACCCGAACTGGCCGGTAATACGAATCCGAAGCTGGTTGCGGAAATTGTGAAGCAATGTCTTGCCGCAGGTGCCAAGGAGGTTACAGTTTTTGATCATACTTGCGATGACTGGCAGAAGTGCTACAAGAATAGCGGCATTGAAGAAGCTGCCAAAGCTGCGGGTGCCAAGGTTATGCCGGCTCATCTGGAAAGCTACTACAAACCAGTCTCATTGCCCAAAGGCGTACGCATGAAAAGTGCCAAAGTGCACGAGGCTATTTTGAACAGTGATGTATGGATCAATGTGCCCATCCTGAAAAACCATGGCGGCGCCAACCTGACGATTTCCATGAAGAACCACATGGGTATTGTCTGGGATCGCGGTTTCTTCCATTCCAACGACTTGCAGCAATGTATTGCCGATATCTGTACAATGGATAAGAAAGCAGTGCTGAATGTAGTGGATGCCTATCGCGTTTTGAAAACGAACGGCCCGCGCGGACGTTCTGCTTCGGATGTGGTATTGACCAAGGGATTATTTATTTCACAGGATATCGTGGCCGTAGATACGGCTGCCACCAAATTCTTTAATCAGGTTCGCGAAATGCCGCTTGAAAGCGTAGCTCACCTTGCTAACGGGCAGGCATTAAAGATTGGAACAATGGATTTGGATAAGCTGAATGTGAAGCGTATCAGGCTTTAATTCAAGCGATATTAAAGTATACACACTTATGTTGAGAAAAGCACGTATTATACTGTCCGTTGTTATCTTCGGGCTGATAACTTTTTATTTTCTGGATTTTGCGGAAATATTGCCAAATAGTTTCCACAGACTGGCGCATATACAGTTTGTGCCGGCATTGATGTCACTCAGTTTTATCATCCTGGCAGTGCTGATACTGATTACCTTGTTATTGGGACGTATCTATTGCTCTACAATTTGCCCGATGGGTATCTTTCAGGATATAGTGACCTGGATTTCTAAAAAAACGGCAAAGAAAAAGAAACGTTTCCGCTACTCACCTGCCAGGAATATACTGCGCTGGGGAGTATTGGGTGTAACGGCGATAGCTTTTCTTTTCGGATTTACGGTCATTTTAGGTCTGCTTGATCCTTACAGCGCTTTTGGACGTATGACGGTCAATGTGTTTAAACCTGTGTATATGTTAGGGAACAATTTGCTGGAAAGCATATTTTCAAGTTTCAATAACTATACTTTCTATCAGGTGGACGCTTCTCTCCTGAGTATCTCGTCCTTTATTATCGGACTGTTGACGTTCTTAGTGATTGGCTTTCTGGCATGGAAATACGGACGTACCTGGTGTAACACAATATGCCCGGTAGGTACGTTGCTTGGTTTTCTAAGCCGCTTCTCACTGTTTAAAGTACGCATTGATACAGAAAAATGCAATCATTGCGGACTGTGTGCCACTAAATGCAAAGCCTCATGTATTAATAGTCCGGAGCAGACTATTGATTACAGTCGTTGCGTAGATTGTTTCGATTGTCTGGGTGAATGTCGCCAGAATGCACTTAGTTATACCACTCCCCTCAAAACAGAGAAACAGGTGACTGACGCTTCCAAACGCCGTTTTTTACTTGCCGGGCTGACAACTGCCGCCGCAACTCCCAAAGTAATGGCACAAGCCCAGAATGTAGCGGCTGCAGCAGCCGGAATGAAAAGTGATAAACGTCAGACGCCTATAACACCGCCGGGATCTATCAGTCAGGAACATTTTCAGGCACATTGCACCTCGTGCCACCTGTGTGTCAGCAAATGCCCCTCGCATGTACTGAAACCTGCTTTTATGGAGTATGGTTTAGGGGGAATGATGCAGCCGACCGTTTTCTTTGAAAAGGGTTTCTGTAATTTCGATTGTACCGTATGCGGGGATGTTTGTCCGAATGGAGCTATCCTGCCACTGACGAAAGAGCAGAAACACCTGACACAGATGGGTAAAGTTGTCTTCATCGAGGAGAACTGCATCGTCTACCGTGATGGAACCAGTTGTGGGGCTTGTTCAGAACATTGTCCTACGCAAGCTCTGTCGATGATTCCTTTCAAGGACGGATTGACAATTCCTCATATAGATACGGAAATTTGTGTAGGTTGTGGCGGTTGTGAATACGTCTGCCCTGCCCGCCCCTTCCGCGCCGTATACATCGAAGGAAATGCCGTACAGCAAGAGGCTAAACCCTTCACCGATAATCATCAGGAAGAAATTCAGGTAGATGATTTCGGCTTTTGATTAAATATTTTCCCGATTCCCACTGACGCCTGTCTTCGATTGTATAAATTGGGGGCAGGCGTTGCTTTTTCTCTATACTTAGCACATTTTTCTCCCTTTTTACTTTCAACCTACGATAAAATCACTAATTTCGTGGCGAACAAATATATGGTAGATTTTTTACATGGAGGCAACATCTAATAATTGGTTTACGAACAAATATCCTATAGGATATGCTCTGAGCGGTGGTTTTATCAAGGGTTTCGCGCATCTGGGCGTGATGCAGTCATTGTTGGAACATGACATCAAACCTAATATCCTTTCGGGAGTAAGCGCAGGGGCTTTGGCAGGCGTGTTTTATGCAGACGGCAACGAACCGCATAAAGTGCTGGATTACTTTTCCGGGCATAAGTTCCAGGACCTGACCAAATTAGTCATCCCGAAAGTGGGATTGTTCGAGTTAGGAGAATTTATTGATTTCTTGAAAACCAATCTGAAAGCAAAGACGATGGAAGAATTGCAAATACCTCTCATCATCACTGCAACCGACCTCGATCACGGACGTGTGGTGCATTTCCACAAAGGGAATATTGCCGAACGTGTGGCGGCTTCCTGTTGTATGCCCGTTCTCTTCTCTCCTGTAAAAATAGAGGGAACGCATTATGTAGATGGTGGGGTGTTTATGAACTTACCTGTATCTACCATCCGGCGTGTTTGTAGCAAAGTGGTGGCAGTAAATGTTAGTCCGCTATTGGCGAACAAATATAAGATGAATATTGTAAGTATTGCCATGCGTTCCTACCACTTCATGTTCCGTGCCAATACGTTCCCCGAACGGGAAAAAGCGGATTTATTAATAGAACCGTATAACCTGGATGGATACAGCAATACCGAACTGGAAAAAGCAGAAGAAATATTTATGCAGGGATACAATGCCGCTAACACTCTTCTGGATCAGTTGAAAGCGGATCAGGGAACCATCTGGAAAGATGAAAGTAATTATCAAATCATAAAATAAAAAATAGAATGGGGAAAGATGAAAAAATGATTATCTATCAAGTGTTTACGCGCTTGTTTGGTAACAATCATAATCACTGCATCAATAACGGAAACATAACGGAAAACGGATGCGGTAAAATGGCGGACTTTACAGCCAAGGCACTCAATGAAATAAAGAAGTTGGGAGCCACCCATATTTGGTATACCGGCATCATAGAGCATGCCACGCAAACGGATTATCGCCGTTACAACATACGTCCCGATCATCCGGCTATTGTTAAGGGCAAAGCAGGCTCTCCTTATGCCATCAAGGATTATTATGACGTGGACCCGGACTTGGCAAACGATGTACAGGAACGTATGAAGGAATTTGAAAATCTGGTACAACGTACTCATCGTAGCGGTCTGAAAGTCATTATCGATTTTGTTCCGAATCACGTTGCCCGCCAATATCATTCGGATGCACAACCTGACGGAACTTCACAGTTGGGTGCAAATGATGATCCTAATTACGCTTTCAGCCCATATAATAATTTTTACTATATCCCTCAATCCGAATTGCACGGTCAGTTTGATATGAAAGGATCGGCGGCGGAACCTTATAAAGAATGTCCTGCCAAGGCTACGGGGAACAATCGTTTTGATGCTTATCCCAATATCACCGACTGGTACGAAACCGTGAAACTGAATTATGGAGTGGACTATCAGAATGGTGGAACCTGTCACTTCAATCCCACTCCGGACACCTGGACAAAGATGCTGGATATCCTTCTTTTCTGGGCAGACAAGAATATCGACGGTTTTCGTTGTGACATGGCGGAAATGGTTCCGGTTGAGTTCTGGGAATGGGTGATTCCGCAAGTGAAAGAGAAGCATCCTGATTTGTTATTCATTGCAGAGGTTTATAATCCGGCAGAATATCAGAATTACATATTCCGCGGAAAATTTGATTATCTATATGACAAGGTAGGACTTTATGATACGCTTCGCAATGTGATTTGCGGCTATGATTCGGCTACGGCCATTACCCGTTCCTGGCAAAGTCTGGGTGGCATCGAGAAGCGGATGCTGAATTTCCTGGAGAACCATGACGAACAGCGCATTGCTTCTGATTTCTTTGCCGGCAATCCACGTAAAGCCATTCCGGGATTGATTGTTTCAGCTTGTATGAATACCAATCCGATGATGATTTATTTCGGGCAGGAATTCGGTGAACTGGGCATGGATAGCGAAGGGTTCAGTGGCAGAGATGGGCGTACCACTATTTTTGATTATTGGAGCGTGGACACCATTCGTCGCTGGCGGAATGGTGGGAAGTTCGATGGCAAGATGCTGACGGAAGACCAAAAACACATCTATAATATCTACCAACGCATCCTGACGCTTTGCAACAAAGAAAAAGCAATCACTGAAGGAGAATTCTTCGATCTGATGTATGCCAACGCAAATGGCTGGCGCTTCAATGAGCATAAACAATACACATTCTTGCGCAAAGCTGGAAAAGAGTTATTGTTCATTATCGTGAACTTTGACCACATTTCAGTAGATGTAGCTATCAATGTGCCTTCTCATGCCTTTGATTTCCTGCAAATACCGCAAATGGATGTTTATCCGGCAGTAGACTTGTTAACCGGAAAGACGGAAAGTATTAGTTTGCTGCCTTATAAGGCTACGGAAATTTCAGTAGAAGGATATAGTGGAAAGATATTGAAAATCAAGTTATAATAAGATTTTCACCACGGAGTAACACAGAGTTCCACAGAGTAATAAGGATTCTTTCGAATAAAGATTACTCTGTGGAACTCTGTGTTACTCCGTGGTGCTTTCTCCTTCCAGTTTTTCCTTCAGTCTGTACAGACGCGTAATGGCCGGATTGTAAAACTCATCCGGATAATGCGCTTTGATATCGTTTATATTTGCCACTACGTATTGTCTAAGATTCACAATTTTTTCGGCCTCACTTAGTTGTAACTCTTTGGGTAACTGTGCGTTCTCAGCCCACTTCATCAAGGCATTCACACTTTCTTCATCATACTTATATTCCATATGTTCGTATAATTTTTCTACAAAGATATAAACAAATGATAAAAACACACATACCCCTTCGAACTTTTTCTGTGGAGACGTGTTATATTATTGTGTTTTTCATAGTATTAGATATAAGATTAATTAAAGGAGACTGTACCCGCTTGTGATAAGTAAGTACATCAAAAACAGAAGCGTCTGTTTGATTGATAAATGTGTAAGGAGCATCGGTTTACCAGAGCCGATGCTTTTTTTGCCCCTGTTTGTAGCATGTTAGGAAAATTATGCGTAATTTTGTCAGATAATAAGGAAAATACCAATATGAACATCCCTGTTATTTTTCAATTCTTGAAAGAAGTGTCCGCTAACAATAACCGCGAATGGTTCAATGCTCACAAGGACTTGTATGAAGAAGCCCGTGGGGAATTTGAGAACCTGTTATCGGCTATAATTACCCGTATCTCGCTTTTCGATGAAAGTATTCGTGGCGTTCAAGTCAAAGACTGTACTTACCGGATTTATCGTGATACGCGCTTTTCGCAGGACAAGACCCCGTATAAAACTCATTTGGGCGGATACATCAACGCCCGCGGTAAGAAATCAGACCACTGCGGTTACTACGTTCACATTGAACCGGGCAACTGTCTGCTGGCAGGTGGTAGCTATTGCCTGCCTCCTAAGACGCTGAAAGCCGTGCGACAGGCAGTGTATGATAACATAGACGAATTTCGCGGTATAGTTGAAAATCCGGATTTCAAGCAATACTTTCCGGTAATAGGCGAAGACTTCCTGAAAACAGCTCCCAAAGGGTTTCCAAAGGATTTTGAATATGTACAATATCTGAAATGCAAGGAATATACCTGTTACTGCAATCAACCGGACAGCTTCTTTCTGGCACCCGATTGTGTGGATCGTACAGCGGAAATCTTCAAGCAAATGAAACCTTTTGCTGATTTCCTGAACTACACGATTGACGACTTTGAATAAAATTTGATAATAATATAACTAACTTAAAACATTAAAGCTATGGTAGTAGATAGATTAGAAAATTTAGAAAAATATGCATCGTTGAACCCCTTGTTCGCCCAAGCTATTGAATTCTTGCAATCACATGATTTGAACGCAATGGAAGTTGGCAAAACCGAACTGAAAGGTAAAGACCTGGTTGTAAACGTAGCTCAAACTACCCCTAAAGCTAAAGAACAAGCCAAACTGGAAACACACAATGAATTTATAGATATCCAGATTCCTCTCTCCGGTGCGGAAGTAATGGGCTATACCGCAGGAAAAGATTGCGTACCCGCTGATGCTCCCTACAATGCAGAGAAAGATATTACATTCTTCGAAGGACTGGCTGAAACTTATATCACTGTAAAACCTGGAATGTTTGCTATATTCTTCCCTCAAGACGGACATGCTCCCGGCATTTCTCCCGACGGTGTGAAGAAAGTCATTGTGAAAGTGAAAGCATAATAATCCAATCAATCAAAAACTCATCCTTTATGGAAACATTGAATTTGATCAAAAACGACCCCTGGCTGGAACCTTTCGAAGATGCCATCAAAGGCCGTCATCAGCATGTATTAGACAAAGAGGCTGAACTGACGAACAAAGGGAAACAGACTTTGTCTGATTTTGCCTCGGGATATTTATATTTCGGACTTCACCGTACTGCTGACGGCTGGATTTTCCGTGAATGGGCACCCAACGCCACAGAAATATTTATTGTGGGCACATTCAATGAATGGAAAGAACTGAAGAAGTACAGTCTGAAACGTAAGGATTATGGTGTTTGGGAAATCAAACTCCCGGCAGATGCCATGAGACACGGCGACTTATACAAACTCATTGTACATTGGGAAGGTGGTTGTGGAGAACGTATTCCTGCCTGGGCAACACGGGTAGTACAAGACGAGCAAACCAAGATTTTCAGTGCGCAGGTCTGGTCACCGGAAAAGCCATATAAAGTAAAGAAGCGTACATTTAAACCTAATACGGATCCTTTGCTTATCTACGAATGCCATATCGGTATGGCGCAACAGGAAGATAAAGTAGGAACTTACAACGAGTTCCGTGAAAAAACTCTTCCGCGCATAGCTAAAGCCGGATACAATTGCATTCAAATCATGGCTATTCAGGAACATCCCTACTACGGTAGTTTCGGTTACCATGTATCCAGTTTCTTTGCCGCTTCTTCCCGTTTCGGTACTCCGGAAGAATTGAAGGAGTTGATCGATACCGCACACGGATTGGGTATTGCAGTGATTATGGACATCGTTCATTCTCATGCAGTAAAGAATGAAGTGGAAGGATTGGGCAATTTTGCCGGTGATCCGAATCAATACTTCTACCCCGGCGCACGACGTGAACATCCGGCTTGGGACTCACTTTGTTTCGACTATGGAAAGAATGAAGTTATCCATTTTCTTCTTTCTAATTGTAAGTACTGGCTTGAGGAATACGGATTCGACGGCTTCCGGTTCGATGGTGTAACATCTATGCTCTATTATAGTCACGGACTGGGTGAAGCCTTCTGTAATTATGGAGACTATTTCAATGGCCATCAGGATGACAATGCCATTTGCTACCTGACACTTGCCAACAAACTTATCCACGAAGTAAATTCCAAAGCAATAACGATCGCAGAAGAAGTATCGGGAATGCCCGGCCTGGCTGCTAAAGTTGAAGACGGCGGCTATGGTTTCGACTACCGTATGGCGATGAATATCCCCGATTATTGGATCAAGACCATCAAAGAAAAAATAGACGAAGACTGGAAACCGTCCAGCATGTTCTGGGAAGTAACCAATCGTCGTAAAGATGAAAAGACCATATCTTATGCAGAAAGTCACGACCAGGCATTAGTGGGCGATAAGACAATTATCTTCCGTCTGATAGATGCCGATATGTACTGGCATATGCAGAAAGGTGATGAAAACTACACAGTAAATCGTGGTATTGCTCTTCACAAGATGATACGTTTACTGACTTCAAGTACTATCAATGGTGGTTATCTTAACTTCATGGGCAACGAATTCGGTCATCCCGAATGGATTGATTTTCCACGTGAAGGTAACGGATGGTCATGCAAGTATGCCCGCCGTCAGTGGGATTTGGTAGATAACAAGAATCTTACTTACCATTATATGGCCGACTTTGATGCTGATATGCTCAAAACCATTAAGAGCGTGAAAGCTTTCCAGGCAACACCTGTTCAGGAAATCTGGCACAATGACGGCGATCAGATATTGGCATATATGCGTAAGGATTATGTCTTTGTGTTCAATTTCAATCCCAAACAGTCATTTACCGATTATGGCTTCCTGGTTTCTCCGGGTACGTATGAAGTAGTATTGAATACGGATAATCCTGCTTATGGCGGTAACGGATTGACTGATGACACTGTAAAACATTTCACTATTGCTGATCCTCTTTATGAAAAAGAGAAGAAGGAATGGTTGAAGTTATATATTCCTGCCCGTACAGCAGTAGTATTGAAGAAAACGAAATAAATAACATACTATAAATAAGAAAGCCGTGTCGGGAAATTCCAACACGGCTTTTTTATTCTTCTTTTCGATAGATTATTTCAATTGCGCTTCAATTTGCGGTAATAGTTTCTTAATATTATCTATCATACTTTTTTCACGAGGTTTGTCTGCCGAGAGTAAGGGGAGCGCACGTTCCAGATACGTTTTAGCATTCTGGAAGTTTTTGTCAGCGATTTCTTTCTGTGCATCATACTTAGCTTTATCTGAATTAGCCAATGGTGCTGCATTCTTCAGAACTAAAGCTGCCTTATTATAAGAAAGTGTACCCAAGCTGTACAATGCATTGGTATTCTTTTCATCGTCAGCAAGTACTTGTTTGAAAGCTTCTTCAGCATCATCCAGTTTATTAGCCTTTTGTGCTTTAATACCGGCGTTCAGATAATAATTAGCATGAAGTCTTTTCAATGTCTTGTTTTCCGGAGCTGCTTCTATACCCTCTTTCAGAGTGGCAAGATACTCACTGTCTTTTTTCAAATCCTTCAATGCACCAGCTTTACCTACATATGCATTTCCCAGATTATATTTCTTTTGAATAGCAATATCAAAATACTTGAGAGCTTCTTCCGGTTTTTTGATTTTATCGGCACAAACGCCGCAGTTGTAAGCGATAACAGAGTCCTGATTGTTTGTCTGTGTCAGGTAGGTACTGAATTTTGTAAATGCTTCCTGGTAATTTTTGGCTTCGAGTGCTGCCTTTCCTTCGTTAATTAGATTTCCAGGTTCTGTAGTTTGCGCAAAAAAGTTAGTTGCTGCACAACACAGCGCAATGGATAACAAAAATTTTTTCATGTGCTTTAAATTTTAAAAGTTGATATCCCAAAATTAGTGTTCATAGCTATAGAAGCAAAACCATTTTAACTTTTTTGTAGTTTTTAGGACAGCTGTAACAAATGTTATTTTACGTAAATTTTAAGGGGAACTGAATGTTAAACACTGTCATTTCAGGCTGTACTATACACCACCGGTTACTCTTCAGATAAATATTTTTAAAGAATTAACTCGAAACTATCTACAATTTAATTGCTTTTATCCAATAAACTAAATACCTTTACTGCATAAATGAAATAGGATGTTTATAAACAGCTGATAGGTTGGTAACAAACAACTTATTGGCTGATTATAAGCATTCAATAAGTCTGATATAATCAACTGACTACATTTATGAATAAAAAGGAATTGGTTATCGCGCTGTATGAAGTTAATTTATGTACCATCCTAATTTAATTTCACCAGTATAAAAGAATATCTAAATAAAGCAACTCATGGCATTTTATGATCTGAAAAAGAAACCCGCTCTCACAACAAAAGAGGGTGAAAAGGAAACACTCTACCCGAGCATAGTATATAGCGGCACACTCTCTGCACGCAAATTACTGGAAAGGGCCTCGTATGGAACCGGCTACACTGTAGGTGAATTGGAGGGAGCACTAAGTATAATTATGGATACAGCTGCACGCTATATCGGTGAAGGATACCGTGTAGAACTTGGTGAATTCGGTTACTTTGCCGGAAAAATTAAGGCATCACGCATGGTAGCTAAGAAAACAGATATCCGTGCTGCTTCCATTCGTTTCAATGGGGTAAGCTTCAGAGCTTCAAAACAATTCAAAATGAAGTCGGCAGGCGAATTAGAACGTGTACCTGAACGTGCTTTTCGCACTTCCAGCCAGTTAAATATAGAAGAACTGGAAAGGCGAATGATGATGCATCTGGAACAAAATGGTTTTATCACACGATCCATCTATACAAATTTAACCGGACGCCTAAAGTGGAAGGCAACGGAGGACTTGAAAATATTCGTGGAAAAAGGATTGATACGAAAGATGGGCAGAGGGAATCAGATGTATTATGTGAAGGTAGAAGGCAGTTGTACAAACAATCTACCTTGATTGGGCTATGGCTCATAGCCTTCATAATAATAAGATTGAGTAATCCCTTTGAATATTACTTCCCGGTCATCTACCTGATCGGTGAGTGCTTGATACAGTAAAGTACGCAGTTCCAAGTCATTAATCGGGCTTCGCTCCATCGCTTGCAAATACAGATACTTATCCACATTCCGCCAATCAACAACTCTTTTAAGATTCTTTTTTAATATCATATCGAGCCAAATGCGCATAGTCCTTCCATTTCCCTCCATAAAAGGATGGGCTATGTTCATTTCAACATATTTTGCGATTATTTCATCGAATGTCGTTTCGGGCATTTTTTCTATTACAGGCAATATAACATCAAGATACATGCAGTTGGCAAAACGAAAGTTTCCCTTTGCTATATTTAGAGTACGCACCTTTCCGGCGAATTCATACAAACCGTCAAACAAATAGCAGTGTATATCGCATAATCCTTTTACCGTCCCTATTTCGATACGACTTATATCACCAGTATCAAACAGGGCATGGGCTTTTACGAGGCTCAACTTATCTATTTCGTTAGTATTCATACACCGGTCTTTATTGTTATGGTGTACGCAGTTCTTCATACTGCATACACCAAAAACAAAAAAAACCGCAAAAGCCCTATTATAAACTATTTGCGGTTTTATTCTGTGATTCCGTTGCGATTCGAACGCAAGACCCACGCCTTAGAAGGGCGTTGCTCTATCCAGCTGAGCTACGGAACCATCCTTAATTGCGGTGCAAAGGTACGCTTTTCTGTGAAATTTGCAAAGATTTTACGCAGAAAATATTTTGTAAATAGATGCTTTTATATCCGATTAGATGTTATAATCCTAATGGTAAACCAGTTACATACCATAAAATAAATAACAAAGTCCAAGCTAATAATATATATAAAGAGTATCTCCATGTATATTTCAGTAATGAACCATAGGTCGCTTGCTTATCATATTGCTGCATGTAAGTAAGGATAAGAGGCATGTAGAACATGAAAGGAGTGATGGCATTGGTGGCACTGTCGCCAATACGAAAAGCGCATTGCACCATATCCGGAGAAATCCCCATATTGGCAAAGAACGGAACAAAGATGAAGGACATGAAAGTCCACTTGGCAGTGGCAGAAACCATAATAAGGTTCACAAGTGCTGTAAAGAGAATAAATAGAATGAGTATCCATAAACTCCCAAGATGAATGGACGAAAGCATGTCCGCTCCCATAATAGCTATACATTTATCCAAATGAGAATACTCGAAACACGCAAACATCTGAGCAGCAAAGAAAGCGATAACAAAGTAAACACCCAACAATTTCATAGGTTGAGTAAGCCCCTCAATCACATCTCCATCTGTACGATAACGGCCGGAAGCAAAGCCATAAACCATCCCCATAAGCCCGATACCAAAAGACAGCAGAAACAGAATGCCCTCTATAAAAGGAGAACGGATCAGACCACCATTCACACTACGCAAAATACCCCATGAAGAGAAAGTAGCCCAAAGAATCACGGTTGTATAAATCACCCCGATAGATACTGCACCTATCATAGCACGACGCTCTTTGCGGGATAATTGCTTATAACCATTGAAACGAATATGACCGGCATATTCCCCCAAAGCCGGAAGAAGATTACGACGGGTTACCTGATAAATAATAAAAGCCAGCAAAAAAGTAGATGCAAACAAGAAATAGTAATTGCATAAAGGCCCTGTATTTCCAGGTGACACATTTGCCATGTCCGCAGCTTCTTGGGTAGTGGCAGCAAGCATAGGATCCAAAGTACTCAGCATCAAGTTAGCGCTATACCCACACGAAACAGAAACGTATGCCGTAATAATACCTGCAACCGGATGCAGTCCGACCGAATGGAACAAAGTTGCTGCAATCGGTAAAAGAATTATGTATCCGGCATCACCTACTACATTGGAAAGCAATCCCAAGAAAATAACCAGTATCACCATGCGCCATGGATTATGCTTACGACGTGCCCCACCGCGGATACAAGCATCTATAAAACCTGAATGTTGTGCTACCCCGATACCAAACATAGCCACAATTACTAAGCCCAGCGGAGCAAACCCCGTGAAATTAGTAACCACATGCCGCAACAGCCAACGAACACCTTCCGGACTAAGCAAACTTTGTACCCGTATTTCCTCCCCTGTTTGCGGTTGAAACACGCTCAAGCCGTAAATGTCAAATATCCATGATAGGACAATGACAGCCAGCGTCAACAAGAGAAACATTGTTGCCGGATGCGGTAAACGCCATTTGTTATTCATCATCTGCTTCCAGATTATCTATATCAAGAATACGGAGTTCCAAAGCACGCACAACCAGACGGGTTGCATTCACTCCTACCCGCTCTCCTTGTGGAAACAGACGGTTTACCAAATCATTCTGACGCTTTTCCAGAGATTTAACTCCAAAAGGCATACCTTTCAGATTAGCAATCATATCTTTGGTATACCCCAATGCCAGATGGCGTAGGAAACGTTCGTCATACTCATCAATATCATAACTGATAACCGCTTCCTGACGTTTGGCATCATTCGCAACAGATTGCTTGAAACGGTCTACAATTTTTTCCAGAATAGGATAATTAAAAACCAGCTTCTTTCCATCCATTACTGCCTGTACATCTGTTTTCGTAAGCAGTTCACCTGTTTTCAAAATAATACCGTCAGCACCCGCATTCAGAACATCCACCCAAAGCTTTTCATTCAGAATTTCTCCGGTAAATATGAGTACGTGTACTCCCGGATAACGCTTAAAGATATTCCGGCAGATATCCACACCAATAGTAGTAGAACCACCCAGCCCTAAATCCAGCAATACCAAGTCAGGAACTCCGGCTTCTATCAATGTCCAGAATTCGCTTTCGGTCATAGCCGTACCGATAACTTCTGCGTTGGGTATTTCATGGCGGAAGATTTCTTCCGTTCCTTTCAGTTCAAGCTTGACGTCTTCTACAATAATTACTTTGAATTTCTTGTCTTCCATATTCTTTAATTTTATTTTCTTCTCGGTATCGTGAAATAAACTGTAAATCCACTATTCTCAGCCGGTTCAGCATTGATGCGACAGCCACGTTTTCCGGCAAACTCGTCATGGTCGCGAATAATCTGCTTGCAGACGAGATACTCCGTACCTCGCAACTCTCCTTTTTCTCCTGTTGCCGTCATACGTTCCAGGTTTGGATAGAAAAGTTGATTTAATTCCTCACGGGTTTTCGTCCTTCGCATATCAGTGAAAAGGAAACGAATATATTCTCCGTCTACTGTTGCTGCCAAATGTATTTCTCCACCCAGAGGAACAGACAAGGCTTCATCTATCAGATTCTCCAATAAGAAACGAAGTTGGATAAAATCTCCGACCACTCTTTCATCAATAGCTCTTGTAGAGAAAGATACAGCAACCCCTTTTCCCTTATTTGCTTTACGGAAATACTTTTCTGCCAGAGCAAACAACTCCGGTACGGAAATTATCCCGCGACGGAACGTAACTTCTTCCAACTGTCGCGATGCGCACGAACTCAAGATGGTAAATATACCTTTATAATATTCTATCAATTCGCTGATAGCTGAAACCGTCTCTTTTTCTTCCGTTTCTGAGAGAATACCTGAACGGAGTTTACCAATGAGTTGCTTGATCTTATTCGGATAATAAATTGTCTCGTGCTTGATGGTGGAAAGACAATTATCAAGCACCATATTCTGCACATGCAACATACCGTCCTCCCATGACGCCCGGTGTGCTTCTTCATGCGCAGCTTCGATGTCGCGGTATTTTGTTGCCAGTTTCACAACTGCATTGAAGACCACAATCGCTATATACCGCGCAATCAATTCCAGCAATAGATGAGCCGTCTCCTGATCGACGCTCTCCTGCCGTTCAAGATATAACACACCCACACAGCGCGAATCACCCGCAGCATCCACTACCAAAGGCAAAGCTTCAAATCCCGGTGCGGACAGTTGAGTATGCTGTTCAAAACAGCGTTGAACTACTTCCTTCCAAAGTTCATCTTCTGCCGTAGATGTTCCATTATCTCCCGTAGAGGGTAAGTCATTTTCTATAGAATTTGACACATATTCCAGTTGATGTGTCGTTTCATTATAAACGGCGATTCCCAACCGATCAATACTTAGCAACTCATTTACGGCATCAAAGCCTTCGTCAACGATACGTTGAGGAATAGCTTTCAGGGTATCTTCTTCCCGCTGCAATGCCTCTTCTGTTTCGGGAACTTGTATCAGGGAGGCAGCAAATATCTGTCTATTGATTTCCAAAACCTGTTCCAGATTCCAACGGTTTACAAGACGTTTGCGAATATACAGAATGTAATATCCCAAAAGCAACATAGCTATAAGTCCGATAAACAGGATAACCCCCACCATCTTATTATTGGTGGAACGTTCCAGTTGACGACAATATTCCTCCAAAGACTGATCTTCACCCAGCAATTTGTACAAAGTCGTATAAGCGGCATTATTATAACTGTATGCATCCCATTGTTTCAACGCAAGAAAAGCGACAGCCGCCTCATTCCGGATATCCAGAATGACATGAAAGTCCGAATTGAAAAGATCATTCCACCAGGATAATTCCCCCGGTTCCCCTTCTCCTCTCAATGACATATAGCGCTGCGGCTCCTGGGCATACCTTTTATAATGCGCATTCAGGCAAGACATGGCAGAGTCTACATATTCCAAAGCCTGTTCAAAATTTCCTTCCACATTACTATAATAGGCATCATTAGCATAGTCTGACGCCTCATTCAACAGGGCTTCAAACTCATTTTCCGCAGCTAATGACAAAGAATCCTGAGCCGTTTGCGCATAGATTTCATCCGGTTGCATCACCGCTTCCTCCACTGCTTTATTGCACGAACTCATGCCTATAGAAAAGAATATGCACAGAAATACCATCAAAGTTTTACGCACTCCTGTAGGCAAACGGAAATAAAAACGGCTGCCCTTCCCTAAAGTACTTTCTACATTGAACAAACAGACTCTGAATACTTCGTTCGTCTTCCGGTATTTCTCAATGATACCTTTACAATTCATCAGACCGAAGCCGCTCCCTTTATTTTTCAGCAGTTCTTCCCGGTCTGCAGCATCCAGTATGCCTATTTCCTGCGAATTATACAATTTCTCACCGACAATACGCGTCACATCTTCTTCAGAAAGACCATAACCGGTATCTTCTACTGAGATTTCCACATATTCTTCTGTCGGATTTGCATAGACCTTTACCTTACCTCCCTTTGGAGTATATTTACGGGCATTTTCTGCAAGCGTGTTTATCATAAACAGCGTCAACGCCTTGTCAGCTTTCACATAGGTATCCGTTGGTGTCACTTCCAGTTGTTGCTGTTTCATTTCGAAAGCACGGCTTCCTTTCCGTATCAGATCGAAAAGCTCGTTCAACCCGAATGTTTCTATATTCAAGCTCAGGCTACCCTGTTTCATTTTAATCCATAAAGCAAGGATATCATTGTATTCATTGATGGTTGTCACCAATTCGTCCATATATTGATACTTCTCGGCTTTGATGTGTTCGTCATGGATAAAACCCTTTTCCGTTAGTTTATGCACTTCATTAATAATACGGTCTATGTACGGATGAATACCGTTCACAATGGCCATACACGCTTTCTTTATAAGATTCTGACGTTTATTTCCGGCTATATGCTGTTCGTACACATACCGTTCTTTCTCCAACCGGCGGCGTTCGTCACCCAGCGAAATGGAAGTCATGCCATTATCAAGCGCCCATGTAATATAAGGAGCAATCACATGTAGTATTGCCTTCTCATCCTTCGTAAGACGTTTGGGTAATACCAACTGCCCATCTTCTATCCGAATGTCTTTTACATTGAAAAGTTCCTCTATATCTGTCTGCACAGCAGAAAGAATGGCATCTACAATCTCTTCTTCCGTCTGCGCGTCCGTGGGAATAGAAGCGGTTATTTTCTGGCAAATGTCCAACATCTGCCTCAAACGGTGCAAATGGACATGATTACGTTCTTTAGACCGTTTATTGAATATCCAAAAAAATAAAACCACCAGTATAAAACCGACAATCACGAAGAAGAGTAAAATATTAAGCTGTCGGGCTTCACTTTCCAAAGCCTGATAACGGCTTTCCAACTCCTTATCCTGGCGGGTATCTTCCAGAATATCCAGATAAATATTGCGATTATAATCGGAGTGTTGCTTCATTTCCAGTCCGGCATACGTAACACTCAGTTGTTCGCGAATACGTGAAATCCATTCCGGAACGGTTCTTAACTTACGCTCTATCCATGCTTTTTCTGAAGAAATGGTATCCCGTATATCATAGGTTTTCAACCAATCCAGGCTATCGTGGCAATCATAAAAACGGCGATGATGACTGTTCACGCACTCCAAGGCAAGCGTCAATGTATCCAATGCTTCGGCGTAGTTATCATGCGCATTCAAATATTTACCAATAGAAACATAGGCACCGGCAATCTGATACACATCATTATATTGCTTGAATTTCTTCAAAGCCAATTGTCCTAAACGCATGGGCAACAAAGAATCCACGGGAACATCAAACTGTTTCAATGCATGAGAACGCCTAACCTGGAAAAAGTCATAATTATCGGGAGATGCCATCAGATTAGCAAGCCCCTGCACTCCATTACCTTCAAAATACAAGTATCCTCCGCGGGATGCCATTTTCCAAGTTGTATACAACTCGTCGAATTCACGCAAACGACGCTCATCCGCCGTTTCACCATCACAAAGTGCTGCCGATCCTTTTATATAATGATAATACAGTAACTGGTTCGTATCCGCTGCAAGTTCTTCCTGCGGATATATTTCGTTGATGGAAGCCACCGCTTCCGGACGTTGTTGCAGATAGTAGTAATAAACTGCGGAAACGATATAAAATTCGGAGCGTGCATAGTTCAGTCTCAACCGTTCGTGCTTATCTACGAAAAGCTTGTTATCTTCATCTATTCGTTTCATGCGGCGGAGGGCACTGTTCCGATAGTCATAAAATTCTTTGTTCATGGCCGTCCGCTGATAGATTTTCATCAATCCGATATCGGCAACCAGCAGTTCCAGTTCATTTTTCGTGAGACTGTACACATCTTTATGAAACTTCTCCGCTTTCTCAAAATCCATGCGCATAAAAGCACAAAAACCCAGATTATTGGATGCTTCCGCTTTCCCCTGACTATACAGATTTACTTTTCCATAAGCTTGCGTGGCAGCATGACAAGAAGAGTCCAGGTCTTTATACCGATAAGAATAAGCCACTTGGTTGAGCGAATCGATAAGATGTACTTCCTTGGTGGGAGCAGTACCCACACAAGAAATCATTACTATGCAAAAACACAGTAAGCCCACCAATCGTATATGAGGAAACCGTTTCACTTAGCAAAGCTACAAATAAATCCGGGAAAGAAAAAAGATTTTTCTACAATAAGTCTTGTAGAATGTAGCGGGAAATTCATAACTTTGCAGCCGTATTAAACAAATAGGTAACATCTATTACAAAATGAGCGAAAAAGCACCCGTAATGGTATTCTCCGGAACTAACTCGAGATACCTTGCAGAGAAAATCTGCGCAAGCCTTGATTGCCCTCTGGGAAAGATGAACATCACCCACTTTGCTGATGGTGAGTTTGCTGTTTCCTATGAAGAGTCAATTCGTGGCGCACATGTATTCCTGGTTCAATCCACCTTCCCTAATTCCGACAATTTAATGGAACTTCTGCTGATGATCGACGCTGCTAAAAGAGCGTCTGCTAAAAGCGTTGTTGCAGTCATTCCATATTTCGGTTGGGCACGACAGGACAGAAAAGACAAACCTCGCGTTTCTATCGGCGCAAAGTTAGTAGCCGATTTACTTTCAGTAGCAGGTATCGATCGTTTGATTACGATGGATCTCCATGCTGATCAAATCCAAGGTTTCTTCAACATTCCGGTAGATCACTTGTATGCTTCGGCAGTGTTCCTCCCCTATATTGAGTCCTTGAAATTGAAAGATCTTGTAATCGCTACGCCGGATGTGGGTGGTTCCAAACGTGCCAGCACATTCTCAAAGTATTTGGGAGTTCCCCTGGTATTGTGCAACAAATCACGTGAGAAAGCAAACGAAGTTGCATCCATGCAGATTATCGGTGATGTAACCGATAAGAATGTAGTATTGGTAGATGACATCGTAGATACAGCCGGTACTATCACCAAAGCAGCTAACATTATGTTGGATGCCGGTGCTAAATCAGTACGCGCTATTGCAAGCCACTGTGTAATGTCCGACCCGGCGTCTTTCCGTGTACAGGAATCCAGTCTGACTGAAATCGTATTTACCGATAGTATCCCCTACTCTAAGAAATGCGCGAAAGTAAAACAACTCAGTATTGCTGATATGTTTGCAGAAACCATCAAGAGAGTGGTGAATAATGAGTCTATCAGTTCACAATACATTATCTAAATTGCCAAAGGCAATTTAGAAATTAAAAATTAATAATTAAAAATTAAAGGCTGCGCAGTTAATGTAACATCGCGCAGCCTTTAATTTTTAATTATTAATTTTTAATTTAATTCCAGTCTTCCCATTTTGTACGTGCCCTTTTTTATTACTTTTCCGTTTTTATCCGTTTCAACAAAAGGACCGTGTTTTTTGCCTTGCTTGAAGAAGCCTTCGTAACGATTACCGTTTTTATCCTCTTGTATACCGTTACCTTCTTCCATACCATTCACAAAACCACCTTTATATTTAGTTCCGTCTGTCATAATCAGGGTTCCCTGACCATTGAACTGGTTGTTTTTCCATTCGCCTTCGTAGGAATCACCTACATTCCATTTATAGGTTCCGCGGCCGTCACGCTGGTTGTCCTTCCATTCGCCGTCATAGACCGCACCACTTGCCCAAGTAAACACACCTTTTCCGTGTTGCATGCCGTCTTTGAAGTTTCCTACATATTTATTGCCGTTGGCGTGATAATAGATACCGGCTCCGGTACGTTCACCTTGCACATACGCACCTTCATAACGGTCGCCGGTGTGGAAGAAGTAAATACCTTTGCCATGTTGCATATCATCTTTCCAGTCGCCTACATATTTATCTCCGTTGGCATATTCGAAAGTTCCTTTTCCATCACGCACATCGTTCTTCCAGTCACCTTCGTATTTACAGCCGTCATTCCAGACAAAAGTACCTTTACCCTCTTTCTTATCATTCTTCCAGGAACCTTCATATTTGGAACCGTTTTTCCAAGTGTATGTACCTTGACCTTCACGTTTATCATTTACCCAGTCTCCTTCGTAAATGTCACCGGTATAGTAGTACATTGTACCTTTGCCTTGCTGATAATCCTGAAACCACATGCCGTCATAACGGTTGTTGTTCATGAAATAGTAGATACCCTTACCGTGTTGCTGATCCTGAAACCATTGTCCTTCGTACTTTTCGCCGTCAGGAAATGTATAAGTACCATATCCTTCACGTTTTCCTTTCACATATTCACCCTCGTAGACATTGCCATTCTTGAACACCGTCTTACCCTTTCCGTTGGGTTTACGTCCTTTCATTTCACCCGTATATACGGAGCCGTCTTTGAAGGTATGAGTTCCTATCTTTATTTCAGAAGAGAAAGTTGTTTTTACTTTGTCGAAGAAACCGGATTTCTTTTCCTGGGCCGTCGCCCCGCCTTGGGACATGAATACCAGAATGAGTGCAGTATATAGATATTTCATTGAAAATTATAAATTAGCGATTTTAATAATAAGACGTGTAAACGCAGCAACTTGTTACACGTCTCATATAGTATTTGCACAAAGATACAATTAATCTGCTAAAAGGAAGGGGTATCACACCTTTTTTATGACATTTTTTTGCCGGATACAATTTCTTTTAATGTCTCTTTGCACAAATAGCGTGAGGCAAGTTCGCGTATCTCGGCAGGAGTAATTGTCTTCACTGCTTCTACGGCATCCCTCACATACGAGTCCGGGAGGCCGGAAGTATGAATAAAGATCCAGGCATCCGCCAGTGAGAAAGCAGATTCATAGCTGCGACACATATCACCCAACATATAGTTCCTCACCATGGCAAGTTCTTCGGCAGGTACGAGGTCATTTTGCAGGCGATCTATTTCATGGTAAACTTCTTTGATAAGCGGCTCTACAAATTCATTGGCAGTCTCTGCATTGACAACCAACAATCCACTATCGGGATAAGGCATGATACCGGCAGATATACCATACGTATATCCTTTATCTTCACGAATATTAGACATCAGACGGCTACCGAAATACCCTCCGAACAAGGTAACCAGAACGCGAACTTTCAAATAGTCAGGATGGCGTCGATCCAAAGAAAGCATTCCCATGCGAACAGCACTTTGCATTGCATCGGCACGCTCGGTAAAAATACGTTTCTCAGAAGAAGTTACCGGAACATAAGACCGTTTTTCCGGTTTGCGGAAATCTTTACCGAAAGGTTCACTTCCAAAAAGAGTTTCAATACGACGGATAGCGTCTTCGCTGACCTTCCCAGCAAGATAGATACTGCAATTTCCGGAATGATAATATCGGTCGTAAAACGATTGCAAGACAGAAGGGTTAATCAAATGATAATCTTCCTTCTGCACTAATTGCCCGCACGGATGCGTATCGCCATATACGGCATTTATCAAAGTGCGATGGGCCAGAAAGTCCACCTTGGAGCTGTTCACAAGAAATTGCTGGATATTGCTGTCGATAATCACTCCCAACTCTTTTTCAGGGAAAAGAGGTTCTTTTACGATAGATTCAAAAATATCTAAAGTTTCCGGCAGATATTTATTCAAAGAATAAAGGGTGATATAAGCATACTCGGACGAGCTGGAAAGCTCCAACCAAGCACCATAGTAATCCAATTTTTCGGCAATGGCCGCGGCTGAATAACGCCGGGTACCTTCGCGCAGCATCCGGTTGGTAAACAAAGCCTGCAAGCGTTGGTTCTGCTGCCAGCGTCCACCCTCTATCAACAGGTCAATTCGGACTACTTCATTATCCCCGGCATTGAGTATATATAAAGGTATGCCATTTTTCATCACCCGACATTCGGGAGATGGCACTGCCAGTTGTTCCGGCTCACAAATACGGGGCTGGATAGTTCTGTCTAACATATTTTCAAGAATTCTTCAGCCTTTTCCAAATCCTGGGGAGTATCAATGCCAATAGTCTCTACTTCGGTAATACCGGCTTTAATGGTATAACCATTCTCCAGCCAACGGAGTTGTTCCAGCGATTCTGCCAGTTCCAGCGAAGATTGCGGCAACGAAGTAATCTCTTTTAAAACTTCAGCACGATAGGCGTATAATCCTATATGTTTATAATAAGTGTGATTTTTCAGCCAATCTTGTTTTTCCGCATTTCGCTGATAAGGAATAATGGAGCGGCTGAAATAGAGTGCATTCATATTCTTATTCAGCACTACTTTCGGAGAATTGATATTCTCCAAAGCTTCAAATCCATTCTCAGGAGTAAAAGGTTTCACCAGTGTAGCAATCTGGGTCGTAATGTCGTCGAAGCAAGCTTTTACAGTTTCCAGTTGGGAGGGTTGAATAAAAGGTTCGTCACCCTGAATGTTGACTACGACATCAAAGTCTCCCCCTATTTTAGTATATGCTTCATAGCAACGATCCGTACCACTTTTATGATTAACGGAAGTCATCACTACTTTACCTCCGAAAGCTTTTACAGCTTCTTCGATCCGTTCGTCATCTGTGGCCACATAAGCATCGTCCAGAATACCTGCCACTTGTTCATATACTCGCTGTATTACAGTTTTACCTCCCAGCATGGCCAACGGTTTTGCAGGAAAACGCGTGGATGCGTAACGGGCGGGAATGATTCCTAAAAACTTCAACATATTTATATTTACTATTTTATAGATCCGCGTTCGTCCGCTTTATCCGCGTCGTCCGCGTACCCATTTAAAATTACTCTATCTCTTTCAATCCCCGGCAAATATAGTCCCTTTTTAAATCATCGGGTTTATAGACTGTGTCATCACATGATAATAAGTCCAGATCCAACCGGACTATTTCTTGCTTTTTCTCTTCAGGCATCCGCCCCGCTTCCCGTTCAATAGCTTTCAAACAAGAAGTTATTTCCGTCGCATCGCTACTGGAAATAAAACGTGCCACCTGATTGGAAAATAAAGATGAACGCCGGAAATAAAGCGGTTTAGTCTCTTCTTCCGTAGAAAAACGAATGCCAGGAAACAGTTCTTTCAACCGCTTCCGCGCCAACGAAAGATTCTCTTTCTGTTGCTCGTTACTACCGATGCTGATTGTATAAACCACTTTCGAAATCAAGAATTTAGACCGACACTTGAACTTTAATCAAAGAAGTCATCCAAACCAGTTTCTGATGCCGATTCAAAATTAACGTCCCCATTATTCTTACAAGGATCGAAACCTTCCGGAAGTTGGAATGTCTCATTTTCATCATATCCCAGTGTCTTGTCTCCAAGCACTTTTACCATATATTTAGACCAGATAGGCAATGCCATAGAAGCACCTTGCCCATGCAGCATAGTATCGAAATGAATATCGCGTTCTTCTCCACCAACCCAGCATCCGGATACCAGTGAAGGAGTAAAGCCCATAAACCAACCATCTGCATTATAGTTAGTTGTTCCGGTCTTACCACCCATATCAGCTTTCACACCTAAGCGACGAACACGTCCACCTGTTCCCTCGTTAATAACGGCACGAAGCATAACCAACATCTTATAAGCGCTGGAAACACTGATAACCTCTTCCATTTCCGGAGAGAACGTAGCTAATACATTTCCGTCATTATCTTCAATGCGAGTTACAAACAGTGGAGCTACACGGATACCTTTATTGGGGAATGCAGTATAAGCACTGACCATTTCTCCTACCGAAATTTCGCAAGGACCAAGACATAAAGAAACTGACGGCACAATTTCACGATTACGTACACCAAAACTTTCAATCAAGCGTTTCAGAGAATATGGGTTGAGCTTACTCATCAGATACGCTGTGATCCAGTTGTCAGAGTTAGCCAATCCCCACTTCACAGTTACCATTTCTCCATAACGTTTAGTATTGGCATTACGGGGCGTCCACGGTTTGCCGTTTTCATCAATTAAAGTATATTCCACATAACGCGCTTCATCACAAGGAGAATAGCCATTCTCCATAGCTAATGTGTAGACATAAGGCTTAATGGTGGACCCCACCTGACGGCGACCTACCATTGCCATATCATATTTAAAATAATGATGATTAGGCCCTCCGACATATGCTTTCACATGCCCATTATGCGGATTCATAGACATAAAACCTGCACGGAGGAAGTGTTTGTAATAGCGGATAGAATCCATAGGTGTCATGATTGTATCCTTTTCACCATTCCAGGTAAATACCGACATTTCTTCAGGTGTATTGAAAGCTTTTTCAATTTGGGCATCCGATGCCCCGGCTTTCTTCATGATACGATAACGGTCGGACTGTTTCATAGTGCGGGTAAGAATTTCATCTACCTGCTCCTGCGTAATTCTGTTACTGTAAGGCGCTTTTTTACGTCCTTTCTTTTCTTTGAAGAAATAGCCTTGCAATTCTTTCAGGTGCTCTTCTACCGCCTCTTCTGCATATTGCTGCATACGAGAGTCAATAGTGGTATAAATTTTCAGACCGTCTGTATAAAGATTATATTTAGAGCCATCTTTCTTAGTATTCTTTTCACACCAACCAAATAAAGGATTATTTTCCCAGTCAAGAGAATCTTCATAGAATTTTTGCATCTGCCAACCACGATAATCTCCCTTTACAGGTTTCTTTGCATTCAATACACCACGCAGATATTCGCGGAAGTAAGTTGCCATTCCTTCATTATGATCAACGCGAGTATATTTCAGAACAAGCGGAAGGGCCTGCAAAGAATCACATTCTTCCGCTGTGATATATCCGGCTTTACGCATCTGATCAAGCACCACGTTACGACGCCCGCGTGAACGTTCATTATATCGTACAGGATTAAAATAAGATGGATTCTTGCACATTCCTACAAGCATAGCGGCTTCTTCTATCTTTAAATCATTTGGATCGCAACCGAAATAAGTATTGGCAGCAGTTTTAATACCTACTGCATTGTTCAAGAAATCAAATTTATTAAGATACATGGTAAGTATCTCTTCTTTAGTGTAATAACGTTCCAATTTCACGGCAATCACCCACTCGATGGGTTTCTGAAACAAACGTTCCATTACATTATCCGCACTGGGCGAATAAAGCTGCTTGGATAATTGTTGTGTTATCGTACTACCTCCACCTGCATTCGTCTGAAATAACAAACCACGCTTCACGATAGCGCGGAACAATGCGATGGCATCAATTCCGGAGTGTTTGGCAAAACGCACATCTTCCGTTGCAATCAAAGCATTGATAATATTAGGAGACAGATCATTATAGCCTACATACACACGATTCTCTTTACTAAAAGAATAAGTTCCGAGCACCTTCCCGTCTTCTGAGAAAATTTGTGTAGCAAACTTATAATTGGGGTTTTCCAGATCTTCGACAGGAGGCATATAGCCTATCCAACCTTTTGCAATGGAGAAGAAAACAGTGACGCAAGCCAATACTATGACGGCTAAGAATATCCAAAGGATTTTTATGATGTTCTTTATCATGTTTATTACTGTAAATTCACTAAATCAATAAAATAGATTACCTGTAAAAATAACAAGGCAAAGGTACGGAATTATATTGGAACACCCTTATAAATTCTATAGAAAACTCTTAAAACGCCACACTTTATCATCGGAAATGCCACATTTCATTCTCCGAAATGCCACACTTTGTGCTTGCTGAAGTGTGGCATTTTACCCATTAAGATGTGGCATTTCCGATGATAAAGTGTGGCGTTTGGGGTGATGAAACCTGGCATTTTGGAGGCGTTTTTTGTTTAGGAAACGGCCGATTCCAAGCTGTTTTTTGCAAAAAAACGCATTTTTTTGCTTAGGAACAAAGTGTAGTCAAGAAGGGCAAAATGCTATTATTCAACACTTTCACTAAAACAGACAATGCATTTTTCTTTCTTATATATTCTTTATATAACAACAACAGCAGAAAAGAAAAAGAAAAGCTACTGCTGATGCTGGTAATGATCCAAACAAATTCCGGCATTCATCTCACCGCATAAGAAACTTCATCCCGTAAGATTGTTTTTTCGCCCCACGAGATATTTTTTTCAGCTCATAGGGCAAAACTCTTTGTCCCATAAACTGAAGATCACCGTCTATGGAGACGAAAAAAACTTCTAAATTTTCTCCCGTCTTTCTTCCGTACTCCGCATCTTTTCCGTACCTTTGAACTCTCGAAAAGAAATAAAATAACGAACGATATGGAAAACAGAAGTTTAGTCACCATTGCCGAGCATAGCAAGGAAAAAATCCTCTACATGATCGAGATGGCGAAGCAGTTTGAAGCCCGTCCCAACCGTAGGCTGCTGGAAGGGAAAGTGGTTGCCACCCTCTTTTTCGAGCCGTCTACCCGCACAAGACTCAGTTTTGAAACAGCAGCCAACCGCTTGGGAGCCCGTGTAATCGGGTTTAGTGACCCCAAAGCAACGAGTTCTTCGAAAGGCGAAACCCTGAAAGATACCATCAAAATGGTGAGTAACTACGCTGATATCATCGTGATGCGGCATCATCTGGAAGGAGCCGCCCGCTATGCCAGCGAAGTAACCACAGTGCCTATCGTCAATGCCGGAGACGGAGCCAACCAGCATCCTTCACAAACGATGCTCGACCTCTACTCCATCTACAAAACCCAGGGTACACTGGAGAACCTGAATATTTTCCTCGTTGGCGACCTCAAATATGGCCGCACCGTACACTCACTGCTGATGGCAATGCGCCACTTCAACCCGACTTTCCACTTCATAGCTCCTGATGAATTGAGAATGCCCGAAGAATACAAAATTTACTGCCGTGATCATGGCATCAAGTACGTGGAACATACGGACTTTACGGAAGAAACCATAGCAGATGCCGACATCCTCTACATGACTCGTGTGCAGCGTGAACGCTTCACTGACCTCATGGAGTACGAACGGGTGAAGAACGTTTACATCCTGCGCAACAAGATGCTGGAACATACCCGTCCTAATCTGTGTATTCTGCATCCCCTGCCCCGCGTCAATGAAATCGCTTATGACGTAGACGATAATCCGAAAGCTTACTACTTCCAGCAAGCTCAAAACGGTCTGTATGCTCGTGAGGCTATCCTCTGCGATGTATTAGGCATTACACTGGATGAGGTGAAAGCCTAAATTGTACTTTGTAAATTGCTAAATTGTAAATTGAAAGATGAGCGAAAAAAAACAAGAATTACAGGTTGCCGCATTAGAAAACGGTACCGTTATCGACCATATCCCCTCTGAAAATCTGTTCACTGTAGTCTCTTTACTGGGACTGGAACACATGAATAACAATATCACCATTGGCTTTAATCTCAAAAGCGGAAAGCTGGGTACTAAAGGCATTATTAAAATTGCGGATAAATTTTTCTGCGATGACGAAATTAATCGTATCGCCGTGGTAGCACCTAATGTGAAGCTGAATATTATTCGGGATTATGAAGTGGTGGAAAAACGTGAAGTTAGCCTTCCTGAAGAACTTCGCGGCATTGTAAAGTGTGCTAATCCCAAATGTATTACGAACAACGAGCCCATGGCGACGTTATTCCATGTAGTGGATAAGGAGAATTGTGTGATCCGATGCCATTATTGCGAGAAAGAACAAAACAGGAACGAAATTGAAATAATATAAGAGCTCGTAACTCTTTAGTCATGAAACAAGACTGGAAGCCCGGAACAATGATTTACCCGCTTCCTGCCGTATTGGTAAGCTGCGGAAGCATTCCGGAAGAATATAACATATTAACAATTGCATGGACGGGAACGATTTGTACGAACCCGCCCATGTGCTATATTTCAGTACGTCCCGAACGCCACTCCTACGAAATCCTGAAACGGAATATGGAGTTTGTCATCAATCTTACTACCAAAGATATGGCGCGTGCAACGGATTGGTGTGGCGTACGTTCCGGGAAAGACTACAATAAGTTTGAAGAAATGCATCTGACACCGGGAAAAAGTACTGTGGTCAATGCCCCTCTTATTGAAGAATCCCCTTTGTGTATAGAATGTCGTGTAAAGGAAATCATGTCACTCGGCTCGCATGATATGTTTATTGCCGATGTGGTAAACGTGCGTGCCGACGACCGGAACCTAAACCCGGAAACCGGGAAACTGGAGCTAGCGGAAGCTAATCCACTGGTTTATGTACATGGAGGGTACTATGAATTGGGTGAAAAGATCGGTAAATTTGGCTGGTCTGTTGAGAAGAAAAGATAGTGATTAACGGTTAGTGGTAAGTGATGAACAAAGTTTTGAAAATATTTATCCTGTGCCTTTTGTTTTTCCCCGCTACAACGTGGGGGCAATCTCATCTTGTGCCCGGTACAGCGGTTGAGGAACCACTGAAGAAACATCACCATGATCGTCCGGTGAACTTCGGTATTAAAGGTGGTTTCACCTCTTCCCTCTTCCTTGTATCTAATCTTACATTAAACGGAATCACCATAGACGAGGTGCAGAATAACTACAAGATAGGCTATTTCGGCTCTGTCTTTATGCGTATCAACTTTGAACGTCATTTCCTGCAACCGGAAATATCCTACAATATCAACCGCTGCAATATTACTTTCGAAAAACCTGCCGCAGAGGATGCTCCTTTGGAAATGGCATCTATAACTTCTGAAATCCACAGTGTAGACATTCCTGTGATCTACGGATATAATGTTATTAAGGAGGGGCCTTATAGTCTGGCTGTATTCGGCGGTCCTAAATTTCGTTATATCTGGAATAAAAAGAGCGAAGTTACTTTTGAGAATTTCGACCAGCAGGGAATCAAAGAAAGGCTGCGTCCGCTGAACCTCAGCTTCACCCTTGGAGTAGCCGTCACTATCTCCCGCATTTTCTTCGATTTCCGCTATGACATAGGAGTACATAATATATCCCGCAAAGTGACTTATGATGACGGCGTCGTCGAAGGTGATCCACCCGCTGACGAAATACGTTTCCACCGACGAGACAATGTTCTCAGCTTTTCCTTTGGAGTATTCTTTTAGAAAGTAAATTTCTGTCTTTTCTGACAGTTTATTCATTTTTTTACCGTAAATTTGTGCGCTTAATAAGAGAACACAGATTTATCAAACTTATCTAAGTAAGCAAAATGAAAAGAGACGATTTAATTTTCGATATCATCGAAAAAGAACATCAACGTCAGCTCAAAGGTATTGAACTGATTGCATCAGAGAATTTTGTAAGTGACCAAGTAATGGAGGCAATGGGCTCCTGTCTCACTAACAAGTATGCAGAAGGTTATCCCGGTAAACGTTACTACGGAGGTTGCGAAGTAGTAGACCAGAGCGAACAAATTGCTATCGACCGCATAAAGGAAATCTTTGGTGCAGAATGGGCTAACGTGCAACCCCACTCAGGCGCACAAGCTAATGCAGCTGTATTCCTCGCTGTATTGAATCCGGGTGACAAATTCATGGGATTGAATCTGGCTCACGGCGGTCACCTCTCACACGGTTCTTTAGTAAATACTTCCGGTATCATCTATACTCCTTGTGAATATAATCTGAATAAAGAAACCGGTCGCGTAGACTATGACCAGATGGAAGAAGTTGCTTTGCGCGAAAAACCAAAGATGATTATCGGTGGTGGTTCAGCATATTCCCGCGAATGGGACTACAAGCGTATGCGCGAAATCGCAGACAAAGTAGGTGCTATCCTGATGATCGATATGGCTCACCCTGCCGGACTGATTGCAGCCGGATTGCTGAAAAACCCTGTGAAGTATGCTCATATCGTTACTTCTACCACACATAAGACTTTGCGTGGTCCTCGCGGAGGTATCATCCTGATTGGCAAAGATTTCCCTAATCCTTGGGGCAAAACGACACCGAAGGGTGAAATCAAGATGATGTCTCAGTTGATCGACTCAGCTGTATTCCCGGGTATCCAAGGTGGTCCGTTGGAACACGTCATTGCATCAAAAGCTGTTGCATTCGGTGAAATCCTGCAACCCGAATTCAAAGAATATGCTGCCCAAGTGAAGAAAAATGCGGCCGTACTGGCACAAGCATTAATCGACCGTGGCTTTACAATCGTTTCCGGTGGTACGGATAATCACTCTATGCTGGTCGACCTGCGTAGCAAATATCCTGATCTCACAGGTAAAGTGGCTGAAAAGGCATTGGTATCTGCCGATATCACTGTAAACAAGAATATGGTTCCGTTCGATAGCCGTTCTGCATTCCAGACTTCCGGTATCCGTTTGGGTACTCCTGCCATCACTACTCGTGGCGCCAAAGAAGATCTGATGCTGGAAATTGCAGAAATGATTGAAACGGTTCTGTCCAATGTAGAAAACGAAGCGGTTATTGCCGAAGTTCGCGCACGCGTAAATAAGACAATGGAAAAATATCCGCTGTTCGCATATTAAGAAATTTGTTTTTACGAGTCAGCCGGTTTTGTTTTTTCCGGCCGACAGGTATATACATTTTTGAGAAAAAATGTATGTATATAAATGATTAAATATATAGTTAAATTGTAAAATGGTCCGTAGCCTTTGTGATAAAGGCTACGGACCTCTTTTTTTTACGCATTGACACTATTTTTGTTGTATTGAAAGGATACTCCTGCTTGCATTTCCCTATTTTTGGAAACTACATTTATTATTCACTTTAAAACTTTAATTACTATGTCAGAAAACATTGGAGTAGCTACAGGTAAGATTATGCTGAAAATTGTTATCGCTCTTTTTAAAGGTGTATGGAATGTACTGACCTTCGGGTTTAAAGCTTACAAAGGTCACCGGGACAAAAAAGACGCCGAAATGCGTGAACAGTTAAGACAGGTACAAGCAAACAACAATTCCCAAACTATTTAATTCTGCAATACTATGAGCTCAGCAAACAAGAAACACATGCAGGGTGGTATGAACACCACATACAGCAATGTAAATACTGAAGACGAAAGAAACAAAAAAGCGGAAGAACTATTGTTCCAGGCATGGGAAACAGCCGGATATCATGGACAGCCGGATGAAGATTATTATCCTCGAACAGCCCAGGAAACAAGGGATATGGAAGATCTGCTGACACAAGCGGAAGCAGCCATTGATGACCCGTCGGATACCGAACTAATGGAGGTAATGGCTGACACACGCGAAGTGCTGGAATGGTCCAAACAGCGGCATTGGACATTCGCATGGTGGATCATCATCTGTGTAGCCATTATGGGATGTTATTATTTCTATCAGGCCGGAAGCGAACAGGATTATGTAGCAAAGAGACAGGCGCTGACTGATGAGCAAGTGCAGACTGAACTTAGCGAAGCCATCACCCGGCAACAAAGTTACATTGATACTTATAGCCAAAAGTTGGCAGTAGATACCATTTCTGAAGAAACACGTAGCCTTTATGAAAAATATATGGAAAATGCCACTGAAGAAATAAAAGAACTGAAAGCATATAATGTGGAAACTTATAAAAAGCACCTGGTAGATCGTGCCGATGCCGGAGTATGGCGTGAAAGATGGGAAGCGATCTGGTGTTTTATCTGGATCGTGCTTTATATTTTCGCCTGCCGTCCACGTGGATATATGATTACTAAACGTCGCCGTGAAGACAAAATGGCTACCGGTCTCAAAAAGATATTATTCGGCATTGCAGGAGCTTTAGTGGGTGCTGCCGGCGCTTTATATGTGACCACCACCATAACTAAATGGAGCGATGGAAGTAAAACCCGTGATGATGATAGCATGATTATCTATGCCATGAAGTTCGGTCTTATTGCACTGGCTGTTATCATCGTTCTTTGGGCAGCACGTATTGTTATCGTTATTGCTACACTTCTGGGACTATTGAGAAACTACGACTGGAAACAGTTGGCCAAAGACCCGAAAGCCATGTTGAATGATTTGAAATAAATGGAAAGGGGATGCAAGTATATACCGGCATCCCCTATTTCTATATTTATTTCCGATGGTTAGCTCAATCCTTCTATATTTCCATCTACAATGTCGATGTGCATAGCTTGTGGCTCTTTGGGAAGCCCCGGCATGCGCAGAATTTCTCCGGCGATGGCAACAATCATTTCCGCACCGTTATTGATTACAATATCCTTGATATGAAATTCAAAGTTGTTCACCGCACCGTATATTTTCGGATCGGCAGAGAAAGAATATTGTGTTTTGGCAATGCAAACGGGATAATGACCAATGCCCATCTTCTCTATCAATTTGATGATTTTACGTGAATGGATACTGTAAGTCACCACACTGGCACCGTAAAGATTGCAAGCTATCTTCTCTATCTTTTGTTCTACACTGTCATTTTCACTATAACTGAAGTTCAAGGGTTCAGAAGGTTTCTTCTCAATAGTATCCACTACCAGATTAGCGAGCTCCACAGCCCCCTCTCCTCCTTCTGCAAAGGCATTATTGACAGCGAACCCTACACCTAACTTCTCTTCGCAATGCCGGCGGATTGCTTCTACCTCCTCGTCCGTATCACTGGCAAAACGATTGAAGGCAACCAGTACCGTCTGACCGAATGAACGTAGATTGCGTATATGTTTATCGAGATTACCGAAGCCTTGTTGCAATCCTTCCATATTGGGTTCTTTAATACGATCCAGACTGACACCTCCATGCATCTTCAAGCCTTGTGCAGTAGCCACAATCACTGTCAGTTTAGGTTGCAATCCACTTTTGCGACATTTGATATTATAAAATTTCTCCGCACCAAGATCGGCACCGAAACCAGCTTCCGTTACAACATAATCTCCAAAAGTCATTGCCATTTTCGTTGCAAGAATAGAGTTACAACCATGCGCAATATTTGCGAAGGGACCGCCATGAACAAAAGCTGCCGATCCTTCGGTTGTCTGAACCAAGTTCGGATTGATAGCATCTTTCAGCAAGACAGTGATGGCTCCTGCTACTCCTAACTCCTTCACTGTGAACGGGCAACCATCAAAACGGAAACCAAGGATGATATTCTCGATCCGTCGTTTCAGGTCGTCTATGTCCTTTGCCAGACAGAGAATAGCCATAATTTCGGATGCAGGGGTAATATCGAAGCCGGATTCTTCGGTAATACCGTTCGTACTGGGGCCTAAACCGGTGACAATGCTACGCAAAGAGCGGTCGTTCACATCGAGCACGCGCTGCCAGATGATTTCTTTCAGCCCGAATCCGTCCGCCTGATGCTGATAAAGATAATTGTCGAGCAATGCGGATATCATATTGTGCGCCGAAGTGATGGCATGAAAATCTCCTGTAAAGTGCAGATTTATCTTTTCCATAGGAAGCACTTGGGCATAACCGCCACCTGCCGCTCCACCCTTCATGCCGAAACAAGGTCCTAACGAAGGCTCACGCAAAGCAACGATGGCTTTCTTGCCGATCTTATTCAACCCCAATGCCAGACCGATGGAAACCGTTGTCTTACCAATACCTGCTTTGGTAGCAGTAATGGCAGTTACCAAAATCAGGTTACTTTTCTTCACTTTTTCTTCATCAATCAGATGTGTAGGGATCTTAGCAATATACCGTCCGTAGTTTTCTACTTCTTCGCGTGGAATACCTACATTCTCGGCTACCTGCTTAATCTTCTTCAGCTCTATGCTGCGGGCTATTTCAATGTCTGATTTCATACAGAGAACTTCTTTAAATAAAACTTTCTTTTTGAAAGCTACAAAAGTACGAAAAAGAGTGCAGATAGCAAGATTTTAGGGAAAGAAAGCCTCTGTTATCTTATTCAAGTGTCAAAGCGATACCTTCTACACGATCCGGGTTTGAACCTTCCGGCTCAACCATATCGAAAGAACGTGTTCCGGCAGGCAGTGGAGCGAAATAAAGAGTATAATCGGCCTCTCCACTTTCCGGCATATAGAATTTCTCCCCTAAAGGAATACCTTCCGAACGAAGAACCGGACATACAGTTCCATTGTCCGCTACTAACTGGATATTCTTCATAATTTGTATCCAATATTTGGGTATATAATAGGCACGAATCCGCAAGACCGTAGCAGTATCCGTCAATACTACCTGGCGGATTTCAGGAATATCGTTATTGCTTTTCTTCACCGTCGGGAAATTCACCACTTTATGTCCATTCTCTTCCCCTAAGCTCATCACATATTCGTCTGCATTCAGCAGGCGGCGGAGTTTTCGTTTCAGGCTCTGTTTCCCGTATCCGAACCATTTTTCCACAATGCGTCCTTCAGGTGAAATAAGGACATAATTTGGAATTCCACGTACTCCGTATTTGGCATATAATCCATTGCTTCCTTTCAAGTCACTTAGATTCTGCCAAGTCATTTCATGGGTTTTAGAAGCTGCTTCCCACCCCTTCTTGGTATCAATGCTCAGACTTACTACCGTCAAGCGATCTTTGTACATCTCAGCCACTTCCTTCATTTCGGGTAGAGCCATAAGGCACGGACCGCAACCACGACTCCAGAAATCCAACATGATATATTTACCTTTAAAATCAGCCAGGCGGTGTACATTTCCTTCCAGGTCGTACAAATCAGCATCTGCCATTTCATCACCCACTTCCACTACTTGAGGAGGAAATAGATATGTATATGTGTTCATTGCCAAATCGGTCTGTTTTTCTTCATCGGTCAGTCCTTCATAAAGAGCAATCACTTCTTCTTTATAAGGATAATTTTCAGTATACTTTGCTGACATTGCCAACTTCTCCAATTGCTCCAGCCAAATATCGTCAACAGGAATCTGCTTCATACGTTTTATAGTGTTGGCATCAATACGGATCGTAATTTCATCTTCCAGCTTCCGTAAACTATCAGCTTGTGCACGTATCGCCTGTCTTTCTTCGTCCACCGCACTTCCTGCATACTTCCGGCGATATGCACGCTGCAACAAAGAATTGCGCTGATATTCATTCCACAATTCGCGTGAGTCGTTTATAAAAGCCTGATTAGCCACTTGTTCCGGAACAGTGCTTTTCACATCCCAAGTTCGTATCAGTGTATTTTCACCGCTTATCCGTATATTATCTCCCGGACGCACCCAAAGCCTTAAACTCATGGAAGGAAACTTGTCACTTCTTCCCATCATATCCACTATTTCTGTTTCGTTCCCCAATGTTTCTGCCTGAAAACGAAAATGTCCGTTACGAATCGTATCAACACCGATACTGCTACCCACATTTCCATCTAAACGAAACAAAGTGATTAAAGCTCCGTCTTCTACATTCTTTACTTGCCCTTCTATTGTAAAAGTCCCTTGAGCTTGTGCCGCCCAAACACTTGTCATTAAGAACAGCGTTGCAATCTCTTTTTTCATATACGTGCTGTTTGGTTATAAAATTATATATCTACGCACAAAACTATATGATTTCTCCGAGATCAGCAAATAAAATTACGATTATTTCGTAATAACCTGTTTTCTTTAATATTAAGCATCTCTTACCGGATATTTTTACTTTATCCGTCCATCACTCCCACTATTTCGCTGACAGATATACACCTCTCTCTTCCCAACATTCCGTTGCGCTTGATTGCAGACAAAGAGCAAGTAGAACAAGTACTTATCAACCTGATACGGAATGCTCGCCAAATCATGCACCAGCATCATGTCAACATTACAGTACAATCAAAAGTGGGAGAAGGAAGTACGTTCACACTTCTGTTCCAAGTGATTAGGGGTTAGTGATAAGTGATTAGTGCTGCGCTATAATGCCGCAAGGAGACTAATCACTTATCACTAACCCCTAATCACTTATTACAACGCTTTTTTATATAAATCCAGAATAATCTCCTTCGTCACCTCGCGAGGATTACCCGGTGTACAAACATCGGCAATAGCAGCCGTAGCCAGCTTGTCGAGATCGCTTTCCTTGATACCTAATTCAGAAAGGTGTTGCGGAATACCTACTCTTACTGACAGTGCTCTCACTGCATCTACGGCAGCACGTGCAGCCTCTTCCTGGCCCATTCCTTCTTTATATACTTTCATCGCCTTAGCAATTTCCACATACTTATCAAGCGCAGCAGGAGCATTGAATTCCATAATGATAGGCAACAACAACGCATTAGCCACACCGTGAGGTATGTCAAAAATAGCACCCAACGGATGTGCCATGCCATGAACAACGCCCAAACCTACATTAGAGAATGCCATACCTGCAATATATTGTGCTACCGCCATACCATTACGTGCCTCTGCATTTGTCGGCTCAAACACAGCCGTTTCCAGATAACGGGTAATCATCTCGATAGCTTTAATTTCAAACATATCGCTCATTTCCCAAGCTCCCTTAGTAATCAGGCCTTCAATAGCATGTGTCAATGCATCCAGTCCCGTAGAAGCGGTCAGCCCTTTAGGCAAAGTGTACATCAGTTCGGCATCTACAATGGCGATGGCAGGAATATCATTCGGATCTACACATACCATCTTCTTTTCATTCACTTCGTCAGTAATCACGTAGTTGATAGTCACTTCGGCAGCCGTTCCTGCTGTAGTAGGCAGAGCAATGATAGGCACGGATTTCTTCTGAGTCGGCGCCACTCCTTCCAGAGAAACCACATCACTGAATTCCGGGTTATTAGTGATAATGCCGATAGCTTTTGATGTATCGATGGAAGAACCACCACCAATAGCCAGAATAAAATCGGCACCGGATTCTGCAAACGCTTTCACACCTGCATTTACATTACTAACCGTAGGATTTGGTTTAATATCGCTGAATACAACATAGGGTATGCCTGCCTTATCCAGTACGGAAAGCACCTTGTCGGCTACACCAAATTTAATCAGATCTTTGTCGGTAGATACAAAGGCTTTTTTCAAGCCGAGACGTTTAATTTCCTGTGGGAGCACTTCGCGGGCACCCGGTCCGAAGTAGGATACTTCGTTCAAGACGAATCTGTTAATCATAATACGATAATTTAGGTTCCGCAGTGTCATTTTGAGATTGAGTGTGCGGAAGGTTGATACTTCATTTTGTTTCCGACAAAATTAAGAAATATAGAGGAGGAAGGGACAAAAGATTCTGATTTTTTTAATGTGTATTATGCTGGTGGGGGTACTTTTCTTTTGTCTTGAGACAAAAGAAAAGATACCAAAAGAAAAACTCAAGGCTGCACTTCCGGGGCTACTCCGGTAGCATTTCCAGCTAAAGGGCAGGAACTCGCTTCGCTCAAACAGCCTGCCCTTCTTTACGCTGAAAATACTACCTACGCTTGACGCCCCTACAGTGAGGCCGGGGGACCGTGCGGCATATGGCGAGAGAGAATTGATTGTTTTTTCTGATGGGGTTGAGGTAAATACGGATTTTTGAAACGCTATCCAATAAAATGATAATAGAATGGTTATATTTGCATCTTGATTATAAGAAACAGATTACAAACCATTAATCAGTAAACAATGAGATTCAGCAACGTAAGATTATTAGTAAAAGACTTCGCCAAATGCTTCAAGTTCTACACCGAACAACTCGGTTTAGAACCAGCTTGGGGAGATGAAAATAGCGGATACGCCAGTTTTAAAGTAGCCGACGGAATAGAAGGCTTCGCCCTCTTTGTATCCGACTGGATGGCACCTTCAGTAGGCAATGCAGATAAGCAGCAGCCCGTTGCAATGCGTGAAAAATTAATGGTTTCATTCAGTGTAGATAATGTAGACGAAACCTTTACCGCCCTAAAAGCAAAAGGCGTAACGTTTATCAGCGAACCTACAGATATGCCCGATTGGGGAATGCGTACCCTGTACCTGCGTGATCCCGAAGAAAATCTTATAGAACTCTTTACCCCTCTTGCTGTAGAGCAATTTAGCCAAGAACTCCTCGAAGAAGATAAGAAATTTTAGCGCAGCGCCCCTACCGCGCAGCTCTCCGGCATAGGTGTAGGTGCGTAAGCGTAGGCACTGTCAGGCGCAGGTAAGGGGCGATCTGTCTGAGCGAAGCGAGTTCGAGCCCCGTCTGCGAATGACAGTGTCGGAGTAGCACCGGAGACGTAGCCGGGGTCCCTTTCTTTTTGGTATCTTTTTCTTTCGGGACAAGCCGAAAGAAAAAGTACACACGCGTTACTTAAACCTCGACGTATCCACCTCCTCCCTCTTCTTCTCCCTGTATCCTCCGAATTTATACGTAAACGACACCCCGATTTCCCTGAAACAAGCATAATCATTCGTCACGTTCTGCGTACCAAAGCGGATACGTGGTTTTATCTGTCCCGTCTCAAAGATGTCATTGCAATAAAGATTCAGAATAGCCTTTCCTTTGGCAAAGCCATACCGCAAAGCAGCATTTACATACCCTGAAGACGGCAAATCATAAATTCCCTGAGTCGCTTTACTACGAGCCATTCCTGTCAGTGTCAGCTTCAGATCAGGCTTTTTAGAGAGAGTGAAAGTATTTGTCAGTACGGCAATACCATAACAAATATTCCGGTTAAAAGGAATATCCCAGAAATCATCATCCTTCTCATGATGCCACACACCAATCAAAGTTAAACGAGAGTTTAACCATTGCTTTATATCAAATGGTATAGAAGCTTGTACTCCTGCTTGTTGCTGGTAATTAAAATTCAAATGTTTATAGATTTCCACCAGACGTTCGGAAGATTGATAAAGAGTCTGGGTAGAGTAATCTTTTGTATGGGCAAACCATGCACTAAAGATATATTTACTCTTCAAAATATGTGTCAACTGAAGTTGATATTCCTGAGCCGGTTTCAGGAATGGGTTCCCATGTATTTCAGAATATCCACCGCCCAGATAAGAGATAGCGTCCTGCACCGCCCAATAATCAGGATAGTCCTTATCACTGCTCAAAGCCAATTGCCAAACATAGCCGGGGGCAGGCATATAACTCAGGTTAATGGTAGGATACCAATCCCACTGATTCCATACCGGTGTCTTATAATGTTCCACGGCAAGCGAAGCATCCAGGGAAAGTTTATCACCGAAACTTTTATTGAAACCCGCATAGAAGTTCAGAGTTTGTTCGCGACGGCGGGATTGCATATTATCGGGAATACCTGTGCTCACACCTGCCTTTGTTCCCGCATCCTTCTCCGTATCATAATAATATTGATAACTGTGGTCGATACTGGTCGTATAAACGGCACCATAATTCAATCCCCATCCACGGCCCAGATTATGCTCCTGAGCAAGGAAGAATTTCCAGCGATTGATGCGCTGACAGTCTTCGGTATAAAAGGCAAGTTCTTCATCTTGCATGCTGCTATGCAATAACTGATCGGACGGAGAACGGTAATAAGTCAGTTCAGCACCGGCTTTCAATCCGAAAGGTGTACGGTAATCCAGACGCCCGTTGTGCAGCCAATCGGTACTGTTGCTACGGGTATTGGACTGCTGCGTACCGTAAATATCCATCAGACTATGATGAGTCGAATAACTTCCATTATAAACAAAGCTCAACTGATGGTCCTTGGCAATATTATAATCCGTTCCTACCCGGAAACTATGAGTATGTGAACGGCTTCGGCCCATCTCATCGGTTGTGATGTGATGAACCGAACCGTCCGCCAGAGAGTGCATAGCTTCTTTATCGGTTAAAGAATATCCCCGTCCGTGGTTGTGTGAGTAAAGAAAATCTGCTGAGAATTTATTTCCGTTATAGATCAGGCTGGCACGTTCGTTGAAGCCCTCGTAATGTTTCTGATTATATTTGCCATAAAGCTCTCCCTGCCAGGAAGACGGGCCTCCGGTGCTTTGTTTCAGTGTGATATTGATGAGTGCACCCCGCACCTGATAGCGTGCCGGAGCATTGTACATCACTTCCGCCTTCTCAATGCGACTGGACGGGATGCTTTTCAATAAAGAATAAAGCTGTTCGGTACTCATGGTGGAAACTTTGCCATCCAATATTACAGTTACCCCCTGCCCTGCCAACATCAACCCGCCATTCATCTCGGTTACGCCCGGCAATTCCTTCACAGCGTCATAAGCATTATCCACGGGTAGATTACCGATAAGACGCGGAAGATCGTACACCAGTTTGCCTTGCTCCGCTTTCACGATGGGACGTTGTCCGGTAATCATTACTTCAGGAAGAGATTGGTAAAGACTGTCCAGCTGCTTGTCTTGTGTTATAATACTGTCCGCGCTGAGCGTCCGTTCGCTCTCTACATCCGTACTCTTCGTTATTTCCTGAGCGGAAACTCCTGCACTCAATGCACATAGCATCAGGGAAAGATAGTAATAAGACTTCATGTTCATTTGTTTTAGATACGACATAAATGTGTTCAGACTTAGAGATGATTGGGTGTCAACCTTGGTTGACAGGTCGATTAAGCTTGGTTGACAGATCCGTTAACCTTAGTTGACAGGCCGGTTGACCAAGGTTGACACCCAATTATGCAAGGGACTGCACAAGATTCTCCTTATACCTTTTGCAAAAGATGCCTTGTGCAAAACCGAATCACCCCTTAAGCTCTTGCACTGCAAAGTACGGTGAAATCTTCCGGACTTTGTGTTATCCGGAACTTACGTAGTCTTATCTAGTGTTATCTGAAGTGTTATTTAGTCTTACCGTCCATACATGTACCGGTTATCTTTCCTATCTTTGTCCATATAAATACAAGAGCTACATGAAACTGCCATTTAAACCTATTGCCATATTAGTCATAGTCTCTCTGCTGGGTATCTTTATTTACCAGGCATACTGGATCACGGGACTATACAAAACGATGAAGCACGAACTGGAACAAAGCATCGTAGAAGCCATGCGCATGAGCGATTATAATGAGATGATGCTTCGTGTAAAGGCAATGCAAAAAGAAAATAAAGCCCACGGTTCCGTAGAGGTTTCAGCAGGGTACAATTCCGATTCCGGAAAATCATTTGTCCGCAGCAGTACAACTGTTAACCAAACAGACAGTGCCGGAAGTCTTTCACTTTTAAAAGACGGTATCCCTATGAAGTATGATAGCGTCTCAGTGAGTTACCCGAATGACTCGACAAGAGATATCCTTTTCACACGGGGACAGGAAGGCACAAACATTTCAGTCTGGGCAGAAAAAGATTCAGTAAAAGAGGTCCTGGAAGATACAGTGATTAATGAGGATGAACCTCAAGCTTCTTTAAGAGCCGAAGGTGGAATAGACATGATGCTGCGTGACCAAAGCAGTATGGTGGAACTTGCCACTTTCATCCAGCGTGGAATGCACTCGGGACTGGATATTTTTATAGAACCTGATATATCCGTTTATGACAGTCTGCTGAATACCTATCTGCAAGAACGGGGGCTTAAACTTCCCTACCGATTGGAGCGTCTTCATTCCGGTGCCGATCCGGACTCAACGCTGGTTTACACTGATACGCTCGCCATTGTCGGAACTCCCGGATACATGCCCAGTGAAAAAGCAAAACAATATAATTATGCTTTCGACATTCACTCCAATCAAAGTTACCGCCTCACAATAGAACCTATTTATAAGATTGTATTGCGACAGATGAGCGGTATTCTTACCACATCATTCGTTATTCTTATTATATTAGGTTTCTCCTTCTGGTTTCTTATCCGCACCATTTTGCGGCAGAAAACACTGGAAGAGATGAAGAGCGACTTTACCAACAACATCACCCACGAGTTGAAAACACCTATTGCCGTGGCGTATGCCGCCAACGATGCTTTGCTTAATTTCAATCTGGCAGAAGACAAGCAACAACGGGATAAGTATCTGGGTATCTGCCAAGAACAGTTACAGCGATTAAGCGGACTGGTGGAACAAATTCTCTCCATGAGTATGGAACGCCGTAAAACCTTCCGTCTGCATCCGGAGACGCTCAGTTTGCACGATCTGTTCCCGACACTCATCGAACAGCATAAACTGAAAGCGGGCAAGCCTGTAAAAATCAATCTCGACATTGCACCGGAAGACCTGACAATCATTGCCGACCGTACACACTTCAGTAACATTCTGAGTAACCTGATAGATAATGCCATCAAATACTCTCCGGATAAAGCCGACATAATGATCTGTTGCCGGAAAAAGGAAACGGAACAAGTGGAAATCTCGGTCACAGACCACGGTATTGGTATCCCTACGGATAAACAGCCTCACATTTTCGATAAATTCTACCGGGTTCCGACAGGAAATATCCACAATACCAAAGGCTACGGACTGGGGCTTTTCTATGTAAAGACAATGGTAGAAAAGCACGGTGGCATGGTAACCGTACGAAGTGAAGCGGGAAAAGGAAGTACTTTTACAATAAGAATCTGAATAACATTGCTTATTATGAAAATGAATCAAGATATGGACAAAATCAAGGTACTGCTGGTTGAGGATGAACAAACCCTCGCCATGATTATCAAAGATACGCTGGAAGGCCAGAACTTCATCATCCATACTGCTGCCGATGGCGAGGAAGGTCTGCGTATGTTCTTCGACTTACGTCCTGATGTACTGGTAGCCGATGTTATGATGCCTCGTATGGATGGTTTTGAAATGGTACGCCACATCCGTCAAACCGACAAACGAACTCCGGTACTTTTTCTCACTGCCCGTTCTTCCATCAATGATGTGGTAGAAGGCTTTGAACTCGGGGCCAACGACTATCTGAAAAAGCCTTTCGGTATGCAGGAACTTATCGTACGCATTAAAGCGCTGGTGGGCAAAGCGTTTACATTCAGAGAGGAACCAAAGAAGGAAGAGACCTGTTTCGAAATAGGCGATTACCATTTCAACTCTGTCACACAGATATTGTCCCATACCGGAATAGAGCAGGAACTCTCCCACCGCGAGGCCGAAATTCTGAAACGCTTGTGCGAAAACCGTAATCAGGTAGTGAATACCCAGAATATCCTGCTCGATCTTTGGGGTGACGATAGTTTCTTCAATTCGCGCAGCCTGCACGTGTTCATCACTAAATTACGACATAAACTTTCCAAGGACGAACGTATCCGCATTGTCAATGTCCGAGGTATCGGATACAAACTTATCATCAACTGAAACTTCCGTTAACACATAACGACTTATGAAAAAACTATTCATCATTCTGTTCCTTCTCACTGTTTCCTTTCGCGTTGCTGCACAAAACGAGCAAACAAAGGACAGCACATTATTGAATCGTTTTCCCACGGAAATGGGAAAAGAGCCGTTGTCTCCTCCACCCGGAACAGCTGCCGCTCCTAATCGGGATATGTCGGTAAAGACTTCTCTCAGCACGGATAGCACGGACTTATACATCACTCTTCCGACTTATTATCCCAACTTTTCGTGGATGGATACTTACTCCGGTGATTCATCTCAATAGAAAAAAGAAATAGAAAACGGGCTGCATTTCCACACGAGATACAGCCCGTTCATTTACCGGTTAGAGAGGAACAAATAGATTGCTTATAAAACCAATTCAATTATTTACGCTCCAAAGATAACAACAATACTCAAATATCAGCATATAATATACAAGTTTTATTTTAATAAATGCTATATATTTCCATAATTCATACTTATTTCTTATATTCGCCATTAAATAAAGACCATTAAGTGATGAAATATATAGGACTAATCATACTTTTCTGTCTTCTTTCTTTCAGGGTAAATGCCCAGAATGAAGTACCCGCTGACAGTGTTCGCAGTATGAATATGCCGGCAACAAAGAATTTTGATGGATTCCTTTTGGATATGAACCTGATGAAAATGGCAGCTCCTCAAATGCCCAAAATGACTTTAGACATTCCCGATGCCAGCAAAGATTATAGTTTTCTGTTTCGCTTGGACCCGAATGTGACCTACTCACAAGGCTACTCACACTTATTCAGTTTAGGTAGCTCCACCATATACAGTATGAACCCTTTCGGACTGACAGGTTTCGGATCATCTCCCCAAAACCTGCAAATGGGAAGTTTCCGGCTGAAGAATGGAATGCGCATCAATACTTATGGAGAGTATGACAAGGACGGACGGAAAGTCCCTAATCCTTCTGCCCTGCCGTGGGAACGGAATAACTTCAAAGGCGCTTTCGAACTGAAGTCGGCAAACGGATCATTTGGAATTAGAATCGAAGTACAACAAGGAAGAAATGGACCTTACTAAAAAAGACTACAGTCAAGGGATTATATACTGAAATAATATGAATATGAAGAAAAAAGTATTGGTAATAGGTGCCAATGGCTTCACAGGACGCCGGATCTTGAATGATTTGTCACGCAATGACGAGTACATAGTAACAGGTTGTTCTCTGCATGACGACATTGCTCCCGATTCCGGGAATTATCGTTTCATCAGTGCAGACATCTGCCAGATGGGGGAACAAAGCGCACTGTTCCGGGAAGTACGCCCGAATATAGTGATCAACACATCCGCATTATCCGTTCCTGATTATTGCGAAGCACACCGTGAGGAGGCAGACAGTATCAATGTCAATGCTGTGGGACAATTGGCATTCCGATGCGAAGCATCCGCTGCACGCTTTATACATCTATCTACTGACTTTGTATTTAATGGAGATACAGGGCAGCTTTATACAGAAGAAGACACTCCTGACCCCGTCAACTATTATGGGGCAACTAAACTGAAAGGTGAAAAACGGGTAGCTGAGCTCTGTAGCAATTATGCCATCGCACGTGTGGTAGTGGTCTATGGTGCCGCCTTGCCGGGGCAACACGGGAATATTTTGCAATTGGTAGCCAATCGTTTAAGAAATAATGAAGAAATACGGGTGGTTTCCGACCAGTGGCGCACGCCAACCTATGTAGGTGATGTTTCTCAAGGAATAGAGAAACTGATAAATCATCCCAATAATGGCATTTATCACATCTGTGGCTCGGAATGTCTGACTATAGCCGATATTGCTTATCGCGTAGCAGATACTTTGAATCTGGATTATTCATTAATTCTGCCAGTCACTACCAAGCAAATGGGAGAAACAACTCCCCGTCCCCGTTTCAGCGGATTAAGCATTGAAAAAGCACGCAGAGAACTGGGATACCAACCACATACTCTGGAAGAAGGAATAAAACTAATGTTCAATCTTTAAATAAGTGATTAGTGGTGAGTGCCACTAATCACTAAATAACGTTTCTGCAATCCCACTCTCCTTCTTATACACCCGCACCATCTCCAACAACTCATCCCCATACTTTTCCACTCCTTTTTTACCAAAATAAGGGATTCGGAGAAGAGCGGATTTATCTTCCGGTAATAAATTGGTGATACCTAAAATAGCTTTCTGTTGGATTACGGTATATACCGGTAATCCTAATTGAGACGCTTCCGCATTACGCCATGCTACCAGACGCCTGTATAATTCGGGATGCAGAATATCCGAAGGAACTTCCACTGCTGCCGTTTTTTTCCGTGCAGGGGTATTTCCACTTTCTTCGGTTCCGCCTTTCCGTTTTCTTCTTTCGGTAGAATTACCGGAACGCTTTTCCCCTTTGCCTTTAGTCGATGCCGTATCGTCAATGGAAAGTACCGCCTTTTGTTTCAGATATTCTCCTACATGAAAGCCTTTACTGATAACAAATTCCAACAAGTCAACTTTTAACAGAAGTAGATCATCCAATTCCTCACTGGCAGTCTTCAACTGTTTCTTTAGTTCTTTATTATCTGTTTCCACAATGGTACTACTCCTGATAGCATCCAAAGGTTCTAATTGTTCTTTAAAATATTCCGCCCCCAAATGAATACGTTCCTGCAAGCTTTTATCCGTTGCATAATTTTCGGCACCATCAACCAGGCGTGTGTATTGAAGGCTGAACTTCTGGGCAACTTTCGTTACCTTCTCATGAAAACGTTCCGTTTCTGATTTATATTCAGTCAATAGTTTGGGGTAGAGCTTATACAAGTGTTCATCCACCAATCTCACAAAACGCTTCAATGTCAACTCTAACGGTAAGAAATCAAACAATCCCGATAGCAATTCCAGAAAGTATGCTTGTTGCAATCTCCTATAACGCGTTTCATCAGGTTCGTTTCTACGCGCATCTTCCGTAAAAGTATCTACAGCACTGTCACTGATAACCGCTCTTGCCGACAGTGGAGCGCTCAATACCAACCCTTCCAATGTTTTACAACGACTTAATGCCACATAAGTCTGTCCGTGTGCAAAAGAAGCACTGGCATCAATTATTGCACGTTCAAATGTCAGTCCCTGACTTTTATGGATAGTAATAGCCCATGCCAGCTTCAGAGGGAATTGTTTGAAGACTCCTTCTATATCTTCGGTGATTTCCTTAGTCTCTTCATCCAACACGTATTTTGCATTCGTCCATTCTTCCTCTTGCAGCATAAAAGCATCCTCACTTCCTTTACTGCGTACTTCTATACCCAAAGCTGAGACATTGACCACTTCACCAATCATACCATTGTAATAACGGTGCTCACCGGATGAATCATTCTTCACAAACATGACTTGGGCACCACGTTTCAGTTCAAGCACTTCATCTGTGGGATAAGAATATTCAGGAAACTTTCCATCTATCTGGGCACGAAAGGTGAAGGAACGACCGGGTAATTGTGCCAGTTCATGTTCATTGATGCGTTGCGCCTGATAGTTATGGGTAGTCAACTGGATATATCCTTCCTCTTTCGAAGGGTTGAAATTCGGAATGTACCTACGGTTCAATTCATCCAGCAAAGTTTTATCACAACGGTTCTCCCGAATACGGTTCAGCATATCCAGAAAGTGAGTATCACTCTGACGATACACCGTTTTCAATTCAAGCGTACAATATTCAGACTGTCTCAGTGCACGACTGGAAAAGAAATAAGGAGTATCATAGTAGCTGTTCAGCATCTGCCACTCTTCATCTTTTATCACTGGGGCAAGCTGCTGCAAATCGCCAATCATCAGCAATTGCACACCACCGAAGGGTTTACTGCGATCACGAAAACGTCTCAGCACATCGTCTATCGCATCCAGAAGATCAGCACGCACCATACTGATTTCATCAATCACCAGCAGGTCTATACTACGCATGATGTTAAGTTTATCTTTTCCGAAACGGAAACGATATTGTGCTTTGCCATCCGCACTGAATGAGGTATCAGGTACGTAAGGGGCAAAAGGTAACTGAAAGAAAGAGTGAATGGTTACGCCGCCTGCATTGATAGCTGCAATACCTGTTGGGGCAAGAACAACCATACGCTTTGGACTTTCGGACTTCAGCCGCCGCAGGAATGTAGTTTTTCCGGTCCCTGCCTTACCGGTCAGAAAGAGATGTGTGCCTGTATTTTCTATAAATTGCCACGCTAATGCCAATTCAGGATTCTGTTCCATTATTTCATCAATGTTGGTTGGAGGTGTAAAGGTAGCACAAATAAAAGAGCTAAAGCCTCCATTGGCACATCTTTTTGCAAAAAAAAGGAAAAGCTATAAGAGTGACAAGCTACGAGCTACAAGTGACGAGTGGCTGCGCTATGTTCCGAAAGCCGCTCGTAACTTGTAGCTCGTAGCTTTTAGCTTTATCACTTCAGACTTCCTGCTATAATATCCAGCAATTCATTTGTAATTGCCTGTTGTCTGCTCTTGTTATATTGCTTCGTCAAATCCTGTATCAGTTCATTCGCATTATCTGTTGCAGTCTGCATGGCAAGTGTACGCGCAGCATGTTCAGAAGCATTAGAATCCTGAAGTACAGTAAATAATTTCTGACTCAACACCTTCGGCAATAAATCAGCAATCAGCTGTCCGACAGATGGTTCTACAATATAATCATTCTGGAAACCACGTTTTCCCGATCCTTCTGTTGCAGCTGTTGCCGCCACCTTACTCAAATCAATAGGAAGATATTCTTCACGCATCAATATCTGCGAACCCATTGATTTGAAATGATGATAAATCAGCTCCACCCGGTCGATTTGTTTTTCCATAAACTCTTGCATCAACAATGCAGCAAGCTCATACGCTTGTACGTATGAGGGTTTATCCGCCATCTCTTGATAGCTTCCCTGCGACGTATAGCCTAGCTTTTTCACAGCCTGCTCCACTTTCTTTCCTACAGGGTATATCAGGACGTTCTCTTTACCAAGTGATTTATATTCTTCCAGCGTTTCTCCGAGCTTTTTTACCACATTCGCATTGAAAGCTCCGCACAGTGAACTATTGGATGAGAAAACTACGACCGCTACCCGCGTTACGGGACGCACTTCGGTATAAGGCGACTCAAATGTAGCATCTGTAGACAAGAAGTTAGTCAGAATTTCATTCAGCTTCTGTTGATAAGGCAGCATATTCTCAATCCGTGTCTGTGCCTTGTGCAATTTAGCGGATGCCACCATCTTCATCGCCGATGTTATCTGACGCGTACTCTTGACGGAGTTTATTCTGTTTTTTACTTCTTTTAAAGAACCCATAGCATTTTTTTTAGTGGTAAGTGATTAATGATTAGTGATAAGCGGCAAATGAACACATGCCACTAATCACTTGTCACTCAACGTTAATCACTACTCCAAATATTGTTTCGACATCAGATCTGCCGTTTCCTCTATCTTCTTGCAGACATCATCGTCAATGACGCCACTCTTCAGTACATCGAGCACATCAGTGCGGTGATTCATTTCAAGCGCTTCAAGGAAACTCCTTTCGAAATCTGTTACTTTATCCAACGGAACATTACGCAGTAAGCCATGTGTACCACAATACAGAATGGCAATCTGCTTTTCTACCGGCATCGGACTGTATTGCGGCTGAACCAATAAACGGGTATTCTTTTGTCCCTTATCAATGGTCAGTGCAGTAACGGGGTCCATATCACCGCTGAACTTCGTAAATGCTTCCAGCTCACGATACTGTGCCTGGTCTATCTTCAATGTACCGGCCACTTTCTTCATCGCCTTAATCTGAGCATTACCACCTACACGACTCACAGAGATACCTACATTAATGGCCGGGCGGTTACCTTGGTTAAACAAGTCCGTATCAAGGAATATCTGTCCGTCAGTAATAGAAATCACATTCGTTGGGATGTATGCAGATACGTCTCCTGCCTGTGTCTCTATAATAGGTAGTGCAGTCAGCGAACCGCCACCTTTTACTCTGCCTTTCAGACTTTCCGGCAAATCATTCATTTCACGTGCTACTTCTTCCTGATTGATAATACGTGCTGCACGTTCCAGCAAACGGGAATGCAGATAGAAGATATCACCCGGATAGGCTTCACGCCCTGAAGGACGACGCAAAATCAGTGATACCTCACGATAAGCTACCGCCTGCTTGGAAAGGTCATCATAAACCACCAGTGCATGACGACCGGTATCACGGAAATATTCACCAATGGCAGCACCTGCAAACGGAGCATAATACTGCAATGCCGCAGGATCACCTGCCGTAGCGGCAACCACAATTGTATAATCCATCGCACCATTCTCACGCAAGGTATTCACAATAGTAGCTACAGTAGAACCTTTCTGCCCAATGGCCACATAAATACAATATACAGGATCACCTGCCTCATAATTGGCACGCTGGTTGATGATCGTATCGACGGCAATAGCTGTCTTTCCCGTCTGACGGTCACCGATAATTAACTCACGCTGTCCACGACCGATAGGTATCATGGCATCCACAGCTTTTAGTCCAGTCTGTAACGGCTGGTTCACAGGCTGACGAAAGATAACGCCCGGCGCTTTACGTTCCAAAGGCATTTCGCACAGCTCTCCACCAATGAGTCCCTTACCATCCAGTGGTGATCCCAAGGGATCGATAACACGTCCCAGCATACCCTCTCCCACCATAATGGAAGCAATTCGCTTGGTACGCTTTACGACGTAGCCTTCTTTGATTTTATCTGTAGGACCCAGCAAAACAGCTCCTACGTTGTCCTCTTCCAGATTCATCACAATCGCCTTGATACCGTTGTCAAACTCCAACAGTTCGTTTGCTTCAGCATTACGCAGTCCGTAGATACGTGCCACACCGTCACTGACTTGCAGCACCGTACCGATCTCATCCAACTGCACGCGGGTATCAATTCCCTCTAACTGGTGACGGAGAATATCGGAGACTTCGCTTACTTTTATATTTTCAGACATGTTTCTATTTACGATTTAGTTATTTACAATTTACGATTGAGATTACCATCATTAAGTCCGATTCACTACTTACAATGTAGAGTAACTCTAATCGTAAATCGTAAATCGTCCAATCGTAAATCACACTATTCTTCTGTTCTTATCAATGAACTGTTGTTTCACTCTCTTTAGTTGCGTGGCGATGCTGGCATCCAGCCGGAAATCGTTGATATCAAATATAAAGCCCCCTTCAATCGAAGGATCAACTTCAGTTTGTAACTCCATCTGTGCATGTAGCAAAGTAGAAGCACTATTTCGAATGCGCTCCCAAACTTCCCGGCTCACAGGTACAGACGTAATCAGCTTTCCTACGCCGATATGCTTCAATTTCCTGTATAGATCAAGATAAGTCAGGCAGATGTACTGCAAATAATACTCCCGGCGGTTTCTCAACACAAGTGTTATGAAGCGGGAAAATTCCCGGCTCACCTCTCCATTGCCTGCGGCAGCAGTACAAATCAGAGCAATTTTCTCCTTGATCTTCAAAATAGGGTTATCCAACGCCTCCCGTAAATCAGGATGCTTACGGAAGCTTCGTTCCAGCATACGCAATTCATGGTATACGCGGTCTTCAGCCCCCGTACCTTTTGCGTATTCTATCAACGCTTTGGCATATCGCATCGAAACAATTCCTATATCCATTTCCTTTAATTATTAGTGATTAGCGACTCATGACCAACATTTCGCTAATCATTCATCACTAATCGCTTATCGCTACTTAATTGCTTCTTGAGGCTGCCAGCACTTCGTCCAGCATCCGGTCTATCATCTCCATTTGTTCGTGCTCTTCATCCAGATTCTTACGGATTACTTTCTCCGCAATATCCACAGAAAGCACGGCAACCTGGCGACGGATATCGCGTATCGCCTCTTCCTTTTCTTGCTGTATCTGCTTCTTCACATCGTCCAGCTCTTTCTGCGCGGCGACTTCCGCCTGCTTGCGTGCTTCGACGATAATCTTGTCACGCTCGTGCATCGCCTCCCGCAGGATGCGTCCTTGCTCCTTGTTGGCAGCAGCAACCAATGCTTCGCTCTCAGCTTTTAGTCTTTGAAGTTGTGCATTAGCTTCTTTTGCCACTTCCAGCGATTGGTCTATGTAGGTTCTACGGCCTTCTACCATCTTAGTAATGACAGGAAAGCCATACTTCGCCAACACCACAAACACCACACCGAACGACAAAAGCATCCAGAACAGCAGACCACTATCGGGTAATAACAATGACATAATCTTAATTATAAATTAATAATTATAAATTAAAAGCAAGTATAGGCCTATTATAAGAAGAACACTAACAGACACACAACTACTGCCAACAGAGCAACACCTTCAATCAATGCAGCAGCGATAATCATGTTCATACGAATGTCTCCCGATGCTTCCGGCTGACGGGCAATAGCCTCCATAGCTGAACCACCAATTTTACCAATACCCAAACCTGCGCCAATAACGGCAAGTCCGGCGCCGATTGCTGCACCTAATTTACTAATTCCGGCTGCAGCCGCAGTAGCTTGCAATAATACAGATAGTAACATAATCTTTTGTTTTTAAATGGTTTATTATTAATTGTTGTTTTCTTTCACTTTTACTTCTTTATGCTCCTCTTGAGCCAGTCCGATGAATACGGCAGACAACATAGTGAATACGTACGCCTGGATAAATGCCACCAATAGTTCCAATGCATTCATAAAGATATTGAACAGCACAGATGCCACGGTAAGCGTACCGTTAAGCGCAGGTCCCATACTGGCGGAAATAAAGATCAGACATGTTAACACCAACATTGCCATGTGTCCGGCCAGCATATTGGCAAAAAGACGAATCATTAAGGCAAATGGTTTGGTGAAGATACCGAAGAATTCAATAAAAGGCATCATCGGTACAGGAACCTTCAACCACCAAGGCACATCCGGCCAAAAAATATCTTTCCAATAGGTTTTCGTTCCGAACAGGTTGACGGCAACAAATGTAAAAAGTGCCAGAACCATCGTAATAGCAATATTACCCGTCACATTAGCTCCACCCGGGAAAATGGGAATCAACCCCATGATATTATTTATAAAGATGAAGAAGAACGCTGTCAGCAGGTAAGGAGCAAACTTCCGATACTTCGGCCCTACACAACTCTTAATGATATCGTCGTTCACCATCATGATAAACATCTCCATAAATCCGATGAAGCCGCCCGGAGCCGCACTACCTTGCGGATGTTTACGATACCACTGGGCAACGGCCAGAATAATGACAAGTAGCAATACACTGTTAATCAACAGTGACAGTGTCACTTTTGTGATAGAAATATCCCAGGGACGTATTTCGTTTCCGGCTGCATCATGCTCAACCAACTTACCTTCGTACCTGCTACCTGCCGGAGCTATGAAGAATCCTTCATAAGATCCTCCATTTTCTTCCAATCGTGAAGAGAGGAAAGCGTGCCAACCAGTCTGCGAACTATATACAATAATAGGTAATGGGATAGTGACGTGCGTTTTTCCCCATGTGGTAATATGCCACTCGTAAGCATCGCCAATGTGCCCGAAGACGATCTCTTTCACATCCACCGTGTTTTCTTTCTGTTCGGTAGAGGTGACATCATCCCGTTTGGCTACGCTGTCAAGTTCCGCTTCAATCCCCTGTGCCACAACAGGCAAGGTAGTAAGCAGCATTCCCAGCATCAGGAATATTCCGGTCAATAGATTACGCATTTGTTTCATTTTTCTTTTCTTTTTTCTGTTTCTTTCCTACTTCATAAGTAAAAAAGAACCAAGTCTCATATATCAGATAGACTATATAGTAAAGGATGAATGTCAGCAGGAATAACTTAGCTTCTTCCCGCACTGCAAAGCAGTACACTACCAAGAGTATCACAGAGAGCAACATCTTCATCACCTTCATCGCCATGTAAAGCAGCAACATCTTTTGCGGGGCATGCTTACGGCAAGCATCAAACATAGATATTTCAAAAAGCCCAAACAAGAAGAAATATACCGGAATGAAAGGATATCCTCCAAAATAATGTCCAGGTAATAAATAATGTAAAATCCCTGCGCCTACCCATCCTGCTATTAATGTCAACAGGGTGATCTGGTATAAAAAATTGCGCTTTGTCAAGCTGATACTCATAGTATTATTCAAAATTAAGAATAAAAGAATTAAGGATGAAAAGACTATTGTCAGTCTACGCAGGCAGAAACCACTCCACCACTTAACTCAATGAAACCACCCTCTATGTCAAGAGTCTGTTCTTCTCCTTCTGTCGATACATACATCACCTTACCTTCACGAAGCGAAGACACAATGGGTGCATGTTGCGGAAGGATGGTAAACGTTCCTATTGTGCCAGGTAGCGTTACACTTTCCACTTCTCCATTATAAATTTCCTTTTCAGGAGACACTATGTTCAAATACAACTTCTTCATAGCCTCTTTCCTTCTTTTATTTTTTAATTATTTACCTGATCCAGCAATTTCTTACCTTTCTCTATCGCTTCTTCAATCGTACCGACATTCAAGAAAGCAGGTTCGGGTAGATAGTCCACCTCACCATCCAGAATCATCTTAAAGCCTTTGATAGTGTCTTCTATGGGCACCATCGTTCCCGGTACACCTGTAAATTGTTCGGCAACGGCAAAAGGCTGAGATAAGAAACGTTGCACGCGACGTGCACGATTCACCAATGTACGGTCGGCATCCGAAAGTTCTTCCATACCAAGGATAGAAATAATATCCTGTAATTCCTTGTTACGTTGCAGAATTTGTTTCACCCGTTGCGCCACTTCATAATGCTCTTCTCCCACAACATGCGGGTCGAGGATACGTGAAGTAGATTCCAGCGGATCAACGGCAGGATAAATACCTAACTCAGTAATTTTACGACTCAATACCGTCGTGGCATCCAGGTGTGTAAATGTAGTAGCAGGTGCTGGGTCAGTCAAGTCATCGGCAGGCACATATACAGCCTGTACAGAGGTGATAGATCCATTTCGGGTAGAAGTAATACGCTCCTGCATAGCACCCATTTCAGTGGCCAGCGTCGGTTGGTAACCTACAGCCGAAGGCATACGTCCCAACAAAGCGGATACTTCGGAACCTGCTTGTGTGAAACGGAAAATATTATCGATAAAGAACAGGATATCACGTGAACCACCAGTTTCAGCACCTTGGTCACGGAAAGATTCTGCTACCGTCAGCCCGGACAATGCTACTGATTGACGCGCACCGGGAGGTTCGTTCATCTGGCCGAATATCAAGGATACCTGTGATTTTTCCACTTCACTGTAATCTACCTTAGATAAATCCCAGTTTCCTTCTTCCATACTTTTCTTGAACTCTTCACCATAACGGATAACACCGGATTCAATCATTTCACGCAGCAAGTCGTTACCTTCACGGGTACGCTCTCCTACTCCTGCAAACACAGAAAAACCATGTTGTTTCTTAGCAATGTTATTAATGAGTTCCTGGATAAGCACTGTTTTACCTACACCAGCACCACCGAACAAGCCGATCTTACCACCCTTACTGTAAGGTTCCAGCAAGTCGATAACCTTGATACCTGTATAGAGCACCTCTTGTACGGTAGTCAAATCTTCAAACTTAGGAGGATCACGGTGGATGGGATAAGCACCGGCACGGTCTAACTCTTTCATACCATCGATGGAATCACCCACTACATTCATCAACCGACCTTTAATCTGGTCGCCCACCGGCATGGTAATAGGACCACCTGTGGGATACACTTTCATACCTCTTTGTAAACCGTCCGTACTATCCATTGCTACAGTTCTCACTGTATTTTCACCAATGTGTTGCTGCACTTCTACGATTAATGTTTTTCCGTTTGATCTTTTTATCTCCAGTGCGTCGTGGATACTTGGAAGCATCAGTTCGGCATCCGTACCTTCAAAATAGACGTCTACTACCGGTCCGATGACCTGAGAGATATGTCCGATAATTTGTGACATAAGCAATCTTTTTATATAATTTCTCTTTTTCTAAACTCTACAAGTCGCGTTCTTGTCATTCCGCTGCTATGAGCTTAACACCTATTGAATAGTTTTTGTTCAAAGCTTCAAATCTTAATTTTTACGGAATAGTTACATAAGCAACCTTGCAAATGTAAACACAAAAACTTTCAAGTTGTACTCTATGAAAACGTTTTTTCTATAAATTATACCCTTTTGAACTATTATTACTACAATAAGAACAAAAAAGCGACATCCATTTAACGTTGCTTAAACATTCATCAACAGATACTAAGAAGGAATTCCACTATTTTTGTGTGAACAAAACGTCATTTGGTAAGTTATATTTTGAAGTATAAATTTAATGAAAGGAAAAAAGTATGAATCCACATCAAAATCCATTCGCAGGAAACACCCCACAGGATGTAACCGAAAGACAAGGTGAAAATGCCATTTTCATCGTTTACGGATTAAATCAATCTCCTGATGCTGTCGACAAAGTAAAAGATGTATGTACCAATTTCTCAGCGTTGATACGTAGTATGCGTAATCGCTTTCCCGATGCACAGTTCAGTAGCACGATAAGTTTCAGTGCTAATGTATGGGATCGTATTTTCCCTGGCAAGAGGAAACCCAAAGAATTGGAAACTTTCAAAGAAATAAGGGGAAGTAAATATACAGCTGTATCCACTCCCGGTGATATACTGTTTCATATCCGGGCACGGCAAATGGGGCTATGTTACGAATTTGCTTCTATCATCGATGAAAAACTAAAGGGGGCTGTCGAAGCTATTGATGAAACTCACGGTTTCAGGTATATGGATGGTAAAGCAATCATTGGCTTCGTAGATGGAACAGAATCTCCAGCCGTGGACGAGAATCCTTATCACTTTGCCGTAGTTGGTGAAGAAGATCCGGATTTTGCGGGTGGAAGTTATGTATTTGTACAGAAGTATATTCACGATATGAATGCTTGGAATGCGCTTCCGGTAGAAGAGCAGGAAAAGGTGATAGGACGAAGAAAGTTCAATGATGTGGAATTGTCGGATGAAGAAAAGCCTGCAAATGCACATAATGCTGTAACAAATATTGGAGATGATTTAAAAATAGTACGTGCCAATATGCCATTTGCCAATACTTCAAAAGGAGAATACGGTACTTATTTCATTGGATATGCAAGTACATTCAGTACTACGCGCCAGATGTTGGAAAGTATGTTTATCGGGAATCCTGTAGGCAACACCGACCGCTTGCTTGATTTTAGTACTGCGGTTACCGGGACCCTGTTCTTTGCACCGTCTTACGATCTACTTGGAGAAGATTAGCAGTTCGCCCCATGCGGGGCAAACATAAAAAAAGGCTATCTATCCCAGACAGCCAATCTTTTGTTAACCTTAAATCTAATACTATGAAAAACACATTGCAAAGGTACGGCTTTTCTTGATTTCTCCAAATTTCAGAGCCTTTACAGGGCATTTTACAACAAGGTTTAATAATTCTATCGACCTTGTTAACAATTTGACAAAGAAAAGAGAGTATTACACTATATTTTTAAACAGGAATTAAGAAGATACCGGATTTCCAGAGAAGAATATCTATTCAACTATAGTGGGCCTCTGCATATAATATGCAGAAGTCCCGTTATGATAATAGTTCTCTTTTATGGAAGTACATTTAAAACCATTTTTTTCATATAAATGAATAGCCGGGGAATTAGAAACATTCACCTCCAAAGTAATTCTCTTTAAGCCTTGTTTTTGGGCAATAACAGCTATCTGATCTATTAGTAATTGCCCCACTTTTTTGCCACGAAAATCAGGATGAACAGCTATCGAATAGATACGTAGACTACAAGCACGTTGATTTATCAACACACTAAAATAGCCCCCCACCCTTTGCTGATATTCTGCTACACAAAAGTATCCTTTTGCTTGAGAAATAAGATAAACAAACTGACGTTTTGAAAAACTATCTTTATCAAAACAAATTTGTTCTATCTCCATAATTGACGGAATATCATCAATTTCAGCCAAACGAAGTATAAATCGCTGTTCCATACGAATTAGAAACGTTTTACATCCAACATACGCCAAAAGTTATTCAGCAACCGATAGTAGAGTTCGTCTCCCAGAATGGCATCTTCTAACCCATGGTCAATGCTGGGATTATCATTTATCTCAATAACAATAGCACGGTCATTTACCATTTTCAAATCTACTCCATACAGGCCTTTCCCAATAAAAGAAGCCGCACGCAGCGCTGTATCCAATACCTTACGCGGCACTTGATAAATAGGAATAGTCTCCACCAGCCCGCAGCGGCTCCGTCCGGAAGCATAATGGCAATAGATTTGCCAATGTCCTTTAGCCATATAATACTTACACGCATAGAGAGGCTCTCCATTCAGAATGCCGATACGCCAGTCAAAATCTGTTGGAGTGAATTCCTGAGCCAGCAGTATAGACGACTTATCAAACAATACTTTCAACGCTTCATCCAACTCGATCTCATTATTGACTTTTTTCATACCGATAGAGAAAGAACCATCTGGGATTTTCAGGATAAAAGGACTACCAAGTTGTTCCGTAATCTCCTCATAAGAGTTGACATTCGATTTGAAGAGTAACATGGAAAGCGGTGCCGGAATCTTTTCCTTCTCAAACAATTCTTTCAGATAAACCTTATTGGTACAGCGGATAATAGATTGAGGATCATCTATAACAGCCAACCCATTTTGTGTGGCCAATTGTGAAAGTCGGAACGTGTAATGGTTTAACGAAGTAGTGGTACGAATAAATAAGGCATCAAACTCCATCAGTCGTGTGGCATCTTCTTCAGTTAGCAATTCGGCATGAATATCCATCTTCTTAGCCAGTTCAAGTAGCTTGTGAAGTGCCTTTTTATCGCTTGGCGGAAATTTCTCATCCGGATCATACAGTATAGCCAGGTTGTATCTTGCCGATTTCGAGGCCTGAGGATTGCGCCACACTTTTCTGTTAAACAAATCCAGAGCATTAGCGAAATAATCCTCTTCCTCATTATTCAATGAGCTCAAAGGTAAAAACTGAATATTTTCTATCTGATTCTTATGTCGCGTATTTAATGTAACCCGCAATAAAGGAGCCGGATAATTCTCAAAAATAAAACGGGCTATACGCTCCAATCCTTTCTCTTTGCAAGTGCCAAAGTATACATTCAGAGACCAAAGATCATCGGTTATTTCATTTTTCTGAATCCATTGATAACAAAGCTTTTGAAGACTGCTATCCATACGGATACCTGCACCTGCTTCCACCTTATTAATTATATCTACTCCGGGAATAACTTTATGCCCCCTCGTCTGGGCTAATAACGAGCAATAATAGCCTTCGGAGTTATAGCTATAATCATTACTCAGGTTGATTACTAATTTACGATCTTTTCCCGGTGATTTATACTTCAGGTAGTCAGATACTGTTAAAATGCTGTTTGTTTTGGAATATGGTTTCCAATCATCCAAGCTGTCTACAAGGATCAATACATTGTTCATTTCGTCTTTTTAAAAAAGTGCCCGAAAGTAGTGAATTAAATAATACAAAATATCGCAGACTCAATAATTATTTTCAAGAGATGAAAACAACTCTGTTTTTGCTCAAAAATGCAATAAACAAAAGTCTCTCAGGGTTGTTTCTAATAGCAACTAAAAACAGACCTTGATTATGAAAAAGTTTAATTTCAGTTTATTGGCAGGCTTGTTGTTGCTGATATCTGCTTCCGTATGCGCAGAAAATACTCCGGAAAAAGTACAGGAAACTTTCAAAAAGATGTATCCTAAAGTGACGACCGTGGAATGGATGCATAAAAGTGATTACCACATTGCCGGATTCGTTTCAGATAGCCACGAAATGAACGCCTGGTTCGGAAACAATGCCCAATGGATAATGACGGAGACAAACGTCGAAAGTCTGGAAGATGTCCCTGCTCCCGTAGCTAAAGCATTTATGCAGACAGAGACCCCTCCTATACAAATCAGATATATAAAGATAATTACCTTCCCCAAAATGCCTGCTGTAGTAATCATCGATATAGAAGAGTATAACTCTGACAGAGAAATTCAGCTTTTCTATGCTCCTGACGGTAAACTACTACAGAGCCTCGATGTATCCGGTGGTGATGGAGAAATCTATCCCGAGTTATTCGGGTAATACAAAATTCTTACCAAATATAAGAACAATTGAGCAAAACAGAATGTTATCTATAAAAACAACTATAAATAGCAAGACTTATGAGTAGACGTTCACAGCTGGAGCATGAAGTATCATTAGCTCAAAAACGTATTAAGGAAGCTCCCCAAAATACGCCGGCAAACATCAGAGAAATTTGGGAACAAGAGTTGGTTGAACTTGAAGTAGAACTGAACAACCTGACTGACGACGAAGAAGATAATAACGATTAGCAACCTCTGACAATGAAATGGGATAATCAACTGATAAATCATTTGCAATGGTCGAATGCGATCATTAATCGTGAGGGCAAAGAAATCGTAGCACAGGAAATTGCTGCAATGGCGAAGGATGGTGATGTGATCGGAGCCGGCTCCGGTTCTACCGTTTACCTGACGCTATTCGCATTAGCGGAACGTATTCGCAAAGAATCTCTACACATAGAAGTCATCCCTGCCTCTGCAGAAATTTCTATGACCTGCATACAATTGGGTATACCACAAACGACCCTTTGGAATAAGCGTCCAGACTGGGTTTTTGATGGTGCTGATGAAGTAGATCCGAAGAAAAGTCTGATTAAGGGACGTGGTGGAGCCATGTTCAAAGAAAAACTTCTGATAAAAAGCAGTAGTAAGAGCTTCATTATCATTGATGATACAAAACTGGTAGATCATTTGGGAAGTCATTTTCCAATACCTGTAGAAGTGTTTCCAGGTGCATTAACTTTTGTAGAAAGCGAAATGCAACGGTTAGGAGCTTCTGACGTGAAATTGCGTCTTGCCGGTGGAAAAGACGGACCTGTTCTCACCGAAAACGGCAACTTTATTTTTGATACCCGCTTCAGTTATGTTGACCCTTCTTTGGAACAAAACCTGAAAGCAATTACCGGGGTAATTGAAAGCGGGCTTTTTATCGGATATGATGTTGAAATAGTAGTTGCGAAATAAAAAAGCAGCTGCCACTCAATCTGTGACAACTGCTTTTCTTTTATCTAATAAGTAAGCCTTAATACACTTCAACCTTTTCTGCAATTCGCTTAGCCTTATCTCTCAATGCATCCAGATCTGACTTTAACGGTGCATAGCATAACACCACGCCCATACGCCGATTGACGCGCGTCGTCGGCTTACCGAAAATGCGGAGATAAGTGTCTTCTTCTTTCGTCACCTCTTCAATACCGCGATAATCAGGACGTTCCTGGCTGGCAATAGTTGAAAGAATCACAGCACTGGCACCAATACGCTCTTGCTTGATGTTTGGAATAGGCAAGCCTAGTACAGCACGTAAATGAAGTTCAAATTCATTCAAATTTTGTGTTCCTGCCAATGTCACCATACCCGTATCATGCGGACGCGGAGAAAGTTCCGAGAAATAAACTCCATTTTCATGACTCAAGAAAAATTCAACTCCCCACAGACCGGCACCGGTCAGAGCCCGTGTCACTTTCTCAGCCATTTCCTGCGCTTCCTTCAAATGAGCCGGATCAATGTGCGCCGGCTGAAAACTTTCACGATAATCTCCCCCTTTCTGCACATGTCCGATGGGCGGACAAAACAAGGTAGGCCCATTCTTTTGCGTCACCGTAAGCAATGTTATCTCACTATCAAACTTGATAAATTCTTCAATAATCAATTCTTTTATATCACCACGGCTACCATTGCAACCATATTCCCAGGCATGTTCCAATTCATCCGCACTCTTCACAAGAGACTGCCCTTTGCCCGAAGAAGACATCAGCGGCTTCACTACGCAAGGAAAACCGATCTTTTCAGAAGCAGCTTTCAACTCATCCAGAGTTTTTGCATAAAAATATTTAGCAGTTTTCAGTCCCAACTCCTGTGCGGCCAAATCACGAATAGCCTTGCGGTTCATAGTAAAGTTTACAGCACGGGCACTGGGTACCACCTGAATACCTTCCTTCTCAAAATCGTAAAGGCGTTCTGTACGGATGGCCTCGATTTCCGGAACAATGATATCCGGCTGGTGTTTGCGTACTACACGTTCCAATGCATCGCCGTCAAGCATGCTAAATACCTCATATTCATCAGCCACCTGCATGGCAGGTGCTCCGGCATATGAATCACAGGCAATAATATATTGACCTTTTCGTTGGGCAGAAATAACAAACTCTTTGCCCAGTTCACCGGAACCTAACAATAAAATCTTCTTCATTTTTGCTATGTGTTTATATTAAGAAGTACAAATGTACATAAAAAAATAAGTAGCTACCGCTTTAAATAATTTAAAAAACGAATGGATAGCTCATTTTTATCTGTATCTTTGTAGCATAAACAATAGGGTTTATTCTGAAATCTTCTTTGTGCATGTTTGCTTTTGCGGTATTCCGCAAATTATTCCATCCCAAAATGACCTCATAATCAGCTCCTTTGTTCATCACAAGATTAAATTGTTGTATGGATCCTGAACGGATTAGGTGCAGCCATTAGTCAGAAAAACTAAGTGCAGTATATAAACTGCATAATATATAATAATTAAAGAATGGCAGTAAAAAGAGTAACATCAAGTAAAAGAGACAGAGAAAAAGCGAAACAGAGTAAGCGAGAAGAAAAACAAAAGAGAAAAGAAGAACGCTTGAGCAGCGGTAGCCGTAGCTTCGAAGAGATGCTGGCTTATGTGGACGAAAACGGTATTCTTCACTCCACACCAGAAGGTGTAAAGCCTAAAGAAGAAATAGATGCTTCTGAAATAGAAATATCAATTCCGAAAAAAGGCGAAGCAGAAGAAGTTCTGCCATTAAACGGACGTATTGAACATTTTAATGTGTCCAGAGGTTATGGTTTTATTAAAGATTTAGGAAGTGGTGAGAAATATTTTTTCCACGTTACTTCCGCTCCCGAAGGGATAACCGAAGGGGATAACGTAACATTTGAAATTGAACGTGGTACGCGAGGTATGAACGCCGTGCGGATCTCAATCATTAATAAATAACAATTTTAACTTACAAAAAGAAATGAACATTTATGTTGCAAACCTAAGCTGGAACACAAACAGTGACAGCTTACAGGAATTATTTTCACAGTATGGCGAAGTAACTTCAGCCTACATTATTAACGACAGAGAGACGGGACGTTCACGCGGTTTCGGCTTCGTAGAAATGCCGAATGATGAAGAAGGTCAGAAGGCTATTGACGCTCTTAACGAAACAGAATTCGAAGGCAAGAACATCGCTATTAGCGTAGCTCGCCCCAGAACAGAAAGACCTGCAGGTGGCAACCGTGGTGGTGGCTATGGCGGTGGCAACCGTGGTGGTGGCTATGGCGGCGGCAATCGTGGCGGTGGCTACGGCGGCGGCAATCGTGGCGGTGGCTATGGCGGCGGAGATCGCGGTGGAAGATATTAATCTTACAACTTAACAAAGAAATGAAAACTGTTCGGGATGATTTCCGAACAGTTTTTTTATGTCCCTGTTTCACTTATTATATATCAATAATATCTATATTTGCATATATGATAACGAGCAAACATATTCTACTGACACTTTCACTGCTACTGTGCAATGTTTGTATCTACGCTGCTGCGGTCAACTACTCCGTACGCGGAAAAGTTATTGATAAACAATCACGCCAACCGGTGGCTTATGCCAACGTTGTGGTTGCAGGTATTCCCGGTAAAGGAGCATCGACAGATTCTCTAGGCATATTTCGTATAGAGCAGATACCCCCTGGCATTTATCGCTTCGAAGCAACACTGATAGGTTATAAAAGCGCAGTGACCTCCGAGTATTTGGTTTCCGCCTCTACGCCTTTCATCGAGATAGAGATAGAGGAAGATGAAAATATGCTATCAACAATAGTGGTCACCCCCTCTCCTTTCCGGAAAACGGTGGAAAGTCCGGTAAGTATGAGGATTATCGGCTTGCAGGAGATAGAAAGAAGTCCGGGAGGAAACCGCGATATCTCACGTATCGTGCGAGCCTATCCGGGTGTCTCTTTCTCTCCCATCGGTTATAGAAACGACTTGATTGTACGAGGTGGATCACCTTCCGAGAATCGCTTCTATATGGATGGAATAGAAATACCTAATATCAACCACTTTGCCACACAGGGAGCATCGGGTGGTCCGGTCAGTATAGTCAATGCAGATTTGATACGGGAAATCAGTTTCTATACCGGAGCATTTCCGGCCAATCGCTCCGGAGCCATGAGTTCAGTATTAGATTTTCGTCTGCGCGATGGTAACCCGGACAAACAGACATTTAAGGCAACCCTGGGAGCATCCGAAGTTTCTTTCAGTGGTAACGGACATTTGAGCGATAAGACAACCTATCTGTTTTCTATGCGTCAATCTTATCTGCAACTACTGTTCAAGGCTTTAGGACTTCCTTTTCTGCCAAACTTCATTGACGGTCAATTCAAATTGAAGACCAAACTATCAGCACATGATGAACTGATCCTACTTGGCTTAGTCGGCATTGATAAGATGAAACTGAATACAGACGAGAAAGGAGAAGACGCGGAATACATATTAAGTTATCTGCCTACCATTCACCAGGAGACATTCACAGTGGGAGCTTCATACCGCCATTATGCAGGGAAACACGTACAATCGGTCACCTTAAGCCATAACTACCTGAACAATCGTAATATAAAATATCTGAATAATGATGAATCTTCCGAAGACAATCTGACACTCCGGCTTCGTTCAGTAGAACAAAAGACCACCCTGCGCTTTGAAAACCAAACGAGATTAGGGCAATGGACATTGAAGGAAGGTGCAGAAATGAATTATTCCAACTATACGAATCAAACGAATCAGCGAATATTCGGTATAACCTCTACACTCTCTGATTACCGGACGGATTTGAACATATTCAGTTGGGGCGGTTTCTTCTCAACAGATTATACCACCGCCAATAAACGTTTTTCCGCATCCGCAGGCATCCGTACAGATGGTAACAACTACAATAAGGAGATGAAAGAATTATGGAAACAGCTCTCTCCCCGCCTCTCCTTATCTTACGAACTAACCCAGCAATGGACATTAAGCGGAAATGCAGGTCTATATTACCAGCTACCACCTTATACAGCATTAGGTTTCAAGGACAACGACGGTCTTTATGCAAATAAGAATTTAAAGTATATGCAAGTGATGGAAACCAGCCTCGGACTTGATTGGCATTTACAGGATAGGTTGATGATTTCGGCAGAAGGTTTCTTTAAGCGTTACAGCCGTATGCCTCTTTCTCTCCGTGACGACATCGCTCTGGCATGTAAGGGAGACGATTACGGCACAGTAGGTAATGAGGCATTGATACCGACCGCACGAGGGCGTGCTTATGGTGTAGAAACCATGTTGCGTTGGCAGATACCGGAGCGCTTCAACTTTGTATCTTCCCTTACTGTCTTCCGCAGTGAATATAACAGCATCGCTTCTGCTTGGGACAATCGTTTCATTCTGAATGTAAGTGGTACGTACAATTTACCACACCGTTGGAGTATCGGAGGAAAATTAAGTTATATAGGTGGTGCCCCTTACACTCCTTACGATGAAGAAAAATCCTCACTGGTTGAAGCCTGGAATGCACAGGGGCGTCCGTATTATGATTACTCAAAGTACAATACGGAGCGTCTACCCAATTTCGCCCAACTTGATATTCGTGTAGATAAATCTTTCTATTTTCATCGCTGCATGGTAGGTTTTTATCTCGATTTGCAGAATATCACAGGAAGTAAGTTGAAGCAGCAGGATGTGATTATGAGTACAGGAGTTATTGAAAACCCGTCTGCACCTGTAGGAGAACAAAGATATAAGATGAAATATCTGAAACAGGAAAGTGGAACGATATTACCGTCGATTGGGGTGACTGTGGAATTTTAATGTCACATATTTTGTTGATCTACAAAAAATAAATAGCCGGAATGATCTCAAATAAATCATTCCGGCTATTATGTAAGCGTACAATTTTAACGTGCAACCCAAGGAAAGCCGCCACAAGGCGGTTTTTAATAAACAATGTTAAAAATATAATTTTTCAACATTACCTGTTGGTCCAGTCCGTTTGTCAAGGGCAACAAATGTTCATAATCCCTACGGCCTTTAACAATTTCGCTGAAAAATCTCTTGAAATAATCCAGAACAGACACACCCTGCATCTTGCATGTTGAGATGATGGTATGATATACCGCTGAGACGCGGGTCATCTTGTCACTTCCGAAGAATAAAGGGTGTCTTCCGCTCACCCGCCAAGGGACGGATAAAACGTTCGGCAATGGAATTGTCGATTGAATAAGAACCGTCATTCAAGTAGGCGAACAGCTGCGTCCAGAAAGTATTCATATAATTTATAGCCTTATCCATTAACTCGCCGCGGGGCGGATGACCGTCCTGAGCAAGACGTCAAGCTTACCGCGTAACTTTATGATTATTTCTTTGGTCTTCAAATTATTCCGGCAAAGCCTTATCTGTCCGGGAGACAACCCGCCTTCCTCATACTCTCGCTCCAGTTTGTAAAGCTCACCTATCAGCTCCAATATAAAGGCGGCATCCTTATCACCGCCCTGTTCAAACGCATACTTGAATTTAGCACGGGCATGAGCCATACAACAGAGATGTTCTATATCAACCATGTGGTCATCCAAATACATATAGACATTGTAGCCGTCTGACTGAAGGGCTTTCACCTGGCTGTCACCCAGGATACGCTTCAACGCATCCCGTCCCCTGGAACCGTCCTCGTAGCAATAGATAACAACTTTGGACAGTTTGTTCACAAGGCACCATATGTATTTCTTCTTATAGCAGCCTTCACGCTTTACCCGGCACCAGGTCTCATCACAGTTCACAATGGAATCCTTTTCCAAACAAGTATTCTTAAGATAACCAATCAACCCGCAGAAATGAGTGGAGCCCTTCTCCAGCCAATTGGTCAGGCTCATACGGCTCAAATGCATCGATTCAACCGACAACCTGTACATTTCACGATAAAGAGGCGTATCAAGAACATATTTGTTGAAAGCAAGATAAGCAAGGAAAGAACCCGAAGCGTGCGTTCCAGGGACAACGTCAATGATATCCGCCTGACCGATGAAAGGAAAATAGCCTCCGTGGATTTTCCCGTCCGGCGTCTTATAGCGGAGAACCTCGTAATCATGCTCAACAAGCCTGCTTATCTGCTCATAGGCATATTTACGGAAACGTTTCATAATGATAGCACCTGCGGGCAGCCGGCGGATATCACTGTTGTGACAAACCGTATTGTCGGCACTCATGGTACGGTAAGAAAGTCCTTGACGATAAAGACGGGAATCTTTTGATTTTGCTTCCACGTCCTTTTCCCGCGTGGAAGCCTCACCATGCTGCGGCAAGGAGGAGCTGAGGGATTGGGGAGTACCGTCGAAATCATTCTTGTTACGGGTATGATCCTCTTCACTCTCCCGCTTCTTTTTATGGATTCCCTTCTGGCTCTTGCCACCATAAAGGTTCTTGTTGCGGACTTTCAGACGCTCTTCCAATGCGGTTATTTTAGACTATAAATTACCGACCTGCTGTTTATAACCGTCACGCTCCTTTTCTGCAGCCATGGCACACTTCTGCAAAGACAACAGTTCGTCTATGCGGGCCTCGTCACGCCGGATGCGTTCAGCGTCCAGCTCACGGGCAGCCATCAGCTCCATTATCATTTTTGATTTTTCCTCCGGAGTCATATCTGAATATGGATCTTCAAAAGGTTCGGGAGTCTCCTCACGTTCCTTAAGCTTCCTTGCGGAAGAAAACAGTTTCATTCTTTCAAACTCATTCATATTCAGTATCTTATTCGATTCAAAGATACAAAAAAACAATGAAATAAAAAAATATTTTTCGCTACTTTTTACTCGTTAATTATTTGATTCTTAACCCTTTAACAACAGGAGATTCCAACAAGAGAATGACATCCTGCCAATTGATTGAGTAAATCTTTTCATCACCACTATAGCTTACATGCATGAACTGGTAACCGGGCCTGAAACGCTTCTCAAACATGCTGTAAGAACGTTGATCATAACCGAACAAGCGGACCAGACGTAAATCTTTGGACATCACGATAAAGACATCACCATCCTCCGGCTCACGATTCAACTGTTGATGGATGATGGATAGGACCTTATCATATTTACAGCGCATATCGTGGAAATCACGGACAAAGAAAAAGCGGTTGAGCCCTGTTATATTCAACATAAGACCTCCAGTTTCTCTACTAAGCTTTTCAAACCTTCGTAGCTTAAATTTTTCTGACTGAGATAAACACCATTGCTCATGTGGATATCAACCAAGATTCGAAGTTCGGTAGACGGAAGAACCGGGGAAGCGGCTGCCGGAGCTTGATTCAAAACCGGTGTAGAGGGGGCCACAGAATCCGCCTCTGCTGGAGGAGTACCCAAGATTTGAATAGGTACTATCTTTTTCCGGGTATCCTTGTACCATTTCTCAAAAAGGTTATAAGGTACTTTGTTGGACAAACAAAATTGCTCTATGGAGATTCCCTTAGGAACCCCTTCTAACTTGTAGCGCAAAAAAAGACGCTCAAAATCAGGGTAACTATACATATAACTTTGCTGTTGATTTAACCAAAGCAAAGGTCGGATGTTTGCAACGGATAAGCAATACGTCATTTTTGGACGCTAACAGAATTTGTAACTTTGCTCCTACATCATCAAGCAATGAATAATGGGCAAAATCAAAATACTAATATTGACAGATATACAACGGTTTACATTGGAAGACGGTTTTCGCAACGGCTATTCCCATTGTTTTCGAATGCGTTGTCGTGCCGTGCTACTGAAGTCCCAAGGTCTTTCAAGCCAAGAGATTGGGAAGCAAACAGAGATGTCACATATATCAGTCAATTCATGGGTGAAACGTTTCGAACAATATGGTATGACAGGTTTACATACCTGTCAAAGACGTGGTCGCAAGCCTATCATGGATTGCTCGGACGAAGTAGCGGTTCGCAAGGCTATCGAAGAAGACAGACAAAGCGTGAGCAAAGCCCGGGAGGAGTGGCAGAATGCAACAGGGAAAGAAGCGAGCGACTGGACTTTCAAATGTTTTGTATCAGCATTGGCGCAAGATATAAGCGAATAAGAAAACGCCCAAGGGGAATCCTCTCGCCGCAACTTTATGAGTATAAGACAGAAAAGTTGCAAGAACTTGAACAACAGGAAAGAGACGGTAGAATTAATCTGTACTTTGCCGATGAGAGTCATGTCTGTACCGAAGGGTATGTTCCGTACGGATGGCAGTTTCGTGACGAGGATGTCTATATCCCTTCTTTGAAGGCGGACAGGCTCAATATCCTTGGAATGATAGACCGCAGTAATCGATACGACGGATTCTGCACAACTGAAAGCATTGATGCGGATAAAGTCATTGATTTTCTGGATAGACTCTCGCTCAAGGTGGAGAAAGATACGTTCGTGGTTCTTGATAATGCCTCCGTTCATCGAAATAAGAAGATAAAAGAGTTGCGTAGTCTGTGGGAGCAACGTGGGCTCTTCATTTTCTATCTTCCACCATATTCTCCGCAACTCAATATTGCCGAAACACTCTGGAGAATTCTGAAGGGCAAATGGATAGACCACAAGATTATATTTCTACAGACACACTTTTCCAACATCTGCCAACAGAGCGTTGGCAGATGTTGGAAAAGGAGTATCGATTAATTTCAAACATTATGCTGCTTAATTTTGCTTAGTTTTGCATGTTGTTTTATTAAAGTTATAAAAAGTGATTATGGCTCCAGTGGTTTAGTGTATATTTCGGTCAATTTGGCAGCCGTGTATCCTATATCATAATGCTTCTGACGAATTACTTCTGCATATTGAGATCTATCTTTTTGAATAGTAGATAAATGATCAACAGCAGATACCCACTCTTTAATATCATCCTCAAGTTTCATAGAGGTAACCAGATCTGTTATAAAAGCTTCTTTTGTGACAGCATCTGATACCAAACAATTAACACCAGAACACTGTGCTTCGACCAGTACAAACGGAAGACCTTCAAACAATGATGGAAGAAAAAACAGATCCATTGCAGAATAGATTCTTTCTACATCCGAACGTAATCCAAGGAAATATACAAATTCAGTCAGACCAAGCAACATTACCTTCTCTTTCATTTCTTCAAAGAGAGAACCTTCACCGACCAACAACAATACAGCAGAAGGCTTTATATCATGGATATTTTTGAAAACATCAATTATAAACGTATGATTCTTTGCAACTTCAAAGCGACCTACATTACCTATTAGATAAGCCTCCTTCGACAGTCCTAATTCTTTTCTAATCGCCTCTCTGCTTTGCCCACAATATTTAAACTTATCAACATCAACAGCATTATTGATAACCTCGAAAGGCTTATTGCAATACATCCACTTACCGGCTTCTTGGCCACAAGCAAGATGTACATTAGAAAGTGCATGTACAAATAATCTATTAATATAATGTAGTGGCTGCAAAACGCCAATATTTGATTGTGTATTATGGCTATGAAGTATTATTTTCTTTATACTATAAATTTTGCCTAGAATAAGTGGTAGAATGTAATACAATGCATTAGCGTGTACATGCAAGGCCTCATATTCAGATGCATGTTCTCTAAAAAAACGAAGTGTTTGAGTGAAGTTCGAAAAAAGATGGCGCGGAAAATCTGGAACAATATAAATATTTCCGCCATGTTGTTTAATGATATCATCGTATGCACAATTATCCTTTCTACAAAGAAAATCAAACTGCAATTTTGTATCATCCACATATTTCAGATTATTAATAATAAAGATAGGAGCCCCTCCACGCCCCATCCCTCCAATGATATGAAGCACTTTCTTTTTCACATTCTTATAAATTTATGATTGATATCAATTCTTTTACTAGATCTTTTATTTTGTCTTTCCACATCCTGCATTCGTCACATGCAGCTATCAACCCCCTTTCCGCAAACACATTGCCAAACTTTTCGCGATTTATGGGTTTTGCCAGACAGCTATACAATCTTGGATTTCCTTTTTTTATTTCCTCAAAAGTTGCACCGTGCAAGATGAAATCGTCCAATGAAGACATTAGTGAAACTCCTTTTTCACTGTGCACTATTATGGCAGAAACACCATTAGAGTTATATCGTAGGTCTCTTTTGGAAAGCCCCCAAAAATCACCTAAGGTAAGATCTGCTTTATTATACACCTTGCATTGGCAATTGTAGCATGAGTACCTCATAAATGTTTTGAAAGCATATCCTGCCAAAGATGCAGACAATAGTTTATTGTAGCTGAGCGTTCCTCCAGAAAATGCTTGAATAGAAGGCCAATGCCATCCTTTGTCTTTATTTCTATATGTGAAATAAGTAATCTTCTTCCCTGTAGTTTTCTCTATCTGTTCTACAAATTGCCTATGCATACTCGGTGAAGTAATACCCGAGCAAATCAACTCTGCCGTGTAAAGATTGTGATCCTCTTTTATAAACTTCTTCAGCGCAACCACATCACATGGTAGTCCTATATATAAGACCTTCTTGCCCTCTGCCAAATCTAATTTAACCGCCAAATACGTATCCCCCTTATAGGCCTGTGCATACTTCGAGCCTTTAAGTTGTGGTAAATCCTTTACGTCATCAACCCTTTTTACTATAATGGACTTGTAATCATCAGCATACGCAACTCCATATACTATACCACCAGATTTTATAAAACTTTTAGAAATAGCGGTAGCGACACCACCCGATGAAGTACTTAAATGCTCTTTATCAGTATTATAAAAACCTGAATAGCATGAAATCACATTAGAACACGGCTCATCTTTTGCCAACTCAAATGGACATACTTTTATGCATTTTCCGCAATTGACGCAAAGGTCTTCATCTACGGTCGGATACTCAAAACCCTCTCCGTCCAGATCCATTCTTACTGCATTCTTCGGACAAGAGATCGCACAATTGCCACAGCCACAGCATGAATCCTTCCCCTTTATAGCTACACTATTTGTTTTCATATACCATTGTCCTTAATGCAGCAAGACCTTGTTCTCTTATTTCGCCCAACTTGATATTTATTTGACCAAAAGGAATAACCTCCGTTAGATTCTTAGGGATTGTTGTACTCGGGTAAATTAAACGCTCTGGGATACCTACTATCGAAAGGAAACTGCTAATTCTTGAATCATTTTCAGGAATACAACACCATACGTTGCGATTAAAGATCATAGAAAAAGCAGTACCATGAAACGAGTCAGTAACAACATAGCTCGCATTCTGAAATAAACCGACCCATTCTGATGGGCCAAGTGTTGGTTTCGGAATATAGTCAAAATAACAACCCATAATGAATGGCACAGCTACAATCTTTAAACCGGTTTGCTTTGTCAACTGTTTTACAACTTCAATTAATTTACCAGATGGAGATATTTGATATACTAGGATGTATGGTTCATTAATTCCAACATTATTAGCAACCCTGCTCCAACTATCCTTATCAATCAGTAAAGTTGGATCAACAGTAACATTAGCATCAACACCGAATAAATCTTTCAGAATGCCAAGACCAGAAGTTTCTCTAACATTATAGTACTTATAATTCTGCAACAGTTCTCTGTATTTTGGCTTTAATTCCTCCTCTATATTCAAGAATCCGAAACTTGCTGCATAACTTCCTTTTTTGTCCCTATCCTTTACAAAATACAAGAAATAAGAGTCGTCATAGCCAACTAAGCTGCCATTCCAGACCTGATCACTACCAGTAATAAATAAATCATATTCATTTTCTATAGTCTTGATGGTATCCTTATTTAATGGCTTGGATAGTATTAACAAGCGTCGGAACTTTCGAAAAGCCTTATTTCTGGGCATTCTTAATAACGAATATGCCATTCCCAGGAAGTAACGAACACCCCCCTTTTCTCTCAACGCTGATAATTTATACGGTTTGTTCAGATATGGACTTGTATAATCCAAAACTTCATTTTCAACCCCTAAAGCTAAAAGAGATTGTTGCAAAGCATAGCATTGTAATGCTGCTCCAAAGTTATTAGTATTATGAAATGTGATAGTAGCCGTTTTCATTTTAATATTTCATTATAGATATTAATCATCACTTTGACTGCGTTTTCTTTTTCAAATGGAGCTACGGCATTGATGCATGCTTACCTCATTGATTCACGCATATTCTTATCATTTGCAAGAGTATTTATAGCTTTTGCAAATCCATCTACATCTTCAGGCGGTAGTGCATAACCAGTTTTACCGTCAATAACATAGTCTAATATACCATGAACATTGCTTGATATGAGTGGAACACCTGCCGCCATAGCCTCAATCCCGGCAAGGCCAAGCCCCTCAATGCGCGATGGGAATGCGCTAATATCAGCTGTATTACAAAGCTCAGGTATATCTCTTCGGAAGCCTAGAAATTTTACTCTGTCACTAACGCATAGTTCTTTAACTATCTTCCCTAGATGTTCGCGTAATGGTCCCTTTCCGCATATCGCATAATAAATCTTGGGGTTCTGAAGTTTGCCCAACGCACGGATTATGACCTCATGGTTCTTACATTCAATCATCTCTCCGACATAAAGTAGTAATACACAGGATCTTGGAACACCTATCGCTTCTTTGTATGAGATCAAAATTATTCTCATCAATAATTACCTTCAATTTTTTATAGCAATCATAATTCTGGCTGCAGAAAGATGACCGTACAAAATGAATGTTGTGAATACACGCACCTTCTGCTTTATTTTTGCAAATAAACTGTTTAGTATCTGCAAAATAATCGAAATTACAAGCAATATGAAGTTTACACCCTTTTGCGTTATTCAAGTATTCTATCAAATCTTTGTTGAAAGTTTCAATAAAACATAATTGATACTACAACTAAAAACTCTTTGCTGCTTCATAATGCTATTTTTTTAATGCAAGTTTTACAACCTCTGCTTTGTTATCACTTTGATTGAACTTGATAGCATTATCTGAGAATGCATTGTAATTATCTGTTATGTTCTGTATCGCCTGTGCAAAGTGCTTTGCATTCATCTCTGGGACACATACACCCATACGATTATATTCAATAGTATATCTAAGACCGGGAATATCGTTTCCTATCATAGGAATTCCAAACTGCGAAAACTCATATATTTTATTAGGAGCACAATAAATCGAATTCAAAGGGGATGTGAAAGTACCATATACAGGAGTATAGATAAGAATACCGACAAAAGCATGACTTGTCACTTCCAGGTGATATGGTGCAGCTATGTATGGCATCACTATAGTTTTTCTATATTTCTTCAAATGCTCACATTTGCTGCCTGTCATTACCATGAAGACAAAACTTTCATCCAGTTCCTCTACAGCCCTTGCAATCGGCTCAATAGGACGCTCCACATCCACAACGCCCTGATACAAGACAATCTTCTTATCCTTCAATTCCGCGATAATTTTTTTTGCAGGTTCTGAACGGGTTATCTCCGATTTACGATGAAAATCATTAAGCATTGGCTTATTTGAGATAACCAATGGCAATTCTTTTAGCTTGAACCATGCCTGTGTAATCTGGGCTCTATTATACTCACATACAATCAACTTGTGTGCAGCATAAGCAAGTTTCACAAGATCCAAGCCTATTGTATGTGAGCCAATATAAGTTACCTTATCCACTAACTCAAATAAATGCAGATTATATCTGTAGTTAAGCAATTTCATGCCCATGTGTTTAATTGTAATGTTCGACATCACCCACAGAAGAGTATCGTCGTCATAATACGCATCTATGTAACTCCAGATGTTCTTACGTACTACAAACAGTTCCATCAGTTTAGTAATCGGAAATGTGTTATACGTATAGTCCTTACCTACTTTCTGAATGATTACAGACTTAGGAAGCACCTCTATAAGCTGATTGTTTACAACTGTTGTCAAAACAGTTACTTTAATACTGGTATTAACCAGTTCATTGATCAATGCCATTGTTGGCGGATAACCCAATATTGAATCTACCTGTATTAGGATTACTTTATCATACATATTAACTTCAATCTTTGAAATTTAATAAAAGATAAAACTTATTTATCTGACTTTTACTCTTTATCAATAGGGCTCTCAAGTAATAGGACTACATCTTTCCAACTTATGGAATAGAACGTCTGATCACCTTCATGAACGATTTACATGAACCTATAATTAGATGTGAATCTTTTTTCATACAAGCTATAAGACCGCCGACCTATAAATTATTAAGAAAAGGTGTTATGTGGGTCGTTTACTTTCATCCTTAACAATAGAAAGGAGTTGTTTGTATGATTTAAAATAATGCTTCTCAAAAGGTAAAGTATAAAAGATCTTCACATCCTTTTTTTCACACAGTTCTAATAACCTAACATTTTCATTCTTGTCAGATTGAAGAACAATATCAATATGGCACTGTTCTGTGTCAATTTTCTCAAGCACATTGTAAACAAAGGTTTCTGCTCCTCCTATATTCAAAGCCCTAAGATAGTAAAGGATCTTTTTCATTATTTCAATATTTCATCTAAGATAACAGGTATTTCTTGAATTGTATTACAAACATCAAATTTTTGAGCGGCTATCATATTGTGACTACCAAACCTTGCTCTGTCTCCTGTATTATCAGCAAGCTTTCTAATTGCCATTACATATCCTTCAATATTATGAGGCTGAATGGTATAACCTGTAACTCCATCTTCAGTATAATCACGGATACCATTAACGTAGGATGAAATCAGTGGTAAACCAGAAGCCATACCCTCTAAGGCACCTATTCCAAGGCCTTCTCTTTGAGATGGGAAAACATAAATATCAGCTGCTTTGCATATTTCAGGAATATCTCTATGATAACCAAGGAAATGGACATTCTCTGCTATACCTAATTCTTTGCAAAGATTCTTTAGATAATCTTCAAGAACGCCTTCACCACATATAGCATAATGAATGTCCTTATCTTTAAGTTCTCCAAGAGCTCTAATAACCACTTCGTGATTTTTACGAGTCCCCAACTCGCCTACTGAAAGAAGCATAATGACATTATTTGGTATGCCAATTTCTTTTCTCTTTAGGCTCCTGTCCACACTCGCTTCTCGGAATCTCTTTGTATCCAAGCCAACACCATGAACATAGAAAACGTCTTTGAATCCAAACGACTTTCCCCTATTGAAATCTTCCTTGTTAATTGTAATTAGATAATCTGCAAATTTAGCCATTATACGCTCTATTGGGTAAAAGATAAGCCAGCTACCTTTTGATGATCCATCAAAGAAGTGGAATCCGTGTACCATATATACTACTTTGGTACCTTTTTTTCTTGCGCTTCGCGCTGCTAATCGAGTAGCAATACTCATCACTGGCTCATTAGTCCAGATTAGATCAAAGCTATCATTATCAATGATTCTTTTTAAGTCTATTATTCCTTTATAATTTGATAGACTAAATGGACTTCTATTAAGGCGTATATATGATATTTTTACAGGTTTTTTTTTTATGCGGTTACGCAATAAATCATCATAGCCTTCCAAAGCTGTACTAGCAATCTCAACATAATGGCCCATCTCCAATAGTTTCTCTATATGAGGAACTAAGAAATGGAATATCATAGCGTTTGTTGCTGTAAGCAGAATCTTACTCATGATTAAATTGATTTAAAATTTTTTTCACAATACCCTCAGCATCAATACCATATTGACCTCTCAGGTATTTCTGATTACCCACTCGAACAGAGTACTCATCATTCAATCCAACACGAAGTAATATAGCATTCCTCTGCTTCATCTCTGTCATTACCTCAGCAACAGCAGAACCAAAGCCACCGATAACATTTTGTTCTTCACAAGTTACAATCAGATCAAAATCCTTTGCAATCTGCTCGATTATTTCTTTATCAATAGGCTTAACTGTAGGGAAAGTATAAACTGCAGGATTAATACCCTTTGCTTTCAAAACATCCTTTGCAACAGTTACTTCCTCAAAAATAGCACCTGTTGAGAAGATAGCAATCTTCGCACCATCGCAAACCTTGATAGCCTTTCCAATCTGAAAGTTCTCAATCTTATCGTGAATACGTTTCTCACCTCCACGACCAAGTCTAAGGTATGCTGTTCCTTTATACTTAGCTAATGCCTTAGTACATTCCTCAGCCTCTATAAGATCGGCAGGTGCAAGTACTACAACATTAGGCAATGCACGAAGAATTGCAAGATCCTCAGTTGCCTGATGGCTCATTCCAAGTGAACCATAGACGAAACCACCACCAATACAAACAATCTTTACATTGGCATTATGGTAAGCGCAGTCGTTACGAATCTGCTCAATACAACGAAGTGTGGGGAAATTACCAATACTATATGTGAAAACGTTCTTTCCTGTGAGTGCCATACCAGCAGCCACACTTGTCATGTTCTGCTCAGCAATGCCAGCATTTGTAAACTGATCAGGACACTTCTCCCAGAAAGGTTGCAAAACACCAAATCCGAGGTCTCCAGTTAAGAGCTCTATATTTTTATCTTCTTTGGCAAGTTCTACCAAAGTTCTTACAAATGTATCTCTCATCTCTATAATTATACGTTATGAACCTTTTCTGTTGTTCCAATCTTAGCATCCACTCTTCTCATCTTCTCAGGATATGTAGTATTCCAAGTGTGTGAGAATGTGTGATCATTGTAGATGTCATCCTTATCAGTAGGCAACTGAGGATTCTCGATACCATTAGGAGTATAAGGATCATCACAACCCGCTGGCTTTATCTTATGTAACTCGTTAACTGCACAATCATACTCCCACCCATCATGCGGAAAACGATAGTGCCAAAGGATATCATTCTGCATGAATGGGATGCCAAAACCCTTGATGGTATTGGCTATAATTACAGTAGGCTTATGCTCATCATTAGCAGCATATTCTACAACCTTTGCGAAAGCATACTTCAGTTCTTTATGATCGTTTCCGTTAATCTCAATTACATTCCAACCAAATGATGCCCACTTCTCCGCAAAGTTTTCTATCTCCAGAGTATTCTCGTTGAAGTCCATACTCTGCATGTGATTGTGGTCAACGATCGCGCAAAGGTTGTTCAACCGGAAGTGGTTAGCAAACAATGCTGCCTCCCACACGCTACCCTCATCGCATTCGCCATCACCAAGAACAACAAATGAGCGCTCCCTGCGTCCATCTTTCTTCAATGCGAAAGCAAAACCTGCAGCAGCACCAAGACCATGACCAAGGCTACCTGTTGAGAAATCAACACCAGGAAGGTGGTGAGATACGTGACCAGAAAGACGACTACCATTCTGATAATGAGTCTTCAGTTCTTCTACTTCAAAGAAACCACACTCAGCAAGTGCAGCATATATAGAAGCGCCAGCATGACCCTTACTCAAAATAAAGCGGTCGCGATCTTTCCATTTAGGATTCTTAGAATCGTAATTCAATACATCAGCATACAATATTGCCACAATATCAGCAACAGAAAGGATTGCACCAAGGTGGCTACCACCACTCAGGTGAGTCATCTCAACACCATGTCGACGAATTTTCCATGCAAGCTGCTCGCTTGTCCATTTACAATTTGCCATATATCTTATTTCTTTTGATTCTTTTCGTAATTGTCTAATATCTCCTGAACATCCTTTGGTAATTTATCAGACTTTGTGATTACCTTATATACTGTCCAAAAAATACACTTGATATCACCGAGGAACGAATGGTGGTTGCGATAATAAAGCTGTAATTTCAACTTCAAAGGACGAACTACATTCAGATAATAAGCATCTGGATCAGTTGCTTCTGTAAATCCTTTGAACTGAGCAATATTAGCCATTGATGCCCAATCAGTAATACCTGGCTTTTGGTCTAGAATAGCCATCTCACACTCGGTATACATATCAGTATAATAGCGCAATTCAGGACGAGGGCCAACAAAACTCATATCACCTTTCAATACATTTATCAACTGTGGTAGTTCATCAACTTTACTCTTGCGAAGGAAATGCCCCATCTTTGTGATACGATCATCATCGTCACCGACATTCCAGTTTCCCTTACCTTCACAGTTAGGCTTCATACTCCGGAATTTAAATATCTTAAAATCCTTCCCATACTGACCTACACGTACTCCACGGAAGAAAACACCACCCTTAGAATCCATAACAATCACAAGTGATATGACAAGTAGAATGGGAGAAAGGCATATAAGACCTATAAGACTAACGATAATATCAAATAACCTTTTCATTTTTCACATATTAGCTCCATCTACAGGAATATTTGTTGCCTGCATAAAGGATGATTTATCACTTGCCATAAACACTACAACATTGGCTATTTCCTCTGGTGTTCCAAAACGATTAACCGCCTGATGATGATGAAGAAAATCGTCAACTCGAGGATGTCCTTCCTTAACATATTTATCCCAATAGCCACCTTCGAAAGAGACTGCTCCTGGCATAACAGAACATATAAGGACACCTGTTGGGGCAAGTTTACGACCTACGGTAGTGACATATGCATTCAAAAATGTTTTTGCAGATGCATATAACGGATTTCCTCTTTGCATTACAGCTGATATTGAAGATATATGTATGATTCGTCCACTTCCTCTTTCAATCATAGGGGGAATCAGAATACTGTTCATATCAATAGAAGCAAGGGCATTAAATTTTAATGCATATTCCCAATCTTCAATTCCCGCTAAATGATTTCTACTTACAAGGGAACCGCCAACGTTGTGTACAACCACATCAAAAAGCCCATATTTTCCAATAAGATCAGTGGCAAACTTCTTAGTATCACATTCCATGATGTCAGCCACTTCAAATGCATACGATTCAGCACCGGCCTCAATAGCCTTTTTACCTATCACAACTAGCAAGTTTTCTGAACGTGCAACATTAATTATCTTACAACTTTCTCTGGCGAAACCTATAACAATTCCTTCGCCAATCCCCTTACTGCCACCAACAACAAGGATTTTTTTTGATTTCAAACATAAATTCATATATCAAATTCTTTTTTCTGCGTTAATGCTAATCTAATCACAGAGGTTTTATCATCTTCATCATAAAAACGTCTTGCATTTTCTGCATACGTTTCATAATTGTCAGTTAAATCTGTTATAGCGTTTTTCAGTGACTCAGCATTAAAAAATGGCAAGCAACAGCCCATTTTGTAACTTTCAATAGTGTATTTTAGACCTGGAATATTATTTCCAATCATTGGTATTCCGAAATGCGAAAATTCATATAGTTTATTGGGAGCACAATATATTGAGTTTAATGGTGATGTGAATGTTCCATATACTGGAGCATAAATCAGAATACCAATAAAAGCGTGACTAGTCACTTCTAAATGATACGGTGCAGTTATATATGGTAACATAATTGTTTTTTATATTTCGATAAATAGTTACATTCACTACCCGTCATTACAACAAATATATATTCATCATTTAATACCTCTATTGCATTAGCAATTGGTTCGATTGGTCTTTCTGCATCTACAATCCCTTGATAAAGAATAATCTTTTTTCCTTTTAACTTTTCGATTGTCACCTTTACACTATCAGATTGAGTTATAGGAGAACACCTATCAAACCCACTATCTATAGGTTTATTTGATACAACCAATGGTAATTCTGGTAATTTCATCCATACTTGAGTTATTTGGGCTCTATTGTATTCACAAACGATAACTTTATGAGCTTTATGAGCAAGTTTTTCCAAATTCAGACCAAATGTCCATCTAGTTCCTATATAAGTTACTTTCTCTACCAATTCAAAAAGATGTAGGTTATACCTATAATTCAAGAGTTTCATTCCTATATGTTTAACTGTGATATTTGACATTATCCAAAGTATAGTGTCATTATCATAGCGCTGATCTATATATTCCCATATGTTTTTCCGTATCGTAAATAGTTCTTTAACTTTTTTTTACCCAAAAGGACTTATATACATAATCACTTCCTATCTTTTGTAATGATACAGACTCAGGCAATACCTTTCGAAGTTGATCATTTACTACTGTCGTGAGAACTGTAACTTTACAACCGGTTTTATCTAATTCATGAATTAATGAAACTGTCGGTGGATATACAAGAATAGAATCTACTTGAATGAGTATTATTTTAGTAAACATAAAAGTTTGTTTGTTTTATCAGTATAATCAAGATCATTTAACTTCCTAGAAAAACATAGAAACGATAATAGATATACTAATGAAGTACTGAAAATTATCTGATCCGTACACAGTATAGTAATAAGTATAACCATGTAAGCACCTGAGTGTGTACACATCTTATGTTTTTGATACAAGTATGTGACTAGTATTATTAAGCCAGTTATTCCATAACTAAAAAACATATATAGCATAGAATTAGCATAATTACCAGAACCTTCAAAAGCTAAAGAACCCCTTCTATATAATATAAAACTTTCCATTTGATTTAATCCAATACCAAACATATAATGAGATAAATCGAAAAATGGCAAATATACTAGCGGCCCCAATAATCTTAAATCGGAGGAGGCATCAGTTTCTTCTAGTTTAGAAAATGCGAATTCTAACAAACTAGGGTAATAAATCATCAGAGATTTATAAAAAAAATAGAATATTGCAACAATCAACAAAAGTCTTTTAACTTGTAAACCATTGTAATAGAAAAACAAAGAAGGAATTATAGCACATAATAGTAATCCTGTAGTACTGGAAGATACAAGCAGTGCAGCCAACAATAATATCGAAACTATATATTTATGCTTTGAAAGCAAAAAATATAGTACAGGAGCTAAATACATACACAAATGAGCAGGCTCTGTAAAGAAGGCACAAGGTCGAAGTCCACTAATAGTATCAACATCTCTGATTACAGCCCAAAAAGGCAAATAAAAATTAGCCTTAAAAGATCCAAATAAAAAGATTAAAAAGGCTTGATACAAACATATTAATGATGCTATTACACTTAATACAATTGATGAATAAATAAATGACTTAATATCAGAACAGTTAGTTAATATTATCAGAGCCGCGAAGGATATACAGATACTAAACTGATTGTGTATGTATAATGTTGAATTATACCATATTTCAGTAGAGTTTAGAATCAAACTTAATATACCTAGAATCATTATTGAAATAAACAGCATAATTTCCCGCCTACGTAAAGAAACGGAAGCTCCAAGAACATTTATGGATAATAATACACTCAATATAATTAATACTGTAGCAAGAGTAAATCCGCGTGCAACATTATATATACTGAAAGGTACTAAAAGGGCTAAAACTATGCCATTAAACGTTTGAACTCTTTTCATTGACATATTTTAGCTTCCACATTTTTACAACATAACATTTTATTACTGTATACATATATCCTATAAATTTATTGAAATCATTTTTTTTTATACCTCCACGCTTTAATTCTTTCAAATAATGGCAAAAGGCCCCTTTAGCTATCAAGTAATTATTATTATATAAATCTATTTTTGAAGCTCCGAGTCCTAGACAATAATCATAATATTCAGGTAGTATTTTAGTTGCGACCACAAATAATTTATCATCCCATGACTTAGAGTGTAACAAAGCTGTAATAAGGGGGGCATTAATACTTATACATTTATCACTATTATAAAAGCACATAGTCATCATATATGAGTTTGGAAATGTTGTAACAAAACTTGCCCAATCATTAGGTCCCAATAATGTTTTGTTAAATTTTCTCACCACATCCGTTCTGAAAATCTGCGAACTCATGAAAGTTCCCAATATATTACCTGCAGAGGCATTAATATCTAATACAGAAAAATAATTACCTTGACAATACCCCTCATCCTTTTTTTTATTTTTTTTAAAATGCTTTGCTTGCTCAAGACTTAATAGCCGATGTTTTACACTTATGTAATCAGTATTTGTATATAATATTGTAGAGCAAATTATATCAATTGCATCTATGTCTACTAAATCATCATCACCGATTATCCAAGTATATTTCCCATTTGACAACTGATCAATAATGACTGCTATATTGCCAATGAAACCAAGGTTAAACTTATTCGAATTTATTTTAAGTCTTTTACTGTTTTTGTATTTTTCAAGAATCAAATCAGTTCCATCCGTTGAACAATTATTTGAAATAACTATTTCAACATCATTACGGCTTTTTCTTGAATCTAACAACCTATCTATACAATGTTGTATACGTTCTGCACCATTATAGGTAGGCACGCATATTGATAACAAAATATCATTACTCATTATGCCATTCCCTCCTCTTTAATATATATATACGATATGCCCAAGGAAACAAAAGAATTCTTACACTGCAGTATCCTATTGTCACCCCATACAATCCAAAGTTTTTCCCTAAGAAAAATGTAGACAATAAACATAAAACACCCGCAACCACAGAATTTGCCAAGAATGGCTCTTGCTTGTGACATCTTAGATAAGTAGCCCATGCAGTCACGTATTGTCCAAGAAAAATAGGTATCATCATGAAAAACATTGGAAGATAGCCAAGGAACCTATCCGCAAACACGGCTTCTTCTAAAGATAATTGAGTAATACGTAATATCCATATTACCATAAAGAATGAAATCAAAAGAAATATGCAGATACCTGACATTTGATGAATTGTCTTATTAAACACAGAATCTAATTGTTTGTATTCCTTTAAAGCGATATAGCCACTCAACATTGGTACTTTAGTATTTATCCAGCTCATTGAAAAAGCATTGATTGCATTAAGGGCTTGGAGAGTCATCCCCATCTGACCTGCAACAATCGCCCCCTCTGTAGCAAATAGGACAGGAGTAAAAGTTTGAAATATAAAATAACCACTAATCCAACTAATAGCAATCTTCCACTGGTATGGAAAAATTTCTTTCATATAAACCACTCGCTCTCGAATCTCTATTATCCAGAGATTATAAAGTACTCTATCAAGGTTCACTCTTCGAACAAAAGCAAACCAAATGATTACAATTATTAAATAGCCCATACCTGTTACGAAGAGTTTGAAACCAAGTACAAGGCCTACCCAAGTACATATTGGCACAATCAATTGTTGATAGAAGCTAACTTTGCTTATCTCTTTAACAAAACCAAGTCCTACAAGAATTGATGTCAAAGGTGATATGAACAATTGAATTGAAGTAGCGAAACAAATAAGCACCCAAGGAATGCGCCATTCAACTTTCTCTAACTGTGTATTTCCATATTTGTTGAAATATACAAAACCTACTATTAAAAGGAAGAAGAAAACAAGAATAGCTAAAATGAAATACCATTTAACACAAAAACAAAGGAGAGAAGACAATCGTGACTTATACCTGTCCTCTCCCTGATAAATGAGATTTTTATCAAGTTTCAAGTGAGAAACTTCATGGGCAACATATTGGGTCATGATGCCTGTTAATCCTAATTCAAAGAATACCTGCAAAGCAAGGATTGAACCAAATGTAAAATAAAACCCTTGTTCCACACCAGTCAAAAATGCAGAAATAAAGAACATGGATCCAACTCCAGCTACTCCCTGAACAACTCGTGCCCCAGAAGAATAGGCAATGGCCTTATCCATTCCAATCTTATTAGCGACACTTCTAAATGAAATCATTTCTATTTTTTTGATATACTCATTATCTCCTTTAACTCTTCATCAGGCAAGAGTGGTTTCATTTCCTCCAATGGACGTGATGCCATCTGGCCTTCTGGAGTCTTATAACTTGCCTGTCTTGGTTCAATTGGTTGGAATGGATCTACCCAAACATTAACAAGACAAGGACCATCATAGTTCAGTGCTTCGGTAACGACTGCATCCATTTCATCAAACGAATTAATAACAAAGGTCTTAATAGCGTAAGCTTCTGCAATCTTCTTGATATTACCAATAGTAAGACCACTTTCGGGGCTGCACCCGACGAAATGTCCTTTGAAGACATTCATTTGTGTTCCACGGATTGTAGAATAGCCCTGGTTATCAAGAATAAAAAATTTAATTGGTAGCTTATCACGATGAACAACTTCGAGTTCCTGAATATTCATAACAAAACCTCCATCACCATTTACACACACTACTTTCTTGCCTGTAGCGTATGCTCCACCAATAGCAGCTGGAAGACCATTGCCCATAGAAGAAAGTCCTTTAGTTACATAAACGCCTTGATGTTTTTTTACTTTAAAAGCCTGAATAGCAGCATCAACACAAGTACCTGCTCGACCGCCAACATAAATATCTTCTGCATTCATGTGTGAAGAAATGCAATCCATCAGATAAAATGAATTGACATATTCTTTGTTGTTTTTCCACACCTCTTTGAGTGGGGGATATTTAACCATCCATTCTTTTGCCTTGGTTACCCATTCAATATAGTCTTTCTTCTTCAGGTCTTTGTGACTATTGAGAGCATCAATAAATTCACCTGCATCAGAGCATACCTTCATATATGGATGGAGAGTCTTCTTGTCAAGTTCAGCTTGGTCAATATCCACCATGATATGCTTTGCATTACGCACATATCCTGCAAAGTTATAGCCTGTCTGTAGAAGAGCCAAACGTGTACCGATAGAAATTAATACGTCTGCATTCTGAAGTGTAAAATTCGCAGCCCTCTGACCCACTGCCCCTGGACGACCTGCAAAGAGTGGATGATCATTTTCGATAAGATCTATTCCGTTCCAATGAAGAAGAACTGGAGCAGCAATCTTTTCAACAAGAGCTCTGAAAGAATCACGAGCGTTAGCAATATTCACTCCAGCACCTGCGTAAATGACAGGACGCTTTGCATTATTCAGTAGTTCTACAATTTCATCTATCTGTGAAGCGACAATCGTAGATTTCTTTGATTCTGGTATAAAGCTCTCAAGTTCTGATTCTTCTACTCTGCTTCCCTGAATATCTACAGGAATATCAAGCAAGACGGGACCAGGACGTCCCTTTCGACAAGTATAGACAGCCTTTTCTAACTCATAACGAATCATCTGCGGGTCACAAACAACAGTCGTGTACTTGGTGATCGGTTTTACTATTTCTGTGATACAAACCTCCTGTACACCCAATTGACGAAGAGCTGGATCTTCCGCCATATCAGCACGTTTACATTGCCCTGTAATAACAAGAAGAGGCGTTGATTCAATCCACGAACATGCAATACCAGTAATGGTATTTGTTGCACCTGGCCCACATGTTACTACTACTACACCAAGGTTATTGGTAATTCGAGCATATGACTCAGCCGCAAATGTACAGCCCTGCTCATGAAGCATACAAACTGGCCTAATTTTCTCAGAATACCCTATAGAATCATTAATGTGCATTGCCATGCCACCAGTGAACATGAAAACGTGTTTTACACCTTCGTTTTCAAGAAACTTAATTATATAATCAGATACCTTTATCATATAATGTATATTATTTCCAACGAGAATCGATTTTGCTAATATCCAAAGTGTCTTTGATGTTGTTGTAATGAGTATACACTCTTACTATTGCCTCATGCATAGGAGTAAATGTTATGGGAAATTCATCTATTAATCGTTTATTTGATGCTGTATATTCAAAGTTGATGCCTGCTTTCTGAAAAGATAGTTGTTCTGTTGTCCCAGAAAGATTAATAATCATTTGTGCAAGTTCGGATAACAGATAGCTCTTGCTCATTGATAGATTATAAGAATGATGCTTTAAACTATTTGTCAAAGCATACTCCAGAACAGGAATAACATCATTGGTATCAACAAAGCTAAAACGACAATCCTGTCGTAATTTTAGCGGCATCCCCATAACAGCTTTTACACAAAGATTTGATATGACATTTTTTGTGAACTTCTCATACTTATTGATGGTTCCAAAGAGACGTACATTATAAATGTTATCACTTTTTTGCGTATTAATATTCATAATATATTTACTTAATCCATACTTATTCTTTGGTATGTTCCTACCAAAATCATCTTCTTTTACATTGATTACAGGTTTGCTCTTGTCGAATTCTGCACCACTACCAAAGTATATCATTTTCTGATATTTAGCGGATTGGGATGCAAGAGAAAAGTACATCCTAAGATTACTTTCTAACTCTTCATTTACAAAATGATCCGCACTAACGGATGTAGGACGAAACGTAGCACAGTGAATAACATAATCTATATGGTGCAATTTGAAGTATTCTTTAACAGCATCATCATTTGTAAGATCAAGTTCCTTACTGTTTGGAGTCAAAAGATTGTACTTGCCCTCAAAATGCTCCTTTATCAGCCTTCCAGTGATTCCATTAGGACCAGCACCTGTAATGAAGAGAGTTTCCATTATTCAATAAACTTATTTATCTCCTCCACACAGAGGTTATATACATTTTCTGTTTTATATCGCTTATACCAATCGGAGGTAAGTGCAATACACTCCTTGGCATTAAGTTTGGGTTTCCATCCTAAACGGGTCTTTGCCTTATTGATATTGAGCATCAACAGCATTGCCTCATGAAGTGCATTTGAATTTGATACATCCTTCAACTCACCAAAGCCAAAGTTTTCAATGATAGCTGTTGCAACTTCCCAAACGGTAAGTACACTTTCTGCTTCAGGTCCGAAATTCCAACCTTCGCAATAGCTTGTAGGATCGTCCCACATCTTTTGTGCAAGAAACATATAACCAGATAGAGGTTCAAGAACATGCTCCCATGGCCGTATAGCCTTTGGCGAACGGATGTCAATAACCTTAGTGGCCTCAAGTGCACGAATGCAATCAGGAATGAGTCGGTCTTTTGCCCAATCACCTCCACCGATTACATTACCAGCTCGTACCGATGCTAGAGAAACAGTATGCCTATTGCCATAGTCAGCAGGATTGAAGAACGAGTGTCTCCAACTCTGGATTGCAATTTCACATGCACCCTTTGAAGAACTGTATGGGTCATAACCACCAAATGGGTCGGTTTCAACATAACCTTCAAGCTGTTCATTGTTGTCATAACACTTGTCAGTAGTAACCATCACACCAACCTTCACACTCTTAATAGCACGAATAGCCTCCATTATGTTGATAGTACCCATTACATTCGTTTCGTAAGTCTCAACTGGCTGTTCGTAAGAGAGACGGACAAGAGGTTGAGCTGCAAGATGGAAGACAATCTCTGGCTGATACAGAGCAAAGATTTCCTTTATCTTCTGACCATCACGAATATCTGCTCGAATATCCGCAACCATCTTCTTACCTATACCAGAAAGAACAAAGTTGTCTCTTTCAGTAAATGGATCGAGAGCAACTCCTACGATTTCTGCTCCAAGCTCATGAAGCCAAATAGAAAGCCAAGAACCTTTAAAACCGGTATGACCAGTTACAAGCACTCTCTTGCCTTTGTAAAAATTATTAAATACTTCAATCATGATTATTTTACATGTTCGTTACAAAACTTAGTGATGCACTCAATCATCCAAGCATTCTGTTCAGCGGTCATACCAGGATAAACACCAATCCAGAAAGTATTAGTCATTACGAAGTCAGTATTTTTGAGATCGCCAACCTGCCGATATCCTTCACCTGTCTTACGCATTTCATCAAATACTGGATGTTTTATGAGGTTGCCAGCAAAGAGGTTACGAGTCTGAATCTTGTTTGCTTCGAGATAACCAGTAAGTTCGTTACGAGTGAATCCTGCATCTTCCTTGACAGCAATGAGGAAACCGAACCATGAAGGGTTAGAATTCTCTTCTGCTACGGGAAGAATGATTCCAGGAACATTCTTAAGCCCATTGTAAAGTGTCTGATAGTTGGCACGACGAGCAGCAACGATAAAATCGAGTTTCTCCAACTGTGCGCAGCCGATAGCAGCCTGCATATCGGTGATCTTCAGATTAAAACCAAAGTGACTGTAAACATACTTGTGATCATAACCTTGTGGGAGTTCACCAAACTGGCCAGTGAAACGCAGCTTGCAAGTGTTATCTACACCACCCACACACCAGCAATCACGCCCCCAATCGCGAAAGGAACGACAGAGTTTATCAAGTTTAGAATCGTTGGTATAAACAGCACCACCTTCACCCATAGTCATGTGGTGAGGGGGATAAAAGCTTGATGTACCAATGTGGCCCCATGTACCAGTCTTCTTTGTAACTCCATCAAGAATATATTCAGAACCAAGAGCATCGCAGTTATCCTCGATCAACCAGAGGTTATGTTTCTCACAGAACGCGAGAACAGCCTTGAGATTGAAAGGATTTCCGAGTGAATGAGCCATCATTACTGCCTTACACTTTGGAGAGTATGCAACTTCGAGCTGATTGATATCAATATCAAAACCAGGAAGACAAACATCAACAAATACCGGAACTGCACCAAACTGGATGATAGGATTAACTGTAGTTGGAAAACCTGCAGCAACAGTAATAACCTCATCTCCTCGCTTGATAGCACGATCGCCGAGTTTTGGAGAGGTGAGGGTATAGAATGCAAGGAGGTTGGCTGATGAACCTGAGTTGGTAACTGCACAATACTTTACACCAAGCCACTGAGCAAGGCGAGTCTCGAACTTATGAGCCCAAGGACCTGCTGTCAACCAGAAATCGAGTGATGAGTCAACAAGATTGACAATCTCCTGATCATCGAAATAACGACCACCATAATTGACGAATGACTTACCAGGAACGAATTCCTTTTTGGAGGCATGAACTTCCTTATAATACTCACGAGTGAGCTCAAGAATTTGCTCTTTTAAATCTCCTCTCTTAGACATATTTATAATGATTTTTATTTGTTTGATTTGTTTTATTCTTTTTATAACACCAAAGGTGTTTGACATTCCCAACGTTTCCAGGGTGCCTTACCTGTTTGTAATAGCTTGTCGAGCATATTCTTCTCACGAATGTTATCCATACACTGCCAGAAACCTGTATGAATATAAGACATAAGCTGACCTTCTTCTGCAAGCTTAGTGAGTGCAACCTTCTCAAATACACATGTATCATCTGTTAGATAATCAAATATTCGTGGTTCGAGTACCATATATCCAGCATTGATAGGAGCACCATCAGCCATATTTTTCTCACGGAATGACTTTACTGAACCTCCTTCAATATATAGTACGCCCTTGTCTTGAGCCATTTTAACTGCTGTAAGGGTAGCGAACTTACCATGAGACTTATGATATTCAATGAGTTTGTCTATCTCAACATCACAAACGCCATCACCATAGGTCATGAGGAATGGTTCGTTACCTACATATCTCTGGATTCGCTTGATACGACCACCTGTCATCGTATTATAACCAGTATTAATAACAGTCACCTTCCATAAATCCATATTTGTTTGGTGTATAATCATCTCGTTCTTTCCATTACGGTAGTCGAAAGTGACATCAGAGTTATGTAAGAAGTAGTTAGCAAACCACTCCTTGATATACTCTTGTTTGTAACCAGCACAAATGATAAATTCAGTATGACCGTAGTAGGCATACTCTTTCATAATGTGCCAAAGGATGGGCATACCGCCAATCTCAATCATAGGCTTTGGCTTAAACTGGCTTTCTTCACTGATTCGTGAACCGAAGCCACCGGCAAGGAGAACTACTTTCATATAGTATGACGTTCAAATTTATATCTATCTTCGTTTTAGTCATTAAGTATCACACAAGTTTTCTCTCTTTTCAACTTCTCTTTTGCTTCAATAGCACGTTAAAATCTTTATTGTCATCCCTGCTTCATTCGTTCAAAAATGACGAAAAAATGGATTTGTTTTTCTATACCCATTGTTTTAATTTGTAATTATATATCAAACGCGTGAAAGCATAGAATTCTAATATATGTTTATCTGCACACACACTTATCTTTTAGATTTAACTTCGTATCTGTCAGTCTCTTTACCAGCAAGTACATCCGCAATTCTGCGACAAGCCTGTCCGTCACCATAAGGATTTACTGCATGGGACATTCTTGCGTATGCTTCCTGAGAATCAAGAAGAGTACTGACTTCATCCATAATCTTGTTGTAGTCAGTACCTACAAGACGAACAGTACCACTCGAGAGTGCCTCCGGTCGCTCTGTTGTATCACGCATCACGAGAACAGGTTTGCCTAGACCCGGTGCTTCCTCTTGAATACCACCTGAATCGGTGAGAACAATATTGGCTTTGTTCATGAGATAAACGAACTCGAGATACTGGAGTGGTTCGATAAAGAAGAAGTTCTTAAGATTAGAGAGGTCTTCACCAAAGACTTCATGGATTGACTTGCGTACGTTGGGATTAAGATGCATTGGATAAACGAAATCAACTTCAGGATATTTTTCTGAAAGATTCTTCATTGCAGTACACATATGAATGAATCCATCTCCAAAGTTTTCACGTCTGTGACCAGTGATTAGAATAAGCTTCTTACCTCCGCTAAGTCGAGTTATGTCATAACCTGCATTTGCAAGTACTCTATCCTGCTCCTTAGTAAGAACTGCATCATTCTTCAATTTTTCAACTACTATTTGGAGAGCATCAATAACGGTATTGCCAGTGACAAAAATCTGACCAAGGGCTGCTTCATTTTTAAGGTTGGATTCAGAAAGTGGAGTTGGAGAGAAGTTATAGGTAGCAATACGTCCTGTTATCTGACGGTTCATTTCCTCTGGCCATGGATTGTAAATGTTGTGGGTTCGAAGCCCAGCTTCTACATGACCAACAGGAATCTGTGCATAGAAAGCCGCAAGGGCTGCTGCTGTTGATGTGGTAGTATCACCATGAACAAGTACTACATCTGGACGGCACTCTTTGAATACATCACACATTCCAGTAAGTACACGAACTGTTACATCAGTAAGCTCCTGACCTTGTTTCATAATATTGAGGTCGTAGTCAGGCTTGATATCGAATATGGCGAGTACTTGGTCAAGCATCTCGCGATGCTGACCTGTCACACAAACAATTGTCTCAAAATTCTCTTTATCTTTCTGGAACTCTTTTACCAGCGGAGCCATCTTAATAGCTTCAGGACGAGTTCCGAAAACAAGCATTATCTTCTTCATTATCTTTTTATCTTTTCAAACATTCATTATTTTCAATAGAACCAGCCGAAAAAGAACCAACAAAAAAGTAACATTACAAATATCTACTATTAGTTCATTTGTAAGCGTCCACTTCTCCCCAACTCCTATCAAATCAATTATAAATTAATGATTTAACAGCTTTTTAAAAAAGTCGGGTAATTAATTTTAATACCATTGAGGCCTATAATCAGCTCTTCGAGCTGATTTTTGACTCTTTCCTTTTCTCATTTTATCCAGATCTGACTTAACGCATCCGACGAAATCCGTGAGGTAATCACAGAAAGAATCGTACTGTCTAAACACGTAAGAAGGCAGATATCTTCTTCGGTCATTTTACTTATATTTCTGATACGCCTCCACCAACTTCACATCATACCTATTCTGCGCATAAGCCGGACCGTTATAGCATTTAGCGAACGCAGCCCAGTCCTTGGATTGCAAGACGCGGAGCATCGGGGGATTCTTTTGGATGAAGTTTGCGAAAAGAAGCAGTTGCTTGCATTCGCTTTCGCACATGCTTTGCACAAAGCTTTTTACGCATTTTTCGCCACAAGCGGCATAATTGAAGCCCATAATCTGGAACATGCCCCAACTGGCGGAAGAGTCCACCGCCTCTCTGTTGATTGTACGAGCCTGCTCCAAACGTTCGTATTTACGGATGCCGCCTTTATAATATTGTTTAGTCCATACGGAATAAAGGATACTCTCGTTGCCGTTCACATAATCTTCAGGATGAAGACATCTCTTCTTCAACTGACTCCAGAAGATATGTCCTTCAAAAAGAATGGCGGGCTTACCGGGAACAAAAAAGCCTCCCCTGCCACCGGTCTCCACCTGCTGAACAGCCTTCAAAGCTGCAGGTTCACAGGCCAACATTCGAGAAACTTGATTAAAGTCATCGTCTGTCAGACGTTTAATACCGGAACTTTCGATTGCACCCATAGGTTCGTTTTTATACTATCGTTTCTATTTAGGTAATCCAACGCATTAATGTGCGTAGGTTATTCTTCCACTTCTTCCCAAGGATAGGGATTATCAACCACATTCTGAAATTCTTCAATGGCTTCCTGTTGTTCAGCAGTAAGTGATGCGGAATCCCAAGAAGCGATGATTGTACGACCTTCTTCAGCCAAAGGCTCATCAAACACCTCACCATAGCAGGCGGTAAGCAGGCGAAGCTTCAATAAAGAAGCAGGAATAGTATCAAGAATATCCCAACAACGATCCAAGACCTCCTGGATATGCTTCTGTTTTTCACCGTGATCTACGAATGAGGCACTGTACCCCATTAAAAGAGCGAGACAAACATTAGCCTGTTCCTCAACTGTGGAACCTTTCGCACCGGAATTATACAAAGCAGTGGTCAGGCGGTAAACTTCACCGTTACGACGGGAAAGGTCGTCACTATAGACAGGACTACCGTCCATGCCCAAATACATCAGGTCGTGCGCGGCACGCTGAAGAGTTAGTACTTCTTCGGAAAGAGACATAGTGATTTATGATTTATAATTTATGATTTATCAGCGGCTCAATGGCAACGGTCGACCGTCAACTACTTAATTACTTCTATAAGATCAGGATGAATGGTGGCCAAAGCAACGGCGATAACACCTTGTATCTCGATAACCACACGACGATCACGAGCACCTTTTACTTTCACGAAAATGCCTTCCTGACCCTCGAAGTCACCGCCCGTGATACGGACTTTTGTACCTTTGGACAAATTCAACTCATCAGGTTGGAAATACATGAGATGATCATTGTAAGTACCGGCTACAGCAATAAAGCGTTGCATCTCGCTGTCGGAGATAATAATCTTCTGACCGCTACGGGTATCCGTAATGTATTGCAAATAGCTTACCTGCGATTTGATACGCTTCACCTCGGAAGGACGGGCATGGACAAAAAGCAAGTTATGTACAACCGGAACCAAAGCACGGACTTTCTTACCTTTCTTCATGCTGATCTTGTATTGCATGGGAACGAAACAACCCATTTTCTCTTTTTCAAGAAGACGCATGGCATCAGGCTCTCTACGGTATGTGGCACGCATGGCGTACCATATTTCGGTCTCTTTGTCCGCTTCCATATCAGGGGCTATTTCAGAAAAGGGTGTTCTCCCGGGGCTTTGATATCCTTGCATACACTTGAATTTCAATCACTTGTGAACACTTTATGTAAGATATGGCAAGTATTGTGTTCCTCTTGCCCATTGTTTTTTCGCTGTTGTTCATTACCTTGTTTATTCTCGCAGGTAAAGAGCTATAAACGAATGGATTAAGAGAATAATTCATCTTTTAATCGTTCGTTTAAAAGGCACGTCGGAAAGCAATTTTCGCACTAAGATTCTTTCAATAAGAAAGTAATCGCAAAATCACAATTTTATTTCAGAGATAACTGTCTATGTATTAGTAATATATATAGGCAAAAAGAAAATATTTAGTATTTCTTTATCAGAATATTTTGTTGTTTCATTTCCGGGCATTATCTTTGTGCACATTAAACGAACGATTAAAAAACACCCACCATTTACAACAATCATTATTGACACCACATTTATTTCCCTACCCTACCCACTATTTCATCATCCCCACGTTCCCTACCCGACAAGCTCCCAACATTGAACTTCCTTTTATAATAATGTACCCGCGTATACACACCCACAGGCACGTATTTTCCTAACTTTTTCTTTAGACCTTGTTACACACATTCTATAAATAATAGGTAGCGGGTCCCCATACCTATTTACCATTCCGTGTGTAACAC